>Ga0209813_10000003_pt1 | contig 207060 bp, 210 predicted proteins | sample EndMethybrTD3033_FD_187596 | JGI IMG/M metagenome (GOLD analysis project Ga0209813, IMG submission 187596) | Populus endosphere microbial communities from Tennessee, USA - Endosphere MetaG P. TD hybrid TD303-3 (SPAdes) (version 2) | ecosystem: Host-associated > Plants > Roots > Endosphere... | reverse complement strand
GAAATAAGGGGAGGGCTAGAGCGGGAAGGATGAGAGCGAAGGCTAGTCTAAGGAGGACGCCTCCTGTATGTCTTTTGCTTCCTTGATTCATAGCCCTCCCCTTGTTTATTCCGCGAGCATTGTAATGAAAGTTCGCCCTAAAATGCAAGTGCTTTTTCACAATTAAAGAACCCCGCTTCCGCGGGGCCCTTTAATGCAGAGTAGGTCTTAGCCTATGAAGCCTGACATTGCTTTGCACCACCCTCGAGGGTGTAGACCGCGGCAATACCTCGGCCAGTACCGGCTGCCGGGTTGTTACCACTACAGGTTGCGCCAGTAAGGATAACCACCGTTTCGGTCGTTGTGTTGTTGGTTGTGCCATAAGAGGCTTGAGTGCTAACCGTAACCCCTGAAGTGTAGTAACCCAAGGTAGCGGTCGCGCTATTAGTACCAGCAGCACCACTAATAGTTAGCGTCGATCCACTCATAGCGCCCGTAGTAGGTAGCGTGCCGCTGTTGTTGTTAACGAACTCGCTAGCTGCGCCAAGCGCTCCGGCCACGTCGTTTTTGCGCGAGGTATTACGAGCATTCCGTTGCAGAGCCGGGACAGCCAAGAACACGATCAGTAGGATCAAACCGGCAATGGCCAGAACGATCAGGACTTCGATGATGGTGAAGCCTTCACTACGTTTTTTGAGATTTGACAGCATGTGTAGGTGCCCCCCTTTGTTATTTAACTCTTATGCTTAAAATATACGGATGGTTGCCAAAAAATGCAAGGCGTTTTTTGCGGGCGCAGCATTTGCCGGCTCCTGGCGCGGCGCCTGCAACCCGCCCTGGCGGCAGCATGTCCCAAGCCTAATACTGGATGAACGACTTCCCTGCCAACCCATAAATGGGCAGCAGCACCGCGGCCACAATAATGAAGGCCACTATGCCCAGCACGACCATCAGCACGGGTTCGATGATGGTAGAAATGGACTTTATTTCGTTGTCCACTTCTTTTTCGTAGTACTCGGCCACCTTGCCCAGCATTTGCTCCAGCGAGCCGGACTGCTCACCAATGCGGATCATGTTGGGCACCAGTGGCAAGAAGTTGGGGTCGCCGCCCAAGGAGTCTGACAGGGCTTTGCCACCCTTTACTTTCTCGACTGCCTTGCGGACGGAGTTCTCTACGTGCACGTTGTTCACGGCTGCACCGGTGATCTCCAGCATTTGGATAAGCGGCACGCCGCTGGCCACCAGGGTGGTGCCGGTGCGGGCAAAGCGGGCCATGTACATTTTCATGAACAGGCTGCCAAGTGGCGGCATTTTCATTTTGGCTTTGTCAACAAAATGCTTGCCGCCCAAGGTGCGTGCCCAGCGCGAGCCAAACACTACCAAAATGACCAAGACAATGAGGACGACCCACCAAAAGTGCACCGTAAAGTTGGACACCGCAAGCAAGACGCGCGTAATGAGCGGCAGCGAAGCGCCGGGCAAACCCTTGTACAGCGTTTGCACCTGCGGCAGAACCTTCACCAGCATGAAGCCTAGCACGGCGGCCATTACCAGCAGCACGATGATGGGGTACACCATGGCGCCGCGCACTTTGCTGACTAGGTCGGCGTCCTTTTCCTGCTGCATGGCCAGGCGCTCCAGCGCTTTGTCCAGCGTACCGGATGCTTCGCCCGCGGCCACCAGGCTGATGTACACGCGGTTGAATACGTCGGGATGCTTGGCAAAGGCGGCGGACAGCGTGGAGCCGGCCTCGACGTCGTTGATGACTTGGTTGACGACGACCTTCAACGGCTTGCTAGTGGTTTGGCTGGCAACGGTGCGTAGGCTTTGCACCAGTGGCAGGCCGGCGTTGATGAGAGTGGCCAGCTGGCGCGAGAACAGCACTTTGTCTTTGGCCTTTACTCGGTTGAAGCGGCCAAACAAGCTCTTGGCTTCTTTGTCGGCCAGCTTGATGTCGATGGGCACCAGGCCTTCTTTGTGGATGAGCTGGGCGGCGGCTTGCTCGTTGTCGGCCTGCACTTCGGCCTTTACGTATTGGCCGGTGGCGGAATCGCGCGCGGTGTAGCGGAAGTTTAGCATTACTCTGCCCTAACCCCTCATCAGCCGGTCAAGTTCGTCTAGGTCTACGGCGTAGTTGCGGGCTTCGTCATAGCTGATGGTGCCGTTGTGTACCAGGCCAACCAGGGTTTTGTCCATGGACTGCATGCCGAACTCGGCACCGGTTTGAATGACGGCTTCCAGCTGGTGGGTTTTGCCTTCGCGGATGATGTTGCGCACGGCAGGCGTGGCCACCAGAATTTCGGCCGCGGCCATGCGTCCGCCACCCAAGGCCGGAATGAGCCGCTGCGAGGCAATGGCCATAAGGATGTTGCTAAGCTGCGAGCGAATCTGCGGCTGCTGGTGCGGCGGGAAAACGTCAATCATGCGGTCAATGCTTTGCGCCGCGCTGTTGGTGTGCAGCGTGGCGAACACCAGGTGCCCGGTTTCGGCAATGGTAATGGCGCTGGCAATGGTCTCTAGGTCGCGCATTTCGCCGATCAGCACCACGTCCGGGTCTTCACGCAGGGCGCTGCGCAGCGCGGCCGAGAAGCTGTAGGTGTCATAGTGCACTTCGCGCTGGACAATCACCGAGCGCTTAGACTTGTGCGTGTACTCGATGGGGTCTTCGATGGTGATGATGTGCTCGGGGCGCTCTTGGTTGATCTTGTGGATCATGGCTGCCAGCGTGGTGGACTTGCCCGAGCCGGTTGGGCCGGTTACCAGCACCAGGCCGCGCGGGTAGTCGGCGAACTTGTTGACAATGGGCGGCAGGCCCAGTTGCTCGATGGTTAGAATTTCGTTGGGAATGAGACGCAGGGCTGCGGCCAGGTTGCCCCGCTCGTGAAAGGCGTTGACGCGGAAGCGGCCCAGGTCGCCAAAGGCAAAGCTGAAGTCGAACTCTTTGTCCTTTAGCAAAATTTGCTTCTGGTCTTCGTCCAGGATGGCAAACACCAGTGTCTCCACGGCTTCGTCGTTCAAAACATCGGCACCGCCTACGGGCACCAGCTTGCCATCAACCCGCAGCATGGGCGGCAGGCCCACTTGCAAGTGCAAGTCTGACGCTTTCTTTTTTACGACTTCTTCCAGTAAGATTTCGATCCTAGGTTGCCCTTGCATGATCCACCTTTTGCTTATGCACTATCCGCGCTGGCGACGCGGTTTACTTCTGTTAGTGTTGTACGCCCTGCCAAGGCTTTCAGATAGCCGTCCTCGCGCATGCTGACCATGCCTTGGGCGCGGGCGACTTTTTGAATTTCGGCGGATGTAGCCCGTTTAAGGATGAGCTCCTGGATTTCCTCGGTGACGTTAAACACCTCGTACACTCCCATCCGCCCTTTGTAGCCGCCAGGCGTTGTGGGGCTATCAATGCCCTTGGTTAAAGTATAAGCATTTTGGGTGGCAAGTGGCAAGGTTTCGTAGCCCAGATCTTCGGAGACTTTCTTGACGTCGGCTTCGGTTTTGGGCAATAGGTGGCCAATGGTTTTGTGAATGGCCTCGGTTTCCACCTTGTCGGACTGGTACGTTTCGGTCTGCGCGCCGTTGCGCCGCACCAGGCGCTGGCCAATGACGGTGCGCACTGTGCTGGCAATTAGGAATGGCTCAACGCCCATGTCCAGCAAGCGCGGCAAAATGCCTGCCGCACTGTTGGTGTGCAGCGTGCTGAACACCAGGTGGCCGGTTAGCGAGGCCTGCACGGCCAGCTCCGCCGTTTCTTTGTCGCGGATCTCCCCCACCAACACCACGTTCGGGTCCTGGCGCAGAATGCTGCGCAGGCCGCTGGCAAACGTCAGGCCCACATCGGCGTTCACCTGAATTTGGTTGACGCCCTCCATTTTGTATTCCACCGGGTCTTCCAGGGTGACAATGTTGATGGCGTCGCTTTTGATTTCCTGCACCAGCGCATACAAAGACGTCGACTTGCCCGAGCCAGTGGGCCCGGATGTCAGGATCATCCCGCTGGTGCTTTTGATGCCTTCCCGGATCATACGCAGCGACCGGCCCAGGTAGCCCATGTCTTCCAGGTGCAGCGACGTGCCGGACTTGTCCAGCAACCGAATAACCACCTGCTCGCCCCACACCACCGGCGAAATGGCAATACGCAGGTCGATGTCTTTGCCCGCTGCCTTGATGCTAAACTCACCGTCCTGCGGAATGCGGTGCTCGTCAATTTTCAGGTTGGCCAGAATTTTGATGCGCGAAACCAGGGGCGGCTCGGTGCTTTTGGGCAGGCGCAAAATCTCGCGCAATATGCCGTCAATGCGGCAGCGAATGCGCAGCGAGTCCGGCGTGGGCTCTATGTGCACGTCGCTGGCGCCGTTCTTGGCAGCGAACTCCAGGATGGTGGACAACGCCTTGCTGATGGGCGAATCCTGCACGATGGTCTTGATGTTGCCCTCTGCCGGCGCGCCGCCCAAACGGCCGCGCATGGTGCGCGTGTTGTTGGCTGCTTGCTCGGCCTGAACGGCTTCGGTGGTCTGCACATTCAGGTCGCTTATTTCGCCCACCACCTGCTGAGAGATGTTGGCCTGATACTGGTGCAGCACGTTGCGAATGCCAGACTCGCTGGCAGCGTACACCTTTAGCGGGCGGCCTATTTTGTTGGACAGAAAGTCCACCGCCTGCACGTTGTCTGCGTCCAGCATGGCTACTACCAGGCGGTTTTGCATTTCGCCCAGGGGCACGGCCATGTAGCGTTCGGCAATGTCCTGCGGCAGCAAGTCTAGCACCTCTGGGTCGACGTGGGCGGTGCCGAGGTTGACGTACGGCACCTTGCTCACCTGCGCAATGGTCTTGGTCAACACTTCGTCAGACACGTTGCCAGCGCTAACCAGCACACTCAGCAGAGGAGCATGCTCCGCTTCGGCCTGTTTTTTCAGCTCGTCCAGCTTTTCTTTTGTCAGTGTGCCGTTTTTGACGAGCGTATCTTCAACCTGCTTTTGGGCTGCAGTGGATAGAACACTCATAAGGTCGCCCCTCTAGTTATTGGGTAGTGCCATTAAACGGGTTGGGGTTGTTGGAGTTGCCAATTTGGATCAGCTCGGTGGGGTTGACGGAGTCTTTGTTGAAGTATTTGCTGTCCGGTGTTGGGAAGTCGGATGTGATGACATTGACCACTTCAACTTTTTGCTGACGGTTCTTTGGCGATGCGAATAACATGTTCGAGACGAAGAACGACACCACGCCACTCACGAACACCACAACGATGATCATGGCAATATCTTTTTGCTTCATTTCACCACCTCGGTTGTAATGTTTAGACTTTTCTCTGGCTGGTAGAAGGTTTGGGCCGTGATGGTAGCCGTCATGTTGCCTTCGTCACCAGAGTATTCCACGGTTTGTACTTGCATGGGGCGAATGGACCGCTCCAGGAAGCTGACCAGGCTTTGGACAGACTGATATTTGCCGCTGACCTGAATTTGGAAGGGCATGGCAATGGGCTGCGGGTCGGTGCTGGTTTGGGACGCGCCCTGGGAGACTTCTTGGTCGGTGCCGGTGATGCCCAAAATTTGCAGGTTCTGGCTGGTGATGGCTTTTTCAAGCGTGGTGGCCAGCGCCGGGAAGTCGTACTTGCTGGGCAGTGCGTCCAGCACCAGCTGCGCGTTGTTGCCGTCCAGGTCGCCCGTGCCAGTGGGGTTGCCGCCCAAAACGTTCTGCGAGGTGCCCACAAAAGCTTGGTACGAGTTCACCAGGCTGTCGCGTGCATTCAGGTCGGCCTTCAGCTGCGTCAGCGCCTGCTTTTTCTTGGAGATGACACGGTTCTGGTAGGACATTTGACTGGCCAGTGCCTTGGCAGCCACCAGACAGAACACTACCACAAAGCCCGCCACTGCGGTGTACACCACCATGCGGCTGTTTGCCTTGCTGATCAAGATACGTTTGGTAGAAATACCTGGTCGTGCCATTACCTGCTCCCTCCTTCGGCTTTTTGGAAGAGCGCACTGGGCTGCTCAACCTGGGACCGGGTGCTGATGATGTTCGGGACCGTCAGGCTGACGTCGCTGGTTTCCTGGAAGATGACGGGGTCGAACTTCATCGTGATGGTGTACGTGGCGCCCTTGCTGTCGCGGCCGAATGCAGATAGCACTACGTCAGAGAATGCCGCCTTGCTACTGCTGGAACTGGCCGTGGTGTACGTGGTGAACTTCAGGGTGTCGGTAAACTTGTTGACTGTGGTCAGGCTGTCGGCTGAACCGCTGACGCTCATGGTGTTGGCTGCGTAGTCTACATTTAGCTTGGCAATGGTAGCTGCGGTGGGCGTCAGCTGCGACATGTAGCCGAACAGGCGCGAGCTTACCGGCTTTTGGCTGTGCAGGCCCGGCAGCGACTTCAGCTGGTTTTGGACGGTCAGGATTTTGTTGAGGTCGGTGGTGTTTTTCAGCTCCTGGCTGTCGCTTTTGATGTCGCGGTTGATGTCGCTGAGGTTTTTCTTTTGGAAGACATCCACGGTTATAATCAGCAGCACAAAAATGGCGATGGCCACCACCATAGCCAGCATGCTGATCAGCACCACCATGTGCTGCTGGCGCTTGGCCTTGATGTACTGCATTTTGATGTCGGGTAAAAGGTTGAACTGAATCATGGCTTACTCCACCCGCTCCGCAAGGCCCGATGCCACGCCGAAATGGTTAGAAACCGCCAGCAGCTCGTTCTGCCGCTCGGGCGCAAAGGCCACGTTCCGCCAGGCATTGCCTATTTCTACTTCTACGCCAAACTTGTTGGCCAGGTACAGCGGGAATTCGGGCAGCGCGGATGCACCGCCGGTGACAATCATGCGGCTAACCTGGCTTTCCGGGTAACGAGCCTGGAAGAACTTTATGGACTTGTCAATTTCGGTGGTCAGCAGATCGACGGTACCGATAATGGCATCAAAAATACGGCCTTCCAGCTTGTCTTTGCCCAGACCAAATTTGAAAACGAACTGGCGGGCTTGCTTGTCGTCGATGTTCAGGTTTTGCGCGGCCGCGCGGATAATGGCCTCTGCCCCGGTGGGAATGGCGCGCGTCAGGCGCGGTGCGCCGCCGACGGTTACCACTAGGTCGGTGCTTTTGCTGCCAATGTCCAGCACCATTTGCGGGCCGGTTACGTCCGGCGCAACCAGGGCGCGCGTCAGGGCCAGGTTGTCTGGCTCAAAGGCAATAACTTCTAGACCAATAGACTCTAGCAAGTCCAGCCGCTCTTCCACAAATGTGTTCTCTACGCTGGACAACAGTACCTCTACCTTGGTTTTGTCTTTGGGCGAATCGCCAATGACCGCCCAGTCAATTTTGGAACTTTCCAGCGGCGTAGGAATGAGCGAGTCGGCCTGGTAACGAATGGCTTTGGAGAGCTCGGACTGCGGCAGACGGTCAAAGTCTACCACGGCGGTGAATACGCGCTGCGACGGAATGCCCACTGCAACGTTGCGCGTGCTTAGGCGCGCCTGGGATACAAGGTCTTTGATAGCCTGAGCCAGCTTTTGCTGGTCGGCTTTGGAGTCGCTCAGCACTAGCTTGCTGTCAATGGGTACATAGGCATACTTCACCAATGTTTTGGTGGGCCCATTGCCGTGCAGCTCAACTAGTCGGATCGCAGTCGTGCCGATGTCCAGACCAAAGAATGCAGATACGCCACTTAGTAAACTCATCTTGCTGTTGATTATACATAAGCAGTATGGGTGATGGCAAATTGTTTCTACAAAATTGGGGGCAGCGTGGTGATTGCGTCGTAGTTGCCTGCGGTGGCTGTGCCGCTGCTGGTTTGCGGCTGGGCCAGCCAAGCCAGGGGGTTGTAGCTGAACTGCTCGGCCGCGTTGCTGGTGGCGGCTAGCGCGCTGTCGGTTGTGCTGTCGGCCACGGTGCCGTGCGTACGCAGCAGCTGAATTTGGTTGGCGGAGAACGCGCCGCTAATGGTTAGCTTGTTCTTGCAGTCGCTGTAGTACGTGGGACTGTCGGTGTCGATGGGCGCTGCCGAGGTTGCGCACGTGTAAATAGTCCCGCCCGCCCCGGCGGCATCCGGCTGCGCAATGAATATGCCCTGCAAATTCTGCACGTTTTTGTCGATGTAAATGTTCCCCTGCACCACCAGCTCGAACATAGGCGAATGATCTATGGACCAGCTGCCGGGATAGTTGATGTCGCCGGTGATGTACACGTCACCGTCCACGTAAGCCTGGATGCGGTTGTTGGGGTTGATGTTACCGCCAATGCTGATGGGCCCAGTGGCGCTGTACGCGCCGCTGCCGCTGATGCTGCTAAGGTTGGAAGCGAGCGGGCCGGTGGTGGCTGGTTTGAGCGAATAATAATCCGGCACGCACGGCAGCGATCCAAAGTTTCCGCCAAATGTCCCGGCGGCAATGTTCTGGTTGCTAAAGGCCAGCCCGCTGGGCTCGGGCGCACTGCCGGCTGCGTTGTCCTGTGTACTGGAAAAGTCGGTAATTTGCCCCAAAGCAAGCGCCGCGTATTGCGCGCCGGCGCCGGCATAGCTGCTGGCGGCGCCTAGGTTCCAGCTGAGGATTGAGCCATCATCGGTGCCATCAGCCGCGCTGCAGGCGCCATTCACTGTTTGCTGGTTGCCGGCCGACATGTCGCCGCCAAAAATCTTCACGTACGGCTTGGCCGCCACCACCACGCAGGCCTCGGCGCTGGCACGAAAGCCGCCGCTGGCGTTTTTGGGGTTGATAACCAGCGAGCGGCACACGCTGTTGCCGGGCGGTACGGCGCCCACGGTGAAGGTCTCGGTAGCCACATCCACGCTGCTGCCGCCGGCAAACGTACGCGGGCACGATGTGGCGGGCGGCGCGTAGCCGGCGTCCGATGTACGGTCCACGTCTTGCTCGGGCAGCGGCGTGTAGCCCGCACCCCGGGTGTTACCCACGGGTTTACAGGTGACGCTGCCAGAAGCAGTCGGGTCGGCATTGTGCACGGTGTAGGTGAATGTTATTTTCCCTCCCGGGTCCACCACACTGACGTCCGAGTCTACATACGGATGCAGCTCGAACGCCGCCACCACCGTCACGCACACTTGGCTGCCACTCCCACTGCCGCCGCCTTCGTCGTGCGGCGAAAAGCTGATATAACGGCAATACTTGGTGCCGGCCGTGGCGGTAAGCGGGATGGTGAAGTTCTCGGTGCTTACCTTGGACTCTTTGCCCGATGTTAGGTTCACGCTGCCGCTTGCCACAGTCGCGCCAGTGGTAACGTTGTGCGTCTTCCAGCTGGTAGATGCCGTATCCGGCCCCTGGTTCTTTATGTAGTGCGAAAATGTCACAGCCGTGCCCGGCGCCGCCGACGATGACGACACCGTACTGCGCCCGCTAAACGTATACTGCGAACCCTTTACTATCGCGTCAACACTGCCAACCGGGTTGGCACAGCGGTGTTTGATGGCGTAGAGCACCCTGGAGTGCGACGAGTCGTAGAACAAAATGGCCGGGTCCGAGCCAGAGTCGTAGAAAAACGCATCGTCTTTGTTGCCCTTTTGGTAAAAACTGTTGGTGCTGTACGAGATTGTCTTGTTCCAGTTCACCAGCCCATGCGATGCCGAGTATCGCACCCGACTTTCCCAGTCACTCACCTGCGCATTGCTGGGCGGCAATGTGCGCGACGTCCCGCCCAACATAGTTTGGATAATAAAGGCTGCGCCCACGCGCTCTTGCGTGGTGCCGTGGTGCAGGTCATCTTCTACAAAGTTGATGAACTCGCTTGCCGAGTTGATAGAGAACGGTATGGCCTCGCCGCTGGATGTCACGGGCAGCACGAACGTTCCGAAGTATTCGTACTTGTGGTGGAAGTAGCCCTCGTACGGGCTAAGGTTGGGTACGGCAATGGCCTTGGCCACGCCCACATAGCCGGCCAGGCCGGCCATTACCAATGCCGCAAACAGCAGGAGGCGCTTCATGGCTAGGGCTGGCCTCCCAGGCTGCGGATGGCGGCTTCGAAGCTGAGCTTGTCGTCGTCACGCATGGGATTCTTGGGGTCCAGCAGGCTGATGGCCTTTTTGTAGTACGTGATGGCTACGTCTTTTTGCCCTGCGGCTTGGGCAGTTTGGGCAATGCGCAGCGCAACATTGTAGGTAATGCCCAGGGCTTCAGCCTGGCGGTAGGCGGCCAGGGCTTGGTCGTACTTGCTTTGGTTCTCGTAGGTGATGCCCAGCTGAACGTATAGGTCGCGCTTTTTGGAAACGTCGGTGGTGTTCTTTATGGCTTTCTGCAGTGTGGCTTCGGCGGCAGCAGTGTCGCCCTTTAGGAGCGCCTGGGATTGGGCTTTGTCGATGTCTCGGGCCAGCAGCGGGTCGCTCACGGGCACGTAGTTTTTGGCACGCTCGTGCCGCCACCAGGCAACGCCGCCGCCCACCGCGGCCGCCACAAGTATTACGGCCAGCGCTGCCAGCCATCGACTTTTGTGGAATGGTGCTTTGCCAGTACCAACGGATGCGCGTTGCTTTGATTCTTCCTTCATGTAGCCATAACCACTTTCGTACCTTACTATACACCACCCTTCGGGCAGACGATACTGGTTTTTGGCGTTTTGCGCTGGGCTGGATCTTTGATGCAGCACACTGCAAAGCGCCGGGGGTGTTGAAGAAGGAGGACGGGGGGGTTGGCAGGGACGGCAGTGATTAAAGCGTTCGATGGCTCGAACAACCAATGCCGCCCCTGCAGCGATGTGTCAGTCAGCCGGCGACGGCGGCGCGGGCGTCGTGGCCGTGGGCTGGGCGGTGCTCAGGCGCAACCGCTGATCGTGGTTGGTCTGGCCGACCAGCTTCATGGCGTTGGACAGCTCGTCCATCCACCGGCGGGCGCGTTCCTGTGCGGTCATGAGCGGCGATGCGTCCGGGTTGGTCGGGTCGATGTAGGTCTGGACGGTGTCCAGCCGGTGCCGTGTCCGCTCGATGACGTCCAGCATGGCGTGCAGCCCATCGTTCACGACCTGCAGATGCATGGCTCCCACCTGCCGGGCCTCGGGATGCCGCAGATCCATCGGCGGCGCCGCCAGAATCGTCACGGTGTTGACCGCGAACGGCGTGGGCGCAGCGGACGCGGGGCTGGCAGCGGGCGGAAGGGGCGCGGGCTCTTCATCGGCCACATGGGTGGTCGCCGATGCGGCAGGTGCGGCCGGGGCTGGCTGCGGGCGGTTCTCCTGCGCCTTCTTCCGAGCGTTCTTGACGTACCACACGCCGCCACCGATGACGACGAACGGTATCAGTGCCACCAGAAAAGACAACACGTCGTGTCCTCCTTCTTCTCTTGTCCTACTTGGACATGGGGCATATTATACCATAAAACTTACTATGCCGAAAGACGCGCCCCTAACGCCTACTGGTCCACGCGCAGTAGCGTAGCCTGCATATGCGCAACCTCGCCCGGGCCAGTGGGTGCCACCGAAAGCCGGGCCATGTAGGTGTCGCCTTGCTTCGGCTCGTACGGCTGAAAGCCAAACTCGTCGGCAGCTGGTGGACGCAACCATTTTTGCACCACCACCTCTTCCGCGCCCGGTCGTGCACTTCCCTGCGGCCCGCCAAGCTGTGGCTGCAGCGGCACCTGCACATCGTCCAACTCCAGCGCGCCGTCGGCAAGTATTCCCTTCACCAAAATCCCCGGGCCCGCATACCGCGCCCCTTTGTAGTAGCGCAGCGCGTGCTGATATGACGCCGCAGTGGTGGCCGGCCGCTCGATGTCGCTAAAGACAACGTGCCACCCAAAAGCCTGGCTGCCGCGGGAGAGAACATGCTGACGGCCGCGCTCGGCAACAGGCGACTGCATGGCAGCGCTCCGTTGTATCCGCGCCAAAAAGCGCGCCAGGCCCATTGTCCCCATCAGTGCCGTTTGTGTCTGCCGATCCAGCATGTCGTAAATATTGATGGGGCCCTGGGGCATGTTCTGGGTATCTACCAGAAACGGGTCATTTGCACCGTAGAAATCTTGCTGAAGCAATATTTCTATAAAGGCCTTCCCGGCTTGGGCTCCCATGCTTTCAGCTACGGCCACCAACGCTTCGACACTCAGCTGCTCGTTCTTGATGGCGGTGCCTATGTCCAGAGGCAGCCCCACTGCGTGCCCGTGTGTTTCGTATCGTGGCCGTGGTTCCTCCGGCAGGCTCAGCTGACCGTTAGTTAGCGAACCAAGCAAGGCGTTATTGCCGTACGCCCCATATCGCCATTCGCTTAGTACGAAGGAGTTAAGGCTGTATGCTACCTGGAAAGGTTCTTCAGCAGCCAAAATATCCCCAGGGGTTGCCAGACGTTTTCGGGATGGCGGGTTTGCAAGTACGTCGTATTGGTTGGTGCACAGCTGGAACCGAGCGCTTGAGGGATAGTTCGCCCAAATTTTGGACGGCAGCTGCTGAAAGCCGCACGCCTCCCGGTAGTAAGCTTGCAGCGCCTCGTTGTCGTCCCACACATCCAGCCGAACCCAAACCTTGCCGCGCTGGCAGGCTTGCTCGCAAGCCCACCATAGCAGTTCTTTGCCAAGCGGCTCTGCAATGTCTGGGCGTTTCATGAGGCTTGAAATGTACAGGGCCGGCTCGGTGGCGGCATCGTCCCAAAGCGTCTCGTTGCCCTCTTCCTTGACGGTGATGCTGGCGCATATGTCGCCGGCAGTATCTTCCACCACGTACACATTGCCAGCCTGGATATTGGCCAGCCGGCTGGCCCGCGCCAGTTCCGGGTTGGGCCAATCGTGCTCCCACATCCCGTTCGTACCTTCCTTGTCGCCTATCCAGCGCGAGCATGTTTCGCGCAAGGCTACAAGCGCCGCCAGGTCTGCCTCGCTGGCCCGGCGGAATGGGTACCGCTGCTGTTCAAACGAGCTTTGGGTGACAATGTACTCTAGGGTTGGCGGTTTCTGGAGGTCGGGGCAAAAGTCCGGCCCTGTCTCGGGTGTAAACATTTGTCAATTATGTCATACGGACCAATCGGCCGCCAATAGCCCGGCAACCCGCCGGCGGCGTCTACGGTACCTACAGTACCGGCGGCAAGCTGGCAATGGAATCGTATCCAGGCACTGGCCCGGTGGCCGTGTTGGGCTGTGCAATCCATAGGGATGGGCCGAAGTTCAGCTGCTCGGCCGCGTTGCTGCTCAATGTGGCCGGGCTATCCGTGGGGCTGCCAGACAGCGTCCCCTTGGCGCGCAAAAACTGAATGCTGGCGGCGGTCAGTGCGCCGTTTACCTGCAGCTGGCTGTTTTTGCACTGCGCGTATACGTCGGTGAGCGCGTTGGTGCTTTCAAACGGCGCCGCGCCCGTTGTACAGGTGTAAATAATGCCGCCCGAGCCGTCACTTTTAGCCTGCGCAATATACGCGCCGTCCAGCTGGCTGACCGATTTGTCGATATAAATATTGCCGCGCACCACCAGCTCGAACAGCGGAATGTTGTCCACGGTCCAGGCCGGTCCGTACACTATGTTCCCTTTGATGTACACATCGCCGTCCACAAATACCTGCGGCCGTTTGCCGCCAGCAACCGTGCCGCCAGTGAAGGTGGTGAGGCCGGTGGCCGCGTACGCTTTGGTGTTCAGGGCGCCTACGTCGGCGCCGGGCAACGACGCCGGAGCGGTGGGCTTGGCGGCGTAGTAGTCGGGGATGCACGGAAGCCGGCCAATAGACCCGCCATACTTTGTGCCCACAGCCGTGGTGTTGGCAAATGCCAGACCGCTGGGCGCGGGCGCGCTGCCAACAGCATTGCCCTGCGAGGTGGCGAAGTCGGTAATGGCCGCCATAGCCATGGTGGCGAACTGCGCGCCGCTGCCGGCAAAGTTCGGCCCCTCCAGGTTCCACGACACCACTGCCGCGTTGCCGTTAGAAGTGCACGTGCCGGTAGCCATAGTTGTCAGGCCGTTGCCTGCCGATATATCCCCGCCGTACACCTTCAGGTACGGCTCGGCCGCCACAATGGTGCACGCTTCTGACGGGTTGCCCACAATGGTTAGCGTGCCGCCCGGCGGGTTGCTCAGCGTTAACCGTTCACAAATAGTAGAGCCGGCATCGCCCGCCGTGGCGGTATACAGGGTGTTGGTGCTGGATGCACCCCCGCTGAATGTTCCGGTTGTGGGCCCGCCCACCGGCGTGCCATTGCGGTAGCGCTGGATGGAGTAGTTGGCTGTGGCGCTGCCCAGCGTGCCCGTCACCACCTGCATGGAGTGGGTGAAGGTGGCCGTATCGGACGGCCCTATTTGCGGTTTGTCTACGGACGACTCCGGCCGCACCGTTGCCGCAGCAGCCGTGGGCTGCACCGTAAACGTAAACGAGTACGGCGTCAGCCGGTGTTCACACAAGTCGTACCGGCCGTACGGCACGTTGGCGCCGTCGCCGCTGCTTTTGAGCACACAGCGGCTGGTGCCATCCGAGCCGTAATCATGGTACGTCTGGATAGTTGCATACTCCAGCTGAATAATAATAGTGTGCGTGCCGGGCGTCAGGCCTGCCGGCGCATTATAGGTGAACGGCAGCGGGTTGGCCTTCCAGTATCGGCTGGTTTTGTCGCGGGCATAGCCCAAAACTTTGCCAGTGGGCGCAGCGCTAATGCTTCCGCCGCCGCTAATAACTTTCATGCCATAAATTTTCGAGTTTGACTCGAAGCGCGAGGCTTGGTTCACCTTGTACTGCGGGTCTGACAAGTCTGGCACCGGCGCGCGGTCGTTGGGGTAGTTGTTGTTTGTTACTTTGTGGTCCTGGGCAATCTGAAAGCCGGACGGGTTCATGGTGATGATGGCGCACAAAAACACTAGGTCGTTGATCTGCATATTCACCGCCGCACCCGGAGTGATGGGCGGGTTGTTGATGTTGGGCGGGTCGTTGCGCCGCGACAGCCAGATGTCCTGAATATAGGCAGAGGCGTTCACAATTTCGCGCTGGGTTGAGCCCCGCATGTCTATTTTATTTTGGGCAAACGTTTGGGTACAGGTATTTTCCCAGTCGACCACCGCCGGCTTGGCCGAACCGTCCGACGGCCGGCGCCACTCTACATTTGCATTCACCCACGCGGCATTGTGCAGCGCAGCCACGTGCGGCGCAACCATGCCCATGCTCAGGCCCACCACGGCCAGCAGCAATACGCCCAGCTGCCACCGCTTTAAACCGGAAAAAGGTACGCGCATGTTCATATGGCCGGGTCGATACTCCCGTGGCTTTGCTGTTGGGCGGATTGCATTGTTTTGAACTCGTCCTGCAAATGGCTCAGGCTGGCACTGCCGGCGTCCAAGTGCTTGTCATACATATGCGCGGCACCGTATGTTTTCAGTCGGTCAATGGTGCCCTGGGCGGCCGTCAGGTCGGCAGACAAAATTTGGTACTGGGCAATGATGTACAGGCAGTTGGGGTCTTTGGTGTAGTGTTGCCTGGCGCGAATTTGGACCAGGACGCGCGACATGCCGGTGATGTTTCCTTCGGCGTACTGTGCGCCGGCGTCTTTGGTAATGGCGCTATCGCACACCGACAGAACGGCTGGCTTGTGATATTTCTTGTACGCAAACACGCCGCCCACAACCAGCAGCACCACAGCCGCGCTAATCAGCGCGTATAGCCGTGTTCGCCCTTGCCCCGGCTGCCCGGCCACGGCAGGCGCTGATGTGCCGCCCACAACCACCTTGCTTTCCGGAGGAGCATGACGATGTTTGCCCATCCGATGTTTCTTTGTATGCTCACCCATGTTTGGCCGTCCCTAAAAGCATTAGCTTGATCTGATAATAGCACGCCGCCGCACTTCAGCACAAACCAATGCACATAGCGGGCGCGGACGCCTGCGGTTGCTTTTTTGGAATTCCTCTTACCTCTGTTATAATGACCGCATGAGTTCTCTGCAGATTGGTATTGTTGGGCTGCCCAATGTTGGCAAGTCTACCTTGTTTAACGCGCTGACGGGCAGTAACATTTTGGCTGCGAACTATCCGTTTGCTACCATCGAGCCCAACACGGGCATTGTGCCCGTGCCCGACCCCCGGCTGGCTGCGCTGGCCGACATGTACCACGCCCGAAAGGTTGTGCCGGCAACGGTGACTTTCGTGGATATCGCCGGGCTGGTGGCTGGCGCCAGCAAGGGCGAGGGCCTGGGCAACCAGTTCCTTAGCCACATTCGCAGCGTGAACGCCATTGTGCACGTAGTGCGCGCCTTTGCCGACAACGACGTCGTGCACGTGGCCAACCAAGTTGATCCGCGCGAAGATATTGCCGTCATCAACACCGAACTGGTTTTGGCCGACCTCCAGACCGTAGAAAAACGCCTGCCTCGCATCCAAAAAGAAGCCCGCGCCAACCCCAAGCTCAAGCCCGCCGCCGACACCCTGGCGCGCGTCCACCAGCTGTTAAACGACGGCCAGCCGCTGTCCAGCGTGGACGACATCGACCCCGAGCACATTGCCGACCTTCACCTGTTGACAGCCAAGCCCGTCATTTACGCTTTCAACCTAGACGAAGCCAGCCTGCAAGACACCGCCCGCCGCACCGAGCTCACCAGCCTGGTAGCCCCAGCCCGCGCTGTCTTTGTATGCGCCAAGCTGGAAAGCGAGCTGCAAGACCTGGACGAAGCCGACGCCGCCGAACTGCTGGAAAGCTACGGCCAGACCGAGTCCGGCCTGGTGCAGCTGATTCATGCCGCATACGACACGCTGGGCCTGCAAAGCTACCTGACCGCCGGCGAAAAAGAAGTGCGCGCCTGGACAATCAAAAAAGGCGCCACTGCCCCGCAAGCAGCCGGCGCCATTCATGGCGATTTCGAACGCGGCTTCATTGCCGCGCAAATTGTCAGCTACACCGACTTAGTGGCTGCCGGGTCTGAGGCCGCAGCCAAAGCCGCCGGCAAGCTTCGCACCGAAGGCAAAGACTACGTCATGCAGCCGGACGACGTGGTGGAATTTCGATTTAACGTATAGGCTGGTCGGCAGCCGAGGCACGGGCGACAACCTCGGCCGGGTTGCGCCCCAGCCCCAGTATATGAACAGCGCTGTTTTCGTCCACGGCCACACGGACGTGGCTGCGCGACGTGTACCGTTGCTGATGCTGCGGCGCCTGCTGGGCAATGTCGTCATAGCCCAGGGTAACTTCCTCGCCGCGGCGCAGCTGGTGCATGTTTTGCCGGACCATTTCGGCGTCTTGGCTCCATACCCGGCGAGCGGCTTGGTTGAAGCCGTACGGCGTGGTGGCCAGGCGCTGCAGTGCTTCCAGGCCGGCACGGTTCAGGACAGTAACGAATGGTTCGGACCAGTCTTGCATTTCAAAATCGGGCTGGGGCTCGTACGCCTCGGCTGCCGTTTGCACGGCCGGGTTGCCTAACGTCCCCACAACATACAACGGCTCCCAGCCAAAACCGCCGGAAGGCAGGCGCACGGGCATACGGATTTCGGCCAGGCGCTGAACGTTGGGCATGAGCTGGTCTATGGCGTCGCGGACGATCACCTCCTGGTTGGCACCCAAGGCATGCACGGCGGTCTGGGCTTGGTTTGTCTCGGCGGCGTTGGCACGCGCAGGTGGCTGCATTGCCGGCAGGGCCAGCTCGTTTGGAGATGTCAGCAGCCGGGTGCCATTACTGGAATGATCCTGCAAAAATGCGCGGCCGTCCTGCCCCATGCTGACGCTGACGTGCGAACGCGAGACCATGCCCCGGCCCGCCAGCAATTGTCCAAAGGCTTCGTGCCGGCCAATATTCACGCTGTGGCCGGGCCACACACCCACCTGGCTCTCGCTGAGGCGCTCCGCCTCGGGAAACAGCGGATCGCTTTGGGAAATACGTGTGCCGGCCTGGCGCTGCGCCGTCGCCAACTCTAGCGCTTGCGCAGGCACTATGCTGACGGTGCCCTGCGCCCTGGGGCGGTCTATTAGCACATCTTGCGCACCAAACAGCTGGGCGCGCAGCTGGGAGCGGATGCGCAGTTCATGGCGGCTTTCCTGGCGCAATATGTAAAAACGCGGCGGGGCCTGCTGGTCGGGTTCAGGCGGAAATTCAATGGCGCCCAGGCAACTGTGGCCGGAAATGCCCAGAGCCTGTTCCACTTCCTCCGGCGACATGCTTACATCCAGCGGTACCTCGCCCTGGTGCACATTTGCCTGCCACACCTCTGGTTGCAAGGAAAAGTTTGGATCATTGCCAGGGAACTGTTCGCGCATGAGTTTGTTTTCGTCCTTTAAACAAACATTAGCATATTATAGACTGCTTATCAATATTGTTTCGGATAATATACACGTCTTGCCCGGCGTCGTCATTGCTCTACTCTATTTTTCATGGTACTGTACCCCTGCTCTGTAGCTTTTAGCTACCAGCACATTGACAAGCAAGCAGACCACGGCAAGACACGAGAACGACGAAGGGACCCTCCCCATGTCCATCAAGGACGGCACCGTCAACAGCCAGCACGGCTTCGCCAGCTACTCGCTGGAGCAGCTGCTGGACGTCGGCGACCCGCTATACATCACGCACCGCGAACGCGGCAAGTTGCTGAACTTCTACATGGAGCTGTACAACCTCCCCAAGGAAGTCCGGCAGCACCCCGACTACGCCGAACCCGTCCGCACGCTGACGCTCGCCTTGGACCAGCGCGAGCCGCGTGCCGACCAGACCAGCGTGGGGATCTTCGTGACCAACGTTGGCCAGGTGGACTACCTGCGCCAGCTGGGCGCCGCCCACCCGGCACTGTCGCTGGACGACCAGCTGATGCGCAAGCTGTACAGCCTGCAGCACCGCGCGCAAGATCTGGACGACGAGTTCGCCGAAGCGGCGGGCTTCAACGCCATCGAGGACGGTATGTGCGTCGTCATGGGCACATCCCTGCAGTACCCCCTGGACAGGCTGCTTTGCTGGCACCAGCCGGCAATGCAGATTGACCCCCGGGAACGATACGACCTCCTGCGGTTCTACCGCGCCCTCTTCCGTCTGCCGGCCGAGGCCCAAAAGCAGCACCAAAACGAACTGCGCGCCCTCACCTGGCGTACGCACCTGCGCACCATGCACACGCACAGCCTGGTGCCGCTGCCGCAGGACATCGACGTCGCCACCTTCGTCGCGCTCGTGACCATCGTTGACGAAATCCGCCTGGTGGTCAGCCCGCACACCGGTGTGATGCTGCACCCCACGCTGCACCGCAAGCTGTGGGAGCTGCGCGCCCGCGCCGACGAAGTCCTGTACTTCTACCGCCGCCAGCAGATCAGCATTCCCACCAACGCCGCCCGCCCAAGGCGCACGCTCATGGCCTAACGGCTGCGATGACAAGCAAGCAGGGCGAGCAGCCACGGCGGGAATTCCTCCGCGCTCTGCTTGTTTGTCATCATCACCAGATACCAAAACCGCCCGGACAGCAATGCCTGGGCGGTTTTTGTTGAAAGAAACAGCGCTAGTAGAAGCGCGGGTAGCGGCGCCGGCGCGCCAGCATTGGCACCGAGCCGTATGGGTTCAGTGGCAGCATTGGGTTGCCGTACCCACCCTGCCCTTGCACTGCCAGGCCGCCCACTGTGCCGACCGTCAGCGCCGGGTCCAGCTGCTGCTGGAACTGTTGCTGCACCATGTACTGTTGCCGTATTTGCGTTACGCGCTGTTGCGTGTAGGTTAGCAGTTCGCGTAGGCGCACCTGGCTCCAGCTAACAAACGTCAGCTTGCGGCTGGGTGTCATTATGTGAATGACGCCGTCCAGCAGTTTGGCACTATAGTCAATTTCGGTGATCATGTCGAAGCGAATGTCTTCCAGCGCCAGGAACATGGGCTTGCGGTCCACCAGTAGCAGCCGGTGATCGGTTACGCACAGCAGCGCAAAGCCCCCTTGGTATCGTCCGTTCACGCATTTTTGTATTGTTTCGCCAGGCATCAGGATATTGGCCAGTTCGCGTATCTCCGGTCTACCCCAGAACCGGAAATTGCAGCCCACCCGCTTAAGTTGCTCCTCAACGAGTTGATGGCTCACCATATCTCCTCCTTTGCTCCGGCCAACGTGCGGGCCAGTATCTTAAGCATAGCTGTCGCACCTGCAAACCGTCGGTTAGCTTCGTCACATTTGCAAAGCGATTTTCATCACGCGCCAAGCATTTTGGCGCGCAGGCCGCAACCTCCGCGCCCGTTATCACCGAAAAGGCTGGACACACATAACAGATATGCGATAATAAAAATATGTTGACGGCTCCCAGCCAAGCAAAAGCGCTCGTCAACTTGTTTCACCAAGGGAGCAAGCTGACGTACAACAAAGGTGAATTTATCATCCGGCCCGGCGGAGCTCCGTCGGGTGTTTTTTATATCGTCAGCGGGCTGGTCAAAGCCTACGACATCACCAAATACGGCGAAGAAAACCTGCTGATCATCCGCAAAGCCGGCGAGGTGCTGGGCCTTACATGGGCCATCACCGGCGACGACCGCCACATTATTTATGCAGCGCTGGCGCCCACCACGGTTTTGCAAATTAGCCGAGAACAATTTGTAGACTTCCTGCACAACAACCCCTCCGCCGCTCTGCCGCTGGTGGATATGCTGGTGGACATGTACCGGCTGCACTCCGAGCGCATCCTGAACCTGGAATATCGCACGGTGCGCGAGCGTCTTATATCGTTTTTGTTTACCGCCAGCCGCCGGTTCGGCCGGCAAACCGACGAGGGCTTGCTGATTGACGTGCCGCTGCGGCACCAAGACATTGCCAGCTCCATTAGCGCCACGCGCGAAACCACTGGCCGCGAGCTGGCCGCCCTGGAACGCGCCGGCTTGCTTACCAACCGCCAGTCCAACATTGTGCTCAAAGACGTCGAGAAACTTCGCCACTACTTGGAATAATTCACAAAAAATAGTATAATATACTTCTCGTTCCTTCACATTTTTGTTTGAGGAAAAACGAGCTGCCCGCGCACCACCTGCCGGGCAGTTCTTCCTATGTTGTGCTGGCCTGGCCAGCCCGCGTGCCGCCTACACATCTTGCGGCTTGAGGGCTGCCAGGCCAACCAATCCGCTCTTTGGAAAGAGCAACACCCACCGGAAGGAGCACCACCATGTCCACCATCGCTCTCGACAACGCCTCGCTGTACACGGCGTTCGGCACCCTGGTCGACCAGCTGCCGCCCGCCACCCAGCTGCACAACGACAACCAGGAACAGGGAATCTTCCTGTACCTGTTGCACTGCCTGCGGGACGGCGGTATGAAGCTGCCAGACCTGGGTGCCATCGCCTCGCCCGACTACCAGGCGCTGAACAACTACCTGGCCGGCGCGGGCTTCGACTTGCGCTTCGAGCCCATCCCGGACGGGGGTATCGGCGTGGCGTCAGTGCTGGACATCCAGGTCAGCTGGCCGCTCACGGGCACGCGCACCATGCTGCACGCCGACCACCACTGGTGGGCGGCCTTCCAACTGGACACGGGAGTGCGGCAGTACCACCTGCAGGACTTCGGTCGCCCCCTGCTGGGCCTGCCCACCCAGACCGGCCACACGGTCTGGATCATGGAACACCCCCAGCCCAGCAGCTCGTGGGAGCTCGGCCAGATCGTCCAGGTGATCGCCGATACCCAGGCAAGCCGCGACGAGGTCAGCAGCACGCCGGTCCGCATCCCGCTGGTCCGCTCGGACTGCACCGCCGATCTGAACTGGCTGCTTGGCCTGAAGGCTGTCGTTCCCAGCGGTCCTCCGCACCGGGTGGCACAGGCCTTCCAGTCGGTTCGCTGGGGCATGGACGAGAAGGGCGCCCGCGTGGAAGCCGGCACCGGCGTCGCCACCGTGCGCGAGTCCACGCTGGTCAGCACGGACATCACGTCGCCCTTCATCCTGTTCATGACCGCGCCGGACACGCCCAGGCTGCCCATCGGGACCACTTGGGTCGACATGGACTCCTGGAGCGACCCGCAGCGCACCGTCTGACCCCCTCCCCCGAAGAACCAACAACATAGGAAGATATCCGAAGACATGAGCAACGCCGAAGCCTTCCGGCTTTCGCAACCCTCATGTCTTCGGAATCTTACCAAAGTACCCGCGGCGCACCACAAGTCGGTGCCGCAGATGTTTTGCTAAGATTTACTCTCGGCCCTCTTCAGCGGCTGACGCTACCGCCAGTGCTGCACAATTTGCTCAATGGTCTTCACCACCTGCTCATGCGACGGCACGTCTTGCACGTCGTAGTAGTGGTCGGTTGTCATGTAGTCTTCAATCACGCTCAGACAGTAAATTTCGTCAGCCAAAATGTGCATGCGGTCCACGGCGGGCACGCTGGCCAGCGGCGTGGCCACCACCAGCCGCTTTATTTTGATGGGCTTTAGAAATGCTGCGGCAAGGTCGACAGAAAACCCGCTGCTCAAGCCGTCGGACACCAAAATGACGGTGTGGTCGCGCAGCAAACGCTTTTTGATCAAGCCGCCTTGGCCAACCAGCTGATGCATGTCGTGCATCTTGGCCATTTTTTCTTGTTCGATAAAGCTGCGGTACTCGGACTCGAAGTCTTCAATTTGCCCGGGCGAATAATAATTGTTGTAGGCAAACGTGCCATCTTGCGTTATGCCCGCCAGCGCAGCGTCCTCGCGCGGCAGCTGAATGGCGTCCGTCAGCAGCATGGTCAGCACGCAGTGCAGCTGCATGGCAACTTGCGCACCCACCACCACCGCGCCGTCACTCAGCGCCACCACGGCGCAGTTGTCACCATGGTATTTCTTGGAGATTTGTGCCGCAAGCTGTTGGCCGGCATCTGCCCGACTCTTGAAATACATACGGGCAGTGTAGCATGAGCAGTTAACCTTGGCCACCCTGTTGGTTAGTATTCGGGCAGGCCGTCCAGCCAGGTGTAGGCGTCGGCAATTGCCTCGGGGGTGGCAGCATCGACGTGCCATTGACGGACAATCATCTTACTATTCGGTAAAGCAATGTCGCCTTGTGATAATGCCGGAAGAATGTGCTGCTGCATATGATCCAGGCCAAGAAGCACCGGACTGACGCCATCAGGCGACTCAACCTGAACAACTTGCTGGATGGTATCCTGCGGCGTCAGTATGTAGCGAACTACAATCAGTGTCCGGTACATGGCAAGAAACCCCGAACCGGGCTGGGGCTGCTCCTCGCGCGCCACCGAATATCCAAATTCTCGGCGCCCATACATGTATATCGCCTCGTCCGGAGCAAGGCGGGCACCCCGCCAAAGGTGGCTATGTAACTCCCGCGGCAGCTGCTCTTGCTCGCCTACGGGCAGCGCCAGCATGCTAACGTGCAGGGCCGTTTTCCCAACTTCTATGCGTGACATGCGGAAGCTGCTGGGAGTCTCGCCGTGCGTTGTACGCGGATCGCGGCAAAGGTTGGTGAACGCCTGCCTGAACGCGTCGTACGCTGGGTCGTATTCTTGCCGGCAGGAGGCTATTTCGCCTGACATCTATCCTGCCTTTTTTAAAAGATAAAACCGCTCCAGGTTGCCGCGCGATCCAGCCACGTCCGAGTCGGCCTTGTCCACTACAACAAACCGCGTACGCGCCCAGGCTTCAAAGTCTTGCAAGATGTCGCGGCGCATGCGGTCGTTTTTGATAACACCCTTGTGCTTCAGGCTGGCGGCTGTGGCCTCGAACTGGGGTTTAACCATAGCGACAATCTGCGTGTGCGGACCGCCTAAACGCGCCACGTGCGGCAAAATGTCGCGCAGGCCAATGAACGACACATCAATAACCACCACGTCCGGCACCTCGCCCAACCGCACAGCGCCCGCTGCCAATCCGGAAGCATTGCTGGGGTGGACGGCGCGGATGTCGGTTTGCTCGTGCAGCTCGATGCGCGGGTTGCCCTGCAGGCTGGGATGAAGCTGGTTGGTACCCACGTCCACGGCAATTACCTTGCGCGCGCCGTGCTGCAGCGCGTAGTCGGTGAAACCACCAGTGGAGCTGCCTACGTCCAGCAGCACTTTGTTCTGAAAATCTACATGCAGCGCCTGGGCCACCGACGCCAGCTTCAGACCGGCGCGCGACACATACTGCTCGGCCGCCTGCAACTGAATGTCAGCGTCGGGCGACACCAGCATGCCCGGCTTGGCAGCCGTCACACCGTTCACCTGCACACGGCCCAACCGTACCCAGCTTTCCGCTTGCGAGCGCGAGCGCACCAGCCCGCGTGCCGCCATTGCCTGATCCAGTCGCTGTTTCATGCGTATGTCCTTGGCCGCGGCGCGCGGCGTTACTTGGCGCGCTCCAGGTATTCGCCGGTGCGCGTGTCTACCTTAATGATGTCATCTTGCTTTATAAATGCCGGCACCTTCACAGTAATGCCGGTTTCCAGTGTGGCGTCTTTCAGCACCGAGCTGGTGGTGTCGCCCTTCACCACGCTTTCGGTGTAGGTAACTTTCAGCGGTACGTTCTTCGGCAACTCGACATTGATGGGGCGGCCGTTGAAAAACTGCAGCTGCACGCGGTCGCCTTCCTTCAGGTAGCCGGCGCCGTCGCCAACCAGGTCTGCCGGAATCTCGAACTGCTCGAACGTGCCCTCGTTCATAAAGAAGAACGTGTTGCCGTCGGTGTACAAATACTGGGTGTTCTGGTTGGACACGTCGGCGCTGTCCAGCTGCTCGTTGCCCTTGTATGTTTTTTCCAGCACTTTGCCGTCCAGCAGGCTTTTGATGCGGACGTTGACAATAGAGCCGCCGCGGCCCATCACCTTCTGGTTGTATTCCACCACGCGATACGGCACGCCATCAATCTGAAACAGCGTCCCTTTTTTGAGATCAGTAATGCTAAGCGCCATAGGCTCCTCCTATATTGCGGTTGTTAGAATGTGTTCAATGCGGGCGGACAGGTGTGCCACGTCCACGGCGCCGAACACGCCATGCTCGCTGGCCTGCAAAATAAGCTGGCGCAGGCGCTCCAGGCGCGGGCGCAGCTGGCGGGCGGCGGTTTGCTGCTCGGCCCTGGTTTGGGCGTAGTCGTAGTCACGGACGTCCAGACGGACATCGGCAGCTTGGTGCTTCAGCTCGCGCAAGGCCTGGCGCACGGGCAGGGCCGCACTGTCTTGGTCAAACTGCGACGCAATAACGCGCAGCGACGTCTCCAGCTCCTTGGCTTGTTCCAAAAGCGACCGTCCCTCCATGCGACCGTTTCGCCTGTCTTAGTTGCTGGCCACAAACGGCAGCAGCGCCAGGTGGCGTGCGCGCTTGATGGCTTGCGCTAGGCGACGTTGCTGGCTCTCGGTCAGGCCGGTCTTTTTGCGGGTTTCAATTTGCCCGTACACGTTTACGTAGCGCTGCAAGGTCTTGAAGTCCTTGTAGTCGAAGTACGCAACGTCGGTTTTGTGCTTAAAAATTTTTGCCATGTGATATGTCCTTCAAATTAAAATGGAATGTCGTCAAGGTTGATCGGCTCGTCGCCAATGTCCTCAACTACTACGTCATCTTTTTTCTTGGAACCGCCGCCGGTGCTTGCGCCCGTGCTGGCGCCGCCGTTGTTGTTCTGGTAGCTGCGGGCTGGTGCGCTGGCGCCTTCATTGCCGCCTTCGCCGCCGCGGCTGTCTACAAAGGTAACGTCGTCGGCCAGCACTTCCACCTTGCTGCGCTTTTGGCCGTCTTGTTCCCAGCTGCGGCTTTGCAGCCGCCCCTGCACCAGCGCGCGCCGACCTTTGTTCAGGTACTGCGCCACGCGTTCGGCCAGTGGGCCCCAGGCAACAACGTCGATGTAGTCGGTCACTTCCTGCCACTCGCCGCTTTGGTCTTTGTAGGCCCGGTTCAGTGCCAGGCTAAAGCTGACAACGCTGCGGCCGTTGGGCGTGGTGCGCAACTCTGGGTCGCGGGTTAGGTTCCCTAGTAAGATAACTTGATTTACACTTCGTGCCATTGTTTGGCTCCCCTCGTCTTATATCCCTATTCTAACGCTTCTTGTCTAGCTCTCGGCTTTTTCGGTCTCGGCCTCGTCGGCTTTTTCGCCGCGGGCTTCGGCCTTTTTGGCTTTTTCAGCCTTGGCCGCTTCGGCCTTGGCAATTGCCTTTAGGTCGGGCCGGGTGATCAAAAAGCGGATCACTTCGTCCGTGATGTTCAGCACGCTTTCCACCTTGCGCACCGCGTCGGCTGGCAGCTCGACGGTGTAAAACACGTACACGGCGTGTTCGTTTTTCTGAATTGGGTAAGCCAGCTTGCGCTTGCCCCAGTTGTCCGCGTTGGTTACTTTGCCGCCATTATCGGTAAAGATTTTTTCCACGCGAGCCGTTGCTTTGTCCAGGTCTATTTCCAGATCTGGGTGGTATAGCACGGCAATCTCGTATTGATTCATCAATACTCCTTCCCTTGGTCTCTGCCCGGCCGCCAAAGTTGCGCCGAGCTGAACGAGTTAATAACAGAAGTAATTATACGATATCAACCTTTATTTGGCAAACAATTGCACGTTGTCCCGCGTCGCCTCGTTCATGATAATATCTGGCGATTTGAGTATGTAGTTCGCAATTCGGCGTTCGGCCTCCCGAGGCAGTCCAAGCTCAGGCTTCCCCAGCAATTCCTCCAGCCCGTCCCTAACGTCTACGTCTTGCGCCACGGCGAGCAGTGCCGCTAGCAGCGTCTGCTCCTCTGCCGGCTCAAGCACGTGGACAGCGTGAGGGTGCATTTCCTGCATGGCTCCGACCATCCTGAATGTGTCGCAGTGCTTTCTATAAAGATCGGTCTCCTCTTGGTCCCGCCCGCTTATCATCACAGCCGGCATGTCAGGCGCGGCAAAAACGGTGTACTTATCTCCTGGCGTGGTCTTGCCATAATACAGCCGAATATCCGCCAGGAGAGCCGGCACTCCTCGAGGAGAGGGCGCTTCTACGTAGCCCAATGCCTCCGGCGGCCGTACTGTGAAGAATGACATGCCATCCGAACCTGCAATATCGCCGTCAACCCTCCGAGACCCACGGAGGGAAAACCAGTACCCATAGCTAGCGGACTCGATTAAATGCTCTCGCGCCGCTTCTCCGAACTGCAGTTCGTCCTCTAGCCGAGCAACAGCTTGTCCGACAATCTCCTGAGATACCGCCAATAGCCGTTCATTGAACGGCTCAACAGGCTGACGCATATGTTCTTTCATGACTGGAGCATACTACAATGTTGACACCTATACAATTGAGTTGAGTTAGTATGCCTCACCGTCCGGTAGTGGCGGTGGTCACGGCTGGAGGACTGGTCAAAGAAACCATAAAAACTTCGCGCGCTTACGGTATACTAGACCTATAAGAGGTTTGACGACAACGCGTGAAGCAACAGCAACACAACAAACAACGCCGTGAGGCGTGGCTGCGGGCGGGCGGTATTGCACTGGCTGTTTTTGTGGCGCTGAATGTGCTGGTTGCAGTGTTGTACAGGCACCGGACGTACCCGCGGACGTCGGTGCTGGGCGTGAGCATTGGCAACCTTACCTACACGCATGCCGGAACCAAGCTGCGGGGTGCCAACGCCTTGCCCGCCGCTGTTCAGCTGCAGCACGGCACGCGAACCAAGTCGGTGCGCACGGCCGACCTAGGCATATACCTGGACGCCGCCAAGCTGCCCGCCGTGGCACAGCAAAGCCGTTGGTGGCCACCACTGCTAAACCTGTTTGTCAGCCATCGCCTGTCAGCGCCGGTGCGCGTTGACCAGTCCACCTATGCCAGCGAGAGCGCCACGCTGGCCGGCTTCTTCCAGCAAGACCCCACACCCGCGCACATCACCAGTGTGAACGGCAAGTTTGTGGTGGCGCAGGCCAGCGCCGGTTACCAGCTGGACACGCAGGCGCTGCAAACCGTGCTTGTCAACACCATCACCAAAGGCACAAACGTGGCCGTCCCCACCAAACCCGTACCGCCAGCCACCACACTCAAAGACCCGGCCAAAGCCTTGCAGGCCGTGCAAAGCCACCTGTCCACCGCCCTGACCATTCACTACAACGGCAAAACCGCCAAGCCCGGCGCGGTGGACATAGCCAGTTGGTACGTGCAGTCCGGGCGTGACCTTGCCCTATCCAACGACGCCATCCGCGCCTACTTGCTTAGCCTGGACAGCAAAACGCAAAACATCGACCAAGCCGTAGCCAACGTGTCCGCGGCGGTTGTAGCCGTGCACGCCGCCGATATCAACTTGTTCGATAAAGTTAAAACCGTTTCCTACTGTGTGGCTTTGCGTGGCGTGGATGTCAGCAACTTGTCCGAGTTTGAAAAGCGTATTGCCGCTACGTACGCTGACTCGCGCGGCTGGTCCCTGGGCGGCCAGGTTATCTTCAAGCAAGTATCCAGCGGCTGCGGCTACACCCTGTGGCTGGCGTCACCATCCCAAATGCCCAGCTTTGGCAGCATTTGCGATTCCACCTGGAGCTGCACTGTTCCGCCCAACATCATCATCAACTTTGACCGCTGGCAAAACGCCACCACCAGCTGGAACGCCGCGCACGCCGGCACCCTGGACGAATACCGCTCCATGGCCATCAACCACGAGTCCGGGCACCAGTTCGGCTTTGGCCACACCGGCTGCCCCGGCCCGGGCCAGCCAGCCCCAGTCATGGAGCAACAGTCCATTGACCTCCAGGGCTGCGTCTTCAACGCCTGGCCCACCGCCACCGAACAAAACAACCTCCGCGCCGTCTTCGGGCTATAGCAGCAACTTGTTTTGTAGTGTGGCTTGGAAATTATATACATTACTGGCCAGCATCTCTTTCAATAGACCAGTATGGCACAGGATGAATGCAGGCAGCCGGATTACACTTCAGCGGCGTCGCTAGGGGCAGCGGCGGTGCCGCCGAAGACTTCGTCCAGGGAGCTGACCAGTACTTCGCGAGGGCGGGCGCCATCGGCGGGGCCGACAATGCCTTGTTCCTCCATGGTTTCGATCAGGCGGGCGGCGCGGCCGTAGCCAATGCGCAGGCGGCGCTGCAGCAAGCTAGTGCTGGCCTTGCGGCCTTCAATGACACAGCGCACGGCATCGCGGAACATGTCATCGTCGGCGTCCTGGCCGCCCATGTCGGCCACCACACCGCCCTTGCCGTTCAGCTGTACGGGCTGGCTGATGATTTCGTCGTCGTACTGCGGCGGGCGCTGCATACGGATGAAGTCGGTTACCTTTACGGTTTCGTCGTCGGCAATGAACGCACCCTGCACGCGCTTGGGCTTGGGCATGTCAGCGGTCAAGAGCAGCATGTCACCCATGCCCAGCAGTTTTTCCGCGCCCATTTGGTCGATGATGGTACGCGAGTCCACCTGGCTAGCCGTGGTAAACGCAATGCGGGCCGGCACGTTGGCTTTGATAAGCCCGGTAATGACGTCCACGCTGGGCCGCTGCGTAGCCAGCACCAGGTGGATGCCAACAGCGCGGGCTTTTTGGGCAATGCGGACAATGAGCGCTTCAACATCGCGGGCAGCCATCATCATCAGGTCGGCCAGCTCGTCAATGACAATCACAATATAGGGCATACCCTCTTCTTTTTTCACATTATTGTACTCAACAATGTTGCGCTTGCTCATCTCGGCCAGCGCCTTGTAGCGGCGCTCCATTTCGGCCACGGCCCACTTCAGGGCGCTGATGCATTTTTCCGGCTCGGTGATGACGGGCGTCAGCAGGTGCGGGATGTCGTCGTACGGCTTGAGCTCGACCTGCTTGGGGTCGACCAAAATCAACTTGAGGTCTGACGGGCTGTTGCGGTACAGCAGGCTGGTAAGAATGTCGTTGATCATGACCGATTTACCAGAGCCGGTCTGGCCGGCTACCAGCAAGTGCGGCATCTTGGCCAGGTCTGCCACCACGGGCTTGCCGGCAATGTCCTTGCCAATGGCAAACGCCAGCGGCCCCTTCTGCTCGGCCCACTCGTGGGACTGCAGAATGGAGCTAAGGCGCACCATGGCTGCCTTGACGTTCGGTACCTCAATACCCACGGCGCGCTTGCCCGGAATGGGCGCTTCCATGCGGATGGCGTGCGCAGCCAAGTCCAGGGCCAGGTTATTTTCCAGCGCGGTGATTTTGGTCAGCTTGACGCCGGTGGGCGGCTTCAATGTGTACTGGGTAACGCGCGGGCCGACATTGGCACCTTCCATTTCAACATCGATATTAAAGTTGGCAAACGTGTCGCGGATGGCTTGGGCGTTGCCGTTCACATCGCCTGCGTCAGCTTTGTCCTGGCGCTGGTCCAGCAGGTTGACGCCGGGCAGTTTCCAGTCTGGGTCGGTGGCAGTGGTGAGCGCCTCGTGGTTTTCGGTGGGCGCAAGCTTTTGCGCGGTATTTTTCAGCGAGCCCATGCGGGATTTTTCGTGTTTGGAATGCTCTACGGGTACGCCTTCGTTCAGCTGGAAGTCGTGCTGGTTGGCCTTGGCTTTCAGCGTATTAAGGTCTGCATCGTCGTCACGCTCGCGGCCCTTCAGCAGCTCGCCCACCCGCAGCAGCACCCGCGGCGAAATGCTAAACGAGAAGAACAACGCCAGCACCGCAAACACCAAAAACATAATGGATGCCGGCAGTTTATCCAGCGCGCTCAGCACTGTGCCGCCCAGCAGCTCGCCGGTTTTTCCGCCGTGCCCGCCAGTAAAGCTTGTACCTTGCTTGGTTGCAGCCGATGTAAACAGCAGGCACGATGTAAACACCAGCAGTGCTATCATGCTCAGCAAGTTCGCCAAGGGAATACGGTGGTCCTCGCTGCGAAACTTGTACACGCCCCAGTACACCAGCGCCACCGGCAGCAAGTACGCCGCCCAGCCCAGCGCCCAGTAGCTGCCGTGGAACATGCCCTTGGGCAGCGGCCCGCCCGTGCCAAACCCGCCAAACAGCAGGAACAGCGCCAGCACACACAGCAGCATGGCGCCAGCCAATGGCCAGAACGGCGAGCGCTCCACCGGCTCCTGAACTTTTCTACTGCGTGTTTGTTTTTTCTTCTTTGCCATAGGGTTTTATTGTATACCAGGTTTTCTCTTTTCGCCAGAGAAAGCGCTTATGTGAAAAACTATAGCAAAAATTACAACTTTAGTCAACGCGCCGGCGTTTTCGTCCGGCAGCAAAAACCAGCCGGTGTCCGCGGCTGGTTTTTGGTCGACAGGAGTGCTAGTCGACGCGGGCGTCTTGGGTTAGCAGGCGCTCACGCATTTCCTGGAAACGGCGCTCTTGCTCGCGGGCCATGTCCTCGCCGGCTTTGGTGCGGCCGCCGGCAGCGGTCTTCACCTCGGCCTTGCCGCCAATGACGTTCACTACCGGGATGACGATGGGGCTGCGCCCGGTCTGCTCAAACAGGTAGTGGGTGATGTGGTCTTTCAGCTCTGCCTTGAAACGGTCTAGGTCAACGCGCTTGAAACGCTGCTGCACGGCGCGGCGCAGCTCGGTGCGCAGGCCATTCATGATCTCTTCGTTGTCGCGCATGTAGATGAAGCCGCGGCTGATGATATCCGGGCTGGTCAGCAGGTTGCCGTTCTTTTTGTCCACAGTCAGCACGACAGCTACCAGGCCTTCCTCGCTCAAGAGCACGCGGTCTTTCACTACCACGTTGTTCACAATGGCACCGGTTTGGTCCACCAGGATGGTGCCGTGCGGCACGGTGCCTTCCAGGTCCATTTTGTCGGGCGTCAGGGCAATGACATCGCCGTTGCCGGCGTTCATGGTGTTGGCGCGGGGAATGCCCTGCTCCACTGCCAGGTCGACGTGGCGTTGCTTCACGCGGTAGGCGCCATAAATGGGGATGAAGAACTTCGGCTTGGTCAGCTGGATCATGTCGGCGTACTCGTCGCGGCTGGCGTGGCCGGAAACGTGCAGCGGGCCAACACCGTCCAGCTCGTGGTTGCGGTGCTCAAATACGTGCACGCCCTTGCGTACCAGGCCGTCCACCATGTCGCCAATCAGCGAGTCGTTGCCGCTCTCCGGAATAGGCGTACTGGACAGCACCACGGTGTCTTGCTCTTTCAGCTTGATGTGCTTGTGGTCACCGCTGGCCATACGCTGCAAGGCCGAGCTGGGCTCGCCTTGCGAACCAGTACACACCACCACCAACTCGTGGTCCTTCATGTTGGGCGCCGAGGCAATGGGCACAAACGTACCCTTTGGCACGCGCACAAAGCCGTGCCGCACCGCCATTTCCAGCGTGCTGATCATGCTGCGGCCGTCCATGGCCACCTTGCGGCCGTGGTGCACGGCGGCGTTGATGATCATCTGCACGCGGTTCATGTTGGTGCTAAACAGGCCGATAAAAATTCGGCCGGGCGCCTGCTCCAAAATGTCAACGAAGCTTTGCTCAATGGTGCTCTCGCTGGGCGTGCGGCCCATGCGCTCCACGGTGGTGCTCTCGCTCATAAGCGCCAACACGCCTTCGTTGCCCAGTTCTTTCAAGCGTTCAATGTCGCTGCGCTCGTGGTCCAACGGTTCTGGGTCAAAACGGAAGTCGCCCGTGTTAATCAGCCGGCCCACCGGCGTATCCAGCACAATGCAGGTGCTGCCTGGAATGGAGTGCGTAATGCGCACCAGCTCTACAAAGAACTGGCCAACCTTCAGGCGCTCGTGGGTGTTTTCGTTCATGGTGACGGTTTTTAGTTCAAAGCCATCAGGCATGGGCAGGCCGAAGTTTTCAAAAATTTCTTCAACGCGGCCAATGGTAAACTTGCTGCCATAAATGGGCGCGGGAAAACGCGGCACAATGTGCGGCAAGCCGCCAATGTGGTCCAGGTGCCCGTGCGTAATGATGTAGGCACGCAGCTTGTGGCTGATGCTTTCCAGGTAGGTGGTGTCGGCAATGCCGTAGTTGATGCCGGGCAGGTCAACGCCCAGATCGTTGCCGCAGTCCATGATCACGGCGTCGTCCATGTACTCTATGAGCATCATGTTTTTGGAACCGCCGCCGTCCATGCCGCCCAGGCCAATAACCTTCAGGCGCGGACGATCGTCAACCACGTTGGCGCGGCGCTCGCGAGCTGGTGCCGGCGCAGCCGAGGCGTACTGGTTGGCAATTTTCTGCGCGTCCATTTGGCTGCGCTTCTGGGCGCGCACGGCAGCACCGCGCGATACGGTGGAGTTGGCCATGGACAGCGGTTTGCCGCCGGCGTTTCCGTTGTTGCCACGGCGCTGGCCGCCATTGCTGTTACTGTTGTTGTTACCGCGGCCGCCGGGGCCACGTTTGGGTTTAGTATCTTTCTTTTGGTCGTTCGGAGTAAAGTTCATAGTTGTCCTTTCTTACTTTTCTGACTTATTAGAGGTTGGTAGTTTCTTGATTCCCTGTAGGATCTGAGGGATGGCGCGGAAATCGTCCAGCAGCATCTGCCGCATCGAGCTGTTGTACAGTGCCGCAGCTGGATGATACAGCGGCAAATACACACGCCCATGCGCGCGCTTCGGCTGGCCGTGGACCTTGCTGATTTGCAGACCCGGCAAGAAACAATTCGTGCTGTGGCGGCCCAGTGTCACCACAAGCTTGGGCTGAATTATGTCTAGCTGGTCCTGTAAATATGGCAGGAAGGCGGCTTTTTCCCCCGGGAGCGGGTCCCGGTTGTTTGGCGGGCGGTACTTTAGGATGCTGGTGATGTAAACGTCGGCGCGTTTCAGGCCGGCTTCGGCCAGCATCTCGTCCAAAAATTTGCCGGCTGCGCCAATGAACGGGCGGCCCTGCAGGTCCTCGTTCTTGCCTGGTGCTTCGCCAACGAAGAACACGTCGGCGTCCGGGCTGCCCTCGCCAAACACCAGGTTGTGCGCCGAGGCAGCCAGCTGTGGGCAAACATCGTTGGCAACGATCTTCGCAGCCAATGCATCTAGGCGGGATTGTTTGTCTGATTGTGCCATATGCTTTTGTTGTCTCTTGTTGATTGCTTACGCTTTTTTCTTGTGGAGTACGTTCCCCACTTGTGTGCCAATGAACAGCACCAGGAACAATATAAGTACGTACTGCTGCAGGCTGCCCGTGCCCAGCGCATGCAGCGCCAGCGGGTACACAAGCGGGGTCAGCACGACGATGTATACACCGGCCGCCACCCGCCTGTTATACCACTGCAACCTGGCGAACTGCTTAGCCTTTTCCTTCACCCTTTTTGCCTTTGTCGGCCAGCTCGCGGGCGGCTGCCTTCATGCTTAGCTGCAAACGGCCGCGGTCGTCAATGGCCACAAGCTTGACTGTTACGTGGTCACCTTCTTTAACAACATCGCTGGGCTTGTTCACGCGCTCTTCCTTCATTTCGGATACGTGCACCAGGCCTTCTTTGCCTGGCAGAATTTCCACAAATGCGCCAAAGTCCAGCACACTCACCACCCGACAGTTTTCGTAAATGGCGCCCACTTCTGGCTCGGCAGTTAAGTGTTGAATGAATTGCTTGGCCGCGTCAATAGATTTTTTGTCCGGGCTAGCAATCATAACCGTGCCGTCATCTTTGATGTCAATCTCGGCGCCGGTCTCGGCAATGATCCGGTTGATGGTTTCGCCGCCCTTGCCGATCACTTCACGGATTTTTTCCGGGTTGATGTGAATGGCTTCCACGCGCGGCGCGTACGGGCTGAGGTCTGCGCGCGGCTTGTCAATGGTGGTTAGCATGTGCTCCAAAATGTGAGCGCGGCCGTCCTTGGCCTGCTGCAGCGCCTGGCGCAGTACGTCGGCGCTCAGGCCGTGCACCTTCATGTCCATTTGCAGGGCGGTAATGCCTTTGGCCGTGCCGGTTACCTTGAAGTCCATGTCGCCGGCAAAGTCTTCGGCATCGGCAATGTCGCTCAGGATGACAACGCGGTCACCTTCCTTCATAAGGCCCATGGCAATGCCGCTGACCGGCGCCTTCAATGGCACGCCGGCGTCCATCAATGCCAGACAGCTGGAACAGGTGGCAGCCATGCTGGTGCTGCCGTGCTGGCTCATGATTTCGGTGACGCTGCGGATGGCGTAGGGGAAGTCGGCTTCTTCAGGCAAGACGGGCATCAGCGCGCGCTCGGCCAGGTAGCCGTGGCCAATTTCGCGGCGGCCCGGGCTGCCCAGACGGCGGATGTCGCCCACGGTGTAGCCGGGTGCGTTGTAGTGGTGCATGTAACGGCGCTCGCCTTCGCGCTCCATGGTGTCAACAATTTGCGCATAGCTGAGCGGCGCCAGTGTGACAATGTTCATTCCCTGTGTCATGCCCCGGGTGAATAGGCTGGAGCCGTGGGCACGCGGCAGCAGGCCAACTTCGCTGGACAGTGGACGGATGTCGGTCAGCTTGCGGCCATCCGGGCGCAAGCCGTCTTCCAAAATGCCGCGGCGCACATCTTTGTTGGCAGCGACGGCAAAGGCTTCCTCGTAATCGCCTTTGACCAGGGCGAATTCTTCCTCGCCCAAGGCTTCGGCAAAGTGCGCCAGCAGGTCTTCGCGGATGACGTGCATTTTTTCGTGACGCTCGGCGTAGGGCGCGCGAATGGCGGCGCCCAGCTTGCCTTCCAGGTAGGCGTCAACGTCGGCCTGGATGCTGGCCTGCGGCAGGCTCAGCTCGTACTCGCGTTTTTCTACGCCAACTTTTTCTGCCAGCTGTTCTTGCAGGGCAATGGCCGGTTGCATGGTGGTGTGGGCGTATTCCAGGGCTTCGGCTACTTGGTCTTCGGTAACTTCGCGGGCACCGGCCTCGACCATCATAATGGCTTGCTTGGTGCCGGCAACGAACAGGTCCAGCTGGCCCTGTTCCAACTCGTCGCGGCCAAGGAAGGCTTGCGGCTTGCCATCTTTCAGGCCAACGCGCAGGCCAGCCACCGGGCCGTCAAATGGCGCGCCGGTAAGCATAAAGGCGGCGCTCATAGCAATCATGGCAATGGCGTCCGGGCGAAAGCTGGGGTCCATGCTGAGCACGGTGCTCACGCCCTGCACTTCGTGGCGGTAGCCCTTGGGCCACAGCGGGCGCACCGGGCGGTCAATGAGGCGGCCAATCAGCACGGCTTCGTCGCTGGGACGGCCTTCGCGCTTAATGAACCGCGAGCCGCTGATCTTGCCGGCCGCATACATTTTTTCTTCGTAGTCGATGCTGAGCGGGAAGTAATCCATGCCCGCCACCGGCTTGTCACTCACCATGGCCGTGGCCAGAATGACCGTGTCGCGGTAGCGTGCCAGCACGCTGGCCGTCGAGCGAAAGCCCACGCGGTTTACTTCCAGGCTGAGCGGATGACCACAAAAGTCGGTCTGCACGCTGAGGATTTTTTTGCCAAAAGGATTGATAGTTTGGCCCATAGTTTTATAGAACCTTTCTGTCTGGTTGTTCTTGGGCAGTAAGCACAGTGCAAATATACGCATCCCCTTGTGCTTGCACGGACGAATATATCTGGCCTCTACTTGCTGCCAACAACGATAGACGGGTTAATGTGCACAAGCTTGCGGCCTCGAACATGTCGAGACCGGTAGTCTATGCACTAGCGGCGGATGCCGAGCTTCTGGATAAGCGCAAGGTAGGCTTGGCTGTCGTGCTTGGCGATGTACTGCAGGTGGCGCTTGCGCTTACCAACCAGCTGCAGCAGACCGCGGCGGGCAGCAAAGTCTTTCTTGTTTACTTTGAGATGCTCGGTGAGTTCTTTGATCCGCTCGGTAGCAATGCCCACTTGCACAGCGGCGCTGCCGGTGTCGGTTTTGTGGTGTTGCAGCTGCTTCACCACTCCTTGTTTCTTCTCACTTGTAATCATACTCTGGCTATTTTATCAGATGAGCTGAGGGAAGGCAACCCCAAGGGGATTTAGGCTAGCGGCCCCGGCGACGACGGGCTTCTTCGGCCTGGCGCGGGCCCCATACCGACTTATCGGCGGGAGGGAGAATATTTCCGCGCGGCGCGTCTGGTACGGTCGAAGCGGCTGGGGCTTCTGGGGCGACAGGCGCAGGCGGTGTGAGCGGCGCGGTGGGCAGCTGAATGTCATCACGGGTCCGCTCGGAAGCTGGCCGGCCTACAATGGGTGCGCCAGCCACTGGCGTATCGGGTTGGGCCGGAATCATGCGCCCACCAGCATCACGCACCCAGTCGCCGCGGTACACTACCGGTTGCGGGGCAACAGGAGTTGGTTCGGGTGCGGGCTGCAGGTTCGGTGCCTGGGGGGCCGCGCCGAAGAGATCATCGGCAAGCGACGGCTGCTGTTCGGGCGCCTGCGGCATGGGCGCTACGGCCGGAGCAGGCTGACCAGCTCGGCCTTCAAAAGCCATGGGCGGGCCAGCCTGCCGAGGCATTGCAGCCGGCGTCGGCGGCAAGACCGGTGCCGGTACGGCTGCCTGCGCAGTGCGGCCACGCACGTGGCGGCCCGGGCCGCGACCGCGGCGCTCACGCTCCAGGCGGCGGCGCAACCGCATAGTGGCGTACGCGCCGGCAGCAACAGCAGCCCCGGCGGCAGCGCGCACAATATTATTGCTGGCGGCGCGGTCTAACAGGCTGCCGTCGCCCTTTTTCGGCTCCAGCAAACGAGTCTGGCCATTGCTGGCCACTTGCGCTTCGGTTGCGTGGTAGCGGTACGAGGGAGTTGGCGATGTATCAAACCCTTGTTTGTTCCGGCCAAAGTCGGTTGCGCCTACCACCAGGTCATTGCTGCCGGCTTTTTTAAACCCTGCCTGAATCTCGCGGTCACCTCGCTCGGCCAGCAAGCGGCCCAGTTCGGTTTTGCGCGGTACAAAAACCTGGCCGTTTTTGTCAACGTGCAGCGAAATGGTCTGGCCGTTTTTGTCAGTAACAAATGTATACGGGAACGCCGGGCGGCCGCCGTGCATTGGTACGGAAATGACAACGTGGTCGCCTTGCGTTGCCACGTTCAGGCCGTATTGGTCGGCGCTGGACTCGTAGGCTACCCGTCCTTTGGTGAAGGTATCTAGTGCTTTGTTGGCCTGAACCGTAGGGTTGCCCAGCCGAACATGCAGCTGTTCCTCTAGGTGGGCGCGTACTGACGGATCAAGTGTACCGTCAGCCTGGAAGTCACCTGGCTGCAAGGTTACATCTACCTGCGCGGTGCGGCCGCCCGCTTCGGGGGTGCTCACCATAAAGTGATGATTACCAGATGCGTGAACCGTGTAGCCACTGGGCAGCTCAAGGTCAACGGTGCGGCCAGTGGCTGTCATCAATGCAATGTCATGCCCGGCAGGAGCAGCAGGTGCGACAGCCGAACCTTCCTGCACGTGGTGGGCGCTCATCCAGCCGCGGATGGCGTCCTGACCTTTGGCGCTGATGTGTTCGGTGTTCACGCCAATGGCGCTGCCAACCCGATACGCATCGTGGTCTTGCAGCAGTTGCGCACGCAAGTGCGGATCCTGGTAGGCGGCACGGGCCTGCGACTGGTTCATGCCGTTGTGCTCAAACACCGACAGCCAGCCGGCGCCGCCAGGTTCTTTGGGAACGGTGATGGGAGTGGGCGGCTGCAAGGGCGACTCGGCAGAAGCAAGCACCACGTCTTGTTTGGGGGCGAAGCCGGACGTTTCAGGAGTGGAGGCAATAACGTTGTGCGCGTGGCCGCCACCAGCGCCAGAGCCGCCGCCCATGACATCACCCGCGTGGTGCAAAAGCGCATGCGCTTCCCCGCCGCCGCGCATTGCCATGCCGGCTACTACAACGCCGGCGGCAGTCATCACGGCTGGGTTCATGACAGCGCGGGAGGCAATCCGGCCCAAGCGGCTGCGCAAACGGCTGCGGCGATCGTCTTGCTGCTCGGCGCGGTCGGCTGCAGTGGCCAGTTTTTCCGAAGCACCGCTCATGGCGTTGAGCATGCCAACACCCAGACGGGCGTTCAGCCGGCTGAGCGCGCCGCCTTTAGCGGCGGGCACAAAAACGTCTTCTTCTGGCTGCTCAACAATGGAGGCGGTAGCGACATCGGCAGACTGTGCGGAATCGTATTCGGCAGGTGCAGAGGGATCGGCACCTATACCATCGTGTTCAGCGGGAAATAGTTCAGAGGGGGCGCTCATGCCAATCCTACTTCTGTTAGTGTTACCGGCAATTATACACTAAAAAACTCATCAGGTCAACCCCTCGGACGATGGCAAGGCCAGCACGCGATTAACAATACCGGCGGCCTCCAGGCCCGGCATGCGCACTGCATCTGCCAGTTGAAACGTGCCGATGCGCGTGCGGCGTAGCGCGCTCATGTACGCGCCGGTGTTCAGTGCTTTGCCCAGGTCTTCCACCAACGAACGGATGTAGGTACCGCTGGACACATCGGCCGTGAAGTGCACGTATGGGTAGTCATATTTGGTAAGCGCCAGGCTGGCAATATGCACGGGGCGCGGTGCAAGCTGGGGGGCCTTGCCCTCGCGCGCCAGTTTGTAGGCGCGCTGCCCGTTCACTTTGATGGCGGAAAACGCCGGCGGCCGCTGCATGCTTTCACCCTCAAATGTATGCAGGGCCTGGCGAATGTCGTCCAACGTCGGACGATGGGCGCTGCCCGGCGTCTTCTGCCCTTCTTCGTCGCCCGTGGTGCTGGTGGCGCCAAGGCACATGGTTACCTCGTATGTTTTATCCAGCTTTAGCAGTTCGCCGGCGCGCTTGGTGTACGCGCCCAGCAGCAGGATCAGCAGTCCGGTAGCCAGCGGATCCAGCGTGCCGGCATGGCCAACAGGAAACCGCTTCTTGCCGGTGGTGTTGTGGCCGGACTGCTCTACCAGACGGCGCACCTTGTGCACAACGTCAAACGATGTCCAGCCAGCAGGTTTATCAACCAATAGTATGCCGTTCATGCCGCTAGTATACCGCATGTTCCCCACATGCAAATCGAATTTACTGACCAGGGGCCGGCGGCTGCACCGGGGGCAGCATGGGCGGTGGCACGGCCGGGGGTGCGGATGGCGGCGCGACAGCGTTGGGCGGCTGCGGAGCTGGCATTGGCTGCAGGCTTTCTGGCTGCAAGGCGGGAGTAATGTTACCGGTGAACGCCGGGGCGGCGGGCGGCGGAGGCGTTGGCGGCAAAGAGCTGAATGTGTCAGCGGGGTTGGCGGCAGACGCTGACGCATGCAGCGGGTCGCCCAAACGTTGTGCATTCAAAGACTGCAGCGGCTCAAGCTGCGATGGCGCGGCACTGGCACCACCTATGGCCTGGCTTACGGCATCACGGGCACTATCCACTGTGGGTGCGGGGGCAGCTGGAGCCGGGGCTGGGACTGGAGCTGGGGACGCGATGGGGCTAGGCGGCAATTCCGGCAGCGTTGGCACGGGCGGCTGCGGAGCGGGCGGCGTAATGGGCGGCACGCTGGTGGCAGGCATGGGAGCCGGGGCTGGAGGCGTGCTGGCTATGTGGCTACTATTCACCTCTTTCTCTATTTGGCTGAGTGTTTCGGGCGGTTTGGGGCTGGGCGACGGCGCGGCCGGCGTAGGCTCGTCGAGCTTAGGCGGAGGGGTAATGGGCGGCACTATGGTGGGCGTGCTGGTGGGCGCTGCGTCTTGCGGCTCGCCGTCCAGGTGTAGCCCGGGCAGGTCTGGCAGTTTGTCATCGTCCATGTCGGCAGGCGGCGTAATAGTCGGGCCAACCGAAGGCGTTTGCAGCGGCTCCCGGTCCAGGAGCGGGCCGGCCGGTTCCACCTGCGGCAACGTCAGGGAGTTCTCGCCAGGAAAACCAGTGGGAGCGGTGCTGGCAGCCATTTGGCTGTCAAAACGCGGCGGTTGCAATACCAAACGCGGGCCGGTGTCGTGCTGGCGAGGCGGCTCGGCAGCAGCGGGCTTTTCTGTGCCCTTGTCTTTGGACTTGTCCTCTTTTGATTCCTCAGGCTTTTTGGCAGCATCGGCTTCGTTGCCGCTCAGCTCCAGCGAGCCCTGGTCGTCTATATGAATTTGCGGGGCTGCTGGTTCGCTCTCTTTCTCTTCTTCGGATTTTGACGCGGCTTTGTCGGACGCGGTTGCGGCTTTGTCGTCATGAGTAATTTCCAGTGTGCCGTCATCTGGCTTTGCAGGCGTGGCCGATGCTTTGTCGGCGTTCTCGCCAGCAGGTTTTGCCGGCTCGGGCTTAGATGCCGGCGGCGCGACCGGCTCTTCCAGCTTGGTTGCGACCAACTGCTGGTTGGCGCCGGCGCCCATAAGCTCTGCACTAATACTCATGGTCTGGGGCGAGGTCTTCTCGTTGCTAAAGCGGTCGGTTGCCGCCACAATCCCGGTCAAAAACGCCGTGGCAATCTGGTTGTCTATCAGCTTTTTGTCCAGCGTGTCGGTCAGCTGTACGGCCAGCTCGCTGAGGCTGCTGGCGGCCGGGTCTAGCCAGTTGATGTTGCCTAGGTCCCCGCCCGGCTGAATGTTCACGGCCATAACCGTGGCGTCGTGCAGAATACGCCCGTGCGCGGTGATGGCTTGGTCAAGGTCTGCTTGGTTGTGCACGCCCAGGGCAAGCACCACGTCCACGTTGAAATCTCCCTGGCTGAACTCGAGGTCTTTGTCGCTAATGGATGTGCGGTACGGCGTGATGAATATTTTCACCACTTTGTCTTCCACCTTGTAGCGGAGCTTGTCGGCCTTAGACTTGTCCAGGGCGATGATGAAATCGCGCAGCGAGTCGGTGTTTTTCTCGATGGTTTTCTCGGGCTGCAGGAACTCGATAGTGGACGGCACTTCACCACTAAACACCGCGGTGGCATGCTTGCCCATTTTATTAAACGCCAGCGTGAGGCCGATGCATGCCGACAGCTGATCGACTGACGGGTTATTGCTAACGGTCACGAGAATATTGTTGGCTTGTTTGATGCGTTCGGCGACTTCTTGCTTCTGACTATCCATGTTTTTATGTTACCTGTCCTTGCCAGCAGCGTAGCACATGCGCTTATGGTTGTCGAGCAAAAGCTGTGGACAAAATGAAATGGCGCAGGTATGGCGGAGCGCTTAGACGCATCTCATTCGGTCACCTCTTTACAAAACAACAACATCTCTGTATAGTTGAACCTCGATAACTACAGCAAGTAAAAGGACGAACGTACACATGCCAATTATCAAGTCAGCAAAAAAGCGAGTACGCGTAGCCAACAAGGCCGCCGTGCGCAACAGCAAAACCAAACGCTCGCTGAAGAGCGCGGTCAAGGCCTTCCACAAGGCCCTCACCTCCAGCCAAAAAGACGCCAGCACCGAGCTGCGCAAAGCGCAAAGCTCGCTGGACAAAGCCGGCAAGAAAAACGTCATGCATAAAAACAAAGTTGCCCGCAAGCAGCGTCAGCTATCCCGCGCCGCCAAAGCCGCCGGCCTGGCCGCACCCAAAGCTCCCGCAAAGAAGCCCGCAGCCAAAAAGCCGGCCGCAAAGAAACCCGCAGCCAAGAAACCAGCCGCCAAAAAATAGCGCGTGAACCTCTTGCCGCCAAAACCAACCGCCGTGTGAAAAACACGGCGGTTTTAGTTGTACGAGGGAGCGGGCCCTTGCGGCGCGTACCGCCGGGACAAATACGTGACCGTTGCCTGCGCGGCGCGGCCCACGGCCTGCGTAGTGCCAGGGTGATAGTGCGTCCGGAAATAGGTTAGCGCGTCCTGGAAAATAACGTGATCCACCACCAGCCGCTGGAGGTTCTCCACCCGGCGGGCGCCGGCGTAGCGGTGCGAAAGCTCACGCAAAGATACGCCGCCCAGGCTCATGCACGAGTGGCCAATGTCGCGAAACTCTCCGTATGTTCCGCGTGTGCGGACGTCGGCGCCATACAGGACCACTTGGGTGATCATTTCTGGCACAGCCTCGCCCATCACGCTTTGATCTTCTGCGTCAATGACGGCGTTGTCTTTGCGCTCTTCAAACTCGAAGCCGCCAATAAGGTGTGTTATCTCGTGGCCCACCGCTTCTGGGAGCGGCCGCGACACACGCGGGCTGATGACCACGCTGTGGTCGTCCAGCACGTAGCCGTCGTGAAAATGCAAACGCGGATCAAACGCGTTGCCCACTACCAGCCGGATACGGCCCAGGCTTTGGAAGCGTTCCAGCAAAGCCGCGTCCAAGCCGTCACTCCCCTCCACGGCCACCTGCCGCCGTAAGCCGCTGGCATACTGGGCGTAGGCCTGCTGCAGCTGCATGTAGTCCGGCAAGCCCATGCCTTGTTGGTTTTTCAGCATAGCGTGGTGCCACTCTATGAACTGCAGTACGTTCTTATGGTCGGCGTGGGCCAGGTAGTCGGTCCAGGTGGTAGGCTGGTGAAGCTGTTCGAATGTTTGCTTGGCTTCCAGTAAGTCGTCGGGGGCTTGGGAAATATCATTGGCCAGCAGAACGTCAATGCGCTGCTGCGTGCGGGCATCGTAGCCGCGCAGGCTGCGCTGCACTCGGTCCAGGCGGCGGCTAATCATGGTGTCGTATTTGGCCTCGCCAGCTAGAACGTCGGTAATGGCGCGGCCGCCCAGCCCGGCGTATAAATCGTCGGCGGCTTTCTGCTCGTAGCTGCTGCGCTCTGCCAGCGCTTCCAGAACTGCTGGCGCAAGATGGTCCGGGTACAACTGCTCGTCATATCGCACAATGTCTAGCTGAGGTGTAGGGCGTTCGGGGGTGACATGGGCGGGGAGCGTTGATTCGGACATAAGATTTACTCTCTATCAACCATAACATTTTTTTGATATCGAGTCAAAAATCTGCAATCTGGAAATCGTCTCATGGCGTGCTCCCTAGCTTGAGTAAATACAGCTGCACCGCCTCGTCCGCGTCCAACGACGCTCGCTTCAGGCGAACGTCCAGGCGCAGCAGTTCTTCAATCAACAATTTCAGGCGCGGCAGCCCAAGGCGGCGCGCCAGGGCTTGCGACTTGCGCACCACGTACGGGTTGAGCTTTGCCTCGCGGGCAATATCGTCGGCGCTGCGCGGCTGGCCGGCAGCCACTACTGCCAGCGCATGCAGCTGCCAGGCCAACAGTGCAATCACGGCCTGCGGCTCAACCTTTAGCGCGCGCTGCTCTTGGTACAAACCCAAGGCTCGGGCAGCTTTGCCAGCCAGCGCGGCATCCAGTAGGTCGAAGATGGTGCTTTGCGGCACTTGCTCGGTGAGCAGCTCGATGGTTTGGCGCGTAATGGCAGGCGCGTATAGCAGCAGCTTGTCCAACTCGCCGGCCAGCAGCTGTTGGTTGGCTCCAATGCGGTCTACCAGTGTGCGGGCATCGGCAGCGCCCAGGCTGCCGCCGTGCGTCTGCGCGTATGTTACGGCCCAACGGGCCAGGCTGGGAGCGTCCAGCTCGGTGTATTCCCGGAAGTCGGTTTGCTTTTTCAGCACCTTGTAGTAGGTTTGACGTTTATCCAGCTTGGGCTCCACCAGCACAACGTCGGTGGTTTCGGGCACGTCCGCCAAAATGTCGGCAATGGCTTCGGCAAATGCCTTCTGCTTGCCGGGTTCGCGCAGTATAACCAGTTTGCGGGTTGTCAGAAATGGCAGACTGTGCAGGCTTTCACGCAGGCGCTGGACATCGGCTTCTTCGCCGTCCAATCGCTCCACGGCCATATCGGTATGTTCCGCCACAAAGGCCGTTGCCAGCGCCGCCAATTCCTGGGTGCGCATGAAGTCGTTCGGTCCGGTGAGCGTCACTACCATCTCATATATATGATACCACTTTTGGTAAAGCCGTGCGGCGCCAGGTGTGCGGCCCCTGGCGCTTAACGCCGCTTTTGGCAGTGTGGGCAAATATGCGTGCCGCGGCCGGCCACCCGAATTTTTTGGATGACGGTACCACAGCGCGGGCACGGCTGGCCCTCCCGTCGAAACACATTGGCAAAGCCAAGGTAGCTGCCCCGCTTCCCTTCGGCGCTCACGTAGTTGCGGTCGGTAGACCCACCCTTTTCAATAGCCAGCTGCAGCACGGCGCGCAGCGAGGCGTACAGCCGGCGCACGGCGGCGTCAGACAGGCTGGATACTTTTGTCTCGGGGTGAATTTTGGCACCCCACAAGCTTTCGTCGGCATATATATTCCCCACGCCAGCCACGACGGTCTGATCCAGCAGCACCGCCTTCACGCCGCTGTTGTTGCGGCGGCGCAGGCGCTGGATGAACGTGTCGGGTGCAAAGCCGGGGGCGAGCGGCTCGGGGCCCACCTTTTTGAAAAAGTCCAGGCTGGGCACCTCGACAGTTGGCAGCAGGCGCATCCAGCCGAACTTGCGCTGATCATTGAAAAACAGCCGGCTGCCGTCTGTAAACGTCAGCACGACACGGGTTGAACGGTCAGGCAGTTCGTGCACCAAACTATCCGTGGGATGCCCGGCGCCAAAGCGCTCGCCCACGCCCACATACACCAGCTGGCCGGTCATTTTCAGATGCACCACCAACGTGTAGGCAGTGTCCAGTTCTATAAGCAAAACTTTTGCACGGCGGCGCACCGCCGTCACGCGCGCGCCAATCAAAAACTGCGTTACTGCTTCAGCCGCGTTCGGAAACCCTTTCGGCCAATCGTGCCACTCTGCAGATACGCGCTTGCCCGGCAGCAAACGCTGCAGGCCCAGCCGAACCGTTTCAACTTCGGGTAATTCTGGCATATGACCACTGTATACCCATTGTACATAGCTGGCTAGAGGCGGCCATGTGCCAGCACGTCTTGCTGTATACTACAAACACTATGGACCAAATACGCGACCTACTAGGGAAGTACAGCCCGGACGTACCGCCGGAAGTTACGGCCTTGAAGCAATACATCGACGAGCACTTCCACGCCACGGCCAGCATTGGCCTTACCACGGCCACCATTACCATTACGGTAACCAGCGCGTCGCTGGCCAATGCGCTGCGGCTGCACCTACCGCAGCTGCAGGCAGCCGCCAAAACAGACAAACGGCTGGTGTTTCGGATCGCCTAAAAGACAAATGTACGACGATATGCCGAGGTTTGGCTAGATGCCCAGCGGGCTGACCAGTTCGTCGTAGTCTGGAATTTGCTGACGAAAGAGCAGCCGCACGCGCGATGCGCTGCCGCCAAAGTTGCCCTGCCCGCCACACGATGTTGACCAATACCGCTGCGTATCGCTGCCATCGGCAACAATTTCAAACACGTACCGCTCGCCATCGGGGCAAAAGCCGCGCTCATCTTTTTTATTCGGGTCGCTGCTGCCGCGGGTGTAGCCCACCAGCTGCAAGGCCCGCAAAAATTGTGCATAGGACGTGGAGTTGTTGGAATACGTCTTGCGTTGAATAACATTGTTTTGGTAGCCCTGGTAAATCTCGATAGTACTTTGGTCCGCGCCGACAGAAATCCGCACGCCCTTGTGCTGAATCTCGGAAGTAATGGGGCCATCCAGTGTGTACTGCATGACCGTGCCGGTGTTGGCGTAGTCCACAAGGCTAACCTGAGGTGTTTTTGGCTTTGACCCGCCGCTAAAACCGCGGATCACCAAAATGAACACCATTATGATGAGGCCGATGGCAACGAGAAATCCAAGAAAATAACGCATATATTTTTCCAACTCTTACTGCATAATCATACCATATTAACTACGCTTATGCAACAGCGGCAGCGTCCTCCGGTCGCGGCATGGAGAAAAACGATATGCCTGCCTGGTATGCCTCGACGTACTGGGCTACGGCGCCAAAAAGGTTGCCGGGCAGATCGTCCACATTGTACCAGCCCCAAGATTCCAGCTTGTGCGGTTCCAGCACCTGGGGATCGCCCGCCGCCCAGTCGGCCACGAAGCCAACATCAACGTAGTGCTTGGGCCAGTAGGTTAACAAATCTGAAACGCACAAAAACCGCAGGTTACGAACCTGTACCCCGCATTCTTCGGCGGTTTCGCGCAAAATTGCCTGCTCGCAGGTTTCGCCATACTCCAGATGGCCGCCAATGCCGGCGTACTCGCCGCTGCCGTGCGAACCCTTTCGTTTGCCCAGCAAAACCTTGCCGTCTTTTAGCAGCAGCAAACCTACCCCCACTTTTACGCGGGCGTCTTGGTTGGGCTTGTGTGTTGCTGGCATCAGGCGTCTGCTCCGAGTAAATCTTGGAGGGTAATTTCGAACCGGTTGTCCGCAATGATAGTGCCGGCGCTATCACGCTGCGACTTGTTCACCCAAAACTTTTGCGGTGTCGCCAGGTAAAGGCGCTGCGGCGCTGGTGCCAGGTAATCGGTTAGCTTGCCCATAGAGCCATACAACCGCTCTTTGGCGGCAACAAGTGCCTGATGGGCCGGCTGGGCAGCATCCGCGGTTTCCAGCGCCTGAGCTGTAGCTTCTATAAACAAGCCGCCGTGCCCTTCCCGAGAGTCAAACACCACCAAAAACACTCGCCCATCGCGCGCAATATTCTGCGAATGCGTGGACGCCGGGCTTGAGCACCAGTACCCCCGCAGCCGCTGATCAAATGCCATGAAAACCGGCGAACTATGCGGCGAACCGTCTGCATTTACGGTTGCCACCGGGATGTGGCGGATGTCTTGCAATAGTTCCCGTGCTCGGGCAATTTTATCAGCTAGCGCTGCGTCAGCCATGCTCCCCTCCTTCAATGTTGCCAGTGTACAAGGACATCCTGCCGCATGTCTAGCCTGAAATAGCCGGCCTGGCGGCGCGCCAAAGCGCCAGCCATGAACCGCGCCTACAGGTCTGCCCAGGTTTTGCCGGTGGTTACGTCCACCTTCAGGCGAATGGGCAGCGCCGGGTAGACGTGCTCCATGGTTTCCTTCAGAATTTCGGCAACGCGCGCGGCGTGTTGAGCGGGGCACTCTACCAAAATACTGTCGTGCACTTGCAAAATTTGGCGGCCAACGTCACCCAGCTGCTCTTCTACTTTGAGCATGGCCAGCTTCATTAGGTCGGCCTCGGTGCCCTGGATGGGCATGTTGATGGCAGCACGTTTGGCTGCTTCGCGCACAGCAAAGTTACTGCTTTTTAGATCGGGCGTGGGCCGGCGCCGGCCAAAGATTGTTTCCACATATCCCTTTTCTAGCCCCTGCTGCAGGGTGTGCTCCATGTAGGCGCGCACGGGCGGGCGCAGCTCGAAATACTTGTCAATAAACATCTTGGCCTCGTCACGCGTCATGCCGGTTGCAATGCTCAACCCGTGCGGGCTCATGCCATACAGAATGCCGAAGTTGACCACCTTGGCATTGCGCCGCATGGTTTTGTCCACGGCTTCCAGGGGGACGTTGTACACTTCGGCCGCGGTTTTGATATGGATGTCTACGCCTTGGTTGAAGTCACGGATGAGCGGCTCGTCCTTTGACATAACAGCCGCCAAACGCAACTCGAACTGCGAGTAGTCGGCGCTGACAAACACATGTTTTGGCCGCGGCACAAATGCCCGCCGGATTGCCTGCCCCATCTCGGTCCGGGTGGGGATGTTCTGTAGGTTGGGATCGTGCGAGCTGAGCCGCCCGGTAGCCGCCACGTCCAGCGTAAAGGTGGTGTGCACGCGCTCGTGCTGGTCCACCAGCTTGGGCAGGACATCTACATAGGTGCTTTTCAGCTTGGTATACTCGCGGTATTTGGTAACAAGGTCAACAATCGGGTGCAGGCCGCGCAGCTTGGCCAGCTCCACTGCGCCGGTTGAGTACCCGGTTTTGCCCTTTTTGACGCCAGCCGTGGGCAACCCCAGCTTCTCGAACAAAATCATACCCAGCTGCAGCGGGCTACTAATGTTGAAGTCCTGCCCAGCGTGCTGATATATTTCTTGTTCAAGCGCGTGGATATTGCCCTCGAACGCCTGGCTCATGGTATGCAAATAGTGCGCATCCAGCCCAATGCCCCGATGCTCGATACGCGCTAGCAGCGTAATCATCGGAAAATCGATATCGTGTGCCACTGTCTGCACCGCCGGCGTGTCCTGGAACTGCTGCAGCTGATCGGTGTACGCCTGCCAGGTTGCGGCAATTGTCTGCCCGGCAACCAGCGGGTCCATCGTCCGTTCCAGCAAGTCTGCCAGGTCTCGTCCGCGGATCAGCGAGTTTAGTAAAAACGCGCCGACACGAGTATCGTGAGCCACGTTGCCTGGCCAGTCAAGGCCAATTGCAAGCATTGCGCGAATAAGTGTTTTGATGTTGTGTCCCACCACCGGTCCGAACGTCAGTGCAGCCAGCAGCTCGGCGGTCATGTCGTCCAAAGGTATCATGCTGTAGGTGTCCGGGGTTAGGCTGGCCCACACCTCGGTGCCTTCGGGGTGCACGGCCAGCACCCGCGGCACCGGCCGTTTGTACGCTTCGACGTCCAGCGGAACGCTGGTGGCCGCGGGCATGGCCGGCGGCTCAGCCCCTTGGGCTTCGGCTACAGCCATCTCGGCTTCGGCCTGCCGCAGCAGGTTGCGAAACTCAAGCTTGCGCAGCATAGCAACAAATTCGGGGCGGACGCCGTCGTGCAGCTCGGCATCCTGCAGGCTCAGCTTCAGCGGCAAGTCCGTCACCAGTGTCACTAGCTGCTTACTAAGGTAGGCTATGTCGCGGCCTTTTTCCAGCTTGGCTTTTAGCGCGGGCTTCAGCAGCTCCAGGTTTTCGTATACGCCGTCCAGGGTGTGGTATTTCGAAATGAGCTCCAGCGCGGTTTTCTCACCCACGCCTGCCACGCCGGGCACGTTGTCGGAGGTGTCGCCCTTCAGCGCCTTTACGTCTACCCACTGGTGGGCGCCAACGCCGTACTTTTCCTCGAAGTAAGCTTCGTTGAACAGCTCAATGTTGCTCAAACCCTTCTTCAATGTGTAAATATGCGTGTGCGAGTTCACCAGCTGCAGCACGTCCAGATCGCTGGTAACCAGGTAGCTTTCCACGCCCTGCTCGCCGGCTTGCTTGGCGAATGCGCCCATGATGTCGTCGGCTTCGTAGTCGTCAATCTCGTACAAGGGCCAGCCCAAGCCCTCCAGCAACTGGTGCAAAATGGGCACTTGCTCGTAAAAGTCGGGGGGCGGCGCCTTGCGGTTGGCTTTGTATGCCGGGTAAAGTTCGCGGCGCGAACGGATGTTGGTGTGGCGCTTGTCCCACGCCACGCACACGTACTCCGGCTTTAACCGTTTGATAATTTCCAGCGCCATAACAGCAAAGCCGTACACACCGCCCGTGGGCGTGCCGTCCTTGGTGCTAAGGTTCGGCATGGCGTAGTAGCCGCGGTAGAAAACGCTTTTGCCATCAATGATCACCAGACGCTTCGTCATTTATACAGTATACCTTGAACTGCCAGCAGACCGCACTAGCGGCGGGTGATTGTTGCCAAGTTGCGCGGCGTGCCCAGTGTACCGGCTTGCAGCGGCAGCCACTGGCCGCTGGCCGTTTGCCACTGTACGGTCCGGTCTTTGACGCGCTCGTGCGAGTAAAACAGCTGATCGGCTTCGGGTATGTCGTTGGCTATGCCTGTTTTGTCCAGGCACGTCTCGGACAGGCGGGCGGTGCAGACTTTGGTGCGGGTGACTTCGCTCACGCCGCTGTGGTGCAGCAAATAGCTGTTGAACGAATGCAGGTTGATGGCGTAGCGCGGCTCGGGCCCCTCTTCTATTTCGTACACAGCCGACGGAAACTGGCTGAGCACATGGTCCACCTGCGTTTTGCCGCCAAATGTCCGCACAAACTGCGCCAGCCCTTTCTCGCCCACTGTGTGGCAGGTGGTGCAAATGCCCTCGCCCACATGGGCACGAATGTCGTTGGGATCACTGCCGAACCTCTCGGCCATGGTGCGTACGGCCCGGGCGACAGCCCGCAGTGCCGTGCCTGCACGCCCGGCGTGGACAAACCCAAACGCCTCGGTGCGCGTATCGATAAGCGGCATGGCCAAACAATCGGCAACGCCCATGGCCAGCGTCAGCGGGTAGCTTTCTGTCCGCGGCCCCACAAGGGCAATGTCGCTCCGGGCAAACCGGCGCATGGTGCCGCGCACGTCGCGCTGGCCTACTTGCCGTGCCCGGCCAGTCGACATGACCGTCGCGTTATCCTCGCCTTTTAGTTCAAGCCAGCCAACATTGCGCAAGTCGAACGCCCGGCGAGCCGCATCCAGCGAGCGCCGCCCTTGGCTTTGCAGCCGCCCGGCAATAGCCGCAGCTTCGTGGGCGCTCAGCGCCGGGTTTGCTTCCCGTACACCGGGCGATGTGTACGACATGCGCGGGCTCATGCCGTCGTATATATCAAGGCCGGCGTCGTCCCAGTTACCCTCCAGGTATGGCGCCGTCCGCTGGTTGCGCTGCATGTATAAATAAGTAAAACCAATGGGCAGGTCGCACGTTTGTGCGCGCAGCTCGTCGCGCTCTTGCTCGAACGCCGCAATCTCGCGGCCAGTCCCAAATAACATGGCCTATTATATGCACGTTCTTTGGGCCGGCCGCAACTTTCAGGTTATTTTAAGCCACTTGCGGCATAATGAAGAGAACCATGTCAGTAACCCGCCGTGCCGCCCGCCGCCTCTTTTATGCGAGCCTGTTTGCCACCCTTGGTATTACCATGAGCGGCTGGTGGCTGGGCAACGCTCATCAGCTGGCAGCGCCGGGCGGGAGGCTGATCGCCCTGGGGCGGCTTTTTGGACTGCTGGCTACCTACACGGTGCTGCTGGAAGTGCTGCTGGTCAGCCGGCTGCCATACTTTGAAGAACAGTTCGACCTGCAGGAACTTTTGGACCTGCACCGTTGGAATGGCTATGGGCTGCTTCTGAGTATTTCGGCACATCTGACTTTTCTGACGCTGGGGTACGCCGGGCCCGGGCACGTGGGGTTGTGGCATCAGTTTGTGCTGCTGAACACGCAGCTGGAAGACGTGCTGAATGCCACGCTGGGCACGCTGGTGTTTTTTGGCGCGGCCCTGTTGTCGGTGCGGGTGGCGCGCAAGCGGCTGCCGTACGAGCTATGGTTCGCCACGCATCTTGGGGTGTACGGCGGCATTTTGCTGGTGGCGCTGCACCAGCTGAAGAACGGCGGCGATTTCTCGCGCCATTTCTGGTTCACTGCCTGGTGGTATATGGGGTACATTGGGGTGTTTGGGCTGCTGGGCTGGTACCGGTTTTTGCGGCCGGTGGTACAGGCGTGGCGCCACCAGTTCCATGTAGCCAAAGTGGTAACCGAGGCGCACAGCACCTACTCTATCCACATTGCCGGCCGGCACCTGCCTGGCTTTCGGTTTCAGCCTGGCCAGTACGCCACGTGGTGGATGCTGGCTCCGGGCAAGTGGTGGCAAGGCCACCCGTTTTCGTTCTCTAGTGCACCCGGGGCCGACACGCTGCGGCTGACCATCAAAGCCAGCGGCAACTTTACGCACACCATTGGCAAGCTGCGCCCAGGCACACGCATTATCATTGATGGCCCGCGCGGCTCGTTCACGGCCAGCCGCGCCGTGCATGCCGAACACGTACTGTTGGTGGCCGGCGGCATTGGCATCACGCCCTACATTGCCATGATCAAGCAGCTGCTGCAATCGGGCAAACCCGTCACCCTGCTGTACGCCGCGCGGGCGCGGCAGGACGTAGCCTTTGGCCGCGAGCTGGCCGCTTTGCAGCGCAAGGGCCTGCAGCTTCACCTGTTTTTGTCTAAGGAAAACCAGCGTCTGGACGCGACGGCGCTGCAGCCGTTTGTCCAGCCCGGGCTGGTTGCGTACATATGCGGGCCGGATGCCATGTCGGCTTCGGTCCACAAACAGTTGCGCCGTTTGGGCGTGCCGGACCGGGCAATCATCACCGAGCGGTTTTCGTTTTAGATACTGACGGCGCCGAAGCCGGGCGTCTGGACTGCCGAGAGGTCTGGGCGGACGGCCAATGCCTGGTAACCGGCCTGCTTTTGGACAAAGGCCGGGCCGGCTTCGCCCATGGCGCACAGCGTGGTGGCCAACGCGTCAGCGGTGGCAATGTCCGGCCCCACCACCGTAGCGCTCAAAAAGCACGTTGCCGCCTCCCCGCTGCGCGGGTTCACAATATGCCGCCCGCGCGCATACGTCCCCGACGTTGCCACCGCCCCGTTTCGCAGCGTCAGCGTGCCAGCCACCGCCTGCGGGTCCGTGGGGTGCTGCAGGCCCACTCGCCATATGTGCTTGCCCTGGCTGCGCGCCAGGATGTCACCGCCCGCGTTAATCATATACGTGTGGCAGCCCAATGCTTCCAGGCGCGCGCCGGCGCGGGCAATTGCCCAGCCTTTTACATACCCGGTTGGGTCAAACATGCCAGCAAAGTGGGCCGAAAAATACCCGTCCGTTCGCCGCTGCCAATCCTGGCAGGCCTGCATTACAGCGCGCATGTCCGGGCTGAGTTCGCCCTGCGGCAGCTGGCCGGTTTGGAAGCGCACCAGCTCGCTGGTTTCTTTGAACGGGCTGAAACGCTCGTCGGCAGCTCGCAGCTCGGCCATGGCTGCGCAGAGCGCCGTGTCGTTGGGCGCCTGGGGTGTGTCAATGCTCATGGGCATACCCATGCACCAGAAAGCCTGTCGCATGCCCACCCTTATGCCTTTGCTTTATCAATTGCCGACTGCAGCGATTGTATGTACGACGCGCTGGCCTCGGTGGCACCAGAAACGCCGTCCAACGACGCGCTCTGCGCCGTCAGCGTGGCTTGCTTCAACGAGGCAATGGCATCGCCGGCAATGCTCTGGGATGTGTCATCCTGTGCATTCAGGCTGGCATGCACTGCCGTAATCTTGCCGCCGGAAATAGTCACCGACACCTGAATGTCTTCGTAACGGTTGGATACGTCGCTGCCCTGATACGTCCCATCTTTGTATTGCGCAGCGGCAGATGAACTGGCCGCTGCCGTGGACGCGACAGCCGAACTGCTGGCAGAAGTAGTAACCTTGGAGGTAGATGCCGCGTTTTCTTTTGTGCCCAGCGGGTTCACTACGGCAGCAAGCGTCCCCAGGAGCGCAATGGTGGCAATGATCAGCAACGATTTCTTCATAGCCCTAGCCTACACCGGTCAGCTGAGAAAATGCTGGACATTTGCGGCTAGTTGTCAGCCGGCTGTGCTGCGCCCAGAGCGGTTTCGATGTCGTGCACCAGCACCTGCTTGTCGCTGCCATTGTTCAGCACAGTGCGGTCTGCCAGCGCCTTGACGCCAGCCATGTTCAGCACGGCCGCGTCGCCCGTGCCATGCATTTCGTCGTGCTCTTCGGCCAGGAATTCTTCAAATGTTTTGCGATCTTCGCCCGCCCGGCCGCGCGCCTGGGCGCCAGCCTGAATACGGTCGTAGCGCACGCGCGGGTCGGCATCAATCCACAGCAGCACGCCGCCAATGGCCTTTAGGTGCTCGGCCTCGGCTGGGTTGCGCATGGGGCAAATGACCACGCCGGCATACTGGCCGTTTGTTGCTTCAAACGCCTGCATGGCCCGGTCCACCAGCACACCCAGACCGTAGGTGCGGCGCCACTCGGCGCTGATGGTACGCAGCACTGTACGCTCCACGGGCTGGCCGCGCTTGCGTGCTTCATCCCGCAGCAGGTCGCTGACAGAAATGAACAAATAGTTGTGCTTTTGGGCCAGCAGCTCGCCGGCCGTGTCTTTGCCCGACCCGTTGGTGCCGCTTAAGCCAATAATCTTCGGAATCTGTTTCATGTCGCCAGTCATTTTGGAGGCCTACTTTATGTAATCGTGCAGTTTCTTGGCGTCTTTGTGTTTGCGCAGCTTGGCCAGCGCTTTGGCCTCTATTTGGCGGATGCGCTCGCGCGTCACGCTAAACTCTTGGCCCACTTCTTCCAGCGTGTGCTGCTTGCCGTCTTCCAGACCAAAGCGCAGCTTCAGGATCTTCTGCTCGCGCTCGGTCAGCGCGCCCAGCATGTCCTTCACCTGCTCCTTCAGCAGCTGGTTGGTAGCGGAATCTTCAGGGCTGATGGTGTCTTCGTCTTCAATAAAATCGGCCAGGACAGATTCTTCTTCGTCGTCGCGAATGCTGGCGTCCAGGCTGGAAATGTCTTGTTTAATTTTCATGATGTGTTCCACCTTGTCCACATCCAAATCCATGGCGCTGGCAATTTCGTCGTTGGTGGGCTCGCGGTTAAGCTCCTGCGTCAGGCGGCGCTGGGTCCGTAGCAGTTTGTTAATGGTCTCTACCATGTGGACGGGAATACGGATAGTGCGAGCTTGGTCGGCAATGGCGCGGGTGATGGCCTGGCGAATCCACCATGTGGCGTAGGTGCTGAACTTGAAGCCTTTGTCTGGGTCGAACTTTTCCACGGCTCGCAGCAGGCCGGTGTTGCCTTCCTGAATCAGGTCCAGCAGGTCCAGGCCGCGGCCCACGTACCGCTTGGCAATGCTCACCACCAGGCGCATGTTGGCCTCGGCCATTTTGTCTTTGGCGTCTTTGTCGCCGGCTACCACGCGCTTGGCCAGGGCCAGTTCTTCCTCGGCATTCAGTAGCGGAATTTTTCCAATCTCGCGCAAGTACAGCCGCACCGAGTCGTCCGCAATGTCGTCCAGATAGTGCTGGTCTTCCGCAGCCGCAACTTCTTCCTCTTCTTCGGCGTCTTCCAGCACCCACTCGTCGCTCAGCTCGCCGGTCACGCCCGGCGCGCCAGCCACTATTTGCACGCCGGCGTCAGCCAGCTCTGTGTACAGGCTGTCCAGCAGCTCGGCGTTATCGGTGGTGTCGGGGATGGCGGCCGTGATGTCCTTTTGGTCAATCTTGCCAGCCTTCTTGGCCTGCTTCACCAGGTCGGCTTTCGTTTGCTGCAAATCTACCGGCTGTTCGGCGACGGCTGCAGCTTTCTTTGGTGCTGCTTTTTTCTTCTCTTTTGCCATAAGCGCTATGTTCCTTTATATGCTTTAAGTAATGTGTCCAGATACTTTACTTTTTCTAGTAACGATTTCGTTTGGGCGTCATCTACATTTGCATGCAGCGCAGACGATAACCGGTTTTTTTGCGTTTTGACATATTGTTCTATCAAATGGGCCTGCAGTCGAGCCGCTTCGTATTGAAGTTCGGTAAGCTCGAGGTCTTGATAGAGTTCCTCATATAGTACTGATATTATTTTAACATAATCCGACAGATCTTGGTCGATCTGTTTTATATCACCATTGAAGTCGGGATGCGTCTTTAGAAAATCTAACAGCTTTTTTTGTTCATCTCCTTGCATCATGTGGTCAGTAATGGGGTCCAGGTAGCGGCGCAATGTGGGTTGTGTCAGGGCAATCACCAGCAAGTTATTTTGGGTTTTGGTGTAGTCTATGGTAGCTTTGTCGGGGATAGAAAAACTGCCCTTTGGTTTTTTAAGTTTTACTTCGGTCTTTTGCCGGTATTGGTCCGACTTGCCCACCAAGGCCTGCGTGCTGACGCCCAGCAGCTTGGAAAGCTTCTGCATGTAGTGATCTTTTTCTACCGGGTCGTTTAGGCGCATAACAACGGCCAGTACTATGTCGGTGAACTCGCGCTTGCCTTTGGCGGACGTTATGTCTATTTCTTTTTGGTAGCGGTCAATGAGCCAATCCAGCGCGTACTGTGGCGTCTCGATAATATGCTGCCATGTTTTGGCGTCTTGCCGGATGAGTTCGTCCGGGTCTTTGCCATTTGGGATGGTAATAACGCTCAAGCTGACGCCCACACGGCTGGCAATGGGGATGGCGCGCTCGGTGGCGTTGATGCCGGCGCGGTCGGCGTCAAAGCACAGGCGGACGTCGTCGTTGAAACGGGCCAAGGCTTTTAGGTGCGCCTCGGTTAGCGCGGTACCGGCCGTAGCCACCACCTGGCGGACGCCGGCCTGGTGGCTGGCGATCACATCCAGGTTGCCTTCGGCCACCACCGAGTATTTTTTCTGACGGATTGCTTCCTTGGCCAAGTGCAGGCCGTACACGTGGCGCGATTTATCATACAGCATAGTCTGCGATGTGTTGATGTACTTGGGTGCGTTTGGGTCGTCCGCCAACAGCCGCGCAGTAAACCCAATCACCCGCCCCTGCGGGTCTTGCAGCGGAATCATCAGCCGCCCGCGGAACATATCCTGTACACCGCCGCGGTACGCGCGTGCGGTCAGCCCGGCGGCCTGGGCAATCTTTTCGTCAAAGCCTTTGCTTTTCAAAAATTCCAGCAGCGCCCGCCCGGTATTGGGCGCGTAGCCCAGCCGCCACTCCAGCGCCGTGGCTTTGGTGAACTGGCGCTTTTGCAGCACGTAGCGAAGCGCGGTCTGGCTTTTGCTAAAGTGAACCTGGTAGAATTTTGCCGCCAGGTCCAGCGCCTCGTACAGGCGCTCTTTTTCTTTGGTCCGGCTGCTGCCGCGCTGACCGCGGTACTGGTCTAGGTCGATGCCGGCCTTTCGCGCCAGCAGCTCCAGCGCCCCGCGAAAGTCCAGGCCCTCCATTTCCATCACAAAGCTAAACACGTTGCCGCCCTTGCCCGAGCTGAAGTCGTGCCATATTTGCTTCTCTGGGCTGACCATGAAGCTGGGCGTGCGCTCGCTGCTGAACGGGCTAAGGCCTTTGAAGTTCCGGCCCGAACGCTTCAGCTGCACATACTCGCCAATCACATCCTCAATATTCAGCCGCTGCTTAACATCCTCTACCGCATCCATGCCAATATTGTACGCCATGCCCGCCCCTGTTTACTAGCGGTACCTTCTGGTTGAGCAATGGCCTGGCAATCCAAAAATGCCAGGGAGGGCACCGCCACAGGGTACTTGCCAGACCCGCTCACGCTCGGGGACCAAACTTTTGAGCATATGAGTCTCAAAAGCTTTGGTCTCCGGCTGCGCTGCCGTTGACGGTCTGGCAAGTACCCTGTGGCGGTGCCCGGCTCACTCAAGGCAAGGACAATCGTTCCGCTACCATGAACACATAATCGAACTTCAGCCCAGCCTGAACAAAAGCATCACTACATGTTTTTCTGTTTGTCGTCCGGCAGGTAGAAATCTTCCAGGTTGTATGCGCCCGAACACATGGCCTGCCACTGCGCCTCCGGCACGGGGCAAGGCCACGGCTCTACCTGCTGGCCATCCAGCTCGGCGTCCATGCGGGCGTTGTACTGCGGACGAACCTCTGGCGGGCGGTAGTCAAAGCTGCCGCCTTGCTGGTAAATGCGCGTGGGGTACAGCTCGCCGCGCAAATGCCCAACCTCGTGGCAAGCAATGCTGGCGCCATAGCCCGCCCATTCCTCGTTTTGTACCGGTGTGCCGTCGGGCTTCCAGCCGGACAGGTTAATTTTGGCAGGCGACCACACCAAGCCCCCGAATCCGCCCAGTACCGAAAGACATGCATGAAAACCGCGCAGCTGCTCGTCCCCTTTTGCCGTTACGGTTGCGTTGACGTACGCCCGCTGCTCGGTTGGCTTGGTGTAGCAGCTGGGCGTTTCCAGCGCGCCCACAAAAATGTCAGCGTCAATGCCCAGCTGGTTCGCGGCCAGCCCCATAACGCCTTTTTCCTCTGCCACGCGCAGCAGCTTTTGCACAACCTTGCGGGTCCGGTCGCAGGCAATTTCGTCTTCGGGAATGCGCTGGACCGGGCGATGCAACACCTCGCTGGACGTAGGCACCAGGCCCAACAGCCGCCATTGGCGGGCCTGCTTCAGCCCCTCCACGCTGGGCGCATACCAGTCCGGGGGCAGCTCACCACCCGCGTATTCAGCGCGGGGAGCATGTGCCACAAGGTTGTTCAGCTCGGTCATATCGCAGGTATTATGCCTGTTTGGTTTTCGTCTTGGCAAGTTTTTGTCACGCCAAACTTACGCAAAGATTATGGAAACATAAGCGACGGTATGCTTAAATACTCTCATGGACGAACCGTACCCGCCGGGGCACAATCCGTACGATTTTATTTTGAACCCGGCACCCCCTCCCAAAAAGAGCTTGGCTACCAAACTGCCCGGCTCCACCAACCCGATGATTCAACGTGTCATCGTTGTTGTTGGCGGCGGCATACTGCTGATTATTCTGGCCACCGTGGTACTGGCGGTGCTGAACAACAGCAAAAATGCCAACCTCAAGCAGCTCATTGGTCTGGTACAAACGCAGAACGAACTGGTCCGCGTTGCCGGCCAAGGCACCAGCACCGCCACACAGCAGCCGGTCAAAAACCTGGCAATAACCGTGGAGATTTCTTTGGAAACCCAGCAGCAACAGCTGGAGGTCTACCTGGCTTCCCATGGCCACAAGGTTGGCGCCAAAGAGCTGGCCCTAAAGCAAAACGCCCAAACCGATCAAAAGCTCACCCTGGCCCAGCAAACCAGCACGTTCGACCTCGTATTTTCCCAAACCATGCAAAGCCAGCTGCAAGACTACGCCAACACGCTCAAACAATTATTCAACGCCGCCACCAGCGAAACCCAGCGCACCCTCCTGAGTACCGATTACACCCAGGCCCAGCTGCTCCTCAGTCAGGTTCCTTCCAGCCAGACGCTTCAGGCCAGCAACTAAATTTGCACGGACAAAAAACGCGGCTAGCCAGCCCGCCAGCCTTATTGCGTCTGGTAGCCGCCATGGCCATCCATGCCCATGGTGTCCACCTCTACCCACTCAACTGCCTCACGCTTGACAATAACGCCTTGGGTTAGGGCCTCGCCCTTTTTCACTTCCACCGGCTTGTCGGTAAAGTTGAACAGTTGCACCCTTATTTCGTCCTTGTCGCCAGCATAAAACGGGTCCACGATGCCCACCCCGTTGGCCAGCATCAGCCCCTTTTTCCATGATGTGCTGCTGCGGGCCGACAGCAAAAGAAAATGATCGCGCGGCACCGCAATGGCGTTGTTCACAGCAACCAGTTTAATCTCGTGCGGCGGAATGGTTACGGTCTCCCGGCAGTAGAAATCAAACGCGGCCACCATGCCCTTGTCGTGCGCTTTGGTTGCGTCATGTTCAAACTCTTCGGCCTCGGGCAGAGGAAGGCTGGTGTCGAAACGTTTAATTTTTACCTGCATAAAAAATGTCTCCTCGCACTCCAGCATACCACGAAGACAGCCATACGTTTGGCAGGCGGCCCAGGCCCCGTACCTTCCTGGACCGTCAACGGCAGCGCAGCCGGAGACCAATTTAGATGCCGGCAACCAGCTGGTACGAGTGACGGATAAGGTCTTGCACTTCTGGCCAGGGCAACTGCCCAGTCAGCACCAACGTGTTCCAGTGTTTTTTGTTCAGGTGGTAGCCGGGCTGGACGCTTTCGTAGCGCTCGCGCAATGTTTCGGCCAGCAGCGGATCGCATTTCAGGCTGATGCGAACGGGGTGCGCGCCTTCGGGCACCAGTGCGAACATTTTGTCACCCACTTTGTACACGGCCACGTCAGGGCCAAAGGGATAATCCAGCCGAGCATTTGGCATGCTCAGCAAATATTCTTCCAGTTCTTTGTGCGAAATCATACTGTTTACTCTAGCACATCAAGGACGGCCGGGATGGTTGCCACCACCCAGTCGGCGCCGGCCTGGCGCAGCTCGTCGGCCGAGGCAAACCCATGCGTAATGCCAACGGTGCCATGCACGCGGGCCTGTTTGCCGGCAAGGATTACGTCGGGCGTGTCGCCCACCACCACCGCGCCGTGCGGCAGCACGTCTAGCTCGGCCAAAGCGCGATGGATGGCGTCCTGGTGTGGCTGCGCGGACGAGACTTGGTCCCGGGAAATCAGCACGTCAATGTATGGCAGCACGCCCAGGGCTTCCAGACGCTGCGCCGTGTCCGGGCTGTCCACGGCCATGACGGCTATGCGCACGCCCAGGCGGCGCAAGATGGGCAGCAGCTCGTCCACGTGCGGATACAGGCTAGCGTACTGCAAAGACTTTGTACGCAGCTGGTCGTGCCGGCGCTGCACGCGCTCGAACGGCACGCGGTGGTTGGTTACCAGGTGACGCACGCTGTTGTCTGGCGTGTTGCGCAGCGCGGCAGCAATGGCCTCGCGCGAGGCCTGCACGCCGTTCCATTCGCGCGTCAGCGTTTCGTATTGCCAAAAGATGCTTTCGCTCACGTCCAGGAGCGTGCCGTCTAAATCAAAAATAACCGCTTTCATAAGGTTGGATCATTATACCCTAACAACGTTAAACTGTAAATGGTGGCACTTGCTTCGGACTTTCGGGGTGGCGCCGTTTGGCAGCACCGGTAGGTCATGGTACGAAGGGGGTCGAGTTCGAGGAGTGCTGTAAAGGAAAAGGCGGGCGGGGCGAGCTTCCCAAAACGTCATATGGAAAGTCGCCCCGCTGGCTGCGTGTTCCTACTTTGCGACGCGCGGCGGCGTTGACAGGCGTGGGTCGTAGACGTACGCGAAGACGCTACTGAACCGCAGCTGGTAGCTGTCGCCGTTGGGCGCCGGTATCCACGCGGCCATGGGGAGAGGCGTGATGCCGTTCCATGGGTAGCTGTGCCAGGTGGGCGTAGCAATGGTACCGTAGTACACCCGAGCCTCGGCCAGAACTTCGCCCTTGGGCAGGTCCAGGTAGATGTCATCGCCCCGGGCCATGAGTGTACCGTGCCCGGCCGACTCTGCCCACGTCTTGCCGTTCCAGACAAGCGTCTGGTTGACGTACTCGGGTCCGCCATACTGCAGCCCCCAGTACATGGTGACGTTGGGCGTCTGGCGTTTCGTCTGTGCTGCCAGCCGCATGGGCGTGGATGCGGACGGCGCGCCCAGCCCCACACCAGTCACGGCGAACAGCAGCAGAAACGCGAACAGAAGTATCCAGCGACGCATGCTTGCACCCTCTCGAACTCGATGGTGGTTGTCTATGGAGCGAAGTTGCCCCAGGACGCTCATCATCCTAGCATGTTCGACAATAGCCGGTCAAAAAATCAAGCCGTGGCCGGGCTAAACGTTCCCCTTTGTGAGCGCGACTGGCTTACAGTAGTTCTGCGGCAGCAGCCAAGCTGTCTACCACGTGGTCGGCGCCGGCTTCCAGCAGTTCCTGACGCGAGCCAAAGCCGTGCGTCAGCCCAACGGTCAGGCCAACGCCGGCATTCTTGCCTGCCAAAATGTCATAGCGCATGTCGCCCACCATGGCGGCGTCTGCGGGCGAAACGCCCAGCTCGTTTAAGGCCAGCAGCACGCCGTCCGGGTGTGGTTTTTGGCGCACATCACGGTCGCTGTGCACCACGCTGCCAAAGTATTGGTCTATGCCATGGCGCGCCAGTACGTCGTGCACCCGCGCGCTGCCGCCGGTGACAACGCCCATGCGCACGCCGCGCGCGGCCAGCCCTTCCAGTAGCTCGGGCAAACCGGCAAAGGCCACCGCCCCGGCTTTGTCTGCCAGCAGCAGCCGGTTGTTGGTTTGCACCAGCACGTCCGGGTTCTCGGCCGGCCACAGGCCGTAGAAAATATCGCGCAGCGGCTTGCCCATGTGGCCCAATATTTCCTCGTTTGTGGCTGGCGTCAGCCCGTGCTCGGCCGCCACCTGCGCGTACAGCGACAAAATAAGCGCCCGCGAATCAAACAGCGTGCCATCGGCATCAAAAATAACTGCTTCCATAGTTTGGCTATCATACCGCGCCGGGGCGCGGCTGTAAATCTTCGGGGTAAAACTTGGGAGGCGTTTGATATCTTGGTCAGATATCCGCGCCGCCTCCCGGTGCGCGTTGGTTGTCTCGATGGACGGTTTTGGGGTGAGCGCTTGTGGCTGCGTTACTCGGGCGTGGCGTTTCGCCAGCCGGAAAGCAGAAAATGCAGCTCGGTGCTCATAGCCCGGCGCGACCGCAGTTCCTCATACAGCAGTTCTTCTTCGCCCGATTCCAGTACATGGTAACGGCGGAGAGCCGTGAGCCGGGCGGTGCCGCGCTGCAGGTCGAACGAGTAGTTCATGACTGTCAGGCGATCTTCGCCATCATGCTGCCAGCGCCGCTCTTCCCGGAGCATGGCGAAGTCTCCCTGATTGAACGCGGCATAGCTGACGACCGCGCTGTTCCCCTGGCGGGTGCGGCGTTGGCCGGCGGCCTCCATCACCTCGTTGTACAGTTGGTCGCGCAGCGCCATGTAGCGGGGCGACTCGTAGTTGTTGTTGGCCCACCGCCAGGCGGTGAGGTAGTACAGCACGCCGCCCACCGGCACCATGGCCAGCAGGATGAGCCACCGGTGATGCTCCACCGACACCACCAGACCGTAGGCGATGAACCAGCTCACCAGCAGGGACAGCAGAAGACGGATACGCAAAAGAACTCCCCTTTTCTCTTTCGGGAACGAGACAGCCCTATCATGCCACGGAAAACGGCTAGCCGTCAAACGCCCGCAGAAGCCCTGCCAGCGTGCGCCTGGGTCAAGGCGCGCTTATTTCTTGTGCGTGCGCAGCCACTCCAGGTAGTATTGCCACTCGGCAATGGACGCCTGAATGTCGTCGAACGCGCGGTGCACTTCTTTTTTCTCAAACTCTACGTCGGCGCCGTACTTGCCCATCATGTACACCTTCAGCGCGCTGACGTCCAGCATGCGGTAGTGCAGCTTTAGGTCCAGCGCCGGCCACCATTGTTTGATAAAATTGCGATCGTTGTGAATGGAGTTGCCGGCCAATATGGCGGGCTCGCGGCCAAACTGCCCTTCCACCAGCGCAATCAAATCTTGTTCAACTGCGCCTAGCGGTTTGCCGCTGGTCAGCTTCTGCACAAATTCGTCACGGTTTTCCGGGAAGTCGTTCCACCAAATGTTCTTCTGCATGCGGGCCAGCACCACGTCTTTGGGGTGCTGCACGCGGGACTCGTAGCTGGCCAGGGTTTTAAAGCTGAAGTCGGTTACCTCGGCAGCCACCTCCAGGATTACATCCTGGCCGGCGTCCAGGCCGGTCATTTCCAGGTCCACCCATAAAAGTTTGGTTGGGCGAGCGTGCTTGTCAATCATGGTCTGATTATACATCAAGGTCCGGCCTTTGTATGCGGCCGCGCGAACGGTGGCGGCGCTCGGCCATGCCGGCCAGCCGGGTGAAGGCAGTGAGCGGCGTGCTGGCGGTAAGAACCTGCGTACCGTTGCTGGAGGCAAGGTCGGCAATGGCAATACGCCCGTCGTACTCCACCTGGACGGCAAAGTGTAGATTGGACACGGACGACGGATACCCGTAATAGTCCTGGTTCTGCCCGCCCACGCTTCGCCCCACCAGCAGCGGTGACGAGCCGCGACGCACCGCGCTTACCAGCTGCACATCGCCATTTGGTGACAGGTGGACAACGTGGGGTGCTTGCTCGGTTGTGGGTAGCGGCATGGTAGCTTCGGGGTTGAAACGCCGGGTAGTGTAGGCATCGTCCAGCACGGCAAAGTGCCCGCCCCCTGCATTGATCAACGCTCGCGGCGGTCCCACGTTACCCTGGTTATACAAATAGAAAAAGCCCGGCCCCAGGTAGTCCGGCACGCCCGGTACGTCCATAAGGTTACCCTGCACAAGCTCAAACGGCTGGCCGCTCAACTGGGTGAGCGTCAGCTGAGACGAGCTGGCCAGTTCCTGCCAGGCTGGCAGCGGCTGATGATTGAAGTTGGCCTCGTGGCCCAACGACTCCATGCTGTTACTGTACCATGCCGGGGCTGCTCACCCGCAAACGCGCGCTATGCAGGCAGCCCGCTCTGCTACCATTTCGCAATTGCCGATATAGGAAAATGATCAGACAGCGGCCCAGCCCCAGCCGAAGCATCGCGGCCATGAATAATAAAATCTTCGAATGTAACGCCCGGCGACCCCAGCAGGTGATCCACCTGAAGCCCCAGGCGCCCATGCTGCAGGGTGGGCTGACAGACAGGGTCGGCGTCATGAAAGCCTTGGGCGGTGAATGTCTCTAACGCGTCGCCATTTGCCAACCGCGCCACCCGGATGACTTTGCCGGCCAGGCGCTGCAGCTTGCGCGATTCGTCGTAGTAGTCGTCCACCTCGAACCTGCCCACCGTTTTGCCCAAAATGCGCAGCAGCCGTGCGTTCGGACTGGTTTTGTGCATGTCGTTCCAGTCGCCGGCAATAATTGTCTCGCCAGTGCCGCCAGCCAGCGTGGCCGCGGCCGCGGTTGCTGCGCGCACCCGTTCCTGCGGGCTGCGATCATCAAAATGTATGCCCAACACGCGCAGCCCGCCCGGCACCACCACCTCCAGCCCGTGCCGTTGGCCGTACGTTCGCACCGCCTCGTCACTATAGTCCAGACCGCCGACGCGCGACCACAAAGACAAATAGTGCATGTCGCGCACCCCGACATACGGGGAATACCTAGTGACGACTCCCTGGTAGCCCTCTGTTTTCAGCCGCGACGTTGCCTCGGCTAGCCGTTCCTGTTCAGCCTGCGGCTCTTTCGCGCCGCGCCGGGCAAACTCCTGAATGGTCAGCACGTCTGCGTCCATTTGCCGCACCACTTCCATGGCGCCGTGCAGCCGGCGGTCATCCAGCGTTTCGTCGCCAAAAGCGTTCAGGGCGTTCCAGCTTCCTACCCGTATGCTCATGGCTTAGGCCGTTCGTTTTTTGAAGTCGAGGGCGGCAGAGTTGATGCAAAACCGCTCGCCCGTAGGCTGGTCTGGCGCGTCATGAAAGACATGGCCCAGGTGGCTGCCGCAGCGGGCGCAAGTGACCTCGGTGCGACGCATGCCGTGCGAGGCATCTTCCGTCAGCTTGACCGACCCGGGCACGGCATCGTAAAAGCTGGGCCAGCCGCTGCCGCTGTCAAACTTGGTGCCGGCATCGAACAACACATTGCCGCACGCGGCGCAGCGGTACATGCCGTCTTGGTCGTTGTGCAAAAGCGCGCCGGTAAATGGCGCTTCGGTTGCCTTCTGGCGCAACACCCGGTACTGCTCGGGCGTCAGCCGCTGCTTCCATTCTTCATCGGTTTTGGGCAGGTCGCCGGGCATGGCCTTTGGCCCGTTAGTCTTTCTTCTTTTTGGTCAGCTTGTCTAGCTTCAGGCCTTTGAAAACATAGTAGACAACCGCCGCCACAAAGACGAACGAAATAAGCGTTGCAGCAAATGCGCCCCAGGCAAACGTGCCGGCTTTTGGCCCAATGTGCAGGGTAAATGTTTTCTCGGCCAGCGTGCCGCGGCCGGGCAGTAGCAACCCAATAAGCGGGTTTAGGAAGCTGGCAATCAGCTGGTCCACCAGCTGCTTAATCTGCGTGCCCAGCACCAAACCAATGGCCAGGCCTACCACACTTTGCTCGCGCAAAAAATCTATAAAGCCGCTCACCTGCTTGTTCAAAACATCGTTGACCACCTCGGCACCTACCAGCGGGTCCATGTGGCGCAGGCGGGCCTGCACCTCGCGCTTCAGCTGGGCTTCAGACTTGGCAGCCAAAGACTGCGCGGTTTCGGTGGTTGCGGTAGGCTGCGCCGGGGCCTTGCCCTTGGCGGCAGGCTTTGCTTTCGCGGTTTTTTTGGATGATTGTTCTGCCATCTCGCAGCTCCTTTCCCCACCGTTTCAAACCATTGTACTGCCAAGTGCAGGCCGACGCAATGAAACCGGGGCGGGCTACATTCGCTCGGGGGCGGCAATGCCCAGCAGTTCCAGGCCGTGGCGCAGGGTGTCGGCATAGGCCGCCACCAGCCGCACGCGCAGGGCTTCGCGCGCGTCGCCCACCACGCGGTTGTGTTCGTAAAAACGGTTGAACACCTGGGCTAGTTCGTACAGGTAGGTGCAAATATAGTGCGGCATCAGCTCGGCGGTAGACTTTTCGACCACCTCGGTGTATTCCGTAATTTTGCGCAGCAGGCTGCGCTCGTCAGATTCCAGCGCGCTGTCTGTCGCGGTTTCTTGCTGGCCAACTTTTGCCAGGATGCTGCGCGCCCGGGCATGGGCGTACTGCAGGTATGGGCCGCTGTTTCCCACCAGGGCAATTGATTCTTTGGGGTCGTATATGATGTCGCCACCAATGCGCGTTTTCAAAAAAGCGTACTTTATGGCACCCAGCATAACGGTGTCGTCAGCCGAACGGCCAGACTGTTGCAGGGCGTCGCTGGTCATGGCCAGCACCTCGCTAGCGCGCACAATGTTCCCCTTGCGGCTGCTCATCTTCACCCCGCCGACCAGCTTGAGCTTGCCATGCGTAAGGTGTGTGGTGGCGCGCACCAGGTCCGGCCAGAACTGCTCAATGGCCTTTAGCACCACCTGCATATACTGCTGCTGCTCGTTGTCCGTTATGACAATGGACCGGTCAAAGTGGTAGTCCTGATGCTTTTTGGCTATCAGGCCAACGTCCTTGGCTTCGTAGGTTGGCAAGCCCTGCTGGTTGATGAACACGCGGGTGTGCAGGCCGTACTTTTCGCCATCGAAAATAATCGCGCCGTCGGACTCTTCAAACACCGTGCCAATGTGCGCCTTGACCGTCTGCAGCCCTAGGTCGGCTACTTCGCTTTCCGGATAATATTTCTCAAGCCTTGTGCCAAAGCGGGCAAAAAAGGCGTCGAAGGCTTCGTAGCTCCACTGGCGGCACGTCCAGTAAATGTGCGCGAAGGGCGAGGTGTGCTCGTTTTCGGCGTGCAGCTGGTACACGTGTTTGTTCGTTTTGATGATTTCGGCCTTGGCTTGCTCGTCCTCGTTGTAGGCTTGTTCGCCCTGGACGTAGCACTGCGCCATCCAGGCGGCACGCTCGTCGGCTGGCACATCGGCCAGCTTTTCCGGGTGCTCGCCATCCAAGCGGCGCAAAATGGCCCACATGGTTTTGCCCACGTGCAGGCCCACGTCGCCGCCAAAATTCACCCGGTGCACGGTTGCGCCCGCCGCCTCCAGCAGGTTGGCAACGGCATCGCCAACAACGGTGGTGTATACGTGGCCGGCGTGCAGCACCTTGAACGGGTTCGCGTCAGAGTACTCTGCCACAATCTCTTGGCCGCGCAGGCGCTGGCCCGGGGCGGCGCCCATTTGCTGCAGCAGCGCCGCGTCACTTAGCCGGATGTTGATGAAGCCGGGGCCGGCAACGGTTACTTCCTGCACAGTGTCGGCTAGCTCGGTTTGCAGCGCTTCGGCCAGGCTGGCTGCCACGTCGCGCGGCGATTGGTGCAAACGGCCGGCCAGCTGCAGGGCAACGTTGGTGGTATAGTCGCCAAATTGTTCATCCGGGCGCGTCAGCTCGGCCTGGGCGTCCTGGTCGAATAATTGTTTTGTCACGCGCGTCAGCGCTGCCTGTATCGCTTCCATGGCGTCCAGTATAACAGATGAGCGGCCGGGCGTCTTTAGCTTTGTTTCTTCGGCAGTTGCCCGGACGTATGCTGATGCAGCGCGCCTGCCGTCTGCCATGTCACCACGTACAGACTAGCCATTACCACAAAGAAGCTGGCCGTGGTAGCAACCACGTGCGGATAGGCGTGCGGGTTCAGCAGCCGGTTGGACACATCCACCAAAATGCCCGCCGGGTTGACCAGCACGTCCCAGGTGTTCCAGCGCAGCTCGCGCCCCACATAAATAGCAAAGCTGCAGGCCAGCAGCACCCAGCCAATTGCCGCCACCGCCGAGCGCCAGCGCAGCCGCCGCTCCAGCTCGTAGTGCACCAGGTAGAGGCTGATGCATCCCAGCAGCACGCCGTTAAAAATAAACGAGGCAAACATGACCACGTCGTACAGCAGGTCCACGCGCTGCACTTCCTGAATGTGGATGAAATCGCTGATCATGTAAAAGCTGTTGGGCAAAAACCCCACCCATGCCGCGGTCAGCGCCAGTGCTGGCCAGCTGGACCACAAATGTGTGCGCAGCGTGCGCGACAGCCATACCGCAAACAGCAGCGGCAGCCAGGCCAAAAACAGGTTCCACACCAGGTACGCAAACGCCACGCTGTGGTTGCTCCACGCGCCCGCAGCAAACAACCCAACACTGGTCAGGCTGGACACCGCCAGGGCGGCAGCAAGGCGGCGTTTAGGAGGAAGCGGTCTCCGCATAACGGTTTTATTATAGCATCCGGACCCATTGGCGACTATGAGGCCAGCGCCAGCCGCACCTCGAAACGCGCGCCGCCCTCTGGCCCGTTGTGCGCCGATATCGCCGCCCGGTTCGCCCGGGCAATCTCCCGCGCCAGCGCCAACCCCAGCCCGTATCCAGTCACCTTGCCAGACCGCGCCTTGTCGCCGCGGTACAAGCGGTCAAAAATAAACGGCAGGTCGGCGTCGGCAATCCCCGGCCCTTCATCGGCCACGGTCAGCACGTACTGCCGGCCGTCGGGCTGGCCGCTGATTGTCACCGTTCCCTTTTCGGGCCCATACTTCAGCGCGTTATCCAGGACAATGTCCAGCAGCTGCGTCAGGCTCTCCCGGTCGCCCATTACCACGGCGCCGGGCAAATGCTGCTTTATGGTAACCTGCCGGGCGTGCGCTTGCTTGGCAACGTGGTCCAGCGCCTGCTTGGTTATGTCTTGTAGCTTGAACGCCTGCAGGTCCAGCGTGGTTTTGCCCAGACGCGTCAGCTCTAGCAGGCTGGCAGAAAGCTGCGCCAGACGCTGCACTTCCTCTAGGTTGCTGCCGATGAGCGCGCGGGCCTCGTCCTTGCTGAATGATTTTTGGCGCAAGAACAGTTCATTCTCTAGCTGCAAGTTGGTGAGCGGGGTGCGCAGCTCGTGGCTGGCGTCGGCGGCAAAGCGGGCCTGGGCCTCGTGCGCTTCCTCGATAGGGCGCAGCGTCCGCCCCGCAAACCAGTAGCTTAGCAGCCCGCCAATGGCCAGCGCCGCAATATTTATCATTACCAGCTGCTGGTTCAAATGCTGCCGCACCAGCGCAGCCTGGTCGTCCTGAAATGTATAAAAACTGTTTGGCTGCCGCACCTGGAACTCGCCCAGGAAGGGGCTGAACAAATGCTTGACCTCGTCGCGCTGCTGCGTGTTGGAGCGATCATATTCGCGCTCCGCCAACACCCGAATGGTTCCGGTAACCGACAGGCTAAATGCCAGCAGGATAGCCAGGTAGAACAGCGTCAGCTTGACACGGGCAGAACGAAACATACCGTTCTATTATACCTTGTAGCCGTAGCCACGGACGGTGTGGATGACATCCGCACCAATTTTTTTGCGCACATTGGCCACAAAAGTCTCAACCGTGTTGTGCTGCACCCGCTCTTCGTCGTCCCATACGTGGTCCAGAATTTGGTCTTTGCTAACCACCTCGCCCTTGTGGCGCAGCAGGTACTCCAGCAGCTGGAATTCTTTGGCAGTAAGGTGCACGGGCGTGCCGCGGCGTGCCAGTGTTTTGGCCACCACGTCCAGCTTGATTGGGCCGGCACTGAACACGTTGCCGTTGTGCGCCTTGGGGCGACGCAGCAGCGCGCGGACGCGGGCCAGCAGCTCGTCAAAAGAAAACGGCTTGGGCAGGTAGTCGTCGGCGCCGGCGTCCAAGCCTTCCACGCGGTCGCCAATGGTGCCGCGCGCAGTCAGCATTAGGATGGGTGCCTGCTGGCTTTGCCCGCGCCACAGTTTTACCAGCGCCGGGCCATCGTGCCGCCCGGGGATCATCCAGTCCAGCAGCACCAGGTCGTAGGCGTTGGATTCCATCAGGCTTTCCGCTTGGTCGCCGTCCTCGGCAACATCTACCACGTAGCCTTCGGCGGTCAAGCCCTTGCCTAGGCTGGCGGCAATTTTCGGTTCGTCTTCAACAACTAAAATTCTCATAGTTCTAGTATAGTACGCTGCGTAACTGAGATATAGCTGAAGAAAATATCGGCCAAGGTTTTGCTCTGTATGCCATACGCCGGCAGCCCGGGTATGTCCTTCTGGACCCTCAACGGCAGCACAGCCGGAGACCAAAGCTTTTGAGACCCAAGGGCTCAAAAGTTTGGGCCCCGAGCGTGAGCGGGTCCAGAGAAACCTGCCCGGCCTGCGGGATAGATACATCAAAACGGCCCGGGAGTCAGTGCCTCCAGGCTAGCGTACCACCCAGTTTGCTGGCTACCGGCAAAGATTTGGGCTACTCGTTCAAAGCCTTCTTGAGTTTTTCCACCAAGTCTACCGGGGCCGGGTTGATGCCGTTTAGCAGCGCCAGATATATGGTGACGAAGTCGCCCAAAACAGATGTCCACAGCAGGTGCTCCATCACGGTCTGGCCTTCCGCCGTCACCACAATGGGCTCGGGCCGCATGCCGGACAACAGCCGTGCAGACACCTCAAACCGCTTCTGCACTCGCGGGTGCTCCAGCGAGCTGCGCAGGTCGATCACCGCGTACGGCTTGTCGACCGGCTGGCGACTCCAGCCTATGAACTCGTTGTGGTTGAACTCGGGCAGCTGGTTGGTCCAGGCCACCTGCTTGGCGTTTTCGTTCACGCTAATTTTCCATTTGTAGGCCGCGGGGAACAGCAGCGGGCCGGCGTATACCACCACAGATTTGCCCAAAAGCTCTTGGGCAATTTGCTTGGCCAGGTTTCTGGACGTGGGCACGTCCGGCTGCCACGCGGTAACCGCGGTTTTCAAAAAGTCGGCGTGGGCCGCCAGCTGGGCGGCGGCTTCGGGCACGGCCAGCACGCCGGCGCCGGACAGCAGCGTAACAAAACCTTTCAGGTTGTAGAACACGGCGTAGCGCGGCTGGTCGGTTTTGGGCAGGAGCACCAACGGGTAGTTTTTGTCTTTGGCGATTGTTTCCAGCTGGCCGCCGCTGGCAACGACCGCAATGCGTGCACCCTTGGCCTCGGCGTCGTGCAGCGCGCTGATGGTTTCTTCGGTGTTGCCCGAGTAGCTGGACGCGATCACCAGTGTCTTGCCGTCCACATACCGCGGCACCTGGTAGCCGCGCACAATCTCAAACGGCACGGTGTAGCCGGGCCACGTATCGCTTAGCAGCGCAGGCAACGCCGAGCCGCCCATACCGGCGTACACAATATGCTCCGGTCGAAAGCCCAGCGCGGGCTCGACAAACTCGTGCGCCAGCTGCTCGTGCTGCTTTTGGGCAATGCCCAGCGCATCCACTGGGTCTGTACGGTGAATGTACGCCAAATCGTCTAACATTCGCTTCATACTCCTTGTGCTATTATGGTAGCATCAGTATAGTATAGTTTTGAGAAAACGTAAGGGGGATACATGTTTGGGCACGATGATCGCCATGCACAGAACGATAACACGGCAGCAGTAGCCGAACCGACGCCGGACGGCGCCTTGGTTCATGGCGACGAGCAGCCCTCGGGCGCACCAGTCGCCGCCGCTTCTGCACCAACCGTACCAGACACCGACGCTGGCAGCTACCTGGCCGATGACGGCGCAGGCACCGCTTCTGCAGACGACACGGTCGTGCCTGCTCCGCCCGCCCCGCCGGCTGCCCCTGCAGCACCGGCAGCCGCCGCCGCGCCCGCGCAACCAGCCGCCAGCGCCAGCGCGCCAGCAAGCACAAGCACAGACAACGAAGACCTGCTGGGCATAAAGCAACAAGCCCTGCAGCAGCTTACCCCGTTGGTTGGCCACCTGGACCAAACGCCGGAAGAAAAATTCCGCACCACCATGATGATGATCCAAGCCGCAGACAACGACGCTCTTATAAAGGACGCCTACACTGCCGCTCAAGCCATCACCGACGAAAAGGCCCGGGCCCAAGCGCTCCTGGACATTGTCAACGAGATCAACTACTTCACCCAAGCGCCCGCCGCCGGCGAGCAACCCTCCCAGCAGTAGCCCCTGCGTCTAAGCTAGCCGAAATGCCGCCTTTGTGGTACGGTATGTTTCATGGAACGCGCCGCCAACCCGTCCGACCAGCCGCCCACTCTTGCTGAGCTGGCCGAACAGCGGGACAATCTCACCACCCACGAATACTGCCACATGGCCGCAGCCGCCTGGGCGCGGCAGCTGGATGCCAACCGGGCGCTGGCCGACAAGCCGCCGGTTCACGAGGCGCTGGTAAACGAGCTGGACGGCTCGGACGAATACTGGCGCGTGCGGGGCGCCGCGCAACACCAAAGGGTCAACCTTCGCGCCCTTCTTCCCCTTTCGATCGAATACACACCGCAGGTTTCCAACATACCGGGCGCCTTTTACACCGACCTACGCCACCGCATTGGCCGCGACAAAGCATACGACGAACGCATGCGCGCCCGCAGCCGTATCGAGCACAACGTGCTTACCCAGCTTTACGGCGAAAAGCGCATGGCCGGTGACCACGGCGCTTACTTCACCCTTATAAAAACCGCGCACAGCTGCTACACCACCATGGACCGCCTGGCCCAGACATTCGGCCGCATGGAAATTGCCGAGGGCATGGAGCAAACGTACTGGCAGGCCCGGCTAGTGGGACACAACCGCCTGCCCGGCTTTGCCTGGCTAGAGGGTGTGGCCGCGCGCTTTTCGCAGCAGGCTGAAGATTTGGGCAAAAAAATATACGGCGACGATGCCGAGCGCGCACTGGAAATTTGGTGGGCCGGCCTGAACACTACCAGTGCCAACACGCCGTCACCGCTTACTTTTACTGATCTTGTAGAGCCGCTGTTTCGCAAAATGGCCGAGGGCAACCCCGACCGCGCCGAATACGTCCTAAAAGAAATCCTGTACAAAGCGCCCGACATACTCAACTACCCTGCACGCCGCCGCTTTGCGCTCCAGCCCGACGAGCGCGCCTTTTTCGATGAGCTTTACGCTGGCACCAAATGGAAATGGAGCCCGCAGTAGATACAGGCCGTCTACTTTCTTGTATCATTGAAGCATGAAGCTTGCGCGGATAAACACCTTGCTGGTGGTAGCTATTGTGCTGACAAACGGGTTTGTGATTGTGTCGCCCTTCGTGCCCCGGCTGCTATTTCGGTGGCAGGCCAGCACGGCACGGCAGCAGCAGCTGGGCCGGCAGCTGCATGACGGCGCAGCGCACATAGCCGCCGACAACCGGCTGATCATCCCGGACATTGCACTAGACCAGCATATTAACGAAGGCCGCGACCTGTCCGCGGCGCGCACCGGCCCGTGGCGTTTGCCCTACACCAGCGCGCCGGACAAGGGCGGCAACACGGTCATTATTGGGCATCGCTTTACATACACCAATCCGCGCGGCACATTTTACAGCCTGGACAAACTAAAGGCGGGCGACGAAATTGGTCTGTACTGGCAAGGCAAAAAATATTTGTACAAAGTAACCCGCACCACCGTTGTGCCGCCCACGCAGCGAGAGGTTGAAGCCCCCACCGCCGACACACGCCTTACCCTGTACACCTGCACGCCGCTTTGGTGGCCAAAGAACCGGCTGGTGGTAACCGCGCAGCCAGAGGGTGCCGGCGTATGAGTGATCGAACAAAATTTCTACTGCTACTGGCGCTGCTTGGACTGAGCCTGGGACTGCTGTGGCTGGCCAACTCGGCGCTGGGCAGCCACCTGCTGCTGCAGCGCTAACGCAGTTGGTGGTCCTGTAAGCCGTCGTCGGCTTCGTCGTTTTGGGCGGGCGGCAGCGGCGGCTGATCATTCACGGGAACAACTTCGCGCGCCAGCCGGGGGCGGCGCCAAAACCGCACCACCAGCGCCACGAACACCACCAGGCACGCAATGGTCATCAAAAGCGCAATCATCAGGCCGGTGTTGTTCAGCGTGCCACCAGCACCACTGGCCGCGCCGGCACCCGTTGTACTGCCGCCACCAGACGTGCTGCTGTTACACGTTGTCGAATCGTTGTACGTACACGCCCCATACGACGACTGCCCATACGTTTGCCCAAAATACACCACAAAGTACTTGTTCATTTTGTTTCTAGTAAAATCCTTTAGGAACTATCACGCTTATGATATCATGAGGAAGGTTATTAGCAATAATAAGTGAGGGGAACAATATGTTTGGCAATTTTGGATTCTTGGACCTGGGCACCCCAGAGCTGGTCCTTATCTTGCTGATCGTTCTGTTGCTTTTCGGTGGCAAGAAGCTCCCAGAGCTTTCTCGTAGCCTAGGCAACTCTATGCGCGAGCTCCGTAAAGGCTTGGATGATGGCAGTGGGAAGAGCGAAAAGCAGAGCGAAGAAAAGGCAAAGCAACAAGCTTCATAGCGCAAGTACGCCAGCCAGGCTCCCGTTCATAGAACACGTGTACGAGCTGCGGAAGCGACTGTTTTATGTTGCGGTTTCCGTAGCTCTTTTTAGTGGGCTGGCGTACGCTGTTGAGCACCACGTTGTTGCGGCGCTTTTGCGCCCGGCGCATGGGCAGAAGTTCATTTACACTTCTCCCGGCGGTGGGATTGATTTCCTATTCCGTGTGTGCCTGTACGTGGGCATTGCCGCCAGTATTCCAGTTATTGTGTACCAGTCGCTGCGCTACGTCGAGCCGCTGCTAAAGAAGCATTCCATGCGGTTTATCTTCATGGGCAGCGCAATGTCAGGTGTGTTGGCGGCGGCGGGTGTTATATTTGGCTACTTTGTGGGGCTGCCGGCAGCGCTGCACTTTTTGCTGCACCAGTTTGTAACCAACCAGATTCAGCCGCTGCTGACTATTCAGTCATACCTCTCATTCGTCACCATGTACATGCTGGGGGCGGCGCTGCTGTTCCAGCTGCCCCTTATACTCATCTTCATTAACCGAATCAAGCCGCTGTCTCCGCGGCACATGCTAAAAAGCGAGCGGTGGATTATTTTGCTGGCGTTCGTGCTGGGCGGCATCATGAACCCTAGCCCAAACTTGGTTGACCAGCTGATGCTGGCCGGGCCAATGATTGCCATGTACCAGGTGGGCATTGGTATTGTTTGCCTTATAAACCGCGGCAAGCGGCGGCCAAAGCACGTGGCGCAGCTGTTGGAGCAGGACGCGCAAACACAGGCGGGCCGCCTGGCGCAGCGCCAGACAGCCAAGCCGTTGGCCAGCCAGCCCCTGCCAGCGCCTGCCGTCCGTGTCAGCCACCACCCCATGCCGGTTGCCGCGGCGCGCGTAGCCCGCACTGCGCCGTCCGTGCAGGTTACGCCATCGCGGCCTGCGGCGGCATCGCGGCCGGCTCGGCCCGTGCAGCGGCGCTACATAACCGACATTGCCGTACGCCGTCCGGCTTTTCGCGGCCCGCAAGGGATGCCCCGTGCTGAAAATGCTTGACAGGCATAAGCAGCTTGTCCTACAATCCAGCTAGAAACCACTAAAAGAAAAAGAAAAACCATGCAACACCTAGAAGACATCATGCACAAAGAAATGAGCCGCAGAGAATTCCTTACAACGGTTGGGTTTGGCCTGGCCTCGCTCTTCGGCTTTTCCACTGTGCTGCGCTTTTTGTTCGGCAAGGGCCAAACACACGGCGCGCGGGCTGCCAGCGGCGGCTACGGCTCCAACGCGTACGGCGGCAACAAGTAGCGGCTACGGACTTAGGCTATCTTCGGGCAGCGTAAAATCGTCGAGATTGAAGTTGCCAGTGGTCATGGCAAAATATTGATTCGGCGGACATACCAGCGGCCAGCGTATGCTGGGGTCGTGTTCTGATGCTTGGTTGTACGACGCATGTGCCGCATCCAATTCAGGTGGGACCCACCAAATATCTTGCCGTTGCCTAAGCGCCTCACTGGCAAATAGCCTGCCCTGCAGATGGTCGGTGGCGTGTTGCACAAGACACGCCGCGTGCCCTTGCAGATGGCGCTGAAACGGCTGCCCGTCTGGTGAAAGCGCTCGCACGTCCACTGCTCCATGTCGATATACCCACGCATATAAACCGGGCAGCACGTTACTGGCCTCCAGTGATAGCCAGGCATGGGCTTCTGGGCTTGGCCACACTTGCGGGTTTACAAGCGGTGTGTACTCGCCGCTTGCCGGCTTACCGTCGAGTATGCCGGTGTCTATAACACAAATTGCAACGTCCACGCCCAGCTCTTGGGCCGTCAAGACGGGCAAACGCGCTGCACGGCCCCAATACTGTACCTCCGACTGCGCAACACTCGTCAGCATGGAGGCAACCTCACGCGTACGATTAGTGTCGATGCCCTCTTCTTGCAGCCAAAAAGCCGGACGATTCACGACCGCAGCTCGCGCCGGTACAAAACCCAAGGCGCGCCCCTGCCGGTACTCGGTTATCATCTCTACACTTGGCAGCAGCCAACCCTCGGGCAAATCACCCAAGGATGGCTGTGCTTTTTCCACCGCGTCCCACAGCTGGGGAACGCGCTGCCATAGCTCGCTGTCTGGCGCACCCTCGCCCATACCGGCTCCCAAAACGGGTGCTACATCATGCCCATACCGCCCATGTCGGGCGCAGCTGGTGCGGGCGGGTTTTTCTCTGGAATTTCAACAACCAGAGCGCCCATGGTCATGCTGGTGCCGGCAATGGATACGGCGTTTAGAAGCGCTTCTTTGGTAACGCGAGCGGGGTCAACCACGCCCTTGGCTTTCAGGTCTACCAGATCGGTGGGGTCGTTCACGTTCACGCCCATGCCTGGCTTGGCGCGCTTCACTTGCGGCAGCCATTCGTCGGCGTTCAGGCCGGCGTTGCCAAGCAAGATGCGGAAGGGCTGTTCGAGTGCGCGCTGCAGCAGCTGAGCGCCTGCAATAAAGGTGGGGTCAACGCCCTCAAGTTTTTCCTGTACGGTGCCCTTAAGGCCAAAGTATTTTTCGAAAATAACCGCACTCAGGTTGATCAGCGTCACGCCACCACCAGGCACAATGCCTTCGGCCAAGGCGGCTTTCACCGCGGCTACGGCGTCGTCCACGCGGTCTTTCTTTTCGGACATTTCGGTTTCGGTGGCGGCGCCAACCTTGATGACGGCTACCTTGCCACTCAGCGCGGCGCGGCGCTTCTCTAGCTGCTCGCGGTCGTATTCGCTGCTGGCCTGCTTGGCCTGCACGCCAATTTGCTTAATGCGCGCGTTGACATCCGCGGCCGAGCCGGCGCCTTCAATAATGGTCGTCTCGTCTTTGGTAGCGATTACCTTGCGGGCCGAGCCAATCATGTTCAGTTCGACGTTGTCAAAGGTGTCACCGCGCTCGTCGCTGATCACGGTTGCGCCCGTCAGAATGGCAATGTCTTCCAGGATTTCTTTGCGGCGGTCGCCAAAGGCCGGCGCCTTGATGGCAACAGTGTTGAACACGCCCTTCAAGCGGTTAAGAATCAGCGTGCCCAGGGCTTCACCGTCCACATCCTCGGCAATAATCACCAGGTCTTTCTTGCCGGACTGCGCCAGTTTTTCCAGCACGGGCAAAAATTCCTGGATCGAACTAATTTTTTTGTCGGTAATGAGGATAGCCGGCTTGGTGTACACGGCCTCCATGCGGGCGGTGTCGGTAACCATGTAGGCGCTGACAAAGCCGCGATCAAAGGTGAAACCTTCCACCACTTCGCTCTGCAGGCTAAGGCCCTGGCCCTCTTCCACCGTGACGACGCCGTCGCGGCCTACTTTGTCCATGATGTCGGCAATGAGCGTGCCAATCTCGGCGTCACCGGCGGAAATGGTGGCTACCTCGGCAATGCGCTTCTTGTTGGCGGCAATGTCTTCGCGCATGCCGTCCAGGCGGGCCAGCACATCGGCGGCAGCGGCTTCCAGGCCTTTGCGCAGCAGCATGGGGTTGTGGCCGGCGGCAATTAATTTGTTGGCCTCGTTCAGAATGTGATATGTCAGCACGGTGACCGTGGTGGTGCCGTCACCGGCAACGTCGTTCATTTTGGTGGCAGCCTGCTTGATCAGCTCGGCGCCCACGCGGTAGCCCAATGTCTCGTCGTCAACGTCGCCCAGCTCAATGGCTTTGGCAACGCTCACACCGTCGTGCGTGACGGTTTGCGCGCCATAGCTTTTGCCGATCACCACGTTGCGGCCCTTGGGGCCCATGGTGGTTTTTACGGCGTCGTACAAAATTTGTGCGCCAGCCAGCACGCGGCGGCGGGCATCATCATCGTAGAATACTTTCTTTGTCATGTTCGAATCTCCCTATTTTACCGTTGCCAGAATGTCTTCTTCTTTCACCAGCAAGTAATCGGTCTTGTCTACCTTTACTTCAGTGGGGCTGTAGCTTTTGTAGATTATTTGGTCGCCCACTTTAACCTGCTTGGCGTCTTTGCCCACGGCGACCACTTTGGCCACCTTTGGCTTTTCGGTTGCTTTTTCCGGCAGGTATAGGCCACTGGCGGTTTTACTGGGCGCCTCAAGGCTGACGGCTACTACGTAGTCACCCAGGGGTTGGACATTAACACTCATAGGACAACTCCTCTTTTACATTTCAGTCGCGTTAGATACGGGCTGGCACTTGCACGCGGCGAGTGCCAGGCCCATCAGCACTCACTATACCCAAGCGCCAATTACCCTGTCAAGCGTGCGCGCCCTAAGCCGCCCGCCGCTGGTACCACGCAGCAAATGCACGCCATGCATGCTGGCTCTGGCGCAAACGGTTGGGTTCATGTTCTTTTCCGGCGTCATATATCTCGGCCAGGCTCAGGCCATGGTCCACGTCCAGGCTTACCACGCGAAAAACCGGCTCCTCTACAAAACCGCGCGGCTCCCGCAGCAGCTGGCCGGGAATATCGTGGTCGAAAACAACCGTTTCCGTTCCATCATGAAATGCCAGGTGCTGCTGTACAAAAATGCGGCGATCGTCCAGGTGGCTTGTCAGTCGGATAAAATCCTCAGCGGTGAGCCAATGGCTCATAGATTTCATGTAAGCGCCCGGAAACCCACGCAAACCTGGTATGGCCCACGAATCATCCGTAACCAGCACAGGCTTTTGCAGCACCTTGAAGGCGTCCTCTGCTTTTCGCGTCACAATCTTGTGCGGGTCTTCGCCCTGAATTTCATCAATATCCACCGGCGCTTACACAAGATCAATTTCAAACTGAGCGCATACCGTTCGCCCCATGGCAAACTTGTGCGGGTTGCCGGTGGCACAAAAAACTTGCTGCATAATGATTCGATTATATCACCCACAATCCCCAGGTAGCGCCCGGGCAAAATATGCTACTATGCTGGCATGAAGCAACCGGCTCTTTCGGCAACTATATTGGGCGTCCCGCTGGACTTGGGTGCCGAGAACCTTGGCGTGGATATGGGCCCCAGCGCGTTCCGCTACCAGCACCTGGCGACCAAGCTGCAAAACGCTGGCCTGGACGTTTCCGACGCCGGCGACGTCACCTGCAAGCCGCGCCACCTTGTGCCCGTGGGCAACCCGCGCCTGCGCCACCTGGACGAAATCATCCGCGTCAGCGAAATTACCGCCGGCCACACCCAGGACATCGTGCACAGCGGTAGCAAGGCCATCGTGCTGGGCGGCGATCATTCCATTTGCCTGGGCGCGGTGGCCGGGGCTTCGGGCGCGCTGCAGGGCAACCTTGGCCTGATCTACTTTGACGCGCACGGCGACATGAACACGGACAAAACCACGCCCACCGGCAACATTCACGGCATGCACCTGGCCTCGCTGATGGGGTTTGGCGCGCCCGAGCTGGCGCAAGTGCACAGCCCAGATGTGAAGATTAAAAAAGAAAACCTGCTACACATTGGCGGCTGCGATTTTGACCAGCCCGAACTAGACCTAGTGGCACGCGAGCACCTGCGCACATTTTCCATCTTTGACCTGTTGAAGAACGGCCTGGGCCCGCTGTTGCCCATGATTGACACGCTGTGCCAGCAAGTGGACAACGTTTGGGTCAGCCTGGACCTTGACGCCATCGACGCTGTATACGCCCCCGGTGCCGGCATGCCCAACCAAAAAGGGCTAACGTACCGTGAGGTTGCCGCCATCGCCGATTACATTGGCCGGCGCTGCAACGTAATAGGCGTGGACGTGGTGGAGTACAACCCGCTGCAAGACGTGGACCGCAAAACGGCCGAGCTGGCCACCGAGCTGATCGCCACCTTCTTTGGCAAGCAGTACAGCTGGTACTCGCACTACCTTGCCCAAAACAAAATGCAGTAGCCGGCGGCTTGAGCAGGTTTGCCACGCCAGCTGCGCTAACGCGTCCGCATCTTTCTAAATTATTACTTCTGCTTTTTTAGACGAGCGCGTACGGCCTGGCGCGCTTCGCCAATCTCATCCCACGGAATTGCAATAACCCGGTCCGGGTTGCTGTCGTCTTGCTGCAGGTGGCGAAGCTCGGCAGCGCGGGGGCCATTGCGCAAGATGTCCTTTTCGTGGCCCTTGCCCAGCAGCAGCACAGTGTCGCCCTTGCCTGCCCGCGAGACAGCCAGCCGGATGGCCTTGTCGCGGTCATGTTCCAGAAAAAGGTCGCGGCCCACGCGCTTGCCTGCTGCCTCTGCGCCAGCGGCAATCTGCTGCATTATTTCCTGGCCGTCCATGTCGCGGTCATCTTCTTCGGTCACGATAACTTCGTCGGCATAGCGAGCGGCCAGGCGGCCCTGCACTGCGCGCTTGGCTTCGTCGCGGCGGCCGGCCGAGCCGAAGACGGTTATCAGCTTGCCCTTCACTACCGGCTTCAGGTCTTTGAAAAGTTTCTCAAAGCTGTCCGGTGTGTGCGCATAGTCGACAATTACGCTAAAGTCCTGGCCTTCGTCAACCCGCGTCATGCGCCCTTCTACACCTTCCAGCGCCGCAATCCCCTGCTCTACCTGCGCCGGTGTCAAACCCATGGCGTGGCCCACGCACACAGCTGCCAGCGAGTTGTATACATTGAAACTGCCCGGCAGCTGGCAGCGGATGTGGTACGTTGTGCCCTGCAGCGTGGCGTCGTAGGCAACGCCGTCCGGCGATAGCTGCACGTTGCGCGCCCGGGCATCGCCCTGCTGCAGCCCATAGCTGATGGGGTGCTGGACTGCGGCGGCGAATACATCGGCGCTGGCATCGTCGGCGTTTACTATGCCGGTACGTAGCCCTTTGTGGTTGCGGTTGGTTTGGATGAAGAGCATTTTCTTGGCGTCACGATACCGCTCGAACGTGCCATGGTAGTCCAGGTGTTCGTGCGTCAGGTTGGTCAGGACCGCCACCGAGTACGGCACGCCCCACACGCGGTGCTGCGCCAATGCATGGCTGGTAGTTTCCAGCACCAGCCACTCCACGCCTTGTGCCTTCAGCTCTTTAAAGCGGCGATGCAGCTGCGGCACCGACGCGGTTGTCATATGCGCCATTTGCGGCCGGATATCCAACCCGGCGCCATACGCCACGGTTGTCATCAGCCCCACCTTGTAGCCAGCCTCGTGCAGCATACGGTGAATAATAAACGACGTTGACGTTTTACCATTGGTGCCCGTCACGCCAATCACCTTCAGGCCGTGGGCCGGAAAGCCATGCAGCACGTTCAGCAGCACCGCCTCGCCCAGGTGGCCATATGGCTCAATGGCCCGGAACAAGTTGCGAGGTATGAATTTCTTTACCAGGCTTCGCATGATTGCAGTATACGGCGTTCGCCTTGCCGGCGCCAGACCATTGGGGTACGACAAAACCGGCCCCCTGATTGTTTGGGAGCCGGTGTTTGGCGTACGGTTTGTTTTATTGGCCTAGGCTGTTTGGCCCGTGCTGGGCAATGTATGGTGCCTGGCCTCGCTCGGTCGGCGTCAGTGTGGCGCTGGCCTCGCTGTGTTCGTTCGAACCAAAGCCATGCTGAATGCCCGCTTCGAGTGCATATTCTTTGGCGCCCGGGATTCCGGCGTGACGGCCTTGCGGCTTCATAGCTAAAACGCTATCCAGCGTCGTACGGCCCAGGTCCGCTTCTACGCCGGTATGCACATCTATGTGCTCGGCGTTTGGTTCGTGCTGAACGTCGATAGGCGTTGCTGGTTGTTCTGTGGCACCTTGTTCTATTGGTGATACCATGTTTGTTTTCCCTTTTCAGGTTGATAGTACTTCTACTTAAACATAAGCACTTCATAATGTCAATATATATGACAACTTTTGGCACGCATTGCCTAGGCTTTCATACTCGTCGCGTCCATTTTCTGCTATGCTGGAAGTCATGAAAGTACTGGGTATAGAATCGAGCTGTGACGAGACGGCCGCCGCTGTTGTAGAAGACGGCCGGCGGCTGCTTAGCAATGTCGTGGCCAGCAGCATGGACATCCACGTCCAGTATGGCGGCGTCGTTCCAGAGCTGGCCGCGCGCAGCCACATAGAAGCAATCATGCCAGTCATCCAGCAAGCGTTGCGTGATGCGGCGTGCGACTGGGACGACATTGACGCCATCGCCGTCACCTACGGCGCAGGCCTGGGCGGCAGCCTGCTGGTGGGCGTACTGACAGCTCGCACGCTTGCCATCATCAAGCGCAAGCCATTGTACGCCATCAACCATGTGGAAGCGCACGTGTACGCCAATTTTCTCACCAGCACTCCCCTTCCCGGTTACGCCTTGCCTGCGGCTGCGCCGCGCTTCCCGCTGCTGGCACTTATTGTTAGCGGCGGCCACAGCCAGCTGGTGCTCTTTCGGGACCACTTTGACTACACGCTGCTGGGCCAAACCCAGGACGACGCCATTGGTGAAGCCTTTGACAAAATTGCCAAGATCCTTGGCTTGCCCTACCCCGGCGGCCCCAGCGTTGGCAAAAAAGCGCTGGAGGGCAACCCGCACGCTTTCTCGCTGCCCAAGGCTCGCTTGCAAGGCAAGTACGACCTCAGCTTTTCCGGCCCCAAAACTGCAGTGCTGCGCTTGGCCCAAGAGCTTGTGGGCAAAGACCACACGCTGCACTCCTCTGCCCTGCCCGCGCTTTTGAGCGAACAGCAAAAGGCCGACATTGCCGCCAGCTTCCAGCGCGTCGCCATCGAGACAGTCGTAGACAAAACCATGCTGGCCTACGAAGAGTTCCAGCCGGCCAGCGTTGTCATTGCCGGGGGCGTGGCCTCCAGCACCGAACTGCGCCGGCAGCTGGCCCAGCGCCTGCCCCAACCCATTGCCTACACCGACCCCAAACTATGCACGGACAACGGCGCCATGGTAGCAACGCTGGGCTGCTTCCTGGCCCAGCATCAGCGGCCAGCCGCCGATCCGTTCGGCTTGGAAATTGCACCCAACCTTTCTATGTAATTTCAGGGGTCAAAAGAATTATCATTTTCTTGTTGACTTTTCGAAGCAACCCTTTCTATATTTATTCCTGGCAAAAATAAAAACGCCGGCCGCCCCAGGCTTTAAACGGGTAAAAAATTGAAAAACAAAACACAAAAAATAATGCCGCTTTGGTCATGCTAACTGTGCATAGTTTTCGAAAGAAAGCTCTGTTTGCATTGACTTCTGTTTCACGTGAACCAGCCATATACGGCGGGTCGTATTAAGGGCGTCGCCACGCCCCCAGTTGCCGGGCTGCCACCCCGATGCGTTGTTTGGACATTGTGTGCTGCCTTCCTCGGTCCCTGCAGTCAAATCTCGAAGCACCCCCAGGGCCTAGAGACCTCCTTTGCACTGCAAGAAGCAAGGCAGCACACAGTCGCCCAAAAACACGTGCCGAAACCAGCCGGCTGCCGCGCCCGCGTCCGGCTCTCCACAGAAGTAGCCAACCCCATCCCAAAGTGTTATGCTATGAACTGATATCAGTAACACGAAAAGGAAAGGGACGATGAAGCTACCAAAAGTGTACGAGCCGCATCAATACGAGGCCGACATCTACGCACTGTGGGAAAAAGCTGGCGCTTTTGCGCCTGCCAAAGAAGGGAAGAGCTACTCGGTCGTCGTCCCGCCGCCCAACGCGAACGCCAGCCTGCACATTGGCTTTGCCTTGACCATGACGCTGCAGGACATTGCCATTCGCTACCACCGGCTCAAAGGTGACCGAGCCCTGTTTGTTCCGGGCGCCGACCATGCCGGATTTGAAACCCAGGCCGTGTTCGAAAAGCACCTGGCCAAGGAAGGGAAGAGCCGTTTCGACTTCAGCCGCGACGAACTCTACCAAAAAATTTGGGACTTCGTTGCCCAAAACCGCCGCGGCTTCGAGGAACAATTCCGCCGCCTGGGCGGCAGCGTCGACTGGAACCATTTCACCTTCACTCTCGACGACAAAATTGTCCGCCGCGCCTACCACACCTTTAAAAAAATGTGGGACGAAGGGCTGATCTACCGCGGCGAGCGCTTGGTAAACTACTGCACCTACCACCGCACTGGTTTTGCCGACATCGAAGTAGAGTACGAGGAAGCAACCTCGCCGCTGTACTACATGAAGTACGGCCCATTCACCCTGGCCACCACCCGGCCTGAGACCAAGTTTGGTGACACCGCCGTTGCCGTCCACCCGGACGATGATCGCTACAAACAGTTTGTGGGCAAGGTTGTTGAGGTGCAGGGGGTAAACGGCCCCTTCAGCGTACAAGTGGTTGCCGATGAAATGGTTGATCCTAACTTCGGTACAGGCGTTGTAAAGATTACACCCGCCCATTCATTCGACGACTGGGAAGTGGCCCAACGCCACAACCTGCCCGCCGTGCGCGTCATAAACCACGACGGCACCATGAATCACCACGCGGGCCGCTTCGCCGGCATGAGCGTGCTGGAAGCGCGCCAAGCAGTTGTGGACGCCATGAAAGAGCAGGGCTTGCTGGTGAAGGTGGACAAAGACTACAAGAACCGCGTTGGCCACTGCTACAAGTGCCACACCATCATCGAGCCCATGCTGATGGAGCAGTGGTTTGTCGACATGCAGCCCCTGGCCAAGGACGCCATACGGGTGCTCAAAGAAGGCAAGATCACATTCTACCCGGAAGCCAAAAAGCATCAGCTGATCCGCTACCTGGAAAACCTGCGCGATTGGAACATCAGCCGGCAGATTGCCTGGGGCATTCCCATCCCCGCATTCCAAAACGTCGACGACCCGGACGACTGGATATACGACGAGCACGTCGACCAAGAGATCATCACCATTGACGGGCGAACGTATCGCCGTGACTCTGACGTTTTTGACACCTGGTTTAGCAGCAGCTCGTGGCCGTACGCCACGCTGGACTTCCCGGACAGCCAGGACTTCAAAGATTTTTATCCGCTCAGCCTTATGGAAACCGGCGGCGAGATTTTGTACCCGTGGGTCAGCCGCATGATCATGCTGGGCATGTATGTAACCGGCGAGATTCCGTTCCGTGCCGTCTACATTCACGGCTACGTTATGGCCGAGGACGGCTCCAAGATGAGCAAGTCGCTGGGCAATGTCATTAATGCGCCAGAGGTCATCGAACAATACGGCGCCGACGCGCTTCGCCTGGGTATTATTGCCGGACGCGTGCCAGCCGTAAACCGCGGCTACGACAACCGCAAGGTGGCCGACGCCCGCAACTTCTGTAACAAACTGTGGAACGTTGCCCGCTACATAGAAGACAAGGCAGGGCAGGGCTTTATGCCGGGCGAAGTACACGTAGAAACCGACGCCGACCACTGGATCCTGGCCAAGCTGGGGCAAGCTACCGACGGCATTTCGGCCGACCTAGAGGCCTACCGCTTTGCCGAAGCCTACGACCGCCTATACCACTTTGTGTGGAACGAGCTGGCCGACTGGTACATAGAAGCTTCCAAGGCCGCGCCCAACCTGAATGTCCTGGCGCACACCCTGCAGTCCATCTTACGGCTCACGCATCCATTCGCCCCCTTCGTCACCGAAACCATTTGGCAAACGCTAGGCTGGGCACCAGACACGCTGCTGGCCACTGCCGGCTGGCCCACGCCCATGGACACCGACGCCAGCCGGGCCGAAGCATTTGAAGGTATCAAAACGGTGGTGACGGAGGTCCGCGCCATTCTCAAAAACCTGGGGCTGTCCACGGCCACGTTGCTGCATGCCAACGAACCGCTCATTGCCCAAAACGCTGACCTGCTCAAGCAGCTTGCCCGCCTGCAAAACGTGACCGGGCAAGCCAGCCCCGGTGGTGTAAAGCTTACACAAACAAACCTCTCCGTCTATCTGGACATCGACCCAGACGTGGCCCAGCGCTACGCTGGCAAGCTCAAAGAAAAAGCCGCCGCCGAAGAGGCCGCCATCCAGCGCCTGCAAGCTCGCCTAAGTAACAACAGCTACATCCAGCAAGCGCCCGAAACAGTTGTGGAGCAAACGCGCGCCCAGCTGGCCGAGGCGCAGGCTCGCCTCCAGCTCATCAAACAAGAACAAACGCAATTCTAGTGCTAGACCACAAAGTCTGCTGTCGTCGGCGGCAGCTGCAGCACCCGGGCCCGGGGCGTTGCCCGGCCGGGCAGCATGCGGAATCGGGCCATGCCTTGCCGTGGCTGGTCGTTGGTGAAGTTTTCGCAGGGCAGGGCGGCATACGGCTTGTCTGCGCGCACGGCTAGCTTCTCTGGGCTGTCGCCCAAGTCCATCTCGGTCGCGTCCGGCAGAATGATATGCGTTTCGCCAAGCGTAATAGTCCCCCGTACCAGCGGGCCGTTGCCACTGTATCCCGTCGCTTCGTACACTTCCCAAGCCCGTTGATACGCCTCGCTGCTCTCAATGGGTCGCTCGGCAGCGATTACCTTGAGATCGCGCAAGGTAAGCGGCGATTCCCTTCCGAATCCATCATCATTGTACTCGCATGACTCCTCTACGAGCAGCCGTGACAGGCCGTACTGACCCAGCAACTTTACAAAATATTCGCAGGGCAGCATGCGGCACAACTGCTGTGCTTCAGAGCCGTAGCCGGTCCGCCCAAGGCGGTTTTGCAGCCAGCCGCCATGTTCCAGATCTTCAACAAGAAAGGTTTTGAGGCCAGGCGTAATATCAATTCTCTCTTCGCGCCAAAGCGCCAGCCATGAGTCGCTTAGGTGGGGAACCTTGTACGGATCAGTGTGCATGAACTCGTCCAGCAGAGAATCTTCTGGGTCGTTGTACGAAAACAACTTTATGGTTTCGTATGACTCTTCCGCCTCCAGGACGCGGCGGCTCATCACAAAATACGCCGGGTAACCAGTCCATGGGCGGTAGACCGCCTCTGCGCCAAGGTCGAGGTAGTACTGCTGGAGCTTGAGGTTGTCGCCCTGCACAGTGCCGCGCAGCCACAGCTTGTCCCGCTGCTTGGCCTGTTCGAACGCCCATGCCAGCATATGGACACCCTCTCCTTCGTCAGCCAGGTCGGGGTCGCGCATCAGCCGGCTGATGTACAGTGCCGGGTCCTGGAGCTCGTCCTTGGACCACAGGCGTGGATCGCCCTCTTCGTGCAGCGTAATGGACGTTGCCACACGGCCCTCGGACGTACGGCGCACAAAGACGCAGCCATGCTGAATATCACGCTCCAACGCTTCACGCTGTTCGCGCAAGCTTGGCCAAGGGTAGCGCCATTGCTCGGTCGTCTCGGTTTTCGCAAGCAGCCCGGCATGCTTTTCGCGCAAGGCTTCCAGCTGTTCGGCATCACACAACTGGGCCGGCTCAATGTCCTTGAAACTATCCGCCTCAGCCTTGGCGGGCAAATTGTGCCAAACTTCGCTCATGTCACTACGTTTATAGGCTGGGTTACGAAAAAAAGCAAGCTACTTTTTTGTCCCCATGTCAATATGTCTGTTGCTACGCGGCCGGCTCAAGCGCTGTGCGTACGCGCTCGGCAGATTCGTCGGGACGGTAATCGTCAAACCACAGCACATGCCAGCCCTGTTTTTCTGCAGCCATTAGGTTGGTTCGCGAGTCATCCACCAGCAAAATTTCCTTGGTAGGGCAGTGGGCTTTGTGGGAGGCGGCTTCGTAAATTTTGGCTTCGGGCTTGATGGCTTTGACCACCGACGAATCGATGATGGCATCATACTTCAATGTCGGCAACAGCCCACGCTGCAGCATGGCGTCCACAAAGCCGGGCATAATATTCGTCAGCAAGCCAATGTGGTAGTGTTGCGAAGCCCAACGCGCCACGTCTTGCATTGCCGGAATGGGTTCGATGGCATCCAGGTAGTAGTCCAGCCAGCTGATGGGCGGCAGCTGGAGATCGTGTGCAAAGGCCTCGTTGAAGGCTTCCATGTCCATCTCGCCGCGGCACACTTGGTCGTTGTAATGCCAAAAGGCGGTTTCAATAACGTCAGCAGGCGCGCCGCTTTCTTCAGCCAGCCGCGTAAATGCCCGATGAAAAAACCGCACCAGGCAGCCATTAATGTCAAAATACACAAACCGTATGCCACTTTTGGAGCGCCCTTTGGCGTGGCGGGCGCCGCCCGATGAACCCATCAGCTCGTCCAGGCCAATGTTCAGGCCCTCGGCTATCCGCCGAATGGTAAAAATAGAAGGCGACTTTATGGCGCCTCGCTCGATCTTTGTAAGCGTCGAGTAGCTAAGGTCGGCATGCTGGCACAATGCCTGCTGCGTCAACCCTGCTTTCACCCGCGCCGCTTGTACGCGGCGTCCCAGCCCCTTCTCATCCATAGCCGTATCATACCAGTCTCAATCCAAAAAACCAAACAAACTAGCAGGCAACGGCCATATCATGCCAGCTGGTTTGCAGGTACAATGGGGAGTATGAATATCCTGCGGAAGGGCGCACTGACTGTTTGCTACTCGCTGTTTTCCATTACGTTGTTTGGGTTTGGACTGCTGTTCAGCCTCCGCATGGTTTTTGGCACGGCCGGGCCGCTGGAACGAGCGCTGGACACCAGCGGGCTGTACAACGTGATGGTGGCCGACATCATTAGCCAGAACCAGCCCACCAGCGGTTTGCCATTGAAGGACCCGGGCCTGCAAGACGCCATCCAAAAAGCTTTTCCGCCAACGCTCATCAAACAAAGCATGAACAGCATACTGGACGGCACATACGCCTGGCTGCAGGGCAAAACCCAGGCGCCGACGTTTCGTATTGACCTGTCCGGAGCCAAGGCCAACCTTGCAGACTACGTTGGCCAGTATTTGCAGCAGCGGTTTGCCGCGCTGCCCGCGTGCAACTTGGCTGCGCTGCCCAGTACCACGGCCACACCCATGGACCCGTACACCATGCCCTGTCTGCCGCCGGCAGCGCTCTTCAACCAGGCGGCCGCCATTGCCCAGGCCAAGCAAACAGTGCTTGCCAACACCGACCTGCTAAAAAGCACCACGCTCACCGCCGATACCCTCAAAAACGACAACGGCAAAACGCTGCAGCAGCAGCTGCGTGCCATCCCTCGTGCATACCATACCGTCATGCTCAGCATCTACGCCACCGGCTTGCTGGCACTGCTGCTGGGCATAGGCGCGGTGCTGTTGCAAACCGATCGCCGGGCTGGTGTTCGCCACGTCAGCATCAACTTGCTGGCCGTCAGCATTACCAGCGCGGTGGCCGCCGTGCTGTCCAGCTTTGTGCTGGGGCGCGTGGCCGACAGGCTGAACCAATCTTCCGCAACCGACCGGCTGATTCAGGCCAAACTCATTACCGTCATGCACCTGTTGGCCGACGACGTGCGCATTTGGTGGCTGGGATGTGGCGTGGTGGCCGCGGTGTTGGGCGTCACGCTTTGGGTAGGGCTGCGCTACATTCCGCCTGGCGCTGCAACTGTCGACGATCCAAAAACACCCAACCCCGCCGCCGGCACCGGCAACCACCAAGGCGACACGTAAACTAAGCGGCTATGGCTGGCTCGCCGAAAATTGCCGTCACCCCCTGTTCAGACCCAAACATTTCGTGCTGATCATGCCCAACGCCCGGCACTGTCACCAGGCGGTGCACCACCCGGCCAGCTTTCTGGGCAATGTACGCAAAGAACAGCTCGCCGCGCTCGTGTCGCTGGCGCCCCTGGGCCATGGCCGCGGGATGCGTTTCCAGCAGGGGAGCGTCCGTGTTGTTGTCGTCTTCTCCCAGCAAATACACCACGTCGCGGTTGACGTAGCGGGCAAAGGCTGCCTCGCCGTCTTCCTGCACGTACGCGGGCGGGTAGCCACCAAGGCCCCAACGCCAGTTGTTGACGTGCGGCTCGTTGTTTTGCGCAAACCGCCACGCGCCATCGCTTTGCTGTTGCGGCCGGACTGCGTCAAAGTACAGGTACGTTGACGGATTGGACACAACAAACCGCGTATGAATGCCTTGCCGGGCCAGCGTATCCGGCGCCCGTCCCACTGCCGCGTACGCTTGCACCAAACGGGCACCGGCCGAATTGCCAATCAGCCGCACCGTATGCACTTTCGGCGATAAATCCGGAATATGCTCCAGCACTGTATCCAACGCCGTAAATGAGCTAATAGCCGGCTGGTCTGGCCGCACAACTTGCCGGGCAGGGTAGCCGCCCTTCCATCCCTCCATTTCCCAGTGCAGCAGCCCAGCAGAAGGAGCGTCCGGCCGCACGTCAAACTCGGTCAAAAACTGCGGCGCGATCACCAGCGCGTCAACGCCAGCCGCGGCGGCACTCAGCATGGCAGCCTCGGCGTACGTGTCGGCGTTACGCAGTGCACCGTGAATGCTGACGACAGCCTCGCAAGCATCTGCGGACAACCCAAGGACCGAGGCAGCCATGGTGGCCGTACCTTCGGCCGATGCTATAACTAACCGCTGTGCGGCAATATCCGCCCGGTAGTCATACTGCATGGCCAGCTGGTTGGCGCCCTCGCTCGATTGCACTTCGTAGTTCATCATCCACCCCCCCCTTTTTTTTCGAAAAAATAAATCCCGGCGGACCGGGCGTAATAATCGTACTTGGCGGAGAGGGAGGGATTCGAACCCTCGGTACGGTTGCCCGCACAACGGTTTTCGAGACCGTCCAGTTCAACCACTCCTGCACCTCTCCAAGCAGCACTATTGTAGCAGACAGGCGAGCGATGGGCGAGGTGCTGGCATTTTCCACCCGGGTGTGTTACTATTACCCCTGTTGCTTTCCAGATCGCATATGCACCCGTAGCTCAGCTGGATAGAGCGTTGGCTTGCGGAGCCAAAGGTCGTAGGTTCGAATCCTGCCGGGTGTACCACGAAAAATCATACTACACGCCTCCATACTTGGGGCGTTTTTTATGTGGCTATTGTGCTGCCAAGGAATAATTCTGTCTGCCGCAAAACCACCTCCAGGGGCTGGCTGGCGTCAATGGTCGTGCCGGCCATGCGCATGATGGTGACAACGTTGGGCAGGAGCGGATCGGTGTTGTCATTGTCGGCCGCCTCGTCCGCCATGAATTCTTCCAACGTTTTAACCTGAGATTCCTCCCGGTAGCGACGCCATTCCGATGCGTTATACACACGATCAAAACGCGTTTCCACAGGGCAAGCCAGGGCTAGTGTAACCATGCCCACCTGGCGCTGCAATATTTCTGCATGGTGCGGTACGCGCAACCCGTCAATGCAAAGCCGCGCGGCCGGGCTTTGCAGCACGGGGCGCACAATCATGTCCGGGTCTTCGTCCATCATAGCCTGGTGGACATCTACGTAATCTTGCCGCCGTTTAAGCGCAATGTCGCGGGCTTGGGCGTATTCTCGTATGACGTCGCTGGGGCGAAAAATTTCAAAACCAAAGTGCTCGGCAAGGTGCTGAGAAATAGTGCTTTTGCCAGAACCGGCCTGGCCAATGAGGTTTATTCGGGTTTTCTCGTGGGGCAACATGAGCTAACTATGGCACTTTTGGGGCGAATTTCCTAGCCCCATGCAAACCCCTCTGGCACCGCCACGCCTACACGTGCGCGTGGCCGTATTGTTCCGCTAACGGCGCCAAGCTCGGGACGCCGAATGCTGTGGCCATGTGTTCAAACTTCTCAACTTTGTCAGGGCCAAACTGCGCCGCGTGTGCTTTGTACCGCTCAAACGAGTTGAAGCGGGGCGGGGTAGTTTTGGAATGAAATTTGTCAGCATACATAACCAGCTCTTCTTCTGTTGTTTGGGCAATGTAATCTTGGGCGGGCAAGGGCAGGTGCTGGGCTTCTATGTCCTGCTTGGTCAGGCCCATGCCGGTATGGTGTGAAGCGAACCGCCACACTGTTTCCGGGAAACCTTCTGCCCGCAAGATGGCTTCGCCGCGAACGCCGTGCGTGATATATGCTAGGTCGGTACGCTCGGTGCCGGTGGCGTCAAACAGCTGGTACACGCCAATATCGTGTAGCAGGCAGCCCACCCGAACCAGCTCCGCGTCAGCGGCAATGGGCCGCTGCTCCAAAAGCTGCGCCGCTATATCCCAAACGATGCGGCAATGCGTAAGCACCAGGTTCAGCACCGCGGGCGTGGGCGCGTATTTTTTGTGCAGCGTTTCTATTTCCTGCAGCGTCGGCAACAACATGCCCGCATTATACCGCAGGCAGCCCCACGCAAAAACCAACAGCCTGCCAAGCGGGCGTGCATATTTGTTTCTCTTTTGACATAATATCCCCAATGAAACAGCACACCATCCAGGCCGTGGCTATCGACTTTGACGACACGCTCTGCCTTACCGAAGCCGCCAGTTTCGCCATGGAAAACGAGACGCTGCAGCGCATTGGCCGCCCGCCCATGCCGCGCGCCATCCACAAGGCCACGTGGGGCGTGCCGCTTTTTGTGGCCATACTGGAACGATCGCCAGGCGTAGACGTTGAGCAATTCCGGGAGGCCTATCGTCCGATCATAAAAGCGTACGTTGAAGCCGGCAAACTGGATAACATCCCGGCAGAAAACTACGCCGCGCTTGACCACCTCATCAAGGCAGGCAAGCGCCTTATGTTGCTGACATCCCGTACGCACACCGAGCTCAAGCACATGCTAGAGCCAGACCATCTGCTGGCCAGCCGCATTACCGCGTTCTACCACAAAGACAACACCGACCACCACAAGCCAGACCCGCGCGCCTTTGCGCCGCTTCTGCGCGACCACCAGCTGCAGCCCCAGCAGTGCGTGTACATTGGCGATTCGCCCAGCGATGCGCAGGCGGCCACGCAGGCTGGGCTGCATTTCATTGCCAGCCTGGAAAGCGGCCTGCGCGTACGAGAAGACTTTGCCGCGTTCCGCGTGGATGCGTTTGTGGACACATTTCCGGACGTTGTTGGCGCCATCGAAGCTTTGGAAAATTAGCCCCTGCGCGCGGCCAAACATTGTGCGACCATGCAACCGCGTGTCATACTGGCCGCATGGATGCCAAAAAATCTCCGGCCGAACGCATTGCTTTTGAGGGCAAGATTGGGGAAGTGGTGCACACCACGCAGCCCGACGGTCGCGTCTTTGAGCGCTACCGGCGGCCGCCTGGCACGCGGCTGATCATTGTGTCGCCAGGGGGCAAAGTGTTACTTACCCAGGAACACCGCCACGAAATGGACGGCACAGACCTCCGCCTGCCCGGCGGCAAAGTGCGCGATACATTGGACGAATACCGCCAGCTCTTGGCCAGCGGCCAGTCACTGGAAGATGCCGCCAGCGCGGCCGCAACCAAAGAAGCGCTGGAAGAAACCGGCCTGGTGGTGCATGACCCCACATTTTTGGTCAAGGCCACAGCCGGTGCAACCGTGGAGTGGGACCTGTACTACTTTTTGGTGCGCAGCTACACGCCCAGCCCGCGCGGCCAGCAGCTGGAAACCGGCGAGGACATTTCCATCACGTGGGCTACGCCGTCCAACATTCGCCAAGCCATTGCCGCCGGCCACATGCAAGAATGGCGCAGCGTGGGCGTTCTGCTGGGCCTGGTGCTGCCACAGCTGGAAATGGAAGCCGACCAGCAAGGCCGCGCCTAAGCGTCTATTGAATTAATTAAACTTCATACTATAATACTCTTATTCATCCGACAGCCTCATGGAATGGAGCGGCAATGAATAGCAACTTCCCGTACTACCGTGGTGCGTCTGCTCGCATCGAACGCGGCTGGCTGAAGGGCGGCTTCCGCGACGACCGAGGGCGCGTCTGCCTGGTGCGCGGCGTCCTGGACGAGGCCGGCATCCAGCAGGACACGCTGCCGGACGACATGGCCAAGGAGCTCGACATTCATCTCCGGCAGTACCGTGGCTACCGGGCCATTCGAAGGGCGACGCTGACCAAAGGCGGCACTCTGCAGGACGCGATCATGATGTGGAACGACCTGCCCTGGCGGCGCAAGCAAGCGGTCGTCCACACCCTGGTGGCACTGGCAGACTCACTCGAGTTGGACTACCTGCGCACGCGGGTGCACAGCCTGACCGCCGAGGTCAACACGCTCCGCGAACGCGTCCGCCGGTTGGAGGCCGAGAACCGCGGCCTGCGCCGTCTCACTCGGGCCGCCGCCCTCCGCGACGACCGCCGAACGCTGGCCAACCTGGAGGCCGAGCTGGCTCCGCTGGCCAAGCGCCTGGAGGCCGAGTTCGCCGACCGGGTCGTCGGCCAGGAGGACTAGCCGCACGTACCCGCCAGGGAAGTACAAACCCGGAACGACCGGTCGGGCGGATACGCTTTTTGGAACGTCATTCCCCATGACACCAAAAGCCACTATCCGCCCGCTACACCATAGTTCACATGTCAAAACATGCGGCCTGCGGCGTGGCAACAACCGGCCAATCTAGCTAGAAACGAATGCGGGAAATAAACCGGTCCATCATGTCGTGCGACTCCTGCGACATGGGCAGCCGGGCGGACAGCGCGTCCACAATTTTGTCTTGATCGTCTGGCGAAAAGTACACGGTAAGGGGTGGCATGAAACGACGCAAAGGCAACAGAACAATACTGGGGATAGCGCCCTCGTGCACTAGCGAAAACGACTTGAACTCGCTATACGCATACAGCCGGCGGCCAATGGTCAGCCCGTCGTCGCCCACGCGGTAGGTTAGCTCGCGCGGCCGGTTGCCCGCCACCGCACCAAACAGCACGCCCACCACCAGCACCACCACCACGGAAATAATATCGTGCGTCAGCACATACACCAGCACTGCAAGCGCCACTGCCACCAGCGCTAGCGCAGCGTACCAGCCAATACCTTTTTGGTGTGCAATAAACTCCGACGCCGTCCAGCTAACCTCCGGCGATGCCGGCGGGGCAGGGGCGGGCGCAGGTGCGCCAGATGCATCGCCACCTTCCGGCCGAAACTGCCAGGAAGGTTGATTCTGCGGGGCAGGAGCTTGGTCCTCTCCATTCATATGGGCTATTGTACACGGGAAAGAGGCGAAGCAAAAGAGCTTTAGAGCCCACCAAACAAAAACGCCCGGGCAGCGAATGCAGCCGGGCGTTTTTGCTTGGCGGAGAGAGAGGGATTCGAACCCTCGCGGGAGCTCACGCCCCCCTAACGATTTAGCAAACCGTCCCCTTCAGCCACTTGGGTACCTCTCCAGGTTGGTGCTATTGTACCATGAAAGACGCTTTCGTCTCCCGTGATTGCCACGTAGCTATCGGCTTGGCGGAAGGGGTGGGATTCGAACCCACGGTACCGTTTCCGGCACGCTGGTTTTCAAGACCAGTTCCTTAAACCGCTCGGACACCCTTCCGTAACAGAGGTAATTATATCACCAACCAAACACAAAAACCAATTATTCAGCCCGGGCGAAAACCGCGGCTCGCACCTCCCGCGCACCCGCCATGCGCACCATGCGGGCCGCGGCCTCCATGGTCGCGCCCGTTGTAACAACGTCATCAACAAGCAGTACGTTTGCATTCTTTACAACACTACCGCGTGCCAGCCGAAACGCCTGCCGCATATGCTGCTGCCGCTGCGCCCGGGTGCTGCCCACTTGCCGTGTGGCATGCTGACGCACTAACACTTGGCGGACAGGGCAGTGCAACCGGACAGCAACATCGCGGGCAATCAGCCGGGCTTGATCATAGCCGCGCTGCCGGACCCGCGATGACGCAGTCGGCACCGGCACAACAACCCACTGGTTGGTATTGTCGTGCAGCTGCGCGGCCATGGCTGCGGCAATGTCACGGGCCGCCGCACGGGCTCGCGCATACTTCAACGCATGCAGGGTCTGGCGTGCCGCGCCATCCAAAGGGGTAACCGCCCACAGCGCCCGTAGCGCCGAATGCTTGCGACACTGCGCGCATGTCGCAAAGTTTTCAGTCGCACTATAGCAACGATAACAACACGACGCTGCCGCCGGCAGTTTTTCCAAACATTTCCCGCACAAAACCGCCCCTTCAGCCCCGCAGCCGTAACAGGTGTGCGGGGCTATAATGCCCATTATTGTGTCCAAAACGCTCATGTTGTGTTTATTGTGTTGTAAATAAGTATATTTGTCGTTGCCAGACATTTATTGCCTAAGCTATACTGCTAATAATACAAAAACTTGCCGACAGAACAATATAAACGTGGAGGGTAACAACTATGGCGCGACGCAATCGCGACGATGACCTGCTTATGGAGGAAGACGAGCTGACCGCAGCCTTTTTGGGCGACGACGACACAGCTGCCGTTCCTGTAGACCAGAACGCAGGCGCACAGCAACCAGCAGTCGCTTCCGATGAGTGGGACGAAAGTGAAGATCTGCCGGGACAATTGGCAGTAGACGTGTACGAGACCAAAGAAAAATTGGTCGTAAAGGCACGCACAGCCGGTGTAAATAAAAATGACCTGGATGTCAGCATTTCCGATAATACACTTAGCATCCGCGGTACATTATCTGCCGGCAATGAGGACGATGTAGAGAACTACTTTGTCCAGGAATGTTACTGGGGCGAATTCTCGCGCAGCATTGCGCTGCCCGTTCCGGTAAAAGAAGAAGACATTGAGGCCGTCCTGAAGGACGGTGTCCTCACCATCAGCTTTGCCAAGGTGAAGCAAGATACGGTGAAACGCATTCAAGTCCTCTAGATCTTCTTGCACCAAAAGACAGGCACCCATGGATTTCCCATGGGTGCTTTTGCTGTAGCGGCATCGCAAATGTGACATGGCTGGTTGCTGTGCGGCCAGCCCAATTTGCCGTGCACCGCCACGCCTTGTAGCGTATTGCGGAAGGGGCAGGGCACATGAAAATGCCGGGCGAGATGCCCGGCATTTTGTTTTTCGTGTCTGCGCCCGCGTTAGGCTGCGTTCGTCACTTTGTTCAGCACGAACTGGACAATGAACTGGGCCATAGCCACAAACACCAGGCCGATAACTGCGTAGATGATAGTGTTCTTGGCGCTGGTAATGTTGTTGGAGTCGCCGCCGGAGGTGATGTACTTGAAACCGCCGTAGATGATCATGATCACCGAAACGATGCCCACAATGGCCGAGAAAATGTTAATGACGTCTTTGATGATGTTCTGCACCTGCGATGTGCCGGTATCGGTATTGGTGTTCGTACAAGCCGAGCCGCCGCTAATGTCCAGGTTCGAACCCTGGGCCAAACAGTTTTGAATGGTGTTGTTTGAGGCCGCGAACGCAACTGCTGGTACGGCAACAGGTACCGCCACAAGCAGGAAACCAGCCGCAAACGTGGCAATCTTTTTGCGAAGAGATGATAACATTGAAGTTTCCTTTCTTAATCTTTTGTTTATTTATAGCACAGCGCACTTACGGTTTCAACGCCATAAGCTATTTCGTTTTATTCAGCACGAACTGGACAATGAACTGGGCCATAGCGGCGAAGATCAAGCCCACAATGGCGTAAATGAGTGTGCTTTTGGCGCTACTCACTCTGCTGGAATCACCACCCGATGTAATATATTTGAACCCGCCCACAACAATCATAATGACCGCCGTCAGCCCGACAATTCCGCTTAGCACGTTGATGACCGCCTTGATAACACCCCCTAGATCAACGCCGTTTGCGTCACACCCGTTCCTGCCGGACGCGGCGCCCACGCCGCTACAAACGTCACTTTTGGCATCCGCATACGCTGGCTGCGCCTGCATGGCAAAAACGCCAGTGGCCAACGTCAGTAGCGTCAAGGCTGTAAGTAGTAAGCGTTTCATTTTGTATTGCTCCTTATATTTTATTTAAGACAAACGCAATGATGGCTTGGCCTAGGCCAATCACCACCAAACCAACCGCCGCATATATAATGGTGTTTTTGGCTGTGTTTACTTTGTTGGAATCGCCGCCGGACAATATATACATAAAGCCGCCAACCAAAATCATTATCACCGCGGCAATGCCGGCAATGATGGCAATGATGCGGGTGATTTTGTACAACGTTCCGTTGCTGCCGGTAAGGGGGTTTTTCGACCCGTTCTCTTTACAGGCTGACGAGGCCGAGCCCTTGCCGGAGCATACGTCCTTAAAAACATTCGTGGCAGCCAGTGCCGGTGTCGCCAAGCCCAGAAGTCCGGCAGCCAGCGCCAGTGAGATCATTATTGTTCGCAGTCGCTTCATGCTAGATACCCCCAATCACAAAGTTGACAATTGCAAAGGCTCCAATGGAAACCGCCAGCCCCACGGCCGCGTAAATAATTGCGTTCTTTGCCTGCGATATAGACTGCGGGTTGCCCTGCGATGTAATGTAGCGAAACCCGGCCAATGTAATAATAAGCAGCGCAATGGAGCCTGTAACCGTAAAGACAATGGACAAAACCTTTTGCAGCTCGCCCGAGTTGGCCGCGACATGCGGAAGGGGGGTGACGTCTAGCCCTTGCGCGAATTGGATGAAGTGTACCATCATATTACCCCAACGAGTTCCCCAAAAATGCCACCAATGCCGCCGCGATCACCGCAACTACCAAACCGATGAGCGCATTGATGATCGTTTGCTGAGCGTGCTTGGTCTTGTCCGGTTCACCCTGGCTGGTTATGTACTGAATGCCGCCAAAAACAATGTAGCCCACACTAACCAGGCCGGCAATCCGCAGCAGTATGTCCAGCAGCGCCAAAAAAATCAGGCCGAAACTATCCGGCACAACGAAGTTAGACACATGGCATTGGCCGTCCAGTGTCAGGTACTCATACCATGTAGGGATGCCAAAAAAAGTTGTGCTACAACCGGCACCGAACACCTTTAAAGCAACCAGCGGCATACCAAGCATCAGCCAGCACCTCCGGGCACAATCCATTGTAGGAAGGCAAACAGCATGAAGAAGGCCAGCAGGGCAATGATAGCGTTCATAATGCGCTGCTTGGCGGCCGAGACTTTGGACGGGTCATCGGCCGAAGACGCATACTGAATGCCGCCCCATACCAAAGAGATCACGACGAACACGCCAACAACACCGGCAAAAAACTTGATGAACGGGTTGACGTATTTACTTATAAAGCAGGCCTGGCCGCCGCCCGTGGACCCACCTTTGTGCAGCTGCGACAGTGTAGGGCAGGCCGCGGTTGCGGCAAATGTTGTGGCACCGGCAGGCGCTGCGTAGGCAGTGGCCACGCCCATGGTGGCCGTGCCCAGCGTTGCCGCAGTCAGCAATACCGCCGCCCATGCTGCCCACCGTTTTTGTATACGTTTCATTCGTCGCATCATTTACTACTGAATATACGATGTATGCGCCGAGTTATCAAGGACAGCTACGCATGCCATACCCTGGCGTCCGCGCCTATTGCCTGTGCATAATTGTTTTTTTCGCGCATACAAAATGCTACTATTGGCATATGACACGTCGACGGTTGGGCGTTTTTGCGTTGATACTATTGACCCTTGGCAGCACGCTAGCCTCGACTCTTCTTGCTGTCGCAAAAGTGAGCGCCTTGCGTTCACCGCCTGCCGGCAACGTTACCACCGCTACCTTTTTGGACCGCGCGCACATCTCGCTGACCACCAGCGGCAGCATGAGCGATGGGTCTGACAGCAGCAAGGCAACCGGCGTATACTTCGACAACGACATAAGCGATGCCCAGCACAACCTTAGGCAAGGTGGTCCGAAACAAGTTGGCGTTACGAATGGCTGTCAGTCGGACATAACCATTACCAATGTCAAACACGGGCTGATGTCCGACCCCAACACGCTCACCGCTACGGCACAGCTTCACCTAAAGCTTCCCACCTCGGGCACAGCCAACGTCGGGGCAAAATGTAACGACGAAGGCAAGTTCGACATTACGGTCGCCGACAGCAAAATTGTCGATCAGACTGTTTCATTGGTCTGGCCAGGTCAGGGCGTCAACCACAACGGCGACCACACTCCTGGCATGACTAGTGACATCATCTTCTTTAAGCCCGACGCCAACACCGTTTACACGTCCGACGACGACCCCGTTTACACCAACAACGGCGGCAAAATTTTCGTCTTCCGCACGCAGAATGGCGCCAACGGCCCATTCCAGGTAGACGGCAGTGCGGCCTACTTCAACCAAGGCATTGGCGGTTTCTGTCCTTCATTTATTAACAACGCTGACAACGGGTCGCCAACCCTGGCAAATTACTACGACGCAGCCGACTTCACGGGCGGCAGCAAAACATGTAACTCGGATGCCTTCAGCCACAACAAGCACTACGCTGTACTCCTGTTGGGCGGGCGCCCGGACGCCGGCATCACCACGCCAACTGGTACGGCCGGCAGCGGTACCAACCAAGATTTGTGCCCCATCAAAAACTTCGCGCTGCGTTGGCTGGCATGCCCCATCGAAGACATTGCCGACAAGTTTATTGTTCAAACCGACGCGCTCATTGACGATCTCATGACCGTCGACATGAAGAAAACATTCGACCGCAGCACGTCTTCCGGCGCGGCATACTACAAGGCGTGGGACAGCTTCCGCCTGATTGCCGTCAGCCTGCTGGTGGTTGTCGCCCTGGTAATGGTAGTGGGGCAGGCCATGGGGCTGGAGGTGCTGGACGCCTACACAATCCGAAAGGTTTTGCCCAGGCTGCTTATGGCCACGGTCTTTCTGACGTTGTCTTGGTCGGTTATGTCGTTTGTGGTGCAGTTCTTTAATGACCTGGGGAACTGGATTGGAGATATCGTCGTGTACCCCTTCCAAAACCTGGGCGACGTCAACAAGGCGAACGCCGCCCAGATTGTCGGCCAATACATTTTGGCAGGCGGCGCGTTTGCCGTGCTGGGCATCTTGGGTGTACTGAGCTTCCTGGGGACGCTGGCGCTGGCCATACTGGTGGCGTTCATTGTCCTTATTATTCGGAAGATGATTATTACGCTGTGTATTCTGACATCGCCAGTGGCTATTGTGGCGTACATTCTGCCGAACACGCAGCGGCTGTGGAAGTTCTGGATGGACGGGTTCTTGCCGGCGCTGGTGGCGTTCCCCATTATTTCGCTTATTCTGGCATCGGGCAAGGTGTTTGCCCTGATCTCTAACGTGGGGAGTGGCAGCTGGAATATTGTGCCGCCGCTGGCAATTATTGCGTCATACATGGGCATTGGCTGGGGGCTGAAGGCGGCTGGCGGGTTCATTAGCGTAGTAAGCGGGGCAGTGAACGACCGACACCGTGGTGCCTTTGACCGCCTACGCAACTACCGCTCGCAGCAGCCGGCGCAACGCTACCAGCGCCTCAAGAGCGGTGAATTCTTCAATGACACGCTGCTAACAAACGCCAACCGCCGCGGGCCCATGGGTGCCATTGGTCGCTTCGGCAATACAATGGGGCGACGCTATGGTCTGGGCGCCAAGCAGCGCTACGGTATGGGTGCCGGTGTGGGCCAGGAAGCCTTCGCACAGTCCATGGAGCTATCCGCCCGCGAGCAGCTGAAGAATAATCCGCGCTTGCAGGTGTTGGCCCAAACCGACGACAATGGTTCCGCCGTGTTGGCACTAAGTGGTGGTACTGTGGCCGGCGCCCGGGCTGCGGCGCAGCAACTAGCAGATGCGAATGGCTGGGAGCCTGACGTTATGCAGCGCGCTTTGTCCTCTGCGCAGGCCACCGGCATCACGCACGAAAACGCCAATGCTATGTTCTCTGAAATGATGGTCAACAAGGCTCGCGCCATCCCGGGCGGCCGTACCGACCTCATCCAAGACGGCGCCGACCGGCTGGCCGAAGGAAACACCACGTACCGCGAAGCGCTCATGCAGCGGGCCGCTTACGCCGCACGAGCCCAGGGTGGGCGCGTGGACTTGGGTGGGACCTCCACCGTGGGCAGCGTCCAGGCCACAGCCAACCGCCTCATGACCTCTGCGCCCGCCACCACCGTAGGCCAGCAAGCAGCAGCCGGCGGCGGCCAGCCCGTTGGCCGTGCAGTGACCCGTCAGGAAGCTTTGGCGCACGCGACTATGCTAGATGGCATGGATCGCACCGATGTCCGTACCATTGCCATGGGCCACACCGCCGGCATGCGTCAGCTAGCCCAAACTATCGAATACCTGCAGACCAGCGACCGCGCAGAAGACCGCGAAACAGCCGCCCGCTACGCCTACGAACTGCACCAGAACCTCAGCAGCGGCGTGGCTCCGGACGCCAACGCCAAGATCATTCGCGATCTGGTTGGCGGCGGCCGCACCGACGACGAAGGCCGCGTACAGCTCCGTGGTCTTGCCCTGGATCTCAGCGGCGGGCAAGGTACGCCAACTGTCGCCCAACAGCTGGTGGAACGCTTCAACGTCCCCAACCTCAGCGCCAACGAACTATCTGCCGGCGCCCGTGCTTACGGCGAACGTTCGGCAACGCCGCTTGGTGGCCGCCAGGGCGACTTCGACCAAGCCGCCTAATCGCATTGTTTTTTACACAGCCAAATTTCAATTAGCCCTTGACTAAACAGAGATAATAGGGTAATAATAGTAAGCATGAGCGAAGCCCTCCCAGAACCCACGCCCGCGACACCGGACGCCCCCGACGCCGCACCCGAACCACCCCGCGAATCCCGCTGGAAGCGCCTGACCGACCGGCTGGAAGGTCGCTACGCTAACCGTCAGCGCACCAGTGCCGAAGAACGGGCCGAAGTATACGAGAACTTGGCCGGCGAAGCAGAGCACACCGCGCAAACCGAATTGAGCGAAGCAGAGGCAAACCGGGAAGCGTCACACCACCGTTTTATTGATGCCGCCGGCCAGCTTGCCGTGCAGGACGTGGTCCGTGTACGTGGTGCCGCACGGAGTCTGAACCTTACCGCACACACACCCGGGGAAGAGCGCCAGATAAACCACACTCGCGTTAGCACCGAAGGTACTCGTAGCAACCAGGTTCCTAGCCCTGTTCTTTTCCGCCGCCGTGCGCTCCTGAAATACAACAACCTCGGGCCCGACATTAATCATCTCCGCAACAGCACGCCCGAAACTGCCGCCCACATGGCCGAGGAGCTGGGGCTTGGACCACTGCATCACCGCCCGCAAGTTATGGCCGAGCTAGCCTACAACGCCACTATCAACCGAGAAGAGGCAGCCGAACCGCAAACTATCGGTCGCTCCATCCGCCGCCTGCTTTTTGGCGGTAACCAGCCACGCGAAAATCATGTGACGATTCATCAAATTCGTCGGGAAGCACTAAGTCGCTCCTCAGTCCCTGTACACGACGGCGAAAGTTATTTGGAAGCCCGGGAAGCATTCGCCGAATCGGAACGCGAACTAGCAGAAGAAATTGATTGGCTGAGTGCAGTTAACGGCATAGGCGAACTGCGAGAAGAGCGCAACCCCGAAACGGGCGCCGTTAACCGTATCGGTTTCCGCCTGATCCAGCAACGTGAGGCCGAAGCTCAAGCGCAGGTAGAAGCCTTCCGCGATAACGCACCCGAATGGATGCGCCCATATCTTCACACCGACCATGCAACCGAATATTACCGCCACCTGGAAGAAGCCCGCGGTGAAGAAGACCGTGCTCAAACAGCTTTTAACGAATTCATGGACAGCATCCCCAACGACAGGCCGCCTACCGAGTTCGAGGCAAAACATCTGGGCGCTCTTAGAAACGTCATCCAGGAATGCCGAGATCGGTACGACCTCATGAACGGCGGATCTCCGACGCTTGCCGAGCAGGCAGAGATCGACCGAGTGCGAGATGACATGCTGCAGGTTGACATCCCGCGCCGGCAGGCAACTATTGCGCTGCATCATGCTTCTGAGGGTCGGATTGGCGAGGCGCCCACGCTCGAAGAAAAACGGACCAACACCGCAGAGCTTATTCACGCGGCGCGGAATTACAACCGTACACTCGCGTACCGCATGGCTCTTGATGCCAGCATGGAGCAACCATTGTACGGCGAGCAATCTCCCGCCGACTACGCTGCAGCCAAAGTTATGGAAGCCCGCTTGTCGCTCATTGAGCTTGGCAAGCAAAACCACGACTTTGCCGACCTCGACCGCATGAGCGCCCAGTCGCTGGCGCAAGTCTTACGCAAAAACGGCCCGCTGCTGGAGCAAATTGCCATGGGCCATGGCCGGGACATCAATCCCAGCTACACTTCCCGTGACATTGAGCTTTTGCAGAATCGTCTGAAGCGCGAGTACGACAACGCCGCCAACCAACTTGGCGTAGACACCTACGAAGAATACGAAGCGCTTGCTGCCCCCATAGGGAAGATAGAACAAGAGCTGCGCAAACTCGCGGGTTCCGCTGACCCAGAAGATATCAAACGTCGCGAGGGCCTAGAAGAACTGAAGCTTCGCCGATCTTCCATTCAGCGCCGCATCGAGATTCGCCGCGCCGCCGTACGAGATTCCATGACCACCTGGGTTGAGCAGCGCGACCGCTATCAGGAAGCACTCAACTACCGCGTCAAAGTTCAGGACACCATGACTGCACAGCACGCAGCCGAGCTGCTTGACATTGCCACCACCGCCCGCAGCAGCCGCGCTAACGAGTGGGACGCACTCCAAGCCAACCTAGAAGCATCAAAGGCACGAGAGCAAAAAGCCACCAAGCTACAGGCCAAGGCCGAAGCCCGCCGCAAACGCGCAGAGACGCACCGACAACACGCCGAACGTTTCGCCGCCTAAGAAACCCGGGGGAACAAAGCAAACGCACACCGAATCCAAACGGCGTGCGTTTTCTTATGCACCCAAAGATCAAGTACAGCAAGGGCAAAAATTTCTTCAAACTTGATCGCAAGTGCATTTTAGCCGATACTAAAGGCAGCAACTATGGCGACGTATAAAGTTCTTCAGGATATCGAGGCCGAAGACAAACTCATCGGCCCGCTCACATTCCGGCAGTTCGTATATGCAGGGGCGTGTGTTTTGCTGTTGTACCTAAGCTTTTTGGTAATCACCAAAGGCGCCGCGCCAGTGGCTGCCATCTTCCTGCCCATGGCTGCCATTTGTGCATTTTTTGCATGGCCGTTTGCCGGCGAGCAGCCGACGGAGGTATGGGCCCTTGCCAAAATCCGCTTCATGGTCAAGCCACGCAAGCGCATTTGGGACCAAAGCGGCGTCAAGGAGCTGGTTACCATTACCGTACCCAAAAAGATTGAGAAAAACTTTACCAACGGCTTGTCGCAAACCGAGGTAAAAAGCCGGCTGAAGGTTTTGGCCGACACCATTGACAGCCGCGGCTGGGCCATCAAAAACGTGAATGTAAACATGTACAGCCAGCCGGCGCTCATCATGAACGAGCCAGACTCGGACCGTTTGATAAATATCGAATCCATGCCCCAAAATGTGCCGAACCTGGACATTCGCGCTTCGGATGACATGCTGGACGAGCGCAACAACCCCATTGCCCAACAGTTTGACACCATGATTGCAGCCAGCACAAAGGCACATCGGCAGCAAATCATTGATCGGCTGCGCCAGTCGGCTGCCGCCAGCACACAACCACCTGCAGCAGCGCCAACCGCCGTCGCCGCCGTTCCTATGCTGCCCATTGGGACGGGCAATGCACCACGGCCAGCCGGTGGGCTGCAGGGCAGTGGTGCCCGGCCCGGCGGCGCTGCGGCTCCGCCCGCCAACAACAACTATTGGTTCCTCAGCCCCTCGCGGCCGTCGGTTAGCAGCCCGCAAGATGCCGTTACATTCAACGCACAGGTAGTTGCTCCGGGCACACCTGCCGCAAGCGAGCCAGTGCAGCCCGGCACACCAACACCGGACGAAGAAGAACTACTGCGTCAGCTGGCCGCACAAAACAATACCAATATTGACACCTATAGCCACCTGCACACCATCAAACCGCTGTCCGTGCAAGCCGAGGAAGCGCGCCGCGCTGCAGCCGAGGCCCAGGCAAAAGCCGCCGCCGAGGCCCAAGCCAAGATGACACGACGCTCCGACGCTGCTATACTAGACCTTGCAGGCAACGACGATCTCAATGTAGCTACCATCGCCCGCGAAGCGCACAAGCGGACGGAGCCGCCACAAGATGAAGTCGTCATTTCGTTGCATTAAAGTTATAATGTCTAAAACATTACGTAGCGGGAGCGGTGGGACAACCTAAGAATCAATGGAGCCTTCTTCTTTAAACCAGTCATCTCAAGCAGCCCCTGGCGGCATACCGTCGTTTGCGCCGCCAGGCGCCAACCCTTACAACGGTGCCGTTGCCGGGCCGCCCATGCCAAGCGCCGCGCCGGGCATGGCGCCGCAGCCGCCTGTTGATATGCATGCCCGCTTTCGACAGAACGCGCCACCGGGCGGTGCCGACATGCAGCCAATGCAGGTGCCTATGGGCAGCCAGCCCGGTATGGGCGGGTACCCGACGGCTGCGGGTGCTGCACTCGGACAGAATACAGCTGGGCAGATGGCCCCGAACCAACCGTTGATCAACGGCGCAGGTATGGCCACCGCTCCGCTCCGGGCACAGGCAGTGGCCGGCGCACCAGCTGGGGCGTCCGTATCTGGAGCTGTGACCGTTGCAGGCGCTGGCCGCACGCCAGCCGGCGCCCCGACGCCAGGAGTCAAGCCGGCGGCTACCAGCAACCCAAACAGCACTCAAAACATGTTGCAGATTGCCGAAATCCGCGACGGCATTGTCATCATGAACGACGGCTCATACCGTTCGGTTATCATGGTCAAGTCCATCAACTTCGACCTTATGAGCCAGCAAGAGCAGGAAGCGGTGGAGTACAGTTTTCAGTCGTTCCTGAACTCGCTGTATTTCCCAATCCAAATTTTCATCCGCTCGCAAAAGGTAGACCTCCAGCCATACATCGAAAAACTGGACAAAATCCGCACCGAGCACGACAACATGCTGCTTGCCATGCTGATGGAAGACTACATAAACTACATCGACCAGCTGGGCCAGCAGACAAACATCATGGACAAAAAATTCTACGTGGTCATTCCGTACTTCCCGCACGTTGACGTACAAAAAGCGCTCAGCACCAGCAAAAATTTCCTGACCGGCCTTGTGGGTTTGTTCAACAGCAAGGACCAGCATGTTGTTATCAACGAAGCCGAGCTGGAAAAAGCCAAAACCGAGCTGCGCAACCGCGTGCAGTCGGTGCTGAGCGGCCTGCTGCAGTCCAGTATTCAGGGCTTGCCGCTGGATACGCAGGAACTTATCGAGCTCTACTACGACACGTACAACCCAGACACCGCCACCCGCCAACAACTGAAAAACTTCAACGACCTGAACGCCGACATCATCACCAAAGGGCAGGGCGCCACCACACAGCCGCATTTACAACGGGAGATGAACTAACATGGCACGCAAAAAACAACAGCTTGACCCCATTGCGCTGGCACAAGCCCAGCAACAGCGCGAACAACAGGAAGTTAGCAGCGCATTCCAAAAGGGCATCACCGCGCTGCGCGATTTCATTGCCCCCAGCTCTATTGAACTACAAAGCCATTTCTTCCGTCTGGGCACGCGTTTTGCCCGCACATACTACGTTTACGGCTACCCGCGCCAGCTGTACACCGGCTGGTTAAGCGGCATGGTCAACATGGACGAGGTGCTGGACATTTCCATTTTCATCTACCCAGTGGAAAGCCAAGTGGTCCTGGAAAACCTGCGCAAAAAGGTAACACAGCTGGAAGCCGGCATTCAGATCGATTCGGAAAAGGGCCGCGTCCGCGACCCGGCCAAGCAAGCCGCCATCCTGGACGCCGAAGAAATGCGCGACAAGCTGCAGGTGGGCGAGGAACGTTTCTTCCGCTTTGGGTTTTACTTCACCATTTACGCCAACAGCATGGAAGAAATGGAATTTGTGTCGCACAAAGTAGAGTCACTGCTGGGCCAACAGCTGGTGTATTCCAAGCCGGCCACCAGCCAGCAGGAGCAAGGCCTGAACAGCACCATCCCGCAGTTTACCGACCAGCTGCAAATTCGCCGCAACATGTCCACCGGCGCCATTTCCACCAGCTTTCCGTTTACCAGCGCGGACCTTAGCCAGGACAACGGCATTTTGTACGGCATTAACATGCACAACTCGGGCCTGGTTATTTTTGACCGATTTAGTTTGGAGAACGGCAACTCGGTGGTGTTTGCCAAGTCTGGTGCGGGTAAATCGTTCACCGTGAAGCTGGAGGCGCTGCGTTCGTTGATGCTGGGCACCGAAATTTTCATCATCGACCCGGAAAACGAATACGAACGCATGTGCGATGCCGTGGCCGGCGCGTATGTGCGCCTAAGCCTGAACTCGGCCACGCGTATCAACCCATTCGACCTGCCGCGTGTTGTCGACACCGAAGAAGCCGACAACGCCCTGCGCTCCAACCTCATAACCCTACACGGCCTGCTGCGGCTGATGATGGGCGGCGCGCAAGCCCAGCTGCTTGGCGGCGCTGCGGCCATGATGGGCCCGGCGCTCAGCCCAGTGGAAGAGTCCGACCTGGACGCGGCGCTGATTGAAACGTACGCCAAAGCCGGCATTACCAACGACCCGCTGACGCACACCAGCCTGCCGCCAACCATCAGCGATCTGTACGACACACTTTTGCACATGGGCGGCACTGGCCCGCAGCTGGCTCAGCGGCTGCGCAAGTACACCAGCGGCACCTTTGCCGGCATTTTCAGCCAGCAGTCCAACATAGACATCAACAACCCATTGGTCGTTTTCAACATCCGCGACCTAGAGGACGAGCTGCGTCCAGTGGCCATGTACATTGTCCTAAACTACATCTGGAACAAGACCAAGAGCGATCAAAAACGCCGCCTGCTGATCATTGACGAGGCCTGGCAGCTGATGAAGTACGAAGACTCGGCAAACTTCATGTTCTCCCTGGCAAAGCGCGCGCGCAAATACAACCTGGGCATCACCACCATCACGCAGGACGTCGAAGACTTTATGGGCAGCCGCATGGGGCGGGCCATTGTGGCCAACGCCAGTATGCAGTTCTTGCTAAAGCAGTCGCCCTCGGCCGTTGACGTTCTGGCCGACGTGTTCAAACTTACCAGCGAAGAACAAAAACGCCTCAGCCAGTTCCCAGTGGGGCAGGGCCTGTTCTTTGCCGGCCAAAGCCACGTGCACATTCAGGTGGTGGCTAGCCCAACAGAAACAGGGCTCATTACCACCAACCCGCAGCAGCTGCAACAAATGCGGCAAGGCGAGATGGTACAGCCGCAAGGCACAATTGATTTGACTAACCAACTCCGTCCTGGCGTATAATCAAGTATAAGCATAAGGCTGAGGTGGCATGGCGGAACCCGCGCGAAAAATTTACGATGAAGACGACGAGCAGCCGATAACTCGCCCGGATTTGCGCGCGCTGGAGGGCGGCGCTGAAGGTGGCGACGGCACACGCCCCAACTTGCATGTTCTGCATGGCCAGCCGGGTGAGCAGGAAGGCGAGGTGCCGGCCCAAGAAGTTGATCGGCCCGACCTTCAGGCGCTTGAAGGCGGGGGCGAAACATCCGCACCAATGCGCGGCCACCTTGGCGCGGCCGGAGCAAACAAAAAGAGCTCGGACACACTGCCCACTGGCAGCGCCAAAAACAACCTGAACTACACCGTATCAGACAAAGACAACGAAGGCGGCGGATTCCTCAAAGGCACGAAGGGCATATTCAGCAAAGTGGGCTCTTTCGCCGGCAAACACAAGCTGATATTTTTCGGTGCCGGCGTGGGCGCAGCGCTGATGATACCCATCATTCTGTTTCTTTTGTCGCTACTGGGCGCGCTGCTTATCCCGCACTTTGCCGAGAACATGGCCGCCTGGCAGTTTGCCAAAGTTACCCGCGCCAACGAAGAAAGCACCAAGGCCGTATTTGACGAAAACGGCGCCATAAACTCTGCCAGTGACAAAGATTTCCTGGGCATGAAGGCCAAATACCAGAACCTGCGCAGCAACACATGGGGCCGCCTGGACAAATTCCGCCTGAACAAAGCCGTGACAAACCTGGAAGCATCGGGCGACATCACATACAACTACACCCGCAGCGGGATATTGGGGAGGGAGCGTTTATCATCCATCACGTACACCACCGGCCTGGATAAGGCCGGCCAGACACGCACCCGCACAACCATAAAGCTTGGCAAGCCGGGCTTTTTCACCAGCTACATCCACCCCATTCAAACCTTAAAAGACAAGGCCGACACCTATGCCCAAGTGTTTGCCGCCACCAAAGACGCGCTAAAGGTAGCCAACCCAGACGTACCCACGGTGTACCTGAATGCCCAAAGCCTGAACTACTTACGCAAAATTGGCGCCAACATAGCCGGCATGAAGGCCAAGGACTACCTGGGCCAAGATGAAGAGAAAAAGAAAGTGCTGGTAGAAAAAGAAACGTATGAACAGGTGAACGATAAATCTGCCGTGGGCACATCGGCCTCGGACGACGTCAACAACGTCGAAGAGCAGGCCAGTGCAGCAATGGACGAATGTATGCAGGACGACACCTGCGTCAAACAAATAGTGGACGAGGGTGGTGGCTGGCCCAGCAAGGTAACCGACCTCATCACCAAAGCGCTTACCGTCGACAACCTGAAAGCGCTTACCAAAAAGGTGGTCGGCTATGCCAACCCAATCTACAACGTGGCCATGCCGCTATGCATGATTTACGACGGCTCAAAGCCAAAGCCGCAAACGGCCAAAGCCCAAAGCCACGAAGTGCAGCGCACTGCCGCAACCGTTATGGCCGTTGCCGACCAACAGAAGCGCGGCGTTGACTCGGGGAACGACTATAACGCGGACCTGGCCAGCGCCATGGTCTGGAAGCTGAACGGCGACGATACCAGCGGCGGTATTCAGGCGTCCATTGCTATTCAGCGCGCCGGCGGACAGACCGTTAATACAACCGGCGTTATGAGCACGCAGGGCGCCGCGCTGGGCAACCAGGCTACGGATAGCAACATATTCAGCGCTCTAGGCGTACCCGGCGCCGCCAAGCTGGCCAGCACGGCAGACACGTTTTGCCCAACAGTAACCAATTTGTGGGTGGGTATTGGGCTGGGCGTGGTTAACATTGCCCTGCAGGTATTTGCCGACTTCTTTACTGGCGGCAGTGCCAGCGTTGCCGAGGCCGGTGGGGAAGCCGCTGCCGAGGCCGCAGCCACATCCATCATGAAGAACATGATGACCAAAGTGGTCGACACGTTCACCACCAAGGCCGGGCTGCAGTCCATTGGACGCTTCACGGTAGACAATGGCAAAAGCCTGATTGCCCAGGGCGGGCTTATTGCCGGCGCAACGTTCTTGGCGCGTATCATTGTGGCGTCAGATACGGGAATGGTGCACAACGGGTTAGCTGTCGGGCCGCCGTTCGACAATGACGCCGATAACGGCGCCAACCAGATGGGCAACAATATGGTTTGCAGCCAGTTCATGGGGAGGCCGCTGACCAATGCCGAAGCCGAAGAAAGCCACAAGAGCGACCAACAGCTCATTGCCAGCCGTAACGCGCAGCAAAGCCCGTTCCAAAGATACTTCGCGCTTAGCAATGCCAGCTCGCTGGCGTCCAAGGTCACTGACACCGCGGCCGTAAACCTCAACCACCACACGTTCCTTGGCATGGTGAACAATCTGGGGCGCATCTTCAACCCATTCAGCCTAATGCCAAAACTATTTGGCTCGGTAAACAGCACGGCCTCGGCAGCTACCGGCGAAAACACCCAGGACTACGGGAATGTCCAGTGCGGTTGGACCAACGCCGAGTACGCGCTTGTGCACAACAACCCATCCTACAATTCGCCCAGCGAGAACTCCTACCAGCTAGAGCAAAGCGGCAAAGAGGACGAAATAGACAGCAAGTACGGGCCGTGCTTTACATCTGAGATGGCCGAGCTGGTCACTGACACATCCAAGCTGGTACGTGACAAAAACGGCAACATTTACACCAACAAGGGCGACTGCTCGCCGCAGGAACTTGGCCCCAATAACCCCAAGTACGGCGACCTCGTCTTCCGCTACCGCATTGCCAAAAACCGCGAGAACACTCTGTCCATGTATGAAGAACTGCAGAACGCGCCGTCGGACGCCAATACTGCCGCCAGCGGCACGCAGGCCATGCTAACGCAACCAAACCCATTAGGAGCAAAAGGATGAAGCTACCCACTACGCAAACTTTCTTGACCGCGGGCAAACGCTTGATATTTTTCTTCGTCATTGCCATCACCGTGCTGGTAAGCCTGCAATCATCCGGCGGGCAAGTGCACGCGCTGAATGCCGACGAACTGTTTGAAGAAAACTTCAACACCGGCCACGTGGACCCAACCTTTTGCAGCGGCAATACAGACAACACAGCAAACGCCAACGGCAAGGTAATTGTAATAGACCCCGGCCACAACGCAGCCAACCATAGTGACGTCGACCAAAAAACAGGCCTGCGCGACCACGACTACCCTAACGACTACGAGACCGATGAAGTTTTCTATGTCTCGCTAAAGGTGAAGGACCAGCTGAAAAAGGACGGCTACACAGTCATCCTCACCAAAGGCGATGACATTCCCACTGACGTTAAAAGCGTAAAAGATGCCGGCGTCAAAAAAGGCGCGGCCATAGACCTGGGCAAGTTCGGCCTGCAGGCCCGGGCCAAAGTTGCCAATGACGCAAACGCCGCCCTGGCTGTCAGCATCCACGATGACCACGGCCAGTCCTGGAGCAACTTTGGACAAGTGTACGTGCAGCGGCCAGACTTGTATCGCATTGGCGCCAATGGCAAGAAAACATTCACCGACATTATTGGGTCGTCGTCCCAGGCGGCCACTGTCTCGAACGCCAGCCAAAAAGCCGGCGACGACATGAGCAAGGCGCGCATTGCCGCCGAGGGCCGCTCGGTCAAATCATTAGTAACAAACGCCGACTTCAACAACCGCGGCCCCACCATTGACCCAGGTAACCTTCCCATGGTTATGATGTTCTCTAAGGTGCCGTGGGTTTACAACGAAGTAGGCGCAGCGCCGAAAAACCAGTACCTGAGCCAGGCCCACCTGGACGCCTACGCCCAAGGCATCATCAAAGGCGTTGAAGCCTATGTGCCCAGCGGCGGCACCTCCACAGCCACCACCGGCACGCCCACCAGCGGCACGCCAGCTTCTGGCACCACCATTACCATGCAGCAAGTAGACACAACCGGCTTTGCACCAGCCAAGCAAGCGCTGTCGAGCTTTAAAAGCAGCGACTTGCCGCGGCTGAAAAAGTTCATACCGCTTTACGTTAAGGCTGCGCAAGCCGAGGGCGTTCCCCAGAACTGGGAAATTCTTCCGGGCTTGCAAGGACCGGAAAGCGACTTTGCCGATACATGGATACCAAACTATCTTGGGTATACCGGGCCCTTCCAGGAAGGGCCAAGCGAACTAGCGCCATACCTCAAAGATCCGCAATACAAGGACGCCCTCAGCCAGCTCATTACCCCGGGCGGCGGCCTAAAGAAAGTGGGTAAACTGTCAGACGACCAATTCGTGGTGTTGGCCCGGCTGGTATTCAAAATATGGGTACGCCAAGGCACAAAAGACAACTACAAAAACGTACTAGAAAAAGGCCCGGTACCATTTACCAACAACGCTGACAACAGCAACATATTCCAGCAAATAATGAACCGCTACAACAGCGGCGTGAAGTACGAGGGCTTCAACGGTTTCCATCCGCCGCAATACCCATGGGGCATGAACGGCTTCCAGCACTCGGGCCTAGCCACCACGTACTACATGCTAAAAGACTGGGAAAGAAGTGGCGGTATGTCCACTATTTCCGTGCCCGGCGGCGGCTCTGGCAGTGGCAACTGCTCGGCTGCCAGCAGCAGCAACACCACTACCGGCACGGTTGGCGCAACATGTGACTCCAGCGTAACGGGCCGGGCGCGCATCTTGTCTTGTGCCAAAGTGTACGACCCCATCAGCTACGAGGAGTCCGCCCGCGGCGGCCACAGCGGAGCTGCCGTCTGGCACAAAACGGTCTGTCCGAAAATTCCCGGAAAACCCTGGCCATACGCCAGCTGTGTGCTGGACTGTAGTGGGCTGGTAAGCATTGCCGTGTACGATGCCTTTGGGTATGACCATCCATGGAATACCGCTTCGCTCCGGGCTGACAACGCCAACTGGCATGACGTATCAGTAAATGATCTTGCGCCAGGCGACCTCATCGAGCCATTCAGCGGGCACGTAGAAATTGTCGACCACGTTACCAAAGACCGCATTTACACTTTTGGGTCACACTCAGCCAAATATCCTCAACCACGGCAAGTTAGCCCGGCCAGCTTCCCCATAACCGAGCATTACGCTCTGCTAAGATATTACGGTCCAGGAGTAAAGTAGGAGACAACCATGCAGCGACAACGAATCATCCTCATCATCCTCGGTTTCATCAGCATCATCTTGCTGGGCGTAGGCGTCTGGAAGGGGACGCACCGGCAGCCCAACACCGGCAACCTAACCATCAACCTTCAGGTGCCGGACACCAACAACATGACTGCGAAACTAAACGACCAAAAGGTTACCTTGACTGCCGGTGTGGCCAACAACCGCAGCTTGGCCGTAGGCAATTACACGCTCACCATCGCCAAAGTGGGGTACAAAAACTTTACGGCCCGTTTTGCTATTACAAAGGGTCAGACCACCCAGGTCACTGCGGCTTTGCTGCGCGTCGCACCAGTGCCCACCCAAGCAATCACTCCTGGCAATAAAATTCCGGATGTCCCGGCAGTACAGCAAGATTTCAGCATTACCGACAACCAATACTTCTACGACAAAACCTGGGACTTCGCGACAGCAACGCTGCCGGACGGCACGATTGCGTATATTGTCATGCGATACAACGACAGCACACAGGCATGGGAGACGGTAATCACGCCCAGCACCATTTTTACGCCAGAGGACGTCAACACGCTACCAGCAGATCTTGCCAACTATATACAACAAAACGGATACGTCCTGTACGACGTCGGCAACTAAGGAGAACCAGCTATGCGAGCAAACAAACGACAACTTATCATCCTGGCTGGAGCCGCCGTCCTGCTTATCATTGCCGCAAGCCTGCTGGCGCGTTTGAGCCACAACGCTTTGACATTTACCAAGCAAACGGTTGCACCCACTGTCTTCACGGATGCGGCAGCATACGGCAACGACTCGTTGGTCTTCTCTAATGGCCGAGCACTGGCAACCTACAACTACCAGACGGGCGCCAGCAGCTTGCTGACAGCCGACGACATCCTGGGCAGTACCGACACGGTTGACCAGGTGGAGGCCTCGGCAGACAAGCGCTACGTTCTGTTTCATGTTGACCATACCACCAACGATTCGCAGCTCAGCGCCATCCTGCAGGCCGACGGCAGTGACTCCAACGGCACGTACTGGTGGGTGTATGACACGGTAGGCAAAACATTCCATCATTTGCCGGACGCGCCCTCGATTAAAATTGATGGCAGCAAGCTGTACACCATGGACAGCGACCAAGACAACCGGCAGGTTATTACCACGTACTCGCTGCCGGACGGCGCCCAAGTAGCCCAGAACTTTATGCCAGAGGCCGATGACTTTTTCATAGGCAAGGGCGGCTTCCTGCTCTCGGTTTCGGCCGACTCGGGCCATGGGCAGCAGATTGCCCAAACGGCCGACGGCACGGTAAGCAACACGCTATTTGACAACGCCACGCTTAACAATGTCGCCCCAAACAAGCGCTACGGCTTAGGCACACTGCGCAACGGCAAGGACCGGGACCTGGTGCTTTTCGACCTCCAGCAAAAATCGTCGCGCGTTATTGGCAGAGACGTGGTGGGGAACTTTGACCAGCTGGGGGACAACTCGGTGCTTTACAACGCGGGCAACAGCAGCTCGCCAACGCTGTACTTGTACTCGGCCAGCACCGGCAAGAGCAGGCCCATAGACTTCCCGCACGGCTTTGTGAAAAACGGCGTGACCGTTACGCCAACGCTGCTGCTTAGCAGCACTGCGGCCATTGTCCAGTTACCCAACGCACCGTACCTGGCCGGGACTAACATTGCACCCATCAAAACCATAGACCCGAACTACGACAAGCTTATAGATACCGCACAAGGCCCGGTAGAAATAACATACTACCCGGACCAAAACGCGTTCATTGTCAGCATCCGCGACAGCAGCCAACGCCAGGCTGTGTACAACCAGCTGCGTAAGGACGGGTACGACCCCGACCTACTGCAAATTCGCTTCAGCCTGTTTACGCCTCCGTCGCACGACCCGAATTCAACTGGCCTTTAGTATCGCCGCAGCCTCCGTCACCCCAGTTGAATTGTATTGCCGCCGGTAAACGACTGCGCAACAATATCTGCGTCCGTGGTGGTTATGAATGTCTGGCAACGCTCCACATAGTGGGTGAGCGCTTGGCGGCGGCGCAGGTCCAGCTCGCTAAACACATCGTCCAGCAGCAGCATGGGCGGCTCGGGGCGGGTGCGCTGCAGTTCCTGCACTTCCAGCAGTTTGAAGGCCAGCACCAGCGTACGCGTTTCCCCGCGCGAGGCCACGTCGCGCACCGCATGCCCGTCAATAAATATCTCCATGTCGTCCCGATGCGGCCCGTAGGCCGTGAAGCCGCGCACCACTTCCAGGGCCGGGTTGGCTTCCAGCTTGGACAGCATGGCAGATTCGTATGCCTCGGCCGGGAACCGTGACGCGTATCGCAGCTGGATAGTGCTGGGCTGGTCGGCAATGTTGCTGTACAGCTGGGCAATATGCTCGTTGCAGCGGGCAATGAGCTGCTGGCGCTGCCGGGCAATCTGTCCGCCCAGCTCGCTCAGGCGCACATTCCACACAAACAGCTGCTGGGCAATGCCCGGCGGATCTTTCTTCAGAAGCGCGTTACGCTGCGCCAACACCCGGCGGTAATGGCGGCGGATGTTGCCGAAGCGCGGGTCGGTCTGCTCGATCAAATCGTCCATGAACGCCCGGCGCAAATCTGGCGCGCCGTGCAACAGCAGCAAGTGGTTGGGCTCGAAAAGCACCACGGGCAGCAGCTTGGTGGCGTGCAGGCGCACAAGCTTTTGCTCGTCAATTTCAAACGACTTTGCGGCACGATCGCCAGCCATAATCTTCACCACGCGTTGGTGGCTGGGCGTGTGCGCATCCAGCCGTGCCCACGGCGCGCCAAAGCTGATCAGCTCGGCGTCATTGGCCCGGTACGAACTGCCGCGGGCCACGGTTAGCACTGCCTCCAGCAAGTTTGTTTTGCCGCTGGCATTCGGCCCCACAATGCTGTTAACGCCCGGGCGAAACGCAAACGATGCATCGCTGTACGAACGAAAGTGCTGCAGCCGAATGTCAGTAATCATGCAACTATTCTATAAGAGAAGCTGGCGGCGCGCGACTCTATTGCAAACATCCAGGCGCGACGCACGTGCCTGCGTGTTTGTCATAGAGGTACGGGAAGGGCGGCGGAAACGTGCGGGTGGCATGCGCCACGCGACAGTTTCCGTCCGCCCTCCCGGCAGGTCGCGTCACTTTGGACGCGGGCCTTTCGTACTGTTGTTAGCTCCAGGTGGCCCGGGACAGAATGTCATCCAGGCCGGGGATGTTCCACAGGGTGACCACCAGCAGGTTGGACTGCGGCAGCCACCAGGTGCGCTCGGTGAAGTCGTGACCAGGCACAACATGGAACACACCGTTGAGGTTCTGGTCGAGCGTTCCGCACTGGAACGACCACTCGTGGTAGTTCGCCTGATGCGATCCCACCGGACGGGTACCAGACACGCGAGCGCCGGGATGGTTGGTGGTAATCCACAGCTGCTTGGGGTTGTTCGGCGTAGCGTTCATCCCGCGGCACGGCTGGACATCGCCAGCAGGCACATACGAGCTTTCCGGCGGGTTGCCATACCCCAAGGCTTTCTGTGTGTCCAGCTCGCCCGGGCCCACCACCCAGAACACTGGGCAGGGGGTGCTGAAGAAGTAGGTAAGCGGCCGACAGCTCGTGGCCACGCCTACTTCGTCAACGCTGTCCGGGTTCTTGCGGACGTTCCAGCTTTGCGGCACGTTCAGCGTCAGCCCATGGAAGGTGACCTGCTGCGTGAGCGTGTCCCGGATGGAACGAACCACGTCATCCTTCACCTGCGTGTTGTGGGTCAGCGCCGAGTGCCAGCAGTTGGGAAACTGCGTCGGGATGTTCAGCAGCACGGGCGCGAACATGTCGGCGCGGGCCACGTCCATGCCACAGGACACGACGTCCTGGCCGCCGCCTTGGTCGGCGTGCGACATGCCGTGCAGTGCCGACTTCTTGCTGACCACCAGGTCGCCGCCCGTAGGTACGCGCAGCACAACGCGGCCGAAGAACGTGTAGTCCAGGCCCACGTTGCCGGCGATCGCCTTCAGCGGGATGTTCGACGGCAGCCACGGCAGATTCTTGATTTGCGGCGAATCGTCGCTCAGACCGCCCATCACCTTCATCCCGCACGGGTTGTCCGTGCTGGCCATGGCAATGCTGGCTGGCGTACACAGATCCTTCAGGAAGGTCTGCGCGCTGTTTGCCCAGCCGCTGCCCGTGTTTGGCGTGGCAATGGTCACCAGCAGGCCGATGTCGTCCGACACGCGCCGTCCGTTCAGCTTCACAGCCGAGGCAAACCGCGTGGCCAGTCCACCCATAGAGTGGCCCACCACGTCCACCTTGCCCGGGCCGCCCGCTGCCCGCGATGATGCGGCCAGGCAGGCAATGCGCTGGGCCAGCTTCGGGCCGATGTTGGGGTCGTCCACCCACTTGGTGTGTGAACTTTGGTAGTCGAATGTTTCGGCGTACACGTGCGGGATCTTCCTGACGTCAGCCATCAGAGAATCCCATGCGTGGGGGCTGCCCAGGAACCCGTGCACCATGACCACCGGCTGACGCTGCCCCAGGCTGGGCATACACCCAGTTGGTCCGGCCAAAGCCGACGGCACCTGCACGCCCGCGAGTACCGCGACGGCGACCAGCGCCACCGCAATCATGCGTCGGTACATGTCACTTCGCCTTCGCGTACATCATGAGCCAGTGCCCATCTTCCAGGACCAGCCGCAGCGCGAACACCTGTCCGTTGGACAGCGTAGCATCCACGGCGGCAGCCCTGTTGTCCTGCTGGTCCTGACGAAATGTGGACGAGTCGATGCTCATCGTCACGCCCGGCGGCAGCAGCGTCTGGTGCTGCTGGGTGAAGTACGGCCGAAGTGCCTCGGGCAGTGCTTTGGCCTCCACCTGCAGGTCCGGGTTGTTCACGCGGTCCTGCAGATACTTCTTGTCCAGCAGCACCACCGTCTGCTTGGTTGCTACGGGCGTGGCAGCCACCTTCGTCGTGTGCTTGTTCGGCGGCGACATCAGCAGCCACACGCTCGCTCCCACGACTGCCACCAGCAGCACAATGCCGCCCATGATGACAATCACGCGCTTTCTCACAGCGCTCTCCTCACTCTTGGAGCCAATACGTACGAGTAGTAAAAAGAGCCACAGTTGGCCCCACTACTTAAAACTTATTTTAACATCTTATGACAAACAAATCAAAGCAGACTACTCCCGGCGCGTTGTGCGCTCAGAAACTACAAGGAATCACGCCTAGTTTGGCACAGCCAACCCGGCCAGGCTAACTCTTCAGCGGCATGATGATATGCGTGTAGTCGCTGCTGGCAGGGTCGCGAATAACCGACGGCTCCAGCTTGCCATTAAAGGCAAAGACCACGTCGTCACCGCTCAGCGCGTGCAGCGCATCCAGCACGTAGCGCGAGTTTAGCGTAATGTCGCCAGTGCCGGTAACCGTTGCCGAGGCCGTGGCATTGTTCTCGCCCAGCTGCGACGCAACCGAGCGGATGCTGACGCGGCTGGCTGCTTCATCCAGTTCAATAGTAATGCTGCCGGCGCTTTCGCGGGCAAACAGGCTGGAAACTTTGGTAATGTTCAGCAGATCGGCGCGTTTTAGTGTGGCGGTTGTGCTGAAGCTGGCAGGGATGAGCTTGCGGTAGTCGGGGTATTTGCCCTCAATCAGACGGGCAACCAGCTCGACATCACCCACACGGAACAGCACCTGCTGGTCGTCGCTGGTTACGTGCACGTCCTCCTCAAAGTCATTCACAATGCGCAGCAAATCTTGCATAGCCGACACCGGCACCAGCAGCTTGATGTCCGCCGCCTGCTTGCCCAGGCTTTTCTCGGCCAGCCGGTAGCTGTCCGTGGCCGCCATGTACAGCACGCCGTCAGTGGTGTGCAGGTACACGCCGGTAAGCACCGGGCGGGCTTCGTCTGTGGACGCCGCGCCCACCACTTGCTGCAGGCTGCGCTTTAGCACCGGCCCAGACACCGTCCACGTCTGGCCACCCTCTATGCCAGGCATTACCGGGAACTCGTCCGCCGCCATACCATTGATAACTGACTGATATTGGTCGGTGGAAATGTGCAGTTTCAGGTCGTCCAGCTTCAGGTCGATAACGCCCGAGGGTAAACTGCCCACAAAATCCTGCATCAGCCGGGCGGGGATGGTGATTGATCCTTCAGTGGCAACCTTGGCCCCAATGTAATGGGTAATTGCAATGTCTAGGTTGGTAGCTGCAACGCTTAGCCGATTGTTCACGGTTTTTACCAGAACGTTTGCCAGCACCGGCAGGGTGCCACGCGCATTGGCAACGCGCGCAACGGTACCCAGCGCTTTGTTTAGGTTTTCTTGTGTGACTTGCAGCTTCATGATGCTTCTCCTGGTTACTTAATAATATATGTAGTTATAGTATTTATAGGCACTGTGTAAAACGTGGATAAAGGTGCATGTAACAGGGATATTTTGGCGGAAAATGGGTGTGGGAAAGCCAGGGACTGCAGCTGGCACAAGCTGCGCACAAAGCTGTGGTTTTCCCGGGACCCGGCATGGAAGCCCGGCTGGCTTGCGCACAAATTGTGTGCAACTTTGCCAGCCTTCCGCAAGCCATGCACTGGTTTTACACACATTGTGAACAGCAAACTGGCACTGTCGGTACGTGAGTGCTTATGCATACAGACGCTCTTTTATTTGGTTAATAGCCGTGCGGATGTCGGCATCCAGGCGGGATTCTTTCTCGATTTTTTCAATAGAGTGGATGGCGGTGGTGTGGTCCTTGCGTCCAAGCTCGCGGGCAATTTTAGGAAAGCTAAGGTGCAGCTCGCTGCGCAGCATGTACATGGCAATTTGGCGGGGAACCACAATGTCTTTGTCGCGCTTGGGCCCCATGATGTCCTCCAGCGGAACCTGGAAATGCCGGGCTGTGCGCTCGATGATCTGCCGGGCGCTAATGTGCTTCGGCCGGCTTTGGCTGGCCCCCAACAGGCTGGTGGCAATGGTCATGTCTGCTTCCAGGCCGCGCATTTCGCAAAAGGCCAGCAGCTGGTTCAGCGCGCCTTCCAACTCGCGGATGTTGGTTTGCACATTGGTGGCCAGGTACTCGGTGACGTCCACGGGCAAGTCCACGCCGTGTGTATGGGCTTTGGTGCGCAGAATGGCGCAGCGCGTTTCCAGGTCTGGGTTTTGCATGTCAATGCTCATGCCCCACACAAACCGCGAGCGCAGGCGCTCTTCCAGGGTAGGTATATCGCGTGGCGGCTTATCACTGCTGATGATTATTTGGTGGTTAGCCTGGTGAAGCGCATTAAACGTGTGAAAAAATTCTTCCTGAATTTTCTCTTTGCCGGCCAGGAACTGGACGTCGTCCACTATGAGGACGTCGGCGCCACGGTAGAAGTCGGCAAAGTCGGTGTTCTTTTTGAACCGCAGCGCGTCTACGAATTCCTGCACGAATTGCTCACTAGAAATGTACACAACCCGGGCATCGGCCTTGCCGGCTAGCACAGCGTTGCCCACAGCCTGAATAAGGTGTGTTTTGCCAATGCCTACGCCGCCGTACAGAAACAGCGGGTTGTATTTGGTGCCGGGGTTGGCGGCAACGGCTTGGCAGGCGGCGTAGGCTAGCTCGTTGCCAGAGCCAACAATGAAGTTCTCGAATGTGTAACGCTCGTTCAGCCCTTGCCGGTATTTGTGTGTGAGTGTGCCCAGCGCGGCTTTGGGTGCAGAGGGCGCAGCCTTTGGCGCCTGTTGGTTGGCCAGCACCGCTGGCTCGTCTTCGGCAGGCGTGCGGGTGAGGGCAGAGTGAATTTTGTACTCGACGCGGGCAGGCGTGGCGCCATTTTTCTTTAGCGTGTCCAGCACCAGCTGGTTGTATTTGCGTTCCAGCTGCTGCTTTATAAAGACATTTGGCACGCCAATAACAATCACGTCGTCTTGCTGGCGTAGCAGCGTGGTGTTTTTAAACCACGTCACATAGTTGCCGCGCGAAACCGACAGTTCAATCTCTCCCAAAACTGCTTGCCACAAGCTGTGTTGTTGCATACCCTCTCTCGTCTCTACTAGTCCCTTCAATATAATTGAATTGCACGAACTTTTCCACATATTTTGTGGTCGCATACCATTCATTTGAAAAGCATGCAACACAAAAGGGTAAAGTTATTCACATGCTGGCGCGTTCTCTAGAAAACTGTGGAAAATACTTGGATATAAGTGGAAAACTTGCTACTATAGGTGGGTTAAATATTGTCAATTTCACCAAAGTTGACTGCAAAGCAAAGTGCCTGAACCAATGCGCGCGCTTCCTTGGATATTCCTTGAAGCTGGCGGCCAGGTACGATAAAGTGGAAAATACTATGCCCAAACGAACGTACCAACCCAAAAAACGTCACCGCGCCCGCGAGCACGGTTTTATGAAACGCATGGCCAACCGCGCCGGCAAAGCAGTTTTGCGTCGCCGCCGCCAAAAGGGCCGCGCGCGCCTGACGCACTAAGCGTTCTCCTAGAAAGAGAAGGACAAGAGGCTACCACCGCAATGATTGACGCAATTCATCGGTTTCATGGGCGAGGTAGCCTTCGGTTTGTATACCAGCACGGCAAAACCGTACGCTGCCCGCATGCAGCGCTAAAATATTCGCCCAACCAACGCCGCCGCACCTACCGCGTTGCCGTGGTGGTTAGCCGCAAAGTGCACAAATCTGCCGTGGTGCGTAACCGTATCCGGCGCCGCTTGTATGAACTGGTCCGCGCCCACGACGCCGCCATTACGCAGCCATACGACCTAGTGTTTACCGCTTTTAGTGACCAGTTGGCCACCATGCCGGCGCCCGAGCTGGAAGCGCTACTGGCAAAGCTTTTGTCCAGCGCTGGCATCATTCCTGCGCCAAGCCCAGCCCACACATCCCAAGATCATGATATAGTAGATGCCAAGGAGCATGCCTAAAAAGACCTATGTTTACTACGCTTATCGTTCAGCCTATATTTAACCTGCTGGTGCTTATTTACGCCATCCTGCCCGGGCACAACTTTGGGCTGGCCATTATAATTTTCACCGTACTTGTGCGCCTGCTGATGTGGCCGCTGGTCAAAAAGCAGCTGCATCAAGCCAAGCAAATGCGCAAAATCCAGCCCGAGCTCAAGCGCGTCAAAGCTGCCGCCAAAGGTGACAAACGCAAAGAGCAAGCCATGATGATGGAGCTATACAAAGAGCGGGGCATCAACCCGTTTGGCTCCATTGGCGTGCTAATTCTGCAAATTCCTATCCTGATTGGCCTGTACAGCGGGCTGCAGCGCGTGGTGCACAACCCGCACCAGCTGGTCACGTTCTCGTACCCGGCGCTTCAGCACTTGGGGTGGATGCAGCAGCTGGCGCACGATATCCACAAGTTTGACGCCACGTTGTTTGGCGTTGTAGACCTGACGCGCGCCGCACTTGGGCCAAAGGGCACCTACTGGCCGGCTCTGCTGATTGTGACCGGCAGCGCAATTATTCAGTTCTACCAAAGCAAACAGCTGATGCCCAGCGAGAAAGACTCTCGCGGCCTCCGCTCCATCCTCAAGGACGCTGGCAGCGGCAAACAGGCCGATCAATCCGAGGTAAATGCCGCCGTCGGCCGCAGCACGCGTTTCTTCCTGCCGGCCATGATCTTCTTGTTTACGGTGAATCTTGCTTCTGCACTAAGCTTGTACTGGTTGGTTGGCGGACTGGTAGCGTACGTGCAGCAAGCCCGTGTGCTGCGTGATGACGGCGAAGAAATGGAAGAGATGGCCGGCAAGAAACCGCGTGGCAAAACTGTTATAGAAGGCGAGGTTATTGCCGACGCCCCCACCCCCAAGCCCAAGTCTGCCGCCGCCAGCGGCAAGCGCAAGAAATCTGCATCCAAGGCGCAATCCGCCCGAGCAACCAAGAGGAGAAAAAAGTAATGGAAGACGCAATTCAGTTCGCCAAGAAATACCTCGAAGATATCCTGTCCTTTTTTGGGCTCAACACCGACGTGCACGCAACGTCTGACGACGACGTTATCGAGCTGGGCGTTCCGTCCACGCACCTCAACGGCTTCCTGATTGGCCAGCGCGGCGAGAACATGCGCGCCATGCAGTTTCTGGTTAGCAACGCACTGAAGGCCAAGGGTTTTGCCTACACCCGTGTGAACGTGGATATTGCCGACTACAAAAAACAGCGCTCAGAGCGTCTAGCCAAGCAGGCTGAACAATGGATGAAACAGGTACAGGACAGCCATGAGCCCATGGAATTGCGCCCCATGAGCGCGGCCGACCGGCGCACCATACACAAAGTGGCACAGGACTTTGCCGTTGCCACCGAATCCGAGGGCGAAGGCCGCGATCGGCACATTGTTATAAAGCCCGCCGAATCGTAGGCTACGGCTATTATTATATTGACTATTGACGCGACCTGGCATGGGTGCTCGCTAGGTCGCGTGAAATCGATTTAAAAGATCGATTTCAGCCCAACGCTTTCAAAGACTTCCAGCGAAAGTCTTTGAAAAAAGAGTGGCCTGGCGAGCACCCATGCCAGGTCGCGTCTGCCTTATACCACTTCGTCCAATGTTTCTTTATACACAATGAGCGTCTGCTCGGCCATGGTGCGCCAGGAGTATTTTTTGACCTGCTGGGCGTCTTTGGCCTGCAGCTGGCTGCGCAGCGCGGGGCTGTCCAGCACTTGGCCAACTTTTTGCGCAATGTCTTGGGCCTTTCGCGCGTCAAAGTAGTAGGCGGCGTCGCCCAGTACCTCGGGTATGCACGACGTATTGCTGGCCACCACCGGCGCACCATGCGCCATGGCCTCCAGCGGGGTAAGGCCCCAGCCGTCGCTAAGGGAAGGGTAGACGTATGCCTGGCAATGTTTGTACAGCCACTTTGTCTCTTCATCGGGCAGAAAGCCGGTGAAGCGAATGCTGTCGGCTGCGGCAAGTGTTTTGGCCCGCTCCTGCAGCTCCTCGTAGTGTTTTTCCTTTTTGCCCACCAGCACCAGGGTGAGTTTGGGATGCGTTTGGTGCAAAATGTCGAATGCCTGCATCAGGTTCCAGACGTTTTTGTGCGGAAACGCGGTGCCCAGGTACATGATGAACTTGTCGTGCGGGCCAATGTCTTTGGGCCGGACCGCATCAGCCTTGAGCGGAGGCTCGCTGGCTTCGTAGGTAACAACGGTTTTCTTGCGCGTAAATGGTTGGTGCTGCGCCAGGTCGTCGGCCACAAACTGCGTTGGCACAATGATTCGGTCCGACTTTCGGTGACTCCACCAAAACAGAAACCGATACAGCCACATTTTTAGCTTGTACGCCACCAGCGGCGTATCGCCGCGGCGCACAAACGTAAACATGGTAAGGTCGTGCGTGGTGGTAACAATACGACCGAAGTAGAGCAGGGGCTGCTGGGTCATACCAAAGTGGACAAGGGAAGGGCGCAGCCGGTAGAGCATCCAGGCGAAGTGTATTTCGTGCAAGGGGTTGAACGAAAATTGGGGGAAGGGGCAGGGCAGGGCGTGAAAATTGGACGAGCGGGGGGTCCATGGGTCGTCGGGTTGCAGCAAAATGGTGTAGCGGTGCGTGTGGTCGACGGCTTGCAAATGTTCCAGCAGCCGGTCAATATACCGGCCGGTACTGGCGCGGCGGATGCGCGCGTCAATGACTATGTGAGATTTTTGGGCCGGCTGGGTCATATAATCCAATAACAGGGGTCACCCCTGTTTCTGATAGTGTACTCATTGTAGCATGATTTTGGACGCGGCTCATTCCCCTGCACCCCGGCCTTCCGGTATACTAGGGAGCATATATGCAAACTGCACGACGCGTTCCGTATTGGGCAAGCTTGGCGCTGCTGGCGTACATGCCGTTTCATATTTTCTTGTCGCAGTGGCTCAGCACGTTTACGGGCGGATTGTCCGTGTGGAAACTGTGGAAGGATGCGGCGCTGCTGCTGGTGACTGTGTTCGCAGTTTGTTTGGTATTTTGGCAGCGGCGGGGGACCAAACTGTTTGTGGCGCTGACGGCGCTGACTGCCGTGTACGCGCTATTGCATGTGGCGTTGTGGGCAGCGCATCCGCACATTTACCGCGACAGTGCCCTGCTGGGCGTAACGTATAACGTGCGCGTGCTGTGCTTTTCGGTACTGGGGCTGGCGGCTGGGCTGTTGTACCCTGGCGAGCTGCCGTGGCGAACGGCGTTGAAGGTGGTTTTGGTGGTAAGCACAGTGGTGGCGGCCTTGGGTGTGCTGCAGTATTTTTTGCCAAAAGATTTGCTGACGCATTTTGGGTACAGCCTGCAGCGCGGCGTGCGGCCGGCGTTTTTTATTGACGATCGCCCTAACCTGCCACGCATTATGAGCACCTTGCGCGATCCGAACTCGCTGGGCGCATATCTGGTACTGCCTATGGCGGTTTTGGCAGGGCTGGCGTTGCGTCTGCGCGACGTCAACCGGCGGCTTTTGGTACTGGGCGCGTTAAGCCTGCAGGCGCTGGCTGTGTTTCTGACCTTTTCGCGCAGCGCATGGCTGGCCGCGGTTTTGGCTGTGGTCCTGGTGGTTTGGTGGGAGTATCGCGCATGGTTTTTGGGGATAGCTAGGCGGTATTGGTGGCTGGTGCTGGCGGCCGTGCTGGTTGTTGGCGCTGGCGTGTATGCCGAGCGGCACGCGTACTTTGTCAAAAGCATCCTTAGCCACAGCACGGGCAAGCCCAAAGCACAGTACGATTCCAACGGCTTCCACCTAGAGCTGGTTGAAAAAGGCCTGCGCGGCATTCGCGCCACACCGCTGGGCCATGGCCCAGGCACTGCCGGGCTGGCGTCCATCCAAAACCCAAACGGCGGCCAGCTGACCGAAAACTATTATGTACAAATTGGGTTTGAGGTGGGCGTACTGGGCCTGGCACTGTTTCTGGCGTACAACGCGCTGGTGTATGCGCGGCTGTGGCAGGCTAAGACCTCGGGGAAGTTCGCATTATGTGCAGCTTTCTGGGCCTACGTGCTTACCAACATGTTGCTGCACACATGGAGCAATGAAGCCGTGGCTGCCCAGTGGTGGATTATGGCCGGGCTGGCATTGTCCCTGCCCTGGGGCCGCGCAGCCACGCATGCGGGGCGCCAGCCGGGCAAGCCAAAACAGGCAAAGTAGCTCTACTCCAGATTATCTTCTGGGCTGGTGGTTTCGGCCGGTCTGTCGTCGATGGTGTTTGGATCTACCAAGGTTAACGGCAAAATGTACGTTGCGTACGAACCGTCGGGCATGGGTACGGCCAGCTGGTTGCGCACGCCCATTTCACCCAGTTGCCGCAGCAATCGAGTCATAGCGTTCATTGCCTCAGACTTGCCGCCAGCAAATTCATTCTTGGCAGCCAACGCTTCCACATAAGCTTTGTTGCTCGGCTGCAAGTTGACCGAGAATCTGTCGGGATTTGTCATAGGACTAATAAACTATGACTGCGACGCAAAGTCAATGATGGCTTTGGTGTAAGGCGTTAAAGCTATGGCGTCACCCGGCGGCCGGTAAGCCGCCACCATGCCGCACGGACACGCTTGAGTTTTTGGGCATTGGGTGGCAGATCGTGCAGGAAGAGACTCCATATGTAGGCGCTGGTTACGGTGCGCTGCTTTTGGATACGCCGGCGTTTCAGGATGTTTTTGGGCAGCAGCCACAGGCCTTGCAGCAAACCCTTCAGCGCCCACCAGCCTGTGCGGTGCGCCACCACAGCTTTTACAAAAAAGATACTGTACGCCAGCGCCAGCCGCGGCGCCACGCGCCAAAACAAGCGGCCGGGCACGTCTTTTACAAGGACCATGGGCAGGTTGCGCATGTACTGGCAGGTGGTAAAGCCGTTTTTCATGCGGCTGCTGGTGCCGCCTTGTTCGTGATAGACCACGGACGACGGGACAAAGCTTACCTTCCAGCCAGCTAGCTGCGCGCGAAAGCTTAGGTCGATGTCCTCGTAGTACGCAAAAAAGTCTTGGTCGAACACGCCAATACGCCGCAGCATCTCCACCCGGTACAAGCTGGCGCCGCCGGATGCGCCAAAGATGTCGGTTTGGTGATCGTACTGCGTGCCGGCCGGTTCGTCGCGGCCGCGGGGATACGGCAGGCCCCAGACGGTGTAAATGTCGCCGGTGCTGTCAATGGTTTTGCCGCCCAGGTGCAGCAGTTTGCAGGTAGCAATGCCGTACTTCGGGTGCGCGTCCAGAAAATCAACCAGGTGCCGTAGCCAGTGTTTGTCGGCAATGGCGTCGTTGTTGAAGGGCGCGGCATAGGCGGCGCCTTCGTCTATGGCCAGCCGGAAGCCGGGGTTGACGCCGCCGGTGTAGCCGTAGTTTTTGTCGCGATAGATGGTGCGGATGCGTTCGTCTGTTTGCTGGTAGCGCGTCAGGATGTCGTGCGAGCCGTCGGTAGAACCATTGTCGACAATCAGCAGCTGCCAATCTTTGAACGATTGCGCACGAATGCTCTCCACGGCAGCCTCCAGCTTGTCGGCGCCGTTGTAGTTGGGGATAATCACGTAGACGGTTTTCATATGTCAGGTTATATCTTATAATGACTGACTAGCGTATGTCATTCACAAATATTTTGAATAAACGCAATCGCGCGCTGCTGCGAGAACTCGTTGTTACCGATTTCAAGCTGCGTTACCAGGGGTCAGTTCTGGGCTACTTGTGGTCACTTCTGAAGCCGCTGTTTTTGTTTTCTATTTTGTACGTGGTGTTTGGGAAGGTGCTGAAGTTTGGCTCGGGCATCCCCCATTTTTCTATTTATCTGCTGCTGGGGATTGTACTGTGGGGATTTTTTGCCGAGGCGACCGGCCAGGGCCTGACGGCTATAGTGGGCCGGGGCGACCTTATCCGCAAAATTAACTTCCCCAAGTACGTCATTGTTATTTCCGGAACGGTGTCGGCGCTGATCAACTTGCTTTTGAACCTGCTGGTGGTGCTGGTGTTTATGTTCATCAACCACGTGGATATTCACCGCAGCATTTTGCTGTTCCCTTTGTTGATTGTTGAGCTATACGTGCTGGCGCTGGCCGCGGCGTTTTTCTTGTCGGCGGCGTATGTGAAGTTTCGTGACATTGGCTACATTTGGGAGGTAGGCATGCAGGCAGCGTTTTATGCTACGCCGGTGATCTACTCCATTGACATGGTGGTGAAGCAAAACGTGGTGGCCGCCAAAGCCATCATGCTCAACCCCATGGCGCAGATCATCCAAGATTCCCGTTACACGCTCATCACCCACCAGACCATCACCATGTACGGGTTTGTGCACAATCGGCTGCTGCTGGCAGTGCCATTTGTGGCTATTGTGCTGGCGGTGCTGCTGGCAGTGACGTACTTCCGAAAAAGCTCAAAATATTTTGCGGAGGATGTGTAGCATGGACGAGAATGCCGTAGTAGTGTCCGGCGTGCACAAAACGTTCAAGCTGCCGCACGAAAAATATACCGGCGTGAAGCAGCTGTTCTTGGGCATGTTCCGCGGCAAGGGTGGGTACGAACGCCAGCACGTGCTGAAAGATATAGACTTTGAGGTGAAGAAGGGCGAGTTCTTTGGCATAGTCGGCCGGAACGGCAGCGGCAAAAGCACGCTTTTGAAACTGCTGGCTGGCATTTATGTGCCAGATAAAGGGCAGGTGCATATTGGCGGCAGCCTGGTGCCGTTTATTGAACTGGGCGTGGGCTTTAACCCAGAGCTGACCGGGCGCGAAAACATTTTCCTCAACGGTGCCCTGCTGGGCTTTAGCCGCCGCGAAATGGAAGCTATTTACGACGACATTGTTGGCTTTGCCGAGCTGGAGCGTTTCATGGACCAGAAGCTGAAAAACTATTCGTCCGGCATGCAGGTGCGCCTGGCGTTTTCCATTGCCATCCGCGCGCGCCAGGACATTTTGCTGGTAGACGAAGTGCTGGCCGTGGGCGACATCCGCTTCCAAAATAAATGCTACAAAACATTCCGCGAGCTAAAGGAAGAAGGCCGCACCATCATATTCGTCACCCACGACATGTCTGCCGTGGAGCGCTTTTGTGACCGCGTGCTGGTTTTGAACAAAGGCAAAATAGACGGCATTTATGAACCGCGCGAGGCTGCATCCCTGTACGAGGAAATGAACGCCAACGTGTCGTCCACCGGCACCCTCACCGCCAAAAAGAAAAAGCGCTGGGGTAGCGGCGATGTGCGCATCGGCAGCGTAAAGGTGAACGGCAAAACCGCCGACCAAAATCCGGTTGCCGAGCAAGGCAAGCCACTGGAGCTAACCTTTACCTTTGAGAAAAAACCGCACCAGCCCATAGTGGTGGGCCTGGCTTTTTACGATTCGTTTGGCGCCAACATGTCCGGCCCCAACAGCCTGGACACACAGCTGACCAGCGGCAAAAAGGTAACCTTCCGCGTGCCGCGCCTGCCGTTCAACCCGGGCGGTTACACGGTGCGCGCCGTCATTTTTGACCACAACGCCGAAAAAGAATACGACCACATGGAAGAAGCGACGTCATTTACTGTGGTCAGTAACGGCCACCAGCAGCTGCACGGCAAAGTTAACTTGTTTGGTTCATGGCAGCAGTAAAGAAACCTAAAGCAAAAAAGGCGGCTGGCGAAGACTTGCTGGATTTGCCCTTCGACCAATACTCCCGCCAGTATGTTGTCTCGGCAATCATCAACGAGGCGCTGCGATCTGCTGGAAAACTGAACGTGATTGACCTGGGCGGCCACAAGGGCAAAACGTCCAGCTTTATGCCCAAAGACGACGTGACCATTTTGGACGTATTCGACGAATCGTACCCGGGGTATGTGCAGGGCGATGCCTCGAACATGACGTTCGACAACGAGACGTTTGACGTGGCTTGCAGCTTTGACGTGTTCGAGCACATCCCGCGCAACCGGCGCCTGGACTTTATAAAAGAGGCGCTGCGCGTGACGCGCCTGGGCGTGTTTATAGCCATGCCGGTAGACGAGCCGGGCGGCGCTGTCTCTCAGGCCGAGACGCTACTGAACGAGACGCACAAAACACTGTATGGCACCGACCACCAGTGGCTTAAAGAACACATCGACTACCGCATTCCAAACGACAAAGAAGTGCGCGCGCTAATAACCAAGGCGGGTGCCACGTGCGTATCGTTTGCCAGTAACCAGGTCACCGACTGGCAGCTGCTGCAGACCGTTATTTTCATTGCGGCACGAAACCCGCACGCTACCCTGCCGGCGGCTCGCCTCAACCGTTGGTACAACCAGCACATTCAGGAACTGGAAAAGGGCGTGGACGTGGGCTACCGCGGCATTTATTTTGTATCGCGCAGCCCGCAGGTGGTTGCCAAGGTAGAAAAAGCCGTGACCAAGCTGCTGGCTAATCAGGCCAGCGCTGCCCGGTACATTCCGGTTCACCAAGGTGTGCTGGAACAGACGGTGCGCGCCGTGGCAGACATAGCGGCTTCGTTTGAAAAGCTGGAGGCGCACGCGGTGAAGCTTGCTGCCGATCGCCAGGAGCTGCACGACCAGCTAAAAGAAACCATTGGCCGCCTGCAGGAAATGGAGCGCTCGCGCGATGCGCACGCCAGCGAGCTGGCCTCGGTGTATGCGTCGTCGTCCTGGCGGCTGACAAAGCCTTTGCGCGCAGCAAAGAAGCGCACCCGCAAGTAACCGGCAGTGCGGTACAATGAGAAAGAGGTAAGATGATGAACCACAGACAGCGTGTAAAAGCAGTACTTCGTAAAAGCCCCCTGGCCCGCCGGGCGCACCACCATGTGCGCAACCTGGCAGCCACGTTTCACCCTAAAAAGACCAGACAGATTAGCTATGACACATGGATGAAACGGTGCGAACCCAAGCTGTGGGCTGCGCCAGGCCAGGCGTACAAACACCAGCCGCTTATCAGCATTGTTGTGCCCACGTACAACACGCCGGACAAATACCTGCGTCCTTTGCTTGATTCGGTGCGTAGCCAGCTGTACCAGAACTGGCAGCTGTGCATTGCCGATGGATCGCCCGACCCCGAACGCGCCGCAGCAGTACAGGCTGCCTGCGCAGACGATGATCGTATTTTGTACAAGCGCCTGGGTAAAAACTACGGCATTGTAGGCAACACCAATGTAGCACTGGAAATGGCCACTGGCACCTTTGTGGCGTTTTTGGACCACGATGACACGCTCTCGCCCCATGCCCTGCTGGAAGTAGTAGATGCATTGAACAAGCAGCCCAAAACCGACGTATTCTACAGCGACGAAGACAAACTAACCGACAACGGTAACGAACGCCTGCTGCCATTCTTCAAGCCGGGCTGGTCGCCCACGCTGCTGGAATCGGTCAACTATCTGACGCACTTTTTTGTGGTACGCCGCAGCGTTGTCCAAAAGGTGGGTAACTTGCGTGACGGTTTTGACGGCTCGCAGGACTACGACTTTATCTTGCGCGTTACCGAGCACACCAAGCGCATCGTGCACATTCCTAAAATGCTATACCACTGGCGCTTGGCCGAGGGCTCCACGGCCGGCCCGGTAGAGAACAAAGGCTATGCCGACGACGCTGGCCAGCGCGCGTTGAAGGACCATGTTACGCGCATGAAGATTCCGGCAACCGTCCGCGGCATCCCTGACCAGCCCACCAACTACCGGCTGCACTACACGGTGCCCAAAGGCGCCAAGGCATCCATTATCATTCCGTTCAAAGACAAAGTGTCATACCTGGAAACGCTCATTCCCAGCATCCTGGAAAAAACTACCTACAAAAACTACGAGATTATCTTGCTATCCAACAACAGTACCGAGCAAGCCACGCACGACTACCTGACCACCTTGAAGACCAACAAGAAAATCCGCATTTTCTACTGGGACCACCCGTACAACTACCCAGCGCTGAACAACTTTGGCCGTAGCAAGGCCACGGGCGATTACATCGTTCTATTGAACAATGACACCGAAGTGATCACCGGCGAGTGGCTGGAAGAGCTGTTGGGCGTGGCGTCGCAGCCGTGGGCTGGTGCCGTGGGCCCCATGCTGCTGTACCCCACCAACACCATTCAGCATGCCGGCATTGTACTGGGCATGATGACCATGGCCGGGCACGTGTTCCGGCTGATGCAGCCAGATGCCACGTCGCCCTACGGCCGGCCGTGCTGGCCGCGCAACTACCTGGCTGTTACCGGTGCGTGTCTGGTTGTGAGCGCCAAAAAGTACGACGAAGTTGGCGGCCTGGACGAAAAGCTGGTCATGGCCGGCAACGACGTTGCCTTTGGCATTCGCTTGCACGAAAAGGGTTATCTGAACGTGTGCTGGCCATTCGCAAAGCTGTACCATTACGAGAACGTGTCCGTTGGATCATATCAAAACGCGCCGCCCGACGACTACAACCGCTCCCTGACGTACTACCGCCCATACCTGCACGGCAATGACCCATACTTCAACCCCAACCTCAGCTTAGATAGCGAGCAGATCGCCTTTCGGGGGTCGTATGAACAAGCTTAAAGTTGCCGCCCAAGTGTACCGCAACCAAGGCCTGACCGGGCTGCAAGCCCGCGGCCGGCAGTTTACGGCACGGCGCGTGGCCCGCGTGCGCCGGGCAGTGAAGGGTAAGCGCCGCGTAACGCTGGAAGAAGAACAAATGCGCGAAGAGTTCGACTTCCTGGCCAACGACATTTTCCAAATCACCAGCGCAGACATTGCCGCCAGCCAAAAAGCCGCCAGCGGCCCGCACCCCAAAGACATCAAAACAGCCACGTGGTTTGTGCCCTACTTCAACCACTTTGCGTTTGGTGGCATTCAGACCATCTTCCGGTTTATTGAAAAACTAAGCATGGAAGGCGTGCAAAACCGCATTGTTATTTACGACAACTCGGCCGTGGACGTCGACAAACTGCACACCGAGATTGCCCACTACTTCCCCCGCCTAAAAGACTACGAGCTGATTGTGTTTGGCGAAGACAAGCAGGCGGGTATAGACGGCTTGCCGCCCAGCGACATTGCTTTCTGCACCCTGTGGGTGTCGGCCTACCTGCTGCTGCGGTTCAACAAGACCAAGCGCAAATATTACTTCATCCAAGATTACGAGCCGCTGTTTTACGTGGCTGGCTCTACGTTTGCCTTGGCCGAGTCCACGTACCGGTTCGGCTTCCGCGGCATTGTGAACACGCCCGGGCTGCTGGCCGCCATCAACCAACGGCATGGGTTGGAGGGCGTCAGTTTTATCCCGTCAGTGAACCGCCAGCTGTACTACCCAGACCCAAACCGCAACAACAAGCGTGTTCGTATTTTCTTCTATGCCCGGCCGCTGAACCCGCGCAACGCATTCGTGCTGGGTGTGCTGACCATCAAAGACCTTATACAAAAGTACGGCAACAAAATAGAAATTATCACCGCCGGCGCCGAATGGGACGAGGCCGAGTTCGGTCTGCAGGGCCATATCATCAACAAAGGGCTCATCAAGTCCATTGACGAGGTGGCGGCACTGTACCGCAGCTGCGACATTGGCTTTTCGTTCATGATGAACAAGCACCCGTCGTACCAAATGCTGGAGTACACTGCCTCTGGCGTCGCCACGGTGATCAACTACAACGAAGACCACCAGTGGCTGTACAAAGACAACATCAACTGTCTGCTGGCCCAGCCATCGCCCGCGGCCATGGCCGAAAAGATCGGCATGCTGGTGGACAGCCCTCAGCTTCGCGCCCGCCTGGTCAAAAAAGCCACCGAAGAGCTTGCCTACACCTGGGACCAACAGCTGGACATGCTGTGGAACGACGTGAAACACTTTTAGCGCCTGCCACAAAAGCAGCCACCGCTTAGTTGATAGTTGACAACTTGCCAAACGCGTTGGGTGCGGGTATGATTTTGGTGGAATATGGGAAAACTTGTGCCTATTACTGAGCTGCCCGTAGAGCCGGCCGAAGACGAATTTTTGGCCTGGCGTATGGACCTGGGACCGTATGTGGATGCCGAGCGCATTGGGGTGGATGTTACGCGGACGCGGCGGGTGCTTCGTGCAGCGGGCTTCGGGTCGCTTATTGTAAGAGACTATTTTGGCGAGCAGAGCGAATTTGATACCGCCGGCGTGAACGTTTCCGGTATGAATGCCGACGGCTCGGCAATGGGCACGGCGTCCACCAGCGCGCGCAAAGCGCAAACCGAAAAAAGCGGCATGCACCAGCAAAGCGGCGAAGAGCTGCTGGCGCGGGAGTTCCGCTGGCCAACGGCTGTCTTGTCGGTGAACCGCACCGAGGCCGCCTCCCAGGTGAGCGACGCGGTCCGTGCCGGCAAAACCCGCGAACAGGCCTGGGCGGCGCAGCTGAACTACTCGCTGCGCCACGGTTTGCGCCAGGCGGCCTTCCAAAAGTTCAAGGAAGATTTTACGTATTTCAAACTGGGGACGGCAGTGTCGTTTGCTATGTTTGGCTGGAACGCTTCGATATTTGCGGAAGACCTCGCAACGTCAAACGGTGTGTACGGGGCCACCAACTGGATAACCAACTGCGCGCTTTTAAGCGGCGTGTCGCTCATGCACAATAAATCGCAGACGGGAGATGCGCACCTGCGGCGGCTGCGCCTGAGCGCTTTTTCGTACGGTATCCAGCCGGACCGTATGGCGCTGGGCGGCCTGCTGGCCATGGGCCAGCGGCTGGTACGGCCGGCAAAGCCTGGCAGTGCGAAAGCCATGGAAACCAGCAGCGAACAGTAGCGTTTCCGCCCCGTCTGGCATACAATAAACGGAAGATATGACGAACGTGAAGACCTGGTTAGCTAGCCGCAATGCCCGCATCTTGCTGGCGTTCGCAGTGGTGGTGGGTGCCAGCGTTGTCTTTGCGCTGCGCAACATTGACGCCTTCCGGCTGCCCAACTTTTATGCCGAAGACGCCACCATCATGTTCAACAACATCTACACGCATCCGTGGTCGGCGTTTTTGGCGTCATTTAACGGGTACCTTATTTCTGGATTGTATGGCCTGGGCTACTTGGCAGCGGGGATGAACTGGCTGGCGGGTGGGCACCTGGTGCACTTGCCGGTTATGCTGGCTATTGTATCGTGCGGGTTTTTGGGGCTGACGGCCAGCCTGCCGTACTTGCTGTTTCGCAAGGAATTGGGCACGTGGCTGAGCCTGCTAGCCGTGCTGTTCACAGCACTGGTGCCGTTGTATAGCACGGACTTTACGGTGATCGGCACATTGGGAAACCTGAAGTTTGCCTTTCTGTACATTGCCTTTTTGCTGGTTATTTTCCAGCTGTATCATGCCAAGCGGCTGGCGCGCTGGCAGTATATTGTGATAGACCTGGTGCTTTTGCTGTGCGTTGCCACGGACGTAACGGTTGCCTTCCTGCTGCCCATACTGCTGGTGCCGCACATACGGCCCGTGCTGGAAATGGTGCGGCGCAGGCAGCTGCGTCTTAGCTGGCCCTTGGTGCTTAGTGTGGCGTTGGCGGGCACGGCCGCGCTGTACGTGCTGGCTTGTTTGGTAAAGGGCATTCCCAAAATGCCGGGGTATTTGGACGGGCCGTTTCGCAAGCAGGCGCTGCTGCCCATCATTGATCGCAGCATTACGTTTACCTGGCTGTACCCCATTACGGCTGTGTTTAATTCGTACTTTGTGGGCGCCATGCTGGCTGCGTTGGCCGCCGGCTATGTGTGGGTGTTTCGCAAGCAGCCAAAAGAACGGTTGTTCTTGGCCGCCGCATTGCTGGCCGTGGGCTTGGGCACTGGACTGTTTGTGCTGAACAGGCCGGGCATTGGCGACTACTACCTGGGGTATACGCACAAGGGCGGGCCGGACCAGTTTTTCTACGCGCAAAACATGGTGGTGGTGTTTGCCACTGCCTGGCTGCTGCGCCACAAGCTGCGGCGGTTGCGGCCCAAACAATGGATGGCTGCGGGTGCGGGCATTGTGCTGTATTTGCTGCTGGCGCTGCCGCATGGCACATCGTTTGGCGGCAGCAGCGTGGTGTATTCGTACCTCAAGCCCATTCAGCCGAACGTTACCAAGGCCTGTCGCCAGTACGCCAACCGCCCCAAGGTTATTATCCAAATTTACCCCAGCCCATTCTGGCAATGGCAAGTGGACCGCCACTTGGCCTGCAAGTAGCGCTACACCCGTTGCCGTAGTGCTCCACTTTTGATGAGCGTATGCTATTGTATGGCGTATGAGTGAATTTTACCCTGAGGCGCCGCGGGTTGCCGAGCTGTTTGATTTTTTGATATCGGAATCTGCCGTGCAGACCGAGCCGACCGATGCGGTGTTGGTGTTTGGCCGGAAGTCGCGCCATGTGGCAGACGCGGCAGCCCAGAGCCTGGCCGCGACGAACACGCTGGTGATCAGCGGCGGGTATGGCGGCAAAGACTCGGGCGATTTGAGCCTGCACGGCCTAAGCGAAGCTGCGTGGCTGGCCGGCCAGCTGGCGGAGCGTGATGTTTTGTTGCCCGACCTGACCGTGCTGCTGGACGAAACCGCCAAAACTGGCGTGGACAACGCGCGCAATGGCGTGGCGCTGCTGCGAGCTGCGGGCCAGCCGGAGCAGCTGACGGGCGTGGCGCATGCGACGTCGGCCTTGCGGCTGGGCGCGCTTCTAGTGCGCGAAGTTGGCCGTAGCCAGCACAACATACCCGTGACCGTGCGCCGCAGCGCCTACCCTTTCAACCCCAGCAATCCGTACGACCAGCTGGAAGCGGCGCAGGAGGTGGCCATGGTTCATCGCAAAAAACTTGCAGACGTTCCGCCCGACATGGCCGCATATGCCGCAGACCTGGCGCAAGAACATCAGCGCTATTTTCGCCTGGGCCGCATTGCCAACCCGTCAACCGCGGACGACACCGACCACTTTCGTCGCGTTGCCTTGGGCATGTTGCTGCCGGGTACGGCCGAGCGGGGCGTGCGGCACCGCGCTTCGTTTTATGGCCGCAACGCATTTTACCTGGGGCGCGCGGCTATTCGCCGGTTGGGCTAGCCGCAGTACAAAACCTTTTTGGAATGCTTACGGGTGGAACGCGCCGGCCACCGGATAGCGCGCGGCCGTGGTGCTGTCTACGGTGATCAGTTTGTTGTATGGCAAGCCAGGGTAGTTGGTGGAATCGACTGTTAGGCTGAGGCTGCCGGAGACAATGCGGATTTGGTCGCTGCCCTGCACCTTGAATAGCCGGCCGGATGACATGTGCATGCCGCCGTATGTCAGCGAGCTGACAATTTGCTCCGAGACGTTGGTGATTTGCTCGGGGCGGAAGCCCAAGTTGTAGAAATCGTCGGACGTGGGGAAGATGTACTTGTACTTGTTGAAGACGGTGAAGATGCTGCCGTCCTCGGCCCGGTATACGCCCGTATTGGGTACGGTTGGAATGGCGGCCAGCGCGTTGGCGGTGGCGTCCGAGCAGGTGGTGGCGTCCAGCACCCAGTTGCTTTCACTGCCGCTGAGGGAGACCTTGGTGCCGTTCAGCGTCAGCAAGTAATACTGCCCGTCCGGCCCTTGCGCGCAGCCATGCAGTACGCTGCCTACGCTGAGCGGTGCCGGCGCGTTGTAAGCCGACGGCAGGTTGTACGTGTTGCGCGCGCCCAAGTTCCACGAGGCGTATTCGCCCGGGCCCATTGCCGGCCGCAGCTTGGTGTTGGTTAGGAAAAATATGGTGGGGCTGTCACTGAATTTCACCGTGGAGTTGTCGGGGATGAGCAGCTGGCCTTCTGCCATGGTGACATTGTTGTCCTTCATCCAGCGCACGTTGCCCCAGCCGCCCAGCACGCCCACAAAGGCGCCGTCGGTAATGCGCCGCTTTTTGCCGTCTTCTACTTTCCAGGCGGCGTTGTTGTTGAGGATGACTTGCGGCAGGGGGATGTCTTGGACGGTGTATAGGTCGATGAGCTGGTTGGGCAATGCCAGCATGGCGCTGCTGTTGAAGCAGTCCAGTTTCCAGTTGGAGTTGGCTACGGTGGATCCGTCGGGGTTTTGTTTGCAGTTTTGGATGCTGACGGGATAGCGCTTGCCGTCGTCAAAAAAGTAGATGGTGCCAGAGGGGTCGTTCTGCTTTTTGGCCAGGTTGGTCAGCGGGCTTTGTGTGGCGTAGCTGGCCAGGAAGTCGTCGGACACAATGGCCACGCCATAGCGGTGGTAGCCGTAGTCGGACATGACGCCATAGTCGGGAACGGGGTATTTCTTGCCGTCGGCAACAGCGTAGATGGTGGGGTTGGTGTCGGACTTGTAGAGCGGGGAAGGTTCGGCGCCGGCAACGGTAGTGCCAAACCAGTCGTTGAACATACGCCAGAAGTTGCGGTTGCCATAGGCGCTGCACCCGTCGCCCGTGCCGTACAAGTTGTTCAGTGCGGCAGCGTTTGGCTGGTAAGGGGTGTAGTTGTACAGGGCGGCAGTTGCTTCGCTTTGGATGTACACGCCCGAGTTGCCGCAGGCGTTATTCGGATTAAACAAAATAGCGTTGGTGGCATTGGGCACATAGTTGAACCAGTCTGGGTGGTTTTGGTAGGCGCGGAACTGGCGCGCGGCGTTGCTGATTTGGTTGTAGAAGCCGTAGTATTGGCTGTCGCACGGCGCCGTGTCCGGGCAGCCGTAGCCAGTGGCTTTTTGGAACTGCGTGGGCCACGGCCAGTCGTCCATAACCAGGCCCTGCTCTTTTTGCAGTAGCGTAATGATAACTTGGGGGTTGATGCTGTATTGGTGCGACACGTCGGATATCAGCTGGGCAGCGCTTTTGCCGCCGCCGGGAATGGGGTTGCCGCTGAGGTTGTTGGCGTGCGTGTCCGGGTTTTCGAAATAATCCTTCAGGCAGGTAAGCGGGAAGGTAACGCCACGTGATTCCGAGTATGCCCGACGGGTGGTGCCGCCGTAGCTTTGCGTGCCCCAGTTATCGCAGGTGGGGACTCGGGCGTTTAGGAAATCTTGAATTTGGCCGGCGGTCATGGCGTTGGCATTGGTGAAAATGCTGTCGTCTATGATGCGCCCGGCGCGCCAGTCGCTGCCGCTGACAGCTGCGGCCTGGGACACGTTAATGGTCATGCCAATGCCGGCCAGCGTGAACGCGGCCAAGAGCGCAAAACTAAACCTTCGTACCATTTGCTTCATTATTTGGCCACCGTTACAGTTTGTGTGGCAACGGGCGAGGTGGCGGTGCCGTTTTTGGCTGTCACGCTAAGCGCCCAGTCGCCGGCTGCGGCGAATTCGCTGGCGTCTATGTTGACTGCTCCGCATGACGCAGTGGTTGCCTCAAAGCTAATGTTCGCCGTTTTGGTAACAGTGGCCTGCCCGCTTTTGGTAAGCGTTATGGTGCACGTGCCGCTGGTGGTGCCGGTAACCAGCGTGCGCACTTGCAGCGGCTGGCCGGCGCCCAGCTGGTTGGCACGGACAATGGTTACGCCAATGGTTTGGTTGGCGGGCTGCGAACCGCCGTTGGTTTCATCCTGAATGATCTGCTTTTTCTGTTGCTCGGCAGCGCTTTTTTCAGATGGCGTGGGCGGGCCGTAGTTGACGTTGCTTTCGGTTTCGCCCACGTGTTTTTGGGAGGCTGTTTTGTTGACGGCTATGGCGCGGTCGTGCCGGTGCCATGCCCACAAGGCCGCGCCAACGCCAACCACCAGCACCAGTCCCAACACCAGCAGCTTGCGCTTTGTTACGAACGATTTGCGTGGTTGCTTTTTCGTGTATTGTTTCATAGGCTTTTTGGCCACCGTTTAAATTTTATATGATCATAAGAGGCAGAAATTGCTTATGATTATACTATAAGATTTCAACCCGCTCAACTTCTTCGGCAGGCATGGGGCTGCCCTTGTAGACAATAGCCGCGCGAAACCAGTAGTTCCAGAAGAACGAAAAGCCAATAGACAAAACCTTGCCAATGAGCGGATACAAATGCAGCAAGCTGACGCACCCCCACACCACCGACAGCTGAATGCCTACGCCCACCAGGCTGGCCACCAGCACCATGGCAAATTCTTTTGTGGGATGATGCGCCGAGGCGCCGAACACAATCAGCCGGCTGAGGATCCAGTTCAGTACAACCGCCACAGCAAAGCTGATGATCGTGCCCAGCACATAGTTGTGCGTCAATATATATATGAACTGAAATGTAGCAAGCTCGATAACAACCACGCCCACGGCCACGCCCAGGTAGCGTAGCAAGCGCGGGTTTTTTGCCAGGGCGAACAGTTTAGCAACCATACGTTCAAGTATAGCTTATGTCTTTGGATTATCATGTGGTGCGTGCGTTTTTGGGGCCGAGGCCCGCCCCAGACGTAGGCGTTTGGCCCGCCGATGTGGTACAGTAGTAGTACATTGAAACTCGCCTGCAAAAAAGCAAGGGACGAATGACACTTATACGAGGTTTTTTCTTTGATCTGGACGGTACGCTTGTCGATACTTATCGCGCCGATTATGTCGTGTATCGTAAAGCCATCCTGGAGGTGACCGGCGTTGACGTGAGCGCAGCCGACTTTGCCAAGACACACGGCATGGAAATGCGCGTCAAGCTGGAGCGGCTGACGCCCGGCCTGGACGAGACCGCCATCCGGCGCGTTGGCGAACTGAAAAGGCAGTACTTTCCCCGGTACCTGCACCTGACCAAACCAAATACGCAGCTGATCTCCTTCCTGGCCACCCACGCTCCTCACCACACTATGGCTCTGGTAACCACGGGCAAACGGCAAAATGCTATGACCGTGCTGGAGTCTCACCACATTGCCAAGTACTTTACGGCCACGGTATTTGGCGACGAAGTTTCCCACCACAAGCCGCACCCGGCGCCATACTTGCTGGCGCTGGAACGCACTGGTCTGCGCCCGGAGGAAGTTGTGGCGTTTGAAGATTCGCCGGCCGGCATTCAGGCCGCGACGGACGCGGGGCTGAAGGTGGTACGCATCCAGGGGTTTGTTACATGAAGCTGCGGGCAATAGCCATTGCGGCAAGCGCAGGGCTGACGGCCCTGTTGGTTTTTTATTCCCATTCGTTTTTTGCCAGGGTGCACGATGTCCTGCGGGGCATGGAGCCGCATTGGTGGTGGTTCGTGGCGCTGGCCGTGGTTATCCAGCTGGCCGGGCATTGGCTGCGTATGCTGCGGACCAAGACAGTGATCGACCAGGTAAAAGTTGGGCCGGCTCCGGCGCAGTTTGGTGCGCTGGGCATTGGCTATTTGTTTGATGTGCTGCTGCCATTTCGGCTGGGCGAGGTGCTCCGTGCCCTGCTGATTGCGCTGCGGCTGCGCGTCAGTTTTCTGTACACCTTCACCGTGGTGGTGCTGGAGCGGGTGGTTGACCTGCTGCTGATCGGCTGCCTGGTGGTACTGGTGTCGTTTTTCTTTAATGGGCATGTGGCACGGGTGTTGTTGGTGGCCGCAGCGGCGGCGATTGCGTTTGCGGTAACCGTGCTGGCGGGTTTGATTCTGCTGGTGCGGGAAAACCGGTTTTTGCTGAATGTGGTGTGGCGAATGACCGGCTGGCTGAATAATGACCTCTGCAACCACACGCGCTTCAAGGTGTGGTCGCTTATTTTTGGTTTGCAGCAGTTTTTGAAACGCAAGGCCGCCGTCCGACGATACGTGCTGCTGACATTTGCGTCGTGGGCGTGCTACATCGTAGCCATGGTGGCGGTGGTGGTGCCGCTGCTGCCGCATCGGGGTGGTGTCAGCCGGACGTTTGTGGACGCCAGCTCGCCCTACATTGCGGTTACGGCGCCGTCTGGGCCTGCGTATTTGACCAACTATGACCACGTGATGAACCCGGTTGTTTCGGCTGGCGCTTCGGGCCGGGCCGGCATTCAAACGTACGTTGTTGTGTCGTGGCTGCTGCTGAGCGTGCCCATGAGTTTGATAGGGTTCGGTGCGCTTTTTGTGCTGAAAGTGCGCGTTACCAAGCGCGCCAAATACGCCGCTACCAATGCCGGCTTTGCCAACAAACTGCTGCGGCACGAGGACATTTCCCAGGCCTTTCCCGCCTTCCTGGACACATACTTTTTGGGGCACGACCTTAGTCGCATTATCCATCGGCTGGAGCTGTCGGGCCAACTTAGCTTGGTGAAGTTTTTCAAAGGCGGATCGGACGCAATCACCGTGCTGGTGCTGTCTGGCAACAAACTGTTTGTGAAAAAAATCATCCCGTTGCGATACGAAAGCCGCCTAAAAGCGCAGTACGACTGGCTGCGTCAGCACAAGCGCATGCCGTTCATTGTGCGCGTGCTGGACGAACAGCGCAGCGACCAGTACTACGCTATCGACCTTGCCTACAAGTCGGAAAACATTCCCTATTTTGAATACGCTCACCATCAGTCGCTGGCTGCATCCAAGGCTGTGCTGTCAGAGGTGTGGAAGGCGCTGTACGGCCACTTGCACGCCGACGCCAAGCCGCTGCAGGCATACCCAAAGCACCGCCAGCAGTACATAGACAAGCACATTTTTGACTGCGCCAAAAAAGCCGCGGCCCACAGCCCGGAGCTGACGCGCGTCATGCGCATGGAGCGCATTACCATCAACGGCCGCGAGTACGACAACCTGCACCAGGTAATGGCCAAAATCAGGAAAAACCGCCAGGCCTGGAAGGACATTGCCGCATACCAGCGCAGCGGCGTGGTGCACGGCGATCCGTCCATTGACAACATTTTGGTGTCCACCAAAACGAACAGGCCGCTGATTATTGACCCGGCGCCGGACGGCAATATCATTGAAGGGCCGGTATTTGACCTGGCCAAAATGATGCAGTCGTTTTACTGCGGCTACGAGTTTTTGTTTCGCGATGAAGACCCGGTGCACCTCGGCGCCGACAAGCGCATCAACTATCGTGACCACCGTTCGCAGCGCTATGCCCAGCTATGCAGTTTTGTGCAGCGCGAGCTGGCGCCCGAATACCTGAGCGAATCCGAGCAGCGTGCGCTGCTTTTCCACGCCGGCGCTTTGTTTATCCGCCGCTTGAAGCACCAGGTGCTGGCCTACCCGGAAAACACACTAAAGTTCTACGCCGTGGGCGTTAAAACGCTGAACGAATTTTTGGAACAGTACCAGCAGGGCTAGGCCGGCGTGCTGCGCCAGAAGCCCGAACCAGGTTCTAGGTAGCTTTCCAGGCCTGGACGGCTTGGCGGATGGCGCCAAGGCGCGGGCGCCCCGGGCGTTCCAAAATGGCTATGTCCTGCCCGTCAAAGTCGCCCTGCCGCCCGCTCCAAAACCCTGGGTGAATGGGCTGGGCCAGCTGCAGGCCGCCAATGCGTAGCAGCTCGTGGAGTTTCTCGGGCGTGTAGGCAATGGCGCCTTCCGGATACGTTTTGTTGTTGATGAAACAGCCAGGCTCCAGCTGATGCTTGAACTGCAGTGCGGGCTTGGTTTTTTTGATGAGCTCGCGAGCTTCGTCGTCCAGCACAAAGAACGATGCAAACACCTTGCCGCCTGGTTTCAAAATGCGCCGAAACTCTTGCAGGTAATGGGCAATGTCCCAGCTGAACATATGCGTGAAGACGGACTGCAGGACAATAAGATCGGCCCAGGCTTCGCCAGCGGGCAGGTGCGTGTCGGTAACTTTTAACTTGCCTTTGGGGTTGTGAATGGGGCTGTGAATGTCGGCGTAGTGAAAGGTGAAGTTGGGGTGCTGGCTGGAGATGTGCTGGGTACACCAGTCGATGCTGGGCTTGATGATATCCATGCCTATATACGTGCCTTTGTCTGACAGCCGGTCGAGCAAATGGATGGCATCGCGGCCAACGCCACAGCCAACTTCCAGAATGTTTGCGTCGCTTTTGAACGGCGTGTATTTGTCGTAGGCGTCCATATGGTAGCGGGCAATGTCATCCCAGGTGTCCACGCCGCCGCCAGTTAGGTCGATGAGCCGCCGCGGAATGGTGTAGCCGCGGTATTTGTAGGTAGGTTGCTTGGCCATTACGTTTTAGTATACGGCAAAACGTTTGTGTTTACTGCAACGGAAGATGAAAATAGTACCGGTTCCACACGCCAACCATCAGCACAAAAAACCGCGCTGGGTTTGCGGCCAGCCGGGCAGGGCTATTTTTGTGCAGTAGCGGCTTCGTATGCAGCCAGTTCTTCGGGGGTGCCAAACGAGGTAAACTCGCCCAGCGCGCCTTCCACTTTGCCTCCATTGGCGATAATCTCGTTAAATATGTATGACACAAAATATTCCGGATGCGTCTCGTCCAGCGGCCGGGCAAACACGCTGTCAGCATTTTCTACAAAGGTTTGGGTGGTGGCAATGAAGTAGCCGCCGCCAATGGCGTATGGCGAGATAACTTGCTTTTCGGCCGTGCGTTTCACCATGTTGTGCTCGTCCAGTTCGGCGTAGCTGTAGCGCGGGCTGTCGGACTTGAACAGCAGCAGGCCGCCGGCAATGCCGGACTCGCCGGACAGCGACCGTTTGATCATGTCAAAGTATGCCTGGCCGCCAATTTGTATGTCGCAGTCCATAATGAGTATGCCCTCGTTTGGCTGCAGGAATGGCTTAGCGCGGTAGGCGTCGCTTAGCGCGCCGGTGGCGGGTTCGTTGGTGGTGACCACATTTACTTCGGGCAGGGCGGCTTTTAGCTTGGTTTCTAGGTCGTGTTCGTCAACGTGCTCTTTGCGCAAGATGACGGTGTAGCGTTTGGCAGTGTCCAATGCATCAAAGCTGGCCAGGGCCTTGAGGAACATGGGCTGGCCGTCTACTGGGATGAGTGGTTTGGGCGTGGTAATGCCGGCTTTGGCAAAGCGTGAGCCATAACCCGCCATGGGCAAAACAATGTGCAGATTTCGCATGAGGAATGCTCTCCTATTTTTTGAATGGTTTGGATTGGTATTCGCCGGCGTCGTGCTGCTCGAACTTCAGGGCGCCCACGCGCCACAGCATCAGCTGACGGAAGGCGCGCCACGCCACCTGGAAGTTGCGCGCGTTGGTCACTTGGTCGCTCTCGTGCCAGGTGATGGGCACATAGGCAAGCTTGGTGTGCTTGCTGTAGTAGTCCAGCAGCAGGTCGAAGTTGAATGTCATACGATCGTTGAAGCCAAGGTAGCGGTGGTCGGTCAGGTCTTGCAGCCGGAAAAGATTCAGGCCCGAACCAAGGTCACGCGTGCGCCGAAAGGTAATGAGCGTGTACAGCGTGTTTAGTACGCGGTTGCCCCAAATGCGCTCGCCCGAGTAACCCTCCAGGTCTGAGCCTTTCATGAAGCGGCTGCCCAGCACGGCGCCAACTTCCGGGCGCGCCTCGGCTACGTCTAGCAGCAGGGCCAGCTCTTTGGCCTTGGCTTGGTCATCGCCGTGCAAGATTGCCACGTAGTCGGCTTTCATTTTTTCGCCGTACAGGAAGGCCATTTTGTGCGAGCCGCCTAGGCCCAGGTTGTGCACATTCTGCACCACTTGTACTTTGCTGCCAATTTTTTGTTTATCAATAGCGGCTTGAGCCACGGCTGCCGTGTCGTCGCCGCCGCGGTCGTCTATGACAATAACTTTTTCCAGACGTTCCAGCAGCTTTGCGTCGAAGCCTTTAAGCACGCGGCCAATCTGCTTTTCGCAGTTATATGCAGGAATGGCAACAAGCACCTTTGGTTGTTTTGCCACGAATATGTACCTCGTTTATGTTCTTAGGGAGTATTATAGCAAAGTTTCAGGGATGGCGCCGGGGCGGGCGCAGGGTTTAGGCTGTGGCCTGCTTGGCTTCTACATCGAGGGCAAACTCTAGCAAATGCTGGGGCATGTCTGGCTGCTCGGTCGCCCATCCTTTGTCGGCGTAACGGTGCAGGCGGAGAATCTCGCCCACGGCTTCGTTTTGGTCGCTTGGGTTTTCGGCGCTGAATGGGTATTCGGACGGCACGCGGTACAGGTGGCCAATGCTGCCATTGGCCTCGCGCTCCAGTGTGGCGGCCAGACGGCGCAGCGAGGTGGCATGGACCACGGCCGTGACTGATGCGCGGGACAGGTCTTGCTCCTCCATGACGCTCAGGCTGTTGCGGGCATTCTCGCCACCGTTTCGGGCGGCTTCTTCCAGGTAGACGGCGGGTAGACAGCTGGCGTAGTTATTGTGGATGGCGTCGCGGTAGAGTTCTTCGTCCAGGTAGTGAGCCTCGGATGAAAAGCCGCGCGCCTGCAGGTCGCCCGAGTCTTTGCCAAAGCCGCCCGTGATAATTATGTATCGCGCCAGCCCGTCCATCACCAGCGACCCGGCAGCTTGCGCAACCCGTTCGTCTTTGCGGCCAAAAACAACCAGGCCGCTTTCTGCCGTCGGTGCCTCGGCCGCGCTTAGGTAATCAAACATTTCTGTATAGTGGTTGGCGTTTGTCATAGGGTTATCCTACCGACCTTTCTAATGTCATGAATAGTTCTTTTTCCAGGTGAAGCAGGGTCTCGGTGCTGTTGGCGGCAAGGGCCAGGTTGTACTCGGGCGATTCTTTTACAACGCGTTGCAAAGCTACCCCGCCCAAGCTTGTGTACCGCTGCACCACGCCGCCGGCGCGCTCAACCAGGAAAAGTCCGGCCGACGTGTCCTCTGGAATGCCGCGTGCCGTCGTAAGGGCTGCTGCTGCCCGATCGCCGCCGCTGGCAACGTACAGTTGGTGTGCGCCGTTGCTTCCCACCTCCAGCACGCCAATGTTATCCAGCGCCAGGCTGCGCCGCAGGGCCAAGTGTTGCGGCAGGGTGAAGGCAGTGTTGCCGTCCTTTCCGCGAAACGGGAGGTTGTTGTCGATAAATACTTGGCCGCGGTCTGTAAGCGGATGTTTGTTGACGCGTACGTTAGGCGCGGTGCGTTGCACCTCGCCGTGCGTGCCATTGTCGGCAATGATGCGGCCTACCACGCGGCCCTTTGGACCGAAAGATGACAGCATGCGGCCGGTGGCCGGTTCGCCAATAGCCGCACCATACACGCTGCCGTCAGCGTTGTATGCAGTGCCAATAACGGTAGAGTTTGGCGAGCCCACCACCTTTGACCGCGTCCCATCCAGCGGGTCCCAGCCCATGCGGATGCCGCTGTTGTCGCCTGTCGTGCTGGTGCCTTCTTCGCTCTGGAACGGCACGCCGGGCAGCATGGCGGCAAACACGCCGGCGGCAACGGCCTCGCTGCGCAGGTCCCAGCGCGTCACAAACGTGTCGTCTTCCTTTTGCATGACGCCGCCTTGGGCAAACGAATCTTCCAGCTGGCCCTGCCGAACAATGCGCATAGAGTTCCAAATGCCCGTCAGCACCGCGTGCTCCACCGGATCGTCCACCTGCATATCTATGTGTTGGAATGTTTCGTTCATGTATAGAAAACCTCAATAATGCGAGTACTATAACATACTTTCTTTGCTATGTTCACCTTGGCGCTACAAAACGCTGACGGCCGAGGATACGTCCGGCCGCAAAAGGTTGTGCTGGGGCAGAAATATGGTGTGGCGGCCAATCTCGATGCCCGCGCCCAGCAGCAGGGTGATGGGCTGGATTTTGCCTTCGGCGTCAATGCCGTGCTCTGGGTGTCCAACGCTTTCAAAAAACGCTTGCACGCTGGAGGCCAGTCCTTGTTCTGGCAGGCGCATGCCAAGCCGCCCGGCGCAATTTCCAGGAACCTTCCACGGGCCTTTGCGAAGGGAAGGGTGAACGGGCCGCAGCATGCCGTCGTCAAACCGGAATATGTTCCCTAGTCGCTCGGTGTCTTGTCTCGTTCCAATGTGCGCACTTTGCGTTCCGTTGGGGTTTGCTGCAATATTGCGGATGGTTGCCCTGTTGATACTGGCGAGGCTTGCCAGGGTTTGTATATTTGCATGCAGCACCTGGGCAACGTAGTTGGCATCTGGCGTTTCGCGCATGGAAGATGTAATGGCCAGGTGTCCTGCCAAGAGTACGTCGTGCAAGGCGGCATTATTTTCAATGCTGCCCTGCAAGGTGTCCAGCAGCAGCGTTCTTGTGCGCCATTTTGTGCTCCATGTTGCAAGCGATGGCTGATGCGCGTAGGCGTCCGCCAGCCGGCCATAAACAAGACTTTGGGTGGACGCCTGGGCCTGTTGTATGTGTCGGCTTGACGGCTGCCGTGTATCCACGTCATCCATAGCTTTGTCTAGCAGGCTGAACATTACTTTCATCCACGTGTCATGCACGCCATGGTAGCGGGCGTTTACAAAAAGCGTGCTGTAGTCTAGGGTCCCGCTGCCCTCGGTTGCTACAAAAGCTTCACGCTCTGTGGTGGTCATATTATGCAGCTGATTGACAATGGTGCTGTTGATGGCCAGCGCGCCCGGCCCGCGATACGCGGCACGCACCTTGCGGGCAATGGCAACATTTGCTTTGGCCGGGTTGTGCCGAAGCATAAGGTGGTATGCATGTTCTTGCTGGTCAACCAGCCCGCGTACGATGTCCGCGCTGCTGTCGGGCGTATCAATGAAGGACTGCGCCGCTGCTTCCAGGGAATCATGCCCGGCATGCAGGCTGGGGCTGTACGGGCACGCCGACGTAGGCGCGTTTTGCTCGGCATGCGTCATGCGAAAGGTTGGCGGCCGCTTCGGTTATTGGTCAAGAAGGCCCAGCAGGTAGCGGCCGTATCCGGATTTTACCAGTGGGTCGGCCAGGGCGCGCAGCTGTTTGTTGTTGATAAAGCCCTCGCGCCAGGCAATTTCTTCAATGCAGCCCACCTTTAGGCCGGTGCGCTTTTCTACTACTTCCACAAAGTTTGACGCGTCCATCATAGAGCCAAATGTGCCCGTGTCCAGCCAAGCCGTGCCGCGGTCCAGTAGCGAAACTTTCAGCTTGCCCTGGCGGCGGTAGGCATCCAGCACTTCGGTAATCTCAATTTCGCCGCGGCCGCTGGGCTTGACCGCACGGGCAATGTCTACCACGTTGTTGTCGGTGAAGTACAGGCCGGCGTTGGCGTAGTTCGACTTTGGTTTTTCCGGCTTTTCTTCAATGGACAGAACGTTCATGTTCTTGTCGAATTCGTACACGCCGTAGCGCTCCGGGTCGGTTACCGGGGCGGCAAAGCCAACGGCGCCGTCAACGTCTGTGTATTTTTTCAGCTTGTTGCCCATTTGGGTACCGTGGAAAAGGTTGTCGCCCAAGATCATGGCCGTTTTTTCTTTGCCAATAAAGTCGGCGCCTACCAGGTATGCATCGGCCAGGCCGCGCGGCGTCTCCTGTACTTTGTAGGTAAAATTGCAGCCAATCTGCTCGCCGCTGCCCAGCAGTTCTTCAAAACGCGGCAGGTCTTTGGGTGTGGAAATGATCAGCACGTCGCGGATGCCAGCGCTCAAAAGCGTAGACAGCGGGTAGTAGATCATGGGCTTGTCGTAGATGGGAATGAGCTGCTTGATGGTTGCTTTGGTGATGGGGTACAGGCGCGTGCCTGAACCGCCGGCGAGGATGATCCCTCTCATGCGTGGTCCTCCTTTGTTTGCTGGGAAATGTAGGTGCCAAGGTCGTCGTGCCAGTCGCGAAGCTGCAGGCCGGTGGCCTTGATTTTGGACAGGTCCATGATGCTGCGCAGCGGGCGCGGGGCGGCCTGGGGCTTGTCCTGGAAGTAGGCTTCGGTGGTGGTGTCGGTGACGGTGAGGTCGTCGCGCTTCAGGGCTTTGAAGATGGCGCGAGTGATGTCGGCCCAGCTAGCGGGGTCGCCGTCGTTGGAGACGTTGTAGGTGCCGGGCTCGGCCTTGGTTTTTAGCAGGTGGTCAATGGCGTCCACTAGCGTGCCTGTGAAGGTAAGCCGGCCAACTTGGTCGCTGACCACTTTGGGCGAGATGTTTTTTTCGGCCAGGCCCATCATGATGCGGACAAAGTTGTGCCCCTCGCCAATCACCCACGACGTCCGCAGAATGTAGTGCTGCGGCGTGGTGGCTGCGGCAATGTCGCCCGCGGCCTTGGACTGGGCGTAGACGCCTAACGGCGTGGGGTGCTCGGTCTCGGTGTGCGGGTCTTTGGTGCCGTCAAAGACGTATTCGGTGGAAAGGTGCACCAGCGTGATGTTGTGCTGGGTAGCGGCACGGGCCAGGTGGCCCACGGCCACGGCGTTGACTTGCCAGGCGGCTTCGCGGCCCTCGGGCGTTTCGGCGCCGTCAACGTTGGTGAAGGCGGCGGCATTCAGGATGACATCTACGCTGGACCAGTCAAAGTTGGCTACTGATTGCTCGTCGGTAATGTCCAGCTCGTTGCGGTCTGTTGCCCGCGCCTGCGGGTAGCGCTCGTGCAGGGCAGTGCCCAGCTGGCCATTGGCGCCAAGGATGAGAAAACGGCTGCTATCCATGGTTATGCCTCCAGTGGTTTTACGTCTTTGAGTAGGGGATGGTTGCGGTCGCGGTCGGACATAGTGGCTTTGTCGAGTGGGATGGGCCACTTGACGCCTACGTCCGGGTCGGCCAAGTTGGCAAAGCAGTACTTGTCGTAGTTGTCGGCGCTCCAATGTGCGTTGACGCTGTAAAGGTAGTAGGTGTCCGGCTCAAGCGTTTGGAACGAGTTGGCCACGCCGCGCGGCAGGAAGACGGCCGTGTTGGGGCCAATTTCGGTTGTGACCACTTTGCCAAAGCTGTCGCCCTTGCGCAGGTCTACGTATGCGGCAAACACTTTGCCCTTCACCACCGAAATGTATTTGTCCCACGGCTCGGCGTGAAAGCCGCGTGTTACCCCGGCTTCTTTGTTGTACGACAAACTGTTTTGCACAACGTTGAAAGCCTCGGGCATGCCGGCGGCCACCAGCTTTGCCTTTTGATATTTTTCCTGGAAATAGCCGCGCTCGTCCCCCACATCGGTCACATCAAAAATGATGAGGCCGGGGATGTCTGTGGTGTGTGCGGTGAATTCGGTGGTTGGTACGCCCATAAAGCTATTGCTCCTTTTCGTTATAAAGTTTCGCTGCGTAAAGTGCGGTAAGTGTGCCAGCGGTGACAACGGCGTGGTCGTTGTGCGCCAGCAGGTTGCGTTCAATGTCGTCGAAGCTGAAAAATTGGCCGGACTGGATGTCTTCGTCTGGGTCGCGCTCGTCTGTTACCAACTGCACATTGCGCGCCAGAAAAACGGCGAATGGCATATTGCCCACGCCTGGTGCCTGAAAAAACGTTCCCAAAGGAGTCCAGTCGTTGCTTTGCAGACCGGTTTCTTCCAGCAGTTCGCGCTGGGCATTTTCCAGCAGGTTGTCGTCCTCGGCGTGCCCTGCGGGCACTTCCCACACGGTGCGGTTAATGGAGTAGCGGTACGACTGTTGCAGCAGCACTCGGCCCAGTTCATTCATGGCTACAATAAAAACAGACGGATGGTGTAGGTCTACCACGTTGTATGTTAGCTCTTTGCCAACATGGTTGCGCACGCGGTCCTGGCGCACGCGGAACCACGGGTTTTGGAAGACCTCTTTGGAAGATTCGGTTTGCCAGCCGGCCACGCGCTTGCCCCTATTGTCCTTGTTTGGCGTAGGCGGCTTCTACGGCGTCTTTTTGTGATTGCCACCAGCTGCGGTTGTCGGTGTACCACTGGATGGTTTGTTTCAGGCCTTCCTTCATGCCGTTGGTATCGGTGTACTGCGGCTGCCAGCCAAGCTCGGTGCGCAGGCGGGTGCTGTCCATGGCGTAGCGCATGTCGTGGCCGGGGCGGTCGGTGACGTGCTCGTACCAGTCCTTCGGCTTGCCCATAAGCTCCAGGATCATCTCAATGACCATCTTGTTGCTGGTGTGGTCGTTGTCGGCGCCAATGATGTACGTTTCGCCCATCTCGCCCTTGTCCAGGATGATGTGCACGGCACTGTTGTGGTCGTCCACGTGGATCCAGTCGCGCACGTTTTTGCCTTCGCCGTACAGTTTGGGTTTGATGTCGCTAAGGACGTTGGTGATTTGGCGCGGGATGAATTTTTCGATGTGCTGGTATGGGCCGTAGTTGTTAGCGCAGTTGCTGATGGTTGCCTTGAGGCCAAAGCTGCGAACCCAGGCGCGCACCAAGTGGTCCGAGCTGGCCTTGCTGGCCGAGTACGGGCTGGACGGGTTGTAGGGCGTGGTTTCTTTGAAGCGGTTGGGGTCGTCCAGCTCTAGGTCGCCAAAAACTTCGTCGGTTGATATGTGGTGCAGGCGCTTGCCGTGCTTGCGTACAGCTTCCAGGATTGTCACGGTGCCGACAATGTTGGTTTGAATGAAGGGCCACGGGTCGCGCAAGCTGTTGTCGTTGTGGCTTTCGGCGGCAAAGTGCACCACAATGTCGGTTTCGCCCACCAGCTTGTCCATGAGGTCGCGGTCGCAGATGTCGCCTTGGACAAAGGTGATTTTGTCAGCCACGGGTTCCAGGCTGGCTTGGTTGCCGGCGTAGGTCAGTTTGTCGATGACCGTCACGTCGTACTCGGGGCGGTTTTTGACGGTGTAGTGTACAAAGTTCGCCCCAATAAACCCTGCACCACCGGTGATTAGCATCTTCATAGTGATTTCAGTATAGCATCCGTTAGGCGGCGGCGCCGGCGATTAAGCTTGTGACTTTTGCAACAAGCTGGTCTAGCTGAGATTGTGTGTCAGATTCTGCGTTTAGGCGAATGACCGACTCGGTGTTGCTAGGCCGCACGTTTAGCCAGCCATCTGGCAGCGTGACCGTGATGCCGTCCAGCCGGTCCTGCGGGCTGTCCTTGAATGCGTCGGCAATGCGCTGTATGACAGCGTCTTTGTCGTCTACCTTGAAGTTGGTTTCAGGGATGGATGCGTAGGTGGTGTATTGCTGGCGCAGCTGGGAGAGTTTTTTGCCGCTCAGCGTGGCTACGTACAGGCCGATGACTGCCGCGATCAGGCCAGAGTCGGCGTACCAGTTGTCACGGAAGTAGAAGTGGCCCGATGCTTCGCAGCCGAACGAGGCGTCGGCCTCGCGCATGGCCTGCTTGATGTTGGAGTGCCCCACGCGGGTGCGGATGCCGGTGCCGCCCTTGGCCGCAATAATGTCCGGCACGGTGTGGCTAACACGGGCGTCATACGTGATGGGGCTGCCTGGGAATTTGTCCAGGAAGTATTCGCCAAGCATAGCGGCCATGACGCTGCCGGGCAGCACGGTGCCGGTTTCGTCCAGCAGGAACGCGCGGTCGCCGTCGCCGTCAAAAGCGACGCCGCCGTCCAGGCCCTTTTCTTTTATTTGGGCAATGAGGTCGGTGAGGGTTTCGAACTTCATGGGGTTGGCTTCGTGGTTGGGGAAGGTGCCGTCCAGTTCGAAGTACAGCTCGGTGATTTGCCACGGTACGTGTTTTTCCAGAAATGGGAAGATAGCGCCGGCCATGCCATTGCCGGCGTCGACGCCCAGGCGGAGCGGGGTGAGCTTGCCGGGCTCTATAAAGCCAAGCACATGCGTGATCCAGTCTTCGCGTACGTCCTGTGTTTTGAGACTGCCCGCGCTGGTGGCGGGCGTAAACTGGTTGGCAATGGCCGCGTCGCGTACTTTGTCCAGGCCGGACGACAGGCCCACGGGGCGGGCTTCCTCGCGGCACAGCTTAATGCCGTTGAACTCGCCCGGGTTGTGGCTGGCTGTAACCATGGCGCCACCGGCCATCTCCAGCTTGCCGACGGCGAAGTAGATCATGTCGCTGGTGACTTCGCCAATGTCAACAACATCGCGCCCCATGTCGCGCAAACCTTGGATGAGCGCGCCGGCCAGCTCGCCAGAGTCGGCACGCATATCGCGGCCCACGGCCACCGCGCCCTGCTGGGGCAGAAAGCTGGCAAACGCCATGCCAATTCGCTTTGCTGTTTCCGCGTTCAGTTCGGTCCCCACCTTGCCCCGCACGTCGTAGTCTTTAAAAATGCTTGGCACAATGTCCATGTAGATCCCCTCGATTATGAAAGTAGCTATAGTGTACTACGAAGTTTGGCCTGGCGCGATCCGCAGCTTGGGGCCACGACCACGGCTACCATCCTTTTTCAGGTGCTGGCTCTATGGGCGCCAGTCTGGCCAGTAGTTCCTCGGCTTCTGCGGCAGAGGCAATATGCGTGCCCTGCGCGCGTTCCTGTAGACGTGCTCGCTGGCCATGGATGGCACGTGCAAGGCCTGCTGCACTGCTCTCAAGAATTGCGGCTGGCGTAGGCCGCCAGTCCGGGCGCGTCCACAGTACGGCGCGCGCCGGCGGGAAGGTTTGCTTGGTCAGCTGCAGCGTGTCGTCATCGGTTAGCTCGGCTGTGAAGCTGGTGCGGACGCCGTCCGGGTTATCCCAGCCAACCAGGGCAAGGTTGCGCACCGTGGGGTCGGTGATGTTGCTTTCCCCTTGCGGGTACCGGATAAAAAGGACATGCTGATGCCAGCGCGTTTTATTCGGCGCGCTGTGGTTGGGGATATTCAGGCCGGGCTTGGTTGGCACCAGCTCGGTTATGCGGTCTACCTCGTTTATAATATCTTGCGTTTGCTGGGGTGTGGCGGGCGTCTCGCCTCTGCCGATTGCTTCTAACATGCTGCCTATCATAACACAAATGTCCAAAGGCGCGCGACGCGCCCGGTTACGAACGTAGTACACTATAGCTACTTTCATAATCGAGGGGGAAACAACATGAAGATTATTGTGACAGCCGGCGGACAGGGCACAAAGCTGTGGCCGTATTCGCGCGAAGACCGGCCCAAACAGTTTCAGCCCATCATAGGCAACAAAACGCTGTGCAGCATGACCATTGAAACGTTGCTGCAGGCCTATGCTCCCGAGGACATTTATTTTTCCACCAAGCCCCGGTTTATCAAATACTTGTCCGAGCAAGCCCCGCAAATTCCGCTAAAGAACTATTTGCTCGAGCCAAACCTGGCCAAAGACCGCGGCCCGGGCGAGGGCTATGCCTTTCTGCGCCTTAGCATGCTGCACCCGGGCGAGCCGTTTTTCCTGGTGCAGATAGACTGCGTGCGGCGGCCCGAGGAAGCGTTTTTGCAAACCATTGCCGACGCCGGCAAGCTGGTGGAACGCGACAAAAAGTTTATTTCCGGCGGCATCAAGGCTACCGAGCCAAACATGGGCGTGGACTACTTGCAGTTGGGCGAACGCGTGCCCACCAACACATCGCAAGAAGTCTACCGCGTTTCCAAGTTTCTGGGACGCCGCAGCAGCTACCGCGAAACCAAAGAGCTGATCGAAAACTATCACACCGCCACCTACTGCAACCACAGCTGCTGGTACCCAGAGCTAATGCTGGACGCGTACAAGCAGTACCGGCCGGACTGGTACGCCGCGCTGCTGAAAATTCGTGATGCCTTGGACAAGCCGGGCGAAGATGCCGCCGTCCACGACATTTACGCCACCATGGAAAAAGGCGCAACCGAGGAAGTAACCAAGCACGTCATGAAGGACGGCGCGATCATTCTGCTGCCATACAAATGGACGGACGTGGGCACGTGGGGGTCGGTGTATGAGTTTTTTGCCAGCGGCGATGCTGCCAACTACACGGACGGCCAGGTGGTGACTGTGGACACCAACGGCTCGTTGATCAAAACAAGCAGCCCCGGCAAGCTGGTGGCCGTGGCCGGCCTGGACGACATTGTGGTGGTAGACACCGACGACGTGCTGCTGGTGATACCCAAAAACAAAATAGAAAAAATCAAGGACATCCAGGCCGAACTAAAGCGCGGCGCCGGCAAAAAATATTTGTAAGTGCTGTATTGCCGGCCGAAAGAGGCGAGTGCACTGCACTCTGGGTCGTGTGAAATCGGTCTCAAAGACCGATTTCAGCCCAACGCTTTCAAAGACTTCCAGCGAAAGTCTTTGAAAAAAGAGTGGCCCAGAGTGCAGTGCGCCCGCCTCTTTCGGCCGACCTACCATCGTTATTTGTCGAGGTTTTGGCGCCAGCGCCAGGCGTCGCGGACGGCGTCCTCGATGGTTTTTTCGGCGTGCCAGCCCAAGGTTTCCCCGGCTTTTGTAACGGTTGCATAAGACACGACGATATCGCCCGCCCGGCGATCACTGATGTTGTAGGGTACTTTAATGCCGTTGATTTGCTCGAAGGCCGTGATAAGTTCCAGCACGCTTGTGGGTATGCCGGTGCCGATATTGAAGGTATCAAAAGTGCCGGCCTTGGCTTGATTGGCATAGGCCAGCGCCGTGACGTGCGCGCGGGCCAGGTCCACCACGTGGATATAGTCGCGCAAGCAGGTGCCGTCGGCCGTATCGTAGTTGTCGCCGTAGACATGAAGGGGTTTGCCGGTTGCAACGGCGTTGACCATGATCGGCAGCAGGCTTTGCGGCGGCGTTTTGGACAGCTCGCCCAGCTGGCCGGACGGGTGTGCACCCACCACGTTAAAGTAGCGCAGCGCAATGCCGCGCAGGCTGGGGTTGGCCGCGCAGGTGTCGGCCAGGATGATTTCGTCCATACGTTTGCTCCAGCCGTAGGGAGACTCGGGGGCGCAGGGCGTGGTCTCGGTGACCGTGTCGGTGGGCGGGTTGCCGTAAACGGCAGCGCTGGACGACAGCACAATGTCGCGCACGCCGCACGCCAGCGCCGTCTGCAGCATGCCTACAAAGCCGGCAACGTTATTGTGGTAGTACTTCAGCGGGTCGGCGACAGATTCGCCCACGGCCTTGAACGCGGCAAAGTGGATGATGCCGTCCACCTTTTCTTTTGTCAGCACGCGTTTCAGCGCGCCGCTGTCTTGGTAGTCTTGTTCGTAGTGGGCGATGGTTTTGCCGGTGAGCTTTTCCAGCCGGTCAAGTACGCCGCGGTCGCTGGTTATGAAGTTGTCGACGATAACCGGCCGGTGCCCGGCCGCCAAAAGCTCCACAATGGTGTGCGAGCCAATGTACCCGGCGCCGCCAATAACTGCAATTGTTTTCATGGTTTCTCCTTGTAGTGCGCCGCAATGCAGGCCTGCACCTGGGCGCGGAAGCTGGCTGGGCTGAAGCGCTGGGCATAGGCGCGAATGTGCGCGTGGTTAAAACGGTGGGTGGGAAATGTTTGCAATGCGTGGGCCAGGCTGCTGACGGTTTGTTCGTCGAAAAATATGCCGGTTTTGCCAGGGTCGACCATGTCGAGGGCGCCGCCCTTGTGGTAGGCAATAAGCGGAGTGCCGGCAGCCAGGGCCTCGGCTGGCGTAACGCCAAAGTCTTCCAGCTGGGGGAACAGAAATGCTTCTGCCGAGGCAAAGTGCTCTGCCATTTGCTCGTCTGTTACATTGGCTGGAAACTCTACAGTGGGGCCGGCCATGGCCACCAACCGGTCGTGCTCTGGCCCGCGGCCAATGACGCGCAGTGGCAGGTTGGCCTGCGTGCAAGCCTGCACTGCCAGGTCAAAGCGCTTGTAGGGCGTTTGCCGCCCGGCAATCACAAAGCCGTGGCGTTGCCGCGCGGGCACATTGAAGCGTTCAACGTCCACCGGCGGGAAAACCACGGTAGATTCCCGCTGGTAGTAGCGGCGAATGTCCTCCTGGGTGTGGGTGGAATTGGCCAGTACCACATCAGCACGCTGGGCGGCGCGGTAATCCCATGCGCGCAGCGGGCCCACCAGCAGCCGAAGGCCTATACGGGCCAGCGGGTCAAATACGCCAAAGCCGGGCCGGCGCAGGTACTGGTCGTATAGCCCCCAATAGTAGTGCGTGGGCGCGTGGCAGTAGTTGATATGCAGCGTGCTGCTGGGCGTGCGCACGCCCAGTGCCTCGCCATTGCCCGAGCTGCTGATGACAATGTCGTACTGGCTTAGGTCCAGCCGGCTGAACCACCATATGCGCAGCACGGGCAAAAATTTGCGCAGCTTGGAAAACGGCCAGCGCTGCAGAAAACCGGTGACCACTTTGTTGTCCAGCCGCTTGCGCCACTCGTCGGTACAGTACGATGTGTAAATGGGTGCGTCCGGAAACATGCGGTGCAACTCTTGCACCACGCGCTCGGCACCGCCCACCACCAGCCAATCTTGCACTATGGCCACCTTTGGTTTTTTGCCGCTCACGGCTACTCGGCTCCCCGGCGCTCCAGCACGGCGCGTACGGTTTTGGCCAAAATAACCAGGTCGAACCAAAAGCTCCAGTTTTGCACGTAGTACAAATCCAGCTTGCGCCGTTCGTCAAAGCCAATGTCGCGCCGGCCCGAAATAACCGCCAGCCCCGTAATGCCGGATTTTACGCTTAGGATAGCGTGCCGCTTGCTGTACAGTGCCAGCTCTTGCGGGATGAGCGCGCGCGGCCCCACCAGGCTGATATCGCCGCGCACCACATTCAGCAGCTGCGGCAGTTCGTCCAGGCTGGCGCGGCGCAACAAACGGCCCAGGCGGCTGAAGCGAGGGTCGTTCTCTATGCGGTCGCCCCGCTCGCGGTAGGCCTTGATGAGATCCGGCCGGCCCATTTTGGTAAAGGCTTCTTCCGGTGTCAGACCATTGTAGGCGGCCCGGATGGTGCGGAACTTGAACACCTGGAACTCGTGGTTAAACCGCGTCAGCCGGGTTTGACGAAAGAAGATCGGGCCGTGCGGATCGCTGATTTTTTGCGCCAGCATCACTAGCAACATAAGGGGCGAGGCCAAAACCAGCAGCAGCCCACCTACGGCCAAGTCGAACAAGCGCTTCACAATGCGCCCCCAGCCAAACAGCGCGGTTTGGTGTACGGCAATCACCGGCACGCTGGAACGAAACAGCTCTACCTCTATGTTGCCCACAAACAGCTCGCTATTGCCCGGCACGAAACGGTAGTTGGCATGGTGCTCTTGGGCGTAGGTAAGAATTTCGGCATTGCGCCATTCGTCGGCGTACAGTTCGGTTTGGATGATGCCATGCAGGTCGCCGGCGCGCCCTTCTTCCAAAAACTTTTTGAAACTGGGGAAGGTGGGAATGTGCGGCACGTCCACAAACTTTCTGCTGCCCACCACGCCAACAATCTTGTAGCCAGAGCGTCGGCTGTAGTGTAGCGTGTCTACCAGCTCGCGGGTCATTTGCGTGCTGCCGGTGATGAGCACACGCGTCAGGCCGATGTTGTAGCTGAACAGTTCGGTGCGGACAAGCCGCGCCAGGTTGCGAAACAGGACCAAAAACGCAAAGCCCAGCGCAAACCCATAAATGGGCACCAGCCGCGCCGGGAAAATGGGCGTTTTGGAAATGAAATTGCAGAACACCAAAAACAGCAGGCCCACAAACGACCCCACAAACAACCGGCCCAGCTCTACGAACCGTTTCTCGTAGATGTTGTGGTCGTACAAGCCCAGCAGGGCAAATATCAAAATCCAAAATGGCAGCACCATCAGAAATACGCCCAAGTATGTGGCAGCATGAATGGGCTCCAGCAGCGGCCGCGGGTCCAGCTTCACCCGCAAAATGTATGCCGCCACAAACGCCGCCACCAGGGCAAAGAAGTCACCCACAATCAAACAGGCATTATATATAAGAGACGCATTGTTTTTCATGGAAGTACCTCAATTTAACCCCATCGTGCCCGGATACGCAAACATGGGCATAGGGCGGCGGCCGGCTGCGCTTGCTATACTGAAATAATGCGTCACGCACCCGACGTTCGCCGACTCCATCCGCGCATCGCGCAATTCTTGGAGTATATGGTGGGCGGGGCGGCGTACTTTTGGGTGGGATATGTGGTGTTTGCTTTGGCGTACTCCGGCCTGCATGCGCCCTGGCTGCCAGCAAAGATGGCCGCGGACGTGGTGGGCTGGAGCATAAACTATCTCATTCAGCGCTACTGGGCATTTGACAGCGTCAGCCTGCGGCGTCACAACGGACGCGTGCTGGGGCGGTATGGGCTGGTGACGGCGGCGAACTTGGTGCTGGACTACCTGATTATTGCCGGACTGAAGCACGCGGGCGTCAGCCCGTACGTTGGCTTCTTTATATCGTCCGGGTTTTTCACATTTTGGAACTATGCTTGGTACCGCTTCTGGGTATTCATGGGTCAACCAACAACGAAAGGGGAAAAGGCATGAGCGACACAATTCGTCCCACCAAAAAGCAGCGTGAGCTGTTACAGTACATCGAGCAATTTATCGGGGAGCATGGCTACAGTCCCAGCTACCGCGAGATTATGAACGGGCTGCGGTACAGCTCGGTGGCCACCGTGGCACTGCATGTCAACAGCTTGATCAAGCGCGGACATTTGCGCAAGCGCGATCACTCTGCCCGCTCGCTGGAAGTTACCCAGCCTGGCGAGGCACGCAAAGTGGTTAGCAACGACATCAAGCCCGCCGAGGAAAAATGGCTGATCGAAAAGGTAGAGTACTTTTTTGCCGAGCTGGAGCAGGGAGGCGAAGTGGCGCAGGCGCATCTGGACAATTTGTACGTGCTGGTGGGCGCGCTTAAAGTGTTGGGGCTGGACGGCGCCGCGCAAAGTTTTGTGCCGCGTTTGAGCGAGCTAAAGCGGCGTTTGCCGGCCTGAGGCTTGCCCGCGCCACGCCCGGAGCTATACTAAAAGCATGAGCGATACAGCCGAAGAGCCGGCCGAGTTTGACCCATATGCTGAGCTGGTAAAAGAAAAATCGGCCGCGCTGTTTTGCGACAACTGCGGCCACTACCCCATCCAGCCGCTGCACGGGCATTTTGTATGCCCGGCCTGCCACATGCCAACCAAATGCTGCGAAGGCTTGCCGGCAGAGTAGCCTGCCGTAATTGGCCCAGCCTCCGAGCCCTTGTACTCTCTCTGGACCGTCAACGGCAGCGCAGCCGGAGGCCAATCTTCTAAGAACTTGACAACAACCATAAGCACTTGCTACTATCAAGAAACTTCCGTGCGGGTGGTGACCCGCCAGAGAGACAAACAATATTAAAACAAAATACTGATGGTTCGTTTGTTTTGGTGAAGGGCAGACGGCCGTTCAAGGAGGTGGTATGGGCGTCAAAATTAAAGTGGTCGGCTCGAAGCCGGCGCGTATTCCTGTTGTGGTGCGCAAGCCGGCTTGGCGAGAGTTTTTGACGTATTAATAAAACGAATGCCAGCCGGCGCTGCACGTCTTTTCTGGAGCCACTTTTTTCAAAACCATTCACAGGATGGTTTGAAAGCGTTCGGCTAAAATCGGTCTTTTAAACCGATTTTACAGTCTCCAGCAAAGACGTGCAGCGCCGGCTGGCCAATCGTCTAGAAACTATTTATTTCTTCAGGAGCGGGTCGATGACCTGCGAAAATGCGTCAACCGTAGGCGTGGGGTGAACGGCTTTGCCGTTGAAGAAGAATGTTGGCGTGGCTTCGGACTGGCCGGTTTTGCCGAAAGCGTTTAGGTCGGCATTGATAAGGTTGTTCACCTTGGTGCTGGCAAAGTCGGTTTTGAACTGGTTCACGTTTAGGCCAATTTGCTGCGCGTACGCATTGAAGTAGTCCACGGCATTTTTGGCCTGACCCCAGGCGTTTTGGTTCTCGTAAAGTGCGTCGTGCATTTGCCAGAACTTGCCCTGCAGGCCGGCGGCTTCGGCAGCGCGTGCGCTGGCAAAAGCGTTTTGGTGGATTTGGCTAAGCGGTAGGTTGCGGAACTGGAAGGTAATGTCGTCGCCGTACTTTTGCACAACTTGTTTGACGATGGGGTAGTAGGTGTCGCACACGGGGCACTCGTAGTCGCCGTATTCTGTCAGTGTGACGCCTTTTTTGCCTGCGCCCAGGGTGTGGTTTGTGGGTGACGTGCCGCCGCTGGGTGCAGCTGCCTTGTGGTTTCCTTTCAGGAAAATGATGCCTGCAAAAATGATAATGATAACGCCGATGATGGCCCAGAACCGTTTATCCATGTTGGGTTTGCTCCTTCTTTCGACCTTAGTATACAACTTCTGGCCAGGCTTTGAAATTCAGGTTGGGGCGGCGTAAGATGGGAGCATGGTTACAAGCATATTCGGGTTCCTGGCTGTGGCGGCAGCGTTGCTGGCTGCGGCGCTGGACCGCTTGTATGGCGCGCTGCCGTCGCGTGAAATGAAACGGTTGGCCGCCCAGGGCGAGCCGCTGGCGCAATCGCTGTACCGGGTGGTGGCGTTTGGCGCCAGCCTGCGGTTGCTGCTGCGGATTGCGGTGGTGGTGCTTTTGCCGGTGGGGTTGTTTTTGCTGGCAAGCAGTTTGCCGCTGGCGTTCGCACTGGCAAGCTTTGGTGCGGTGGTGGTGGCATGGCTGCTGCTGCCCGCGCTGCAGCTAACGCCGCATACGGCACCGGTGGCGTCGGCCGTGGCGCCCGCGCTGCAGTTTGTGCTGCGGTATGTGCATGCACCGCTGGCGTCGGCGGCGCGTTTTGCCGGACGGTACCGGCACGCGCATCTGCATAGTGGTTTATTCGAGAAAGAAGATGTTGCGCTGCTTTTGGACCAGCAGGCAGAGCAGGCCGACAACCGCGTGTCGCCACACGATCTGTTGCTAATGCGCCGTGCCCTGTACTTTGGCGATAAAACGGCGGCCGACATTGTGCAGCCGCGTAAATCGGTGCGCATGCTGGACGCCGGCGAAAGCCTGGGCCCCATTCTGCTGGACGAGCTGCACCACAGTGGCCAGCCGGCGTTCATTGTGCACGAGGGCGGGCCCGACCACGTGGTGGGCACGCTGTCGTTGCAACAAGCGGTAGAGGCAAAGCAGACCGGGCATGTGCGCGACGTCATGCAATCCCAGGTGTGCTACGTGCACGAGGACTTCAGCCTGCCGCAAGTAGCTGACGCGCTGGCCATCACCCGGCAATCAATTGCCGTGGTGGTGAACGGCTTTGACGAAGTAGTGGGAATTGTCACGCTGCAGCAACTGCTGCAAGAATTGTTTGGCGAAGCGCCTGCCGCTGACGCGCCCAATTATACCGACCGAGCTGTCGTGGCCTCGTACCGGCTGCATGCTGCCGAAGCGCCAGCCGAAGAAAAAACGCCTGCCGAGGAACCGTCTTCTGCCGAACCCGTAATCACATCCGACCCCGACGCCCCATCTTCCAGCACCGAGCCCGCCAGCTAGACGCGCACTGGGCTGGCCCTTTGCCGCCCCTCCTCAGAGGTGATATAATCGCATACATGAGTTATATGGTCTGCCGCAACACGAATCCTTGGGTCGGCGCCGCAGTGTAGGCTGCACGCGGCGTGATCGGCCCTGCCGTAAGCCGCCCATTTTAAAAAAGGAGACATGATGCGAACCATTACGAAAGACCTCAGCCAGCACGCCGGGCAGTCTGTGACTGTAGAAGGCTGGCTGCACAAAAAACGCTTGCTGGGCGGGCTGACCTTCATTAATATCCGCGACCGCGGCGGGCTGGTGCAGGCAGTTATCAAAGACAAAAACGAGGTGGAAAAGCTGCGCGGCCTGCAGATTGGCACTGTGCTGCGCGCCCAGGGTACGGCTGTGGACGAGCCGCGCGCGCCCGGCGGCATAGAGCTGCACGACGTCACCCTGGAAGTGCTGGTGCCGGTAACGCACGAGCCACCCGTTGAAATTGACAAGCCGCTCAGCCACAAGTCCGAGAACCTGGACACGCTGTTTGACAACCGCGTCGTTGGACTGCGCAACTTGCAAGAGCAAGACATCTTCCGGCTGCGTGCCGGTGTGGTGCAGGGTATCCGCGCATTTTTGCAGGCGCAAGACTTTGTCGAAATCCAAACCCCCAAGCTGGTTGCTGGCGCAGCCGAGGGCGGCACCGAGGTATTCAAGCTGGACTACTTTGGCCAGGAAGCCTCGCTAGCCCAAAGCCCGCAGCTGTACAAGCAAATGATGGTGGGCGTGTTTGAGCGCGTGTTTGAAATAGGCCCGGCTTTTCGTGCCGAGCTAAGCGCCACCACGCGCCACGTATCCGAGGTGACCATGCTGGACATAGAAATGGGCTTTGTGCACGGTCACGAAGAGGTACTAAACATGGTGCAAGACATGGTTTACGATGTACTGACCAAAACGTACGATCAGTTTGCCGACCAGCTAAAGCGCCTGAACGCACCTCAGCTGACGCTGAAGCCCACGTTTCCGCGCTACACCGTTGCCCGTATTCACGAGCTGTACACCAAGGCCACCGGCCGCGACACCACGCGCGAAAAAGACCTAACGCCTGACGAAGAAAAATGGATTTGCGAATACGCCCGCACCAACGACGGTTGCGAGGCTGTGTACGCCACCGGCTTCCCCAAGGAAGTACACAAGTTCTACCAGCAGCTGAACCCGGACGACGATGGCGAGACCATTTTGTCTGCCGACTTGCTTTTCCGCGGTGTGGAAATTGCCACCTGCCCGCTGCGTGAGCACCACTACGACAAGCTGATCGAGCAAATGAAAGCCAAAGGCGTCGACCCCGACCACCCCGGCTTCAGCCACTACCTGCTGGCGTTCAAACACGGGCTGCCGCCGCATGGCGGGTGCGGGTTTGGCATTGACCGGTTTGTTGAGAAAATTGTGGGCCTGGGCAACATCAAGGAAGCCATTTTGTTCCCGCGCGACATCAACCGGCTGGCCCCGTAGCCCGGGCTTTGCCCAAAACAACTGCGCAAACCGGCTTGTTGCTACCGAGGTGTATAATTTGAACATATGAACCCGAATTTGCCACAGCCCCGTCAGCCAGGACAACCAACCGCCCCGGTGCATCCCGATGACACGCACGAGTACCACCCGGACCCGCACGCCACGGTGGACTACTCGCACTTTACGCCAAACCTGCACCCCAAGAGCAAGCTGCGCCGCGCGATCCCATGGGCAATTGCCGCGGTATTGCTGCTGGCGGGTGGCGGTGCAGTGTACTGGTTTGCGCTGCGGCCTGCGCCGGCGCCACGAAACCCGGTGCGCACGTCTGCACAGCCGGCGGCCAGCGCGGGCATTGCCACTGGTACGAAACACTACACATCAACCACCTTTGGCTTGTCGTTTGATTACCCCAAAGACTGGAGCCTGACCGAACAGGCCGGCAGCGGCAAACTAACGGCGGTGTCGCCGGCTGTGCGGCTGAAAGCGGCCAGCGGTTCAACCGTGCAGGGGCACGTGGTGCTGACTATCCGCGACAAGAACCAGCCCCTAACCGAGTTTGACAAAGGCAACGCAGTGGCTGCCCGGGAATCGCAGAAAATCAACTATGCCAAGCCCAGTTCGTCCCAGCGCGCGTCTACCTACCTTAGCTTTTTGCAGTACGCCAGCACCGCCGCGGCTGGCACTGGGCTGGACGGCGTGTATGTAACTGGCGACTATGGCTACCAGGCGGGGCAGGCGGTGCCAAAGGCGGACTTTGTGCCGGTAGACCCGGTGATTAGTATTACGTTTGCCGCGTGCCAGAACAGCCAATGCTCTGGGCGGCCGGGCGCGGCACTGACGGTGGCGGCCAGCGTGTGGGACAACCAGCAAATTGCCAAACCGTTGGCGGACATGCTGATGTCGCTCGTAGTGAATTAGCGCCGCCGCCTTGGCTTTTGTCTTCGAATAGTCGCAGGCGTGTTTGCGTTCGTAGGTTGACTTTTGTTTCTGGGGGCCACCCGGGCGGCACTCTCTCTGGACCGTCAACGGCAGCGCAGCCGGAGACCAAAGCTTTTGAGACCCCCTCTCAGGGGCTCAAAAGTTTGGCCCCCGCGCGTGAGCGGGTCCAGAAAGAGTGCTGTCCGGGTGGCTACAATTTATGGCTGATTTGCGACTAAATAATTTTCAAAAAATGCAGTGCAGAAACGCCAGGCCGCGGGTGGCTACATTGGCTTGTTGTCCAGCGAGTACCAGATGTACCAGCAGGCAATGCTCTCGTATGGGTGCCAGCCGCGGGCGCGCGCCAGCTGCGCAACTTCGGCGGGCGAGGGCAGAGCAGGCAGCTGGTACAGTCGCATAATGCCGGTGCGGACGCCCAAGTCCCCCGTGGCCAGCACATCAGGCCGCCCCATGCAAAATATCAGGAACATGTGCACGGTCCACTCGCCAATGCCTTTGACGGCGGTCAGCTGGGCAACAATGGCGTCGTTGTCCAGCTTGTCTAAGTGGTCAAAGCTAACCGTGCCATCCACAATGTGCGCAGCCAGGTCGCGCACGTAGCCCGCCTTTTGGGCGCTGAGGCCAACGCCACGCAGCGCTGGCACGTCTGTTCGCAAAATGTCTTGGGGCGACGGAAACGCTCCGTCAAACATATCCACAAACCGTTGCTTGATGGTGTGCGCCGCCTTTACGCTCAGCTGCTGACCAATAATGGAATTGACCAGTGCTCGATAGTAATCACGGTGCGGCCGGATAGTACACTGCCCTGCCCGGGCAATGACCGGCGCCAGCACCGGATCGGCGGCGGCCAGCGCGCGGGCAGCCTTGGCGTGTAGATGTTGAACGGATGACATGGCAATATTATAGATGATTCCCGCGCCAACATTTGCTACAGTTAAAAAAGGACAAGCATCATGGCAGAAGAAACCAAAAAAGCAGCGGGCAAGCAAACGGACGAGCCATCGTCCACTTCCCCTATGGATGCCTACGACACCACCGAGCCGGAATCGCACGCTGGTGCGCCAGCCCGCGCCGGCACGGTGCTGCCCCCGGCACCATCGCACAAGCGCGGGTGGTGGCAGCGGCTGGGCGACCGGATTGGCCGCCATCGGAAATCTGTGGGCTTGGTTGTGCTGGTTGTGGCGCTTGCCGCGTTGGGCGGCGTGCCGTGGACCAGGTACAAGCTGGCCGGCCTGGCGCTGAAACAGTCGGTGCAGGTAACGGTGCTGGATACACAAACGCACCAAGCCGTGCCCAGTGCAAACGTCACCCTGGCCGGCAAGCACATCACCACCGACAACCACGGTATGGCCCGGCTGCGCGTCCGCGTGGGCACGGCCAGTTTAGCCATTTCCAAAAACTATTACCGCAGCCACAGCTCGCACGTCTTGGTGCCCATTCTTCGCCAGAAACAACCATTCACCGTTTCCCTGCAAGCCACTGGGCGGCAGGTGTCGGTTAGCGTCACGAACAAAATTAGCGGGCAGCCCGTGGCCAATGCCACCATTGCCGCCGCCGGCACACAGACCAAAACAGACAATGCCGGCCGGGCTGTCATAGTGTTGCCGGCCGACCACGCCACGGTTGCGGCTACTGTAACGGCCAGCGGATACAACAGCACGTCGTCCACCATTCAGGTAGCCAGCCAGGCAGGCAAACCAAACACCGTGGCATTGACGCCCGCCGGCACCGTGTACTTTTTGTCCAATGCCGCAGGCACGCTGGACGTGGTAAAAACAAACCTGGACGGGACGAACCGGCACGTGGTTTTGGCGGGGACGGGCAACGAGCAGCCGCACGACACCAGCCTGCTGGCCTCGCGTGACTGGAAATACCTAGCGCTAAAAGCGGTCCGAGACCCGGGCGGCACCGCCAAGCTGTATGTCATCAACGCCGCCACCGACAAAGTAACCGCATTTGACGAAGGACAAGCCGACTTCACACTGGTTGGCTGGTACAACCACGCCTTTTTGTACGGCGTTGCCCGCACCAATACCCAGCTGTGGGAACCGGGCCGCCAGGCGCTGAAGTCTTACAATGCCGAAACCGGCCAACTGTCTCAGCTGGACCAAACCCAAGCCGAGGGCGACCAAACCAGCGGCGCATTCCAAACACTGGGCAACTACTACATTTTGCCAGGCCAGCTTTTTTACACCGTGGGCTGGGAGTACATTGGCAATACGGCACACCTGGCCGGCAAAACAGCCAGCCTGCGCACCGTGTCGCTAACCAACCAAACCAAGAAAGACGTAAAGACATTTGACGCCCAAACCACGTCCATCATTTCTGCCCGGGCATCCGAACCAACCAGCGTGTACGTTGTGGTGTACAACAACAGCGGCCAGCCCAGCTACTACGAATACGAGGACGGCGCGGTAAAAACCGCCAGTCTGACCGCCGATTCATTCACCCAGGCCTACCCCACCTACTTGCTATCGCCCGGCAGTGCCAGCACGTTTTGGTCCGAGCTGCGCGACGGCAAGAACACCCTGTTTGTTGGCGACAAAGCCGGCAAGAACGCCAAACAGATTGCTTCCCTGAGCGACTACCAACCTTACGGCTGGTTCTCGGACCAGTATGTGCTGGTGTCCAAGGGCGGCAGCGAGCTGTATATTATGCCCGTGTCCGGTGGCACTGCGCTGAAAATTGCCGATTACTACAAACCCGCCGCCCCACTGTATGGGTACGGCTATGGCTACGGCGGCCTGTAGGCCCTGGTCTGGTACAATAGGTAGCACCAGGAGAACAAGACATGCCAAAAGAAAAACCAGCTGCGTCCAAGCAGTCGCATGCCCCAAACCCAAGCGCTGAGCCGGCCGTAAGCTCGGCGCCGGAGCTGCCCAAAGAGCTGGCAAAACAGCTGGGAGGCGACGCGCAGAAATCCAAAAAATCTAGCAGCAACCCATCTAAAAACCCGGCGGACGCCGACCAGGCTGCCGATGCCGCAGACGCGTCGGCCAGCGAGGATAGCCTGGCACACGAGTCTGAACTTATTGACAACCAGCCCACCGACCAAGCTGTGGACCAAATTGTGGCCAAGGAAAGCGACGACATTTTGGCGGCTGCCGATGCCGCCGCAGCCGGCGCGCCAAACATGGCTGTGCGCCGTGGCTTTTGGCGCCGCCTGGCCGGTGGCTGGAGCGCGTGGTGGCACAACCCGTGGGCGCGGTGGGCAACGTTTATTGTCGTTGTGGCGGTTGCCGGAGTGGTAACGGCGGTACCCTCGGCGCGGTATCGGGCGCTGAATGTGTTGGGTGTGCGGTGCAGTACCTCGCTGGTTGTGCTGGACGGCACCACGCAGCTGCCGCTCAGAAATGTGACAGTCGCCGTGGCCGGCCAGCATACCCAAACCAATGTGAACGGCGCCGTGAAACTGACCAATCTGAAGCTTGGCCCGCAACAGCTGACCATCCAGCGCGTGGCCTTTGCGCCCATTACCCAAAACGTGACGCTGGGCTGGGGAAGCAACCCGCTGGGCGCGTTTTCGCTGCACGCCGTGGGGCGCCAGTATATCATTCAGGTGAAAGATTTTGTGTCTGGCAAGCCGGTGCTGGCAGCCGAGGCCACACACGACGACATTAGCGCATTGTCCGACAAAACCGGCAAAATAACCTTGACCATGGAAGACACAAACCTAAACGACATCACCGTTACAGTCACGGCCAACGACTACCGCAGCGAAACATTTACCCTGAAGGCCGACAGCAGCGCCGTGTCGTCCATTGCCATGGTGCCCAGCCGCAAGGAAGTGTTTGTATCCAAGCAATCGGGCAAGCTGGACCTGATGGCCATGGACCTGGACGGCCAGAATAAAAAGCTGCTGCTGGGCGGGACCGGCCTGGAAAACAACAATGTCGCCCTGGCAGTCAGCGGCGATGGCAGCGAGGTGGCGCTGGTGTCTACCCGCGACAACATGCGGGACAGCGACGGGTTTTTGCTGAGCGCTTTGACGCTGGTGAACGTGGACGACGGTGCCGTGCTCACCCTGGACCATGCCGAGCAGCTGCAGCTGGTGGGCTGGCTGGACAACCGCATAGTGTACCAGACGGCAAGTGCCGGCGTGAGCGCGGCGAACCCCCAGCGCTACCGGCTGATGTCGTACGACTATAAAACAAACAACCGTCTGCAGCTGGCCGCGGCCAACCAGTTCAATGTGGTGATGGCTGCGCAGGGCACAATATATTACGCCAGTTCCAGCACCGACCCAAAGGCGCAGCTGGGCCTGTTCAAAATAAAGGCAACCGGTGCTGGCCGGCAGCGTGTGCTGACGCCGGAAGTGTGGAGCGGCTTTCGGACCGGCTACGACGGGCTGCTGCTGCAGACGCCGGATGGATGGTACTCGTACGTGTTGTCCACGGGTGCCTCGTCCAAAATTGGTGCACCCGCGTCCTACGCCAACCGTCAATATATAGACAACTCCACGGCCGGCCAAAGCGTCTGGATTGATACGCGCGACGGCAAAGGAGCGCTGCTGCTGTACGACACCGGCACTGCCAAAGACACGACGCTGCAAACCCAAGACGGCCTGACCTATCCGCTGCGATGGCTGAATGACCGCACGCTTATTTACCGCATTGCCACGGCCCAGGAAACCGCCGACTATGCGGCCAGCAGCGACGGCGGCGCTCCCAAAAAACTCACCGATGTCACCAACGCTTACGGTTTTGCCCAAGGGTTCTAGCATGGACCGCTTCCGCCAGCTGGTAGAAACGTACTACGCGCAGCATGGCCGGCATGATTTGCCCTGGCGGCGCCCGGATGCTGGCGGCCGGTTCGACCCCTACCACATTTTGGTGTCCGAGCTAATGCTGCAGCAAACCCAGGTGTCGCGCGTTATCCCCAAGTTTGATAGTTTTTTGCGCGCCTTCCCCACGGTGGATACGCTGGCTGTCGCACCGCTAGCGGCGGTGCTGCGCGAATGGAGCGGCCTGGGCTACAACCGCCGGGCAAAGTTTTTGTGGCAGGCTGCCCGGCAGCTTGTGGACAGTTTTGGCGGGCAGCTGCCAGACACACTTTCGGCGCTTACTGCATTGCCGGGCGTTGGGCCGAATACGGCCGGAGCGGTGCTGGCGTATGCGTTCGACCAGCCGGCAGTATTTGTGGAGACTAATGTCCGGACGGTGTTCATTCACCACTTTTGCGCTGGCCAGGCGCAGGTGCCGGACAGGCACATAGCCCAGCTGTGCGCACAGGCATTGGCGCAGCCCGGGCAGCTCTCGCCGCGGCAATGGTACTGGGCGCTGATGGACTATGGGACGCACTTGAAGCAGACGCACGGCAATGCCGCCCGGGCTGCCCGCGCATATGCACGCCAGCCGGCTTTTGAAGGTTCGCGCCGGCAGGTACGAGGCGGCGTGCTGCGCGAGCTGGCCAGGCAGCCGTTAACCTCGGCGCAGCTGCAGCGCGCGCTGCCCGACGACCGCCTGCCGCTGGTGCTGGCAGATTTGCTGCGCGAGGAACTTATTCAGCTGAAAGATAACAGCTACCAATTGGCTGGCGCATGATACAATTTTTACAGCATGGACAACGTAACTGCACCCGCACCGCACCCTAGTGCGCCCGCGCCGACACCTCCGGCATCCCCGGCGCCGCCAGCGCCTAGCGCTTCGCCCAGCCCAACGCCCAGGCCTGCAGTGCCTGCCGCGCCAAACGTTGCCGCCAAACCCGCAGCGCCCGCCGCAGCGCCTGGCGCTGGTGCGGCGCCCGTGCCGGTGCATCCGGCGCCAGCCGACAGCGCACCCGCGTCCGGCTCTGGGCAGACATCCGGGTCTGCCGCGTCCAAACCAGCCAAGCCGGCACGCGCATCCCTTTCGGCCCGGGGCGGCGCATCCGCTGGCCTGGTAGCCGTCACCATTATTATTATGTTGATACTGAGCGGCGTGGCAGTGGTGATGTATATGCAGACATCGCCCAACGCCGGGTCTGTTGTGTCTGCGCGACAGTAAGGGTTGGTGGTGCGGCAGTTTACTTTGCTTTCTGATCCGGCGCTTGTTGAGGCTATTCAACATGGTGCTGTTGGCATTTTGCCCACCGACACGCTGTATGGCGTAGTGGCCAGTGCCGCGAACCCGGCCGCCGTGGCCAAGCTGTACCAGCTGAAACATCGCGAGCACAAACCCGGCACCACCATTGCCGCCAGCACCGAGCAACTGATACGCCTGGGCATTGACCCAGATTACGTCGCACGTGTGGCGCATTTGTGGCCAGCATCGTTGAGTGTGGTGCTGCCGCTGCCGGACAGCCTGCAGTACATTCACCAAGGCCTGGGTTCCAGCCCATTCCGGGTGGTTGCAGACCCCGCGCTACGCCGGCTGCTGCAGCAAACCGGCCCGCTGGTTACCAGCAGCGCCAACCAACCCGGCCAGCCGCCGGCAACCAACATGGCGCAGGCACACGCGTACTTTGGCGACCTGCCAGACTTTTATGTGGACGGCGGTGACATCGGCGAGCGCCAGCCATCCACAATCATCAAGCTAACGCCGTCCGGGCACATGCAGCTCATTCGCGCCGGTGCTGTTACTATAGATACAAAGGAGCTGTAAAAAATCATGACATTTGACGAATACCAAGCACAAGCCCTCACCACCGCCGTCAACGATTACACGCCGCTGATGGCCAAAACCATTTGGGCCATGGGTGTAGCGGGCGAGGCTGGGGAAGTGATCGAAAAATGGAAAAAGATTGTGGCCTACCACGACGGTGAAATAAGCAGCGAGCAGCTGGCTGAACTGGCCAAAGAGCTGGGCGATGTGGTGTGGTATATTGCCGTGTTTGCGCACGAGCTGGGCCTGTCATTCGACGACATCATGCAGCGCAACCTGGCCAAGCTGAAAGACCGCCAAGCCCGCGGCGCCATCAAGGGCAAGGGGGACAACAGGTGAGTACCACAAACATTTTGGAAATTTGCGTGCTGATACGCCGCAAAGGCCAGCTGCTGTTTTTGCTACGCGGCCACACCGGTTACCAGGACGGCACCTATTGCACACCGGCTGGCCATGTGGAAGCGGGCGAAAGCTACCGCCAGGCCGCCGTGCGGGAAGCGTTTGAAGAAGTGGGTGTGCGTATCAAGCCAGGCGACTTGCGCCACGTGCTGACCACTCAGCGCTACACCACGCCGGAGGACATTCGCACCGGCGTATATTTCGAGGCCGATGCCTGGGAAGGCGAACCGCGCAACATGGAGCCGGACAAACACGACAGCATTGCCTGGTTTCCGGCTGATGATTTGCCCATGGATAAACTCATTCCGTTTCAGCAGGCAGCGTTCCGCACGCTGGCCAACGGCCACACATACCACGACCTGGGCTGGGCGGTAAGCACTGCAAAGGAGCCGGCATGAACGCCAAGAATCTCATTGTGCACTACCTGGACGAGGCGCGCCTTATGCAGCTGGCCACCACGCGCGGCGACCAGCCGTGGTGCTGCACACTGTACTTTGCCCACGACAACCTGCACAACCTGTACTGGTTGTCGCTACCCGACACGCGGCATTCCGAGGACATCAAGAAAAACCCCAACGTTGCCGGCACCGTTGTGCTACCCAGCACCAGCAACAAGCCGCCAGTAGGTCTGCAGTTTCAGGGCACGGCGCGAGAGATCATTGACGATGACGAAATTTCCTCGCACATTGCCGCCTACAGCGAGCGCTACAACAGCATCATGCTGGCGGACGACATAAATTCTGGCAAAAACCCGCACTGCCTGTACCAAATTCGGCCCGAACGTTTCATACTGTACGATGTCAGCAGTTTTCCAGACCAACCCTTGCAGGAATGGCAGCTGCCGCGCGGGTGATAGCAAACGAAAGCGTATAATAAAGATAACGTCCCAGTTTATTTGCGGGCACAGGTAAAACTATGGAATCGTCACCGTATCATGATAATGCCGAAAATTCGTCCGGGCCAGAGGGCCGTGTAGACAAGAAGGATAAAAAGAAACCCCGGCTGCTTACGCGCGCCGACGTAGCCGCGCAGGGTGCAACCATGGACCGGTTGGACCAGCGCTTTGGCATGCACACGCGGCGCGAGGCTGAGCGCCAAGCCGTGGGCCAGGCCATGCATCCGCTGGAGGGCGTTGTGTTTATGCGTCGCCCAGAAACCGGACAGCCTGCACCAGCAGCAGAGGCCGAGCAGCCAAAGCCGGCCGCAGAAACGGCCACGTCAGCTTTGCCTGCAGCCGAGTGGACATCCGCGCCCAAACAGCCAGAGCAGCCAGCGCCTCCTGCCGCCGAAACGCCCAAGCAGCAGGCGGCGGGCGAAGCCGAAAATGATTTTTCCCGCGTGCTCCGCGAAGCCGGCCTGGGCAGCAACCAATACATGGAAGAGCCGCGCGTTAACGAGCGCTTTGTGCCGCCCGCGCCTAGTGCCGAGGCCACGCCCGCCGAGTGGACGCGCCCGCCCATGCCGCACCAGCCTCCGGCTGCAAACCGCCCGCCCGCCATGCCTGCGCACGAGCAGCCCCAGCGCCCGCTGACTTCTGCCGAGCACCGGACATTTGAAGATTTGGCTGCAGCGGCAGAGCTGCCCTCGGCCCCAATCATGCCTGCTGCCGAAACGTTTGCATCCATGCCAGCGCCCCGGGCCGAGTACACACCCGCGCCCTCGGCCGCGCATAATGCCGACCAACAATTCCGTGACATCATCCAGCACAACTACCAGACCGATCCGGGCGAAGGCCGCGTGTTTGAGCGCCCTGGGCAGACGCCATTTGACATCAACCTGCCGCCGCGCCCGCCGCAGCCGCCGACGGCTGAGGGCGGAGCCTTTGGTGATGGTTTTGAACCGGAGCGCCCCAGCGCAAACGAAGCAGTACCCGCCGCGCTACTGCCCGCCGGCAATATTTTGCGCGGCGGCGCTGCCGGCCTGACTGCCGCCGAGGCCACACGCCGGCTGGAGTCGTTGCGGCACCGAGCAGTGGAATCCAGCCTGGCGGGGGCGGTGACCATTTTGGGCGTTGGCCTGGTAGCCGAGCACATTTTGGCCAAGCGCCGCGACCGCAAACTGAAGAAGCAGATTGTCAGCCAGCACAAAGACATCCGCGCCACTGCCAAAGACCTGCAGCGTGAGCAAGCCGCCCACGCCCAAACTCGCAACCAGCTGAACAAGGTTGCCGCCGAGTCTGCCGCCACTGCCCAGGCCCAATACCGATACAACCAGCAGCGCCCGCACTACATGCGCCGGGCCGAGTCCATGGCCGTCCCGCCCGTGGGCGAGCACATGGTTACTCCACCAACAAACCCGGAAGCACCCGCGCCCGCAGCTCCCGAAGAGCTGGCGGAAATGGCCGGCCCTCAGCTGGAGCCCGGCCAGCACCTGGAGAGCAGCGCCTGGCACAACATGGTTGTGGACGAAAAGGGCCGCGTGGTAGAAAACGCCATTGCCTACGGCCGCGGCTTTCAGCAGGAGCAGCAACAGGAGAATATCCGCGACCCATTGCTTGACAAGCAAACTGACGTCAGCACCAGCATGGCCGCCACGGCCGCGCCTGGCGTCATTCCGGCCGCGCCTGCCGGAGGTTTGTTCAACATTCCCACAGAGCCTGCCTTGCCGCCGCCTGCTGCCGAGCCGGCATTGCCCCCTGGCTTGCCAACGCACAAAGATCCGCAGCATCTGCTGCCCCAAAACACGCCGCACACCAACCAAGTAGCCAGCACGCTGCACAACCCGTGGGTGTGGCTGTTTATGGCGTTGCTGTTGGCGGCATTTTTTGGCGCGTCGCTGCTGGGCTAGCGCAGGCTAGACGGTGAACTGAAGTATCAGCGCACGGTGATCGGACACCAGCTCGTCGCTGACCGTGAACTGTTGCACGGTAACGTCCTGGGTGACACAAATATGATCGCACGCGACGTTGTGCGCTTTGCCAAGGCTGCTGAGCGTGTCGGGCACCTGGTGCTCACCGGTTAGGTCGCGCATAATTTTGTGGATGGGCTGCATGGCCGGGCTGCTTGCAACGACATTTAGATCGCCGCTGAAGATTGTTGGGTGCGGCGCCTGGGCAATGGCGTTGGCCACCAGCTGCATTTTTTCAACAGACGTGGGCGAGCCTTGCGGTGTGATCTCCCAGTAGGCGTGGTGGTTGAACAGGCAAAACGGTTTGCCGTTTTTGGGTCGCACTATGGCCCGCTGGAAATTACGCGTGTTGGGCACGTAATCTTCCATGCGTTTGTATGAATGAAACGCGCCGCTGACAAATGTAGTTTGGGCGTCGTCCAGCGGAAAGCGGCTGAGGATGGCGTTGCCAAACGAAAACTGTTTATCCAGCAGCGTCATGTCATAGCTGGGCGAGAAAAACGTGTGGTAGCCGGCAAAGCGCTGCTGGATGATTTCCAGGCTGCTGAGGAAATCGAACAATGGCGAGGCAATGCGGCTGCTGTACACTTCCTGCAGGCACAGAATGTCGGGCTGCTCGCGTTCTAAAAATTCTACTACTTGCTTTAGCAGCCGGCCCTGCCAAATATTGAGCTGCACTAGTTTCATACGGCAAACTCCTGGCGCAGCCACTCATCCAGGCTATGGCCGCCGCCGGCCGTCAGGCACAACACTAGATCGCCGGCGTGTATGTGGCGCCGGATGATGTCGGCCAGAGCGGGCGAGAGCTCCTGCGCGCTGGCGTGCGCTTGGGCGCTGGGGCCTAGCAGCTTGCGGATGTCGGCGGGCGTGAGCAGCGGCAGGCGCTGGTCTTCGCGCGCCAGGTAGCTGGGCACAATGTACAGCTGCTTGACGTTGTCGAACAAATGCTCCAGCTCTTTTTTGATGAAATGCTGGCGGGTGTTGTGCAGGCCTTCGTACACCACAACTACTCGGCCGGGAGCAAGCTCGTCGGCTATTTGCAGGGCGCCGCGAATTTTGGGCGGGGTGTGAGCGTAGTCGGTGTACAGGCCGGGGGCAACTTGCTCAAAGCGGCGGGACACACCAGGGAATTCGTTCAGGTGTTTCAAAAGTTCGGGCAGCGGCGTACCGGTTAGCTGGCGTACGCCGTGCGCAACTAGCCATGCGTTCTGGCGGTTGACCAGTCCGGGCAGCGTGATCAGGCCGGTTATGCCAGGGTCGGCTTCGTCCAACACCAGCTGGTCGGCTGTTGGTTCATGCAGGGAAAGGCGGTCGGCGTCGGCCTGCCACAGCACGGCGCGTTGGCTTTGTTCCAAAAATTCGCGGAAGGCAGCGTGGTAATCTTCGCGCGTTGGGTAAATGTCCGGGTGATCCCAGTCAATGCCGGTGATGAGCGCCATGGACGGGGTGAAACTAAGGAAGTTGCGGTCAAACTCGTCGGCCTCGTACACAAAATAGGTGCTGGCTGGGTCGAAATGCCCCATGTCGCCAAAGCTTAGCTTGGCGCCCACCGAGTAGCTTATCGGCACGCCCAGGCGCTGCAGCAGCCAGATGGCCATGGCTGTGGTGGTGGTTTTGCCGTGCGTGCCGGCAACGGCAACCAGCTGCAGATTTTTTTCCTGCAGCAGGAAGTTCAAAAACTCGTCACGCTTGCTGGTTTTGATGTGCTGCTCGCGGCAGAAGCGCAGCTCGGGCGGGTCGGCTTGCTCCATGGTAAGGGCGGACGTGTGCACGAACCAGTCAATGGGGTGCGTGCTGTGTACCTGCGCAATGTGGTCGTACGATTGGTCAATGGCAATGTTTTCCACGCCCTTGCCCCGCAGGTACTGAATGTACTGCGAGTCTTGCTTGTCCGATCCGGAAACAGTAAACCCAGCCTGATGCGCAATCAGCGCCAGCGGCCCAATGCCCGTCCCGCCAATGCCAGAGAAATATATGTGCATACATACTAGTCTAACAGAAGTCAGCCGAAGGTGTACGCGTTGCTTTACCGTATTGTTTATTGTATAATTTGGAAACTTTGAAACCAGTGGTGGTTCTCGAAGTACCTTGGTAGCGGGTTACACCCGAACGTGCAAGACCAAGCAGAGAGGCACACATCATGTTCAGCATCAGCGGAGTTCCCGTTGCGCAACAGACCGCCAGGCTGGGAGGCACCGTCAACGGTGAGCAGCTGGCCGGCATCCTGCAGTCGCTTGTCGACAAGTACGACTTCGTCGCGCTGGAGCGTTGGGCAAACGGGCCGGCCATCGAGCTGGGCCTTCGCGGCATCCGCATCCTCTACACCCCGAAGACGCCCCTCATCTGGCTGAGTACCGTCTACTCCCAGGTAGACGTCGTCAGCTACGACTGGCCGCACCTGGAGCAGGGAGAGGTGGAAATGTCCTCCGATCGCTCCAGGATCGAGCTGGTGCGCAAGTACGTCGCCCGGCTGGAGCGGGCCAGCAGCAAGGCTGTCGCCAGCGGCATCTTCCCGCCCCTCGAATTGCCGGAGGCCATCGAGCTGCGCTAGCGGTTCGGCACCCGGCACTTCCGCCAACGTCGTTGTGAAGGCGCGTCGCCAGCAAGTCCGGCGTCGCGCCTTTCACCTTCCTGCCCCCACGTTCATCAAGCCCGCTATCATCCCGCTCCACAAATGTGCATTTGTGCTGACGAGTTCAAAAGAACGAAAGCGGTAACAGCACTACATGCCGGCGCCAAAAGACGATACAATACAGACAAGCATGAACAAAAAGTACCTGCACCATGTCTGGACGCGCATCCGACCCGTTAGAACGTGGTACCTGCTGGCAGCCTGCGCTGTGGTGTCGGTGGTGTGCGGGTTTGCGCTGCGCAACAACAACCTGCAAATGATCAAGCTGCGCACCGCCGTGTACCAGGCCGACAAAGACAACGGCAATGTGGAAGCGGCACTGCAAGCGCTGCGCACATACGTGTACGCGCACATGAACACCAACCTGGCGTCGGGCGACAACGCCGTGTACCCGCCCGTGCAGCTAAAATACACATACCAGCGCCTGCAAGCCGCCGAGCTGGCGCGGGTGAACGGCACGAACTCGCAGGTGTACACCGACGCCCAACACACCTGCGAGCAGCTGTATCCGGATAGTTTTTCGGGTGGTCCGCGGGTGCCGTGCATCGAAAACTATGTGGCGCATCATGGCGCCAAGGCAAAGGTCATCCCCGACAGCATTTACAAGTTCAGCTTTGCTTCGCCGCAATGGTCGCCCGACTTTGGCGGCTGGATGCTTGTGCTGGCTGTAACGCTGCTGGCGCTGGCCATCTTGCGCCTGGTAGCCGGGCTGGTGCTGCGGCGCCTGACGGAGTAGATGCTTGTTGCCTGTGTGGGCGCTTAAGGTTTGCTGGACAATCTAGCCGCCGGTGTTCTTGCGGGCTGCGGCGGAGGTTTTCCTACATCATCGTAAACCTCCCGATGCCCGGGAGGTTTTGTGTATGTGCCTCAACCTAGCAGTCAGAGTCTAAGGCCTAAAAACAAACGCGGGGCCCTTTTGGAAGGCCCCGCAGTCGCGCATCAGTTGCAGATAGAGTGCTACTTTACTTACTCGTCGAGCTTGTCTTACACTGCTGTCCGTTGGGGTTCTGCTGCTGCCATTGCGTAATGGCTTTGACCACTTGGCCGCTGTCTTGCAGGTTTTCCCAGAAGGTAACTTGGTCGGCGTTGATAACCATTTGGTCGTATGGACCGTGTAGCTCACACCCCAGTTTTACCAGCGAGAAATCGTTCTGCTGCGATGAAGAAGACGATTTGCTGCCGCTGCTGGTAGGCTGTGCCGACTGGCTGTTAAGGTAGTAAATGTTTTGCAGGTTGAAGAACTTGGATGTGATTGTTTTGATGCTGCCGAAGTACACCTGGCCGTTGTTCAGGAAGACTGCCTGGAATTTTTTGTTGTTGAGGTACTTAGCCTGGCTGGGGTTGCCGGTGTAGAACAAAATGGCTACACAAACTGCCAGCGCGGTTAGCGAGAACAACAGGGCGACAGTTATGACACGCACCCATCGCGGGTCGGTTGATGTTTCTGCTATTTTTTTCAACGGATGAGAGCCGCCTGCGGCCGGCTGTCCGGCTGGCGCGCCGGTTCGCGCTTGCGATTGTTGTGCACCGCGGTTTGTGAAGTCCATGTATCCCCCGACTATTGTGGTTTAAAGCTTAAACGTTGTATAGCTCACAGTGTAATACATAAGCATCTTTTTGTGCAACCCTGTCCGCCTGTCTTATCGGAACTGCCCATGCCGCTTTCGCTTACCCCGGCATAAAACGGTTGACAAAAGAAAAACTGTCAGAGTATGGTAGGGATACTAACACTAAATCATAAGAGAGGGAGAAGCTCTAACAATGGCATACAGTCACACAAATTCCAAGGGTGTCAAGTATTACCTGAACTCAAAAGAAGTGACGCTGCGCGGGGGAAAGAAGCAAGTAATCTACTACTTCAGCAAAGACGAGCGGCCTGAGGCTGTTGAGAAACTGCCCGATGGGTTTGTTGTCAACGAGAATCCTCGTAACGGCTTCCTGACCGTCAAGCGCGCCTAAGCACTGACACGTTTTGAACGTTTTATTCGGGCTCCATTCCCTGGGGCTCGAATATTTTTTATTTCACCTTGTTATCATTGGGCCTTCCCAGCGGCTGTTAGGCTTTGCCGTGTCGTGTGAAACGAGCGCGGTACATTGGTGTTTTGGGGCCACTTTTTCCAATAACATCTCCCAGATGTTTTTGAAAGCGTTCGGCTAAAATCGGTCTTTTAAACCGATTTCACAGTCCCCAAAACACCAATGTATCGCGCTCGTTTCACGGCCGCTTAAATCCAAAAACGGCTTAACTTCGTTAAACCTTTTGGTATAGTAGACGTATGACAGACATAATACTTGAGGTAAAGAACCTCCAAAAAGTGTATGACGACAAAAAAGTCGTCAACGGCATTAGCTTTAACGTAAAGAAGGGAGAGATCTTTGGTATCCTGGGGCCGAACGGCGCCGGCAAGACAACCACGCTGGAAATGATCGAGGCGCTGCGGCCCATTGATGGCGGCAGTGCAACCATTGCCGGCATTGACGTGGCCAGCCATCCGTTCAAAATCCGTTCCATCATTGGCGTGCAGCCGCAAAGCCCGGCATTTCAGGACAAGACCAAATTGTCCGAACTTATCCAGTTGTTTGCCGCTGCCTATGGCGAGCGCGTGAACGTCAAACAGTTTTTGGACGACGTCAACCTGGCAGAAAAGGCCAACAGTTTTATAGAAAACTTGTCCGGCGGCCAGAAGCAGCGCTTTAGCATTGCTGCTGCCCTGGTGCACAGCCCGAAGGTGTTCTTTATGGACGAGCCCACCACCGGCCTGGACCCGCAGGCCCGGCGCAATTTGTGGGATCTGGTAGAGCATGTGCGATCGCGCGGCATCAGCGTCATCCTAACCACGCACTACATGGACGAGGCAGAGCAGCTGTGCGACCGCGTGGCCATTATGGACAACGGCGATATCATTGCGCTGGACACGCCGCAGAAGCTTATCAAAGATTTGCTAAGCCGCGGCTTCAAGAAAAAGCAACACGTTGAACAAGCCAACCTGGAGGATGTGTTCATTGACATGACTGGCAAGGAGTTGAAGGGATGAAACAGCAAATACCCTGGATTATTTTGATAGTGGTGATTGTGGGGCTGCGCATAGTGTGGCGCGTGTTCCGTAAAAGGCACGCGGCAGCAGATGAGATCAAACAGAATCGTCCCTTGGGCCGGCTGAAACCGTGGCAGCGCAAGCTGTACACCGTGTATGTGTTTGCCAAGCTGAACACGCGGCGCTACTTCCGCGACAAAACAGCCATCTTTTTCACCGTGGCGTTTCCGCTGATCTTCCTGTTTGTGTTTGGCGGAATTTTTGGAAAGAACTCGGGCCTGTCGTTCAAGGTAGCGGTGATAAATCAGTCGGACAGCCCGTTTGCCACCAGCTTCACGCGGCAGGTCAACTCCAGCAAGCTATTCAAAGTAAGTAGCGGCGTGAACACGCTGGACCAGGCACACGACAAAATGAACCACGACCAAATAGACGCGGCTATTGTATTGCCCGCCGACTTTGGCAAAACGCAGGACCACAACCACTACCCGTCCGGCCAGGCGGTGGTGTACTACACGCAAAACAACCAGCAGGCAGCGCAGACGTTGACGTCGGTGATGGACACACAGTTTAAAAGCATGAATGCCAAGTACGTGAACACGGCCGCACCCTTTACGGTCACGTCCAAACAGCTGGGCGGCCAGGGGCTAAGGCAGTTTGACTACACATTTGCCGGGCTGCTGGGCTTTTCTATATTGGGCCTGGGTATTTTTGGGCCGGTGAACGTTTTCCCGGAACTGAAAAAGCAGGGCATTCTGCGGCGCTACCACACCACGCCCATTCGCGTGTGGCAGTACTTTATGGCAAACCTGGTGTCGCAGGCGTTGATTGGTCTGATGACCATGGCCATTATGTTTGCCGTAGCTATTGACGTGTTTCATCTGAATATTGTGGGGAACTATGCCGAGCTGGCGCTGTTCCTGGCGCTGAGCATTGCCGTAATCTTTGGCATTGGCTTGGCAGTGGGCGGCTGGGCCAAAAACGAACGGCAGGCTGCACCGCTGGCCAACATCACCACGTTTCCTATGATGTTCCTGAGCGGCACGTTTTTCCCGCGTTACCTTATGCCGGAATGGCTGCAGCACGCTACCAACTATTTGCCGCTGACGCCTATCATTGATGGCGTACGGCTGATTGCTGTTGAAGGCAAGGGCCTTTTGGACCTGGGGCCGCAGCTGGCAGTGATGGCGGTGTGGCTGGTGATAATTTACTTCATTGCCTTCCGCGTCTTCCGCTGGGAATAGTTGCGCAAGCTGGGCGTCCTTCTTACAATGTAGGGATGACCCTTGCCCACATTCGTGCCCTGGCCGAAGAGTACGCCAGCACATACAACCCCGAGCACGTCTCACCCTTCCCGCTCAAGTACGTGCTGGCGGCGCATGCGGACATGCGCATTTACTACACGGCGCTGGACGACGACCTGGTGTCGGGCGTGACGCTTTTCAAGGATGGCGAGACAACCATTCTGATCAACAGCAACAAGCCGGCCACCCGCCAGCACTTTACGCTGGGGCACGAACTGGGCCATTACTTTTTGCACCAGGATATGCTGCGGGCCGAGCGCGGCATTATTGACGGTGACGAAGCCCTGGACGTGCCCAACATTTTGTACCGCAGCGATGCATTTGGCGAAAAAAAGACGCAGCCCGAAGTAGAGGCCAACAACTTTGCCGCCAGCCTGCTGATGCCCGCAGACCTGGTGCGGCAAGCCTGGCGGGCCACCGAGGATGTCCAGAAGTGCGCGCACATTTTTCAGGTGTCGGTGGTGGCTATGAGCCTGCGGCTAACCAGCTTGGGGCTGATTGAGGAGTAGCCATGCCTAGTACGCCGCGCGTCCCCCATCCATCGCCGTCCCAAAAAACGTCCCGGGCTGTGGACCACTACTTTCGGGTGCTGGACACGGTGCGGCCAACGGCGCCCGCACCCGAGATTAGCATTGCTGCCGAAACTGCGCGCGAGCGCAAACTGAAAAACGACAACGCCGAGCAAGACATAGTGCTGAAGCGACAGACGCTGAACCGTTTGTTTTGGTTTTTGGGCGTGGAGACCGCGCTGATTTTTGCCGTGGCCATATGCCAGGCGCTGCGCTGGCCGCACCGTTTTCACTTGGACGAAGCAAGCTTCCGCGTGCTCACCACTGCCACCATCTTGCAGGTGGCCGCCATGCTGAGTGCAGCCGTACGGTATTTGTTCCCTAAGGGCAGGGGCTAGGCATGGCTGGGCAGCTGGTTGTAGACCTGCATGTGCACTCGCATTTTTCCCGGGCAACCAGCCGGCAGTGCACCATCGAGGGTTTGTATTATTGGGGGAAAATAAAGGGCATTACCATTATTGGCACGGGCGATTTCACCCACCCCGAATGGTTTGCCGAGTTCCGCGACAAGCTTGAGCCTGCCGAGCCCGGCCTGTTCCGTCTGCGTCCGGACATTGCCGCGGAAGTTGATCAAACCTTGCCGGCCAGCGTGCGCCAGAACCTTATCCGGTTTGTGCCAACGGTGGAAATTGCCACCATTTACAGCAAGGGCGGCCGCGTGCGCAAGCTGCACCAGCTGGTAGTAATGCCCAGCTTTGAAGCAGTCAGCCGGCTAAACGGCCGGCTGGAACGCATTGGCAACCTGAAGGCGGACGGGCGCCCCATTTTGGGTCTGGATTCCAAAGAGCTGCTGCGCCTCAGCCTGGAGGCAGACCCGGATGCGCTGTACATTCCGGCGCACATTTGGACGCCGTGGTTTGGTATGTTTGGCAGCAAGTCTGGCTTTGACACAATTTGGGAGGCGTTTGAAGAACTGGCGCCGGAAATTCGCGCTATTGAAACTGGGCTATCGTCTGATCCGGCCATGAACGCCCGGCTAAGCCAGCTGGACGGTGTGGCCGTAACCAGCCACTCGGATGCGCACTCGCCGCAGAAACTGGGGCGCGAGGCCACCGTGCTGCATGCCGAGCCCACGTACGCGGACGTCATCGGCGCTATCAAAACCAACGACGCCCGCCTGCAGGGCACCATCGAGTTTTTCCCGGAAGAGGGCAAGTACCACGCCGACGGCCACCGCGCCTGCGATGTCAAATGCACACCAGCCGAAACCAAAGCCCTTGGCGGCGTATGCCCCAAATGCCACAAGCCGCTGGTGGTGGGCGTGGACTACCGCGTGGGGGAGCTGGCCGACCGCGACACATCTGCTGCGCCCAACGCCAAGCAGGTGGAGTACATTATACCGCTGCCAGAAGTACTAGCCGAGCTGCACGGCACAAAGTCGACCACAGGCAAAGCGGTGACGGCACAATATCAGCAGCTGATTACGGCCTTGGGCGACGAGTTTAGCATTTTGCGCCAGGTGCCGCTAGAAACTATCCGGGAACATTCGCAGCCCATTGCCCTGGCTGTTGAACGCATTCGGGCCAACCACGTGTTCCGGAGCCCAGGGTTTGACGGCGTCTTCGGTACTATCAACGTGTTCCGCGACGCAGCCGACCGTGCCGAAACGCTCAACCAGCTCGCCCTGCTATAGTGAAGGCATGGCAGCACTCGACCAGCTAAACGACCAGCAACGCGCTGCAGCCACCGCCGCAGCCGGCCCGCTGATGATTGTGGCCGGGCCGGGCACGGGCAAAACCAAAACCATCACCGCCCGCATTGTCCATGTGCTGGAAAGCGGGCAGGCGAGGCCGCAGGACATTTTGGCGCTAACGTTTACGAACAAGGCGGCGGCCGAGATGCGCTCGCGCGTGGCCGCGCAGCTGCCCGCTGGCGCTACACTGCCGCAGACAACCACATTCCACGCCTTTGGCCACCGGCTGCTGCAAACCGAAGGCAAGCAACGCGTTATTGACGAAGTTGACCGCACGCAGCTTATACGCGAACTTCCCCGCCCAAGCGCACTGTCCGGGCTGCCAGTGCGCGAGCTAAGCCTGCTTATTTCCCGTGCCAAGACTGCCGTAACGTCGCAGCCAGATGCGGCGGTTCGGCGGCTGCAGCAGACATACGACGAAGCCTTGGCCGCAGCTGGCATGATAGATTTTGACGACCTGCTGGCCCGCGCATATCGGCAGCTGCGCGCCGGCGCCGGCCCGGATTTTGCGCATGTGCTGGTGGATGAGTTCCAGGATACCAGCGAGCTGCAATACGAACTGCTGCGTGCGCTTGCCGCAACAGACAACATTTGCGTCATTGGCGATCCCAACCAGTCCATTTACGGTTTCCGCGGTGCTGGCGCGGCTATGTTTGACAAGTTTCGGGCAGACTTTCCCAGCGCGCAGGCCGTGGCTTTAACTGTGAACTATCGCTCGGTGCCGCAGGTGGTCCATGTTGCCAATGCCGTATTCCCGGATGCGCCGCAGCTGCAGCCGCATCGCCAGGATGCCGGGCAGGTGCGAGTGGTGCAAACCCTGCACGAGTATGCCGAGGCGGCGTTCATTGAAGACGAAGTGGAGCGCGGCATTGGCGGCAGCACCATGCAGCAAGCCGGGGGCGAGGGCGGCCAGTGTCTGCGTGATTACGCCGTGTTGTACCGGACGCATCGCGCGGCGCAGGCTGTCCGCCAACGTTTGCAGGCATCGGGCATTCCCTGCCAAATTGCCGGCGAGGATTCCCCGTACCAGCAGCCGCCCGTCCAGGCCATTATCCACCTTATGCGGGCCGTGCTGGATGGTGCGGTGCCCGTGCCGTTGCCCCGGGCGCTGGCACAGTGGCGCGCTTCGCAAATAAGTGTGCTGTTGGCAGACGTGCCGCCGCTGGACAACCTGGCGGTGAGCGAGCTGGCCTTGTGGCTGGCAGAAACGTTCGCGCTGGTGCCAGAGCTAAAGCAGGCAGATGTCCAGCAGTTTGTTGGTACGTTGGTGCAGTTTGGGCGTGGCGAACCAGGTGTGCAAGCGGCGCTGGCGCACATTGACCGCATTGCCCAGGATGCATTCTACGATCCAACCGTCGATGCTGTGACATTGCTGACTATTCACGCAGCCAAAGGGCTAGAGTTCAACCACGTATTTGTTTGTGCGGCCGAGGATGGCATACTGCCCAAACGTCGTGCAGACGTACCGCCAGACATAGCCGAGGAGCGGCGCTTGTTTTACGTGGCCGTCACTCGCGCCCGGCAGCGGCTGGACATATTGTATGCCCGGCGCCGTGGGGGCGAGCCGGCGACAGTTTCGCCGTTTGTGATGGCGCTGCCGGACGCCGCCGTAACCCGCATGGAAGATCCGGCTATGGCTGCCCAGGAAAAACGGCAGCAAAAGCGCCGGGCCAAAAATGCCCAGAGCAGTCTGTTTTAGGCGGCGCGTTTTTTTTGGCGACACCGCCCTGAATAATGACAAAAAACTTGGGAGTATTTGCACCTTTTTGGTGGCAGGTGGGCGCTACTCCCGGGCGCGGGGTGGTGTATGTGGCGGCGTCTCGTGCTTCTGGCGCTATGCCCGGACGCGTGGTTATGAAGAGAGGGCGGTTTTGGCGACGTCCCACTCGGCGCACAGTTGCAGCAGGTCTTGCGCACTGACGTTGAGCGCCCCGGTTTTGCGGTTGAACTTTCGCACCTTGCGGTTGGTGAAAAGTGCGCGCAAGAAGAGCCGGACCGACATGCGTCTCATGCTGAAGGTGAAGGGCGTGTCGCTGTCTTGTATCGTTGCCATGTCGTACAGCCGGGTGACGGGCAGCGACCAGGCGTGGAAGCAGAATGTCTCGCTGGTGATTTGGCAGGTGCTTCCGTCATCGGCCGATACATCCAGTGTCAGCCGCAGAAGCCGGGGCGTCAGCGGGATGTTCAGCCACCGTGCCTGCCACGCCATCAGGCAAACGGCGCGGGTATCGTCGCGGATGAACCGAATGCGCTGCGACCCTACGATGCGCTGGGCCAGCTGCCAGCGTGCTCGGTAGTAATTTTGTTGGCTGGCACACAACCGCAGCCACCATGGAATGCAGGCGGCGAACATAATGCCGCAGACCACCAGCAGCAAGGCTTGCTCCAGCGAGCCGCCGTTCAGCTCTGCCGCGCCCAGGGTCAGGGCGGTTCCGGCCAGACCGGCCAGCAGCAGACAGACGGCAATGCCTCGAACATACCAGAAAATCAAGGTACACCTCTTCCTTGGTTGACGAGACGCGGTCTTATTTTTTCAAACCGTACTGCTGGCGTCAAGGCATGAAAAAGCCCCGATCATCCTTTGCCGCACAATGCGGTTTGCCTTTTTAGGGGCAAGAGGATGGGTCGGGGCGCGCGATAGGTGGGGCGGCCGAGAGCACTTTCGTGCTGCTTCGGGCCGCCCCACGTATCCGTAGTATCGCGCTACGGGTGGCATCGTCCGGTTACGGACGGTTGCGGTAGTAGTTGGCCAGGCGAGCCAGATGCTCTGGTCCCGCCAGCTGTTCCGGTGCTGCCGGCTTGGTGGGTGGTTGGGGCTGGATGGCGGCCTCGACATCGCGGAGCGCGGTCGTGGCTTGGTCAATCCAGGCCTTCAGTTCCGGAAGAACTTCCGGGACATCTTCACCAACATCCAGGTCGGTCAGCTGGTAGTACTGCTCGTCAGTGAGCTTGTCGAGGTTGTCCTCCTCCTGAAAGAGCCGGCTGATTTGTTCGGCGAGCTTCAGCGCGCGGGCGCGAAGTTCGTCGCGTTCAGACTTGATGGTTGCAGCGCTGGCTTGCACTGCGTCAACGAGCTGCTGGGCGCGTTCGATCCAGGTGGTCAGCGTGGGCGGGTCGGTGGGGCGCGGCTGGAAGTGGATGGCTTCCAACTGCGTCCAGAGTGTCAGTGGCAAGTCCATGTTGGTGGCATGGTTTGCGTACAGACTGTCCAGCCTGCTGGCCAGTGGCGCGGCTTGCGTCTTCAGCGCGTCCAGAACCGTACGGTCCCGAACGTTTTGCAGGCGCCGCACGGTTGCACGCCGGGTCATGTCGGCCTCCGTCTTGTCTCGTGTCCATAGGACGCGGAACGAGTCTCGGGCTGTCGATTGCCAGCGTTCCCCCAGAAAGGTCACGGCGCCGTAGGCCAGAAGTGCGGTACCGTCCTCGTCCGTGCCGTACGTCTCAATGTAGACGGGCGGGATGACGGCTTCGGGATCGCCTTCCAGCGAGGTGGGCAGCGCGACCTTTGGATACATCCAGGCCTGCCACTTCAGCTCGTTCAGGGCGTCACGCCGGAGCTCGGCGGTGTTGGGATGGGTCGGGTCGGGCACCTCGATTCGTCCGAGTTCGAAACCGAACAGGCGGCGTTCAACGGTCGAAAAGACCACGCCTATCTCGGTGTTGTACCACGGACGCATGCCGGTGCGGCGCTCGATTGCGTGCGGCAGCATTTCGTCTACCCAGGATTGCTCCATTGGGGCGGCGATGTCGGCCACGTCGAGCTTCTTGTGCAGGTGGCGCAGCCCAGCTGTCAGGACTATCGTGCTGTCTGGTGGACAGATTGACTGGTACCCCAGCTGGAACTCGCCAAGCGGACCCCGGTATTGCCCCGACGCGCGGTACGTGTCGCGGCAGCCCAGGTTGTCGAATAGGCCGGCCAGCAGCGCCTTGGAAAGCGAGGCGACGTCCACCGGCTGCTCGTTGAAGAGCGAGCGGGTGAGCTTCAGCTCGCCGTGCAGCTCCTCGCGGATCTGGCGGATCTTTTGCTCGACCATCCGTAGATGCTTCTGGAGCAGCGAGTGGTCGATACACCATTGCCGCAGGCGCTTCTCGCGTTCAGCGTTGCTGATTGGATTCTCCGTCTGGGCCTTGGCTTGACGGCGCAGCTGCTCCTCTTTGGCCTTGAAGGCCCGGAAGGCGTTGAGAATGGAAACGAAGTCGTTGCCGGTCCCATTCGCCCACCGCTTGCGTAGCAGGTGACCGATCCACTGCCTGGGGCTGTGGTGGTTGATGTGTGCCTCGCGGCAGCACACTCGGTACTCGCCGTTTTCCGGAATGATCCAGCTGGGCCGGACGTCCAGGCTTACCGTTTCGGGCAAACGCGGTTCGTCCAGCTTGTGCCACCAACCGGCGGTATCCTGGGCCAGGTGGGCGAGTACCCACTCGGTTTCGGATGCGTCCAGTGTCACGTCGTCATTTTGACGCGGGCGGTAGAAGAAGCCTTCCGCCTCCAGCGCCGCGGTGACGACGAGGATTTCCGGCAGAACGTCCAGGTCGCGGGCGACAACCAGTGCCTTGGCTCGTTCGGGGTCGAGCGGGAAACGCACCAGGGTTCGACCCATGGCGGTAATCCGCTCGCGCTCGTCCAGAGCACCCAGCTGCTGTAGCCGCGACAGTACTACTTCCAGTTTCTCCTCCGGTGGAGGGTCGATGAAGTCGAAGTGTCGTGCGTTCAGCCCGGCCGCGGCAACCTGCAACACCACATTGCTGAGCGGTGCGCGCAGGATGTCCGGCTGCGGGAAGGGCTGCAGGGTTTCGTACTCACCTCCGAACGAGATGGGCATGTAAAACCCAGGGTGCGTGCGGCCGGCCCGGCCTTTGCCTTGGTCGGCTTCGGCCCGGGAGATGGCGATTTTGGTGAGGTGGGCTACCCCGCGCGCGTCGGTTACCAGGCGTTTGATCTGCAGCGAGTCGATAACGCCTCGCGTGCATTCCACCGTAACCGATGAACGCAGAATTTCCGTACCGCACACAAACCGCAGCGTGCCCTCGGGCAGCTCCTCCTGGATGGCGTCTTGCTCGTCGGACGAGCTGCCGCCATGGCAGGAAAGGATCTGCGCCTTGGACTCACCTCGTTTGGCCACTGTCGCCTTTAGCGATTTCGTGACGCTGGTGATGTCCTCCTTGCCCGGCAGCAGCACCAGGATGGTACCGCTGGATGCCGTGCCGCCCGCCACCCGGATACATCCCTTTTCAAGGAACTCATCCAGAACGGTTTGCGCGGCGCGTGCAGCACCATCGGTGTGGTGCTCGCCGGGCAGGAGCCTGACCGCCTCGGTTTCCACCGGGTGGCAGAAGCCCTCGACCGTCACGACTGGTGCGCCGTTGAAGTACTGCGAGAACTTCTGGGTGTCGATGGTGGCCGACGTGATGACCACCCTGGTGTTCGGCGAATGTGGCAGCCGTTCTTTGATGAGGCCCAGGAGCAGATCCGTGGAAATGCTCCGTTCGTGGGCTTCGTCAATGATCAGCGTGCCGGCAGGCAGCGGCTCACTACCACGCAAGTTTTTGATGCGGTTGACCAGGGACTGGTCAATCATCAACTCCAAGCGCGTTGCAGCCGTAACCTTACTCTGCCCGCCAACCAAACGCCAACCAACGGTTTCACCCGGACGGCAACCCATCTCATGTGCTATGCGTTTGCCATTCCAGCGTACCGCGGTGCGGCGCGTTTGGGTCATGAACACGTGCTCGTCGGGCCAACGGCGGAGCAAAGCTTGCGGCAAGCGCAGCGTTTTGCCAATGCCGGTGCCACCCTGAAGCACGGTTACCTGGTTGGCGGCAATAGTGTCGATGATGCCGGGGAGGTGTTCGTCGATCGGCAGAACGGGGAGCGATGACATCTTTAGAACCCTCTCGGTTGAAGGAACGTGTACTACCTTATTAACGTGCTAACTTTCAAGCGTGCTGAAAGCTAGGCAGCGAACGTACTTTGGGGACGTATGTGCGCTGCTTAGCGTTCAGGTGGGACGGCAGAGAAAGTGAGGGGGGCGAAGATTGGTAGTGGCGTGGCGGCCGGAGATGTTCTTTGCCGTGTAGGGCAGAAACGTCTCCGGTCGCCACGTGGCGCCGGTGCTTCAGTGCAGGTTGGTGCGTACGCGCAGCAGCCGTTCAAGCAGCCGTGACAGCGCCAGCCCGGTGATGGGTTGGGTGCCCAGAACGCGGATTGCGTTCTGCCTGCGTTTGTACTGGACGATCACGTCGTAGTCGCTCAGAGCGGCTTCGACGGCCTGCACAGCTTCCTGCCACCACTGCTTGGAGCGGGGCCGGGAACTGACGGAAAGCACCGTGGCCTTCCACCAACACTTGGTCTTGTGCTTTTTGGTGACGGCGTCGTAGCCGTGGCCGCGGGCGACAAGGTGGCCATTCTGAAAGGCTTGGGCTGATACCACGTTCTGGTCCCTCCAGCACTTTCTCTTGCCTGCTATGGAACAAGTCTTTGAGGCTCAAAGACTCACAAGAACAAGCAAATATTTCTTGCTCTTGCGAACCGTTGAGCGGCAACGGGCAGCAACGTTCCAGTATAAACAGCTGCAGGTTGCCTATGCAAACCTCCCATTTGGCGTGCTTGCGTCCGGGCTATAAGGGGTGAAACCTTGCGGCTCGAATCTAGTTATAATATCATATTTTTGCTATAAAAGCAATGCTTGAGGTGGCCCTTTTCGTCCTTTGGGACTCATCAGCACAAATACGCATTTGTGGAAGGGTTTGACAAGCAAGCGCAGGAAGGAAGGGCGGCCGGCAACGGCGCGTGATCCCGGACCTTTCCGCGCTGCTTGTCAGGCCCTCGTCAGTGGTTGGGGGGCGGGAAGGTGGGGGCGTAGCAGGCGGTCTGGAACAGCAGGTCCATGGATGACACGCAGATGCGGTAGCTGGAGAGCTTGTCCAGCAGGGCGTCGGGCAGATCGGCCTGGCGATCTCGGGCCACCTGGCGTACGCGTGGCGCGGTGACGAACGGCAGGCTGGCGATGAAGCTGGCGATGTCGGTGTCCTCCGGCCGCGGCTTCATCGTGCCGATGAGCTTGGAGCGGAGGTAGGTCCGCCAGACGAAGGCCACGTATGACTCGCGGAACTCCGGTGGCAGACCGGCGTTGCAGACGGCCCGGTAGAACTGGAACAGCCGCCGCCGATCGTCGTTCTTGATCCTCGGCAGGTCGTTGGCCTCTACGAGCTGGTGGAGCGGGTAGGTAGTCCGTCCGCCCAACAGCAGGATGACGCCATCGCGGAGTACCGGCGTGTCGGCGATCTCCCTGAACTGCTCGTCCAGGTCGCGGGCGTTCCGCCGCAGTTTGCGGAGCTTGTCCAGCAATCCCGCGGAAGGCCGCGCGTTTTCCGGCACGACCTCGTAGAGGGCCTCCACCGCACTGACGCAGGTGACGAAATCGCCCACGCTGGTGCCTTCCGGCCGCGCTGTCTCGGAGTCCAGGATGATCGTTCGAATGGACGCCTGATGGCGCGGCTGGGAGGAGGTGCTGTGGGGCAGCCCGTGTACGGCCTGGTAGAAGGTGAAGAGCGCTCGACGATCATCATCGGTGACCTCCACCGACTGCTCGCCCGGCTTCCGCGGGTTGTGCTGCACGCGGAACAGCGGGTACGGGTCGACGCCTACGACTTCGCTGGCAACGACGCCGTCTTGCATGAGCTTCATGACAGGTCCCTTCGGTAGGTTTTGGTAGCCGTTTCCTTTGGCTTGCTTGTCGACGTTCTTTTGAAGCCTCGGCTACAAAGTGCGAATATCATACCATGAAAACGGATTTTCCTCAACGCACAGCTGCTTGACCTCCGGCTGCGCTGCCGTTGACGGTCCAGGAAGGTGCCCTCTGCCGGGCCGCCGAAACCACGCGTAGCTCGAAGCAGTTTACATGTGGTAAAATAAGTATATAACTATAAAATTGTACTAACGAACACGTATGAATTTTTACCAGCAGCTCCCCCGGCCATTCTTTGTATTGGCGCCAATGGACGATGTCACCGACACCGTCTTTCGTCGCATTGTGGCTGGTTGCGCCCGCCCGGACGTGTTCTTTACCGAATTTGTAAACGTGGACGGCCTGCAAAGCCCGGGGCGCGAGCATGTGCAAAAGCGCATTCAGTTTACGCCCGCAGAACAGCCGCTGGTGGCGCAAATTTGGGGCAAGAACCCGGACAACTTTTACCAGACTGCCAAAGAGCTGGTGGCCATGGGCTTTGCCGGCATTGACCTGAACATGGGCTGCCCGGAAAAAACCGTGGTAAAAAACGGCTGTTGCAGCGCGCTGATCAACAACCGCGAGCTGGCGCTGGATATCATCCGCGCCACCCAGGCTGGCGCCGACGGAAAAGTTCCGGTAAGCGTCAAGACGCGACTGGGTTTCAACGAGGTTGATCTGAGCTGGCACCGGCTGCTGCTACAGCAAAACCTTAGCGTGCTAAGCGTGCATGGCCGCACCCGTAAACAAATGAGTGACGTGCCAGCCGACTGGGAAACCATCCAGGCTGTCCGCGCCTTGCGCGACGAGCTGGCGCCGCAGACGCTGGTGGTTGGCAACGGCGATGTCGCCAGCCGTTCCCAGGGGCTGGAGCTGGCCAAGCGCCATGGCTTGGACGGCATTATGGTGGGACGCGGCATTTTTCATGACCCATATTTGTTTGCCCAAACCAGTCCGTGGGCGACGTTTTCCAAAAAAGAGCGGCTGGCGCTTTATGCCAAGCACGTGCAGCTGTTTGCCGACACCTGGCCAAACGGCGAGCGCCGCATTGCCACGCTGAACAAGTTCTGCAAGGTGTACGTGCACGGTTTTGATGGCGCCAAAGAGCTGCGCGACCAGCTGATGCACGCCGACAACGCCGACCATCTGCTGCAAATGCTGGCTGCAGCGTAGGCGGCATTTGCTTTTGGTTGCATAGCCAGGGGCGCTAGTATATGGTTGATAGACAGTCTGAGCATTTGCTCACGCTGCGACCCTCGACAAGGATGGTGATGCTTTGTGGCTGACTCGCGGCGCGCGACCAGCTGGGTGACGTTGGTTGCGAAGTCGACCAAAATCATCAAGGTGCTGAAGGTGGTCAAGGTGCTCAAGCCCATGATTACCTTGTTCTCGATGGGGCTGTCGGTGTTCGTGTACTCCTTCACCCTGGGGTTTGCGTTCGCGCTCGGCTTCGTGCTGCTGCTGTTCTGCCACGAGGTGGGGCATGTGGTGGCCCTGCGGCGCAAGAAGATCAAGGCGTCCATGCCCATCTTCATCCCTATGCTGGGAGCGGCAGTTTTCGCGCCCAAGCTGGATGAACGCCACGACGAAGCGTACATGGCATACGCCGGCCCGCTGTTCGGCATGCTGTCGGGCATTGCGCTATTGGTGCCGTGTTTGCTTCTGGCCCACCCGCCGCAGCTGCTGGTGTTGCTGACATTCAACGCGTTCCTGCTCAACCTGTTCAATCTCACGCCGCTCAGTCCGCTGGATGGCGGACGCGTGACGCAGGCGGTAGGGCCGTGGTTCAAGTACATTGGCGTGGCCGTACTGTTGGGCCTGACGCTGTACCTGCACACCGCCGGCATCGTGGTGATCTGGATCGTCGTGGTCTTCGACATGCCCATTGCTGTGGGCAAACGCCTGGCGTTGTGCTGCGGCCTGCAGGTGCTGATGGTGCTCATGGCCTTCACGCCGTTGGGCGCACCGCAACCGCTGGTGGTCAGCGTGATCGACCTGCTGCTGGCAACGCTGCTCAACACGCTGCTGCTGGCCCTGTACCTGACCAAGACGCCCGTCCCCATCAGCACAGACGAGCGCCCGCACCTTGGCCGCCGTCAGCGCATGCAGTGGCTGGCCGGCTACCTGGCAATGGCGACATCGCTGGTCCTGCTGATGATATGGGCGGGCACGCTGCTGCCACCAGGTGTTGTTCGCTAGCACCTGCAACAACCGAGGAAGACCGGCCTATGCCCGGTGGCCTGACGCGGTACAGGCCGTCAAGCAGCGCTGCTGCAATACCGTCCGCCCGGACCCGGCGCAGGTTTCGTGCCGAGTCCTAAAAAGCCCGAGGGGCCTGCATTCGCCCCGCCATCACAGCGGCATCGAAACTACCCCTCGGCATTATCAGTATTATCCAAAAACAGGAAGCATCATTTGTGAATCCCACCCATCCCCTCGCCGCCATTGAAGGCCTTTTCAAACCAGGCGACCCGCAAGATTTTTACACCGTTCCCTTTGATGCTCTGGAAATGGCGATTGAGCCAAATGGCATTGTGGGCGCCAGACGGCACAGTGGTAGCGCGACGCTTGCCGATGTCCGGGCGCCAGCATACACGCGAAAGGTAGACGTTGTATTGAACCGGCAAAGTATTTCACTTGTGGGTGCCGAGGACATGGACTATATCGCCGACGAGCTTGACCTGAACCCATACGCGCTTTTTGTGGCAGAAGGAATACGGTCGGGCAACACCCCCACCGCAACGTTTAACCGCATGATGGACGATCTGTACGAGCGTGGCGAGCCGCGCCGCATCACGCGTAGGTTCCTGGCGCGGTGCCTGGGCGCCAATGTGCTACTGGGCAGTTTTACGGCAAGCGAACGCGTGCCAAACTTCCGCAGCCTAGCGCCGGGCACAGACTTTGGCCCATATGATGTCGAAGCCAAAAAGTTTACAGCCGCGACAGTCATGATTACTCGCCCAAACGGCCCGTGCGTTGCCCCCAGCGAAAAAATAAAACAGCACTACCCAGACGAGATCCCGCAGCTTGGCAAACGTTTCGTGCAGGCAGCTCAAGGCCGCCGCGGCTTTGTCGGCATGGTTGCCAAAGGCGGATATATGGTGATGGACCAGGTGGTCGGTTTCGTTCCTTTTGGCGAGCGATAGCGCCGGTTTAGGGCGGCGCGCCCGCATGGGTAGAACGCGTTTTGGCTACGGTTTCCCCTCGTGCTATTGTATGTCGGTGATAGAATATGCCCGGCAGCTGGAAACGCCCGACCCAAGCCTGTACCTACGCTCGCCGCAAGCCGACGATGCTGCGGCCTTTTACCATTTGGTTGCCAGCCCGGCAAACAAGCCGCACCTGACACAGTTTGAAACATGGGCTGACAACTTTACGTTTCAGGACGCGCAAGCACACACAGCCCGCATCAGCCAAAGCATGCGCGAAGGCGCGGAAGACATCATGCAGTACCTGGCCGTGCGGCGGATGGGCGAGGGAAAAGCCGACTGCCTGGTGGGCTGCAGCTCGCTTTTTGACCGCGTCGGAAGATCGGCCATGCTAGGCTACTGGCTGGCGCCCGACCACTGCGGCAAAGGCTATGCCACCACCAGCGCCGCCCGGCTGGTGGCATATGGCCAGGAAGCCTGGGGCCTAGAGGAAGTGATCCTGCGCATTGCCTACGACAACGCCGCCAGCCAGGCCGTAGCCAAACGCCTGGGCGCCGAGCCCACGGGCCAAACCATATACACCGACCTTCGCGGCGAACCATACGAAAAACAACTGTGGAAAATCTCCCTAACATAAAACAGGCTTCCGTTCCCGGCAAGCCTGTCATAATTGTGGTGGGGGCGGCTGGACTTGAACCAGCGACCAATCGGTTATGAGCCGACTGCTCTAACCACTGAGCTACGCCCCCGCGGCGTTTTTCATGCGTGTGCATGGCTAACAGAGATGAGTATAGCAGATTTTGTGCTTACCTATATAATAAGAGTAGTTGACCAACGTCATGGAAGAACAAAAAGACCCCAAAAGCCAGTACCACGAAAAACTATACGCCTATGCCGAGCAGCTGCGCGACGTGCGGGTGATTGGTTTGCTTGTGTTTGTGGCCATTGTGCTGCTCATTAGTTGGAGCGGCGCCAAGGCCATTGACACCAACTATCGCCTGCAAAAGCAAATATCCGGCATGCAGCAGCAAACCCAAGTGCAGCAGCTGAAAAACAAAAACCTGCAGCTGCAAAACGAATATTACAACACGCCGCAATACCTAGAGCTGGCCGCCCGCCAAAGCTTTGGCCTGGCCGCGCCTGGCGAAACCGAGCTGGTGGTGCCGCGCAGCGTCGCCCTGGCACACACCGTGGCGTTGCCCGACGAAGACCAAAAGCAAGCCGCCAAAACCAAAGCCCGCCAGCCCGCCTACCAGCGCAACTTTCAGGCCTGGATGGATTTTTTCCTGCACCGCCAAAGCCCCCAGGATTGACAAGCGCACCTCTGTTTGTTACACTAGCGTCTAGCTCTTCATGCAGAAGTGATATCGCGGGGTGGAGCAGCGGCAGCTCGCGTGGCTCATAACCACGAGGTCGCAGGTTCGAGTCCTGCCCCCGCAACCAAGTACGCACATTACAGCCTCAGAGAAATCTGGGGCTTTTGTATACCTGATATAGTTAGACTATGCGCATATCCAAACGCTTCAATACAAGAAGGTTGCTGATAGCCCTTGTGGCCGGGGTAATATCCGGCGGGCTGTATAAACTGTACCTGTACGCCGCTGACAGAGATCAGTTTAACGATTCAAACCTTCTCATTTCTTTCGTGTTTGTACTGGTTGCCGCAGCATGCATCTACCTGCTGCTGGGCCTTGTGTCCATGTTCACTTCCTCCAGAAAATAGTTCGCCAAAAAAACTGCGGCAAAGCAACCCGGGCAGAGATCATTCAGCCACCGGCTGGGCAGGATATAATTTCACAATGAACCAAGAAGCGGCGGATAATCGGCAAAAAATTGGGTACTTGTATATTAACGGGCTGGGGAATGGCGCCACAACGGCGAAAGATCGGGTGGTGCGCTGGTGGTGGAAGCGAAAGGGCGTAGACATGCAGCACGCCCATGTTAATTGGTACGACGGGAAGAGTTTTGTCGACAAGCGTGCGGCAATCGAGAAAAAGGTGCATGAAATGCTGGGCGGCTTTGGCGGCGTGGCTGTTATTGGGGCAAGCGCGGGCGGCAGCCTGGCCTTGCATGCGTTTAGTGGGCTAAAAAATGAGAATGTTTGTGCCGTGATTGCCCACGGCCGCCTGCGAGCTGGCAACTACCACAACAGGAATTCCCTGCATCACCGTGCCCATCTGGACACGCCAAAGCCTTCCCAAAGCTTTTACGATAGCGTTACGCGGGCCTAGCAGGAAGTGATACCAAGCCTGACCGCTGATGACAGAAAGAGGCTGCTCGTTCTAAGCCAGCTAACCGATCTTGTGGTCCCGCTGGAATGTATGGGCGTAGAGGGCGCGCAAGCGCATCGTTCTAAAACATTTGGGCACACCGGCGGTTTTGTTGCGCATCTTCTGGCCGACCGCGATATTATTTTGAGATTTGCAGGAGCACAGCTGACGTTGGACAAGCCCACGCCTGCGTAAGCCAAAAAGCCCACAACGCGGTAGCAAGGAAATACCAAAGACGTGAAAAGAGCCCTTTTTGCTATTATGTCGGTATGTATTTTATTGCAGCCCAAGACCCAAAAGGGAAGTACTACATAGAGCAGATTGAAAACGATTGGCATGCGGCTGTTGACGCCTTCGAGCCGGAGGATGTCCAAAACGGCAAGCTGGTAATATATGACGACCAAGCAAACAAGTATTTCGTGGGTCCTACGGGAGCAGCAAAAGAAAAGACGGCATTTTGGAAACGGAAGACCGCCCAGGCTAGCCAGTGGAATTTCAAAGCCGGCGACCCATACCTGGTAGATACCAAACAAAAAGTGCGCGCCGAGCTACAAGAGCTTTTGACCGAATACGCGCATAGGCATGCCATAGCGTTGCCCCAGCACGATGATAACACACTGGAAGATATAGTTGTTGCCATCGCCCTGGCCGCGACGAAATCGCATATGCCGGCGTCTATCGTTGAAGCACACAAGCATTGCGCTGACCATCGCAAGGAAGTGCAGGCAAGCAAGATTTGCGGCTGCTTCTACTGCCTTGAAACATTCGCACCTGGCAGAATAATGGAATGGATTGACGAAGGCAGCACGGCGTTGTGTCCGGAATGTGGCATAGATGCTGTGCTGGGAGACAAGTCGGGCTACCCAATAACCAAAGCTTTTTTGGCTGAAATGCATCAGTATTGGTTTGAAGGCGAAGCCGTCCAGCTTGGCCAGAAAGAATCTGAGGGTTGATGTGCAACAAGAAAGCGCCAAGGAAGAAGCCAAGCGGATGTTCCGGAAATATTCTGCAGAGCTTGAGGCAGTGCCGCACGTAACCATGACCGAGCAGAAAGATGTCGACGGCATGACGCATGTTTTTAGGTTCCGGGAGGTGTGCTTCAAGGTTGGCGACTCGTGGGCGTGCACACTTACCGACCACGCCCTTTCGTACCATTACATCAAAACGCGGAAGAAACTGCGCTAGCGACCGTCCAGCACGCCGCAGGTTTGGGCCTAGCAATTATTCTGGCTTTAGTATATAATACGCCGCCATGACTACCGTTGCGCCAAGCGAGCTGTACAGCCAAGACCCATACTTGCAGGAGCAGTTTTGCTACAACTGGACACTGCGCATGCCGCTGGAAAAAATGTTGGTTGCCGCGGATATTATTGTTGGACACGATGACCCGGTGGCTTTTTTGGACCAGCTGGCAGACACGGACCGCAACGCACTGCATGAAGCAGAAAAGGTGATTACGTCCCTGCCGCCCAAAACCATTTTGGACAACTATGGCACCGAGATGCTGGTGTGGGCGGCGGCCAACTCCTGCACAGATACCGTTGCCGATGGCATGAGAAGCTGCCTGGAAGCGCACGCCAACTTTGACGTTGGCCTTCTGGAAAAAGCCAAGCTGTGGGAATGGCAAAAGGAGTACAACAGCAAAGGCAAGCGGGTGCTGGGACAATACCGCCAAATGGAACAGGTGCTGGGCGGCGGGCTGGAACGCGGGGGGCTGCACGGCATATTGGCTGAGGCTGCGCGGCCTGGCGTACATTTGAGTGAAAAGCGTTTGGCGGATTATGGGCTGTTGCCGCTGCGCTCCGAGAAAGCGCACTTCCATCCGGACGGCCCTGCCGAAGGATGGTATGGTGAGCGCGAGCCAGGCATTTTTCACAATATTTGGCTGGACGCGCCCACCGGGTTTGCACTGACGTACAAAGGGAAGCCAAACGCGGTTGTGGGGCTTGCCCGTTCGGCCCCCAACGAACTTATGATATACCAGCTGCAAGGCGTGCAGGCCAAACGGGTTGATCCGGCGAAAAAATACACAGACGACTACGTGGTGGGCAACATAAGTGCCCGCGGTCTAGCACCGCTGGACTGGCAAAAGGTTATGGTTGATGCGACTGCCCAGCTGGCTGCCGACGCCGGCTTGGAGTACGTCGGCATACAAACTGGCGAGAAAAACAAGTGGGCCCATACAATTGTGCGCGGCGAAACAAAGCCGCATTTGTCTGCGGAAGACGCCGCCAGGGCGTACGATGTTCTGGCGGCCCGCCTAGGCTTTACGCAGTATCCTGACAAAAACTGGCATCGCCCTATTGCCCCATCCGTGTATTCCCCATACTAGCCAGTGCGGTGGCGGTTGGTCCGTCCGCCGCCTTTTATATTTCAGCCCAGCTGGTATTATGGCTTGCAGTGAGCAAGCCTACCAAAGCGCCGCTGGGCGCTAGCCTGATTGTCGTGTCGTCGGTGTTTTACGCCAGCTACGGCATATGGACCAAGCTGATGGGTAACTTCTTTGGCGGATACACGGCGTCGGCGGTGCGTAGTGTGCTGGTGCTACTGATGCTGACGCCCATTGCGGCGGCCATGCATGCATGGGAGCCGCTGAACGTTAGGCAAAACTGGCGGTTTGTGGGTGGTATGACGTTTGCGTCACTGTTTACGTGGGGGCCGTTGTATTATGCAATTTTGCATGCGGGGGTGGGCGTTAGCTTGGCCATTTCGTATGCCAGCATTGTCATTGGCACGTTTTTCTTTAGCTGGATATTTGTGGGGGAGCATTTTACCAAAGACAAAGCGTTGTCTGCGGTTTTGGGCATTGGTGGTTTGGTGCTGATTTTTTCGCCCAGCACCAGCCGGCTGGACTGGCTGCCGTTGGCGGCAGCTGTGGTAAGCGGGTTGTCCGCGGCCGCCAACACCGTGTTTGCAAAGCAAGTGAAGTACAACGCCACGCAGGCTACCGTAGTGTTGTGGGTAACATCCGTTGTTGCCAACGTAGGCATGGCGCTGGCGGTGGGCGAGGCAAGGCCGGCCATTGGCTGGCACGTGCAGTGGCTGTACGCGGTGTTTTTTGCTGTTGCTTCGGTGATCGCGTCGTGGTCTTTGGTGCGGGGCGTCAAGCTGATCGAGGCCGGGGCCGCCGGCGTGTTGGGGCTGCTGGAGATTGTGTTTGGCCTGTGCTTTGGCGTGCTGTTTTTCCACGAACGGCCGGGCGTGCTGGTGCTGATAGGGGCGGGGGTAATCATTGCCGCGGCGGCCATACCGTACATCAAGGACTACAACGCGCAGCGGGGAACATTGGGCTAGCTGCGTCGCTATGGCCGCGGGGCGTCGGTGGGTTCGGGTGGCATGGGGACGTCCGGCACCAAAAGCTGCAACGCATTGGGTGAGTGCACCGTTACCGTCATTTGGTAGGTGTCGGGCAGGCAGATAGCAGTGCACGAACGGCGCCACTTGAACTGGCTGGCATCAATGTGCAGGGTGCCGTTTTGCACGGTTGTTTTGATGTTGCCCACGTTGGGCTGGCCGTAGTAACGCGCGGTAATAAAGTAGGTGCTGGATGGTTCGTACTGAATGTTCACGCCGCTCCCGGTGAAGTCTACGCTGGTAAATGGTTTGGTGGTGCGCATGCTGGTGTGGATGTTGGCATTGTACTGGTTTCGAACAGTGGGGTAGACGTCCGCAGCCAGTGCCCCGCCTACGGCCAAGCCTATGAAGGCCAAACCCACCAACACACCAGTCACCCATGTACGAATGGGCCACTTCCGACGAAATATGGCAATGCCAAAAATGATAATGAACAACGCCACCAGGCCGGTCACGGCTCCGGCAATGTCCAGCAGCACATGCTGTCGCAGCCCAACCGGGAAGAAGTTGTCGTGCAGCCACGACCCGCTATGGAGCACCAGGTAGGTGCCACCAGCGATCAGCCCCAGCAACATGCTCAGACCAGACAAGATAAACCCCAGCCCCACCACTTTCAGCACAAAGCGAAAGACCGTGTTCACTGGCCCGGCCAGCGTGGCGTGCGCGCGGGCGGCAGCGCCCTTGACGTCGGCGCGTTCCACGGCTTCCTTCAGGCCGTCAATGGTTACGGGCTTGCCAGCCATGCGCAGGCGGTCGCTGGATGTTTTGGCCTCGGGCACCAGCAACCACAGGGCAATGTACAGCAGTACACCCCATCCCGCAGTGGCAATGGCGGCAATGACAAACAGTACGCGCACCAGCAGCACATCCAGGCCGGTGTATGCGGCAAGGCCGGAGGCAACGCCGGCAACCATGGCGGTGTCGGTATCGCGGAAGAGTTTTTTGTCGGCGGCTTGCCGGAGTTCTTCGCCCTGGGCGCCGGCGTCGTCATCCGAAAAGTCTGTGGGGCTGCCCAGGCGTTCCTTCAGAAACGCAATGTCGGCTGGCAGCACAACCTTGTGCGAGGTCACCCCGCGTTCGTGCAGCAGCTCGGCCATGCGCAGCTCAACTTCATTCATGACGTCTGCATCAACGCCTTGTTTCTTGATTGCATCCAGGTAGTGCCGAAGCTGGCGGTGCGCATCCACCGAAATGGTGAATGCCTGACGGCCCAAGTGGATGTTGGTTACCTCATTCATGCGGGTTTCCCTTTCTTCTCTAGGGTTTTAATGGAAGTATGCAAGCGGTGATAGGTGGTGCGCAGGTCGGCCAGCAAGGCATGGCCGTCGTCGGTCAGCTGGTAGTACTTGCGGGGCGGGCCTTGTTCGCTCTCTTGCCACTCGTAGGTAAGGATATTGTCTTTGGCCAAGCGGTTCAGCAGCGGGTAGAGGGTGCCTTCAACAACAATCAGCTCGGCCTGGCGCAGGGCACGGATGATCTCGGATGTGTACACGGCGCCGTCTTTTAACAGCAGCAGCACGCAGTACACCAGCATGCCTTTGCGCATTTGTGTTTCCAGGCTTGTACCGAAAGAATCTTCACTCATACACTACTATGCTATACAAGGTACCATGGAATGTCAAGCCCCATGCATACCACAGAGCTATAGTAGCGGTGGTATGACCGGGTGTGCTTTAATAGAATCAATAGATAATCAAAGGGTGGGATATGGCAAAGTCTGACAGAAAAACAATCGACAAAGTATTTATATTGCTGGGCGCGGCAGCCACGGCGGTATTGCTGGTGATCGGCGGGTTGTCGTGGTATGCGTATCACTTTGCAACAAACAACGTAAAGACCGAGCTGTCCGCTCAAAAGGTCTACTTCCCGCCCAAAGGCAGCGCGGCTCTGGACCCGGCAGAGTTCCCCGACCTACAGAAATATGCCGGCCAGCTAGTAGACAACGGGCCCAAGGCGCGGGCGTACGCCAACGGTTTTATTGGTCGCCACCTGGAAAAAGTGGCGGGCGGCAAAACATATGCCGAAGTCAGCTCGCTGGCGCTCAAAGACCCCACCAACCAAACGTTGCAGCAGCAAAAGCAAACCCTTTTCCAGGGCGAAACCCTGCGCGGCCTGCTGCTGGGTGACGGCTATGCCTACTGGACGTTTGGGCTGATTGCAATGTACGCGGCAATAGCGGCATTTGCTGGCGCGGCCGTCATGTTCGTGCTGGTGCTTTTGGGCCTGGGCCACCTGAAACGGGCGAAGTAAGGCTGCAGGCGAACACATCGGCGCCGACGCCAGGGGCTGCTGGATAATTGCGGGTTTTGGCGCACGTTGTTTTGGGCCGGTTCCAAATGGTTGCTTTGCAAGGCTGTGATACCTGGTATGATGGGTACATTCCATTTGCAAGACAGGAGGGATTATGGGAGAGCGAATATTGAAACAGCCCAAGCGCGGAACGCTTGCTCTGGCCGCCGTTGCCGCTGGGTCGTTGCTGGCGGCAGGCTGCAGCTCGGAGCGGCCAGAGGCCAAGGCCACGGTAACCTGCCAAGCGCAAAATCCAAAAGAGTGGAGAGGTATGCCGTCTGACGTTCAGCTTCAGAAGCTGGCTGATCGCTTGCATGTATCGGTAGGCCGCGTGCGCGCCGGCAAAATTGGCAGCGCGGTGTGTCAAAAGGTTATAGGGCCGGCAGAAATTGCTAAGGACGGCCCGCCCATTGTCGAGGTTCGTGGCATTAGCGAAGTCTGCCTGCCCTTTGCCGTCCACGGCCCTGACTTCGTGCATATTATGGCAGCATGCGCCGAGCCGCGTGGCGGCCACCCGCCAGCCATCCAGCCAGTCATTGCCGAAGCCCAGCCAGCAGATTAATTTTGCAAAAATTGCTTGCGGCCTTGCCAAAAAGGCTGCTACAATGCTAATGATTAGCAGCACGCTCATTGACAAAAGCATAAAAACATGTATAATAATGAGTGTTGTGATCACAAACAAAAATCTACAAAAAAACATAAAAAGGGGTACATACTATGACAGTACGAACCAAAAGTGGGCTCGCGTTCGAACTGATTAAAACCAAGAACCGGCGCTTTCGCAAAATAGACGAGATACTCGCCAAAATTTAGAAACGAACGGTTTTATACCAACCAAACACAAAAAGAAGGACCTTCCAAACAAAGGTCCTTCTTTTTATATGCGGTAAAAATGACAAGCAGACAGCGGGCGCGGGCGGCACGGCACATGACCTTTTAGGGGAAATATGCCGCACTGCCTGCCGCGAGCTATATGAGACTGTCGGTTCTGGATGCATGGAAAAGTGCCAAGGCGGCGTCCACGACCTCGTCGTCGGGGATGACGTCGGGCGGGATGATGCGCGCTTCCACCTGGCGGGCGACGCGTACCACATAGGCCAGCGATGCTGCACCGTTGATCACCGCTTCCAGGTCGAAGTGGTAGTCGCCCAGGGCTTCGGAGTGCACCAGGTCTGCGGTGACCTGCGCCAGAAGTTGCTTGGGCGCCAAAACCGCATTCTGCGACAGTGGGCCGGTTGCGCCGGGTTGCCCCAGAAGTTGGCGTGCAATCACCTCGACCATGAACGCGCTGACACCTCGGTCAACTATGTAGTGCATGATGAAGCGCTCCAGCGAAGCGGCGTGCTCCTGGACCAGTTGCCGGTGCTGCGCAAGGTTGGACACGACGATCCTCTCGGTTGGACGTGCATCGTTTGCCGTCTGCTTGTCAGGTGCTTCGGAGTTTCCGAAGGCTGTTTATTCTAACACGGGCACGGGCGCACCGGCAATTGTTGGCCCACGGTTTTCCGCTTTTGGTTTGACGATGTGGGGGAGCCCATGCTAGGTTTAGCCCATGAGCAATTTGGGACCGCAAGAAATAGTTATATTAGGTGTGCTCGCAGCCTTCCTGGGCTTTGAGATTGCCATGTTTTTGGACATGCTGCGCAATGATTCGTTATCGCCTACTGCCAAGCTGTGGTGGGCTGCTGCCATGCTGATTATTCATCCGTTTGCTGCGTTGTATTACTACTTTACCGCCCACAAAAACATGTAGCCGCTACCGGCGTTGCCTGGCGTCAGCCACGCATGCCCATGCGGCCCTTTGGCGCGTCAATTTTGGAACGGGAGGCGGCGTTTTCGTGAACCTTTGTAATAAAAAGACGGCCGCAGATGGCCGTCCTTGTTGAGTGCTTGCATGGTAGCGGCGAGTGGACTTGAACCACTGACCCCAGGCTTATGAGTCCTGTGCTCTAACCAGCTGAGCTACGCCGCCGTATTGGTTGGCTGGACAAATCCAGCCCAAGTTACGTTGGGTAATATAGCATGTTTTATATCTGTTGGCTAGTGCCGTGGGCGAGGCCGAGGCCGGAAGGCCGGCAGGGCGGGCAGCCCATGCCGGCGGCCTTTGGCTTAGGGGTTGTACGACCACGCGGCGGCCCAGTCTATCTGGACATTGCCGGCAACCGAGCTGCTGGGCGGCGTGGTGGTGGGGTAGGTTTGTGTTTCGGTTTGGAGAATCCAGGACATGGGTGTGGCCGGGATGCGCTTTTTGGCTGACGTGGACGTCATGATGGTCTTGCCGTCCAGGATGAAGGTGACGGATGCGGGGCGCCATTCGATGGTAGCGGTGTGCCAGCTAGTGTAGCGGGCGGTGGTGTCGTGGGCGTCCTGGTCGTCTTTAACCGGTGGGTGCATGAAGGCGCTGATGATGTCGTTGAGGTTACCTTCGGGGAAGTCAATCTCGCCACCCTTTGATGGGTCGTTGCTGTCCGGCCAAAGCAGGAAGGCGGTCTTGTAGCCTTTCAGTGCGTCGGCGCGGAAGCGGACCGAGTAGCGGCCATACTTCAGCCCGGTGCCGTAGCCGTTTACGCCCTTGAAGCGTGGAATAGGCGCGGCAGTCATGTGCGTGCCGCCGCTGGTGTGGATGGCAATGTTCATGAGTCCGCCCTTGATGCTGAGGGTTTTGGATGGCGTGTAACGGCCGTTTTTGGTGGTGTCGGGGGTGCCGTCCGGGTAGGTCCACCACTTGGCTTTGACATTGGCGGGCAGACCAGAGCAGGTGGTGCCGCTGTCGCAGCCGGAAAAGCCACCAACATTGACGGTTTCGCCTGCAAAGTTGTCCGCAAACACTTGCTTCCAACCGGGCAGGTTGCCGACGGGCATGCCCTCGCCTGACGGGTCGTCGCTGGGAGTGGGGGTCGGCGTTGGCGTGGGGGTAGGAGTAGGGG
>Ga0209813_10000002_pt1 | contig 215993 bp, 216 predicted proteins | sample EndMethybrTD3033_FD_187596 | JGI IMG/M metagenome (GOLD analysis project Ga0209813, IMG submission 187596) | Populus endosphere microbial communities from Tennessee, USA - Endosphere MetaG P. TD hybrid TD303-3 (SPAdes) (version 2) | ecosystem: Host-associated > Plants > Roots > Endosphere... | reverse complement strand
CCCCGTCACCCACGTCTCCGGCCCCCTAACCACCACCCAAACCTGGACCCCCGACCACGTCTACGTCATCGACAGCCAGGTAACGGTCCCCAATAACGTCACCCTAACCATCAACGCCGGCACAATTATTAAGGCTTACCATAGTGGCGATTTTCATGTGTACGCAGGCGGGATAGTTAACGTCGCGGGTACTGACAGCTCGCCAGTCGTATTTACGAGCGTTAATGACGATAGTGTTGGCGGCGACAGCGGAGGCGATGGTATGAGCACTCCAGAAGTTGGGGATTACGGCACCGCTATTGCGAATGTAAACGGCGGGACAGTGAATGTGTCCCATGCCCACTTCAGCTATACTCGTTCTTCCATAAGCCAGGCGTGTACATACGGCGGGAGTTTAAGTTTGACGGATAGCGTTCTCGGCGGTTCGTTAGGTATTGTAGATTGCGGACGCGGCCAGATCATCCTGGAGCGCAACCAGTTTGCGGTTTCAGATGAGGATCCGCTAACACTTCTAAACTCTGATCCGGCTAGTGTGGCAGTTCAGGGGACGGATCAGAATACGTTTGTAGGTAGTGGACAGGCACGGGTGGTGCATCTTACAAACGATGAAATATCTAGCGGCAGTAGTTGGAGCATCGACAGCACGAGCGGTGCTGTATATGTCGTCGATGGTACCGGCCTGAGTATAGGTGGTGAACTTACCGTGGGGCCTGGGGTGATTTTCAAGGCCGATAGGAGCGCGGCTCTAAAGACACAATCAGGCGGGGTGCTCACTATTAACGGGACAAGCCAGCAGAAAGTCAATATTACAAGCTACCATGACGATAGTTTGGGCGGCGACTCTGACGGGAATGGTATGAGTGTGGACGTTAGCCCAGGCGACTACGGTGCTGCCATTCAATCGTTGGGCGGTTCCGTGGTTGCAGAGCATGCTGACATTCGATACGCATCACCGGCTATTAGTGCCAATAGCGGACAACTGGATCTCGAGGGCGTAGGCGTCGCAGATTCTGTCAGTGGCATGGGAGTAGACGGGAGCGCAAAAGTTACCTTCCGGGGCGCATTTGCAAACATTACGAATTCAATGGTACGAGCTTGTAATTGGGCTAGTCAGTGTAGCGTGGATGCTGCTTATACCGATTGGGGTGATGCGGGCGGGCCGGCGGGCAAAGTTTGTGGGGAAGTTACGACCAGCCCATGGATTTACAATGGCGCGAACCATGACGGTGGGCTGTTCAGCCCAAACTGCGATGGGTCGCCCACGCCCGATACGCAGCTGTCTAGCAGTGTTTCCGGTTTTCAGTCTCGTGTAAACCAGCATCAAATTGATTGCGACAACGGCTTCCAGGACGCCTGCCAGGCGGTTGATCAAGCCTACGCTTGCCTGACTGGTGCGTTGAACGTTGCTGGCAGCACGTCGCCGTTTCCGTTGCCGGGGGCCAGCACGGCGGACCAGGTGAATGCGTTTGGTGGGCAGGTGGTGTCTAGCGCTATGGACTTCATTACATCACAGGAGGAGCTGACCGTGGGCGGCTTTACCTTTGCCCTGGCTGGCCAGCTGACCAATGTGCTGAATACCTTTACGGCCATGACCAACGCGTACAACTCCTGCGGCTAAAGCAAGCGCCGCGTGTACTTGGGTGGCCCTGCGGCGGGTGACGCATCGGCGGCGTGGCCAAACTGTGCTACTATTACCGCATATGATTCTGCTTGCGCTTGTGTTTTTTGGCTTGGTGTTTGGCAGCTTTGTGAATGCGCTGGTGTGGCGGATGCACGAGGGGAGGGACTGGGTGAAGGAGCGGTCGGAGTGTCCGCACTGTCACCACGAGCTGGCGGCGAAAGACCTGGTGCCGGTGCTTAGCTACCTGATGCTTCGGGGCAAGTGCCGGTATTGTCACAAGCCCATCCCAGATACACCGCTGGCCGAGCTGGCTGTGGCCGCGCTGTTTGTGGCGTCGTACGTGTGGTGGCCGTGGCCGCTGCATGGGGGCGGGCTGTTTCAGTTTGTTTTGTGGCTGATTTTCTTGGTGGGGTTTGTGGCGCTGGCCGTGTACGACCTGCGGTGGTTCTTGCTGCCGAACAAAGTAGTATTTCCGCTGGCTGCTCTGGCCGCGGTGCAAACGCTGGCCTTGCCGCTGCTGTTTCATGGCGCGTGGCGGGACGTTGGCGGGGCAGCGCTGGGTGTGGCGGTTATTGCCGGGTTGTTCTGGGTGTTTTTTCAGCTGTCGGATGGGAAGTGGATTGGCGGCGGGGACGTGAAGCTGGGCGTGGTGCTGGGCCTGCTGGCTGGCGGGCCGCTGCAAAGTGCGTTGCTGCTGTTTGTGGCATCGGCCTGCGGCTGCGTGGCGGCGTTGCCCATGGTGCTGGCGGGCAAGGCCAACCGCAAGGCGCATATTCCTTTCGGCCCGTTCCTGCTGCTGGCATTGGTGGTGGTGAAGCTCTTCGGCGCTGGCATCATCCAGTGGTACACCCATGCGCTGACAGTGTAGGAAATAATCCGCAGCACAGCGCTAAAAAATTGCTGGCCCACGAACTGCTTATGCTATACTTGTGCATATGAAGGGTGGCTTACAAGCCCAAGGGTTTACCATTGTTGAGGTAATGATTGTGCTGGCCGTGACAGGCGCGCTGTTTATTAGCGCTGTGCTGCTTATTAGCGGGCGGCAGAACCAGGCCGAGTTCGACCAATCTATCCGGCAAATTCAGGCCAAGCTGCAGCAAACTATCAACGAAGTTTCCACCGGCTACTACCCCAACATGAACAACTTCAAGTGCAGCGCGGGTGCGGGCGGGCCGAACATCACGGGGCTGGGATCGCAGGCGCAGGGCACCAACAGTGGCTGCGTGTTTTTGGGCAAGGTAATGCAGTTCAGGGTGCACGACACCGACCCAGAGCAGTTTGCCACATTCACCATTGCCGGCTTGCAGAAAGATTCCAGCGGCAACGAGGCCACCAACCTGCACGATGCCGTGGCCACTGCGGTGGCGCCCACATCGTCCAACCCTACCATGCCCAGCGTGACGCAGTCCGACACATTAGGCGGCGGCCTGACCACGGCCTGGATGAAAGCCGGCGGCGTGGACGTGGGTGCCGTGGGCTTCATGAACAGCTTGGCCAGCTACAGCGGCGGGAACATTGTGTCTGGGTCTAGCACGGCTAGCCTGGTGCCCATTGTCGGTTCATCGCTGGACAAAGACCAGAACACCACGGCCGGTAACATCGACACGTATTTGCAATCGCTGACCGGCGCACCAGCCGCCGGCGACGTCACCATTTGTTTTGCCAGCGGCACCACACAGCAGTCCGGGCTTATAACCATTGGCGGCGCTGGCCGCCAGCTGAGCGTGACGCTTGATATCAAGGAGGGTACAACATGCTAGGGCGACTGAAACGACGCAGGCAGATGGGGCAGCGCGGCGACACTATTGTGGAAGTGTTGATTGCCATTACGGTTGTGAGCATGATACTGGGCGGCGCATACGTTACCACCAATCATAGCTTGCTGGCCACGCGTGACGCCCAAGAGCGCGCCGACGGCCTGAAGCTGGTTGAAAGCCAGCTGGAACAGCTGAAGAACGTGGTCACCACCGACTCGTCCAAACTGTCCGGTCACCTGGGCGGCTTTTGTCTGAGCGATGCCAACACCGTGCAGGACGCCACCGACCCGGACTGCGCCATGGATGCCTCTGGCGGGCCCACCACTGCCGAGCCCACCTACCACATCAACATCACCGGCTCGTCCAACGAATACACCGTCACCAACACCTGGGCCAGCGTTACGGGCAACGGCAACGACACCATTAAAATGGTCTACAGGGTGTACCCATAATGAAACGCGTGCGCATACACCAAGGCCAGGCCGGCTTCACGCTTATCGAGCTCATGATCGCCACTATGGTATTTTCTGTAGTGCTGCTGATGGTCACCTTTGGCATTTTGCAAATCACCCGCGTGTACTTCAAGGGCGTGACAGAATCTAACACGCAGAACGTGGCGCGCAATATTATCGACACCATTTCCCAGGCCATTCAGTTCAGCGGCGGTACGGTGGTAGAGACTACCTCTGGCACAGCTACGCCGTCCGCGCCCAAAGCGTTCTGCATTGGCGACCAGCAGTTTGTATATGCCCTGGGATGGCAGCTGAAAGACAACAGCCCCAACAACACTATTCACCAGAGCTACCACGGGTTGGTGTCGGACACGGTGTCCAACTGCAACTCTACGCCCGCACAAAACCTGGACAGCCCCGGCATTTCCGGCCGCGAGCTGCTTAGCCCCAACATGCGCATTACCAAGCTGGACGTCAGCCAGGACAGCCCCGGCGTTTACAGCGTAGATGTGCGCGTAGTGTACGGGGACGACGACCTGCTGGACAACCCCACCGACCCCAACGCCAGCTGTCAGGGCGTCAGCGCAGGCACGCAGTTTTGTTCGGTTTCGGAACTTAGCACGATTGTCGTAAAAAGGGTACAATAGGAGCAAGCATGAGCAGGATCCACGCGCGTAGCACTAGTGTCCGCCGCAACCAGGCCGGCCTGGTTTCTATTATGGTGACCATGGTGTTGATGATTGTTATTAGCCTCATTGTGCTGGGCTTTGCCCAAATTTCCCGCCGCAACCAGCGCCAGCAGCTGGATCGCCAGCTAAGCACCCAGGCATTTTACGCTGCCGAAACCGGCGTGAACGACGCGCGCGATCTCATTCTGAAAGCCCTCGCCACCGGCGCCACGCCCGCAGCCAAGCCGGACTGCCAAAGCACCGGCAGCGGTTTTTACAGTGGCCTGAACCCGGTGCTGAACGCCGCCGACAACGTCTCCTACACCTGTCTGACCGTCGACCCAAACCCCACTACGTTGCAGTACAGCGACATTGGCGCCACGTCCGCCATCCTGCCCGTGCAGTCTGCCACCGGCGACGTACTGAGCACCATTAAGCTGACATGGCAAACAAAAGACAACACCAGCACGCCGGTGAACGGCTGCCCAACATCGGCCACCAGCGCGTTCTCGGACGCAGCCACCTGGACGGCTAGCAACTGCGGTTACGGCGTGCTGCGGTTCGATCTTGTGCCAACCACTGGCGTCCTCAGTTCCAGCAGCTTGCTTTCCAGCACCATGACAACCTTTGCTGTGCCGCTGCGTTCCGGCGGGACCAACGCCGTTGGCTATGCGGGCGGCGCCACCAATGGCAACAACCGCGTGGGCGTGGCCTGCAGCAACAGCAACTGCACGCTGACCATTACCGGCCTGAGCAAAACGCAGTACTACATGCGCATCAGCTCCATTTACAAAGACGTGTCGCTGCAGGTGAACGCCACCAACGCTGCTGCCGGCACCGTCAAGCTGGAGGGCGCGCAGGCGGTTATCGACTCCACGGGCAAGGCGCAGGATGTGCTGCGCCGCATTCAGGTGCACGTGCCGCTGCAGTCTGTCAGCAAAAACTCTCTGCCCGACTACGCCCTGGAAAGCACCGACGCCATTTGTAAGCGCTTCGCCGTATACGACGGCTACTTCAACAACCAGGTCAGCGGCGTCACCAGCACCAACCCACTTTGCCAGCCGTAGTTAGTTAAGCGCTAGCACTGTAAGTTTATCAATACCATGCTACTTGGGCTTTTTGCTGTGGAATGATTCGTGCACTTTTTTTAGGTGGGGGTCGGTGACGTGTGTGTAGATCTGGGTGGTGGCAATGTTGCTGTGGCCCAGCATGGCTTGGACGCTGCGCAGGTCGGCGCCGTTCATAAGCAGGTCGGTGGCAAACGAGTGGCGCAGGGTGTGCGGGCTGACGTGTTTGGTAATGCCGGCCAGCAGGGCGTACTGGCTGACCAGCCGCTGCACGCTACGAACGGTCAGCCGGTGGTAGTTGCCGGTGCGGTCTACGGCCTTGCGGCCGCTGTAGCGGACGAAGAGCGGGCGGGTATTGTCCTGGCGGTGGTCCAGGTACTGTTGTAGCCAGTCGGCAGCCTCGGGGCTGATGAAAATGGGGCGATCTTTCTGACCTTTGCCGCGGACAGTGAACTCGCGGCGTTTTAGGTTGATGTGGTCGCGATCCAGTCCAACCAGCTCGGATACGCGCAGGCCGCTGGAAAACAGCAGCTCTAGTATGGCACGGTCGCGCAGGCCCGATTCTTTTTCTAGGTTGGGTTGCTCGAACAATCGCTGTAGCTCGCCTTCGTTCAGGAAGGTGACCTGCTTGCGGTTGGTGTGCGCCAGCTCAATTTTGTCAGCTGCCAGGGCCGGAATGTCGCGCTTGGTGCAAAATTTCAGGAAGCTGCGCAGGGCAATCAAGTGATAATTTTGTGTAGACTTTTGCAGCTCATCGGACACGTTGGTGCCCAAGCGGTTCAGCCACAGGCGCCACTTGCGGATGAGTTCGGGCTGAATATCGGCAACCTTTAAATCGTCACCGGCGAAATCCAGCAGGCGGGTAAGGTAATGGTCATAATTTTGGATCGTTTTTTGGGAGCGGTTCTGCTCAATCTCCAGGTACTCCAAAAAGTCGGTCTTGGCTTTGCGAAATAGCATAACTTCATTGTACACCTGCATGGTGCACGGGGGTAGAGAAGCGCCGCGCAGTCTGTTACAATGGCAACGTTACATAAGCAACAACAAAGGAATATACATGCAGCGAACACTTATCATTGCCAAGCCAGATGCCGTGCAACGTGGCCTGGTGGGCGAAATCATCGCGCGCCTGGAGCGTAAAGGCCTGAAGCTCATCGGCCTCAAAATGATGACATTGGACACGGCGCTTTTGCAGCAGCACTACGCCGAGCACCTGGAAAAGCCATTCTACGCTGGCCTGGAGAAATTCATGAAGAGTTCGCCCGTGGTGGTGATGGCCTGGGAGGGCTTTGAGTGCGTAAACTCGGTGCGCATTCTGGTGGGTGCAACGAACCCGCGCGAGGCCGCTGCCGGTACTATTCGCGGCGACTTTTCTATGGGCACCGGGCGCAACCTCATTCATGCTTCGGACGGTGAAGAGAGCGGTCGGCGCGAGGTCTCGCTGTTCTTCAAGGACGACGAACTGGTGGAATACGAAAAGTCCGAGTACATGCACATTTACGAAGCGTTCGAGCGCGGCTAGCGCGGCAGCTCGTTGGGGCCAGCGCGCTGCGCCCCCTTTCGCCCCCATAGTTCAATGGATAAAACACCTCCGTCCTAAGGAGTAGTTCTACGTTCGAATCGTAGTGGGGGCACCACGACGCCCAGTAGCATCATCAAATGTACAAGCAGGCAGGGCACAGCCACCTGGCCGCCCCGGCCAAGCACAATCATATTGCCGTTTACCGCCCCTTCTTTGCTACAATATATCCATGGCCGAGAAATACTTTGCCGACCAATTCGATGACGAAGAGGTCCTGTTTGTCTTCCGCAAACATCCCATTGTGATGCGGCGCGGCCTGATCTTTGGATTGTTGATGATACTGGTAGGCACGCTGCCGTCGCTTATTAAGCCTCAGACAGCGGTGTACCTTACGGGCCTTGGGGCGGGGACATTGGTGGGCGCGCTGATATTTCTGCCGTCATGGATTGGCTGGTATTTTAGCGTGTTTATTGTCACCGACCAGCGGCTTATACAGATTACGCAAAAGGGTTTGTTCCAGCGCAGTGTCATCGATATGGGCCTGAACCAAATTCAGATGGTGAACTACCAGGTTGCCGGGCTGCAGGAAACGCTGCTGGGATTTGGTACAATTATGATGCAGACGTTTGTGGGGGATTTGATCATTCACGAGATCCACCATCCTGCCGACATTCAAAAAAAGCTATTGGAAGTGTTGCGGGCCCGTGGGGTTGCCGTGTCGCCCGGCCAGGGGGCTGCGAGCGTCCCGGCCGAGCCAGCCGAATCCGAAGAAATGATAGAAGATGAAGCATAAGATTAAAAAAGTTCTGGCCAAGCGGCCGCGCCGAAAAGCCGCCAAGGCTGACTCGCTGCAGGAAGCCATCCAAACCATTCCGCGCATCACCAACGAAACCGTGGCCGAGCACCGCGAGGAAGTCCTGTCCAGTGCGCGTAAGTACATTTATCCGCTGCAGCATTCGGTGCATCGGGTGGTGGTTATATCGATCAGTTTGTTTATTGCGGTTGTGGTGCTGTTCTTTTCGTATTGTTTGCTGGCGTTGTATCGGTTCCAGTCCAGTTCTGGGTTTATGTATGCGGTGACGCAGGTGATTCCGTTTCCGGTTGCCCGGGCCGGTTCACATTTTGTGTCCTACGAGAGCTACTTGTTCGAGCTGCGCCACTACGTGCACTATTATCAGACACAGCAGAAGGTGGACTTTAATAGCGACTCGGGCAAACAGCAGCTGGCCGACTTCCGCAAGCGGGCCTTGCAGTCTGTGGTGGACGACGCATATGTTAAAGAACTTGCCAGCCAACACCACGTCGCCATCAGCGACCAAGAACTAAACAACGAGATCACGTTGGTCCGCGACCAAAACCGCCTGGGCAGCAGCAACCAAGTATTTGCGGATGTGCTGAAGGAGTTTTGGGGCTGGTCGGTGGACGACTTTAAGCGAGAGCTAAAGCAACAAATGCTGGCCCAAAAAGTTGTCTCCACCCTTGATACAGACACGCAAAAACGAGCACAAAATGTACTCGATCAACTGCACGCGGGTGGCGACTTCGCAGCGCTGGCAAAGCAATATTCGGACGACCTCACAACCAAAGACAATGGCGGCGACTACGGTTTTGCCATAGACAAGCGCAACCGCGACATTTCACCGCAGGTGGTTGACCAACTGTTCAAGCTGCAAGCCGGGCAAATGTCCGGGCTTATCAACACAGGCACGGCCCTGGAGATTGTAAAGGTGCAGAGCACTGACGGTGACAAGGTTCGCGCCCAGCACATTGTCTTTGCGTTCAAGGGCATCGACACCTACATCTCGCCGCTGCGCGCCAAACAAAAACCGCATACGTATATTCATTCGTAGGCCTTTTGCCCGGCGCGCGGAGGTTGCAGGGAAGCCGTTGCTTTTCTGCGAAAACCTTGCTATGATTACCCCTGTTACCCAGTAGCACGCAGTGTTACTTGCCATGGGCTCGTGGTGTAGAGGCCTAACATGCCTCCCTGTCACGGAGGAGATCGCCGGTTCGAATCCGGTCGAGCCCGCCAATTCGTATTTTCGCTGTTGTGACGTAGCAAACTAAGTGGCTCTCTAGGTGTTAGAGCCACTTTTTTATTGGTCAAATTCCAGGCAAAGCCAGCGGCTTGTCGGTGGTTTTTGGACAGCCCCTTTTCTTTGGCTGCCCACTTGCCGTTCTGGTGAGAGTTTTTGCTAAAATAGGGCTATGGACTGTCCAATTTGTAGTAAACCAATGAAGAAAATTGTCTGGCGTATTACCAGCAACGGCAAAGATGGCAAGGCGCACAACGAGGGTGAAGAGTATAAGGAATATGACCACACGAATTATAAGTGTGAAGCGGATGATGTTTGGTTGGAGATAGAGATTCCAGCCGCAAAATAATTCCACGCCTGCTTCGTCCGTCAGCCTAACCCCCAAGGCGTTTTTGCTACACTGCATACATGAAAGAAGCTGTTTTATACACTGGCACTTTTGATCCGTTTCATCTGGGGCATCTGTGGCAGCTGGAGAGGACGTACCGGACGCATCCTTTTCAGAAGGCGGTAATTGCCATGATTAGCGCGAACCCCAAAAAGCCGCGCGCCACCAGCTGGAACCACCGAAAGAAGCTGGCAGAGCTGATGCTGGCGCACAAAGCATTGCCGTTCAAGGTAGAGATCCACCCCATTGATTACGTGCAGCCAGATAAACTTCAGAAATTTGTTGCCGAATATTTGGGTGGTTACCATGTGGTGCGCACCGTTGCCAGCGACGTTATTGTCGAGTTTGCCAAAGACGCCCAGTTTGGCTTCAACGATGCCTTGTCGCTTTTTCATTACGTTGTCGTTGTACGGCCTTTAGTTGGCCAGCAAGAACTAGAAAAAATCGTGGCAGCATTGCCCCCGGACGTGCGCCGCGCATTCTCCAACCAGATAGTGCACGTCCAAACGGAAGGTGACATCTCGGCAACAAACATACGTCAGGATCCGGCAGCAGCCTGCCAGAAGGGCTATATTACGCAAGATCAGCTGGATTTCATCGAGCACGAACATTTGTATGATATTTTTATTCTATGAAAGAAATACATACTGCTGGGCTTGGCCCGGATGAATTGTTTTTGGCGGGCAGGCTGCAAGTGGATACGGCCATTACTGTTTTGTCTATGACTGGCGTGAACCCGCGGGCGGAGGCCATGCTTACTTCGCTACGCGAGGCGCACAGCGTTGCGACCGCATTGGATGCGCAGCGCGATTTATCGGTTTATTTGCGGGGTGAGCAGGCGGCTGCCATGAAGGCGGATATTGTTGTAAGTGCGCTGTTGGCCGAACAAAACCCGGGGCTGACATCGGCGGACCGCATTGCTGCCGGTGGGCTGGTTACTGTCTTGGGCGCGGAAAAGTAGGGCGGGTGTTTTCGGCACCGACAAAGTTTAATGTTGCGAAATGCTGCAAGCGTGGTATTTTTGTTCTATGACATATAAAAACCCGTTGATGGTGGAGGTGATGGTGCCGCGTTTGCATAGCACGGCTGCGCGGATTCACGAATTTTACGAGGAGATTGGGTGGGAGCATCGCAACCATTCGGCATCGAGATTCGACACCATTGTTCACCCTTACACCAGTGAGGGTACGGCGCCTACCATTGCGTATTGGCAGACGGAAAACCCCCAGAAGATGGGCCACTTTGCCCTAAACGAAAAGGACACGCCCACAAGGTTTGCCCGCGGCCTGCGTCTGCCGCGTATGCAGGATTTGGTTGAAGTGTGCCTGGTGGTGCCGACCGATGACGACGTGCACGCTATATTTGAACGCGGCGGCGACGTGCTGCAGGCGCACACCCACATTCCACCGCGCGAGCATGCCGGCAGGCAAGAGTTCCGCTACGCCGACCCGTTCAACTACGCTTTTCGAGTAACCGCTGACCCGGGCTGGGAAATTGAGTAACGCTACACAAAAAGCCATGACCGAGAGAAGTGTTGCAAATGTATACCAGCCGGCAGAACCGCATGAACTGCGGGATGAGATTGTGGACGACGTGTGGCGCTATGCGGTTGCGGCAGAGGTGGACGAAGACGGCGAGCACGTGCCGGCCGGCAGCAACACAGTGGTGTTCCGCATTTTTCCGGGCGGCATGACTGAACCGGTCTCGGTTGCCAAGCGGGAACGCGAGATTTCATTTCTGGTTAGCACATTGGCTGGGCGCGGAGAATGTATCCGCGCGACGGCGGGCGGCGAAGTGGAGACGATCCCTTTGGCCAGGGGCACGGTGGTCACCATTGCCCCGGGAGACACCTACATGTACAAGAACAGCGACGCCTACACCGACTTGGTGCTGCATGACGTGGCCACGCCGGCCTTTTGTGCTGGTGACGAGGTGGGATTGGTTGTTTCGCGTTGGGACACGGCTGTGCCGCAACGGGCTGGGTATTTGGCGTGCGTTGCGGTGTCGCCGCCCGAGGCCCAGCCAGTGCAAGTGGCCCAGGCCTTTTACGATCTGGCCGGCCAGGCGTTGGCCTCGACCGCGGGTTGACAAGAAGCGGTGCGCCGCTCGTGAGCGGTATGATATAGTTTGTCGTATCCTTTGCGTGCAAGGGAGTTTTTCGACAAGCAGGCAGGCGTCCTCAAAAAGGGACCAATCGAACAAGAGGTGAGCATACGTGACCAGAAGTGCCAGCGTTCAGTTCCGCGGCAGGGAAGTTCAGAACCCCGTGCTGCGCGTGCTGATTGTGCTTTTCCTGGCCATCCTCGTCCCGGTCTCGATGCTCTGGGTGCTGATCATCGTCGCCCTGCTCATCGTGCTGTCGCCGGTGCTGTTGCCCGCGCACTTCGTGCTGCGCGCGCTGGGGCGCAAGGGGTTCGTCCGACGTGACGGCGACACTATCAGCATCATCATCGACAACACCGCCCTGGAACGGCACATCGCCCGATAACAAGACAGCGGCTGTCCGGCCTGGCTTTAGGGCTCGGGCGTCCGTGCAACGGCAAGCGACATGGCAGAGGCGACGTTTGCGCGCATGTGCGCTGCTTTTGTTCCCTCTGCCATGCCTGCTTGTCGTTTTGTTTTTTGTGCAGCATTATGTATGTTCGGGCGCAAGTTCGCGCAGCGTGTCTCTTGTTTTTGAAGCAATTTTAGGATATAACTCGAAGGCTGGTGACAGAGTTCTTCGTGCAAAAGCACGCCAAAATCGACATTGGGAGGAACACGATGTTCACGCTGGTTTACGCCTTGGAAGAAGCTCCGGCGCAGTTCAGCAAGTCGGTCTTTCTGGCCGGCCCCTCAGTCCGACGGCCCGGGGGATCGCCCTGGCGCAACCACGCAATAACGCAGCTGCGAGAGGTCGGATACGACGGGGTGGTTTTCATCCCCGAGCCGCGGCCTGGCGCGCGCGCCGGCAGCGACTCCGACAGAGCGATGTGGGAGGAGCAGTGCCTGGGCATGTCAGACTGCGTCCTGCTGTGGGTGCCACTCAGTACCGGCCGAAACGCGCCGATGCAGCGGCCGGATGTGGGGCTGCTGGAAGGCAACAAGCGGGTTGTGGTTGGCTCGGCAGACAAAACCTTCGTGAACAGCTACATGGTTCACTATACCGAAACCATGCGGTTGCGGTATGTCGAGAACATCGGAGGAGGGGCAATAACCGTAGTCGAGAACATCGGAGAAGGGGCAGTAACCGTAAGCGACATGCTGGAAAATGGCGCACATCGCATTGGCGGTGAGCGGCACGTGCCCCTGCACATCTGGCAGACGACTTCGTTCCAGGCATGGTACCGAGCACTGAAAGCCGCCGGCAACCACCTGGACAGCGCGAAGGAAGTGTGGACGTTCTGCGGCGGTCCGGACGGTCTTGACGTGTTCTTTTGGGCACTGCAGGTGCGTATTTACGTTGCAGCCGAGGGGCGCCACAAAACGAACGAGGTGGTGCTGAGCCGGCCGGACATATCTACGGTGGTTTTGTACCGCCGGGCGCAGAAGCTGGACGACAGCGTCATTGTGCTCATTCGCGAATTCCGGTCGCCGACCAGAACCGACGACGGGTACGTGCGCGAGGTGCCGGGCGGTTCCAGCTTCGACCCGGATGCGGACCCGCTTCAGCTGGCCATCAAGGAGGTCAAGCAAGAGACCGGGCTGGTCATAGGGGCGAAGCGCTTGCGCGCGCATGGTGCGCGTCAGCTGGTCGCAACCGTGAGCGCACACCAGGCGTACTTGTTCTCGGCGGAGATCACCGAGCGAGAGCTCCAGAAGCTTCGCAGCCAGGCCGCGAACCATGTGGTGCACGGCGTGGAGGAAGAGAGCGAACGTACGTTCGTCGAGATCACCACATTGGGCGAGATCCGCGCGGCGAACCGCGTAGATTGGTCCATGCTGGGCATGATCACGCAGGTCCTGCTGGATTGAAGCAGGCCGTGCGTGCATAGCCCTGGCCCGGAGGAGCCGTCAAACTGGCATGGCTCCTCCGGGTGGTGGCTGCTTTTCTGGGGTTGATGTAGCCATACGTGCCGCATCCCAAAAAGTAGCCACCGCTTAAACGTTTCCATGAATGTTGTTCATGCTGATGAGTCCAAAAGGACGAAAAACGTTGTGAATACAGCTGCCGCGCAATTGATTGCTAGAGGTGCGCAGCCAGCTGAGCCAATTTTTGCCGGTAGGCTCGCTGGTTGAAACGGCCGGGATAATCCAGTAGCTGGGTGTTGAGCACTGTGAAGCCAGCAGCGCGCAGAGGGTCGGCGGCAACGTCAAAAACATTGGATTTGATGAGTATAATTTTTGTACGCGGACCAGCCAGTGCGCGAACCCGATCCAATAGCTGGGGTAGTGCTTTGGCAATAAGCGCCTGGCGCTGCTGCTTGGTGATTTCGTGTGGCAGGGAAGTTTCCAGGGCCTCGATCATGTACCAGCCGTCGGCTTGAAAGCGGCGGAGCCACTGTGCTTTGTCTGGCTCTATTTGTGCTTCGGTTTTGTCTGCGGCCTCTGGGTATAGGGCTTTGATGGTGTTAACGAACAGGCGGTCATCGGTGCGGACGGGCGTGCTGCGGTAAAAGTGGCGGCTGCTGGCGACATCGGCTGCGGGCGGCGGAGATTCGGCAATGAGTAATGCCTTGATGTGCTTGGGCCGGTACTGGGCGCGGATGTCGTCGTAGCTCATGATTCTATGATAGCAGGTAAGGTAACGGCAAGCTGCGGCCGACGGGTAAAAATTGAAGACGATGTATTTTTATGGTATAAAAGGGTATCCCCAATCAGGGACGTACTGTGCCGAGCGACATGCTTGGCCCGAAAAACTGGAGGTTCTGGTGGTAAAGCCACGTGGCTTGCTGCTTCATGCGCGACTGCTGAGTACCGCGCTGCGCGTTCCGCTGCGTGCCATGGCGCGCTGGAGGGTCTTCCGGGTGGAGGTGGTGAACCGCGAGCGTATCCCGGAAAAGGGGGCGGTCATCGTCGCCTGCAATCACCTGTCCGTCAGCGACCCGATCTTTCTGTGGGGAGCGCTTCGCCGCACGGCCGTCGCCTTGGCCAAGTCCGAACTGTGGCGCAACCCACTCTTGGGTCCGGTGGTGTGGACCATGGGACAGATCCCCGTGGACCGCGGAAACCCGGCTGCTGCGCAGCGAGCGCTGTGGCGTGGCCGCCGCGTGCTGGAGCACAAGGGCGTGCTGGTGATCTTCCCGGAGGGGAAGTGCTCGAAGGATGGTGAGCTGTTGCCACTGAAGAGTGGCGTGGCCGACCTGGCCTTCGCAACCGGTGCCCCGGTGGTGCCCGTCGGTATCCACGGCAGCAATGGCGTGAAGCCACTGGGCAGCTGGCGCATTCGCCGCCGTCACCCCGTCCGGCTGGCGTTCGGCGAGGCCATGTCCCCCGGGCAGTACACCCAGGACGCCGCCGGCAAGCAGCGCTTCCTGGATGAACTGGCCCGGCGCATTCGCGACTTGTCGCAACCGTCGCAGTAACACCGGTTTTGGCCGCCCGAGAAGGCAACGATGATTTTCTCGGGCAAAGGCTCTGGAGATGCTGCTTTTCGCAGACCATTTCCAGAGACCCTCGTTTCTACAAATGTGCGTTTGTACTGATGAGTCCAAAAGGACGAAAAACGAATGAGCACTCCTGGGCGCCGCCGCCCGCGGCTTTTGCATAATAATAAAATTATGGTAAAATAGAATATCCCGTGAGTTTTAAATGAGCTCCCCGCGCCACCTTAAAAGCACGTCTCCTTTCTAAAGGACGACGGGCGGGGCCCTGTACAGTATGCCTGGCTTACTGTGCGGCGCCCTGTCCGTCACCGACAACCAAGAGAAGGGACCTTCCGTCCATGGCTGACAACCGTAGTCCGCTCGACCTCTCGTCCGATGAAGTGATCTTCATCTACATCAAGAACTTCCTCGGCTGCCTGGCCGTCTACCTCGTGTTCAAGTTCCTGTGGGGCCGGTACATGCTGACCGACATCGGACAGCTGGGTGCGAACGGAACGTCCATGATCACCGGGCTGCAGCAGGCGCTGCCGATGTTCCTGTGGGCCGCGGGCAGCACGCTGCTGTTCGCCTACTTCGGGGGCGGCCCGCGGCTGTACTCGCCCGGCGAAATCCTGATGCGCGGCAGCTGGATCAGCCTGAACGCGGGGATCTTCGAGGAACTGATCTACCGCTGGCTGATCTTCGTGAGCGCCATGGTGTCGCTGCCGTTCCTGAACTTCATCTCCTTCGGGCTGGTGAAGTGGCTGTACACGCAGCTGCTGGGGCCGCTGGCCAACTGGGTAACACTGGGCCTGCTGGCGCCGCAACTGCATGCCGACAGCTGGGTGTTCGGCGCGGCGATGCTTTCGGCCTGCGGCGTCTTCCGGTCGAAGCACCTTTACATGGGGCCGCTCGGCTGGATCAACTCGTGGTTCATGGGCATGGCGCTGTTCTACATCATGTTCCACTTCGGGATCGGCACGGCCATGGTCGCGCACATCCTGTACGACCTGATCTACTTCGGCGTCACCGCCGGCTGCATGGTGTTGCCTCGGCCTGGCATAAGACGTGTGCATTGAGGTGTAAGCGGGGCTGGCCATAGCGGCCTTCTGTGCTCCGGGAAACTAGGACCAAAAATTGTTCGCTGCCGTTCTGGCAATCGCTTCGGCGATCAACGCGCACATTTTTTAGGTCCTATTTTCTTTTTTGGACGAAAAAGAAGTGCCAGTTGGTGCGCTTGCTGACCGGCTGGTACACATAGTCAAGCACCTGGAAGCCGTTGCGGGACAGGGATGCAGTGAAGTCATCCTTTCGCCAGTAGGCAAAAAGGCGCTCCTCGTGCTGGCCGTTTTTGTCGCGCACTTCAAAGTCTTCGTTGTCGCCGTCCTTCATGGTGATCATGCCAATGGCGCCCGGCCGGGCAACGGCGGCGATTGCGCGCAGCGCCTCGTCAATCCGTTTTTTGGGCACGTGCAGCAGCACGGCGCTGGCCCAAAAACCGTCAAATGCTTTGTGCAGCTGGGGCAGATTGTACACGCTGCAAACGGCAAAGGCCGCGCCCGGCACGGTGGTGCGGGCAACGTCTACCATGCCGGTGGAGGCATCGGTGCCGGTGTAGTCGTACCCCAAACGCACCAGCTCGGCAGCGTCGCGCCCGCCACCGCAGCCAATCTCTAGCACAGAGCCGCCGGGCAGCAGCTGATGAAAACGTTCGGCCGCCCAGGCCAGCTCATTTACCACGGCATGGGACGAGGCCCAGGCGGCGGCAGTGGCGTTGTATGTTTGAATGGTTTTGGATTCTTGGTCGGTGGAATGCATGCACCTAGTATAGCTGGTTTTGGCGCACGGATGGTCTTTTAGCTTGCCGCCTCTGGGAACTTGCGGCAACGACCGTGGTATGATGGAACAATCCAACTGTTCGACAGAAGGGAAGTACACGCCATGGAGGCTACCAGGCTTCGGGACCAGGCCGAGCACGCGACGGCCAGTGTCAGGCCGATGTTCGACCACTTGTCCCCGCGCGGCATCGGCACGCTGAACCGCGACGTGCTGGCCGTCAACATCGGGCTGGCGGTGGACTGTCGCTTCATACCGGTGTTCGGCGCCACGTACGGTGAGCTGCCCATATCCGAATGGGAGTACCCGTTCGACGAGATCTCGTTGGGCAAGGGCGACATCAGCGCCGAGACCGGCCTCAGCTCGCGCGAGGTCCAGCTGCTTCACCCGCTGCTCATCAAGGCCAAGTACACGCTCTACTGGGGAAGTGTCATCAGGGACGGGGTGATCGTGACGTGCTCTGGGGTGCAGCCCTGGTTCGACGAGTTCTTCGCGACCAGCATCCTGGCCCTCGTCAGCGCGACCACCGACGACGACCTGCGCCGTTTGGTCCAGAACAATTCCACAAACACGTACGACCGGAGCTGGTAAGCTCTGAAAACAACGTTGGAGCCCCAAGATACCAGGACGCATCGGCACCGATGACCGCTGCGGAGTAGCGCATGCTCTCTTGGGGAGGACCTATCAGAAACGACAACTGCCACGCGCGGTTGCTGCTTTCTCTGATAGGTCCTTTTTGCTATAATACGGCTACTCTTCCTGCGCCACCTTAGCTCAGTTGGTAGAGCGGCGCTTTCGTAAAGCGTAGGTCGCCGGTTCGATCCCGGCAGGTGGCTCCACATGTTGCGGGTATCGTATAGCGGCTATTATGTAGCCTTCCCAAGGCTGAGATCTGGGTTCAACTCCCAGTACCCGCACCACGCGCACACGTTATACACCTTTCGTAGGGCGCACTCGACGAAACCGCCCGAACGTCATACAATACCTACTAGTATGCCCATACCGAAAACGTATCTCCACGACAAGCTCGTCTTATTGCTGGTAAGCGTCAATATTTTTCTGACCTTTTTATGCGTCTTGCTTATATTGCTGCGCCTGGGGGCAGGGCATGGCAGCGACAGCTATATTGTGCAGTTCCGTGCCAACCTTGGTATTAGCGCGTTCAAAACCGGGAGCATTACCAACATCCTTAGTTTCATGCTTTTCTGTGGGCTGGCTGCCACCACAAACATCTTGTTAAGTATTAAAGTGTATCGGCTGCGCCGCGAGCTTTCCATTATTCTGCTGGGCCTGGGTATCTTGCTGCTGGTGCTTGCCATTATTGTCAGCAATGCGCTGCTGGTGCTTCGTTAATCCATATGACAGATATCGAAATTCCCTACGAAAAAGATCGCCACGGTCACTACCGTTTCTTCGAGATCCTGCCCGGCGCGCTTAGCTGGTCCATGCTGTTCCTGCCGTTTATTCTTAGCGCAATCAATGTAACGCTTGCGGCAGTTTTTGTGCTGGTATACTTGCTGGCGAACTTCACGCGAGCTCTGGCCGGGGCCGTACGGGCTGTGCATGGCTACGGCGTGCTGCGCCACTACCAAAAACTGGACTGGGCTGCCATGGTTGGCGAGCTGGAGACGGGCAAGGTAAACGACGCCACCGTTCATCGCCCCAAGTGGCACTATGAACAGCTGCTGCGCTCCGAGGTGCAGCCACTGGTGGTGCGTCCCAGCCAGATACTTCACGCCATCATCATTGCCACATACAACGAAAGCCGCGAAGTGCTAGAACCCACCATTCAGTCTGTCCTGGCGTCCAACTATGACATGAAAAAGGTCATATTGATCCTGGCCTACGAGCAGCGCGGCGGTGAGCGCGTGGCCCGGCAATCGCACGAGCTAATCAATCAATACAAGGGCCAGTTCTACCATGCCATGGCCGTGGAGCACCCTAGTGATATTGCGGGCGAGGTGATTGGCAAAGGTGCCAACGTTACCTATGCCGGCCGCCATCTGCAAAAGTACCTGGAACAACAGAAGATTGACCCGTTGCGCGTAGTCGTTACCACGCTGGACTCGGACAACCGACCGGACAAGAACTACCTGCCGGCGCTTAGCTATGTATACGCTGCCTGCCCAGACCCTATCCGATCGTCGTTCCAGCCGGTGTCCATGTACACCAACAATATTTGGGACGCACCGGCGCCCATGCGCGTGCTGGCCACCGGGAACTCGTTCTTTCATTTGGTGCAGTCGCTGCGGCCGCATACATTGCGTAACTTTTCTGCGCACGCCCAAGGTATGGCCTCGCTTATACAGACGGATTTTTGGAGTGTGCGGACCATTGTGGAGGACGGACATCAGTTTTGGCGGGCGTATTTCCGGTTTGAAGGGAAGTATCGGGTGTATCCGCTATACGTTCCCATTTACCAGGATGCTGTGCTAACCGATTCGTACAAGAAAACGCTGAAGGCTCAGTTCGTCCAGCTGCGCCGTTGGACGTATGGCGCGTCAGACATTGCGTACATTGCCGACAAGGGCTTCTTCCGCAAAAACAAAATTCCGCTGCACGATCTTGTCCCCAAGTTTCTGCGCAGCATAGAGGGTCATGTTACCTGGGCCGTCGGGCCGCTGCTGACACTGGGCGGCGGTTTCATCCCCGCGCTTTTCCATCCGCAAAGCTATGCTGCCAACGAGCTGCCCATTATTGTCAGCCGCGTGCAAACAGTGGGGCTGATGGGCGGGCTGGCGCTTATCTTTATATGTCTGAAGACGCTGCCGCCAAAGCCGGCGCGGTATCGGCGGCACCGCACGCTGTTTATGATTTTGCAGTGGGCGTACCTGCCGGTGACGACTATTGTTTATAACTCGTTTGCGGCGTTCAATTCGCAAACCAGGCTAATGTTTGGCTGGTACCTCAGCGAGTTTGACGTGACCCAAAAGGCTGTGGTGTCGGCCGAAGGCGTAGCCAAAGAATAAATTGTGCGACGCACGAATTATCGTGCGGCCGAATGGTACGCAGCGTATATGGTGGCAGCTGCTGGGTCGAAACGTTGCAGCACTTCGCGGGCAACCGCAACGATATGCTCGCGCTTTAGCAGGCCGTCGGACTGGGCACCAAGCAGCTTGGTTATGACGGTTTGTGTTAGCGCGGCTGCGTCGGGGACAGCTTGCGGCCGATGCTTGCAGCTTTCGTAGATGCTGGCAAAGAGGTGATCCCGGGAAAACGGGCGCAGTACGTTGTCGGCACCGCGCACGCGCAGCCCAGAGTTTAAGGCCGCAGCTTCCTGGGTTGTAAACACCAGGCCGCACTGTTCGCACTGGCGCCGGCGCCATACGGCGTTCGCTTGCTTTTGCAATCTGGAATTGGCAACGTGGGTAGCCCCACCGCAGTACAAACATACCATGTCCATATATTGTCATACCGCTAATGAAAAAGCTAGTGGAAAACTATATGGTTTTCTGTGGAACAACCACAAAAAATCCCGCTCGTGCAGGGGAAGAGCGGGCCGCAGTGCGTGACTACTTGGTCAGCGGGGAAGGGCGCATACGACGAATTCGAATGGGTTTTGAAGAGAATGATAACTCTTCATAGAATAGCTTGAACGCATCAAGCGTACTCGGTTTTTTGGCACTCACCAAAATTTGCCTCTTAACGGGGGTATTGTAGCACTTCGTGGGTTATTTGGCAATGTGCAGGCATGCGCGTTACAGGGGCCAGAGGCTTGTTTTTACCTTTAAAATGCCGTATAGTCGGAGGGCACGTTGGCTTGGGCCCTTAGCTCAGTTGGCTAGAGCGCTTCCTTGACGTGGAAGAGGTCAGAGGTTCGAGTCCTCTAGGGCCCACCAAAGTCGTGCAACAAACTCCGGGATGACATACCCGGAGTATTTTTATTGACGGGCACGGCTTTATCCGTATAAATAGACAAATGAATATTGGCGTTATTGGTGCGGGTGACCATGCAGAGCGATCGCACCTGCGGTTTCTGGCAGATGCAGAAGAGCACCGTGTGGCCGCCATGGCAGACCTGGACCGCGCCAAAATGGATGCGGTTAGTCAGCGGCTTAACCTGGATGCCCACCACACAACCGACTGGGAAGAGGTGTTGGGCGATAGCACCATAGATGCTGTTTTTATTATGACTCCCGACAGGCTGCACGCGACGCAGCTTGCCGCCGCCGTTGCTGTCGGCAAGCATGTTTTCTGCGAAAAACCGTTGGCCGATACGCCGGTTACATACAACAAAATAAGCCAAGCACTTGACGAAGCCCGGGACAAAGGGCTGGTCGTTAGCAGCTGCCACCCCAGGAGATTCGACCCGCCTTTCGTGCAGACGAAGGAATTTTTGGATGATCGCGCGTTGCTGGGCGACGCCTTCGGCCTTGCCGGCGACCTGGGCGATGTTATTGGGTTCAATTTTGCGTTCCGCTATCACGCCCCAAGCAAAGTGGGGCTGCACCAGTCGCTGATGTTTGATCACCTTAACCATGAAGTAGACCTGGCGAATTATTTCTTCGGCGTCAGCGGGCTAAGCCGAGCCATAGCACTGCACGATAGCGCGCTACGGTATGAAGTTAGCGCCGTCCGCGATGACGGAATTGGGCTGGCGTTTAGGGGCGGGCGTTTTCTGGAGTCGCGCATATATCAGGAAGATATGCGCATCGATTTTGAACGAGGCATGCTTGCCATGGACATGCATGAGGGCACGGCGCTTCTGCAATATGAAGACAAAGCAGCATTTGGCAGATCGCTGCTCTACAAGACTGATTATGATGTGCGCTTTGCCGGGGTAAACGATCATTTTCTGCTTGCCGCGGAAGGGCTGGAACCGCCTTACCTTACGGCGGAGGAGCTGCGTCTAAATACGCTCGCGGCAGTAGCTTTGCGCGGCAGCAGTGAAGCCGTAACGGTTCGGCCGTAGCCTAAATCTCTCGGCCATTGCAGCAGCGCGGTCCGGTTTGTCCGGGCTGGGTGCTTTGTGTGTAGTTCATATATGACGTTGATCGTAGGGGTTACCTGCGACGATAACTCATACATGATATGTTTCGGGGCGCTAGCCGTTTCGGGTTATCCCCAGGCAGGGTATAATAATAACAACAATTTTGTACTAGCCTGATCGTACCAACCTTGCTATATTAATACGTGTAGGCGAAGTTTTGCGATGTGTTACAATACATATCGAGCAGTGAAGCAGACTAACCACCTGCCGAGCTCCGTGGGCCGATAGAACGTACGTAACGTGCTATCACGAGTGCTTTCAGCTTTCCAAGAAGCAGAAAGAAGTCCGGTGGAACCGCCCGAGCAAAACACTTCGGGTCCGAGACGCGCTAATAGATTGAATATCGTGCGAGAATATTTAATCTAACAGGCGCGTCTCTTTGTTTAACTAGAAAGGAGCCTGCCATGGCAGACAACCAACAATCCGACCTGCATGCAATGCGTCATAGCCTTGCGCACATTCTGGCTACGGCATTGACCCATTTGTGGCCAGGCATCAAGCTGGGCGTCGGCCCGGTAGTAGAGCATGGGTTTTATTACGACATAGACTTGGGCGAACGTGCCCTGAGCGAAGACGATTTTGAAAAAATTGAAACCGAGATGCGCAAGGTAATTGCAGCCCGCCAGCCCTTCGAGCGCTTCATGCTACCCATTGCCGAAGCCATCGACTGGGCGCAAAAGCACGACCAGCCCTACAAGCTGGAACTTTTGCACGACCTAGAACGCGCCGGCACCACTGCCGCAAAAGACATCGACGCCGAGGAGCTGGGCCTGGCCGCAGATGGCGACAGCAAGGTGGCGGAAGTGTCATTTTATAAGAACGGCGATTTTACTGACTTGTGCCGCGGCCCGCACGTGGCATCCACAGGCGACGTGGGTGCCTTCAAACTCATGCGTGTTTCCGGCGCCTACTGGCGCGGCAAGGACACGAACCCGCAGATGCAGCGAGTGTATGGCATTGGTTTTCCCACCGAGAAAGATCTGCGATCCCACCTTGCCATGCTGGAAGAAGCCAAGAAACGCGACCACCGCAAGCTGGGTCAGGAGCTGGACCTGTTCACAATCTCAGAAATGGTGGGCGCGGGCTTGCCGTTGTTCACGCCTCGCGGCAGTGTATTGCGCGAAACGCTTTCGGCGTTTTCTCAGGAGCTGCAGGCGCAGCATGGGTTTGAGCGAGTGTGGACGCCGCACATGGCCCGGGCCGAGCTTTACAAGTTCTCTGGCCACTACCACAAGTACCCCGAGCGCTTTACCGTCACGAGCATAGAGACTGACGACGAATTTATGATGAAGCCCATGAACTGCCCGCATCATATCAACCTTTTCTTGCGTAAACCGTGGAGCTACCGCGAGCTCCCCATTCGATACATGGAAAACACCACCAATTATCGCGACGAGAAAAGCGGGGAACTCCACGGCCTGTCGCGCGTGCGGTCGCTGTCGCAGGATGATGGCCATATCTTTTGCAAAGAGGACGATATCGAAAATGAATTGTCTGCCGTGGTGAAGATGGTCAAAGACTTGTATAGCGCGCTGGATATGCCGTTTTACGCCCGGCTGTCGTACCGAGACGAGACCGACAAATACCTGGGCGACCCGCAACTGTGGCAAAAGGCTGAAGCGGCTATTGCAAAAGTAGCCCAGGAAGAGGGACTGGAAACGGTGGACGGGCCAGGAGAAGCGGCTTTTTATGGCCCCAAGATTGACTTCATGGTTCGGGATTCCTTGGGGCGGGAATGGCAGTGCGCCACCATTCAGCTGGACTTTGTCCAGCCCGAGCGATTCAAGCTGGAGTACGCTGCCGAAGACGGCGGCAAACGGCGTCCGGTTATGATCCACAAGGCACTCTTGGGGTCAATCGAGCGCTTCCTAAGTGTGTACATTGAACACACAGCCGGCAAGTTTCCGGTGTGGGTGGCGCCGGAGCAAATCCGTCTGGTGACCGTCAATCAGGAAGAGGCTACGGTGTCGTTTGCTGAAACCGTGCGGGCCAAGGGCCAAAAGCTGGGCCTGCGCATTTCCGTTGACAACGCCAATGAATCGGTGGGCAAAAAGATTCGTGCCGCAGAGCTGTACAAGCTGCCGTATACCGTGGTCATTGGCGAAAAAGAAATCGCCGAAGGGCAGGTGCTGCCGCGCATCCGCAAAGACATGGAGGTGAGCGCGCAGCACGAGCCGCTGACCGTCGATGACTTCCTGCAGTCCGTGGCTAACGAAGCAAAGTCAAAGGTAACGAAAGCGTCAATGTAGCCATGCCGCGCGTGGATGAAGCATTCACCAAGCAAGTCTACAACCTGGTGGCGAGCATTCCCGCTGGCCGCGTGATGACCTACGGACAGTTGGCTGCACTAAGCGGCGCGGCCTGGGCGGCGTGGGAAGTGGGGCAGATTGCCCATAGTGGTCCGACAGATTTGCCGTGGCATCGGGTGGTAAACAAGCAGGGCGGACTGGCGCGCGGCTGGCCAAATGGCGGGCGGGACGCACACCGCGCCTTGCTGGAGGCCGAAGGTATCCAGGTGTCGGATGAATATACGGTGGACGTAGGCGCATTGCTATGGAACCCAAACCAAACGACACTCCTTTAGTTGCTATTGTTGGCGAGACAGGGGCGGGCAAGACGGCACTTGCGCTTTGGTTGGCGGAGCGCTTTCAGGGGGAGATTATTTGCGCCGACTCTCGAACGGTGTATGAAGGCATGGACATTGGCACGGCCAAACCAACGGCTGCCGAACAAGCGCAGGTGCCGCACCATGTATTGGACGTGGTATTGCCGGCGCAGCATTTTGCCGTTTCGGATTTCAAACAATTGGCCGATGAAGCAGTCGAAGACATCACGCGCCGCGGCAAGGTTCCGTTTCTGGTGGGCGGCACCGGCTTGTACGTTGATGCGGTAGTCCATGATTATCAGTTTCGGGGGGCGGCAAACCCGGCCGTGCGACGGGAGTGGGGCGGTGCTTCGGCGGAGCAGCTACAGGCAGCATTGACCGCGCGAGGCATCCCGCTGCCCAGCAATGCCGGCAACCCCCGGCACCTTATTCGTACGCTGGAAACAGCGGGCACGCCGCCCGCCGCTGGCACGCCGCGCCGATCCGTCTTATATATAGGTGTTTCTATTCCTCGGGAAGCGCTGCGTGCCAAGATTGTTCGGCGTGTAGACAACATGGTGGCGCAGGGTCTAGTTGACGAAGTGAAGAAGCTGGTGTCAACCTACGGCTGGGATGTGCCGGCATTACAGGCGCCGGGCTACAAGGCGTTTCGGTCGTATCTGGAGGGAAACGCAACGTTGGACCAAGCAAAAGAGGCGTTTGTGCAGGCCGACATGCAGCTGGCCAAGCGGCAGCGTACGTGGTTCAGACGAAATAAAAGTATTCATTGGATCAGTAAACGGGAAGAAGCTGTAGACTTAGTCACAACTATATTGAGCAAATAGCCTATAGTACGGCTCCTAAATTTGTTACAATAAAAACATGATTGAGCAATTGTTTGGGTCCAAGACACGAGTAAAGCTGTTGCAGCTGTTCTACAGCAATCCCAACCGCTCATTTTATGTGCGCGAGATCACCCGCAAAATTGACGAGCAGATTAATTCGGTTCGCCGCGAGCTTGCCAACCTGCTCAATGTCGGCATCATTGTATCCGACACCAATAACAACCGCCTGTACTACGAGGTAAACCAGTCTTACGAATACTACGAGCCCTTCCTAGCCATCTTTGGCGGTGGAGTTATAGCTGGCAAGGCTTCGTCCAGCAAGGCCAAGAGCGCCGTTACTCCCGGCGAAAACCCAGAGGTTGAGCGAATGAAAGCACTGGGCAACCTAGAGCTTGTTATTTACACGGGCCAGTTCACTCGCGACGAATCCAGCGGCATCGACCTACTGGTGGTGGGCGCCACCAACCAGAACGCCCTGCAAAAATTCGTTACCGAGCTGGAAGCTCAAGAAGGCAAGGATATTCGCTACGTGGTTATGCCGCTCAGCGAGTTTACGTATCGCCGCCAAATTAAAGATCGTTTTATTACAAATGTTATTGACGCCAAGAAGCAAGTGCTTATTGATAAGAGCGGGCTTTTGCAAGCAACATAGGAGGATTTATGGACGTACAATTTTACGGTGCGAACTGCATTAGTATTGCAACAAAACAAGCCCGCGTAGTCATTGACGACACGTTGGCGGATATGGGCGGAAAGCCGGCGATAAAAGCTGGCGACGTGGCGCTATTTACCGGCCCCCACGGTGCGCCAGCAGGGCAGCCCAAAATTGTCATTGACCAGCCGGGCGAGTATGAGGTATCGGGCGTGTCCATCTACGGCATTGCCGCGCGTGCGCATATGGATGATCCGGATAAGAAGTCGGCAACCATGTACAAGTTGCTGCTGGATGATCTTCGTGTGTTGATTGTAGGTCACGTTTACCCAGAACTAACCGATGCGCAGCTGGAGGCAATCGGAATGATCGACGTCATGTTTGTGCCGGTAGGAGGCAATGGCTACACGCTGGATCCCATAGGCGCACTTTCGCTCATAAAGAAGATTGAGCCTAAGATGATTGTGCCAACGCACTACGACGCAAAGGGCCTGCAGTTTGCCGTGCCGCAGCAAACGTTGGAGCAAGCCTTGCAAGCCTTAGGAATGGAACCGGCAGAGACGGTTACTAAGCTGAAGCTGAAAGCCGGTGCTTTGGGCGACGGTATGCAGCTTGTAGTCGTCGAGCAATCGTAAGGTCGAAAAACGTCCACAATATAAAAGCGCCGGCAACAAAGCCGGCGTTTTTATAAATGCCCAAGAAGTACGCTACTTGGCAGTTGCGGCGGTGGTTAGCAAGCCTTTTTTCCGAAGCGTCCGGATTGCCTGGGCGCTTACCTTCAGCTTCACCTTCTTGCCGTCGACAATAATGGTTTTCTTTTGCAGGTTGGGCTCCCAAACCTTTTTGGTGTGGCGCTGAGAAAAGCTGACATTGCTGCCGTATTGCTTGCCTTTACCGGTAAGATCACATGTACGCATAAAATTGTTCCTTCTATTCAAAGATATATTTTAGCGACTTTTCCTCTGTTAGTCAATAAGTTTAGACGGCGTCCCCATCTGGCTTCAATCCCTTGTCTTTCTGGTGCGCAGAAAAAGCAGATGCAACGTGGGCGACAGGGGCGGTGCCTTTTTGGTGCTGCTCCTGTGGGCCATATCCGGCGCTCGCCTGTTATACTGAAAAATATGTTTGCAGATCTGACCTTTAGTGGCATCTTAACGGTATTGGGCTGTTTGCTGGTAAGTATGACCGCTCACGAGGCAATGCATGCCTTCACGGCGCATGCCTTGGGAGATGCGACGGCTCAGGAGCAGGGAAGGTTAACGCTGAACCCGCTAAAGCATGTCGACATTTTTTTGACCGTTTTGCTGCCGACCGTGCTTATGCTGCTGCACCAGCCGCCGTTTTTTATTGCCAAGCCCGTGCCGTTTGATCCTTCCAGAGTGAAATACGAAGAATATGGTGCCGCGCTCGTGGCTGTTGCAGGCCCATTCACCAACTTTCTGTTGGCTTGCCTGGGTGCGCTAGTGCTGCGCTTTGCGGGCTTGTCCTCTGGCGCTGCGCAGGTGGCGGATACGTTCGTGGTGGTCAACATCCTCTTTTTCGTGTTTAACATGATTCCATTTCCACCGTTGGATGGCTCGCGTTTGCTGTATGCGTTTGCCCCCGACTTCTTACGCGAGATTATGGCCCAAATAGAACGGCTTGGTTTTACTGGCATCATTGTTTTTATGCTTATCCTGTTCCCGGTTATCAGCCCGGCAGTAAGCAACGCAGAGAATGCAATCTATCATTTTCTGCTTCGCTAAAGGAATTACTTTGCGGTATAATATCGTTGGCTGGGCGAAATGGCCGACCACATGATTATCTGAATACTTTTCGATAGGGAGCCTTATATGTGTCCCGGCCGTGGTCGAGACATGCGGGCACCCACCTGGAACTTTGCCAGGTTAATCATGTCGGCTTGCCCAGCTTTTTGGATAATAATGCCAGAACCTATCGGGGTGTGGCGCAGTTGGCTAGCGCGTACGGCTGGGGGCCGTGAGGTCGCAGGTTCGAGTCCTGTCACCCCGACCAATATAATATGAAAAGACTCAAATTCGATCACAATCTAGCAGAGCTTGTCCGCCGTGGCGAGAAGTCTGTAACGTGGCGAATGTACGATGATAAAGATCTGTCGGTCAACGACGAAGTAGAGTTAATCGACAAAGTTGATCCCAAAAATCCGGCCACCTGGGTACCCATAGGAAAAGCACGCATACAGGCGGTACTCGAGAAGCGTCTTGGCGAAATCACACAGGATGACCTGCAAGGTCGCGAAACATTCCATTCAGCCGCCGACATGGTACAAGCCTACCAAAAGTACTACGGCCCGCAGGTGGATGCGACAACGCCCATTAAAGTTGTTCATTTCAACTTGGCGCCTGACCCTAATAAAGTGTCAAATTCCGTAGAGGAATACACAACAGAAATCAAGAAAGTGAAGCTATATGCAGATGGCGGTTCTCGCGGCAACCCCGGGCCGTCTGCCAGCGGCTTTGCTGTTTTAGACATGGACGATCGCATCCTGGTCAAGAAGGGTGTGTACCTGGGCGTCACAACCAACAATCAGGCAGAATACCAGGCGTTGAAAATTGGCCTGGAAGAAGTGAAGAAGATGCACGTGCAAGAGGTGCATGTGTATATGGACAGTCTCCTGGTGGTGAACCAGATGCTTGGTATTTTTAAGGTAAAAAACCGCGACTTGTGGCCAATAAACCAGGCAATTAAAGTGCTGGCCGGCGAATTTTCCCACATTACGTTTACGCACGTTCCTCGAGCCCTGAACAAACTTGCCGATGCTGCCGTAAACGAAGCGTTGGACGCAGCAGCCAAGGCCTAAGCACTAGCAATTGACGGGTAATGAAATACCTGTGATATAATGTTCTTGTGGGGCTAGATTATCGGCTGATCGCTTGCTGCTACAGTAAGAGGAAAGTCCGGGCAGCGTAGGGAAAAGACAGTTGCTAACTGCAACCAGGGGCAACCCTAGGGAAAGTGCCACAGAAACAAGACCGCCTTTTTCGGAAAGGTAAGGGTGAAAAGAGCGAGGTAAGAGCTCGCATTTTGCAACGGTGACGTCGCAAAAAGGTAAACCCTGTCTGCTGCAAGGAGATGTACTGATGAGTTTACTCATGGTTTCCCGCCACAGTGCATCATAAGAACCGCTTGATCTTGACGGTAACGTTGAGGCTAGATAGATGATCGGCTAAAACAGAACCCGGCTTACGGATAGTCTGCCTCTAAAGAAAACACCTCTTTTTACAAGAGGTGTTTTCTTTTTGAGCCGAGCAGCTTTATGCTAAGAGTTACTTTTTGAAAGCCGTTTTTACGACAGCTTCAAAGGCCTTGGGTTCGTTGACGGCCAGTTCGCTCAAAACCTTACGGTCCAGCTCGATGTGCGCTGTCTTTAGAGCGGCAATAAGCTTGCTGTATGTAGTGTCATGCAGGCGAGCGGCCGCGTTGATGCGTGCGTTCCACAGCTGGCGGAAGGTGCGCTTGCGGTTGCGGCGATCGCGGTACGAAAACTGCAGCGCTTTAGTAACGGCTTGCTTCCCGCGCTTAACGCTGGCGCGGTTCGAATGCGTCATGCCTTTGGTGGCGCGCCGAATTTTAAGATGTTTCTGGTGGCTTGTTACGCCTCGTTTTACTCGCATTTTAGGCTCCTACATTCCGTTTGATGGTCTTAACGTTAGCTCCGCTAAGAGTTTCGAGGCCGGCAAGCTTACGCTTGCGCGCGCCGCTTTTTTTCTGCAAGAAGTGGCTTGCGTATGAGTGACGAACGCGGACTTTTCCGTTTTTCGAAACTCGAACGCGATCCTTGGTCCCGCTATGAGTCTTTAGCTTTGGCATGACTGCTCCTTATTACGAAGTTAAGCTGTTTTCCGGCGAATTGTGGTGTCTGATCGACAACGATTGCATCGCCAAGGTTTTGAATAACCTTTTCAGCAAGTTTGAAACCGAGATCCTTGTGAGCGAGCTCGCGTCCACGATAGAAGATAGTGATTTTGACCTTGTGGCCAGTCTCCAGGAAGTCAGTGACTTTGCGCATCTTCACGCCGAGGTCGTGCTCGCTAATCTTAAGGCCAAAACGCATTTGCTTTACTTCCAGGGCTTTTGCATTGCGACGATTTTTCTGCAACTGCTTTGTCCGCTGGTAGTTGTACTTTCCCCAGTCAATAATTTTAGCGACAGGGGGAGTGGCGTCAGGGGATATCTCGACTAAGTCCAGTTCTTGTTCTTGCGCCAGCTGTAAGGCTTCGGACCGCGAAAGAATGCCAAGTTGCTTGCCTTCTTGGTCGATGACTCGCAACTGTGGCGCCCGAATATCTTGGTTCAGGCGTGTGAACTTGCTGATGGTAGCTCCTTTATATTGTTAGCTTGAACATTGTAACAGATACAAAAACAGGGGTCAAGGGCGGCTAGTGTATAAAATCTTGGTTGCGATAGCGGAGCGCCTCGGTTATATGGGGAGAATCCACGGAAGTTGATCCTTCCAAATCCGCAATTGTGCGGGCTACTTTTAGTGTGCGCATGTAGCTTCGTGCCGAAAGGTTCAGTACGGAAGCGGCTTTATTGAGGATAGTTTGTGCTTCATTTGTGATGTTTGCGAAACGCTTTGCCTGATGGTTGGTGAGACGTGCGTTAAGGGTTGAACCCTGCCGTTCAGCCTGGATGCTGCGGGCGGCGCGAACTCGTTTGCATACGCCGGTATCGGCGTCTGCGCGCTGTGTTTGCTCTAGAAGTTTGGAGTGGTCAACTTGCTCCATGGTGACGTACAAGTCGATGCGGTCCAAAATAGGGCCGGACGTTTTCCGGCGGTAGTGCGCAATCTCGGTGACACTGCACTGACAGTCTTGCTGGGAGCCGAAATAACCGCAGGGGCAAGGGTTCGCCGTAGCCACAAGCAGAAAATCAGCCGGGTAGGTAATTGCATCTTTCGCGCGCGCAATGGTAATGGCGCCGTCTTCTAGCGGCTGACGGAGCGACTCGATGGTACTGCGATTGAATTCGGGCAATTCGTCCAGAAAAAGTATGCCGTGGTGGCTGAGTGTAATTTCGCCAGGACGAACCGTGTTACCGCCGCCTACAATTGCAATGTTGCTGGCGCTGTGATGCGGTGCACGAAATGGCCGATCAGAAACGAGGCCCTCATAGTCGGCGCGCACAAGACTGTGCAAGTGCGTGACTTCCAGCATCTCCGAGCGGTCCAGTGGTGGCAGAAGGTTGGGCAGCAGTTTTGCCAGCATACTTTTGCCAGTTCCTGGCGCACCAACCATGAAGATATTGTGACCGCCGCCAGCGGCAATCTCTAAAGCGCGTTTTGCTTGGTGTTGACCCACGACGTCATCCAGGCCGACGTCCGCACGTTTGCCCTTCGCGGATCTCGCAGGGGGCTGGCCATCTCCACTTTTTTGTGGAGCAATGGGATCTTCGCCGTTGAGGTGAGCATGTAGCCGTTTCAGGCTACTTATAGGGATGATCGTAACATCCGGAACAAGTAGGGCCTGCGGAGCGTTGGCCTCGGGAATAATAAACGTGTGGATGCCTAAACGCTTACCGGCCACAAGCTTACCAATAATGCCGCGCACAGGTCGCACAGCCCCGTCTAAACCAAGTTCACCGATAGCAGCCGTGTCGCCGCGCAGGCTTTGCGAGGTTGACCCGCCGGCCTGCATGATGGCAAGCGCTATCGGAAGGTCCAGGCTGGTGCTATCCTTGGGCATGTCGGCCGGCGCAAGGTTGATGGTAATGCGTTTGCGTGGCATGTCGACGCCGATGGACGCAAATGCGCTGCGGACGCGCTCCTTTGATTCGTCAATTGCTTTTGCCCCCAACCCCACAATGATAATTGACGGAAGCCCATTGGAAAGGTGGCACTCGGTCTCCACTAGTACGCCACCGGTGCCTGTCTGTATAACGCTTTGTATTCCGCCCATTCTAATATGAATAGACAAAGTTGCCCCCAAAGTAAAGACCCGCCTATGTGAGAGCGGGTCTTCTTTGTGTTTGGTTTTGGCGTTTTAACTGTTGGCTTTTCATGGAACAACGGCTTGCGAGAAGCCGTTGTTACGAAGTCGTTTTTGTTTTTGAGCACTTTTTTTATTCAAGCGCTACAGGTATCTTATAAATTGTGTTTTCAGCTGTCAACAACAATTATGCTTTGTTTTAAGAAAACCTGTGTATAACTATCGGAAAACAGGGAAGAGATGGGCAAATTTTTCGTTGCGTATTAAGCAACGTTGCGATTATTAAATACGTAGAAGCGCTTATGGTATTGACAATATGCGTTTGGCGTAGTAGGATAAAACACAGTAAGTCAAAAACAAAAACTTACAAAAAACTTACCTTAACAATTAACGCTCTTTGTCGCCCTAAAGGCGGCGAGAGCGGTCAGTCAAGCCAAGGGTAGTAAGCGCTAACAATTTCGTTTTGGGCGGATTTACTACCCGCGGCGCTTTTAGGTACTAGAAAATACTGCGCAAACCAGGCAGTATTTTTTAGTTGCCGAAAGTATCGTAAAATGACAGTAATGAAACGCACGCTTTTGTTTTTGGGTATTATTGCGGCTGCTTTGCTTGGGCTATTGTTTGGCACGAACCCGTCGGACATGCCGTCGGCAGTACTGATTCTTCCATTTGTTTTGTTTTTTGCGGGGTCGGGCTTTGCTGTTGCGTTTGTGCTGCAGCATCGTGGCTTTTCCCGGCTGCGGAGCTTGCGCGTCGGCGGCGTTGCGGCTGGGCTTCCCACGGCATTGCTCGTACTACAGTCTATTGGGCAGCTGACGTTGAGGGATACGGCCACGATATTGGCGCTCTTTGCTATCGCGTACTTTTATATAGTGCGCGCAAGCAGAGCAGTGGATTAAGCCGCACAACAAGCTAACGACAGGGTTTTAGGAAACTGATATAATAAAGGCAACTATGAATCCTCAGTTCGAGAAAGACCAAAGCATTTCTATACCTCAGCCCGCTACCGAAAGGCCGACGCAGGTTTCTGCAGCCGAGTACGCCGCACCTATCGAAGCCGCGCCTAACCCCGGCGAATTTACTTCCGCGCCGCCCGTGGCAGCGCCAGCATTTCCTGTTCCGCCGTCCGCAGGAGCCCAGCCTGTAGCACCGACAGCCCCCGCGCCAGCAGCAATTTCAGCAGTGCCGGGCGATGACACCGATGACACAACCGTGGACCAAGAATGGATTACCAAGGCCAAGGCCATTGTGGAACGGACTCGAAACGATCCATACGTACAAAGCAGCGAAATAAGTAAGTTCAAAGCAGATTACCTTAAGACGCGCCATAACAAAACGATTAAAGTGACCGATCAATCGCAATGACCGCCGTACTTTTTGTTTTCCTATTCTTGCTCTTCATTGCAGCACTAGCCGCGCCGGTGGTGTATGTTCAGATCCAGCGCCGCATGCGCGAGCAAAAGAACTACGAGCGTGGCCTAAAGATGGTGCCACTGCTCATTCACCTCCCGCCACTTAGCGAAGACATTGAAATGTCAGGCAGGGACGTGCGCGACCTAGTGGACGAGAACATTTCCAAGGCGCAGGTTATTTACAACCTTATTGCCAGCACATTGCAGAAAGGTTTCAAGGCGCGTTTGTACGGTCAGCGCCACTTTGCATTTGAGATAGTTGGCGTGAAGGGCTTTGTGTATTTTTATGCGGCCGTGCCCGTTACGCTGGTGGAGGTGGTGAAACAGGCTATTGTAAGCGCCTATCCGTCGGCCAGGTTGGAAGAGGTAGCTGAGCACAATATCTTTAGCCCTGTCGGCAAATTGAGCGGAACAGTCGGCGGTGAACTAACCCTGAAGGAGAATTTTGCGTACCCTATTGCCACCTACCAGGATTTGAAGCGAGACGCCATGCAGGCGTTGTTGAACGCAATGGCTGCGCTGGAAAAAGAGGATGGCGCGGGCGTGCAGATATTAATGCGCCCCGCAGACCCGGGTTGGCGCAAGAAGGCGCTTGCTATTGCAAGCAGCAAACGAAAGGGAAACGATGGCGGGAGCGGTTCGGCCGCGTTTCTAAACATTGGCAAAGATCTAGCTACGGCTTTCGTAAAACCGCCGGAATCCAAGGACGCCACACCGGACAAGAAGAACGATCTTTCCAACCTGGACCAGTCTATCCTTGATTCCATAGAGGACAAGACGCGCTACGCCGGATATGAAGTTATGATCCGTATAGTAGTGTCGTCAAACATAACGCAGCGTGCCCAGGCTATTTTAAATAACTTGGTTGCTGCATTCTCGCTTTTTGATGCGCCGGGCAAGAACGGGTTTAAGTATGCACCGGCAAAAGACATCGACAGTTTTGTAACGTCATATATATTGCGCTTTTTTCCGCAGCACAAATCGCAGACCGTCTTGAACTCGGTTGAGCTGTCGACGCTGTTTCATTTTCCTGACCAGCGAAGCATTCCTACAACCCAGCTGGAGCGCCAGGCGTCCAAGCAAGTTGATGCGCCGCGCAACATGCCCGACAAGGGTCTGCTGCTGGGCTACAACGTATTTCGGGGTGCAAAGAAACCGATTCGACTAGACCTGCAGGACCGTCAGCGGCACATGTACGCGGTTGGACAGACGGGTACTGGTAAATCGACGTATCTAGAAAATTTGGCGTTACAGGACATGCTGGACGGCAATGGCTTTGCTTTTGTAGACCCTCATGGCGATACCGTAGAGCGGTTGCTGGCAATGGTGCCGCGCGAGCGTACGGAAGACGTCGTGTACTTCTCCCCGGCTGAAATGGAATACCCTATGGGCCTAAATTTGTTCGAATACCAAAGCGCCGACCAGAAAGATTTTATCATCCAGGAAGTGCTGAACATGTTGTACAAGTTGTATGACCCACAACACCAAGGCATCATGGGCCCGCGCTACGAGCATTTATTCCGCAACGCGGCGTTGACCGTAATGGCTGATCCTAACGGGGGTACATTTATTGATATACCAAAATTATTCCGCGATCAACAGTTTGTGAAGCAAAAGTTACAACACGTTAAAGACCAAAACGTGCTGGAATTTTGGCAAAAGGAAATGCCGCAGTCGCAGCGTTCTAATGAGTTTGGCGAAGTAGTAAGTTGGTTCGTGAGTAAGTTTGGTGCCTTCCTTTCTAATGAAATGATGCGCAATATTATTGGCCAACCAAAAAGTGCGTTCGACCTGCGGGAAGTTATGGACAGCGGCAAGATCCTGCTGGTAAACCTAAGCAAAGGACGCCTGGGTGAGCTGAACTCTAAATTGTTGGGTATGATCTTTGTGATGAAATTCCAGGCGGCGGCCATGAGCCGGGCAAATATTCCGGAAGACCAGCGGCGCGACTTTGCTTTGTATGTAGACGAGTTTCAGAACTTTTCAACCGACTCGTTTGCCACGATTATGTCAGAAGCCCGCAAATACCACCTGAACCTGATTGTGGCCAACCAGTTTACAACGCAGCTGACCGATGAGATTCGTGATGCCGTGTTCGGTAATATGGGTACAATCGTGGCATTCCGTATTGGACAGCCGGATGTTGAGGCGTTGTCGAGATACTTCCAGCCAACATTTGACGGCAATGACCTGGTGCGCATTCCCAACCACAACACCATTATCCGCACGCTTGTAGGCGGTGTGCCCACTCAGCCGTTTAGTATGGCAACGCTGCCTCCTTTGGGTGATCCGAACTACAAGCTTGCCGAGGCGCTTAAACAGCTTTCGGCAGCGAAGTATGGCCGCCCGAAAGCCGCGGTGGAGAAAGAAATATTTGAAAGACTGGCAACCAAGCCAGAGCCGCCTCGTGCTGGCGGTTTTGGGTCCTTTGGTGCCGGCGCGGCTGGTCCGCCAGCATTCGGTGCAAACCCGGCCGCTCCGCCGCGTTTCGGTGCGCCAACGCCCGGCAACCCCATGGTTGGGGGCGGGCAAACTCCCGGACCGGCTCAGTATAATCGCCCGGCTCCGCCGCCACGTCCCGGCACCGGCTCCTTCCTGGACGAATGGATGACAAAGCGAACGGGCACAGATCGTCCGCCGTACTCTAACCCTTGGGGTAAGCCAGCGGCGAGCACACCGGCTGCGCCGCAGAACTTTATGCCGCCACAGCCTGCTGCCGCGTTGACTCCTACGCCGTCATTTGACCAGCCCATGCCACCGGCGCCGCCGGCCGCTTTTGCCGCGCCCCAGCCGCCGCTGTACCCCGCTGTGCCGCCAAAGGCACCTGCGCCATCGCCCGAACCACCAGATCAAAACATCTCCAGTAATCAATTGGAGCAAAAAGAAGTGCAGGGCATAGCTGACGAACTTCGCCATCAGTTAAACCCGCCCGCGCATGCACCGACAGCCGAGCCTCCTCGGCCGCAGCCACCGCGTCCCATGACCCAACCACAGCACGCTGGTGAAGGGGAGATCTCCCTGCAGCGTCCTTCCTCCCCGCAGGCGCCTGACGACACAATATTTATAGATCAGGAAGGCAACCTGCACGCGCGTGGCGAGGGGTCGTAGCGCTTGCGAAACTCCTACGGGTTCTCTATACTAGATAGCACGTGGGAAAACTGACCATTTTGTAACGCAGAGAGGGTAGCTTAACAGTGGCTGACAAACAAAAAGGATATTCTGCTGACCAAATCCAAGTATTGGAAGGGCTGGAGCCGGTACGAAAACGGCCTGGCATGTATATTGGCGGCACAGGAATTGAGGGCCTGCACCATTTGGTGTGGGAGATTGTGGACAATGGCATTGACGAAGCCTTGGCTGGGCACGCCAGCGAAGTGCTAGTTCGGCTGACCGCCGACGGCGGCGTCTCGGTGTTCGACAACGGCCGCGGGATACCAACCGACATTCACCCCAAGACCGGCAAGAGCACGGTAGAGACGGTGCTAACGGTACTGCACGCCGGCGGCAAGTTTGGCGGCGGTGGGTACAAGGTATCGGGCGGTTTGCACGGTGTGGGCGTGAGTGTGGTGAACGCGCTGTCTACCCGGCTGATTGCGACTATTTATCGTGACGGCAAAATGTATCGCCAAGAATACGAGCGCGGCGCCCCCAAGACTAAGCTAGAGGTTATTGGCAAGAGCGACCGACTCGGCACCGAGATTACCTTCTACCCAGACGACACTATTTTTGAAAGCATCAAGTTTAACTACGACACCATCCTGGACCGCCTGCGCCACCAGGCATATCTCACAAAAGGTGTCCGTACATCCATTATCGATGAGCGCACCGGCAAACGATACGGATTTTATTTTGAGGGTGGTATTAAGTCGTACGTGAAGCACCTCAACCTTGGCAAGGAAGTAGTCGACGACGATGTGTTTTACGTTGAGAAAGAAGTGGACGGCAACCAGATTGAAATTGCCGCGCAATACACCGATGGCTTCACCGAAACTATCAAGGCATTTGCCAACAACGTGTTTAACCCAGAAGGCGGGACGCACCTGACCGGTTTTCGTGCAGCGTTGACGCGCGTTATTAACGAGTACGCCCGCAAGAACGGCCTGTTGAAAGAAAAAGAAGAAAACCTGACCGGGGAAGACTCCCGCGAAGGGCTAACCGCCGTCATTCTGACCAAGCTACCCGAGCCGCAGTTTGAAGGCCAGACCAAGAACAAGCTGGGCAACCCAGAGGTACGCGGCCAAGTGGAACAGGTGATGACCGAATATTTGGCGTACTACCTGGAAGAGCACCCATCTATTGCCCGGAAGATTGTCGGCAAAGCGCTGCTGGCCGCCCGCGCCCGCAAGGCCGCCCGCGCCGCCCGGGAGAACATTATCCGCAAAGGTGTCTTGGAAGGTTCTAGCATGCCTGGCAAACTGGCAGACTGCTCCAACAAGGACCCGCGGGACTGTGAGATTTATCTGGTGGAGGGCGACTCGGCCGGCGGCTCGGCCAAAAGCGGTCGCGATAGCAAGACCCAGGCTATTTTGCCGTTACGCGGCAAGGTGTTGAACGTGGAGCGCGCCCGGCTGGACAAAATGCTGGGCAACAATGAGATTTTGAGCCTGATTAAGGCGTTGGGTGTGGGCATTGAAGATTCCTTTGACATTAACGGCCTGCGCTACGACCGCATTATCATCATGACCGATGCCGATGTAGATGGCTCGCACATTAGCACATTGCTGCTGACCTTCTTTTTCCGTTTCATGAAGCAGGTGATTGACGGCGGCCATTTGTACCTGGCCAAACCGCCGCTGTTTGAACTGGTAAAGCCCGGCCGAAAGTCTAGTGTATTTATATATGACGAGGCCGAACTGGACGTCGTGCTGGATAAAACAATCGAGAAGCGCAAAACGGACAGCCTGAAGGTTAACACCGATGACGAGCGTTTTCGCCAGGCCGGCTTTATTGAGCAAAAGCGCTACAAGGGCTTGGGCGAAATGGACGCCGAGCAGCTGTTTGAGACCACTATGAATCCAGAGAAGCGCGTACTTATTAAAGTACAGGTGGAAGATGCCGAAAAAGCTGACGCCATTTTCAACAAACTGATGGGGACCGAAGTGGAGCTGCGCAAAAACTTCATCACCACACATGCGAAATTCGTGAAGGACTTGGACATTTAGTATGGACGACAACACTACACCAGACATCAACCCCGAGGAGAATCAGCCAGCCCTAGAGGGCGAGGTGTTGCAGCAATCCGACCACTCGCGGCAGCTGGAACTACGCACCGTAGAGAATGTTATGGAAGACAGCTACCTGCGCTACTCCATGAGTGTGATTGTGGAGCGGGCGCTGCCTGACGTCCGTGACGGCCTAAAGCCGGTACACCGCCGTATTCTGTACACCATGAACCGCGACGGCTTGCGCGCAAGTGCCAAGCACCGCAAAAGCGCCAACGTCGTTGGTGCTGTGATGGGTGATTACCACCCGCACGGCGATGCTGCCATCTACGATTCTATGGTGCGCATGGCTCAGCCGTGGGCTATGCGCTACATGCTGGTGAACGGCCAGGGTAACTTTGGCTCCATGGACGGCGACCCGCCAGCAGCCATGCGGTATACCGAGGCAAAAATGGCGCGTCTTGCCGAAGAGCTTCTGGAAGACATCGAAAAAGAAACCGTAGACTTTCGCGATAACTACGACGGCCGCTTGCAAGAGCCTGCCGTGCTGCCCGCCAAACTGCCCAACTTGTTGCTGAACGGTCAGCTTGGCATTGCCGTTGGTATGGCCACCAACATTCCACCGCACAACCTAGTGGAATTGATTGATGCTACCGTCCACCAGATTGACCACGAGGACGCAACACTGGACGACCTGCTGCAATTTATCAAGGGCCCAGATTTCCCAACCGGCGGTGTTATTTTCGGCAAAGACTCCATCCGGACTGCCTATGCCACTGGCCGCGGCGGTGTGGTAGTACGCGGGGTGGCCGAGGTTGTGGAAGGCAAGAAGGGCCGGCACCAGATTATTATTTCGGAAATTCCGTACGCCTTGAACAAGGAAAGTCTTATTATCAAGATGGCCGACCTTGTAAAGGAAAAGAAAATCAACGGCATTGCCGATATCCGCGATGAAAGCGCCCGCGGCGTCGTGCGTATTGTCATCGATCTGAAAAAAGACGCCTATCCAAAAAAACTGCTCAACCAGCTGTACAAGCTAACACCTTTGCAAACGTCCTTTCATTTCAACATGATGGCGTTGATTGACGGCATTCAGCCGCGCGTGCTTGGTCTGCAAGATATTTTGAACGAGCACATTAAGCATCGCCGCATTGTCGTGCGTCGCCGAACCGAATACGAACTGCGCAAGGCCAACGAACGTGCACATGTCCTGGAAGGCTTGAAGATTGCGCTGGACCACATCGACGAAGTTATCGCCACCATTCGCTCCAGCGATACCACCGATGACGCTCGCGCCAACCTTATTGCCAAATTCTCGCTGAGCGAGATTCAGGCAAGTGCCATCTTGGCTATGCAGCTGCGTACGCTTGCCGGCCTGGAGCGCAAGAAGATTGAAGACGAACTGGCCGAACTGTTGAAAACCATTAGCAGGCTGGAATCCATCCTGGCTGACGAGAAGAAAATTTTGGCAATCGTAAAGGAAGAACTGATAGACCTGAAGAAACGCTATGGCGATGACCGTCGCACGCGCGTGGTGCCGCAAGAGTTGGGCCGCATGAGCGACGAAGACCTCGTGCCCGACGAGCAGGTAGCGGTGACGCTCACAAGCGCCAACTACATCAAGCGCAGTTCTATTGCCGAGTACAAGCGGCAGGGTCGTGGTGGCAAGGGCCGCCGGGGCATGACCACGCGCGAGGAAGACGTTATTGAGCACGTGGTGAACGCCAGCACGCACGATTTCCTTTTGTTCTTCACCAACATGGGCCGTGTCTTCCGCCTGAAGACATATGAAGTACCTGCGGCGTCTTTGAACGCCAAAGGCGTAGCGTTAGTCAACTTGCTGCAACTGCAGCCTGACGAGACCGTCAGCGCGGTTGTGAATGTGAGCAAGCAAGTGCAGGGCGGTAACTTGTTTATGTGTACTGTGCGTGGAGTTGTAAAGAAAACACCGTTTGAGCAATACCAGAATGTCCGAAGCTCGGGCCTGATTACAATCAACCTAGACGAAGGCGATGAGCTGAAGTGGATTCGTATGACCAACGGCAACAACGAAGTGGTTATTTCTACGGCACAAGGCCAGGCAATTCGTTTCAACGAAAAAGACGTGCGCCCCATGGGGCGGGTGTCACGCGGGGTGCGCGGTATTCGGCTTCGCTCCGGCGACGTTGTTATCGGCATGGATATTGTGCAGCCGGGCTCCAGTGTATTCGTCATTAGCCAGCACGGCTATGGCAAGCGCACAAAGGTAGCACAGTTCACACCGCACGCTCGTGGTGGCGTCGGCATCCGCTCGGCAGTGGTAAATGCCAAGACCGGCAACCTTATTGGGGTCAAGACGCTGGCAGATAGCGAAGAAAGCCATGGGCAGGAAGTGATCATTGTTTCCTCGCAAGGTCAATCAATTCGCCTGGGTCTAAAGGATATTCCCGAGCTTGGCCGAGCCACGCAAGGTGTGCGCATTATGCGCCTGAACCAGGGCGATGAAGTGGTCTCGCTGGCGCTCGTTGATGCCGCCCCGGACGACGAAGAAGAGGAAGACCTACCCCAGGAATCACCTCAAGAAAAGAAATGATGTAACAATCACTACTTTACTGGCAAGAATTATCTTGACATATAGAGGTGCGCATCGTATATTGGGTTGAAGAGTTTTAGGAGCGTTGTTTTAGTATCTCCCGAAAAGCTCGTTAAAAATTGAGTAGTGCAAATCAACGTCAGTTCATTTTTTGAATTGTTTTTAAAGTCAGCATGCAGTCTTTCCGGGCTGCATCAAAATGCTGAAGCTAAGGCAGATTCTTTTTTTTGGAGAGTTTGATCCTGGCTCAGGATGAACGCTGGCGGCGTGCCTAATACATGCAAGTCGAGCGGCAGCGCGGGTAGTTTACTACCTGGCGGCGAGCGGCGGACGGCTGAGTAACACGTAGGAACGTACCCCAAAGTGAGGGATAAGCACCAGAAATGGTGTCTAATACCGCATGTGGTCTAAGGATTAAAGCTTCGGCGCTTTGGGAACGGCCTGCGTCCGATTAGCTAGTTGGTGAGGTAATTGCTCACCAAGGCGACGATCGGTAGCTGGTCTGAGAGGATGATCAGCCAGACTGGGACTGAGACACGGCCCAGACTCCTACGGGAGGCAGCAGTAGGGAATTTTCCACAATGGGCGAAAGCCTGATGGAGCAACGCCGCGTGCAGGATGAATGCCTTCGGGTTGTAAACTGCTTTTATATGTGACGATTATGACGGTAGCATATGAATAAGGATCGGCTAACTCCGTGCCAGCAGCCGCGGTCATACGGAGGATCCAAGCGTTATCCGGAATTACTGGGCGTAAAGAGTTGCGTAGGTGGCAGGGTAAGTAGGTAGTGAAAGCGTGTGGCTCAACCATACATCCATTATCTAAACTGCTCAGCTAGAGGACGAGAGAGGTTACTGGAATTCCCAGTGTAGGAGTGAAATCCGTAGATATTGGGAGGAACACCGATGGCGTAGGCAGGTAACTGGCTCGTTCCTGACACTAATGCACGAAAGCGTGGGTAGCAAACGGGATTAGATACCCCGGTAGTCCACGCCGTAAACTATGGATGCTAGCTGTTAGGAGTATCGACCCTTCTAGTAGCGAAGCTAACGCGTTAAGCATCCCGCCTGTGGAGTACGAGCGCAAGCTTAAAACATAAAGGAATTGACGGGGACCCGCACAAGCGGTGGAGCGTGTTGTTTAATTCGATGGTAAGCGAAGAACCTTACCCAGGCTTGACATCCTTGGAAGCACTGTGAAAGCAGAGTGTGCCTTCGGGAACCAAGTGACAGGTGTTGCATGGCCGTCGTCAGCTCGTGTCGTGAGATGTTTGGTTAAGTCCATCAACGAGCGCAACCCTTGTAGTTAGTTGTATTTTTCTAGCTAGACCGCCCTGGTAACAGGGAGGAAGGAGGGGATGATGTCAGGTCTTTATTACCCTTACGCCTGGGGCTACAAACACGCTACAATGGCCGGTACAAAGGGCTGCCAAGTCGCGAGACGGAGCAAATCCCATCAAAGCCGGTCCCAGTTCGGATTGCAGGCTGAAACTCGCCTGCATGAAGTCGGAATCGCTAGTAACGGTAGGTCAGCACACTACCGTGAATACGTTCCCGGGTCTTGTACACACCGCCCGTCAAACCATGAAAGTCGCCAATACCTGACGTGTTAGCTAGTCTAGCCCTAAGGTAGGGGAGATGATTGGGGTTAAGTCGTAACAAGGTATCCGTACCGGAAGGTGCGGATGGATTACCTCCTTTCTAGGGAGAAACTAGCACCAAGTGGGTAACTGCTTGGGAGCTAGGTCGATCTCGGTACATTGTGAAATCAGTACTGACAATGTACATTCCATCGTTCGCGATGGCGAGACTCAGTTTCTGAAACTTTGACTGCGCGTTGATTGCACTACTCAGTTTTTAAACAAAACGCCCTTGGCAAACCAAGGGCGTTTTCTGTACCTGGCCTTTCTGTGCCTCACGCTGGTTTAGCCATTGAAGAATGAGAGATTTTTCGGTACAATAACGCTTGTCCCACGGGAGAGAAAATGAGGGCGATTAGCTCAGCTGGTTAGAGCGCGTCACTGATAATGACGAGGTCGGAGGTTCGAGTCCTCCATCGCCCACCAAACGTACATTACCCATATGGGGCAATAGCTCAGTTGGCTAGAGCACCTGCTTTGCAAGCAGGGGGTCCGGGGTTCGAGTCCCCGTTGCTCCACCACGAGACCAGAATAAATTACGAAAGCTTTCGTAACAGAGGTGTAAACGTAGTAAATACTGCATCGAGTTTTGCTTTACAACCTCTGTTATAACTGATATCATCAGTAGTACTTGAGTTTAGACAGAGTCTACGGCTTTGGATTCAACTGTAAACTCAAGTCTCAGGAAACTTTTGGGCCCTTGAGTTTTGCAGCTTAAAAATTTGGATTTGTTTTTTTGAGATAAAGCAAGACAAACGGCATGTTATTGGTAATAACCAATAACTAGTCAAATGCATTGCATAAAAAGTTACTCAAGCGCGCATAAAGGATGCCTTGACGTAAGATACCGATGAAGGACGCGAGGAGCTGCGAAAAGCTTCGGGGAGCTGCTAACTAAGCTTTGATCCGAAGATGTCCGAATGGGGAAACCCGGCTGGGGTCATGCCCAGTCACGTCTATCTGAACACATAGGATAGATTGAAGGTAACCGGGGGAACTGAAACATCTTAGTACCTCGAGGAAGAGAAAGTAAACAACGATTCCGGTAGTAGTGGCGAGCGAATCCGGAACAGCCCAAACTCTTTAGGTTTCCGTCTAAGCAATTAGACGGATAAGTTGGTAGACGAAAATCTAAAGGGGGTTGTGACATTACAAACAACCAGTACGGAGCTCTAGAATTTCTAGATATCCGTAGTGGGAGCAGGTGCTACCACCAGCCTGCATAAGGTCTACAAATCAGCGAGGCGAGTAGAAGCAGTTGGAAAGCTGCGCCAAAGACAGTGAAAGCCTGGTATACGAAGTGTCGCTAACCTTATATTTGTGAGGACTCGTTAAGAGTCCGGGAAAATACCAAGCCCTCCGGGGTTTGATATTTTCTTTTGTCGAGTAGGTCGGGACACGTGAAACCCTGACTGAATCTGGGGGGACCACCCTCCAAGGCTAAATATATCTTACGATCGATAGTGAACTAGTACCGTGAGGGAAAGGCGAAAAGAACCCAGGGATGGGAGTGAAATAGAACCTGAAATTATGCGCGTACAAGGAGTCGGAGCACCCATGTGGTGTGACGGCGTGCTTTTTGTAGAACGATCCAGCGAGTTATTTGCATACGCAAGCTTAAGTCATTTGACGGAGGCGTAGTGAAAGCGAGTCTGAATAGGACGAACAAGTGTATGTAAATAGACCCGAAACCGGGTGACCTAACCATGGCCAGGCTGAAGCGCAGGTAAAACTGCGTGGAGGGCCGCACCAGGAAGAATTGCAAAACTTTTGGATGAGCTGTGGTTAGCGGTGAAATGCCAATCGAACCCGGAGATAGCTGGTTCTCCTCGAAATAGCTTTAGGGCTAGCGTTGTACGGTAGCCGTCTGGGGTAGAGCTCTGTTTCGGACTGGGGGTCGCAAGATTACCCACCCTTGACAAACTACGAATACGGACGGTGGAACTACAGCAGTTAGAACGGCGGGGCTAAGCTCGTCGCTCGAAAGGGAAACAGCCCAGATCGCCATCTAAGGTCCCCAAGTCTATGCTAAGTGGGAAACGAGGTGAGATTTCTTAAACAACGAGGATGTTGGCTTAGAAGCAGCCATTCATTTAAAGAGTGCGTAACAGCTCACTCGTCAAGAGATCTCGCGCGGAAAATGTAACGGGGCTAAGCATAGCACCGAAGATGCGAATGTGTAGTTTTTAACTATGCGTGGTAGAGGAGCGTTGTTATTGCATTGAAGTCGAACTGCGAGGTTCGGTGGAGCGGTAACAAGTGAGAATGCTGGAATGAGTAACCTCAAGGCAGGTGAGAATCCTGCCCACCGAAAGAGCAAGGTTTCCTGGGCCACGATAATCGTCCCAGGGTTAGTCGGTCCTAAGCCGAGGCGCGTAGCGTAGGCGATGGACAACGGGTTAATATTCCCGTACTAGTGTAATTTTGTTTAGTGTGCGCGGCATATTAGTCAGAGCGGATTCATGGTTATATCCGTCTAAGTACGAGAAATGCGTACGAATGAAACGATCTTTCGATCGAATTCTGATGAAAGTGCTGACTAGAAAAGCAACTAAACGCGTGGATTACGCTATCCGTACCGCAAACCGACACAGGTGCTCAGGTCGAGTAGACCAAGGTGTACGAGTGATTCTTCGTCAAGGAACTCGGCAAACAAGCGGCCGTAACTTCGGAATAAGGCCTGCCCCGCCACAGTGTTTACAAACACGTGGCTTGCCAGTTTTCTTTTGGAGAAAGAAAAGAGAAGAGAAACGATTTATGCAAATCGACAAATCGAGAAAAGAAAGCTGAGCTTCTAGTCGCGCTATTTTTGTAAATAGTGTGGCGGGGCCGCAGCTAAGGAACCCATGCAACTGTTTACCAAAAACATAGGTCTCTGCTAACACGAAAGTGGATGTATAGGGGCTGACTCCTGCCCGGTGCCGGAAGGTTAAGGGGAGTGCTTCACGGTGCGAACTGAAGCCCCGGTGAACGGCGGCGGTAACTATAACCGTCCTAAGGTAGCGAAATTCCTTGTCAGGTAAGTTCTGACCCGCACGAATGGAGTAATGATATGGGTACTGTCTCGACGAAGAGCTCGGTGAAAGTGCATTGACGGTAAAGATGCCGTCTGTCCGCAGCAGGACGAAAAGACCCCGTGGAGCTTTACTACAGCTTGACATTGAATCCGGCTATAACATGTGTAGCATAGGTGGGAGACTTTGAAACTTAGGCGCTAGCCTAGGTGGAGTCATCGGTGAAATACCACCCTTGTTATGGTTTGATTCTCACCGTGACCGTTATCCGGTTACGGGACCGTGTCTGGTGGGTAGTTTAACTGGGGCGGTTGCCTCCTAAAGAGTATCGGAGGCGTTCAAAGGTTGGCTAGGTTCGGATGGAAATCGAATCGATAGTGTATACGCAGAAGCCAGCTTGACTGTGAGGCCTACAAGCCGAGCAGGTACGAAAGTAGGAGTAAGTTTTCCGCTGTCCGTACATTTATGTACATGAGTGTGGTATCGGCAGCGCTTTCGGATAAAAGTTACCCCGGGGATAACAGGCTTATAGCGCCCAATAGTTCACATAGACGGCGCTGTTTGGCACCTCGATGTCGGCTCATCTCATCCTGGGGCTGGAGCAGGTCCCAAGGGTCCGGCTGTTCGCCGGTTAAAGAGGTACGTGAGCTGGGTTCAGAACGTCGTGAGACAGTTCGGTTTATATCCGCTGTGGACGCAAGGAAATTTGAGAGAATTTGCCCCTAGTACGAGAGGACCGGGGTGAACGCACCGCTGGTGTACCAATTGTTCTACCAAGGGCATTGTTGGGTAGCTATGTGCGGAACAGATAAGCGCTGAAAGCATATTAAGCGCGAAACTGACCTCAAGATTAGATTTCCCTATGAGGACACTGAAAGACGATCAGTTTGATAGGCGCAAGGTGGAAGTGCAGCAATGCATGGAGCCGAAGCGTACTAATAGTCCCACTGACTTTTTATGCTTCTCTCATTCGCCGTGACTCTTCGGAGCCGCGTAGAATGAGAGAAAATGCTTTGACTAGTTATTGGTGTTTATCATTCGATAAGTACCCGTTTGTCGCTTTAGATCAAAAACCGTGCTAATGCATGGACATCGATTCCACTGACTATTGTGAGTCAGTGCAATCGGTGCCCATGGCGCGAGGGAAACACCTGTTCCCATGCCGAACACAGCAGTTAAGCCTCGCAGCGGTTACAATACTTGGGGCTCACCCCTGGGAAAATAGCACGGTGCCGAATTATAGAAAAGCCTTCCGAATAGGAAGGCTTTTCTCTTTTCAGACCAATGCGCCGCAACCCCAGGCGTGCGGTTTATTTTTATTGACATGAGCATGATGTTATGCTATCATAAGCATAATTTCGTGTGAGCGTTATGAGGAGGGTTTTGTCGTTAACGGCAAGGCCCTTTTTATGCTCCGATGACGGAAGCAACCAATAAAGGGAGGTCTTATATGGCTGGAACTAAAGTTGGCGGCAAAGCCGCTGCTACAACCAATAAGAGTAAATACGGGAGCGATTTTTACGCTCGCATTGGCGCTATGGGCGGCAAGAAAGGCCGGACCGGTGGCTTTTACGCCAACCGCGAGCTGGCTCGTATCGCTGGCGCCAAGGGTGGCCGCATTTCGCGCCGCGCTAAGAAGGTTGAGACCGACACGGATCTTCCTGCTGCCGCGTAGAGTTTAAGCCCTCTACAAAAAACCGGGTATGCCTTTTCTAGGCTGCCCGGTTTTTTGGTGCAGCCAAACGGTATGGACGACAAAGCCGGGAGCTACTAACCCGCCATTCTTTATAACAATTGGGGCAATGATACGTTAGGCTGGGCTGTTCTTGTAGGCCGTGGCTGCCACAGGCGGGGCAGGTGCTGCGTTTGTGTAGCCAATCGCGGTACGTATCCAGACAGTCCTGAACGTGTGATTGAGGCACGTGGAGGCCGTAGGTTGCGGCCAGGGAGTCCGCCTCGGTCCATGCCTGGACTTCTTTGCGCAAAAGATCGGCGTCGCTGCTGAAATTTTGGTGATCTAAAAGAGCGTGGCCTAGCTCGTGCAACATCCCCCACTTGTTGCGCGGGCTGTCGATGGGCACGTAGGTAACCTGCCGCTGTAATGGCGACCATACACAAGACTTGCCGGCAACAAAAGAAAATTGCGGGAAGTCAGTGGCCAGACTACGGAGCAGCTTTTCCATATTGTTGCACCGCTAGGTCGTAGCAACCGTAGACAACCGCATCGTCCGGGCGCTGGGCGCATTTGATGGGCGGAATGGGCACGAGCGGAGTCTCGTATTGCTGAAGATCTGCCACCAGAAATTTTTCAAAGCGATCAAAGTAGCCGTCCACGCCGCCGCCCAGTACGATGACTTCTGGCTGGACAATGGTAATGATGTCCGCCAGCCCCATGGCAATATCGTGGGCGATGATCTGCCACGTTTTTTCGTCCGTTATGTCACGCGCCTTTTTCCCGAAGCGCCGTACGATGGCTTTGCCGGACGCAAAATGCTCCCATCGTTCCATTTTGCCGCCATGTTCTAGTAAAATCTCGCCGCCTTCAGAGTCGGCAAACGCCGGATCGATGACTTGGTTGACGATAATGCCAGTGCCGATGCCAGTGCCGATGGTCACGTAGAGCACTTTGTTGTATGTATCCTTGAGAAGCATGGCTTCGGACAAGCCGGCCAGGTTTGCGTCATTTTCGATAGCGACCGGACAATGTGTGAGGCGTTCCACGTCGGCTTTGATGGGGACTTCGCGCCACGGGAGGTTGCCAAAGGCAATGCCTACGCCGTTGGCGCGGTCGACTCGCCCTGGGATTGCGAGGCCCGCTGCAAAAAAATCTTTTGTTGATAATTTTGCTATAAATGTTGCCAAATTCTCGAGAAACATGCCGTATGTTTGCGGGGTGGGAAACTTGAAGCGCTCAACTATGACGCCGTGCTCGTCGAGCGAGGCGACGAGCGTTTTTGTTCCCCCGATATCTACCCCTACATACATCGTACCAGTAGTGTATCACAAAATCTGGGCCTGGACCGCTTACTTTTGACCCCGAGGAACGAAACAGGTATAATAGAAATAATCTTGCGGTCATTTGTAGTAGTGACCGACAGAAATATATGAGAAGGAGGCATGGGAAACATGTCAAAAAATACTATAACTATGGACGAGCTGTTAGCTGGCGAGGACGTAAAGCGTCTGGAAGCCGGTGACGTTATTGAAGGCGTCGTCAGCTCCGTAAAGAAGCACGAGGTTTGGATTGACCTGGGTGCGAAGGGAGTTGGGGTAGTGGTACGCCGCGAAATCGGCCACGGCCAGCACCTGGAAATGGGCCAAAGTGTCACGGTCAGCGTTATCGATCCGGAACTGGACGAAGGCTATGCACTATTGAGCATGAAGCGCGCCGCCAAAGATCGTGGCTGGGATGAGCTGCGTCGTATTTTTGACGCACAAGAGATCGTCGAAGTTGCGCCATATGACGCGAACCGCGGCGGTTTGCTGGTAGAGCTGGAAGGCATCCGGGGTTTCTTACCCGTTTCGCAACTAGCAGCTGGCCACTATCCGCGCGTCTCTGGTGCCGACAAAGATGAGATTCTGCAGAAGCTGAACGCGCTTATCAGTAAGCCCATCCGCGTACGAATTCTGGACGTTAGCCGTAAAGACAACAAGCTGATTTTCTCCGAGAAAGAAGCTGTCAAAGACGACATGCAGGCACGGTTTGCCGAGCTGAAGGTTGGCGACGTGGTTGAAGGCGTCGTGACCGGTGTGATCGACTTCGGTGCATTCGTAAACGTGCAAGGCATTGAAGGGCTCATACACATTTCCGAGATTTCCTGGGAACGTGTTGAAGACCCCCGCAACTATGTCAAGGTTGGCGAAACTGTCAAAGCAAAGATCATCGCGATCGACAAAGACCGCCTAAGCTTGAGCTTGAAGCAGATGACGGAAGACCCTTGGCTGAAAGAAGTAAAAGCATTTAGCAAGGGCGACATCGTCGAGGGGAAGATTACGCGCATTACGCCGTTCGGCGCATTTGTGCAGCTGAGCTCCGCCGTGGAAGCGCTGGTCCACGTATCTGAAATGAGCGATGACGAAACCATCGACCCGCAGCAAATCTTCAAACTCAACGAAAAGAAGCAGTTCAAGGTGCTGGACATAGACACCGATGCCCGGAAAATTGCACTGAGCCTGAAGAGCGCAAAAAAATAGTACGATCGACCATGCGAAGGTTCTAAAGAAACAGCCGATATCGGTAGAGAGGAGTGTCAATGGCGCGGACAATCGAAATTGAAGACATGATAACCGTTGGCACGCTTGCCGAGAAGCTGATGCTGCCCGTAGGCCGCCTGATTGGCGAGCTCATGAAGAATGGCGTCATGGCAACGGTGAACGAGCGGATTGACTTCGACACAGCCCAGATTATTGTAGACGATTTGGGGCTGGAGGTGGAGCTGACCAAGAAGGTCGAGGCGCCGACTGCCCCAGTTCGCGAGAAACGCCCCGCATCGGATAACGCAACATCCCGCCCCCCTGTCGTTGCCGTCATGGGCCATGTTGATCATGGTAAGACTTCGCTTTTGGACGCAATCCGAACCGCCGATGTTGCAAAGGGTGAAGCCGGCGGCATCACGCAGCACATCTCGGCTTACCAGATCACGCACAACAAGCGCCCAATAACGTTCCTGGACACACCTGGGCACGAGGCTTTTGCCGCCATCCGGGAGCATGGTGCACACCTTACCGACATTGCCGTTGTTGTTATTGCTGCAGATGATGGCATAAAACCGCAGACGCTTGAGGCCATTCGTTTTGCACGTAAGGCAGGTGTTAAAATTATTGTCGCACTCAACAAGATCGACAAAGAGGGCGCCAACCCGGAGCGGGTCAAACAACAACTAGCAGAGCAGGAATTGCTGCCGGAAGAGTGGGGCGGAGATACGGTTGTTGTAGAAGTTTCTGCAAAGACGAAGGTTGGCGTGGATAATTTGCTGGATATGATCCTGCTTGTAGCTGATGTGGAAGATTATCGTGCGGTTGCGACTGGGCCGGCGACGGGACTGGTGATAGAGGCGCACCTTGAACAAGGAAAAGGTGCAACCGCAAATGCACTCGTAGAGGAAGGCACGCTGCGAAAAGGCGACTTTGTTGTAGCAGGCGCAACATATGCGAAGGTTCGGGCACTTACCACTACGGCTGGCGTGCCATTACTGGAAGCAACGCCGTCTACCCCAGTTGTCATTGCAGGTTTTAAATCTTTACCCGAATTTGGCGATGAGTTTGTTGTAGTAAAAGACGAGAAAGTGGCCCGGTTGCAGGCAGAGCAAGCTGCTACCCGCCAGCGCGCTGGCTCGGGCCGAGCCGACATGAACAGCAGCGAGCTAATCAGAATGATCAACCGAACGAACCAGGTTCAGGAACTAAACATTATTGTGCGGGCAGACGTGCAGGGCTCGCTAACGTCGGTTGTGGACAGCCTGAAGTCTCTTGATACCGAGGAAGTTGCCGTGCGAATTGTGAGCTCGGGCGTTGGCAATATCACCGAGAGTGACGTGCAGCACGCAGCAACCAGCGGCGCCATCATATATGGCTTTAATGTTTCTGCACCTACTGAAATCAAGCGGCTGGCGAGCCGAGATAAAACCAGCATCCGCCTGTACAGGATTATTTACGAACTTATAGACGATGTTCGGGCCGAAATGAGTACGTTGCTTACTCCGGAAATTGTTGAAACTTCCCAGGGCCGCTTGGTAGTTCGTGCTGTATTTAAAACTACAAAAAACGACATTATCTGCGGCGGGGAAGTAACAAAGGGCAAGCTGGTTGTACCGGCCTTCGTGCACGTCCTGCGCGGTAGCGAGCTGTTAGCTGACGCAGAAGTAATCAACCTGAAGCGCGGTCCGCAGGATGTTAAAGAAGTGCTCGAGGGAGAGATGTGTGGGGTTGGTCTCCGAACTGTAAGCCGTCTTGAACTGCAGGAGGGTGATCACCTGGAATTCTTCACCCGGGAAACGAATATTCGGACGTTATAGCCAGGAATCTGCCTGCCGTAACCTGCAGGCAGGGCATTTATTTTTAAGACGAAGATGCTACAATAAACCTGAAAGAGGAGATGGTGCATGATCAAGCTCGACGACAACTTACTTGCAGAACTAGGCCTCGGTTCGCTGCCGCCGGAAGAAAAGAAAAAAATGCTGGCGCATATTTACGAGACGCTAGAGATGCGTGTCGGCATGAAACTAGCGGAGCAGATGAGCGACGCCCAGCTGGATGAGTTTGAGCAGTTCATTAATCGAAACGACGAGGCTGGTGCATTGCGCTGGCTGGAAACGAACTTCCCACACTACAAAGATGTTGTAGCCGCTGAGTTTGAAAAACTGAAACAAGAGGTGAGGCAAGTGGCGCCTCAGATTTTGGCGAGTATGCAGCAGGCAAACCCTGCTCAGCCTCTACAACAGCCTATGCCGCAGCAGCAGATGCAACAGCCGCAACAACCGCAGTATACGCCGCCAGTTCAGCCGCAACAGCCGCAGTATCCGCCACAGCAGCCCCCAATGCCGCCCAGCATGCCGCCCTCTCCGTCTTACTGATCGCTTCGCTGGCGCAGTCCAAGCGCAACGCCGTAGCCGGCAAGGAAGGCCTGGCTGGACATTTCTCTTTTGCCTGCCGGCTTGAGCTTGTCAATGAGGAGGATTCCGTGCCGGGTGTATACGCCGAAATCGCCAGCTGAGGTGTAATACTCTCCGGGTATGCCGCTGCCTGGGATAGCGCGAGCTTTCGTGACGATAACATCGACGGTGTCCAGGCGAAGGCGACTCTTGGGCCACTCCAGGTAGGCGCGTACCTCGCGTTCGAGTTGCTCTGCCGATTTTAGCAGATCCAGCTTGCCGTCTGCCTTGGTAAGCTTGCGGGAGTAGGTGGGGACCTGCGTAGGGTCTTGCTGATAGGGCTGAATTTCTCCTGCAAGATAGCGGGGCAAGATGTGTTGGATCGTTGCGTGGCTAACCTCGATGAGCTGGCTGGTTAACTCGGGTGTAGTGACGTCGTCGCGCATCTTTAGCGGCGCTTGCGCTAGAAGCGGGCCTTCGTCCATGGCGGCAACCAGCAGCATGAGGCTGACGCCGGTTTGCTCTTGGCCGGCCAGAATTGAAAAGGTAATGGGGTCTGCGCCGCGCCAGTCTGGCAACAAGGAGAAGTGACTGTTGACAATGCCCAAGGGGAACGAATCGATAACAGCCTGGCTGACGATGATGCCGAAATCTATAAGGACACCGACACGGCTTTGGAACTTCCGTTCACGAAAAACGGCGTCCAGTTCTTTTTTAGTTCTTGCGGTGATAACAGGAAGCCCCAGCTCATCGCATAGTTCCAGCACGGGCACATCGCCAGTATGGTGGGCCGCTCTTGGTTTTGTGACGACCGCCTCGATGGCAAAGTCCTGGGCAAGCAGGCGCAAGCTTTCTGCTGCGACCGGCCCGCTACCAAAGAATACGACTGTTTCGGATGTCTTTTTCATAGTCTAACTGCTCCAGGTGCCCGTCGTCTTTCAGACGAAAGAAGGCGCCTTTATCATTTTTGATGTGGTCGATGAAAACGAGGCCATTGGTATGATCAATTTCGTGCTGAAAAACGCGAGCCAAGAAGCCCTCGGCCGTCACGCGAAACTCTTTGCCGTTTTCATCCAGTGCACGTACGCGGACTTTGTTGTACCGCGGTACTTTGCCGTAAATGTCGGGAACGCTCAGACAGCCCTCATAATCTTGTTCAATTTTTCCTTCGTATTTTGTAATTACGGGGTTGATAAGTGTTGTAAATGTTTTGTCGTCTTTGTTGTCAAAATCATTACGAATGACGACAATCCTCAGAGGTCGGTCTATTTGGATGGCTGCCAGCGCTACGCCAACCTCGTGCTCACGGCTTTCTTCCCAGTCAAGGGTGGCATGCTTCATGTCTTCTACAAGTTGTTTGATTTTTTCGTCGACTATCCCCACCTTGGAGGAGCGTTGGCGGAGATGGTCATTGGGTAAAGAAATGATACTGTCTTTATTCATCATGGAAAGTATATCTGCTTGTTTCGGTGATTACAAAAGATTCATGGGGTCGATGTCGTATGACCATCCGGCGGGCAGTGTCCGGATGATATCTACAAGTTGGACGCGGTTTTTGGCTTTGATAATGAGCTGCCACTGAAATTTGTTCTGTACCTTTTCGTGGAATGAGGGTGTGGGGCCCTCGACGATGATATGGCTGTACGTTTTTCGGAGCTCATTGGCCAGCTTTTGGGCTGTTTTTTGAGTGCTTGTCTGGGTAGCCCGCCGGCAAGATAGTTTTAACAAATAGCAGAACGGAGGAAATAAAAACGACTGACGTTCCTGCAGCTCTTTGGTGCAGAAAAGCTCCCAATCTTTATGCAAAACAGCTTCCAGGAGTGGGCTGTCGGGGGAGTAGGTTTGAATAATGGCGTGGCCCGCTCGATGCCCGCGGCCGACGCGCCCCAAAACCTGGACAAGCAACTGATACGTGCGTTCTTGTGAACTGAAATCCGGAACATACAAGCTGGTATCGGCAATAACCACACCAACTACCCCCAGCTTGGGTAGGTCGAGCCCTTTGGCTAACACCTGTGTGCCGACGATGATGTCTACGTCGCCGCGGCGGATGTCTTCATATTGCTCTTCGATGCGCTCCATTTTTTTGTTGTCGGTGTCGAAGCGTCGAATGGTGGCGTCAGGAAACAGCCGTTGCACCTCATCGCTGATTGCTTTTGTGCCAATGCTTTTGAAGACGACTGAAGCGTAACGACAGGAGGGGCAACTGTTGGGGCTGGGTGCGGTGTAATCGCAGCTATGGCACCGGGTAATGTGCGCGTCGCCATGGTATACCAAGGGTAGATCACAATGCGGGCAGTTTGCCTGCCATCCGCAGTTTTCGCAAAGAATGATGCGGGCGGTGCCCCTCCTATTCAGGAAGAGCAGGCTTTGTTCGCCGGCAAGCAAAGCGCTCTCTACGGCGGCAATAAGTTGGTTGGAGAGGTGGGGTGATTTAGTGAATTGGGATCGATCTCGCAGGTCGACGATGTCTGTTTTGTACGAAGAGGCGGCGTGCTGGGCTGCGGTAGTGTCCATGCGGAGAATGGGGCGCTGCTTTTGCTGAGCGAGGTAGTAGTCGCTCAGTAACGGCGTCGCCGACCCCAGAACAAGCACGGCCTTGTGCTGCGCCGCCAGCGCGCCGGCCACACGGGTGGCGTGGTAGTGCGGGGCTTGGTCTTGCTTGTAGGACGGTTCGTGAGATTCATCGATGGCAATAAAGCCTACTCGAGCAAGCGGGCTGAAAAGTGCCGATCGCGGGCCGACAACAACGAGTGGTGCTTCATGCAAGAGAAGGGCCAGCCAGAGCCTTTGCCGAGTTGCTGCCGTGAGACGGGAGTGTACAACCACCACCTGGTCGCCGAAGACTTCGCGGAAATCTTGCGCCAGCTGCGATGTCAGACCAATCTCGGGCGTAAGAATAATAGCCGAGGCGCCCGATTCCAGCGAGCGCCGTGCCAGCTCTATGTACACCCGTGTCTTGCCGCTGCCAGTTTCTCCGTGTAGCAGGTATGTGCCGGGCTGGGAGATAGCATTCAACGTATTCGTTTGGTCTGCCGTAAGGGGTGGGAGGTTGGCCGGCGGGGGTGTGGTGGCCGCAGGGAGTGGGGTGGGTTTGTGCGGAAGCTGTTTGGGTAGGAACTGCTGCGTGGTAGCCCCCAGGGAACTGGGGTAGTACGCATGCAGCCACCGTAGCGTCTGGAGAAGCTGTCGCGGGAGCGGGGGAAGGGGGTGCGCTATCACAATTGGTTTCGTGGGGAAACGAGGCTTTTCTGCAGTCTTAACTACAACGCCTAGTACCTGCTTTGCGCGCAATGGTACCGTCACAATTGAACCAGTCTCAAGTGCTACCGGGCTGGCGTAAGTAAGCGGTTCGTTCCCATGATATGAGCCGTCGGCCACTAGTATCTCCACGTAGTTCATGCCAATAGTATAGGGCGTTAGTACTACAAAAACATAAAAAATGAGTTGAAAACTAGTCCGGGCTCAGCTATACTTTTACCACGTTGTTTGAATAACAATAAAAGCTTATGTTAGACGTATTTATCACATCCCGAGTTCGCCGAAAAATCATAGTCATCTATGCAAAGTACCCTGATTTCAAAACACACGTACGTGGTTTGGCAAAGCTCATTAAGGAAGATGCTGGCAACATTCAGCGGGAACTGAAACGTTTAGAAAAGGTGGGCTTTTTAATATCCGAAAAGCAAGGTAATACGAAGATTTACCACACGAACAGACAGTTTCCTATTTTTAAAGAACTGCAGAGCATTGTGCTGAAATCGCAGCGCTCAACGCAGAAGAAACAGGTTCTATAAACTTTTGCTTGCAAAAGCTCCTCTGTTCCAGTAGAATAAACTCGACATGATACAGGTTACACGCAAAGATTCCAAAGAATCGCTCGAAAACTTACTCCGCCGCTTTAACCGCAAGGTACAGCAAGCTGGCGTAATTGCCGTTGTTAAACAATCGCAATACTTTGAGAAACCCATGAGCAAACGCGAACGCCGCCAGAAGGCTATCATCCGGCAGCAACGCAAAGCTCTGAAGCTCAAGAAGATTAAGCTCGGCCAGCGGTAGTATGCTGAAGCAGCGCATCGAGCAAGACCTCAAGACAGCACTACTTGGGGGAGACAAAGAGCGGGTGACTACTCTCCGCGGTCTGAAGAGCGTTATTCTTTACGCTGAAGTAGCAAATGGCAGCCGTGACAGCGGCCTGCCCGATGACGAAATTATCGTTCTGCTTGCCAAAGAAGCGAAGAAGCGCCAAGAAAGTGCCGACCTGTACAACCAGGGCGGCGATGCTGCGCGCGCCGAAGCTGAGCTTGCCGAAAAGAAACTCATAGAACAGTATTTGCCCAAACAATTGGCCGACGATGAATTGCGCAAAATGATTGACGAGATTGCAACTGAGCTGGGGGCGACGTCGCCACAAGCAATGGGGCAGGTGATTGGACGGGTAAAGCAGCGAACACAGGGCGCAGCCGACGGTGCTCGTATTGCACAGTTTGTAAAAGAAAGGCTAGCGCAATGATCATTTTGATGGGTGTTGCCGGAGCGGGCAAAAGTATGCAAGGCAAGATATTTGCTGATGAGCATGGTTACGCCTGGATTTCCACTGGCGAAATCCTACGCGTGCTTGTAACCGGCAAGCGGCGGCAGGAAATGCTTGAGGGCAAGTTATTGAGTGACGACGAAGTGACGGCTATTCTGGACAAGGTGTTCGAGCTTATTGATACCTCCCAAGAGTTTGTGTTGGATGGGTTTCCGCGCACCGTTACGCAAGCCGATTGGCTGCTGAAGCAAGTGCAACAAGGCCGTTTTAAGCTGCGGGCCGTGGTGCACCTGACGGCTTCAGAGCAGGTTGTTCGGCAGCGACTGATGGAACGTGGTAGGATCGACGACACTGAGGATGCTATTGCAAAGCGATTCGAAGAGTACCGTGCGGTAACGTTGCCAATTATTGATCATTTCCGCCAAGAGAACGTTTCGGTTTGCGATATTGACGCCTCGCAAGATCCTCGTTCTGTCCACGATGCAATTCTTAAGTGTCTCGATTAACTAAGTAGAGGCTACCCCAATGATAAATGCTGTCAAAACCGCAACTGAAATTGCGGCAATGCGAGAAAGCGGACGCATGTTGGCCGTGGTACTGGACTTGATGCGCCGGAAGGGCGAGGCAGGCATGACGCCAAAAGATATGTCTGCGCTGGCAAAAAAAGAGCTGCGCGCGCTGGGTGGCGAGCCTGCCTTCCTGGGTTTTTACGGCTACCCGGATATCATTTGTATTTCTGTCAACGAACAAGTGCAGCACAGTATACCCACTTCCAATCCGTTACGCGCAGGAGATGTTGTAAATTATGACTTTGGAGTGCGGTATCGTGGCATGATAACGGACGCCGGCATTACGGTTTGTATTGGCAACGAGCCTTCGCCAAACGCTGCGCGTTTGATTACCGGTACGCGCCAAGCTTTGGACGCGGGGTTGGCTGCCGTGCATGACGGTGCGCGCGTCGGGGATATCTCCGCTGCAGTGGAACAGGTGCTGCACCACTATAAGCTGGGAATTGTGCGGGAGCTGGTCGGGCACGGTGTGGGCCATTTGCTGCACGAGGACCCGGAGATTCCCAACTACGGTCCGGCTGGCCGAGGGCCTATCTTGAAGAGTGGTATGACCATTGCTATAGAACCCATTGCAACGTTGGGTAAACCGCGGATCGTGGAAGAGGCTGACGGCTGGACGCTCGTCACCAAGGACAAAAGCTGGGCCGCCCAGTTTGAACACACGGTTTTGATCACCGATGACGGCTGCGAGATACTAACAACCCTCTGACAGACTTGCGATAAAGCAAGAATAAGCGCTATACTGCCTGCATATGCGCGATTCCGCCTCTACAAGTTTTGTTGGGCTCGACATTGGAACGAGCGCCGTCCGATGTGTTGTTGGTGTTGTTGATCCGAACAACCCTGGGCATTTGTCTATTGTGGGGCATGGGAGTGCGCCCAACTTTGGTATGCGAAAAGGTGTGGTGGTGCACGTGGAAGATGCGGCCGACGCGGTTGTGCGCGCCATAACCGAGGCGGAGAGGTTGTCAGGCATACGCATCCATGGCGCTACGGTGAACGTAAACGGTACGCACGTACTTGGGATGAACTCACGCGGGGTGATTGCCATCAGCGCGGCAAATCGAGAAATCAACCAAGAAGACCGTATGCGGGTAGAAGAAGCCGCAACTATTGTAAAGCTGCCACCCAACCGTGAGATTATCCAGGTTTTTGCCAAGAACTATCGACTGGATGGTCAGGAGAACATCAAGGATCCAGTGGGTATGCATGGAGTGCGCTTGGAAGTAGACACGCATATTGTGACGGTTTCTATGCCGAGCTTGCGTAACCTGGATATGGCGCTGGAAAAGGCGCAACTGACGCCGCGTAACCACACACTATCTAGCCTGGCCGCTGCTGAAGCGGTGCTGGATCGTCAGCAAAAGGAGGCCGGGACCGTACTGCTGGATATTGGTGCGGGCACCACGAACCTGGTTGTGTTTGAAGACGGCGAAGTGCAGCACGTTGCAGTGCTGCCGATTGGGAGCGCACACATTACGAATGACCTTGCGATTGGGCTGAAGACCGATCTGGATATTGCCGAGGCGGTCAAGGTCCACCACGCCACGCTTGCGCCGCAGTCAAGCAGCAAGACGCTTCGTGTAAAGGTGGGGGACCAAGAGCACACCTTCAAGTCCGAGGACGTTGCCATGATTACCGAGGCTCGCGTGGAAGAGCTTTTTGAATACGCAGATAAAGAGCTGGCTCGCATACACCGTGCTCACAAGCTGCCAGGCGGCGTTGTTTTGGTGGGTGGAGCTGCGAAGCTGCCGGGTCTGAGCGCCTTTGCTCGCGAGAAAATGCAGCTGGCGGCGCGCGTTGGCAAGTTGCGGGCCGTGTCTGGGCTTATTGATACCGTGGCCGATCCCATGTATGCAACGGCGGTCGGCCTGATGATGCTCGATATGCTGCTGGTGCCGGAGCTGAACCAATCTCATGGTGGGCAAGCCGGCGCGCGAGCACTAAATTTTGTCGACAACCTATTTCGCAAATTTAAGTAAGCAGGCGCTGCGTACAGAAAGTACGACGATCGTGGATTATTCCAAAGTGAGCGTTCAAATTTATTGAACTCACGTGCTGCCTACGTTATACTGCTCGATATAACGTGAAGTTAAAGAGAGGGTACGAAGATATATGCCTCAAGTTGCACCAGCCATAGAAACATTTGCACGCATTAAAGTTATTGGTGTTGGTGGCGCTGGTGGTGCAGCAATAAACCGGATGATTGAATCCGGCGTGGACGGGGTTGAATTCATCGTAGTCAACACCGACGCTCAAGCACTTCACCACTCCAAAGCCTCAGCGAAAATCCACATAGGCAAAGATGCCACTCGCGGCCTGGGCGCCGGGGCAGACCCCATGGTCGGCCAGCGCGCAGCAGAAGAGTCGATTGACGAAATTAAGAAAGCCGTGGAAGGCGCTGACATGGTCTTTGTCACCTTGGGCGCTGGTGGTGGCACTGGGAGTGGCGCTGGCCACGTTGTGGCGCGCGCAGCCAAGGAAATGGGCATTCTGGTGGTTGGCTTCGCTACCAAGCCGTTTGCTTTTGAAGGCGAGAAGCGCCGGCGCAATGCCGAGCTAGCCATTGAAAACCTGCGCAGCTCAGTCGACACGCTTATCATCATCCCGAATGACCGTTTGCTGCAGACTATTGACCGGCAGACGCCACTTATGGAAGCGTTCAAGGTTGCAGACGATGTGTTGCGTCAGGGTGTCCAGGGCATTTCCGATCTTATTACCGTCCATGGTCTCATAAACCTCGACTTTGCTGACGTAAAGGCCGTTATGAGCAATGCCGGTTCAGCGTTGATGGGTATTGGCCGTTCCAGCGGCGAGAACCGTGCCGTGCAGGCAGCGCAGCAGGCGATTGATTCGCCGCTATTGGAAGTTTCTATTGACGGCGCGCGCGGTGTGCTGTTTAACGTCATTGGTGGTAACGATTTGTCAATGCATGAAATCAATACCGCAGCCGAAACTATTACCAGCGCAGCAGACTCGGACGCAAATATCATATTTGGTGCCACCATCAACCCAGAACTAGAAGGCGAGGTTATCATCACGGTGGTAGCTACCGGCTTTGATGCTGCGTACTTTACTCGGGCCCAGAGCGCCTCGGCGCCTGACGATGCGCCACTTGCGGCTGCCGCACCAACCGCTGCCGTTTCAGGTGGCATATCTGACGCTTCAAGCTTCCAGCAGCCGCAGCAAGGTGGCGCGAAGCCTGACGACGCCGACATGGCTACCATGGATGTCTCTTTGGACGCGCAGAACCCGGCCACCGATTTCAAGTCGGACGCCATGCCCAACATCTGGACCATCGACGAGCAGGACGCGGACCAGCCAGCTGCGCCATCCACCACATTCAGCCCAACGCATCACGAAGAAATATCTCCGCTTGAAACAAATGACCATGACGAGCTGGAAAAACCCTCGTTCCTGCGCCGCTTGGCCAAGCGCCACAAAGCCCAAGAAGACGACGCCGACAAGCTGTAGTCGCGTACTAAATAATACAACTAAAATGGGTTGCCAGGCACCAAAACTGGGGCTATCATTGTAAGGACAACCACTATATATAGTGATAGTACGTTGAGAAGAATCAACAGGGGGGATATCTAGGCATGAAATGTACGCAATGTCAGCATGCGGATACCAAGGTTATTGAATCGCGCGATGCCGCCGAGGGTTTGGCCATTCGCCGCCGCCGGGTATGCAACGACTGCGGCTATCGGTTTACCACATATGAGCGGCCGGAACGCCCGCAGCTTATTGTGGTGAAGAATGACGGCACAAGACAGCTTTTCAGCCGGGAGAAATTGCTGGGCGGCTTGTACCGGGCCTCGGAGAAAACGCCCGTGACAAATATGCAGCTGGAAGGCTTGGTGTCAGACATCGAGCAGCAGCTGTATGCGTGTGGCGAGCAAGAGGTGCCATCCGCGAAGATTGGCGATCTGGTTATGGAGCGCTTGGTGCAGCTGAACGAGGTTGCCTACGTGCGCTTCGCCAGTGTGTACCGGCGGTTCAAAGATGTGGCAGGTTTTGAAAAAGAGCTGTCGAACATCAAGGCCCAGGGTGTCCAAGCGGCGATTCAGGTGTAGCCTACTGCTGGATTGTCAGCTCTCTTTGATTGCCGAGTACGGGAACTGCGTGTGGCCTTTTGGTGCACGGCAGAGTCCCTTTGGGCGGTGCTCGGGAATTGGAGAGAGCTGGCAACACCGGAGTGGTGGTACGCCTTTGCTCTAACAAATATTTCAAAATCAATAAACTAAGGCCTGAAAAGAGAGATTTCGGGCCAAAAAAGTGAGGGTACTATGGGACAAACAACCAGCACAGGGCTTGGGCGGTTATTCACTCAGCCAAAAAGTAAGGCGTATGACCAGCTTGGGTGGTCAAAGCAGGATTCCATCATTGTGAATCCCATGAGCAAGAAGCCGGTGTTTGAACAGAAGGGTGTGGAGTTTCCCGAGGGTTGGTCGCTGAATGCCATCAACATCGTGGCGCAAAAATACTTTACGGGCACGCCGGGTACTGCGGAGCGCGAATCTTCACTGAAACACCTGATTGACCGCGTGGTAGACACGGTAACGCGGCAGGGCGTGCAGGAAGGGTACTTCGAGAATGACACCGAGTCCGAGGATTTCCGGGAAGAGCTGAAGTACATTTTGGCCACGCAGCGCGCTGCGTTTAACTCGCCCGTGTGGTTTAACATTGGTGCGCCGGACCGCGCGCAGCAGGCGAGCGCTTGTTTTATCTTGGGCATCGAGGACACGATGACATCTATCCTGGATTGGTACCGTGACGAAGGTATGATTTTCAAGGGTGGCTCGGGCGCCGGTGCGAACGTCAGCCCCATTCGGTCATCGTCCGAGCGGCTTGGTAAGAGCGCTGGGCGTGCTTCTGGTCCGTTGAGTTTTATGCGCGGAGCCGACTCGGTGGCCGGCGCTATCAAGAGCGGCGGCAAGACGCGCCGCGCCGCCAAAATGGTTATTTTGAACGCCGATCACCCGGATGTTCTGGAGTTTATCTGGTGTAAGGCCATAGAAGAGCGCAAGGCGCGCGTGCTGCAAGAGTCTGGCTTTGATATGAGCCTGGACGGCAAAGATATCTTTTCGGTCCAGTACCAGAACGCCAACAACTCGGTGCGGGTGACTGACGACTTTATGGAAGCCGTGGCGAACGACCGCGATTGGGACCTGAAGGCAGTGACGACGGGCAAGACGGTGAAGACCGTGAAGGCTCGCAAGCTATTTCGCGAAATTTCCGAAGCTGCCTGGGAGTGCGCCGACCCTGGCATGCAGTTTGACACCACGATCAACCGGTGGCACACCGTGCCGAACGCCGGCCGGATCGAAGCCAGCAACCCATGTAGCGAGTACATGCACCTCAACAACACTGCCTGTAACTTGGCAAGCATCAACCTTTTGAAGTATCTGCGGGACGATAACACGTTCGACATAGAGGCATTTCGCCACACGGTTGAGCTGGTGTTTACGGCGCAGGAAATTTTGGTAGGCTACAGCGAGTATCCCACCGAGCGCATTAGCAAGAACGCCCGCATCTACCGTGAGCTGGGACTGGGCTACGCCAACTTGGGTGCGCTGCTGATGGCACAGGGTTTACCGTATGACTCTGACGAAGGCCGCGCGCAGGCCGCAGCTATTACCGCCCTCATGACCGGCCACGCGTACGCGACAAGCGCCAAGATGGCCAAGCGGGTCGGTCCGTTCTCTGGCTTCCGCAAGGACCGCGACGGCATGCTGAACGTTTTGCGCATGCACCGCGAGGAGGTTTCCAAGATTGACGCCAGCCTTGTGTCCGAGGAGCTGCTGAACGCCGCTGCTACCTCATGGGACGACGCGGTAGAGCTGGGCGAGCTGTACGGCGTGCGCAACTCCCAGGCGAGCGTGCTGGCCCCCACCGGCACCATTGGCCTGATGATGGACTGCGACACTACCGGTATCGAGCCAGACCTTGGCCTGGTGAAGGTGAAGAAGCTGGTTGGCGGCGGCACCATGAGCATCGTCAACCAAACCGTACCGCGTGCCCTGAAAGCGTTGGGCTACACCAAGTCGCAGATTGAAGACATCATCAAGTACATTGATGTTGAAAAGACAATAACAGGTGCCCCTCACCTCAAGAAAAATCACATGAATGTTTTCGCCTGCTCCATGGGCGACAACGCCATCCACTACCTGGGTCATGTCAAAATGATGGCTGCCGTACAGCCATTCATCTCCGGTGCCATCAGCAAGACAGTTAACATGCCGGAAGAGGCAACCGTGGAAGACGTCGAGCAATTGCATATTGACGCTTGGCGCATGGGGTTGAAGGCGGTGGCAATTTACCGCGACAACTGCAAGGTTGCTCAGCCGTTGGCCATGGCAAAGAAGGAAGACAAGGGCCAAAGCGCTGTGGCTGCTGCCGCTGCTCCTTCGGCCGCGCCAGCAGTTGCCGTTGCAGCTACGCCGGCCGAAACCGCTGAAGCCATCAACGACAAGATTGTCGTCAAGGGCGCTGTCCGCCGTTTGCTGCCGCGCCGCCGCAACAGCAAGACGTACAAGTTTCGCATTGCCGACCTTTCCGGTTTCTTCACGGTGGGCGAGTACGATGACGGCCACCCGGGCGAGCTCTTCATCCACGTTTCGAAGCAAGGCTCTACCTTGTCCGGCCTAATGGATTCGTTCGCCAAGTCTGTTAGCCACGGCCTGCAGTACGGCGTGCCGCTGCGCAGTTACGTGCAGACGCTGATGAGCAGCAGTTTTGCGCCGGCCGGCATTACCGACGACCCGGAAATTCGCACGGCGAGCTCGCTGATGGACTACATCTTCCGCCGGCTGGCACTGGACTACCTGTCGTTCGACGATCGGCTGGAGCTGGGCCTGGCCTCGGTGGACGACATGCCCGAGGCGCAGCAGTCCATGCTACTAGCCGATGATCAGGCCATGGCCCAGAACGCCAGTGCCGGTATCGAACGTGCGGCAACAGAAGCAGTCTTTGTGCCGGCGCCGGCTCAGACCGATTTGGCTGCTACCGCGGTTGCCGCCTCTGCACCGCGCCAGGCTGCCAAGGTTGCCGCCGACAGCACAGCGCCGCTGTGTTACAACTGCGGCAACCAGACGCAGCGTGCTGGCAGCTGCTACGTCTGCACCAGCTGCGGCTCAACCACTGGCTGCAGCTAGGCGGAAGCCGCCCAAAATGAAACGCCCCTTCCCATGGCAGGGGCGTTTGCATTTGAGGCGCGCAACACAATCTGCTATGCTGAATGCGTGAAATTGGTTATCCTTTACCGCCCCGATTCGGAGCATTCCAGTACTGTCGAGTCCTTTGTCCGCGATCTTCGCCAACGCTATGGCGACGATAGCAAGCTTGAGCTGCTCAGTGTCAATACTCGCGATGGCGCAGCCACTGCCAGCTTGTATGACATCATGGCGTATCCGTCCATTTTGGCGCTGGCCGACAATGGCTCCGTATTGAATGTCTGGCAGGGCGAGCCACTGCCCTTGATGGACGAGGTGATGGGCTACGTGTACAGCTAGCTTGCGTCCGTAGGCAGAGTGGGGTATAGTGAAGATACAATTTGACAACATGCATTCTGTGTAAACAGATGAGTGGCCATCACCCACGAAGCAGCGGGAAGAACGCGTACCCCCAAAGACGCCAGTAGACCCCGACGTCAGGAAGCGCGACGTAATGCGCAAGAAGCAAGTGCCAAGAGTCATCTCGTATGGAAGCTGGATGGTACCGCCCGGGGAAACCTGGGTTCCAGCAGTCTGTATACGAGGTGACTTTTTTAGTGAGCATAAGGTCAGGAGTCAGCCATGAAGTTCAAGCAGGGGACACGGCGCAAAGCCATCGAGTACGAGAAAGCGTTGGTGAAGCAGTGGAAAGAACAGGGGACATTTGAAAAATCGGTAGAAATGCGCCCCAAAGAAAACGCCTACGTGTTTTATGATGGGCCGCCGTTCATTACTGGGGTGCCGCACCATGGCACGCTTTTGAGCTCTATTGCCAAAGACGCGGTGCCGCGCTACTGGACCATGAAAGGCAAGCGCGTGGAACGGGTGTGGGGGTGGGATTGTCATGGCTTGCCGGCCGAGGTCTTTACGGAAAAGAAGCTGGGCATTCACGACAGGCGGGACATTGGCACAAAAGTCAGCCTGGAAGAGTACGTCACCACTTGCCGCGAGAACATGATCCAGACTGGCAACCTGTGGGAAGACACTATTGATCGCATTGGCCGCTGGGTGGACTTCCGTGGCGCGTACAAGACCATGGACAAACCGTATATGGAGTCGGTCTGGTGGGCTTTCAAAAAACTGTACGAATCTGGGAAGATCTACGAAGGCGAGAAGGTGCTGTTGTACTGCACGCGCGATGCCACGCCCATTTCCAAAGCCGAAGTAGCCATGGACAACTCGTACCAGGAAGATACGGACCCGTCTGTATACGTGAAGTTCAAACTGGTAGACGAGGACGCCTTCCTGTTGGCTTGGACGACCACACCATGGACGCTGCCGGCGAACGTGGCGCTAGCCGTAAACAAAAAGTTTGAGTACGCCGAGGTAGAAGTGGATGGCCAGCGGTTCATCCTGGCCAAGGACCTGTTGGACACGGCGCTCACCAACGAAAAACACGAGGTATTGCCCTACAAAGTTATCCGTACGCTGAAAGGCGCGGAGCTGGTTGGCAAAAAAGTAGAGCCGCTGTTTGAGGACCGCGGTAAAAACGCTCACCAGGTGTACCACGAGGATTACGTGAACCTGGACGAGGGCACGGGTGTCGTTCACTGGGCGCCCGACTATGGTGAAGAGGACTTCGAATCGGCTAAGGCCCATAGTCTGCCGCTAACGCACAACATTGACGATAGCGGTTTTTATACCGAAGGCCAATGGAAGGGCAAGCAAGTATGGGACGTCAACAAAGAAATCGCCAAGACGCTTCACGCCCAAGGCGTTGTCTGGAAGGTGGAGTACATCCGTCACAGTTATCCGCACTGTCACCGTTGCGGTACCAAGCTGATGTACCGTGCTCACCCCAGTTGGTTCATGGACGTTGCCGGCCAGCGGGAAGAAATGCTGGAACAAAATGGCGACATCAACTGGTTTCCGTCGCATATTAAAAACGGGCGTTTTGCCAAGACGGTGCAAAGCGCGCCCGATTGGAACCTGAGCCGCGACCGGTTCTGGGCTACTGCCATGCCGGTTTGGAAAGGGAAGGATGCCGACGGCAAAGAACACGTTAAGGTAGTTGGCAGCTATGCCGAGCTAAAAGAACTGTCCGGCATGGAGCTGGAAGACTACCATCGTCCCTGGGTTGATGATGTAACATTTACTATAGATGACGTCGTCTACAAGAGAATCGACAAAGTACTGGACTGTTGGTTTGAAAGCGGTTCCATGCCCTTTGCGCAGTTCCACTACCCGTTTGAAAATGTAGAGAAGTTTGAACAAAATTTCCCTGGCGACTTCATTGTTGAATATGTAAGCCAGGTGCGTGCGTGGTTTTACTACCTGCACACAGTGAGCGTGGGACTGTTCGGCAAAAATTCGTACCGTAACGTGATTGTTACCGGGACGCTGGCTGGCAACGATGGCCGCAAGATGAGCAAGAGCTTTGGCAATTACACCGACCCCAACGAGCTCATGGACAAATACAGTGCTGACGCCTTACGGTTCCTGCTGCTAAGCTCGCCCCTAATGAACGCCGAGGACTTTGCCCTGGTAGACAAAGACGTCGCCGACGTGAACCGCAAGCTAGCCATGGTTTGGAACATGTACGACTTCTTTACGCTGTACGCCGATGTAGACAACTGGGAGTGGGACGGCAAGCTGGACGATCCAAGCCTGCAGCTGACAAATCCGTTGGATCAGTGGATTGTCTCGCGGCTGCACCAGCTGACTGCCGAAGTAGATACGCACATGCAGGCGTACGACCTGCCCAATGCACTCAAACCCGTCCTGGAGTTTGTGGACGACGCCTCCAACTGGTACGTCCGGCGCAGCCGCCGACGTTTCTGGAAAAGCGGCGATGACGCCGACAAGCGGCTGGCATACCGGACACTGCACTATGTGTTGGTTCGGCTGAGCATGATTATGGCGCCATTCACGCCGTTCCTGGCAGAGGAGCTGTTCCAAAAGCTGACCGGTGGCGAGTGCGGCGAGTCTGTGCACCTGCAGGACTGGCCGGCCGACGGGCATGTGAACGAGATTGTACTGGAAGAAATGGCAACCGTGCGCGAGCTGATATCTCAGGGTCTGGCTGAGCGTGCCAAGGCCGGGCTGAAGGTGCGGCAGCCGCTGGCCAGCGCCAAGCTGGTGCTGCCGTTTAACATCACCGACGAAGACCGCGCCGAGCTGCGCACTATGATTGCCGAGGAGCTGAACGTAAAGCAACTGCATTGCCGGGTAGGCAAGTCGCCCAGCATCAAGCTGGACACTGCCCTGACAGACGAGCTGCGGGATGAAGGCATGATGCGCGAGCTGGTCCGACACATACAGAGCCTGCGCAAGCAGGCGGGGTTGCAGGTGGATGACCGCATCCTTCTGCGCGTAGAAAGCCAAGATGACGCAGTAGTTCGAATGCTTGGACGCTTCATGGCGCAGGTTCGCCAGGAAGTATTAGCAATAGGGGAGCTGGAATCGTCAGAGGCCGAGGACACGAAGCATGCGCACGTATCGCTTGATGGACATGACGCAATGGTTGCGTTCCGAAAGGCTTGACGCTTTACAGGGGTTAGTACTTCTGGTACAATTGATCAAAGTCAAAGAAAAGGTACGCATTGTATGAAAGCTGTTATTAAAGTTGGCGGTAAGCAATATCTGGTAGCCGAAGGCGAAACGCTTGAGGTGGAGCTGTTGCACGCCGATGGCAAAACTGTCTCCTTTGAGCCATTGATGGTTATTGATGGCGACAAGGTGCATGTTGGTACGCCGCTTGTCGAAAAGGTGAAAGTAAACGCCGAGATTGTGCAAGAAGACGTCAAAGCCGACAAAGTTACTGCCATTCGCTACAAAGCCAAAAAACGTGTACACAAAGTGCACGGCCATCGCCAGCATCACGCGGTCATAAAGATCGCCAGAATTGCCTAAATAGTATCCCAGGCTGTGGAAAAATCAACGGACGAAAATATGTTCGTTGATTTTTTTACGTTGTTTTGCGGGCGGTGGTGAGGTCAACTTACCGATGTTAAATAGGGGTTGAACAGGAGCGTTGTGCACACTTGAAGTACAAAAAACAACAAAAGACCTGCAATCAAAAGTAGAACATGCTCAAAATAGTTGAGTCAATTTATTGTTTAATAACCCTTGTTGATATCTGGTAAAACGCCAATAATGGTACATGTGCCATAAGGCTACCTGCGTAGCCGGTAAACAAAAACCATGGGTATCACCAAAATAAAAAGACCAGTTTTGTCTGTGCGTTCGCTCTGGGTAGCGGGCCTGTTGCTTGCATTTGGTTTGCTGACACTGGTGAACATGGTGCTACCGGCCAAGTCGGCAAATGCTACAACCAGTTCAACGATCAACTTTCAGGCACGATTGCTTACCGCCACCGGCGGCGTAGTGGCGGACGGCAACTACAATGTAGAGTTTAAGCTGTACAATGCCAGCACTTCCTCGGGCTCATCCCAGGGTTCATGTACGGGAGACGCGAATTGTTTGTGGACAGAGACTCGCACTAGCACCGACCACGTACGAGTGGTAAACGGGTACCTGACGGTAAACCTGGGTAGCGTTACGTCGTTCCCGACCACCATTAACTGGGATCAGCAGCTGTGGCTGACGATGAACATTGGTGGCACGGCTGTTTCCCCTACCTGGGACGGCGAGATGTCGCCGCGCCTGCAGCTGACGGCTGTACCGTATGCGTTCCGGGCGGGCACACTGGTGGCCACGAACGGAAGCAATGTTGCCACCGTGGGTTTTGTGCAGCCAACTGCCAACCGGAGCATTTTAGTGCCGGACGAAAGCGGCACCATTTGTCTGCAGAACTCTGCCAACTGTGGGTTTTTGACCGGCTCGGCAGCAAGCGGGTCGTACGTTCAGCTGCAGGGCACCACCCCGGGGACGGCGCAGACCGGGAATTTCAACATTACGGGCACGGGAATTGCCAGCATTTTGCAGGCCGGCACTTTTGATACGGCCACTGGTGCGACGCTCAATCTGGGGACAACGAATGCCACGAGTATTAATATCGGCAAGGCGGCAATCAACACTATCAACAACGGTAAATTCCTAAGTGGCGACAGTGTGTATGTCGGAACCACTACTGTTCCGACCGGCGTGACCAACGGGCGTCTTACGGTTATATCTGGCAATGCAACCACAATAACGAGCGTATTGCGCATGGCGGCAAGCCAGAGCGTGGATGCCATACAGGTGCAGGATTCGACCGGAGCTTGTGTGTGGCGCGTGTCACAGATTGGTACGAGCGGCTCGTGTGACTCGTCGACCGCCGCAACCGGCTCCACCACTTTCCGGTCTGGTGATACTTCCGCGGCCAGCTCCAACTCGGGTTCGACGACTGTTAGTACGGGTGGTTCTACCACCTCAGGTAATACGGGCACGCTGAACCTTAATACTGGCAACGCTGCCTCGGGAAACTCGGGCAATATTAGCATTGATGTGGGTACTGCATCAGGTACGACAGGAACAATTGCCTTGGGCGCCACAAGCGCATCACAGATTAATATCGGTCGTACGAGTGGAAGTAACACACCCATAGCGCTTAATGGGCAAATTACGGCTAAACCAGTGTCGGATACTGCGAGTGCCTTGAGCATCCAAAATGCCAGCAGTGAAAAACTAGTGGGGCTGGATACCACGGCCAACAGCGTAAACCTGGTGACCAATGGCAGCTTTGAAACGAACACTACGGGGTACGCCGCGCGGACGGGTTGTACGCTCAGTCGTGCTTCGGCGATTGGTTTGTTTGGGGCCGCATCGGGGCAGTGTGTGAACACGGCAACGGCAGGCGCGGGCGTCAACTACAACCTAACGCTGACGGCCGGGCAGCAGTACACCGTAAGCTTTTATGCCAAGATAGCATCGAGCACAATGTCCACGTTAGATTTCGGCTACGCCTACAACGGCAGTGACGAAACTACGCTGATCTCCAGTGCCAACACCGCGCAAAGCAGCGGCTGGACACGCATGACGTACACCTTTACGCCCAGCAGCATCTCGGGCACGCCGTACATTTTCATAAAGCAGAGTGACGCTACCGCCCGCACCATTAATATTGACGGCGTGCAGGTAGAGCAAAACAGCACGGCCAGCGCGTACGGCGATGGCAAGCTGACGCTGAACAGTACGGTGACGTCGTCGCTGATCTTGCAGCCGGCCAACGACTCGAACACCGGCTTTGCAGTGTACACGTCTACTGGCCTGCAAGCGTTCAACGTTAACACATTGACCAACCGGGTTGGCATAGGCATTATGAACGCTGGCGCGCGTCTGCACGTGCAGGGCAACACGGCCAACCTGCCGGTGCTGGCGGTGCGTGGTGCTACCAGCCAGTCGGCCAGCTTGCTACAGGTGGAAGACAACAACGGCAACGTGCTGTCCAGCTTTAACTCCAGCGGGCAGCTGGTGGCGGGGCGAACGGGGGCCAGCGGGCTGCAGGGCAGCATACTGTTTGCCGACGGCACGTCTAGCAATACGGCAACAATCCAGCTGGCCGGTACGCTGTCGGGCAGCGTGATCTACCAGCTGCCGGTGGCGGCTGCGGGAACGTATTCCATATGTACAACCGCCAGTGTTTGTACGGGCTATGCCTCTTCGTCCGGATACATTCAGCTGCAGGGCTCAAGCCCGGGAACACCACAGACGGGCAACTTTAATATAAGCGGCACAGGTATCGCGGGCACATTGCAGGCCGGCACCTTTGATACGCCTAGCGGGACCACCACTTTGGCTGTAGGCACGACAAATGCAACGGCTATCAATTTGGACCAGAATGTAACGGTGGCGTCAGGCAAGAGCGTGACCATTCAGGGTAATACGACGCAGTCGAATGGCACGTTCTCTTTCACCGGAAACGCCGGATCGTCTTTGACGACAAGCGCTGGGGCGCTGACGGTAACTTCGGCAGCCAGCGCTAGCTGGACTGTGGGCGGCACCAACCAGAACCTGACGGTAACAACATCTGGCACCGGTACTCTCCTGCTGGATACGACTGGCGCAGGCACGACGACGCTGGGCAACACGGCGTCAATTGTGAACGTTGGGGCTGCTAGCAGCGCCCACACAATTCATATTGGCGATGGCGGCACAAACATCCAGGCTGTTACTGTCGGCTCCACTAGCAGTACCTCTAGCACGACAATCCAGGGCGGCACAGGAACATCGGTGAGTATCCAGACGGCAGCCACGGGCACCATCGCAATTGCCACCGCAAACGCGGCCAACACGGTGCAGATTGGCAACACGGCGAACGGCATTGCGCAGACTATCAACATCGGCAACAATGCCACAGCTAGTTCTACGGCCACTATCGCCATCGGCGATCTCCTTGGCACCAGCGCCACAACTATCCAGGGCGGCACAGGGACATCGGCCGTTGGTATTCAGGCTGGCTCTGGCGGGACGATTTCCATCGGCACCAGCAACCCCAACATCATTACTATTGGAAACACCTCCTCTACGAATGCAATTACCCTGGGGCAGTCCACGGCATCTAACACCATTAACGTGGGAACCGGCACGACCGCAACCGGCAACACGCAGACGATCAATGTGGGGACTGCGGCAACCGGCACTGGCAAGGCCACGATCAACATTGGCAACACCAACGCCGCTAGTGCCGTGAACATCCTGGTAGGCACCGGTAACGCCAACGTTCAGGCCAACAACAGCCAGATTACATCGCCCATACTTTCTATCCAGAACGCCGGGACAGGCGACGCGGGCATTCAGTTTGCCACCGCGACGGCCAACACGCAGTTCTATGCGGGCGTGGATGCCAGTAACTCGAATACGTTTACGGTTAACTCTTATCTTGCGGCAACAACAACTGGCGCGGCCGTCTCGTTTGGCGACGATTTTACCGGCGGCGGCACTGACAATAATGGTGGCGTGATCCAGACCAGCGCCTTTACGGCTACGGCCACCGGTACGCTGACGTCGATTACTGTCGACTTCAACTCGACAGGCAGCCCTGCAAACACTTTCTCAGTTGCCGTATACGCAGACAATGGCGGCGGAAGTGGTGGCGCTCCGACCGGCCCGGCCCTGGGCTCGAGTGGATTCACACAGACAGTAGTAGCCACCGCAGGGCTGCATAACTCCAACACTATCACCGGCCTTTCTGTTCCGGTGGTGAACGGCACACGATACTGGCTGGCGTTTAATACTAGTGGAAACGCGATATTTTGGTATCACACGGGTTTGGCAAGTACACAAATTTGTGATTATACTACGCAAGCCTACGGGTCATGGCCTTCGCTTACGAGTGCCACTTTTACCCCCCACACGGCAAGTTGCAACTTTGATGTGAAGGCTTCGATAGTTCCAGGCGGCTCGCTTTCAGACACGAATACGAATGCGCTCTTCACAATCACACAAAGCGGAGCAGTTGTTTTCCGGAACTCCACGGACAGTACAGGTGCGTTCAGCATTCAAAACGCCAGTAGCGTGAGCCAGCTTGCCGTAGATGCGTCGAACTCCCGGATTATTTTGGGGACTAGCGGTGGAGACGCCACCGGTACCACGTTGGTCTTGGGAAACAAGACCGGGTCTGGCGATCCATCTGGGGTAACCGGCGCCATGTACTACAGTCAAAATAGCGCATCGTTCCGCTGCTACGAGGGCTATAACGCCTGGACGGACTGTCTGGGCATCCCCAAGCCGAACACGCGTCGCACCAGTTACGTTGTCTACAACGGGCAACAGAGCACCAGTATAGTTGGTACGCAGCCGGCTTCGGGGGCAGTGAACAACGGCAACAACTGTACGGCGGTGCCATGCTCATTCCTTTCTTGGTTCTCGGGCTATGGCGATTCACCCACCATTACCAGCTCAACTACTGGTAACGGTGCCTCGGCGCCGGCCAGCGGACTGCCGGCGATGTATATCATGACGAGCGGTACAAACCTTAACAACTTTGCCGGTTTGTATGGTACCGTTGGCTATTACGGTGCCAGTGACCCCTCGGCTCAAACATTTACGTCTATTTCCCAGGACGGTAACGCAGGGGTACTGAGCAACACCATGGAATGGGTGGGGCTGACTGATGCCACTGGCACCACCATGGCGGGCAGCGCTACACCAACGGGTAACTATGCTATGTTCCGGTATCGCAATGGCACTGATACAAAATTCCAGTGTGTCACCAGCACCGGTAGCTCTCACACAATAGTTGACTCTGGTGTGACAGTAACCACCGGTGGGTTCAAGCTGGAGGTAGATATTCTTTCTGGCACTAAAGCCGTCTTCAAGATTAACGGCTCTGAGGTGTGTAATTCAAGCGGCGCCGGCTCGGGCATCACAACAAACCTGCCCAGTACCACGACCACACTGAACTTCATGGATCAAGTTTCTACAATCACGACCACGCACCGCGCATACATCTCGGTAGCGTGGGAGTACGTGGAGAGCGATTACTAAAACTAAGCGCGCCCCACACTTACTACAGAGAGCGTAGGCCTTTCGCAATACCTACTACATCCGTTGGGCTAAACCCGGCGTGACTGGTCATGATGATCCAGGTGCTGTGCGTTTGGACGCTGAGCATTTGCCGGTTGGCTTGGGGGACGGTGCCGGTGACTACTTTGTAGGGAGTTTGGTGCTGGAAGTTTCTGATGTTGGAAAGGTGTTTTTGGTAGAAGGCATCGAAATCGAAACTGGTAGGGATGCTTTCCTCGGTAATGGCGATATTTTGGCCGGCGGCGTTCAAAGCCTGAAAAATAAGCACGCCTTCCCGGATGGTTACGGAATGGTAGTCCAGGGCGTAGCCAGCCGGCAGGTAGTCGGGCTGGTATACGTTAAAAAGTAGGCGCTGCGCTTGGTCGGTGGTAACAATTTTTCGGGAAGGGCCATGTCGCACAATAGCCGTGCCGGCCATAACTGCAGCCAGCAAAAGGATGGCCCCACAGCCAACAATGACAAAGTGCTTCCTAGGCAAGTCCCGCATACGTTTGATTGTAGCATAAACAGGATGAGCGGGGCAGGTTTGGAGTACTAGCCGTATCCGGCTAGCCTGTTCAGGCCGTCTGGGAGACGAGCGAGACAAATGCTGCATTGGAACGGTGTGGTATACTGAACCCTATAGAGGGATTTATGAAACAAACAATTATTGCCGTGATCAACCAGAAAGGGGGCGTGGGCAAAACCACCACTGCCGTCAACTTGGCCGCGCAGCTGGCATCGGCGCAGCAGCCGGTGTTGCTGGTGGACCTGGACCCGCAAGGCAATGCCACCAGCGGCCTGGGCCTGCCTAAGGACGAACTGGAGCCTACCAGCTATGAGGTTTTGTTTGGCAGCGCCACGCTGGACCAAGCCGTGAAGCCTACGAATCGCGACGGACTGTTTATCTTGCCTGCCAATGCCCAGCTGGCCGCGGCCGAAGTGGAGCTGGTGAACACCGCCAACCGCGAGTTCTGCCTGCGCGAGGCTTTGCAGGTTGGCACCTACCAGTACGTTATCATTGACTGTCCGCCAGCCCTGGGCCTTCTGACCATCAATGCGCTTACAGCGGCAACCAGCCTGCTGATTCCCGTCCAGTCGGAGTACTACGCGCTGGAGGGTTTGGGCCAGTTGCTGGCCACGGTGCAACGCGTGCGCCAGGGGTTGAACCCCTCATTGGACTTGCTGGGCGTGGTGCTGACCATGTTTGACAAGCGCACCAGCTTGAGCGAACAAGTGATGCAAGAACTGCGCACTCATTTTGGCGACAAACTGTGCAAAACGGTGGTGCCGCGCAATGTCCGTTTGGCCGAGGCGCCAAGTTTTGGTAAAACTATTTTTGAGCATGACCGGTGGAGTAAGGGCGCCCGCGCCTACAAACAATTGGCCAAGGAGGTAGCGAAGCGTGTCGGCAACCAATAGCAAAAAGATGGGGCTGGGGCGCGGATTTGACGCGCTTATTCCGCAGGATTTTGACAAGAGCTTTTTGGCTGATGACAACGAGCGCATCCAGCAGATTGCGCCCGACCAGCTGGTGCCCAACCCGGACCAGCCACGACAGCATTTTGACCAAGAGGCGCTGGAACAGCTGGCCGAGTCCATCAAGAACTATGGCGTGCTGCAGCCCCTGGTGGTGACGCCGCATGCTGGCAAGTATGCCATTATTGCCGGCGAGCGCCGGTGGCGAGCATCGCAGCTGGCTGGGCTTACGAAGGTGCCGGCCATTGTGCGGACAACCAAAGAGCTGGAGCGGCTGGAGATTGCGCTGGTGGAAAACGTGCAGCGCGTGGATTTGTCGCCGCTGGAACAGGCGGCTTCCATAGAGCATCTGCACCAGCAGTTCAGTCTGAAATACGACGCCATAGCCAAGCGTCTGGGCAAGGCCACGTCCACGGTCAACAATATTGTGCGACTATTGCAGTTGCCCGAACCGGCACGTAATGCACTGCATGAAGAGCAAATTAGTGAAGGCCACGCGCGGTCAATTTTGGCGCTGAAACATTTGCCCGAAAAACAGCAGGAGCTGCTGAACGCCATTACAAAACACGGGTGGTCGGTGCGGCAGGCAGAGCGGTTTGTGGTTTCAGTGAAGGAGGGCTACCGCGAGTCCCACGCCACCAAGGCCCGCATGCAAACCGAAACACCAGCCACAAAGCAAATCAGCAAGCGGCTGGGCGCGCCGGTGCATATTCGGCGGATGGCCAAGGGCGGCAAGCTGGAAATTCGGTTTTCGTCGGACGAAGAGCTGGAAAAAATTACCCAGCTGCTTGCCAAATAACAAAACGGGCAAAGTACGCCGGATGTTTGTCACGCGTCCGGCCAGCCGGCCTGTACCTTGGCACAACTTGAACTGGCCCGAAATGTATTAGAACCGCTGCGCGCCGCTGGCCGGCAGCACGCGCATGACCAGTTTGCCCACAATGTCCTTGGACGCCACCGGCCCGAAGGCGCGGGAGTCTAGCGAGTTGTCGCGGTTGTCACCGCAAACGAAAACGGAGTCGGTGGGCACAACTTCGTCGATGTCACCTTGGGTCTCGGTAATGACTTTGCCGTAGGGCAGCGTAGCATCTGGCTGGAAGCCGCCAGGGTGCTGGTGGTTGTAGACGGTCAGGATGTTGTTTTTGACAACGATGCGCTCGCCGGGCAGGCCAATGACGCGCTTGATGAGTTGTTTGTCCGGCGTTTGCCCAAAGTCGCTGAGGTTGTGTGCTACAAACACGATGATATCGCCACGCTTGGGAATGTACGCGTGGTGCGTCATGCGGGACCACGTGCGCGGCAGTTTCCATACAATAAGACGGTCGTTGTTGTTCAGGGTGGTCTCCATACTGGGCCCGTCAACCTGGTACGACTGAAACACGAACGCGGTCAGCACTACGGCAATCAGCGGCGCAATCAGCAGTACTGCTAGTGTGGATAAGACATTTCGAACACCCTCGCTTTGAGGGTTGGAGGTGACAGGTTCGTCGCCAGAGCTCTCAGTGGGCTCACTGGGTAATGAGGCAGGGGGTTGTACGTCCATCGTTGATTCAACTATACCGTAAGTTGATGGATTATGCACATGTTTACGCCGCCGGAATAAGCAGCTATACTTAAGTCCATTGACTATGAATGATTTTCGCAGCAATCTATCGCGTCGCGCACAACAAAGAGCGATCGACGGCATTCTGGGTGGGCCATCCAACTCTAGACAGCGGATTAGTGCTTCGCGCGCTTTTGGCCATCCAAAGGCCGCGCCAACACCGCCGCCGCGCCGGGTAGATAACTTTAAGCGGCCAGAGGGCTATCACGCTGCGCCTCGTGCCGCTCAGACTGTCACCGCGTCCAAGCCCGTTGGCATGCCTGGCCTGGGTACGGCGCGGGCTGACGGTTTCCGCCAGGCGACGCCACCAGTGGCGCCCAAACAAAAGCTGGGCCGCAAACGCCCGCACGCAAAGAAACGCCGGTCGTCTTGGCTTCGCTGGTCCGTACGGGGCGGCGTGGTGGTTATGGCACTTTTGGTTCTGATGGGCGGATTCCTGTTTACCAAAGGGTACATAAAGCTACACAAAGTTTTTCGCGGCGGCGGCAAGGCCGCAGCCCTACAGGCCAACGTCAACCCCACGCTACTGAAGGGCGAGGGTGACGGCCGCATAAACATCCTGCTACTTGGCAAGGGCGGCCCCGGCCACGACGGTCCCGACCTTACCGACACCATGCTGCTGGCCAGCATTGACCCCATTGGCAAGACGGCGTCTCTTATTAGTGTGCCGCGCGACTTGTGGGTAACGGTGCCCGGCTATGGCTCGTCTAAAATCAATGCCGTGTACGCCAACGCCAAGTACCATGCCCAAAGCCTAAATGCCAAAGACACCCAGGGTGCAGAAAAAGCCGGCATTTCGCAGGCCGAGAATACCGTCGGCCAGGTGCTGGGCGTTCCCATCCACTACTATGGCATGATTGATTTTCAGGCATTTGAGCAAGCGATTGATACAGTGGGCGGCGTGGACATCACCGTCAGCCCCAACGATGTAGTTAGCGAACACATGTGGGACGAATCCACCCACCGCCCGTACTACCTGAACGTGGCCGCCGGCCAGCAGCACTTTGACGGACAGCGCGCGTTGTTTTATGCGCGGTCACGGCACACCAGTGCGCGCGGCGATTTCGACCGTACCGAGCGCCAGCGTTTGATCATTCAGGCGCTGATGGCCAAAATTCTTACAGCCGGCACGTTCACCAACCCGGCTAAAGTTTCCGGCCTTATGAGTGCGTTCGGCGATCATGTGTCAACAGATATGAGCATTTCGGATAGCCTGCGGCTGCGCACCATTGCCTCTGGCATAAAGGGCAAGATTGATTCGGTCGACCTTGCCGATCCTGCGGCGCCGCTGGTGAAGTCCGGCTCGTACAACGGCCTCTCCATTGTCGAGCCTACTGCCGGCCTGTCCGACTTCAGCCAGCTGAACGCCTTTGTGCGCAATAAACTGCGCGACGGCTACCTAGCGTCCGAGAACGCCACGGTTGCCGTGCTGAACGGCACCAACACTGCCGGCCTGGCATCCCAGAAGGCGAACGAGCTGAAATCGTACGGCTACACCACTGGCACTGTCGGCGATGCGCCCACACACACCTACCAAAAGACCGTTCTGGTTGACCTGTCCAAAGGCAAGGACAAGTACACCAAGCACTACCTAGAGAACCGCCTGCACGTTACGGCCGTTACCAAACTTCCGGATGCGTCTATTCAGCCTGGCGGCGCCAGCTTTGTAGTCATTCTGGGCCAGGACGCGCAATGAGGCCGCTGATTGCCAAGATCAAACCGGCCAGTGGGTTTTCCCGCGTGGTGCATGTGGGGTTCAACGTTTTGCTGCCGCTTTTGGTGTTTGTGCTGGTGCGCATTCATTTTCTCCAGCTGGCCTTGGCCGTTATCCTGTTAAGTAAGTGGCGTATGTTTGCAGTGCGACCACGGTTCTGGGCGGCGAATATTCGGGCAAATGCCGTAGATATTGTGGTGGGGGTTTCGCTCCTGCTGTTTATGCACCATGCCGGCGGCCAGCTGCTGCAGTTTGCCTGGGCGGCGGCGTATGCAGCGTGGCTGTTGTTTATAAAGCCCGGGTCCAGCACCCTGATGGTTTCGGCGCAGGCTACCATTGGGATGTTGTGCGGGCTGATGGCACTGTTTGTTAGCTGGGCGGCCGGGCCGTTGTATGGGCTGGTGTTTTTGACCGGGGCTATTTGTTACATTGCGGCGCATCATTTCTTTGACAGCTTCGACGAGCCGTACACCCGGTTGCTGGCCTACGCCTGGGGATATTTTGGTGCTGCGTTGGTGTGGGTGCTGGGGCATTGGCTGCTGTTTTACGGGCTGATGGCACAGCCGGTGCTGCTGCTTTTGGCCATTGGGTATGGCCTGGCGGCGCTGTATTACCTAGACCACAACGGGAAGTTGTCCGCCACGCTCCGGCGGCAGTTCGTATTCATAATGATTGCTATTGTGACAATCATTGTGGCGTTCTCGAACTGGGGCAACAAGATAGTCTAGCAAATAAACGGGGGAGGTGTCATGCCGAAGGACGAACAGAAGGAAGGTGATGTTTCGCCGCAGCTGCCTGCAGCTTTGCACGAGCACATGGCCAGCGCGCGGCCGGTTTTGCCCATGCATCATCCGAAGGTACGGCTGCTGGCAGGCGCGCTACTGATTGTGGTGAGCGCCTCGGCCGGTTTTGCCGGCGGCTGGCTGGGCGGCAACCACACCGACGACAACACCAACCTCCAAAAGCAGCAGGTGGTGCTAAGAAGCCAGGGCCAGCTCATTAGCTCTATTGCTAAAACGGTCGGCGCCAGCGTAGTTTCCATTGACACTACCAGCAACACCGTCTCGACCAACAGCTTCCTGGGTTATTCGCAGCCTACCGAGCAGCAGAGCGCGGGCACCGGCATTGTCATTTCGTCTGACGGCTTGATTATAACCAACCGGCACGTGGTGCCAAGCGGCACAACAAGTGTGAACGTGACACTATCTGACGGGACAAAATACACCAACGTACAGGTGGTGGGGCGTACACGCGCGAGCGACAGCCTGGACATTGCCTTTCTCAAAATTTCCGACACCAAGGGCAAGAAACTAACCGCCGCCGCCATTGGCGATTCCAGCAAAATGCAGGTGGGCGACTCTGTGGTAGCCATCGGCAACGCGCTGGGCCAGTTCCAAAACACCGTGACCTCGGGTATTCTGTCTGGCCATGGCCGCAGCGTGCAAGCTGGCGACAGCAGCGGATCAAACAGCGAAAACCTTGAGGACTTGTTCCAGACAGACGCCGCCATCAACGAAGGCAACTCGGGCGGACCGCTGGTGAACCTGGACGGCGAAGTTGTTGGCATCAACACGGCAATTGCCGGGGACGCGCAGAACATTGGCTTCGCCATTCCCATTAACGACGTTGCTGGTTTGATCAAGAGCGTGCGCGATACGGGCAAGCTGGAACGGCCATACCTGGGGGTAATTTACGTGGCGCTGACGGACGACCTGGCCAAGCAATATTCGCTCAGCACCACCCGCGGTGCGTATGTGCCGCACGCGTCCGAGATTGGGTCCGAGACAGTTATTGGCGGCGGCCCGGCCAGCAAAGCAGGCGTGAGAGAAGGCGATATCATTACGAAGCTGGACAACGCCAGCATTGACCAATCCAGCAGCCTGACCGCATTGCTGGACAAGCATGCTGTGGGCGACAAAGTGACGCTGACGATTATTCGTGATGGCAAGCAGCTGACCCTAGAGGCAACATTGGGCGCAGCGCCGACAGACTAAGTGGAAGTGGCGGCGGGGCAGGTGCCGCTTCGGCTGCCCAGATTATAGTGGCTCGAAACGTTGCGCCAGCCCATTCGTTCCTGTCAGCGCATAGCCATGGTTGCGCGCCAAGCGAGCAAGCGCGTGGTGCTGCGGCAACAGCGATTCGGTAATGATCACGCCGGGATGTTGCGTGCGCGCCGCCACCTGCTGCCAAAAACGTTTGTACGCATCCAGGCCATCGGCGCCTGCAAAAAGTGCCAGCGGCGGCTCGTGCTTTGCGGCCTGGTTGATCGGAAAATGCGTAGGGACGTACGGCAGGTTGGCCAGCAGGACGTCTATGTGTTCGGGGGCGTGGGCAAGGAGATCGCTTTGGCGCGCGTGAACCGTTTCGTGCAATGCGCGGGCGTTGGTGTTAGCTGTACGTAGAGCATTGGCATCAATGTCGAGTAGAAAAATGGTAGAGCCCGGCATTTCCAGCCCCGCCGTAATGCCAAGGCAGCCCGAGCCGGCTCCGACATCCACAATAACTGGCGCGCTGACGTGCGGCGTGTCGCCCTGCAGCAGCAAATCGATCAACGCCTCAGACTCTGGCCGCGGCACCAGTACGTGCGGCATGACAGTAAAGGTGCGGCCGTAAAACGCCGCTTTACCCCTGATGTAGGCTAGTGGTTCATGGCCCATGCGCCGAGTAACATATGTGTTCAGTTTGGCTTTGTCGTCGGCATTCAGCTGCTGCTCTGGGTGTGCCAGCAGGTGCGAGCGATCCATGCCCAGTGCGTCTTCCAGCAGGATGAGCACGTCCAATCGGGCGGTGGAAATGCCGGCGGCTTGAAGCTTTTTCGTGGCCTGAGCTAGGAATGCGCTAAGCTCCATAGCCGATGTATTCCAGAATTTCGTCCACCGTATTGTCCAGCGGCTGGGCGGCGTTAACGGCAAGTGCGCCAGCGCGTACTGCTTCCTGAACAAAGGCCTGGTGTCGGGCTATGAGCGATTGTTCCATGGCCGGCTGTTTGCCATAGTCGCTCTCGCGGGCGCGAAGACGCTGGGCGTGCGTGGCCTCGTCAATATCCAGCACAAACACTTTGTTGAACAACGCATGGAACGTCAGCTGGTTTGACGCGCTGCCGCACAAAAAAACAGGGTCATGCTGGGCCAAAAAGCCCTGCAGCACTGTGCCGTTCCAGTTCCAGCTGACGCGCGAGTAATCTATAAAACCAGCGGTGTCCACGGATACGGGCTTGCCGGTGTGCGCATCTTCCCATCGCGACAAATGCGGTATGCTGTCGCCGTCATAGGCAGGATAGCCCCGGGCTTGCAGGGCATTGCAGATGGTGCTTTTGCCCGAGCCGCCTCGACCGGTAATAAGGTAGGCGGCCATGGGTTATGCCGCCTGTGTGTCTTCTTGGGTAATCAGCTGGCGCTCGAAGGTTTGAAGCTGCTCAATAAGGTCGTCAATCTCGCCGTTAAGCGCGCCAGGAATGTTGCTGCGCGAGTAGCCAATACGGTGGTCGGTAATGCGGTCTTGGGGAAAGTTGTATGTGCGGATCTTTTCCGAGCGGTCGCCCGAGCCAATGAGCTGCTTGCGTGCGTCACTCAGCTGCTTTTGTTCTTCCTCGATTTTTTGCGCAAGCAAGCGGGCACGCAGCACGCCCATGGCCTTTTCTTTGTTTTTGATTTGGGATTTTTCGTCCTGGCAGGTAACCACAATGCCGGAGGGCAGGTGGGTGATGCGCACCGCCGAGTCGGTGGTGTTGACCGACTGGCCGCCGTGGCCACTAGAGCGGTAGACGTCTATACGAAGGTCGGCGGGGTTGATCTGGATGTCGGTTTCTTCGGCCTCGGGGAGCACGGCAACGGTGGCGGTGGAGGTGTGGATGCGCCCCTGGGATTCTGTGCTGGGCACGCGCTGCACGCGGTGTACGCCGGCCTCAAACTTCAGCTGCTTGTAAATGTCGTCGCCGCGCAAGCCAAAGACAATCTCTTTGAAGCCGCCAACTTCGGACGGCGACTCGTCAATCAGTTCTACTTTGTATTGGTGGCGTTCGGCCCAGCGCACGTACATACGGTACAGTTCGGCGGCGAACAGGCTGGCTTCATCGCCGCCGGCAGCAGCACGAATTTCCATGACGACGTCGCGCTCATCGTTGGGATCTTTGGGCGTCAGTGCATCTTGCAGTGCGGCGTCGTTGGCGGCTATTTGCTCTTCCAGCTGGGACAGTTCCATACGCGCTAGCACGGCTAGCTCGTGGTCGTCGCTGCCAGCCAGCGCTTCGGTGCTGGTTTTTTGAGTGGCCAGCTGGCGGTGCTCGTCCAGTAGCGCAATGATATCTTCAAGTTTTTGGCGGCGGCGGGCTAGGCGCGGGTATTCTTTGGAACTGAAAATAGCCGGGTCGCTCAGGCGCTCGGTGAGGCCGGCGAGTTCTTGACGCAGTTGGGCTTCTTTTTGTTCCATGGACACCTTCTTTCTTGCAGTAGTATAAAAGAAAACCGCCTGCAGGTATAGGGCAGGCGGCAGCTTGGGGGCGCGTATTTAGCGGGCGGGCTTGGCCGGCTTTTTGGTTTCTTGCTTTTCGGTTTTGGCAGCGCGGCGGGCAGCTTGCTTTTGAGCGGCGTGGGCGCGCTTGTCGCGGGCGTCGGCAGCGGCTTTAGCCCGGGCTTTGAACTTGTCGACGCGGCCCTCAATGTCCAGCACACGCTCTTCGCCCGTGAAGAACGGGTGCGAGGCGCTGGTAATGTGGACTTTGACAAGCGGGTACTCGTTGCCGTCTTCCCACTTGATGGTGTCATCGGTGGCGACGGTCGAGCGGGTCAAAAACGAAAAGCCGTTGTTGAGATCCTGAAACACGACCGGCCGGTAGTTGCTAGGGTGTAGATCTTTTTTCATATTTGACTATTCTATCTGTTCTGTGCGGAAAAGTCAAAGCCACTTTGCTTTTTGTACAAAAATCTGATGTAATGTTGGTCATGAATAGTCCAGAACAGGCCAGACGGGAACCGGAAATTGCCGACGAAGACCTTTTAATTGATACGCTGCAGCTGCACCAGGATATGCTTGCGGCGTATGGCTCGTATGTTGTGGCGGAAGACACTGAGGTGCGCGGGACTATCAACGACTTGCCGGTTGTGTCCATGCCGCCGTACTTCGACCTTGATATCCCTGGCGACGCGGTGCGCGCCGTGCTGCCCGACGTGGCCGAGCGCCTGCAAGTGGGCTGGGTAGTGGGGCTGCAGTATGTTCCGCAGTGCTACGGCTTTAACGGGTACGACCCCACGCTGGGGGCTATGACGACAGAAGAAAAGCGGCGGTTTGAGCGGCCGCAGTTCAGAGAATCAGTCGCTGCGTTAAATGTAGAAACCAATGACGAGAGAACGGTGTACTGGAATGTTCTGCCTTCGGGGGACGGCCGCTTGCTGGCTAGTCAAACATCGACAGAAACCGAACCAAACTGGAACGACATAGATGAAGCGGACGATGACATATTAGAAGAAGAAACGCCGCACCTAACCGTACAGCAGTGCGAAGATTGGCAAACAATATTGCACAGCCTCAGGCACTTACTGTCAGTGCAGCCCAAAAAGTAAAGGAGAATATGTTGCAATGAAACACGAGCATAGCCCCAGTTTTGAATTTGCCAGCGAGGAACAGCTGGCCGAATTGTACGCAGCCCAACGAGATTGGCTGGAGAAACATGGCACCATGAACTTTCCCAGCGAAAGCGAAGCGTTGGGCATGAAGGACGGCGTTCCTGTTTTTAGCAAAGCCGGCCCCCAGTACGCCATGCTGGCGTCCGGCGACGCAGTGCGCGCCGTCGTGCCCGAGGCGGCAGAGCAGCTGCGCATTGAAGAGACGTTTGAGCTGGAGTGCGAGCCGCCGTGCTACACGCTTTTGGACGACGAATTTCGCGGTGACCTGACAGACGAAGAGTGGGCGTCGTACCGGATGACCTACGAAGGAGGCTTTATTGCGCTGACCACTACAAAGGCCGACGGCCGGAGTATCTTCTTTAGCATTGATCCGCCCAATACTCGCCAGCGCGCATGGACGTCATCGCTGTCAGAAGAGCATGACCTTTCCGGCGCAGAGAACCTTGAAGAAGCGGTGGAGCAGGATCGGCAAAAGTTTGCCGACCTGGCGCTTGCCCGGGAGCTAGGTCTTGACGGCCTGCGACTGGTGCAGCTGCAGGCCTGGCAGTCGATAGTTGCCAACATGGACCGCATTATGGCCGAACACGAACGGATTATGAACGGACGCTTGGAGGGCTAGACACTTCGCCCCAAGAACGGTATAATATTACACCAGTACAACTAAGCAGTTTTGGGAATGAATCCTCCTGCCGGCAGCCATGTAGGCGCCGATGCGGGCACCCAGGGCGAAGAGAAAGGACAAGAAACTATGGCTACCGTAGACGTAGACATTAAAAAACTATTGGAAGCTGGCGCGCATTTTGGCCACAAGACCAGCCGGTGGCACCCGAAAATGGCGCCGTTCATTCACAGTAAGCGCGGCGGCAGCCACATCATTGACCTGACCAAAACGGTTGAGGGCCTGGACCAGGCACTGGCCTTTTTGCAAAAAACAGCGGCCGACGGCAAGCAAGTATTGTTCGTGGGCACCAAGCGCCAGGCGCAAGACATTGTCCAAGCCGCAGCCGAAGCTGTGCACATGCCCTTTGTAACCGAGCGCTGGCTGGGTGGCATGCTGACAAACTGGGGCACCATCCAGGGCCGCGTTAAACACCTGAAAGACCTGGAAGACAAAATGGAATCCGGCGAGCTGGCCGCCAAGTACAACAAGCTTGAGGTGCAGCGCTTCCAGGAAGAGATCGCCGAAATGAACGGTATGTACGGCGGCATCAAGAACCTGGCAGCGCGCCCGGGCGCCGTGTTTATCATTGACATTGTGCATGACGTGAACGCTGTGCGCGAAGCTCGCAAGCTGGGCTTGCCCATCGTTGCTCTGGTAGATACCAATGCTGACCCCAGCCTGGTTACATACCCCATCCCTTGCAACGACGACGCCATCAAAGCTATTCAGCTGGTTGTAGACTATGTTCAGCAAGCGGTTGCTGCCGGCCAGACCAGCGCCGCCAAGGCAACCCCCGACAAAGACGAATCCAAAAAAGAGGAGGACAAAGCGTAATGGCAGTAGATATCGCAGAAATTAAGCGGCTGCGCGAACTGACCGGCGTGGGCATGACCGACGCCAAAAAAGCCCTGGAAGAAGCCCAAGGCAACTTTGACACAGCCCTGGAACAAATGCGCAAAAAGGGCATGACCAAAGCCGAGAAGAAGGGCGAGCGCGAAGCTCGCGAAGGCTTGGTGGATGCCTACGTGCACAGCGGCCGCATTGGCGTGATTGTGGAAGTGAACTGCGAGACCGATTTTGTGACGCGCACCGACGACTTTAAGGCGCTGGCGCATGACATTGCCATGCACATTGCCGCCGCATCGCCCGAATACGTCAGCATTGACGAGATTCCGGCAGACGTGCAGGACAAGGCTCGCGCTGAGTTCACCGAAAAGGTACAAGGTGAAGGCAAGCCCGAAGCCATGATTCCGCAAATTGTAGATGGCATGACCAAAAAGTACTTTGCCGAAAAGTGCCTGTTGGACCAGCCCTACATCAAAAACCCCGACCAAACCGTGGGTGATTACCTGAAAGAGCACATTGCCCGCTTGGGCGAGAACATTGTGGTGCGGCGCTTTAGCCGCATGGCCCTGGGCGAAGTAAGCTAGCAGCCAAACCAGGCTGCCAAAAACATAGGACGCGAAAAAGCGGCGATTGTAGGGCAAGCGGGTTGTACGAAAAGTAGAACAGCTTGCAGCGCATATCGCCGCTTGTTTTTTGCAGCTTGTTGGCTGCGGCGTGAGAGAAGATGAATGCTTTGGGGGATGAGCTGGCGGTGTGTGCGCGGGCGCGCGTAGGGCCACCAGCTCATCCCGGAGCGGACAGTGTCAGTCGCAGCGGACGGTGGCGGAGGTGATCACCACGCTGTGCTGCAGGGCGTAGTAGGCGAGGCTGCCCGAGGTGGGCGCCACGCGCTGCTTGATCTGGATGATGGCCGGGCAGTTACCGGGGCCGACCACCAACGCACGATGCTTGTCGGTGTCGACTTCCAGGACGGTGAAGCCCAGCCGCTCTAGGCTGTGCGTGGCGTTGAGCGTCTCGGCGTGGTTGTGGGCAGACACGAATCCGCCGACCGTCAGGAACACGGTGACACACAGCGAGAGCGCGAGCATGATGAGCGCCAGTTCCAGCAGATCGCAGGCCTTGGCCACCCACACGGCCGAGCCAATGAACGCCAGCAGCGATATCCCAGCCCCAATGAACAGGGCCAGTTCGCCTCCATCGACAACCATTTTGGTCGTCTCCTCTCTTCTCCGATGAAATCGGTGTGTTGATTATATACTATTTTGAAGATTATTGCAAAAAGGAAAAGGCGCAAGCAACAGCTGAAAAGTCAGGAGGCAGAAACTGCCGTCGCTGTTTTCAACTGTGCTTGCGCCTTGCTGCAGCTGTTAGCCGCAGGTTCCCATGCCGGTGGTTGCCATGCCGCTGGCGAACGGCTGGTTGCCGTCGCCTACCTTGCCGTGGACTTTGGCGTTCACCCAGTGGCCCTTCATGAGCCGCGCCAGGGTCTGGCCCGGGCTCTGCTCGTAGATCTTGTCGTAGAAGCCGGGCAGCAGGGTGAGGTCACCGCCGGAGGTGTGGACCGCCCATGAGCCGCCGGACTGCTGGAAGTCGCCGCAGACCAGCACCCGCTGGGTGTGGACGCTGTTGTTCCAGTGCACGAACATGAAGACGCCCGTGGCGACACTGGCGGCGACGTTGAGCGTCAGGATCCACCCTACGGCGTACCGTGCGGCCGCCGCTCTGAGCGTGTGCTTGCTCACGTGCACCGCGGTGAGGATCATCCCCGCCAGGCCCACCGGCAACGCCAGCCACCAGAGGCCGGTCGTCAGCAGGATGATCCAGCCGATTGCGGCGAACCCGGCGGTGAACGCGCCGTACAGCAGCATGCTGCCGTGACGCCAGCGTGTGTCGGGCTGGAACCGGAAGTTCCAGTTCGGTTGCCAGCGGAGCATGCGCCCCATGGCGGCGACGAACACCCGGCTGAACCGCTTGCGGCGGCGGAGCTCCTCGATGGTGATGTGGTTGTTGGCGGTACTCCACTGTGCCAGGAGGAACCAGTGGGTCTGGTGCTCGCCCGACAGGCAGCAGTAGATGGCGTAGTCGACGTCGTTGTGGATGACCTCGAGTTCGTCGTCGCGGAAAACTTCGTGCGTACGGAGCTGCCGGATGATGTCGACGACCTCTTCGGGCGGCGCTGTCAGCAGGCCGCTCCAGGGCGTGCCCCGGTAGTGGTGGGCCAGGAGCAGGGCCAGGTCGTCGCGTGAGATCTCGGGACACCAGCGGCGTGCTATCCTGAGCCTGCGCTGGTAGGGCGCGTCCTCGGCCAGTGCGGTCAGGCCGGCGTCCTCCCAGTAGCTGACTTGCGTGTCGGTGAGGGCCTGGTCCGGGTCGATGGTGATGTCCTCGAAGGCCACCACTTGCAGGGTGGGTTCGACGGCATGTACGGATACTTTCATGACTCTCCCAAAGTCTTTTACCGGGAAGGGCAGGAACGTCGTATATTATACTATAATTTATAAAATTTACAATTGCGGGATTTGGCAAGAAATGCCGGCCGCGCCCACAATATACGGCTGCCATGCTTTATAATGAGACTACAAGAAGGAGCAACCGTGAACCCCAACGATATTGTGAACCAAGCCAAGACAAAATTTCAGGCCGCCGCCGAGCACCTGAAAAGCGAACTTAAGAAAGTCCGCACCGGACGCGCCAGCGCCAGCATGCTGGACGGCGTGATGGTGGAAGCCTATGGCTCGCCCATGCCGCTGAACCAAGTGGCAAACGTGAGCGCGCCCGAAGCACAGCTGCTGCAGATCACCCCGTTTGATCCGGGTAACTTGCAGGCCATTGCCGGCGCCATCCGCGACAACCCGTCACTGGGCCTGAACCCCAGCGATGACGGCCGCGTGGTACGCGTGCCCATCCCGCCGCTGACCGAAGAGCGTCGCCGGGAATACGTCAAGCTGCTGGGCGGCAAAGTAGAAGACTGCATGGTTAGCCTGCGCGGCGTGCGGCACGATGCCTTCGATGCCATTGCCAGCGCCAAAAAAGACAAGGCCATTGGCGAGGACGAGGCCAAGCGCCTGGAAAAACAGGTAGACGAGACCATGGCCGCCACCAAAGCCGACGTTGAAGCTGCGGCCAAGGCCAAAGAATCCGAAATCATGACCATTTAGGCGGCCCAAAAACCACATCCAACTGCTACAATAAAACTATGACAGAGACTGTGGGAATGCGACCAGAGCATGGGGAGCTGGTATTTGGGTGGAGGCGCGGCGCATGACGTCGGTGCTGCTATTGATTCTTGGCCTGGTGCTGTTTGTTGGCCTGGTTGTGGTGCACGAATTCGGGCATTTTTTGGTAGCGCGGCGCAACGGCGTGGAAGTGGAAGAGTTCGGCATTGGCTTCCCGCCCAGGGCGTGGAGCCGCACCATGCGCAGCGGTTTTTTGTTCACGATTAACTGGCTGCCACTAGGTGGTTTTGTAAAAATGAAGGGCGAGCACGACGCCGACACTCGTCCGGGCAGCTTTGGCGCGGCCAGCACCTGGGCAAAGGGGAAGATTATGCTGGCCGGCGTGGTCATGAACCTGCTGGCGGCATTTGTGCTGCTGATGGTGCTGGCGTGGGTAGGCATGCCGCAGCTGGTTGATCACCAGTTTACGGTGGCAAAAGATTCGCACGTGTCGCGCCACCAGGTATTGGTGGGTTTTGTGGAAAAAGATTCGCCCGCCCACCATGCCGGCCTGCGGTCCAGCGACGCGCTGCAACGCATGGGCACGGCCGGACACCTGCAGACGATATCCAGCGCCAGCCAGCTGCCAAACATCACCAAGCAGCTAGCCGGCAAACGCGTTGAAGTGCAGTACGTCCGCGCCGGGCAGCAGCATACGGCAATGGTGCAGCTGCGCAGCGCCCAAGAGGTTACGGCCAGCCAGCACAGCAGCAACCCCAAAGGATACTTTGGTATTTCGCCGGCCGACTACAAGCTCACGCGGTCCACGTGGTCGGCGCCGGTGGTTGCGGCCGGGCTTATTAAGCAGTTTACTGTGCTGACGTTCCATGGGCTGGGGACAGCCATAGGTGCGTTGTTCCAGGGAAATACGGCGAAGGCGTCAGAGCAAGTGTCGGGGCCGGTGGGCATTGTGGTGGTGCTGCGCGAAGGAAGCCTCATGGGGTACCAAGAGGTGCTGCTTATCATTGCCGTCATTTCCCTCACGCTGGCTATTATGAATGTGCTGCCCATACCGGCACTGGATGGCGGACGGTTTTTCCTGCTGTTTATTTCCCGGGTGCTGGCTGGCAAACCGCTCAGCGAGGCAATGGAAGAACGGATTGTGGGCGCCAGCTTTCTGTTCTTGCTCGTGTTAGTGGCGCTGATAACGGTTGTTGATGTCAAACGATTCTTCTAACGCTACATCCCCGCCGTCCGGCCACAAACAGCCCCCGCCCCAGGCCGCCGGTAAACGGTCCGTGCCGTGGGGCCCGCTGCTGCCGTTGTTTGTCATGGGCGTTAGCTTTTTTGGCGGACGGATTTTGGCAAGCATGCTGGTTTCGCTGTACCCGTTTGTGGTCTTGCATTGGACGCCGCAACAGGTGAACGACTGGCAGAACAACTCCACCTTTGCCCAGTTCGCCTTTACGGTATTGGCGTATGGCATTGTGGCGGCGGCTATTTGGGCGGCGCTGTTTCGGACGCGTGATGGCTGGCGGCACCTGGGGTGGATTCGGCCGCGAGTACGCGACGGCGCGTGGGCAATCATAGGCTTTGCCGGGTATTTTGTCATTTACCTGACGCTTTTGTCGGTCACCGCTCGGCTGGTGCACCTGGATGTCAACCAGCAGCAGGAGATTGGGTTTACGCATGTGTATGGGCCGCTGTCTTTGGTGCTGACGTTTGTCAGCCTGGTTGTTATTCCGCCCATTGTCGAGGAAACCGTTTTTCGCGGGTTTTTGTACCCAGGCCTGAAGCGGTGGATGACGCCGGTTTTTGCTGCGCTGGTAACCAGCTTGATTTTTGGCGCGCTGCACCTGGGCGAAAGCAGCAGCGGGCCTTTGTGGGTTGGTGGGCTGGATACATTCACGCTGTCGCTCATGCTGTGTTACTTGCGGGAACGGACCGGCGGCCTGTGGGCCAGCGCCGGTGTGCATGCACTAAAAAACGGTATGGCTTTTGTGGTGATCTTCATTCTGCACGTCAGGTAGGGTATAATGCCAAGACGTATGACGTACCAAAGATTTCTTCGTGCTTGCTCCCCGTGTCTCCCGGCCCCTCGGCCGTCTATTTTGATGTCGTAAACGTCTACAATAATTTTTGAAGGAATTGAAAGTCATGAGAGTAACCGAACTGTTCGGCAGAACGTCTAAAACCGAGGGCAAAGATTACACTATCCCCTCGCACCGCCTGCTAACCCAAGCAGGGTTTATCCGCGAATCTACAGCGGGCCGTTACTATTTGCTGCCCCTGGGTGTGCGCGTCCACGAAAACATTACCAACATTGTGCGCAAGCACATGGACGCCGCTGGCGCCCAAGAGGTGCTGATGCCGGTGCTGCACCCGCTGGAACTGTGGGAAGAAACCAACCGCACCACCACCGTCAGCTTTGAGCTGATGAAAATTGCCGACCGTCGCGGCGCCGAGTTTGCCCTGGGCGGCACGGCCGAGGAAATGGCCGTGGATTTGGTACGCAAGTTCAACATCAGCTACAAAGATCTGCCGTTCAACATTTATCAGTTCAGCATGAAATTCCGTGACGAAATGCGCGCCCGCGGCGGCCTGCTGCGCGTGCGCGAGTTTGTCATGAAAGACGCCTACAGCTTTGGCACCGAAGAGCAGTTCAAGGACACGTACCAAAAAATGTGGGATGCGTACAAGGCAATCTTCGCCGAGCTGGGCCTGAACGTGGACGTGGTGGCCGCCGACAACGGCTACATTGGCGGTGAATATTGCCACGAGTTTGTCAGCGAAGGTGCGGCGGGCGAAAGCCGGTACTTTATTGACGAAAAAAGTGGCTATGCCGCGCACGAAGACGTCGCCACGTTCCGGGTTAACGAAAAAAACCTGGACGAACCGCTTCGCGACATGCAAGAAGTGGACGCCGAGCGCGGCAAAACCATGGAAGAAGGCGAGCGCCTGCACAAACTGCCGCTGTGGCAGCAGGTGAAAGACGTGTTGTACTTTGACGAGGCGACCAACCGATACATTTTGGCGATCATCCGTGGCGATTTTGACGTAAACGAGACCAAGCTGGGCCAGGCCGCTGGCGCCTGGGAATTGCGCGCTGCAACCGAGGAAGAAATTCGGGACGACCTGGGCAGCGAGCCGGGCTTTATTTCGCCGGTTAACTTTGCCAAGGAAGGCGCGAACACGAAGCGCAAGGTGGTGATTGTGGCTGACAAGTCGTTGCGCACCGCGCGCAACATGTACGGCGGCGCCAACCAAAAGCATCGCGACATTTTGAACATGAACATTGGGCGCGACTATACGCCGGACATCGAGGCCGACATTGCCCTGGCACAGCCAGGTATGCAAAGCCCCGAGGGCGGCACGCTGACCGAAAAACGCGGTATAGAGGTGGGGAACATCTTCCAGCTGGGTTACCACTACGCCAACCTTATGCACGACGCCGAGTACACCGACGACCAAGGCAAGCGCGCCAAATACTACATGGGCTGTTATGGCATTGGCATTGGGCGCACGCTGGCGGCTATTGTAGAAGCGCATCATGACGACAAAGGTATTATCTGGCCAGAGGCCATCGCCCCCTTCCGCGTCTACCTGGCACGCCTGGGTGTGCAAGAAAAAGTGGTACAAGAAGCAGATGCGTTGTATAATCGTTTGTCAGAGATGGGGATCGCGGTTTTGTACGACGACCGTGACGTACGCCCGGGCGAGAAATTCGCCGATGCCGATTTGATTGGCATCCCGTATCGCGTAGTTGTCAGTGAGAAGACACTTGCGGCCGGGCACATAGAGCTCAAGGCGCGTGCGGCGGAAACGTCGCTCATGCTGAGCCCCGAAGAGGCAATAAAGCGAATTGCCTGACCAGCGGGGCAACGTAGCTGCTATAATAACCTAGAATCCGAGCCCATTAGATGCAAAGGAGACAATAACAATGAAGAAACAATTCCATTTGACCCAGCAAGGCGTAGACGAGCTGAAGACTGAACTGAGCGACTTGATTGCAAATCGGGCTGAGATTGCCGACCGCATCAAGACGGCTCGCGAGTTTGGTGACTTGAGCGAAAACGCCGAGTACAGCGCCGCCCGTCAAGACCAAGAGCGTAACGAAGCACGCATTTCCGAGATTGAACACATCCTGGCCAATGTCCAAGTCATTACTGCTCCTGCAAAGAACAGCAAGGTTGTGCTAGGTTCCCGCGTGAAGCTGCAAAGCGCCAACGGCAACGTTACCAAAGAATTCCAGGTGGTGGGTACGGTGGAAGCCGACCCGCTGGAGGGCAAGATTTCGGACGAATCGCCCATTGGCCAAGCCTTGATCGGCAAAAAGCAGGGCGACGAAGTACAAATTAAAACGCCGGCCGAGACGACCACGTACAAAGTCGTCGACATTGCCTAAGCCGTTTGCGGCAGCCCCTAAAAAACCTCGCCATACGCGGCGAGGTTTTTGTTTTGCTCGTAAAAGGGTATGATGGTGCAGGTATATAAACGAGCAATGCATATGAGCGCACTATTCCGGCAGAAGGCCAAAGCCAGCAACGACATCGACCCAGAGCAGCAGCTGAAACACGAGGACGGCTACCCACGGGCCTTGCGCCGCAGCAAAGAGGCGCGCGACCACTTGCAGGACCTGCTGGAGCGCAGCGACCAGAAGGCGGGGTTTGTGGTGACGGGCATTGCGTTTTTGGGTTTGTTTGTGCAGCAGGGGAATTTTAACCGGCTGCTGGCCATTGCCGCGCTTAATTGCTACGGCCTGGCGTTTATCTGCGTGTGTGTGACGGCGTTTCCACGCAAGTGGGGTTGGTACAAGCCAAAAGGCCAGCTGGCGCTGCGCGAACAGCACATGCAGGAGACATTTCAGGAAGAGCTGCAGCAGAATTGCGAGCAGGAGGCAGACTTGCGGTCAATCTACCGGCAGAAGAATGGGTTTTTGATGGTGGGCTTTGTGTTCTTGATTGCCGGCATGGTGGCAACGCAGCTGGCCGTGCTTGTAAAGTACGTATAGGCACGAGGAGCAGGCGGCTTGGTCTGCCTGCTTGCTGCGCGTAGTGCTACCGGTTCTTTTGCGTAGCCAGGCGGCGCTGGGTGCGCAGTGTGTAGCCGGCGTAGCCAAGGCCCGCGGCAATTACGGCAGCAACGGGAGCCATAAAGCTGGGCATACCCGTGTTGGGCAGTGCTTGCGGCTGCACCGTAGCGGCTGCCTGGACGGCAGGCGGGGTGGGCGTAGGGGTTGGTGTGGGTGTGGGCGGAACAGTGACGGTGACATCGGCAACGTCGCAGCCCTTCTGCGGGTTGTCATTGGCCTTGCTGTTGCCGGTAAGGCATGCTTTGTTTTCCAGAACCGTACCGTTGGTTTGGGATGTAACCTTCACCAGGTACTCGCGCGTTACTTTTTTGCCAGGAGCAACGGTGCCCAAGCTTTCGGTCATGACCGTCTGTGAGGGGTTGCTGACCAAAGAAACGCCAGCGGGCAGCGTGTCTACCAGCATAGTGTTGGCCATGTCGTTCAGGCCTTTGCTGTCGGCAGCGCCGGTGTTGCTTACTTCAACAACGTATTTCAGTATGTCGCCGGGGCGGGCGCTGACAGCGTGGGCGGCGTCGTTTGCGTCACTCAGCGCGCTGCCGGTAGTTTGGTTTTGGACGTATTTTATGATGGTACCCTTGGGGTGCCAGGCAAATGCCGGGGCGGCTACAGAGCCGGCCATTGCAATGCCAATGATGCTTGCAGTTGCAACAGTTTTTACGCGTTTCATTATAGTAACTCCTTCTCCCCGAAGAGTCTCCACCCCTCGGGCGATTATGCTACCAGTATACGCTTATTTTAGTATTAGTCAATAATTACTGGGAAAAATCAAAAAATGGCGGCGAAGGCGACGAGGGTGGTGCAGGGAAGCTTGGCGGTAGAATGCCGGTGGGGCTATTGCGGCCGCCAAGCTTCCCATTGTCTCTTTAGGCTCCTTTACGGGCGCGGTGGGTGGTTCTGGGGGAGGTAGAACTGCAGCGGAGCCGTCAGCACATGTGCCTGGCATAGGCGGACAGTGACATCCAGCATGTCTTCCAGCGAGTCCACCACGTACACGTTGGGCAGGTTCAGCCGAAGCAGGCGCTCCAGGACCAGCTTGCGTATGCGAAGCGATTCCTGCCGAGCGGCGGGGTCGGGCAGCGTGGCGTCCGCGTCCTGCTCGATGAAGACCACCAGGCTACGGAGTTTCTGTTGGTCGTGAGCCTGCAGCATGTGGACGACCTCGAAGCCGATTTCGGCCAGCGAGCTGAAGCCGTACGTTCTCGCCGTGACCGGGAAGACGATGACGTCGTCCTTTGCGCGGTGGAAGGTATTTGTCTGCTTGCTCATGTCCTCGCCCACCCACAGGGCCTCGTGCCGCAGCGGGTCGAAGTACTCTACGCCTTCCAGATTGCTCAGGCATTCGATGAACGCGTCCTGCCAGCTGATGTCCTCGCGCGGGCCGAACAGTCCTACGGTGAACATGCGTTCCCTCTTTTCTCGTCGGATCCTACAAGAGTACCCAGATTCTACACTCAGACGAAATAGTACGCAAGCACAAAAGGGCGTCGTCTGTTATACTAGAAAGCATAAGGGGTTATGGGCCGGGAGGCCCGAAGTGTCCTCTTTGGCAATTGAAGGAGATTTTGCTATGCAAGCCATTTGGAAGGGCACGGTGATTGCCGATGCGCCGAAAGAAGACCTTATATACATAGAAGGCAACTGGTATTTTCCGCCCGGCAGCGTCAAACAAGACATGCTGCGCAAAAGCCCCACGCCGTACACCTGCCCGTGGAAGGGCGTGTGCCAGTACTTTGACGTAGGCAAAGACAAAGACTGGAGCCAGGACAATGCCTGGAGCTACCCAGAGCCAAAGCCGTCAGCTATTGAAATTGTCAAAAAAGACTTTTCAAACTACGTGGCTTTCTGGCGCGACGTGACAATAACAGAGAACGAACAGCAATCTTCGTGACCTATCTGCTATACTGAACCTGTAAGGCGGCTATGAATAAAATCTTTACCGTTCTGATCCTGAACTTCCTGCGGTCGCGAAAGCGTCCTGGGGTATTCTTCACAATTGGTGCGGCGTGCGTGGTGGGGCTGGCGGCGCTTATTATTAGCATTTCTTCGGACGTTAGCGGCGCGCACGGGCAACAGGCTAACGTGCTGGCGCGTGACGGGGCATCAACCAGCGACTCTGCCCAGGTTCCTGCCTCGCAGCTACCCGTAAAACCTGCAGCTCCGCAAAAGAATGGCACCAAACAGCCCACGACAAACCAGCAGCCTGCGCCCTCGAGCGCATCTGGTGGGCAGACTGTGGCCGATGTATCTGCTCGAACTGTTACGCTGGATACGCCCGTTTTATCGTGTAGCGGGCAGCAGCCGGTATATACGGTTGCAACAGGGAAGGTGGGCTTTGATGGGTCGTCGTCCCGCAGCACTTCCGTGCGGTGGTATTGGGAGACGCGCGTAGATAGCGGCGACATGACAGCATCGCCCGTTGTGAACAATGGCCAAACATCTACCCAGGCTGCAGCCGCCGGCGCTGCCAGCGTCACGCTTACCGGCGCAACCGCCAGCGATCCATTGCTTTCCGCCGCAGCCGCCTCCACGTATAGCTACAGTGTGCGCCTGCACCTGACGTCGCCCGGCGACATTGTTTCCGACTGGGTGTCGCTGCCAGCGGTTGCCAGCACTACGTGTCAGACGTCTTAGTCTTTGGCGCGCCGGCGCCTGGCGAAGGCTGGGCAACGTTCCATAGCAGCTGGAAAAGCTGTCGGTTGGTGTCGGCAATCTCTTGGTTATAAATTTCGATGCCGAATATCTCGTTGTCCTTCCAGTTGAAGTATGCGGTAACGTCGTCGTATATTACGGTGCCATGCGTGATGCGAAAGATGTCATCTGGCACGTAGCGTTCGTCCCAGTGTTGCAGCCGCTCGTTTTGGTGTTTGCCGTACCAAGCTTTTTGGCTATCCAGGAAGTTGTCGCAAATAATGCCGCGGAAACGGATGCCTTTCTGGTTGCATGCCTCCACCCAGCGCTCAAAGAACCGGCTGTTGGTTTTGATTTGCATGTTCTGGTGCAGCATGCAGTCGGCAACGCTTTTAGCGCGGGTTTCGTTCCAGAACATTTGCTTGGTGCCCTCGGCGCCGCGGTAAAATTGCACGCGCGTGCTGGGCGAGCTCAGGCTGTTGCGCGCCAAAATTTGTTCGATAAGGCCTAGCTCGTCCTGCAAGCTTTGTAGCTCTTGCTCTTTTTGGGTGATAAGTATGTGGAGGTTGGCGATGGGTGCGGCTTTGATGACGCCGCGTTTGTAGTGAGATTCTACCTCGACCAGGTTCGACTCCATAAGCGTGTCTATAAGGCGGTAGATGCGGGTGCGCTCCACGCCGGAGTTGCGCGAAAGCTCGGAAATGGTCTGCGGCCCGTGCGCATACAGCGTTAGGTATAGGTCGGCAATTTCGCGGGCCAGGCCCAGCTTGGCAAAGTAAGTGCGGATGGTGGCGCTGCTGCTATCCATACGTCTAGCATAGCAGTTGTGCAGTTTTTGCACAACAGTTTTTCGCAGGCTGCCCACAGCTGGTAGACTTTGTGTGCAATACGTTGCACAAAGGTACAAACGAAGTAAGTATTTAGAGGTTACATCATGCACGAATGTTCAGCACAATCCACCCAGCTATATATGGACGAGCTGCAGCTGGAGGAACTAGAAGAAATTTCAAACGAGGCACTGGCAATTGTCGAAGCAGAGTTTGGCAGTGGCTACCCCTTTGCCAATGCCGAGCCAAAGCAGGGCCTGCCATACCACAACCGTCGTCATTCCGTAGCCGTGCGCGATGGTGCCGGGCGCATGGCTGCCGCGCTTGGGCTGAGCCAGGCAGGAGTGGCTATAAGCCGCACATCGGGCAGCATCCATGACCTTGTACAGCTGAAAGACCGCGGTGTTATGGAGCGCGAAAGCGCCGAGTGGATGGCAGCCACCCTGGAAGCGCGCGGGATCTTCCCGTCCTGGGCGGCGGAAGTGGGTAGCCTGGCCTGCGAGGGGACCGAGCCAATTTTGGAAGACGGCGTTGTAGTGGGCCAAATGGTATCTCGCCAGGAATACCCATCAAAGGAAGCCGAGGAAGTGGCAATGTCTGTGGCGTGCGCCGATTTGGGCGAGCTGTATGCGCCGCACGGTCCGCTAACATCGCGGGATTATTTCCTGGAGCTTACCAAAACGCCGGACGGCGTCACTCCACCTGTGGACGAGCGGCTGATTGGGTTCCAGCAAAAGCAGGTACAACTGACCCAAGATTTCCGGTATCCGCACCCAATGGGCGAGCACCTGTTCGGCGGTTTGCGCGGTGAAGTTGTGAACTACAACACGCAAGTGCTTGGCCAGCTGCAGCGCGGCGAGATTGAAACATGGGACGACCTGCTGGCGCAAGACTACGCCTTTGCCTTGGCGCACAGCTAGACGGCTGCGGATTCGGACGGCAATGAGTCTTCGGATGTAATGGTAGGCGAACCTGCCAGCCGGCCGACATTGCAACTGAGCGCTTGGAGATATGACTGATGGAAAATGTCATGGGTGCAGGGCATGGTGATAGCATCGGCATGAGGCCATTGCCGGAGCGCTTGATCACGAATTTCAAGGATGGTGGGCATTTCTTGGGCGCCGGCGTACAGCTGAGCGCGGCAGCTAATGTCTGGAAGTGTTAGCTTGCTGAGGGAAGCCTTGAGCGCTTCTGAAGCAGTATGAAGAGCAGAGTTGGGGAATGTGTGGGCCTGCCGCACTCGGTCCAGGCCGAACCATGGGCTAAATGAACATGCTACCAGACCGTCCACTTGTACCTCGGTAGATTGCAGAAGTTCATTGGTGGCGAGCACCGCGGTTAGTCCGCCTGCCGAAAACCCTGCCAGCACCACCCCGTGTTTGCTTTTGTGCGTGATGTCTTGCGCAGCGTTAACCATTCCATGGGCCCATACATTTGGGTCTGGCACCCGCCAGTCTGGCTGGTAGGCGGTGGGCTCGAAACCGGCTGCGGCAAAAACCTGCATGGGCGTGCCGAAATCCTCGGCGTGCATCCGGATTCCTGGCGCAAAAATGAGTGGTTTTCGCTCTGACACCGGAATAGTGTACCACGGTTGTCGACGGGGCCTGTCGGTGTTAGATATGCTACACTGAAAGGCATGAGCACTTTGCAAAAAGCCCTTTTTGCTGCCGGATGTTTCTGGGGTGTGCAATATTATTTCGACCAAGTGCCCGGCGTGGTCCGTACCACAGCCGGCTATACGGGCGGGCGCACGGCCAACCCCACGTATGACCAAGTTGCCTCACACACCACCGGCCATGCAGAGGCAGTGCTGGTGGAATTTGACCCAGCCAAAGCCAGCTACCAGCTGCTAGCCAAGCATTTTTTCCGCATGCACGACCCTACGCAGCTTGACCGGCAGGGGCCGGACATTGGCGACGAGTATCGATCGGCCATCTTTTATTTCAATGATTTACAAAAGACCATTGCCGAGCGGCTGCGCGACGACCAGCAGGCAAAAATCAGAAAGCCCATTGTTACGCAAATAACCATGGCCGGTACGTTTTACCCGGCCGAGGCGTACCACCAGAAGTTCTCGCAGCGGACCGGCATAGGTATGTGTCATATTCCCTACAAACAGATAGCCTGAGGCGCCAAGAACGTGTATAGTTTTGGTATGGCAAAAGCAAAGCACGCAAGCAAACAAAAGAAACCTGCCAAAACCAAACCAGCGGCGGCCAAAGCCGCGCCAAAGAAGACGGCCGCGCCCACCAAGCTGGCAGCTGCCGAGCAGCCGCAGCCCTTAGCGCCGGAGCCTACGGCCGCAACTATCTCATCGTTCAGTTTTCGCCGGCTGCAAAACTGGAATGGCTGGCTGGCCGCAGTGCATGCAGTGCAGGGCATAGCGGTGCTGCTGTTGGGCGCGTCGCATACCTTGCCGGTGACAACCAGCTACCTCACGCCAGACCCCATCGCCACCAAAATAGCCGGCCACCCAGTGCTGGTAACGGCCACCAAACACGTGTTTGATGTGAATGTGGTGTTGGTGGTGGCGCTGTTCTTCTTCCTGTCGGCTCTTGCGCATGCAGTGGTGGCAACCGTGTACCGGCCGCAGTACGAGGCCGACCTAAAGCGTGGCATCAACAAAGCTCGCTGGATAGAATACGCACTCAGCGCCAGCACCATGATGATTGCCATTGGGTTTTTGAGCGGCATTACCGACCTTGCAACATTTATAGCCATATTTTCCCTGGACGCCATCATGAGTCTGATGGGTCTGGCCATGGAAGTGTACAACCAAGGCAAGCCGCGCCCCAACTGGCTGGCATATGGCGTGGGCACATTTGCCGGCATTGTGCCGTGGATAGTTTTCGCACTGTATGTTTTTGGGGCGAATGCCTATGGCAGCGGGCGTGTCCCTGGCTTTGTGTACTGGATATATGCAAGTATTTTTGCATGCTTCAGCGCGTTTGCGGTCAACATGTACTTGCAGTACAAGCGAAAGGGTCGCTGGGCCGACTACCTGTACGGCGAACGCGTATACATGGTTTTGAGCTTGGTGGCCAAGACGGCACTGGCCTGGCAGGTGTTTGCCGGCGTGCTTCGTCCGTAGCAATGTTATGAGCGCGCTGCTATTTGACTTTGACGGGACAATTGCGGACAGCCTGGACGTGGCCAGCGAAATTTTTTACGAGGTTACCGGCCATCCGCGCATAACCGACCCGCGGCGCATTGCATACCTGCGCACGCTGCCGCTAAAAAGCGTGGGCAAAGAGCTGGGCATTCGCCCCTCGCAGGTGCCGCGCCTGATGCTTCAGGGCCGTACGCAAATGCGCCGCCGGATGGGCTCTGTTAAAACCGTGCCAGGGCTGCATGATGCGTTGCGGCGCTTGCGTGGTATGGGCCACCAACTGTTTGTTATTAGCTCTAACAGCCGGCAAAATGTTGAGATTTTCTTGACCGATCACCACCTGCTGGAAGACTTTGACGAAATATATGGCGGCATTGGCCTGTTCAACAAAAAGCGGGCGCTGCGCAAAATTATGCGGCGCAACAAACTGCGGCCGGAAGATTGTGCCTATATAGGTGACGAAATTCGTGACATGGCCGCTGCCCAAAAAGCGCATGTGCAGGCCGTGGCCGTGGCGTGGGGGTACAACGATGCGCATGCGTTGCGTCTGGCGGGTGCGGATGCCGTGGCACAGCGCCCGGCCGATTTGCTGCGTATCTTTGGGCCGGATAAGTAAGGTATAATCAGCCCTATGCTTGAACAAGTGACAATTGAAAAACTGGTGCATGGCGGCCAGGGCCTGGCTACATTGTCTGATGGCCGAAAGGTGTTTGTGTGGGGCGCGCTGCCGGGCGAGGTGGTGGGCGTGCGGATTATTAAGGCCAAACGATCATTCGCCGAGGCTATTACGGAGGAAGTCCGGACACCATCGCCCCTGCGCATTCCGGCCCGCGAGGACAACTACCTGGCCACCAGCCCCTGGCAAATAGTGCAGTTTGACGCCGAGAACGACTACAAAAAGCGCATCGTTCAGGAACTATTCATTCAGGCCCATGTGCCGTTGCCCGACTTCCAGCTGTCCGCTGCCGGGCCAGAGTGGCAGTATCGCAACAAAATGGAGTACAGCTTTTGGGGCGACGACACCGGGCTGCACTTGGCATTGCACCAGCGCGGCTCGCATCACAAAACCATTGTGCACGGCAGCGCGTTGGCTTTGACGGCCGTGGATGCGGCGGCGAACGCGGTATTGCTCGAGCTGCAAAAATTAGACATACGTGCCGGAGATTTGAAAACAATAATTGTTCGGTGCAGTCAAGCGGGCCAGGCTGTGGCCGGCCTGTATGTAAAGCCCGAAACATTCCCCCAGCTGCCGTTGCCCGCCGGCCTGCAGGGTTTGCGCGTGTACCATTCCAACCCCAAAAGTCCGGCGTCGGTGCCCACCAAGAAACTGTCCGAGGCAGGGGATGTGACGCTGCGTGACCAGCTGTTGGGCAAGCCTTTTATGTATGACGTTGACTCGTTTTTCCAGGTGAACCTGCCCGTTTTTGAGCAGGCACTGGCGCGCATCAAAGAGCACGCTCAGACGGATACCGTGGTAGATATGTATGCCGGCGTGGGCGGCATTGGCCTGAGTGTTGCCGGCCGTGCGGCAACGCTGGTAGAGCTGGATGCGGCCAGTGCGGCAATGGCGCGGGAAAACGCCAAGGCCAGCGGCCTGCAGGCCACAGTGGTAGAAGCGCCAAGCGAAAAGGTACTGGAGCATATTCCCTCCGACTGCCCGGTTATTTTTGACCCGCCGCGTGCGGGCTTGCATGACCGCGTGGTAGCGCGCACGTTGGAGGTTCGCCCGCCGCAAGTTATATATCTCAGCTGCAATCCGGCCACGCAGGCCCGGGACCTGGCCGCGCTGCAAGCCGGGTACGACATTACCTTTTTTGAAGCTTACAACTTTTTCCCGCGTACGCCGCATATTGAAACGTTGGCGGTGCTGACGCGCAAAAGCTAAACGGCAGTGGCAGCGACGCGCGCACGCTTTTTGGCGCGCAAGCGCGGCCCGGCATAAAGCACAGCCAGGCTGAGCATGCAGAAGGCTACAGCAGTGAAACCAACTTGGGCGGGCGTGCCATGGTCGGCCAGCAGGCCGCTAAGCAAAAAGCCAACCATAATGCCGGTGCCGGTGATGGTCGTAACAGCAGACAGGGCCGAGGTGCGGATGCGGGCAGGGGACTGCTCGGTAACAATCAGCCGCAGCGCCGGCCACATGCAGCCGGCGCCTATTGCTGCAAGGAAGGTGGCGGGCAGCGCAATGGCCGGCCGGTTGGTGGCAAAGCACAGCCCGGTTACGGCCACAATGCCAGCCACCATGGCAATAATGCCTTGGCGCCAGCCGCGGCCTTGGGCGTACTTGATTGTCCACGATCCGGTGGCGGAAAAGAGCGAAATGACGGCAAACAGCACGCCCAAATTGGTTGCCGAAAAGTGGTGATGCCGGAAAAACGGCTGGTAGTACGAAAACAACAGGTCGCCAGCCAGGAACGATGACAGCGTGGCCGCAACCGTCACCCGCAGCACCTGCGGCGCTTTTGTGCGCAGATGCACCAGCGCTTCCAGCGCCAGGCGCCTGGCCTGGGTGTGGGCGCGAACGGCCGAGGCGGGGATGGGCGCCTCGTACATGCCCAGCGCCTGCAGTGCGGCCAGGGTGAGCGCAGCGGCCTCGGCCGCAAACGGCAGTGGCCGCGCAACCATGTACAGAAAACCGCCGGCCGTGGACGCCAGCGCTCGGCCCAAGAACACCATCATTTGTGTATGCGCATTTACGCGCCGGAAGCGCGGTGCGTCGCCATCCAGCATGTCGGCCGTTGCTGCTGTCAGGCTGTTAGAGTGCAGTGCATGGCCTACGCCGCCGATCAGCGCCAGCGCCAATATCAGAGGATAGCTTCGTACGAACATTACCGGCACCCCAAAGCTGGCCAAATAGATGGCCATGCCCGTGGCGTAGGCACGTTTGCGCCCCAGCGCGTCGGCCAGGCCGCCGCCAAACAGGTCAAACAAAATAGACGTAGCCTGGCTGGCAATGTACAGCAGCAGGGCCTGCGTAAAGCTAAAGTGATCGTACTCGGTGAAATACAGTAGGTAAATGCCCAGGCTAAAGCTGGCGTTCTCGGCAAATTGCGCACCGTAAAATAACCGGATGCTGCGGCGTATAGCGGCTTCGTTCACGCGTTCCAGTATAGCAGCCGTTATATGTTGGCCATGCTCATGCCGCCAAGCTTTTGCTGCATGTATGGCCGTTTAAAGCGACTGATGCTGCAGAATGCGTCGCCGTAGAGTTCAATGTCATTGGCTTGAGCAGCGTAGGGTTTGTATTTTCCATCTAGATAGTTATGAAAATAATCGTATTCACCAAAATGAAAAGATGCCTCTCGGTTGATGATGAGCAGGCCGAAGCCCTCGCGTTGCTGTGGGCCGGCTGCGACGCGCACAAAACTCCAACCGAGCGGGTCGCGCAGGTTTGCGCACAGTGCGCCTAGCTTGCGGAACATGACCACGTCAGGCTGGCGCGGTAGGCGGGCAATAGCCATGCCGCGGTCGCTTAGGTAGTTTCCAATACAGGGCAGCACCTTGCCGTACTCCTGCCACATGTTGGGGACGCGCGTGGTGTGCTTGGGTGCACGAGCGGCGAGAGGGTCATTGATGGGGTGGTCGGCCTGAAGATAGGGCGGGTTGAAGTAGATGTAATTGTACAGTCCGGCGGCAGATTCAAGCCAAGAATTTTGCCGCAGGCGAACTGCCGGCTGCGTGGGCAGATTGTTTGCGGCGTGTTGAACATTGCGGTCGGCGGTCAAAAGCGCCATGGCGTCGGTGTCGACCATGTCTACGCCCAGGTTGTTGTGCCCGCGCTTTATAGTGCCTAACACTGCGACGGTAAAAATGCCGGTGCCAGCTCCCAGGTCTAGCAGCCGCGCAGGCTCTGTTAAGTTTTGGACCGCGTTGTGGTAGCCGTCCAGCCCGAAGGCGGCGAGCCGGCCAAAAGCATCGCTAATTGCGTCCGGGGCCAGGCAGGCTTCGGGGTTGTAGCGAATGGTGATCGGCAGACTGCCGCGGGTGAGTGCCCGGTAGCCGCCGCACACCAGTGTACCATTGGCTTGGCGGACGTTTTCCATGCGAGGAAGCTCGGAAGGGGCGCTCTGGTATGTGTCAGTAAGCAGAGCGTCAAAGGCTACTGGCTCTGGCAGGGATTCGATCATGCAAACATACTACTACATTGTGTGGGCAGCCGGGCAAGTCGTTGCTATACTGTAGAAACATGAACTATTGGAGGGAGCGGAGCCAGCCGTACAAGCCCGGCCAAGCGGCGCCGTTTAAGGTCAGCCGAAGCAAGATTGAGCTGTACATGCAGTGTCCGCGTTGCTTTTGGCTGGATTTGCGGCTGAAGATCAAGCGGCCGGAAGGGCCGCCCTTCAACATCAACAAAGCAATTGATGAACTGTTTAAAAAAGAGTTTGACGTGTACCGTGCCAAGGGCGAGCCGCACCCCATCATGACCGAGTACAAAGTGGCTGCCTTGCCGTACACGCATGACAAGCTGGACGATTGGCGCGAGACATTTGTGGGCGTTGTGCACGTGCATCAGCCCACCAACCTGCACGTGTTCGGCGCCGTGGACGACCTGTGGGTAGACCCGGACGGGCAGGTGATTGTGGTGGACTACAAGGCCACAGCCAAAGAAAAAGAAGTCAGCATTAGCGCCGGCTGGCAGATTAGCTACAAGCGGCAAATGGAAGTGTACCAGTGGTTGCTGCGGCGCAACGGCCTGCCCGTGCACAACACCGGCTATTTTGTGTACGCTAACGGGCGGTTCGACATGGACGGGTTTTTCAACAAAGTAGAATTCCGCACCAAGCTCATTCCATACACCGGCGATGACAGCTGGGTAGAGCCCACGCTCCAAAAAATGAAGGAATGCATGGACGGCGAGATGCCGGCCATGGGCAGCAGCATTATGGGCGGGCCGTGCGAGTTTTGCTCGTACGCGCGCGACCGCACACGGCTGGCGCTGAACCATTTGCGCCGGTAGCACTGCCAGGCGCGTTCACCGTCGCGGCGCGCCGCCAGCTGGGCCGGTTTTACGCAAAAGCCGGGTCGAACTGCAGGCTGTCAAGCATGGTCCGTGCAACGGTTTTGTACCGCTCCCACTGGGTAGTGGGCGTTTCGAACATGGCCATGTACAGCACGTTTGTCCGTTTGTTTGCGGTTGCCGAAAAATGGAACGAGGTAGGGCGCATGTGCCTTCCGGCTACCTGGCCGCCCGGATGTTCCAGCGTGGTCTGAAACGCAACAAACGGGTCGCGGCCGGAACGTTCCAGCGTGCTTGTGGGCCGCATACCTTTGCGAAGCTGGGTGATGTACTGTCTGGCGGCGGCCTCTGCAGACTTTGCGCGAAAAAGGGCGGCGACAGTGCGGTAGGCTGCAACCTCTAGGCCGGTTTCGTATAGTGGGTTGTCGCCGCTGATTGGTTCACGCGTAAACCAAAACTGCATAAGTTCTTCCTGGCGGGTGAACTGGTGGCGCGACCAGTCCTCGGGCATGGCTACCGTGGCGTTTATTTCCGGGCAGGCAACAGTGGTGTATCCTTCTGGGGAAGCGGGCATGCTGCTATCATACCCTCCTGGCCACGCTATGGTAAAATAAAAGTGATGGTAGTGAATGTTTTGCAACAATTCGTCAGCCGTTCCTCGCTTTTGTCGGCCGTTTGGGCCGGCATTTGTTTTCCCAATTATTCTTTTGTTTTTGTAACTGCCCCAAACAAGTAAGGGCGAGGATAGACCATGATAGACATTCAATACGTTCGCGATAACCCCCAGGCCGTTGCCGAAAAAAGCAAGCAGAAAGGCTACGACATTGACGTGCCAAAGCTGCTGGACCTGGACCGGCAGCGCCGCGACTTGCTAACAAAGCTGGAAGACGCCCGCGCAAAGCGCAACAATTCCACCGCTCAGGCAAAAGGCGCCAAGCCCACGCCCGAGCAGATTGCACACGGCAAGGCTTTGAAAGAAACCATTGCCGTGCTGGAGGCCGAGCTGGCTCCGGTAGAATCCGCCTACAACCAGCTGCTGCGCGCCATCCCCAACATGCCACTGGACGACGTGCCCGTAGGTGCGTCCGAGGAAGAAAACGTGGTGGCCAAAACCGTTGGCCAGCCGCCGCAGTTTGGCTTTACGCCCCAGCACGACTACCAGCTGGGCGCCAAAGCCGGCCTGATTGACAAAGAGCGCGCTGCCAAAATTGCCGGCTCCCGTTTCGCCTACCTAAAGGGCGACGTGGTGCGCCTGCAGTTCGCCATCATTCAGTTCACCATGCAGACACTGGGCGACGAAGCCGTCTTGCAGAAAATAATAGACGACAACGGTCTGCACGTCAGTGCCAAACCGTTCACGCCCATTTTGCCGCCAGCCATGCTGCGCACCGAGCCCTACGTGGCCAGCGCCCGCCTGAATGCCGAAGAAGTCACCTACAAAATTGAACAAGACGACCTGTGGCTGAACGCCAGCGCCGAGCACACTCTGTGCACCATGTACTGGAACGAGATTTTGCCGGAAGAGCAGCTGCCCATCCGCTACATTGGCTACAGCACCAGCTTTCGCCGCGAGGCCGGCACGTACGGCAAAGACGTGGAAGGCATCTTCCGCATGCATCAGTTCGACAAGCTGGAAATGGAAGTATTCAGCACAGCCGAAACCGGGCTGGAAGAGCACAAGCTGCTGGTAGCCATTCAGGAATACCTGGTGCAGCAGCTGGAGCTGCCGTACCGGCTGCTGAACAAATGTACGTTTGACATAGGCAAGCCCAATGCTCGCGGCGTGGACATAGACTGCTGGTTTGCCGGGCAGGGCAACTACCGCGAGACGCACACCGCCGATTACATGACCGATTACCAGGCGCGCGATCTCCGCATCCGCACCCGCCGCCAAGACGGCAATCTGCAGCTGGTGCACACCAACGACGCCACAGCCTTCGCCTTGGGCCGTATCATCAAGGCCATTATGGAGCATAACCAGACCGCTGACGGACACATCATTGTTCCAAAAGTGCTGCGTCCGTTCATGCAGGGGCAAGAGCAAATATAACGAAAGGGAGGTTGGCATGATCCAGCGACTTGAGATAAGCGGCGTTCACTCGCACGTAGACGAAGACTTGCACAAGTACGTCACAAAGAAGATCGGCCGCCTTGACCGCTACGTGCCGCGGCACGGCCGCCAAAGCATGCACGCCGAGGTGAAGCTGAAAGAAAGCAAAGCCAAAGACAAAAAACAATGCACCTGCGAAGTTGTGTTGTTCCTGCCGCAAGAAACGCTGACCACCACCGAGAGTACTATCAACATGTACGCTGCCGTGGACATTGTGGAAACCAAGCTGAAAAACCAGCTAAAGAAGTACAAAGATCTGCACGACAACCCGCGGCTGCACCGCCGGCTGATCACGCGGCTGCAGCGCAGCGGCGGAAGCATTTAAGACTTGACAGCTGCAGGCAAGCTGACCAACAATCGAATTCGGCAGTAAAATTGGCTCGCGTTATCGACGTAAAAACGCTACAATGTCAAGAGCTTTTAAGATATGCCGTAAATGGGAGCGTAAGGGTTATATGAACAGCCTGTTGAAGAAGATTTTGGGTGATCCGCAAGCGCGGACAGTCAAGCGTTTGAAGAAGCGCGTGCGTAGCATTAATGCGTTGGGCGACAAGTACAAAAAAATGTCTGACGCGCAGCTGAAGGAACAAACAGACAAGCTGAAGCGCCGCCTGAAGAAAGAATCGTTGGACGCCATTTTGCCTGACGCATTTGCGGTGGTGCGTGAGGCCGCGGACCGGTCCTTGGGCATGCGGCACTTTGATGTGCAGCTGATTGGTGGCATGGTGCTGCACGAGGGCAACGTGGCCGAGATGAAAACCGGCGAGGGCAAAACCCTGGTGGCCACCGCGCCCGTGTACCTAAACGCGCTGACCGGCAAAGGCGTGCACGTGGTAACCGTCAACGAGTACTTGGCGCAGCGCGACGCCGGCTGGATGGCGCAGGTGTATCATTTCTTGGGGCTGAGCGTGGGCGTCATTGTGGCAGACCATTCATATATATATGACCCGATGTTTGAAAACCAAGACCACGAAGACGAGCGCTTCCGCCACCTGAAGCCGGCCAGCCGTCGCGAGGCGTACGCCGCCGATATTTTGTACGGCACCAACAACGAGTTCGGCTTTGACTACTTGCGCGACAACATGGTGCGCGAAGAAGACCAGCTGCGCCAGCGCGAGCTGCACTACGCCATTGTGGACGAAGTTGACTCTATTTTGATTGACGAAGCGCGCACGCCCTTGATTATTTCGGCGCCCAGCGTTACCAGCGGCAGCTCGTACGCCCAGTTTTCCAAGGTGACCCGCCAGCTGGAAAAAGAAAAGCACTACGAAACTGACGAAAAACGCAAAACAGTGGTGCTAACCGATGCGGGCGTTGAAAAAGTCCAGAAAATTTTGGGCGTCAGCAACCTGTACGCCACCGACAACATACGTACCATCTATCACCTAGAGCAAGCATTGCGCGCCCAGGCTCTGTTCAAACGCGACAAAGACTACGTGGTAACAAACGACGGCGAGATTGTGATTGTGGACGAGTTCACTGGCCGCTTGCTGCCGGGCCGCCGGTACAACGAAGGCTTGCACCAGGCCATAGAAGCCAAAGAGGGTGTAGAAGTGCAGCAAGAGAGTATGACGCTGGCTACCATTTCGTTCCAGAACTACTTCCGTTTGTACGAGAAACTGGCCGGTATGACCGGTACGGCTACCACCGAAAGCGAAGAGTTCCACCAAATTTATAAACTGGATGTTGTAGAGGTGCCGGCCAACCGCAAGCTGGCGCGGCAAGACCGGCCGGACCGCATCTACCGCAACGAAGCTGCCAAGTTCAAGGCCATTGTCAAAGAAGTACAAATGCTGCACACCAAAGGCCAGCCCGTGCTGATTGGCACCGTGTCTATTGAGAAAAACGAGCTGCTAGGCAACATGCTGCACAAGGCCAACATTCCGCACGAAGTTCTAAACGCCAAAAACAACGAAAAAGAAGCTGCCATTGTGGCGCGTGCCGGCGCCAAGGGTGCAGTGACGCTGGCAACGAACATTGCCGGGCGCGGGACGGACATTGTGCTGGGCGAGGGCGTGAAAGAGCTGGGCGGTTTGTTTGTACTGGGCAGCGAGCGGCACGAGTCTCGTCGTATTGACAACCAGCTGCGCGGCCGTGCCGGCCGGCAGGGCGACCCGGGCGTGACGCAGTTTTTTGTAAGCACCGAGGACGACCTGATGCGCATCTTTGGTGGCGAGCGCATTGCCGGCCTGATGGCCCGCCTGAAGGTAGACGACGAAACGCCCATTGAAAACCGTCTGATCTCCCGCAGCCTGGAAGGCGCGCAAAAGAAAGTGGAAGGCTTTCACTTTGACCAACGCAAAAACGTCGTGCAGTACGATGACGTCATGAACCGCCACCGCAAGGCCACGTATGCCATGCGCGGCGAGGTGCTGCACTCCGACGACATCAGCAAACGCATCCGCATTTTTGTAGAAGAAGAAGTGCGCGCGCTGGCCACGTCGCCGCTTTTGACCACCGACAAGTTTGAGCCCATGGTGCGCGAGGCATTCCCGTTTGACGAAGCCGTGTTGGACCGTTTGTTTGACACGCAGTCTGACAAGTTTGGCGAGGTGCTGCTGCAGGCCGCTGCCGAGCTGTACGAAGCCCGCGAGTCCGCCTTCACCAAGGAAATTATGCGCAAGGTGGAGCGCGACATTTACCTGCAAATTTTGGACAACCTATGGATGCAACACCTGGAAAACATGGACCACTTGCGCGAAGGCATTCACTGGATTAGCGTTGGGCAGCGCGACCCGTTAGTGGAGTACCGGCGCCAGGGCCAGCGTTTGTTTGACGACATGCAGGAAACATTGCGCCACGAAGTTGTCCGCACCATGTTCCATGCGCAGCCTGTCTCGCCCGAGGAACTGGACGAACCGGTGGAAACCGACCTGACGCGGGCGGCGCGCAACTCGGTGGATAACGTAGACCGCATAGTGGATGGCGACGAAGAGTTCCGCGAGGCCGACTTCCAAAAGAAGAAGGCGGGCCAGGGCACCAAGAAGCCGGCTGTTGCTCCTGCGCGCAAAAAGGCCCGCAAGGCCGAGCGTCAGCGCAAAGCCAAAGGCCGTAAACACAAATAATTCGCTCTAGGAAAGGCATCAAAACCAGCATATGAAACACACCGTCACTCAGCTTACACTACAAAACGGCGCCGAAGGCTTGCTTGTGCATGTGCCTGACGCAACCGTTATGAATTTCGACCTAAACTTTCGCGCCGGCGAGTACCTGGTAGACCCGAAGAAATGGGAGACGCCGCACCTTATGGAACACATTTTGCTGGGAGCAAACGAACGTTTCCCCAAGGCACGCTTGTTCCAGGCCGAGATTGAAAAGAACGGTGCGTACAGCAACGCGTCCACCGGTGTGTATGACATTACGTACGAGGCGGAATGTGCGGACTTCGAGTGGGATCGCATTTTGGACCTGATGTTAGAGGCCATCACCCGGCCGCTTTTTTTGCAGGACGAGTTCGATGCCGAGTTTGGCAACGTGCACGAGGAGCTGACTGCGCGCAGCAACAACCACTTCCGCCATCTAAGCTTGGCGCTGCGCCAGCAGTACGGCTTTATGGCAAAGACCGATGAAGAGCGGTTGAAGCTGATGAAAAACGTCCGCTTGGGCGATGTGCGCGACCACTACAAGCGCACGCACACCAGCCGCAACCTGCGCTTTGTCATTGCTGGCAACATTACGCCGGCGCGGCAGGACCAAGTGGTGCGGGCACTGGAGGGCATAGCCTTGCCGAAGGGTACCAAGCACCTGGCCTTGCCAAACGAGCGCCCCAAGCGCCAGAACGCCCCCGTGTACATTCACAACAAAACGGTCAAGAACGTGTACTTTTACGTGGACACCTTTATGGGGCGGCGCATGGACGAGCTAGAGTCGGACGCGCTGAGCTTGGTCAACACCATGCTTACCGAAACCTTGTATTCCAAAATTTTGGGCCGCGCGCGCGAAAAGGGCCTGGTGTACGGCATGAGCTCGGGCTCGGGCCAGTCCAAGCTTAGCAGCAACTGGTGGTTTGGCGCGCAGGTATCGCGCAAGAACGCCTCGGCGCTGTTTGACATTATGATTAGCGAGCTGCAAAAAGTATTTGCCGGCGACATTGCGGCCGAGGACATTGAAGCAGCCAAAGCCTACGCCCTGGGCCGTTTCCAGCGCAGCGCCCAAACCGTTGGCGGTACCGCGGCTGGCTACAGCGGCCGGTATTTCTTTGACGATGTGGTGGAGGACTACTACCAGGTTCCCAAACGGATCAAGGCCGTAACCAAAGAGGGCATTGTGGACGTTTCGCGGGCATTGTTTGCCGACGGCGTGTGGGGTCTGGGCGTGTTGAGCAATTGCGACAAGCAGTTCGCCGATGAGCTGCACGAGCGGGTGGCACCCTTATGGCAGACGCGGACGAGCTAGCTGCGGCAGCCAGTGCACTGAAGGTCGACATTGACCAAGCGCTGGCGCGTATCAAGTTCGCCGATTTATCAGCCCAAAAAGCCCAGCTGGAAGCACAAGCGGCTCAGCCCGATTTTTGGCAGCAGCCGCAGAAGGCTCAGGACATTACGCGCCGCCAGACACAGCTGGAGCGGCGGCTGGCACCATGGGCCGCGTTGCGCGCAGACATTGCCGACCTGGTGGAGCTGACAGGTATGCAGGGCGGTGAGCTGCTTGCCGATCTTGGCCCGCAGCTGGACGACGTACGCCGTCGTTTTGACGAACTAAAAGAAGAGCTAAAACTGTCCGGCCCATACGACAACCACGACGCCATCCTGAGTATTTACGCCGGCGCCGGCGGTACCGATGCGCAGGACTGGGCGCATATGCTGCACCGCATGTACGTGCGTTGGGCCGAGCAACACGACATGCACGTGACTACCATCGACGAATCCAGCGGGGAAGAAGCCGGCATTAAAAGCGTGACGCTGGAAATTGCCGGCGCCTTTGCCTACGGCAAACTGAAGGGCGAGCATGGCGTGCACCGTCTGGTGCGCCTCAGCCCGTTTAATGCCGACAATTTGCGGCAAACCAGCTTTGCCAAAGTGGACGTGCTGCCAAAAGTGGACCGGCCGGAAGATTTGGCCTTGGACGAAAAAGACCTGCGCATTGATGTGTACCGTTCCGGCGGTCATGGCGGCCAGTCGGTGAACACAACAGACTCCGCGGTGCGTGTTACGCATGTGCCCACCGGCCTCAGCGTAGCCATCCAAAACGAGCGCAGTCAGTTGCAAAACAAAGAGCTGGCCCTGAATATTTTGCGCTCGCGCCTGTTGGCGCTGCAGCTGGAGCAGCACCAGGAAAAACTGAGCGAGCTAAAAGGTCCCAACCAGTCTGCCGAATGGGGCAACCAAATTCGTAGCTATGTGCTGCATCCGTACAAACAGGTAAAAGACCTGCGGACGCGCTTTGAAACTAGCGACGCGGAGGGCGTGCTGAATGGCGGCCTGGACCCGCTCATCAATGCCTACCTGGACTATTCCCTGGGAACTGCGTAGCATTGAATCATGCGCAGCACTATCCCGCGAATGCACAACGAAATACTTGAAGCCATGACGCAGTACGCCGATGTTTCCGGGATCACGGTGGCAAACCTGCCCATAGAGCCAGGCATGCACGAATGGTTTGCCAACGGCAGCCAGCGGTCCGACCTCAGCAAAACAGACGCCGTTAATATTGCAACGTGCCTGGGTGCCGTCCGATACATGGCGGCGCGCCACGGGTTTCAGGCCTATGGGTCGGACGAGCAGCTGACCATGATGCACGAATTTCCGCCGCTCCGCAGCCTGCAAGCCAGCCAGTGCCGCCCGCGCCGCCTGGCGCTGGACCCGCGCATTTACGGTCTGATGAAATACACGCAGGACGAATACGGCGTGGCCCAGCGGGACATTATTCACAACGGTGCCCTGGCCCTTGGCACACTGGCCCTGGCGCAAGACATGCGCCTGGTGGTGGTTGGGCCGGCGCGGCTGTTTGGTGCCCAGCCGCAGTGTTTGGCCATTCGGAACAGCGACAAAATTGCCGGCTTTGGCCAGTGCTAATGTTAGTTGGTGCGGGCGCTTCGGCGCTTTAAGACGTTTGCTAGGGCAGGAAGTTTGGTATAATAACCATAATGATTTTGCTGGATCGGGTTACAAAAACATATGGCAAGACGGCCACCCCCGCGTTGGACCGCGTGAGTTTGCACGTAGAGCCAAAAGAGTTTGTCATTGTGGTAGGGCAGAGCGGCGCCGGCAAGACGACGCTGCTCCGGCTGCTAACGCGCGAGGAAAAGCCATCCAGCGGCAAGATTATCGTGGGCGGCATAGACTACGACAAGCTGCGCGACCGCGACATCCCGTTGCTGCGCCGCAAAATTGGCGTGGTTTTCCAGGACTTCAAACTGCTGCCAAACCGGACCGTGTTTGAAAACATTGCCTTCGCCCTGGAGATTGTGGGCATGGGCAGCCACGAAATTCGCCACACCGTGCCCAAGGTGCTCGACATCGTCAACCTAAAAGGCAAAGAAAAGCGCATGCCCCTGGAGCTATCCGGCGGCGAGCGCCAACGCGTGGCCATTGCGCGCGCCATTGTCCGCCAGCCCAAAATTCTGATAGCCGACGAGCCAACCGGCAACCTCGACCCGAAGCACGCCTGGGATGTCATTAACGTTCTGGAAAAAATCAACCGCTACGGCACGACTGTTCTGCTGACCACCCACAACCAAGACGTTGTCAACAAACTAAAACGCCGCGTGGTGACCATCCAGCACGGCCAGATTGTCAGCGATCGCGCCCGGGCCTCGTACGCACTATGAACCGAAAGCTCATAACGTTTTCCCGCATTATCCGCACGGGCATCGTCAACTTTGTCCGGAATGCCTGGCTGGCTGTTGCTGCCATGGCCGTAATGGTGGTGACATTGACCATTGTGTTGTTTTCTATTGTGACCAATGCTACGTTCAACAACACCATCAACCAGATCACCAACAAAATTGACATATCCGTCTACCTGAAAGACTCCACCACCAGCGCCCAAACCCACCAGCTTATACAGCGGCTGGCCGCGCTCCCCAACGTGCAAAAAGTGAAGTATTTGTCGAAAGACCAGGCGCTGCAAAACTACAAGCAGCAAAATGCCAACAACCCGCAGCTGCTGGCTGCCGTGTCCGAAACCGACAACCCGCTGCCCGCGACTATTCAGGTGAAGCCGCGCAACCTTAACAAAATTCAGGACATCAAGAGTTTTCTTAGTCAGCCGTCGGTAGCTGCGCTGCAGTCGGACCAGCCGTCGTACTCGGGCGACCGCAAGCAGGCTATCGACAAAATAACCCACGCCACCAACATTCTGCGCGAGGCCGGCGTGGGCGCAGTGCTGGTCTTTGCCATCATTTCTATGCTGATTATTTTCAACACCATCCAGATGGCCATCTTCAACCGGCGCGACGAGCTGACAATCATGCGGCTGCTGGGCGCCAGCACCTGGTACATTCGCGGGCCGTTTGTGGTGGAAACTATTGTGTACGGGGTTTTGTCGGCGCTGCTGTCGGTGCTGATCATCAACAGCTTGTTTGTGGCGGCCAGCTCTGCGTTGCAGGCCAGCAGCCTGGGGCTTTTGGATATTTCGTATGCCGGGCAGTACTTCCACCGCAATCTTCTTGAGCTTTTGGCAATGCAATTGGGTGTTGGTATACTAATAGGTGCCGTATCTTCTATTATTGCGACCAGACGGTATCTCAAATTTAAAACGACAAAATAACGTTGACAGATAATGGCGGGAAGCTGGGCTTTTTCCAAAAAGCGCAGCATATTTCGGAACCGGTCGAGCCGGAAAGGAGGGTTGTATGCGCTTGCAAAAACATGATATGCTTATGCTACAGGTTGATAACAAAAACATGAAACGCCCGCAAAAGAAACACCAGTATCGGTTCGTCCGCAACGTCATGCAGCTGCCGGTGTTGGTGGCGGTGAGCCTGTTGGTGCTGGCCGGTACGCTGGTGCCAAATGTCCGGGCCGACCAATACGATGAGCAAATCAAGCAGCTGCAGGCGCAGAACAGCCAGACGCAGGGCGCCGTTTCGCAGCTGCAAGTGCAGGCTAACAGTTTTCAGGATGCCATAAATAAACTGCAGGCGCAGATTAGCCAGCTGCAATCACAAATTGACGCGAACGAGGCCAAGCAAGCCAGCCTGCAGCAGCAGATTGACGCCAACCAAGCCGAGCTGGACCGCCAGCGCAAAGTGCTGGGCACGGACATCAAGGCCATGTACGTGGACGGCAATATCACTACCATCGAGATGCTGGCAACCAGCAAAAACCTCAGCGATTTTGTCGACAAAGAAGAATATCGCACTGCCGTGCAAAACAAAATTCAGGACACGCTGAAGAAAATTAGCGAGTTGCAAAACCAGCTGAAAGAGCAAAAGACCCAGGTGGAGCAGCTGCTGAAGGACCAACAAAACCAGCAGGCGCAGCTGGATTCGGACAAAGCTCAGCAGGACCAAATGCTGGCGTACAACGAGTCGCAGCAGAATGCCTACAACCAACAAATTCATCAGAACCAGACGCAAATTGCCAGCCTTCGTGCGCAGCAGGCGGCCGAGAACGCGCGGTTGTTTAGCGGCGCAAAGGTGGTGCTGGGCGGCTCGTGCGATAGCTCGCATGGCGACACGTATCCATCGCCTTGGTGCGGCTCGGGCCAGGACAGTATGGTCGACAGCTGGGGCATGTACAACCGCGAATGCGTCAGCTATACCGCATGGAAAGTTGCGGAAAGCGGCCGCCACATGCCGTACTGGGGCGGCGTGGGCAACGCGAACCAGTGGGACGACAACGCGCGCGCCGAGGGAATCCCCGTAGACGGCAACCCGCGCACCGGTGACGTGGCCATCAAGAACAGCCAGCCGTACGGGCACGCAATGTACGTTGAGAGCGTGAACGGCGACGGGACGATCAACATCAGCCAGTACAACGCAGACCTGCAAGGGCACTTCTCGCGCGCATACAATGTATCGCCGGGCGGGCTGGTATTCATCCACTTCCCGTAGCCTGAAGTTACCGGGGGTACAAAAAATGCGTTTCGCAGACGCGCCGGCCCCGCGTGGAGTGTGCGCCGGACCGTCGTAGCCCCAGAGCCAAAAATGTTACCCGGCACCTCCGGGCTAACGTTTTTGGCGGCGGGGCGGGCACCGTGTCCGGCGTACACTCCACGCGGGGCCGGCTTCCCGGCATTTCGTAGATTGGTATGCGCGCATTATGCGCTATAATCAATCGCATACAACCAAAGAGGGGAATCGTGGGGGATACAAAACAGACAGAACAAGCAGCGCGCCGCATGCAGCAGACTAAACGCCGGCTGGGTTTTTTGGCGCGGGCGGTTGGCATTGGCGTTATCATTGTTGTTATTTTCGAGTTTGGCGTGGGCGTGGGCAACGGCAGCATTACGTTTAACGACGACATTAAAACCGAGCAAACAAGCCTACCCAACCAGCTAGACTACGCAAGCGTGAACGAAGTGTACCAGATACTAAAGCGCCACTATGATGGCAAACTAGACCCCAACAAACTCTTGGACGGCATGAAAGCCGGGCTAGTGAACGCCGGCGGCGACCCATACACAGAATATTTTGATGCGAAGTCTGCCAAAGACTTTAACGACCAGCTGAGCGGTTCGTTCAGCGGCATTGGCGCCGAGCTGGGGCAGGACAGTGCGGGCAACGTTATTGTCATTTCTCCCATTGACGGGTTCCCGGCGCAAAAGGCGGGGCTGCGGGCGCAGGATGTCATAGAGAGTATAGACGGCAAGAGCACTGCAGGTATGTCTGTTGACGAAGCCGTTGGCCACATTCGTGGCACCAAAGGCACCAAGGTAACGCTCAAAGTTTTGCGCAATAAAACCGACGAACAAAGCATTGCCATTACCCGGGCCGACATCAAACTGCCCAGCGTGAAGTGGCAGGTGCTGGACGGCGGCGTGGGGTACATGCAGATCACGCAGTTTGGCGACGATACGACCGACCTGGCCATCAAGGCCGCAAACGATCTGAAGGCACAGCATGTGAAGGGCATTGTGCTGGACCTGCGCGATAACCCGGGCGGCCTGCTGGATGCTGCCGTGAATGTCTCCAGCCTATGGCTGCCGCAGGGCAGTACGGTGCTGCAAGAAAAGCGCGGCGGCAAGGTAACCAACACGTATCCGGCCAACGGGCAGAATATTTTGCAAGGCATTCCCACAACGGTGCTGATTAACGAGGGAAGCGCCAGCGCAGCCGAGATTACCGCCGGTGCGCTGCGCGACAACCACGTGGCAACCCTGGTGGGCGCCAAGAGTTTTGGCAAGGGCAGTGTCCAGCAAGTGCGGGAGCTGAGCGGCGGCGCCGAAATGAAGGTGACGATTGCCCGGTGGTACCGGCCCAATGGGCAGAATATCGACAAGAAGGGAATCACGCCGGACAAGGCCGTGGGCTTGTCGGCGGATGACATGAAGGCGGGCAAGGATCCGCAAAAAGACGCGGCCATTACGCTGCTGCAGCAGTAAACTGGAGAAAACCCCGCAAAAGCACCAGCCCGCTCCCTGAGTTCGCCTGCCGATATTCTTGCAAAAAGGTAGTGCATCAGCTATCATAAAGGAAAAGTTGAGGAAGTGGATTGAAGGTGGCTAGGCCGACGAAATATATTTTTGTAACTGGTGGTGTGCTTTCTGGTTTAGGAAAGGGCATCACTGCCGCCTCTATAGGCAATTTGTTGAAGGCCCGCGGCCTTCGGGTAAACATCCAAAAATGTGACCCGTACTTGAACGTCGATGCCGGCACGCTGAACCCGCGTGAGCATGGCGAGTGCTTTGTGACCAAAGACGGCGCCGAGACCGACCTAGACCTTGGCCATTACGAACGCTTCCTGGACGAAGAACTTACCCAGGCTAGCTCACTTATGAGCGGCCGCGTGCTTTTGAAAGTGATTGAAGACGAGCGGGCGGGCAACTATGAAGGCCAGTCGGTGCAGATTGTGCCGCATGTGATGACTGCCATCCAAAATTATATCCGCGAAGCGGGCGAGAACTTCGACGTGCACATTGTCGAAATTGGCGGCACGGTCGGCGACCTGGAGAGCCAAAGCTTTATTGAGGCCATCCGCGAGTTCGGTATTCGCGTTGGCCTGGAGCACTGCCTGTACGTGCATGTCGTTTACCTGCCATACCTGAACGCCAGCAAAGAGATCAAAACCAAGCCCGCCCAAAACGCTGTGCGCGATCTGCGCGGCCTGGGCATTACGCCCGGCCTGTTGGTGGGGCGCAGCGAGCAGCCAACCAACCCGTCTATCAAGCGCAAACTAAGCTTGTTCTGCGGCGTTCCCGAGGAAGCCATTGCGTTGCTCCCGAACGCCTCCAGCATTTACGAAGTACCGCTGACGCTGGAAGACGCCGGCATTACAGACGTTATTTGCCGACGACTGGGGCTGGACGCCGACAAAGAGCAGGAAGGCGGCGTGCAGGCTTGGCGAGAGCTGGTGCAGCGCGCCACCCATCCGCACGACACGCACGTTACTGTGGGCGTGGTGGCCAAATATCTCGACAACCAAGACACGTACTTGTCCGTGTTTGAAGCGCTGCGCGCAGCGGCCTGGGCCAACGATGCATCTATAACCATCGACTGGATCGATGCCGAAGAACTCAGCCAAAAGTCGGACGAAGAAATTGCCAGCATTCTGGATGGCGTCAACGGCGTAGTTGTGCCTGGTGGGTTTGGCACGCGTGGGCTGGAAGGGAAAATCAAGGCAGCACAGTACTGCCTGCGCAGCGGCAAACCGTACCTGGGTTTGTGCCTGGGCTTGCAAATGGCTGTGGTGGCCGCGGCGCGCAATGGCGGGCTGGCAGACGCTACATCGGCCGAGCTAGACTCCAACGCCATGCACCAAGTCATCCACACCATGGCCGACCAGCGCGGCAAAGAAAACACCGGCGGCACCATGCGCCTGGGCGACTACCCATGTGCGCTGGCAGACGGCAGCCTGGCCGCGCGTGCGTACGAAGCATCTGACATTGTCGAACGCCACCGCCATCGCTACGAATGTAACAACGCTTACCGTGATCAATACGAGCAGTGGGGTATCCGCCCGGCCGGTCTGTCGCCTGACGGCCGTTTGGTAGAGGTGATCGAAGCTATTGACCACCCCTTCTTCCTAGCCAGCCAATTCCACCCAGAATTCAAGTCTCGCCCCAACCGCCCGCACCCCATGTTCAGGGGCTTCCTAACTGCTTGCTTGCAAAAATAGGTGTAATAGAGTAGCTTTAGCAGTATGGATAACGCCACGCCCGCCTCGGTTCCACCCCAGCCCACAACACCACCCAAACGCATTTTGCTTGTAGAGGACGACGACGCGCTGGCCAGCGTATACGTTGTCCGGCTGCAGGCCGAGGGCTTTGACACCAAGCGCGTTGCCAATGGCGAGGACGCCCTGGCCGCGGCCGTTAGCTACCGGCCAGACCTAGTGTTGCTGGACGTTATGATGCCCAAAGTAAGCGGCTTTGATGTGCTGGACATTTTGCGCAACACGCCGGAAACTGCCAACCTGAAAATTATTATCTTGACCGCTCTCAGCCAGGAGAGCGACAAAAAGCGTGCGCAGTCCCTGGGCGTTGACGACTACCTGGTAAAATCGCAAGTGGTGGTTAGCGACGTCATCGACCGCATCAAGCACCACCTTGGCATGAGCACAACGTAGCTTTTCGTATACGGGTTTGTCCAGGCGCATGGGAGTGCTACCGGACACGGTGCCCACCCCTCCGCCAAAAAGCGCAGCCCGGAGCTGCCGGGTATACTTTTTGGCTGCGGGGCTACGACGGTCCGGTAGCACTCCCATGCGCCTGGAACGATTGAAAAGGTTGACGGAACTATGCGCTTATGCTAATGTAATATTACTATGACATTGACTCCTCAACGCTACAACGTATACCCGGGTCAACCGGCAGACGACCCCAGCTTTAAAACGTATGAAGATACCGCTGCACTGGACAGCTTGCTGAACCGGCGCATTGCCGTGCCAGAAACTACGGGTGGGAAAACCGCAGGCGAAATGTTGGCTGCCACGGTAACCGAACGTGCGGGCAGCCTGGCCCTGGACGGCGCGGGCGTGGAGCATCCGGACGTGGCATTGCAGCCGGTGACAGAGCACGTACCGCCGCCAGGCGAAATTGCGCGCTTGCTAAACGGCTAACGGTAGCTAAGACAAAACAAAACCGGCCAAACAAATGGCCGGTTTTTGTGCTAACGCGGGGTGCGCGGCGAAGCTATTTGACGACAACTTCGGTGCGGCGGACAGTCTTGCCGGTGAAGCGGCGCACTTTGCGCTTTTGGAAGGTGACCACGCCATCGTGCTCGGCGTGAATGGTAAAGTTGCGGCTTAGCTTAGTGCCTTTGCCCGGGCGCTTGGTCATGCCTACCTGGCGGACGATAACCTGGCCGGTCTTGACCTTTTCGCCACCAAAGAGTTTAACGCCAAGGCGTTGGCCTGGGCTGTCGTGGATGTTTTTGGCGGTACCGCCAGCTTTTACGTGTGACATCTTTTCGTTATTTCCTTATTATTACCAGAAGTTCTCGAGCGACGATTTGCCCCGGGCGATAATACACCATGTCGGCAGGCTCCGCTCCTGTAAAACTTACTCGATTGTACCCTAAACTGTGTAAACGGTCAAGCAGGGGTAGGTGCTGCACGCGGCCACTGGGGCTGACCCAGGCGGGCACGGCCAGGCAGGCGCGGGTGCCTGGGCGGGTTTGGGCGGCGAGGTTTTGCAGGAAGCGCTCCAAAATGACATTGCACGTACCGACAATATCTTGCAGTTTGTCGGCGGCAGGCCAGGAAGACAGCGGCCGGCCCAAGTACGTTTCGCAGGCTACGATGGCGAAGGGATGCGTCCACTGGTGGGTGGTGGCGTCGCCCACCTCCAGCAGGGGGTTGGGCGGAAGGGAAGTTTGGCCGCGCGCAGCGTATGTGGTTAGCCACTCTAGGTTTTGGCGGGAGTAGTCGATCATGCGCGGCTCGAGATCGGTACCGTAGGCACCGTAACCCATCAACAAGGCCTCTTGCAAAACAACGCCGGTGCCGCAGAAGGGGTCCAGCACCACGGCATCGGGCGCGGGTGTCTGCCGGCCGGCGCCAAGGTTGACAATGGTCTGTGCCAGCTTTGGCGGCAGCATGCCCACGCGGGCATCGCGCTTGGGGCGGCCTTGGTCGCGCCGGGCATAGGCGGTGATGTCCTGGACGGCAACGGTGCGAGCCACCAGCACGTGGTTGCCGTGCTGCACCAGTAGCAGTTCCAGGCCGCGCTCGCCGGCCAGATGGTTGTGCAGAACCTGGGCGCTGGACAGGGCGGGCTCTTGGTTGGGCACCAGGCGGACAGAGTAGCCGGCGGCACGCAGCGCTTTCTTGGCTTCCAGCCCGGCGGCAGTCAGCTGGCCTTTGGAAACGCGCAGGCCGTAGACGCTGAGACCCAGCTGGATTTTGCCCTCGTCCAAATCTTGCGCACGGCGGACGGCAAGGCTAATGAGCTCGCGCTGCACGGTGCGCCAGTCGGCGTTCGGGATGTCGCCCAAGTATTCGCCCAGCTTTATGGTGCTGCCCAAACGGGGGAAGTCGATGTCGGCAGCTGGCAGCGCGCAGGCAACAGCCGTATCGCCGGCAGCCTCCAGCACATCTGCGCCGTACAAGCTTTCCAGCTCGGCGCGGCCAATGGCCGGCTGCCGTCCCAAAATACACAGGGTTTTGTATTGCATTGGTATGTAGTATAGCGCGCTTCCGGGCTAGGGGCGAGGCCCATGGGGCTACGACGGTCCGGCATAACCCCCGCGTGGCCTCGCCAATCTCTCCAGAACGAGGCTGGCAGCACGCGGCTTTATCGGTATAATGGAACAATATGACAGACATCTCGCTTCTGCGCCGGCATTGGAAGGTGATCGTAAATGTGCTCACCGTGGTGGCTCTGGCCGTGTTAGTGTACGCCGTGCGACATCAATTGGCCGACACAGTGCGCAATTTTTCGCGCGTGAATGTGTGGGTGCTGTTGCTGCTGGTGCCGGTGGAATGGCTGAACTACCACTCCCAGGCAAAACTGTATGACGGCCTGTTCCGGGTGGTGGGCAATCGGCTGGCGTACCGGTTTTTGTTCGAGACATCGCTAGAGCTGAACTTTGTGAACAGTGTATTTCCCAGCGGTGGCGTATCGGGCATATCGTACTTTGGCATGCGTATGCGAAGCGACCGCGAAAAAATCACCGGCGGGCGCGCCACGTTGGTGCATATTATGAAGCTGGCGCTGCTGTTTTTGTCGTTTGAAATTTTGTTGATCATTGGCGTGTTTTGCATTGCGTTGTCTGGGCATGTGAGTAATTTTGTGATTCTGCTGGCCGGGTCTTTGTCCACGCTTTTGCTGGTGGGGACATTTGCGTTTGTGCTGATTATTGGGCACGAGCGGCGGATCAAGGCGACGTTTGCGTTTCTAACCACGGCGCTGAACCGGCTCATTCATTTTGTCCGGCCGAAGCACCCGGAGACTATCAACATCATGCGCATGCAGGGTGGCGTGGAAGAGCTGCACCATAACTACAAGCTTATAGAGCGCCACTATCGCCAGCTAAAGGCGGCGTTTTGGTGGGCGTTCGTTGCCAACCTGACCGAGGTGGGCGCGGTGTACGTGGTGTATGTGGCGTTTGGACACTGGGTGAACCCGGGCGCGGTTATATTGGCGTATTCTATTGCGAACTTTGCCGGGCTGGTCTCGGTGCTGCCGGGCGGCGTGGGCATTTACGAAGCCTTGATGACCGGTGTGCTGGCGGCCACGGGCGTGCCCGCGGCGCTGAGCCTGCCGGTGACTGTTATGTATCGCATTTTGAATATGCTGATCCAGCTGCCGCCCGGCTACGTGTTTTACCATCGCACGCTGCACGCTGCGACGCAGGAGGAATAACGTGGACGGGGCTGATGCAAGCAGCGAGATAGTCTTTGGCGTCAGCGAATTTGTGGCAGTGCTGAACCAGACGCTAGAGTACGCCTACCCAAATGTGGTGGTCACCGGCGAGCTGGCCAACTTTCGGGTCAGCAAAAACCGTTGGGTGTATTTTGACATAAAGGACGATGCTGCCAGCGTGCGGTGCTTCGGCACGATATACCAGCTGCCCGGGCCGCTGGAAGACGGTATGCTGGTGCGCGTGCGCGCGGTGCCGCGGCTGCACCCGCTGTACGGGTTTAGTCTGAATGTGCTGCAGGTGCGGCCGGCGGGCGAGGGCTCGATCAAAAAAGCCGCCCAGCTGCTGGAACGCCAGCTGGCGGCCGAGGGGCTGTTTGCGCCCGAGCGCAAGCGTCCGCTGCCGTATCCGCCGGCGCATATTGGGCTGATTACATCCGGCGAGTCGGCAGCGTTCCGCGACTTTATAAAAGTGGCAGGTGCGCGGTGGGGCGGCATGCGCATTACGCTCATTGACGTGCAAGTGCAGGGCGATGCCGCGCCCGCGCAGGTAGCCGCAGCCATAGCCCAAGCCAACCAGCTGGCTGACGCGCCGGACGTGTTGGTGGTGACGCGCGGCGGCGGAAGTGCAGAGGACCTGCAGGCGTTCAGCACAGAGCGCGTTACGCGTGCGGTGGCCGGCAGCCGCATTCCCACGCTGGTTGCTATTGGTCACGAGGTGGACATGAGCCTGGCCGAACGGGCCGCCGATCAACGCGCCAGCACACCCAGCAACGCAGCCGAACTGCTAACGCCCGACCGCCGCGCCGTGCTGGCCGGCCTGCGTATGCAAACCGAACGGCTGGCGCATTTGGCAGAAAGCTCGCTGGCCGGCGCCCGGCGGGACCTGACACGCGCCAGCCAGCAGCTGGCCGACAGTGTGCAGGCGCAGCTGCGCCAAACCCGGCAGGCCCTGGATCTGCGCCGGCAGGTACTGCAGGCGTTTGACCCGCAGGCAGCGCTTCGGCGAGGCTACGCCCTGGTGCGCAAAGACGGCCAGGTGGTGCGTGCGGCGGGCGGCCTTTCACAGGGAGACATCATTGCTATTCAGCTGGCGGGCGGCCACATTTCAGCCAGCGTCATTAGTACAAAGTAAACAAGGACAAACCAAACCATGCCAAGCAAACCAACCTACCAAACCCTGAGCGCCGAGCTTGATGGCGTGCTGGCCGCGCTTCAGCAGCCCGATATCCAGGTGGACGAAGCCGTGCGCTTGTACGAACAGGGGCAAAAACTGGTCAAACAGCTGGAAGCATTGGTTGCGCAGGCCGAAAACAAGCTGACCAAGCTGCGCGTACAAACCGACCAGAGCGAGGCGTAGGCCGCTCATGCTCAGCGTGCTGCTACTGGCCGCGCTACTGCTGGCGCTGGCGTTTGGGCTAGTGCTGCTGGTGGGGCCGCCGTATGTGCCAACACTGGCTAAACAGAAGCTGGTGGCGCTAGACATGCTAGGCCTGCGCCCGGGGCAAACGCTGCTGGAAATTGGCTGCGGCGACGGCCGTGTGGTGCGCGCCGCAGCCAAGCGCGGGCTGCACGTGGTGGGCATAGAGCTGAACCCGCTGCTGGTGCTGGTGACGTGGCTGGTCACATGGCGATACCGGCGGCAGGTGCGGATTATTTGGGGAGACGCATGGCGGGTGAAGTGGCCGGAGGCCGACGGCGTGTTTACGTTTTTGCTGCCGCGGCTGATGGGGAAGCTGGACCAGCGCATTGCCGCCTGGCACACACACCCGCTGCGCCTGGCCAGCTTTGCTTTCAAAATTCCGGGCAAACGCCCGGTGGACGCCCGCGACGGCGTGTTCCTCTACGATTATAAATAAAAAGGACAAGGATCTGTCCTATAAAAATCTTGCGCGACGCGGCTAACTAAGCTACCATGAGCGATATGAAGACAACGCATTCTCAGCCGTCACGCCCGGCTGTCCACCCTTACGCCGACCAGCGGGGTGCGCTTAATGTACTGGTGCTGCCACTTATTATGCTGTTCCTGGCGTTTTTGGGAGCGGTAGGGTTTGCCTTTTGGGCGTTTGCCGGCCGGCAGGATTACAAAACAAACAGTGACAAAAAAGTGTCAGCAGCCGTTACTGATGCCGAACAGAAACAACAGCAAACCGATGCCAAGACGTACGCCGAGCAAGCAAAGCAACCGTTCAACTCGTACATTGGCCCGTCAGCCTTCGGCAATATCATCCTGAAATACCCCAAAACGTGGAGCGCCTACGTGGTGGTGAACCAAAACAACAATGGCCTGCCCATTGACGGCTACTTCCATCCCAACTACGTGCCGGACGTTACCAGTCAGTCCAACAACTTTGCCTTGCGCGTGCAAGTGGTGCAGCAAAGCTATGACAACGTGCTGAACCAGTTCACCGGCCAAATTCAGCAAAAGCAGGTTACCGCCCAGCCATACAGCCTGCCCAAAGTGCCCAGCGTGGTGGGCTCGCGCCTGGAAGGGCAGATTGGCCAGAACAAACAGGGCGTGATGATTGTCCTGCCGCTGCGTAACATGACCATGAAAATTTGGACCGAAGCCGCCGACTACAAAGCCGACCTAGACAACAGCATTCTTCCCAACTTCACCTTCCAGCCCTAGAACATGTGTGCTTAAATACAGGAGCTTTGCGAGCAGATCTTGCTCCATGGCTTTTGACAAGCAGTACGAACCGACCCCGAGCGAAAGGCGTGTCCGTGAGTACCGATACCCCCGCGTTCCAGGAAGTTGTGTTCCAAGAATCGCACATCACCACCCACGTGATGTTCGTGGCATTCCTGAACAGTCACCTGGTGCTGGACGCCAGTAACGAGGTGGTGGACAGCCGCGACATCCGGCGGGACATTGCGCGTGTTCAGGAGGAGCCGTTCTTTATCGGCTTCTACTACTTCGACACGCTGTCAGCCACATTCCTGACCGACATGGGCCTGGCAAAGGCGGTAAGCAATGACCGCTTCAACGCCTCGTGCACGTACTACCCCGGCGCCACCATCTGCCCGCTTCGCGACCTGCTGGACAACCCGCAGCTGCGGGACATTGCCCGGCGGATGCTCGATGAGGGTCACACCCGCGCCATCTGCCCGCCGCGAGGCGGTCTTGCGCCGTACGATCCGGACCACGACCACGTTGTGGATATGAACGGACCCGCCGGCGCCCACACCGCGCCGTCGCCCTAGGCTTTCGGGCCGGCCGCGTGCCCTTTTGGGTGCGGGCAGCGAAGATAGCAGGCGGCATCGTTGGCGGTGTGCGTGGCTGTTGCCACAAAAGACCCCTTCGTGCTGCTTGTTATTTTCGTTCTTCTTTGAATAATTATTGCCGTCGTTAATGCAAAACATGGTAGCGGCGCAAAGTGCAAAAAACTGATATACTCGAGTTACAAGAGAGGAGTACGCCCGGGATGAGCACCATGCCCACGCCGCCAGCCGCCGAGCTTCTGGCCTCGGTGGCGGAACAACTGAAGGTGCCGCTGACGACCATTGCGCGGCAGGCCGAGCTAAGCCAGCTGACCGACCAAGCCATGGACGCCGGGCTGCTGCAAACGCAGGCAACCGTGGCGTTGACGCTGGTGGATAGCTACCTGCTGGGCTTGCAGCTGCTGGAAGCGCAGGGCAGTTTGGCGCTTGAGCCGGTGAGTGTGGCATCGACGTTGTATGAGGTTGCCCACCAGCTGCACGGTTTTGCGCGCACGTACGGCGTGACATTGGACCTAACAATAGACGGGCGGTATGAGCCGGTGATGGCGCACCGTGCAGGGCTATGCGCGGCGCTAACCAGCCTGGGCTACGCGTTGGTGGAGGCGCAGGCCGCGCAATCTGCCGGAGGGCGCCGGCTGCACTTTGCGGTCCACCGCGGTGCCGGCGGCATTGTGGCCGGGCTGTACGGCAGCTACGAATCGCTGGGCAGCGCGCAGCTGCGAAGTGCCTTGGCACTGTGCGGGCGGGCGCGCCAGCCGTTTACGGCACTGGCTGCCACCAGCAGTGCCGGCATTTTTGTGGCCGATACTATTTTGCAGGCCATGACTACCCGCTTGCGGGTGGCTCGGCATCAACATCAAACCGGCTTGGCCGCAACACTGCTGCCCAGCCATCAACTGCAGCTGGTGTAACGCCATGGCGCACGTGCTGGTAGTAGAACCGGACATCCACCTGGCCCGCGCCTACGTTGGGGCATTGCAGCATGCCGGGCACCAGGTGCAGGCGGCTGGCAGCGCGCAAATGGCCATCCATGCGGCAGACACCCAAACCCCGGACGTTGTGCTGCTAGAGCTGCAGCTGCCGGCGCACGGCGGCATAGAGTTCTTGTACGAATTTCGGTCGTACCCAGAGTGGGGTGCCGTGCCGGTGGTTATCAACAGCTACACACCGCCGCACGTGCTGGCAAGCGTAGCCGACACGCTGCGGGACGAGCTTGGCGTGCACGCCGTGCTGTACAAACCGCAAACCAGCCTGGACGTTGTGCTGCGTACCGTTGCCGCGTGCCTGAAAGGGGCGGCATGAACCAGCTGACAACCACGGCTATTATCCTTAGCCGCACCGACTACGGCGAGGCCGACCGCATCCTCACGCTGCTTACGCCAGACCAAGGCAAACTGCGCCTGGTAGCCAAAGGCGTGCGCCGCGTGAAATCCAAACTGGCGGGCGGCATCGAGCTGTTCAGCGTCAGCCACATTACGTTTATTCGCGGCCGGGGTGACATGGGCACGCTGGTATCCACGCGGCTGCAGGCGCACTACGCGCATATTGTGCAGCACCTGGACCGCACCATGGCAGGGTACGACCTTATAAAACAGCTGAACAAAGCAACCGAAGATCAGCCCGGCCCCGACTACTTCCACCTGCTGCACCAAACGTTTCAATCTTTGGACGACGTCAGCGTGCCGCTGTCCATCATTCACCTGTGGTTTGCTATGCAGCTGCTGCGACTGGGAGGGCACGAGCCCAACCTGCACACGGACGCAGCCGGCCAGCGCTTGGACGCTGGCGCGCAGTACCAGTTCAGCCTGGACGATATGGCGTTTTCGCCCGCCGCCCGCGGCCGGTTTGCCGCCGCGCACATCAAGTTTTTGCGCCTGGGTTTTGCCGGGCAGCCACCACGCGTGCTGGCGCATGTGCGGGGAAGCACGGCCTTGGTGGAGACGTGTGCGCCGTTGGTGCAGGCCATTGCCACCCACGTGGCATAGTTTTGTGCTGTGCCTTTTGCTGCCTGGCTGCCCGGGCCCGCACGCGGGCGGTGGCACGCCCGCCGTTCATACGGTATAATGTCTCTGATATGAAAACACTCATCACGTTGGTTGGATTTGGCGCGGTGCGCGGGCACGGCTTCGGCCTGCTGTAGTTTCTTCCGCATATATCCAAATTTCTAACGTTGAAAGGTACTAAAATCTATGAGTGACGCAAGCTTGGAAACAATCGTCTCCCTGGCCAAACGCCGCGGCTTTATTTATCAGGGCAGTGAAATTTACGGGGGCCTGAGCGGCACCTGGGACTACGGCCCGCTGGGCGTGCAGCTGAAACGCAACATCCAAAACCTGTGGTGGAAAATGTTCGTAGAAGACCGCGACGACATGTACGGCCTGGACAGCGCCATCCTCATGAACCAAAAAGTCTGGCAGGCCAGCGGCCACACCGGCGCCGGTTTTGCCGACCCGCTGGTGGAAGACCTAAAAACCGGCAAGCGCTACCGTGCCGACCACCTGCTAGAAGACAATGGCGTGGAAAACCCTGAAGCCATGACGTACGAGCAAATGGACAACGTCATTCGCGAAAAGGGCATTAAAAGCCCGGACGGCAACGGCCTGAGCGAAGTGCGTGTTTTCAACATGATGTTCCAGACAAACGTTGGCCCCATAGAGGACGAAGCCTCGCGTTCCTACCTACGGCCGGAGAACGCCCAGGGCATGTTCGTGAACTTCAAGAACGTGCTGGATAGCCTGTACCCAGAGCTGCCGTTTGGGCTGGCGCAGATTGGCCGTGTGTTCCGTAACGAGATCAGCCCGCGCGAATTTGTCTTCCGCGTACGCGAGTTCGACCTGATGGAGCTGGAATATTTCATCCGCCCCGAAGATTGGGAAAAACAGTTTGCCCACTGGCATGACGAATTTTACCGCTGGACCGACGCGCTGGGCCTGGACCGCAAAAAAATCCACGAGCTGGAAGTGCCGCCGGAAGACCGGGCGCATTACAGCAAGCGGACTGTGGACTTTGAATACGAGTTCTCGTTCGGTACCAAGGAAATTGGCGCTGTGGCGTACCGTACCAACTTTGACTTGAGTAACCACATGAAGCACAGCGGCGTCAACATGGAGTATACGGTGAAGGGCAGTGGCGAGAAGCTGGTGCCGCACGTGATCGAACCCACCTTTGGCGTTGACCGCGAGCTGCTGGCCGCCCTGGCCGAGGCCTACACCGTTGACGAACTGAACGGCGAGCAACGCGTGGTACTAAAACTGCCCAAGCGCATTGCGCCGGTTAAGGCCGCGGTATCGCCGCTGCTGAAAAACAAACCCGAGCTGGTAGACAAAGCCCGCGAAGTGTACCGCATGCTGCACAAATCTCTGGGCTGCGTAAACTGGGACGACAACAGCAACGTAGGCAAGCGCTACCGCCGCAGCGACGAAATTGGCGTGCCTGTGCATATCACCATCGACTTTCAAACCCTGGAAGACAACACCGTAACCATTCGCGACCGCGACACCGCGCAGCAAACGCGTGTGGCTGTTGACCAGCTGTTGGCCCAGTTGCAGTAGGGCGGCAGCACGTGGGGTTTGTCAAAAACATTTCGCTGCTGGACGAGACGCCGCTGGTGGCTGACGAGTTTGGCTTTGACGATGCCACTGCAAAAATAGACACGCTGCTGCAGCGCGCCCCCAACCGGTCAATCATTTGCCTGGTTGGCCCGTACGGGGGCGGCAAAAGCACGGCGCTTCACCAGGTTGCGGAACGTGACCAGACGTGTGAGTGGTTTGAGTTTGACGCCTGGAAATATCCGGAGCGCAAAGACCTGTGGGAGAATTTTGTGCTGGAGCTGGCCCGCCAGTTTGACGCAAAAACGTTTGACCAGACCGAAAAGCGCATTGACGGACGGCAGAACGCCGACAAGCAGGCCTTGCTAAAAACCGTCAGCATGGGGCTAAATACGTTTCTGCCTGGCGCGGCAGTCATCGGCAACCTGGACCACTTCCTGCAAACCTCGCCGGCTACGCGCACGTACCAAGTGCAAAAAATTTTAACCCAGCTCATTGCCGACAACCTTACAGGCAAGTCCGTTGTAGTGGTGCTGGAGGACATTGACCGTTCCGGCGAGGCTGGCATATTCTTTTTGGAAACGTTGAAGGCATACGTGCGTGACCTGGATGTACCCAACCTGCACATGGTTTTTGTGGCGCCGGTGGCCACCGACGCCTACGATAGTCAGCTGGATTCGTACATAAAATGCACAGATATTACCGAGTTTTTCCAAACACCAACGCCACGGCTGGAGGCGTTTTTGAAAAAAGTTTTTGACCCGCGCGAAGTGTCGGACGACTGGAGCGAGCAGCTGGCATCGTTTTTGGAAAAACTATTTCGGGAGCAGCAACAGCTTTCGCCACGCAAGCTGAAGTACGTGCTGCGCATGGCCAACAGCAAGTACGACGTTATGCGGCAAAACGGCCTGTATCCCGACCCGCGCGTGTTGATTGCCATAGAGATGAGCCGGTTTGTGCCAGACCCGAACGCCGACCACCGCACCATGTACGAGGAAAGCATGGCCACGCGCAGCATCACGCAGCCGGCTTTTTGCCAGCTGATGATGGCGGTTGCTACGGATGGCCAATTTGGGGAATCGTCAACCGACACGGCATTTCACTTTGCGCATGCTGGCTTTTCGCGCGGCAAAACCTGGATAGAGCGGGTGAGCATTGGGGGCCGGGCCTTTGTGCCCAGCTTTTATTTTTACGGCCATTAACCCCAATAGCAGATGGTTACCGGCGTGTATTGGCGGCGATTTGCAGTTTGGTAAGCATTGCCTGCAAATCTGCTGGCAATGCTTCGTCCCCGGCGGCATACCGTTGCAGTATCTCACCCAGGGAATCGTAGGGCACGCCCGCACGTTCGGCGAGCTCCTGCAGAAAATCACCGGGTTCGTCCTGGAAGAGCGTCTCCTCGATGTTGGCGCCTGGGTCACTCAGAAAGTCTTCTTCAGCCCGTCCTTTCCTGCTGCTCTGCAGCGAAACGGTAACGGGCGGGCGCAAGCTACGCAGCAACGATACGTATGCATTCGCGGCTTTAGCCCACTCCTCGTGGTTACCCTTCGGGTTTCGGGTGATCACCCATAGCCATACTTTTCGGCTGATGTTCGCCGGCGGTGTACGCTGATATTCTTGCTGCAAAAGTGCGGCGGTGGCGACTGCTGTTTGACGGCTCTGCCGGATACTCAATGAAGCAACCATGCCGGCTGGCAGGTCGGGGTACTGTGCGGTAAGGCCGGTATATATTTTTGCGATAGCCTTTATGCGCCTTTCGGGGTGGCGAGGATGTCGCATGGCAATAGTCCGCCGAACGGCAGGTGAGAATATGCGGGCGGCCTGGCTTTCGCTCCAGCCTAGCTCGGCAGAAATATTGGGAATGGTAACTTTTGTTTTGAAGGCCTCAGCGCGAAGTTGCAGCGCGTCAAGCAGGCTGTCTGTGAATGTTGCCAGATATCGCCGGTAGCTAGGAGTAAGCAGAAAGGCGATCTCTTCTTCGTCCAAACCCAGCATGTCTGCAAGGTTGTTGGCGCCCAGAAGGTCATAATTTTGGACCCACTGCCGCGCAATTTTCAGCGGGTCTTTCGCGCTAGCCAGCCGTAATCGTTCGGGCCAACCAAATAAATTGGCTGCACGTTCAAGTGATATACCGCACTGGGTAGCAAGATTTTCCACCGCTATCACGCTATCTATGTGCTCGGCAGTACGCCGCGCCACCGCCATAGCGTCTTTGGCGTTGGTGCGGGCAATTTTTCTGCGATTTGCGGCCGTAAAAACACGCTCCACCTTTTCTTTGGGCCAGGCAAGCTCGGCCGCCAAGGCCTCTGTGGAGAGGACATTGTGGAACCGATCAATAAACTTAAGCAGCCCAGCTAGCGGGGCTCGCCCATTGTTTAGACCGTAGTAGATGTATATTGTACGGTTGAGCGGGGCTTGATGCGCATCGGCATCGAGACCGTGGGCATCGCAATAATCGCGCAGCAGGGCGCCGCTGATCCACGCGCGCGCAAAGCACGGGCCGTGGACAGTGATGAAGCGCGATAACAGCTCAGTTGTTCTTTCGCTGTTCTTTTGCCTTTCGGACAGCAGCAGTGGGCTAACCTCGGCTACCACGCTGGCGGTTTCAAGCACGCATTGCACATCGTGGCGTTCGAAGTCCTTGGCCGTAACCTCTTCCATGGCCAGCGTCCCGAATGGAGAAATCAGATTTTGGCGCTTGCATGTTCGGTTCCATTTGCTAATAACATTGGCCGTAACCTTAGCCACGTATGGCAACTCAGCCGGCATGAGCGCAAATGCTGCCTGTCCGGTTGGGCCGGAGGCGATTTCGTTGTGATGCTCTAAAATTTTGTGCACGGTATTCTGCATAAAACCTTTGGCGTAATCTTCCTCGTCGCTAAGGCGCAGTTTTGGCGTAGCTGCAGCGGCCTCGGCCAGCGGCATTTGGGACACCTCGATGCTATATGGCGCAAAGCCTCCTTCATTCCCATAGAAAAGCGCGCGGTATGCCTCGCGTCGCTCCAGCCAGCCGTTGTATTCAGCTCGCTCCATAAAAAAATTGTAGCATAAGCTCTCTGTCATTCCTGAGGTAACCGGTAATCAGGTACATTTGGATAGATTTTAAAAAAAGTATTGACGCGATTTAAAACCTGCGGTAAAACACAGGCGTGACAAAAACTCTACAATCTTCCAAACCGGACAACAACGAGGGACTGGCCGGCCTACTGTCTGCCGTGCTGGCGCATGCCGCGGCCGTGCAGGCCGACGACGACGCGCTGGACAACAAGGCCAACAACCTCATGGCTGCCATGCTGGTGATCATCCCGCTGTTGGGCACGCAGCTGCACGACGGGCATGGCCACTGGGATTTTCTGGTGGTGATCTCCATGGGGATTATGACGGCCAACGTGCTTTTCACCTTGTACCTGACACGCAGCCAGCAGTATCAGGGCTTGGTGGTAGACCTGGGCCAGCATCCGGAATACTTCGCCAAGGACAGCTCGCTGTTGCTGGCGCAGCTGATAGAAGACGCCAACAGTGCGGTGGATATCAACACGGCAATTTTGTACAAAAAGCGGAAACATTTTCGCGCTGCGGTCATTGGGTTTTTGTGGGCCTTTATGGTGGGGATTGCGGTGGTGTTTTTCGCGCACGGCGGGTAGGTGAGCGAATGCACATTTGGGCTTGGCGATATGCGGTATAATAAAAACTATGAGAATGTTTTTTGCACGCGAATACGCGCGTGCGGTCGTAACGTTACCTTCGGGCCAGCCAGTGCCCAAGGCCAACCCCACCAAACCCTTCCGCAAGGGTTTTTAGATTTGTCATGCCCGGCCGCGGGTAAAATAATGCTATGATGTGAGCATGCAGGACCAACCCTCCGGGGGCGCCACGCCGCAGCCTCTACCAATCAGCCCAAACCTCCCCAGCCCAGCGCAACCCAAAACCAGGCAGCCGCGGCAGCCCAGACAACCTCGCCAGAAAAAAGAAGTGGTCTACGCGTTTATAGACAGCCAAAACCTCAACCTGTCCATACAGGCGTTGGGCTGGCATCTGGATTTTGCCCGGTTCCGTGTGTATTTGCGCGAGAAGTACAACGTGCAAAAGGCGTATATTTTCATAGGCTTCATTGACGAAAACAACGAGCTGTACGAATCGCTGCGCGAGGCCGGCTACATCCTGGTCTTCAAACAAACCCTGACGTACAAAGACGGCACCACCAAAGGCAACGTAGACGCCGAGCTTGTACTGCACGCCATGATCCACCTGAACACGTATGACAAAGCGGTCATTGTAACCGGTGACGGCGACTTTTATTGTTTGATAGAATACCTTATTCAAAAAGACAAGCTGTCCAAGGTGATCGTGCCCAACCAGCATCGCTACTCGGCGCTTTTGAAGCGTTTCGACAGCAACTACCTGGCGTTTGTGTCCGACCTAAAAGGCAAGCTAGCCTACAAAAGAAAAGAACCCCGGGCAGACCAGCCTACCGAGGGCGCTCTTCGTGGTGATTACCCGCATACTATCAAACGCGTTGGCGAAGAGTCAACAACATTTGGCGAATAATTTCGCCCGGACGGTAGACGAGCTGGCGACCATATATTATTCTTGTGCTTTTTACACCAGCCGCGCGTGGGGAAGTGCGCTAGAATGGGCATACGAACAACCTAAACAAATTGTGGGGGAGCCGGGTGCGTTGCCCGTGTCCTGGCGCCGCCGCTGGTATTTTTGGAGACAAACATGGATAACCCCAACACTGCAGCCGATGAGCCAAACCTAGCCCCGCCCCAGCCCAGCATGGGCGTGGACATGCCCCGTACCATTGTGGAACAAGCCCAAGGACAGGCCGCGCCCCAAGCCGACAAGCCGTACGAGCGCAGCGATGTTTTCGCCTGGGCAAACAACCTGTACCAGTATAAGGACCAGCTGGAGCTGGAACTGTTCCTGATCAACAAAAACAATGTGGTGTACCGCACCAAGCTGGAAGACGAACTGCAAAAGCAGCTGCAGCCGCTGTTTTTGGACGGCCTGCTGGAGTTTGTGCTGACTGGGGCGGGCGAGGGGCTGATGGTGCGAAGCTTTGAAGAAGCCGAGGCCGAAAGCAACGTGCTGCAGTACACCCCCTGGGAAAATGTGGAGCAGCTGGCCGAAGTAATGCATTGGCTGCGTACGCAGGAAGAAGAAATAGAGCTGTTTGTAGAACACGAGCACGACATTAAGCGCATCAAAGCCGTGTTGGCTCGCTGCATGCACCCCGGTTTGCCGGCGCCGTTTTACGTAATAAAGCAGCTGCCGCGCGCCCAAATGCTGAAGGGCGAGGGCGCCTGGATGATTGCGGACAAAGTCTTCGAGCCTTTCGACGCCGGCGCGGCCTTGCGCGTGCCTGCCGACAACCAGCTGCTGGTGCTGGACCAAGACCTGTACGTCTTCAACCAGTCCAAGCTGGACCGGCTGTTTGGCTACAACGCCAAGAAAGCCAGCATTGCCGCCAAGAAGGTGGCCGAGATTCAGGCCAAGTTCAAGCTGAGCTTTGCCGAAGGCGATGACATCCAAACCCTGGTGAAGGGCGACAAGCCGCTAATCAACAAGCTGCAAAAGGTAGAAGTGGGCGACATCAAACAGGATGCGCTTTTGGACCACGCCGAAGAGCTGGGCCTGGACCTGATGCAGGACGAGGGCGGGGCAATTATCATCGAGAACGGCAAAGACTTGCGCGTGTTCGTCAACCTGCTGAACGACGACTATGTGGAGTCCAACCTAACTGGCATCCGCTACGAAATTCGCAGCAAGCGCGCGCTAAAGATTGCCGAAGACGACGAAGCCATAGCATAACCGCCGGCGCGCGTGCCATAATGGAGGCATGAACAACTTTGCTCAGCTGGACGAGCGCGTACTGCGGATTATGCAGTGGGCTACGCTGGCGTTTTCGTTTCTGACAACAGTGGCGCTGTGGCTGGTGCGGGGCAAATATTTGCCGGTTTGGGTGTACCACGAGTGGGCGTTTTATGTGACGGCCATAGGGCTGCCGGCGCTGGGTCTGCTGCAGCTGTTTTGGCGGCCAATAACCGAGAAGAAGGCGCGCGGGTACATCATTGGCTACCACATTTTGGCCACCATTGGGTTTATGTTTGTGACGGGCTACGACACCATATTTATTTTTATGTGGTTGCTGTTGATTATGGTCAGCGATGCCTACCTGGGGCGCAAGGCATCCTACGCCAGCATGGCAACATTCCTGGGCGGCATGACGGTGTGGTGGCGCATGAATGCTTGGCGGGTAAATGCCGGGCTGGTTTTCTTCTTTTTGGTGGTGCTGGCGCTGTTCATTTGTATTGTGGCGGTGGTTGTTTCCCGCATTCGGGTTATTTCCGAAGAGCGCGGGCTGGCGCTGGAGCAATCGCGCGAGAAAGAACGCCTGGAGCGCGAGCGCCTGGTGGCGCTGATTAACAGCATGGGTGATGCCGTGGTGGCTATTAACGAAACAGGGCAGGTGGGTCTGTACAATGCCGCGGCCGCCAGCCTGCTGGACACGAATGTTAGCCTGACAGGCAAGCAGCTGAGTGATGCGCTGCACTTGGTGGATGCCAAGGGCCGGCCCGCAGATTTGCTGCAGCTGCTGGCAGCCATGCGCGGCAAGGGCAACATGGTGCGCTCAGACTTGTGCCACCAGTTTTCCAATGGCGAAAAAATCAACCTGTACCTAAACGTGTCGCCCATACACCTGGGGTTTCAGAAGCCGGGCGAGCGCGGGTATATTTTGCTGCTGCGCGACATCACCAAAGAAAAAAGCCTGGAGCAAGAGCGCGACGAGTTTATTTCCGTGGCCAGCCACGAGCTGCGCACGCCCATTGCCATTGCCGAGGGCAGCTTGTCTAACGTCATTGCGCTGAAGGCCCGCGGCGCCAACCCGCACCTTATTGACGAGTCTATAAAAGCCGCCCACGACCAAGTGGTGTTGCTGGCGCGCATGGCCAACGACCTGGCGACGTTGTCGCGGGCAGAGCGTGGGTCGGGCAACATTGACGTGGAAAAAGTGGACGTGGTGACCCTGCTAAACAAGCTGCAGGCGTCGTTTATGCCGCAGGCCCAGGCCAAGGGTTTGACGCTGAGCGTGCGTACCCAAGATGGCCTGCCAGCGCTGCTATCCAACCAAGTGTACCTGCAGGAAATTTTGCAAAACCTGCTGAATAATGCCGTGAAGTACACCAAGCGTGGCTCGGTGATAGTGACGGCGGACAGGGACGACATGCGGCAGCAGCTGGTGGTGTCGGTGGAGGATACGGGCATTGGCATGAGCAAGTCGGACCAGCGGCATGTGTTTGAAAAGTTTTGGCGGTCGGAAGATTATCGCACGCGCGAGACATCGGGCACCGGCCTGGGGCTGTACCTGGTGCACCGGTTGGTGCAGCAGTTGGGCGGCACGGTTGAAGTGGAGAGCCAGCTGGACCAAGGGTCGACATTTACCATCCGCATTCCGTTTGCGCCACCGGCTTCGCGGACATCTACCGAGCGGCGAATTTTGGAAGGCCAGGTGGCGGTAGACGCAACCGTGGCCGGTCACGAAGCAGGGCAGGCATGACCGCGCGCGATGTCCAACAAGCGCTGCGCAAACTGGCCAGCGCAGCGGACGCCCAAAACCTGCAACGGTTTTTCAAAACCGCGCCCGGCCAGTACGGCGCCGGCGATGTGTTTATTGGCGTGCGTATGCCGCAAATCCGGCAGGTGTGTCGGCAGTATCGCGCTTTGCCCCTGCCGCAGGTGCAGCATTTGCTGGACAGCCAGGTGCACGAGGACCGCATGGCTGCTTTGATCATCCTAACGCTACAATACCCCGGCGCCCAAGCTGCCGCGCAGCAAGCCATCTTCGATATGTACATGCACAACGTGTACGCCGGGCGGGTAAACAACTGGGACCTGGTGGATGTGACGGCGCACATGGTGGTGGGGGCGCACCTGGTTGATCGCCCGCGTGATGTGCTTTTTGCCTTGGCTCGCAGCAACAACGTGTGGCAAAAGCGCGTGGCGCTGCTGTCCAGCTTTCGGTTTATGCAGCGGGGTGACGCCAGCACCACGCTGGCGCTTGTAGATATATTGCTGCACGATCCGCACGACCTTATCCAAAAAGCTGTGGGCTGGATGCTACGCGAAATAGGCAAGCGCGTAGACCGCCAGCTGCTGCTGAACTACCTGGACCAGCACGCGCACGACATGCCGCGCACCGCGCTTCGCTACGCCATCGAACATTTGCCGCCCAGCCAGCGCGCCCATTACCTGGGCATGAAGGCGGCGGGTAAGTAGTTTTGAGTGCGTCCCATCCCGGCCAGGCTTCTTTTTGAAACGTGTGAAATCGGTTTAAAAGACCGATTTCAGCCCAACGCTTTCGAAAATATTCAGTGAATGTTTTCGAAAAAAGAGTGGTCCAGAAAAAACCCACCCGCCAGGTGCGGGCTGCGCAAAAGTTCTGTTACATGGCAGAAACTGCTACAATGCCGCTATGAAGGAGGGTGCATGACACAGGCGGAGGCGCTGGCATTGCTAGAGTCGGGACACAGCGTGCTGCTGACCGGCGCTGCCGGCACGGGCAAAACGTATGTGCTGAACCAGTTTATCCGGCGCGCTAAACGCTCTGGCAAATACGTGGCAGTCACCGCCACCACCGGCCTGGCCGCCACGCACCTGAACGGCACGACCATCCATGCATGGTCTGGCATTGGCGTGCACGACCACATGGACCGGCACGGAATCCGCTCGCTTGGAAAAACCCGGCAAGAACTGCTGAAAAAGGCAGACATTTTGATCATTGACGAAATTAGCATGCTACACGATTTTCGCCTGGACATGGTGGACGAAATTCTGCGCGTGGTACGTGACAACCCCGAGCCATTTGGCGGCGTGCAAGTGGTGCTAAGCGGTGATTTCTTCCAGCTGCCGCCAGTGAACCGCAACGACAGCCGGCAGGGTAGCTTTGTGATATCTTCGCAGGTTTGGCTACAAAATGTGTTCACTGTGTGCTACCTGGAAAAACAATATCGACAGAGTGAAGACCAGTACTACACCGATATTTTGAACGGCATCCGCGCCGGCACACTTATGCGCAGCCAGTTGCAGGCATTGCAGGCCAGGGCGCAGGCGGTGGGCGATCCATTTACCCCGCGCACCCGGCTGCTAACCGTGAACGTAGACGTGGACGACGTGAACGACCGCGAGCTAGACAAGCTGGATGGAGACGTGCACGAGTACGAAATGGAAACCAGTGGTGGCAAGCAATACATCGAACAGCTGCAGCGCTCGTGCCTGGCGCCCCAGCTACTGCGCCTGAAGCTGGGCGCCCAAGTGATGTGCATCAAAAATGCCCAGGACCGGAAGTATGTTAACGGCAGTTTGGGCGAGGTGATTGGCTTTGAGGACGGCACAGACTACCCAGTTGTGCGGTTGGTGAGCGGCCGCGAGATTGTTGTGCGCCCCGACACGTGGGAACTTATGGACGGCGAAAAGCGCCGGGCCCGGCTGGTGCAGCTGCCGTTGCGGTTGGCCTGGGCCATTACTGTGCACAAAAGCCAGGGTATGACGCTGGACGCAGCGCAGATTGATCTGCGGCGTGCGTTTGTGGAGGGTATGGGCTATGTGGCGCTATCGCGCGTAAAGGGTTTGCAGCATTTGATTTTGGATGGGCTGAATGGCATGGCCTTGCGGGTCAGCCCGCTGGCGCGGCAGATTGACGCCGACTTGCGCACCCGCAGCCAGCAAGCGCTGCACGATCACGCCACTGCAATTGCAGCGTGGCAAACCGCCGAGGACAGCGGCGCTCACGAGCAACAAGCCGCCGCCCGCGACCAAGCCATATCTGCTGACACTCCAGCGGATCCGGCCTTGTTTGAAAAACTTCGCGCGCTGCGCCGCCAGCTGGCCACTGCCCAGTCCGTTCCGCCGTACATCATTGCTCACGACAAAACTCTCAGTGCACTGGCCGGCCTGCAGCCGCAAAGCGAGGCCGAACTGCTAGACGTGCCCGGCTTTGGCCCAAAAAAGGTGGAGACGTATGGCGCGGATATTTTGCGCGTCGTGCAGGAACATGTGGCAGCTGGGCTCGCCGCCAATGCGCAGGCGGCTGAACCGTCCGCCGCTATGCGTCCCGACGCTATGACCCCCGCCGCCGATACTCCTGCCGCCGCCAGCGAAGACACGGAAGCCCCGTTGGCAGGCGCCTGAAAACCCCGGCGCCAGCCCAAAGCGGTTCCCCCGGCAAGCATTACCGGCGCTGGCTGGCAGCCAGCATGTAGTACTGTTGCAAGGCCTGCGCCAATGTGTGCCGGTTGGCTTGCTCGTGCCGGTTTATGATGGCCTGGATGGTGGGAACGGCCAGCGCCTGAATGTGGTCGTACAGGAAAAACGTGTCGTCTTCGTTGTACGTTTCCAGGAATTGTTGCGTAAAGGCATTGGATGTTAGTGCTTGCACCCGGTGCGCCAGTAGCGACAGTGTGTCGTATTGCTGGCGTGCAGCCTTGGTGGTGCGAAGCGGCCGGGCCAGTTCCAGCGCGCGTTGAAACTCTGTGGCGTGTTGCAGGAACTGGTGGCTGGTATTCAGCAGCGTGTCCAGCGCATCGTCCATGGCTTCTACATTGTGGATGTTGCTGTCCATCAGCTGCTGCACGTCAATGTTGCAGCTGGCCAGGAATTGCTTCATGTGCTGCCACTGCGCGGTAACGTGCTCTTCCAACGTTCGCTTGGGCAAGAGGCCAAGCGTTTCCCAGGGCGTGGCTTGCTCGTAGTCCACCAGCAAGGCCTCGGCCGGCAAGTGCGCCACCAGGTACGCCACCTGCGCCGGCTGCAGCTGCACGGTCAGGTAAATGCTGAAGCAGTGCAGGGGGACAGCCTGGAGATTTGCCAGGGTGGTGAAGTACACGTCGGCCTCGGGATCTTCCAGCGGGCTTTTGGCGGTGAAGTGCAGATGCTGCATGTGAGTGATGGTGTGGGTGTATTTCAGAATTTTGTCCGCGTTTAGTGTGCTGGCGCGTTGTTTTTGCAAGCTGCGGGCTATCTTCAGCCATTGTTTGCGTGCGGCACTAAGGACGACCACCGGATGCTCGCAGATTACCAGTGCCTTGCCCAAATGCTGGCGGGTATGCAAATGGCGCATCATGTCGGCCGCGATACTGTCGCTGCCCCGCGCTGATTGTTTTCGTAGCTCAAAGTAACACATATATACAGGATGCCCTCCTCTCTCTTCGCAGCGCATCATATCATAGGTTCCCTCGTTGTAAAATTTCGCCGTTTTTTGGGATATGCCGGCATAAAAGGTCAAAGCCAGTGGTGCTCGCGAAAGCTGTAGTAGTCTACCTTTGTCACAATGAGGTGGTCGTGCAGCGGAATGCCCAGCAGTTGGCCGGCGGCGCGCAGCTGTTGGGTAAGCGTGATGTCTTTTTGGGTGGGCGAAGCAATGCCGGACGGATGGTTGTGGGCAATGATGACCGTGGCGGCGCGATCGGCAATGGCGTCGGCGAAAATTTCGCGCGGGTGGACAAGCACGGCATCCAAAATGCCCACCGTAACGGTGCGCTTGGTAATAAGCCGGTGACCGCCGTCCAGACTGAGGCACAGGCAGTATTCCTGCCGACGCGTCCGAATGTCGCTGATGTGTGCCAACACTTCCGGCGTGGCCCGCAAGGGCGCAACGCTGCGTACCAGGTGGCGGCGAGCCAACTCCAGTGATGCCAGCAACTTGCTGGCTGTAGCTGTGCTGACGCCTTTGATTGCGGTCAGGCCTTCCAGGGTGAAGGCGCCGCTGACGTCATTTTGTAATAGTTTTTGTACCTTGCGGGCAATCTGGCCTACGTCCGCGCCCGGCACGCCGGTGCCAATGAGCGCTTCCAGCAATTCAAAGTCGGACAGCGCATTTGCACCATTGCGCTGCATTTTCTCCCGTGGGCGTTCTGCTGCCGGTAGGTCGGACATTCGCCGTCGTTTTGACATCGCCTAGATTGTAGCAGATGTTCCCTCCGTTTTAGGGTTTTTGCGTTTGGACAGGGACCACCAGTGTGCCAATGCCGTGAGCCAGCTCGGTGGAGAGCACGTCGCTGCAGCTTTCAGCGGCTTTTTGGAACTGGGGGTCGCCGGCGTCGCGCGCGTCTTGGCTTTTGTCTTGTTGGTTGCGGCGGGCCACGTTCCAGGCCAGCTGGGCGCTGGTGGGCAGCTGCACTTTGCTGGCTATGACAATGCTGCAGGCAATGGCGGCACGCGTGCGGGGCGGGGCGTCGGCCGGGTGTTGCCGCCCGGCACTGCTAAACGCCCAGTCTTCCAATATCCCCAGCACGGCATTGTCGGGCTGGCGAGCGGTTTCGGTGCGCAGGCCGTTGAGCTGCGTGGGCGTACCGGCCATGGCGTCGTCAACGTAGGTAGTTAGACGTTTCTCAAACGGTACTTCGCTTGCTGTCTGGCTCGAGAACCACATAGCCAGCAATATGCCGGCCACAACTCCGCCGCTGGCAATCTTGGCTTCCCGAGACCCCGCCATGTACTCCTCCTAATTTTCGCCGGTACTGTATCACGAATATGCTTGAGAGACAACCAATGGCGGCCGATTCGTACCAGTGTATAAAGACATAAAATTGACTAACTCAAACTAAAATGCTATTGTTTACTTACAAATATGAAAACAAAAACGTCTTCCATTGTCACCATCCACCAGCGGGTTGAGCGTTTGGGCCGACACCCAGTTTGCCTGTGCGCCATTTTGGCCTGCCTGCTGCTGGCAATCTTGAAAGCCGACAGCCATCTGGTGGGCATGATGCGCCAAATGTATGCGCAAGGTTTTGGCCTTATTGGTGCCTACATGCGCGAAGAACCCACGCGGACGCCGCTGGATTTCGGCAACCAAATCCGCATCACCAGCACATCCGGCCGCTAGGCGGGCGGGCAGGGCACGGCTGCCTAGCGTTTTGTTTCAGGCGCTAGCCGCTACATATGTGGAAAACTGTGGATAAGTGGAAATTCTGTGGATAAGTGGTGTAGGAAACACCACCTTTTCCATGTAAAACTACTTGTGCGTGGGTAGTTGTGGGTAGTATAGTCATGGCAGTGGGTAATCGTGGGTAGCCTCCCAGCACCACACGAAACAAAAACAATAAAAAACCACTGCAAATTAATATCAACCATGGCCACGGTAGACTATTTCCAACGTAAGCTTGATGACAAGCGGCGGTTAACCATACCGACCGAGCTTCGAAGCGAGTTTGCAACCGGGGTAGTTGTCACCCGCGGGTTCCAAAAGTATCTTCACCTATACCCAAAGTCGGTATGGGACGAGCATGTTGAGCCGCTCTTGCAGGGCAATATCCTGGACGAGAAAACGGCCGACCTCAACGTCCAATTCCGCATGGGTAAAGCAGAAGGCGGCATGGACCAAAAGCAAGGACGCGTTGCACTAGAGCAACACTTGCTGGACTACGCGGGCATCAACAAAGATGTCGTGGCAGTGCGCGTTGGAAAGTATTGGCGGCTGATGGCCGGCACTACCTAAGGGCAACACGCGCGGCACGCAGCATGGCGGCACATTAACAATCAAACCGAAGACAACCTCAACGACTCGAGGTCAGCTATTCGGCAGTCAACACGTGGATTGATGGCACCACGTTTAAAAACCATTGCACCTTTCTTGGAAACACCTCCCAAAACTCCACCTCACACATAAGTCTCTCAACTTGATGTGCCCGGCAGTAAGAAGTTATCGCAGGATTTTTTAAATCCGCTAACTGAGCTTTAAAACTCACCAACCTTCTTTACATACATGCCAGGCGCATCACCACAAAAACAAAAACTACAAAAAAACAAACAGTTGGCTGCTGATTAGGTGACCTTGCAAAAACAAACACAATAAAACAAAATTGCAAGATGCACCAAGACGAACAATTACACATCCCAGTACTACTAAAGCAAACGCTGCACATGCTGAGCCCAAGGGCAGGGGACACATACCTGGACCTGACGGCTGGCTATGGCGGCCACGCAGCAGCAGTGCTGGAGCAAACCACCAACCCCAGCGGGACTGTCCTGGTGGATCGTGACGAAGCGGCAATTACGCAGCTGCAGGCACGGTTCCACGGGCAGGGCATAGCCATCAGGCGGGCCGATTTTTTAACGGCCGCGCAAGATTTGGCAAGCGAAGGGCGGCAGTTTGACTGTATACTGGCCGACTTGGGCGTGTCATCACCGCACCTTAACGAAGCGAGTCGAGGGTTTTCCATCCAGCAGGATGGGCCACTGGATATGCGCATGGATCAATCCCAGTTGTTAACAGCAGAAGAGATCGTGAACACGTACTCGGAAGCGCAGCTGCAGGAAATATTGCGCCGTGACGGCGAAGAGCCAAAAGCAGGGCAGGTTGCCCGGCTGATTGTGGCCAACCGACCCATCCATACCACCCAAGAACTCGCGCGAGTCGTTGCCAAAGCGTGGCCAGGCCACAGCAAAGTTCATCCCGCAACGCGAACGTTTCAGGCGCTTCGCATTGCCGTAAATGACGAGCTGGGCTTACTGCAGCGCAGCCTGCCTATATGGCTGGACCAGCTGCTGGCGCCAGGCGGACGTATCGCCATCATCAGCTTTCATAGTCTGGAGGACCGGTTGGTCAAACGGGCATTGCAAGAGCGCGGTGGTGACCGGTATGATGCCACCTTGCGTCTGCTGTCCAAACGCCCGCTGATGGCTGACGAAACCGAACTTGTTTCCAATCCGCGAGCCCGAAGTGCAAAGCTTCGTGCCGCAGCCAAACAAAAATAACAAAAAAGAAAGGGGACCTTGCTTTGAAAATCGAAGTAACCAACAAGTCCCGCGCCTACAAAGTTCACGTTACCGTTGCCCAACAGTAACAAGAACAAACAGGTAGCCGGCCGACCAAAAATGGCCAGCGCAGCAAAATTCTGCGCTGGCCATAAGACCGGCTTGCCGGCCGAAAAACAACAAACCTAAAAGCAAAAATAAAATTATGACATACTCAAGCTCTCTAGCCGCCGGCCGCAAGACCGCCTTCGCCGGCCGAAACCAAAACGCCGTGGCGTTCCGCGCCCGCGGACGTGCACTTGGCCCGGTTAGCAATACCGTTATCCTAATTGTGCTGGCGTGCTTGCTTGGCCTGCTGTACCTGGCGCAGGTAACAAAGACAAATGCCTACGGCTACAAAATTAATGACCTCCAGCAGCAACAAACGCAGCTGAAGGAGCAGCATGACGACCTGGAAGTTGCTTCCGCCCGCTTGCAATCCGTTGACCGCATCCAAAGCAGCGACGCCGCCAAAGGCCTGACACCAACTTCGCCCAGCGGCACGGTCCAAGACTAGGCTATACTAAAACATATGGGTCCCACATTCGGCCAATCGCCAATCAGGGCTATCGTGCGGATGCGCATTTGGTATGCGCTGCTGCTGGTAGTGATTGGCGTTTTTTTGGTTCGGTTGTTTTATTTGCAGGTGATCCGGTACGATTACTATCATCGGGTGGCCCTGAGCGACCAGCTAAAGCAGTACGAAATTCCAGCCCAGCGCGGCATCATAGAAGCTCACCAAGGCGACAGTGTGGTGCCCATTGTCCTGAACCAAAAACTGTACACGCTGTATGTTGACCCGACCATTGTGAAGCACGCCGACCAAGCCAGCGAGACGTTGGCCGCCACACTGCACGGCGACGCCGGCAACTTTCACAAACTGCTGACTACGCCGCACACCCGCTACGTGGTGCTGGCGCACAAGGTAACAGACGCGCAGCGCAAAGCCATCCTGGAGCACAAGTATCCGGGCATTGGCGCGCAAGAGCAAGACTATCGGACGTACCCGGACGGCGACCTGGCGGCGCAGGTGCTGGGGTTTGTGAACAATGACGGCAAGGGCGTGTACGGCATTGAGCAAGCGCTGAACAAACAGCTAAGCGGCAAGGCCGGGCAGCTAAAGGCGGTAACCGACATCAATGGCGTACCGCTGGCGGCCAACACGGGCAACACGTTGCAGCAGCCCACGCCGGGCAACAACCTGGTGCTAACGCTGGATACTGGCATGCAAAAGCAGCTGCAGGATATTTTGAAGCAGGGGCTGAAGGACGCGAAGTCGGACTCGGGCAGCGCCCTCATCATGGACCCCAACACCGGCGCCATAAAGGCGATGGCCAACTGGCCGTCGTATGACCCGGGGCGTTACTCGGACGTGTCGGACGGGTCGGTCTTTAACAATGCGGCGGTGAGCGCGCCGCTGGAGGTCGGCTCGGTTATGAAGCCGCTGACCATGGCCGCGGCACTGGACCAAGGCGTGGTGCGGGAGAATACTACGTACTACGACCCAGCGCATTGGGTGGTGGACGACTTTACCATCACCAACATTGAAGAAGACGGCGGGGGCGGCACGAAAAGCATGGCCGACCTGCTGAACTTGTCGCTGAACACGGGCGCCACCTGGCTGCTGATGCAAATGGGCGGCCAGGGCCAGCAAATAAACGCCAAGGGCCGCGCCGCCTGGCACGACTACATGGTGAACCACTACATGTTTGGCCGCGCTACCGGCATAGAGCAAGGTTACGAAGACCCGGGCTACATTCCGGACCCGGAAAACGGCTACGGCCTCAGCCTGACGTACGCCAACACCACATTCGGCCAAGGTATGACGGCAACGCCGCTGCAAATGGCGGCCGCGCTGTCGGCCATCGTCAATGGCGGCACGTACTACCAGCCGCATCTGGTCGATCAAACCGTGGACGGCAGCGGCCACGCCACCGTCAAGCCACCGGTGGCAGTGAAGGGCAATGTTGTGTCGCCCGCCGTCAGCGCGTCCATCCAGCGGCTGATGGAGTACACGGTGTCCAAGCACTACTTCAAGCCCGGCTTTGATCAATCCAAATACGGCGTGGGCGGCAAAACCGGCACGGCGCAGATTGCCAAGAAAGGTGGCGGCTACCTGGATAACGAGTTCAACGGAACGTACATTGGTTTTGTCGGCGGCGATACGCCGCAGTACGTCATAGTGGTGCGCGTGAACCAGCCGCATAACGGCGGTTACGCCGGTACTGCCGCAGCCCAGCCCATATTCGGCACCCTGGCGCACATGCTTATAAACAATTTCGGTGTGACACCAAAGAGCCGCTAACGTATAATGAAAGCAAGACTGACATTATGATTACCACGCTGCACATCACTGTCGAAACGGATACGTTGATTCGTGTCCTGCTACTGGGCTTTTTGGGCTTTTTGGTAAGCATGATTATTACGCCGCTTTACACCACGGCCGCTTACCGCTGGGAATGGTGGAAGAAACCGCGTACCGAAACCGTAACCGGCGAAAAAGCCAAAATATTTGCCAAGCTGCACGCCGCCAAACACAAGCGGCTCATCCCAACCATGGCCGGTGCCATTACCGTGACCGCCGTGTGTTTGGTGACCGTGCTGTTCAACCTTAGTAGGGCAGAGACGTGGCTGCCGGTGGCCGCCTTTGCCGGCGCTGCCATGGTCGGCCTGATAGACGATATCATCAACCTGAAAGGTAGCGGGCAGGGCAAGGCTGGTTTGCCGCCGCGCATCAAGCTGCTACTGACGACGCTGGTTGCGCTAGTGGGCGGCTGGTTTTTCTATGACAAGCTGGACGTTAACAGCATCCACGTTCCAGCCATGCATAGCCAGCTGCACGTGGGCTGGCTGATTGTCCCCATCTTTGTGTTTGTGGTGGTTGCCACGGCCAACGCAGTCAACATCAGCGACGGGCTGGACGGACTGGCCGGCGGGCTGACGTCAACCGCATTTGGCGTGTATGCAATTATTGCGGCGCTGGAAGGGCGGTTTGGTGTGGCGGGTTTTTGCATGACCATAGTGGGCGCGCTTTTGAGCTACACCTGGTTCAATATTTTCCCAGCCCGGTTTTTCATGGGTGACGTTGGGTCGTTCGCCCTGGGCACGGCACTGGGCGTGGTGGCCATGCTAACCGACACGGTGCTGGTGCTGCCGCTGATTGGGCTGGTGTTTGTGGCCGAGGCTGGGTCGGTCATCCTGCAAATCACCTCGAAAAAACTGCGGCACGGCAAGAAAATCTTCAAGGTTTCACCCGTCCACCACCACTTCGAGGCCAGTGGCTGGCCCGAGACGAAAGTAACCATGCGCTTCTGGATTATTGGCCAGGTGTGCGCCGTGCTTGGCCTGATTGTCTTCCTGCTGGGGAGATACGTGTAATGCCGCAGGCGGCAGTGGCTCGCCGCGAGGTGGGGGAAGCAAGCAGCCGAGCCGAGCAACAAACGCGCCGCCACCGACCCGACTACCTGCTGGTGGTGCTGACAGCCGTGCTGCTGGCCATTGGCGTCGTGGTGGTGTACGCCATCAGCCCGGCGCTGACGGTAGAGAAGCATGTCAGTGGCAGTTACTTTGTGACGCGGCAGCTGACAGCCGTGCTGCTGGGCATTGTCATTTTTGTTGTTACATCGCGCGTGCCGTACCAGTACTGGAAGCGCGTGTACATTCCGCTGCTTGTCATTGCCGGTGGCGCCACGCTGCTGGCGCTGGTGATGCCGGTGAATGCGCAGTATCCGGCGCACCGATGGATTCGGTTGGGCGGGCTGTCGTTCCAGTCGGTAGAGCTTTTGAAGTTTGCGCTTATTATGTGGCTGGCGGCGTTTTTGTCTAACCGCATTCAGGCCGGGCGCATCAACGACACAGCGTCCACGCTGAAACCGCTGGGCATAGCGTTGGGCGCCGTAGCTGTTGTGGTGGCGTTTATCCAAAGCGACTTGGGTTCCACGGGCGTGATTTTGGTCATGATGACCATGATGGTTTTCCTGGCAGGCATGCCTATGCGGCGGCTGCTGCTGATTGGCGGGGCTATTGTGCTGGTGGGCGCGCTGGCCATTTCTACCACGCCGTATCGGCGCGACCGGCTGCTGACATTTATGCATCCGGAAAGCAACTGTCTAACCACCGGCTACCAGGCCTGCCAGGCGCTCATTGCCGTAGGCTCGGGCGGGATGATTGGCCTGGGGCTGGGGCGAAGCGTGCAGGCGTACGGCTATTTGCCCGAGGCCGAGAACGACTCCATCTTCGCCATTTATGCCGAGAAGTTTGGCTTTGTGGGCGTCAGCGTGCTGCTGGGTGCGTTCGTGGTGTTTTTCTCGCGGCTGAAGCGGATTATCGAGCGGGCGCCCGACGATTTCTCCCGCCTGGTGGTAGCGGCTATCTTTGCCTGGCTAAGTACGCAGGCGCTTATTAACATTGGAGCCATGGTTGGTCTGCTGCCGCTGAAGGGAATTACGCTGCCGCTCATTAGCTACGGCGGAACAAGTGTGTTGTTTGTGATGGCTGCGCTGGGCGTGGTGTTCCAAATTTCGCGCTACACCATGCACCGCGCACCGCAGACCAGCGGAGGAAGTATAACCGGAGACCGGCGTTATGAAGATCGTAATGACCGGCGGCGGGTCAGGGGGACATATAACCCCCCTGCTGGCCGTCGCACATGAATTAAAGAAGCTGCAGCCCAAGGCAGAAATTATAGGCATTGGCCAGCGCGGCGACGCACTGAGCGATGTGCTAGAGCAAGACCCGAACATTTCGCGCCTTTACACGGTACGGGCGGGGAAGCTGCGCCGCTACCACGGCGAGGGCTGGAAACAGCTGCTGGACGTGCCCACCATGCTCAAGAACGCGCGTGACATGGTGTGGGTGGGTGTGGGCTTTTGGCAAAGCCTGCGGCTGCTGCGGCGCTTGCGTCCGGACGTATTGTTTGTGAAGGGCGGGTTTGTGGGTGTGCCTGTCGGGCTGGCTGCTGCGCTGCTGCGCATTCCGTATGTAACGCACGATTCCGATGCGCTGCCCGGGCTGGCAAACCGTCTTGTGGCGCCGTGGGCGCGCTTGCATGCCGTCGGCCTGCCCAAGGAAGTGTATGCCTATCCGCCGCACAAAACCGTGACCGTTGGCGTGCCGCTGGCGCATCATTACCATGCGGTAACCAATGCCGACATGCACCGCCTGCGCCGGCACCTGAACCTGGACCAGTTCACACATCTGCTGCTGGTAACCGGCGGCGGCAATGGCGCCCAGCGGCTGAACGACGCAGTGTTTGACTGCGTGCCAGACTTGCTGCTGCGCTATGCAGGCCTGGGCGTGGTGCATGTGGCCGGCCGCTCGCTGGAGGCCGATCTGCGTCAAGCCTACAACAAGGCCTTGCCGCCCAAGGACCGTGGGCGGGTGATCGTCAAAGGTTTTCTATCCAACCTGCATGAGTACAGCGGTGCGGCCGATGTAATTATTACACGGGCAGGCGCAACCAGCATGGCCGAGTTTGCCGCCCAGGCCAAAGCCTGCATTGTCGTGCCCAATCCCCAGCTTACGGGCGGCCACCAGCTGAAAAACGCCAAAGTGCTGCAAGACCGCAAAGCCATTCGTATGGTCGACGATGCAACGCTCAGCGAGGACCACCTCGCCCTCATGCCACCGCTGGTCCAGTTGTTGGACGATCCTGACCGCGCCCGCGCATTGGGCCAAAAGCTGGCCGGTTTAGCGCAACCGGATGCCGCGCGCCACCTGGCAATGCTATTATTAGAAGTAGCCACCAAACAATCACCACCAGCCAAAACCTGAGAAGATGTAGACGTGTTCAGAAAAAAACAAACCAACGCAAAACAGATAGGCCGAAGCCGGCCAACGCCCGTGTCGCCAGCATCGCGCGGGACTGTTTTTTCATACCACGCACAGCGATCGTCGCGTCTGGGGAACGTGGGGCGCGACGTTGCGGCGGAAGAGCTGCCGGCCAAGCGCCAGCGGCGGCGGCGCTGGTGGCACAAGGTATCCAACCTGGCAATGTTGGCGCTGGGCATTGTGCTGGTGCTGGTCAGTCTAGACCTCAGCGCAACGCCAACCATTACGGTGCTGGGTGATGCGTCTGGTAAAATTTTCCTGCGCAGCACGCCCGTGTACCAGCGCGCGGCCCGGCAGCTGTTTGCCAGCTCGGTGCTCAACAGCAACAAGGTGACGGTAGATGCGGCAAATATTGCGCGCCAGCTGCATGCGCAATTCCCCGAGCTGGAGGCTGTGTCTGTATCGCTGCCCATTGTCGGGCACCACCCCATGGTATACCTGCAGCCGGCCACGCCGCGGCTGGTGCTGACCACGCAGCAGGGCGACGCATTTGTCATTAATCATACCGGCACGGCGCTTATCGACGTCGCGCAGGCCCCCCATTTGGACAAGCTTCATGTGCCCACGGTCCAGGACCAAAGCGGCCTACGCTTGCAGGCTGGCAAGCAAGCGCTGGACAGCAACACGGTGACGTTTATAACCGAGGTTGTTGCCCAGTTGCAAGGCAAAGGTGTTGGCGCAGAGCAGCTTATTTTAACGCCCACCGGCAGCGAGCTGGACGCCAAGGTTAGCGGTGCAGGGTACATGGTAAAGTTCAACCTGCGCGGCAATGCCAGGGAAGAGGCGGGCACGTTCCTGGCCGTGAAACAGCAGCTGGACGCGCAGCACAAACAGCCGGGGCAATACGTTGACGTGCGGGTGAGCGGCCGGGCGTATTACAAATAGTGCCCTGCGCTCCCCTCTGCAGTTCGTTTTTTGTTCAGTAGTTGTTTTCGGGCTGCTTTTTCAGAAACATATAAACATACTGAATTATGCAAAAGTCAAAATATAATCAACAGCAAAGCAGGGAGCAGAGGGAAGTATAAAACATAACCAAAAACATGAAAAAGCAAATAATTTCACGACAGAACTGTGGAAAAGTCAAATAGTATGATCATACAACGTTCGTATTTAGCCAGCGAGTATGGTGTGGTATGTAAAGCAGACGCTAGAGGCTTTTAGGTTGGCCCCCCAAGAAGGCCGGCCTTATAACGCCTTTTTGGTAAGCTGTGCCCAGCCTGTCATATATATGGCGCGCACATGCGTAACGTATGAGCGAATCATGGCCGCGCGCGAATCTTCCCGCATGGCGGCGTAAACTCCCCCGCTGCAGACGTATCCGTTAATCCTCTTTGATTCTTATATTACAGTCGCAAAATATACATTGTGCGACATCTCCAATGCACTGCGTTTTGCATTGTTGCACGCGGCCCGGCCCGCTGGATTTTGCTGTGCCTTAACCCGCTGCTGATTTTTTCGCGGACTGCCCTGCCTTTTGCTGGCGGCGCTTGTTCCCATGGTCTTTGGCCAAGGCTTTGTCCCGCCCAAGCTTCGGCTACTTCACTAGTGTTCGTTTTTTGTTTTGTCAAAACGAACAGCTTTTGGCTGGCATGTTTCAGCCGCACACTTCTTCCAGAGGTCGACCCCTTAAGCCAAATCTGGGTGGCAGTTCTCTAGCTCGGTAATGCGGTCTTTGTGCAGCAGCTCCTCGCCCATCACAAATGATACGGCCAAGGTGAAAGATTCGCTGGGTGTGCCATCGGCGTCACGCGGCTTGGCCAGGCGCGGCTCAATGTCGTGCAGCACAATCTGCTGGTTGTCGTCCGTTAGACTGTACTGGCCTATTTTGTAAATATCGTAGAGGAAGGGCTCGTCGGTGCGCCACGCACGCAGCAAATAATCGCACCAGCTGTTGACTAGCTGGCGGCTTTGGTCGGGAACGTATTGCATGACATTCCGCGTCATGGTTTGCCCGTGGATGCGCTCGACAAGCGAATACAGCACCGACCCCTGGCCTTCCGGGTCTTTGCCAATAAAGTGCCGGTAGTGCGGCACGGCAACGCCCAGCTGGCGCAGTATGTCCAGCTGGCGGTCGCCTGCTTTGGCTATTTGTATGATATGCTCGGCGCTTGGCTGTGCGCCTAGCTGCTGGTAGCGATCAAACCATCGCACCACGGCATCCGGTGTGCTGGGCACGGCGGAAACGTGCGGCCGGGGCGCGTCGTTGTTGAGATACAGCGGGTACCGATATCGGGTTACCTGCAAGTCGAATGACACCGGTATGTGTGGCGTGGTGTTGGGCGCGGGCCGGTCGTATGCGTCGTGTGCTGGAAAGGGAGGCTGTTCGTGCATGCGGACTTCCCTGCCTGGAAGTGGAAGTGCCCCCAGGCGTTGCTACTCGGCTTCGGCCAGTTCGTAGGTTGCTTTGGCGACGCGGCGGAATTGCGTCTTGCCTTGTAGGTTCAACAGAATGGTGGTTTCTTTGACGAAGCGGCTTTTCAGTACGCGCTTGACAATTTCGTCACGGTGCAGCGGCTCCCCTGCTTCGCGTAATACTTCGCTGATAATGTCGGCAACGGTGCCCTTTTTGTAGCCCCATTCTTTCAGCGCGTAAATGCCGCGGCCAATAAGCACAAAGCGTTTGTCTTTGATGAGCTCGTTGTGAATAGCCTGCGTGGTGACATCTTTGCGCTTGAAGTCGGAACCCTTGATGGCTTTGGCAATGTCGTTGAAGTGCATGTGCTTGCCGTTTTCTTTCAGGATGACATAGATTTTGTCGCGAATGTTCTTGGGGTTGACCATGGGCCATTTCACTAGGCCCCAGCGGCCGTTCAGGGTAGCCAGGCCTTTGGAGATGGTAGCCAGGGCTTCTGCCTGCTGGATGGGCGCAATGGAGGTAACCTTGGCAATGTCAGCAATGCCCATGGGTTCGCCGGCTTTTTTGATGGCCTCGACAATGGTGGCAATGCTAGACTTCATGGCCTTTTCATCACGGTTGGCGCGGACGCCAACGGCAAAGTGATAGTGGTCGTTATCATCAATGACGACCAAGCTTGGGCACAACAATGCCAAAAAGGCAATGCGAGATTGGTCGGTGCGGCTGTTTTCAGCAGTGAGCGCTGCGCTCAGCTCGCTGACACGGGCAGCTTCGCCGTGCTGATGCAGGTGCGCCAGCAGGGCTTGTTCAATATTCTGCATGTGCGGCAGCTGGCCTTGCTCGGCCGTTGCCTTTAGGCGCGCCACCACGGATTTCTCCAGCTGACGGACGCGTTCGCGGGTAATACCCAGTAGTTCCCCGATTTGTTCCAGGGTTTCTTTACGGTCGAACAGTCCAAAACGGCGTGCTACAATCTCGCGTTCACGGTCGCGTTCTAGCGTGGCCAAAATGTCCTGGACAAATTGTTCGGTATTCAATTTTTGGGCGCGGGGTTCTGCCATACGTTCTCTTCCCTACTAATTTAGTCTTCAAACTCTACTAATTATAAAACTTATAAACACAAAAGTCAAACCCTATATCTACAAAGTTATTGTAGCATGAAATATGGCCTTTCTGCGAAACCTATGTTGTAGAAATATCTTTATAAAATATCTTGACTAGAGGGCAAATGGTGGAAAAGTTTAATATTTTTCCCCGGGTACAAGGTGCGGAATGAGCGCCATAAGGCGCATTACGTCCTCGGCCGGGATTCTTTCCGCGCCAACCACTGCCCCGCTGTACGATGCGTATGGATAGTCGCCGTGGGTGCGAATGAAGGCTTGGGCTCCGGCCTTGAACGTGAAGCTTTCTTTGCTAAGAAGGTGGAACGGGTCGCCCCTGTATGAGTCGAAAAAATTGCGCTGCATGGTCAGGGTATCTCCATGTTTTGTGAGTGTGATGGAGCCCTTTCGCGCTGTAGATGTGTGCTTGTATGATGACATTCGATACTCCAGAAACGCCCACAGCGGCGCGGCGCCTTCCTCGGAAAGTCCGGGCGGAAGAAGCTGCTGCAGAACGCGGGAAACTTTGTGGTCATCGTTTTCCAGGCTCCAGCGCAGGCCGAGCGTTTCGGCGCCGTCATCTTTTGTTTGCGTGCCAACTTCTAAAAAGCCTTCGGGGTAGGCGTAGGCCTTGGTGGTGGCGCTGCACTGCGTCAGGGAGTTGTGGGGGCTGCCCGGTAAATACCCCAGGCTGTAGGCGTAGTGTTGCGTGTCCGTTCCGTCCACTTCCCAGGTCAGTTTGGCGGGGCGGTCTGCCTTGCGCCGGTACCACGTCCGTAACGAGCCGGTGGCCGGCGCTGCGCGCTGCCGAAGCTCGTAGCGGCCAAACGCGGCGATGGGGTCGGTGGCGGCAGCGAATGTGTCGTGCAGCCGCGCGGTGATTTCTTGGTCGGTTTCGGTCAGCTCGGCCCGAAGGCTGTCGGCGCCGTGCGGCAGGATGGCGGTCGGCGGTGTCTGGGTGGATGCCGTTGTTTGTTCCGGCTGCTGGGGCTTGTCTGGGGCTTCCGCAGGCGTTTCTGTGGCTGGGTTGACGGTCTCGCCAAGCAGTAACTGGCCTATGGTTTTCTCTAGGCTCAGGGCGCGTTCGTTTAGCGCCTGCACTTCTGCCTGAAGTGCGACCAGCGCGTCCCTGGGGACGAGAACAAAATCATCCGACTGTTCGGTAGTGTGTTCCGACATGATCGGCAAATTTTACAATATTAATAAGTATAGTGCAATAGGCTGCGGCTGGCGCTGGCGTTGGCGCGTTCCTGGGCTACTTGCTGGTTTTGCGGCGGGCGAACCGGCGTTTGCGCGCGGGCGCTTCGTCCAGCAGTTTTTTGGCCTCGACTTCGGTAAGCTTGGCCGGATCGGTGTCCTTGGGGATTTTGGCGTTCTTTTTACCGTCGGTGATGTATGGGCCGTATGGGCCGTTGACTACTTTGACGCCGCTGGCAAATTCGTGAATGTATTTGTTGGCGTCCTTTTCCAGCTTGGCGGCGTAGAGGGTGCGGGCCTCGGCCTGGGTGATGGTGAATGGGTCGTGCGGCTTGATGCTGACGTACGTCTTCCCCACCTGGATGTATGGGCCGAAGCGACCGACGTTAGCCTTTATTTCTTCGCCTTCTGGCGTGGTGCCAACAACGCGCGGCAGCTGGAACATGGCCAGCGCTTGCTCGAGCGTGACGTCTTCCAGGCGGACGCCGGCAGGCAGCGGCGCAAATGTGGGTTTCTCTTCGTCCTCGGCTTCCCCGCGCTGCAGCATGGGGCCGTAGCGGCCAAAGCGGGCCAGCACCGGCTTTTTGGTTTTGGGGTCGGTGCCCAGCAGACGGGCTTGGCTAACTTCTTCCCGGCTGGCCTCGGCGGATTTTTCTACCAGCGGGTGGAAGCCCTGGTAGAATTGGTTGATCATTTTTTCCCACGTTTCTTTGCCTTCGGCGACGCGGTCGAAATCGTTCTCTACGGTGGCGGTAAAATCGTAGTCGACAACGCTTGGGAAGTATTTGACCAGAAAGTCGGTGGTAACTTCGGCAACAGAAGTGGGCACCAGTTTGCCGCGGTCCGCGCCGGTAATTTCCGTGGTCTGCTCTTCGGTGATGGCGCCGGAAATGAGCGACAAGGTTTGGACGGTACGCTCGGTGCCTTCTAGGTCGGCCTTTTCAATGTAATCGCGGGCCTGAATGGTGGAGATGGTTGGCGCGTACGTGCTGGGGCGGCCAATGCCCAGCTCTTCCATTTTTTTCACCAGTGCGGCCTCCGAGTAGCGCGCCGGCGGCCGGCTGAAAGTTTCGGTAGCCTGCATGGTCTCCAGCTTGAGCTGCTGGCCTTTTTCGATTGGCGGCAGCAGTGTGTCGTCCTTTATGCCGCCGTACACCTTCATAAAGCCGTCAAACTGTAGGATTTCGCCCTTGGCGACAAGCAGCTCGGGGCGCGTGGACAGGCTGATGGTAACCTCGGTTTTTTCGGTTTTGGCTGGGGCCATTTGGCTGGCCAGGGCGCGCTGCCAAATCAGCTGGTACAGTTTCTTTTGCTGTGCGTCGGCGCCAGCTGACAGGCGGGCAAAGTCGGTGGGGCGAATGGCCTCGTGCGCTTCCTGGGCGCTTTCGTTCTTGGTTTTGTACTGGCGTACTTGGTGGTAGGTGGCACCGTATTCTTTTTTGATAAACTCTTCGGCCGCCTTGATGGCAAAGCCGGACAATGTGGTGCTGTCGGTACGCATGTAGGTTATTTGACCGCTCTCGTACAGACGCTGGGCAATGGTCATGGTCTGCTTGACGCTGTAGCCTAGGCGGCGAGCGGCTTCCTGCTGCAGGGTGCTGGTGGTGAACGGCGCGCCGGGGCTGCGCGTGCCGGGCTTTTGGGCAATGTCAGTGACGGTGAAGATGGCGTCGGCCGCGGCCTCCAGGAAGGTGCGGGCGGTGTCTTTGTCTGGTAGCTTGGCGGCCAGCTCGGCTTTAAGCTCTTGGCCGTCAATGTTGAAAATGGCAATGACGCGGAAGCTGCTTTCCGGTTTGAACGCGCGGATCTCCCGCTCGCGCTCCACAATCAGCCGCACGGCTACAGACTGGACGCGTCCAGCGCTCAGGCCGGTACGAACCTTCTTCCAAAGCACCGGGCTCAGCTCGTACCCCACCAACCGGTCCAGGACGCGCCGAGCTTGCTGGGCGTCAACTAAGTGGAGGTCGACGGTGCGCGGGTTTTGGATGGCCTGCTGGATGGCGGTTTTGGTAATTTCGTGAAAAACAATGCGCTTGGTTTTTTTCGGGTCCAGTTTTAGTGCCTGCGTGAGGTGCCAGGCAATGGCCTCCCCTTCGCGGTCTTCATCGCTTGCCAACCAGACGTCGGCAGCTTCTTTGGCGGCTTTGCGCAGCTCGCTTACTACTTTCTTTTTGTCTGGGTTGACTTCGTACGTGGGCGCAAAGTTGTGGGCAATGTCGATATTCAGCCCCTTCTTTGGCAAATCACGAATATGTCCCATACTGCTTTTAACGGTATAGTCTTTGCCTAAATATTTTTCGATTGTTTTAGCCTTGGCCGGGCTCTCGACGATTACTAAGTTTTTGCTCATGCTTATTGATCTAGCTTATATGCAGAGGCATATAATACGCAACTTTTCTTGGAAAGCAAAATGTTTTTACACTGTGCGCCGCACGCGAAGGCCTACAGATACCTGCTGAGCCAGTAGCCTATGAGCATGCCGGCGAACGCTCCAAATGCGCCCAGCATACCACCCCATAGTCCCGTAAAAATGGGCGCGTGGTCTATGCGGCTGCCCAGGAAGCCGCCGGCCAGTGCCCCTAAAGACAAAAAGGTGATGATGAGTGCGCGCGGGCTGAACCCTTTTTGGTTGTTGTCCATGATTCTAGTATACCGCCCAATGGTTATTTCCCAAGGGCCGGATTTTCCCGGCAATCTCCAGCATGATGAGAGATTGGTTGAAGACGGATGTGTCCAGCTTGGTGATGGCCTGCAGCTGGTGGGCGTCGCTGGCGCCGGTTTGGAGCGCGTCGATGATGCTTTGCTCGGCAGCCGTGTCGCCTAATACGGCACGTGGCGTCGATCGTGGTGCACTCCAGCCAAATACGTGCAGGATGTCCTCGCTGCGAGTAACGGGCACAGCGCCGCTGCGAATGAGGTTGTTGGTGCCGGCCGACGACGGGCTGGTGATGTTTCCGGGCACGGCAAATACTTCTTTGCCCTGCTCAAGCGCAAAGCGGGCGGTGTGCAGTGTGCCGCTTTTGACGGCAGCCTCGGTAACTAGCACGCCGTCGGCCAGCGCCGCGACAATGCGGTTGCGTGCAATGAACATGCCTGGCTGCACTGAAGCGCCCGGCTCGTATTCGGTTATAAGTGCCCCGCCCTGCGCAACAATCCGCTCGGCCAGCTGCCGGTGCCTGGATGGGTACAGCCGGTCTAGCCCGGTGGCCACAATGGCTACGGTCCGGCCGCCGGCATCCAGCGCTGCCTGGTGCGCCCAGCCGTCCACGCCCAGCGCCAGGCCGCTTATGATGAGTATGCCTGCTTTGGCCAGTTCTCCAGCCAACGTGGCGGTTACGGCCTTACCATAAGCAGTAGCCTTGCGGCTGCCAACCACAGCAATGCTTGGCCCTTCCCATACTTGCCTGTCAACATGCCCCCGCACGAAAAGCTGGGCAGGCGGCTGAGCAATGGTTTTCAGACGGACTGGATAATCATTAGCAGTTTGGAAAATCTTTTTGACTTTCATACTAGTTTCTTAAAAAGTATTGACACGAAGAAACATATTTGCTAAAATCGCAACCTGTAAGCGCATTTATACGCTTACGCACCTTTTATCCCCCATTCTAACAATTTGTTAGGTTGTTTTAGAGCGTGCCACTCGAAGAAGTTGTTACCCTCCACTTGTTCACTTGGCGCTTGTTTGTATAAACAGACCTGCGCTCTAAAACAAACTAACCCCTTTAACTACACCTACAATGTGCTTGCATATTGTAGGACCCCCTCAAATGTGGGTCAGCGAGTCCGACAAGGACGGCCGTCTATCGGCCGGCGCGAAGCTTTATGGAATTTTGGCTATCGACGCTTACGCTGAGGTGGGTTGAAGGGTGGAATCTCTTCCGAGAGATTCATGTTGGGGAGGTCAAGCGTTTCGGCGCGTGACGTCCCCAAAAATCGGCCTCCAGCGGTGCCCACCCCCTCTGGAGGCCGTTTTTTGTTGAAGAGAGTAAAACAAAAATACGGGATGGGCGGCCTGATAGTAGCACAAGTTTCTGGCCGCGCAATAGCAAAACAAAATTTCACTGCACCCTTTGGATTATTTGTTGACATTTCGCAGAAACCTACGCCACGATGGTGCGGGTGTCTGTCGGCAGCGAGCCGCCAAAAATATACTCGTTCAGGATGGCATTGACTTCCTGAGTAACGGCAGGCACCTGCAATTGCTGGCTGGGCGCAAAACGGCTCAGGACAAAGTCGGCACTGTCTATTTGTGGCGGGTCCTTTGGGCCAATGCCCACGCGCACTCGGCCAAAGCCGTCGCCCACATGTTGGATGACGGACTTTATGCCGTTGTGCCCTGCACTGCCGCCGCCTACGCGGGTACGGATGCTGCCGAAAGGCAGGTCTAGTTCGTCGTGGACAACAATGGCTTGGGCGGGCGGGATTTTGTAGAACGACAATGCCCGCTGGACGGCTTCCCCGCTCAGATTCATCAGCGTGGTGGGCTTGATAAGTATGACGTGCTTGCTGCCAAGCGTGTGGCTGGCGAACAAGCAGCGCAAGTCCTTCTTTTCTATCCAGCCGCCAAAGCTATTCAGCGAGGCAAACGCATCTGCGCAGGCGAACCCGATGTTGTGCCTGGTGTTGTCGTACTGCTTGCCTACGTTGCCCAGCCCGACAATTAGCACGGTTTCATTCAGGCCAATGGTATAAAACTGCGTGCTTGGCCCGGTGAACGGATTTTCGCGGATAAGTCCCATGCTGCCAGTATACGAAAGGAAGCCACAGAAGTCTAAATTGACAAAAAGAAGTTAAGATGGTAAAATATATGCCAATGAATGTGAATAACGAAACTTGGCTGGCTGCGCAAGACGTCAAACAGCGGTTTTTGCGCCCAGATACTGTCCGCCGCGTGATTTTTGAGGCTGGCAGCTCGCTGCTGGAGCAAGACATTGCCGACCCGCGCCGCGCGTTCGCAGCCGACTACGTGCAAAAGTTGTTCGATACACTAGACGTCGTGTCGTTGGTAGAGCCGGAAGAGCCGGTGTCTGTGGGCGGCATTACGTACATTAGCGCGTTGCGCCAGCGAAGCGACACGGGCGATATTATTGAGGTACCCGAAGAGCAACTGCCCGACGCCCGAACGGCCGACGAAGGCCGCCGCTGGGTAGACGTGCAAATACACGACGCATACCAACGGCTGGCGAACGACAACTGGCAGTAGCGCCGCCGCAACGGCGCTGTTAGCCTACCGAAATGGCGCCTAGATTATTCTTTGGTGGGACTGTGGCCGTGCCGGTGCGTTTCGTGTTTTTCGATAAACCAGAACTGCACGGGAGTGCCTTCGTAGTCGTAGCGGGCGCGCAGCTCGCGTTCCATGAAGCGTTTGTAGCTCCAGTGTAGAAACTTGGTGTGCGATCCAAAGACCTTGAAGGCCGGAATGGGGTTGTCGTCTTCCTGCACAATGTAGTTGAGCTTGGGGGCGCGGTTTTTCAGGCCGGCCGGCGGGTGTTTGTCGACGGTTTGACGCAGCCACTGGTTGAGCTCGCGGGTGGGAATGCGTAAGCCCCGGCGCTTGTCAATTTCCAGGCTCAGCTCGAAGAGTTTGGTAACGTTTTGCCCGGTGACTGCGCTGGTGAAAATGAGTGGCGCCCATGGCACGAAGTCGTACGTGGCGGCAATTTGCGGTGCAATGGCGTCGCGGGTAAAAGCGTCTTTGTCTTCGGCCACGTCCCATTTGCTGACTGCCAGGATGAGCCCCTTGCCCGCTTCTTTGATCATACCGGCAATTTTTTGGTCTAGGGCAACGTTTAGCTCGTTGGCGTCCATCAAAAGCACGCAAACATCGGCCTGCTCTATGGCGCTCAGCGACCGTACAACGCTGAAATGCTCTATGCCTACGCCAATCTTCCCTGGCCTGCGGATGCCGGCGGTGTCCATAATTTCAATTTCGCGGCCCTCGAACCGCACAACGGCCCGGTTGATGTCCCGCGTGGTGCCGGCGCGGTCGGCCACAATGGCCTGCTGCTTTTTGGCCAGCGTATTAAATAAGAATGATTTGCCCACGTTGGGCCGCCCCAGTAGCGCAATGCGCAGGCGGTTGTCGTCTTCGCGCAGGGTGGCTGCAGGGATGGCGGCTACCAGTTCGTCCAGCAGCTGGCTGATGCCGCGGTGCTGTGTGGTGCTGGTGGCAATGATGGGTTTGATGCCCAGACGCTCGAAGGCTATGGGCTCGCCGCGGGCTTTGTCTATTTTGTTGGTTACCAGGAAGACGGGCTTGCGGCTTTTGAGTGCGGTGCGTGCCACGCGGCGGTCTTCTTCGGTGATGGGAATGTTGGCCTCTACAACCACCCAAATGATGTCGGCGCTGTCGGCGGCTTGCTGAATTTGTTCCTGAATGGTGAACTCGAATTCGTCGGTGGCGTCCTTCATGCCGGCGGTGTCGACCAGCCAAAAGTCTTGGCCGTTCCAGCTGGCTTTGGCCGTGATGCTATCGCGCGTGGTGCCGGCTTCGCGCGCGACAATAGCTTCGCGGCGGTCCAAAATAGCATTGAACAAGCTGGACTTGCCAACGTTAGCTCGCCCCACTATGGCGATGATGGGTAATTTTTTGGAAGACATTGTGCTAATTATAACACATTGTATCTGTTTTTTGGTAGCTTTTCGTCCTGTGTCGCTGTACACGTGGGACTCATCAGCATGAACGTCATTCATGGAAGCTATGGCTGCGGTGTGCACGAATCCCTGGGTGGGATTGTTGGTGTGCACGCCGCAGCCAGCTAGGTTGCCCTAGACTTTAGCTCATGGTTAGGACTCCTCGGCTTTCTTGAGGATTCGCTGCAGGAGCTCGGCGAGCTCATGCATGGTCTGTCCGCCGTTGGTGGCGGCCAGCGCCTCGGTTTCGGCTTCGTCGGCCAGGATGGCGTGTGCCATGGCCGAGCAGGCGCCCACCATGCGGGACCACGCGGCGGTGATCTCCGGCGAGATGGGCTGGTAGACCGGTGCCGTTGGTTCCGGCGGTGTCTCTGCCGGTGGCCAGGTAGCACGGATTTCTTTCTTCCAGCTGGCCAGCAGTTCCTCCAGCTTGGCCTTGTGGTTCTTCAGCAGGGCGTCGATTTTTTTCTCGACCTTGTCGGAGAACCCGCTGGGCTGCAGCGTGATGCGCAGCAGGCTGGCCAGACGCTGCGACTGGAACTCGGTTTCGGTGCCGCCGTAGCCAATCGCTGTTGTCACGAACTGGGGGTCGAGCAGGCCGCTGCCCGCCAGGAGCGCCAGCTGCTGGACGTTGGGCTTGAGCGAGTCCAGCTCCTTCACCTCGTAGCCGGCGCAGGACAGGAAGCAGCGCACGCGCAGCAGCTCTTCGCCGCGCACCGGCACTACCTTCGCCTGCCACCGCTGCACCTTGGGCACATCGACACGGCACAGCCGCGCCATCACGTCCAGGTGCTCCAGGCCGGGCTGCCGGGCGAAGTAGTGCTCCAGGCATTTTTCGGTTGAGCCGATCATCAGGAAACGTCCTCCTGGTTCTCGTCGTGCTCCTCGGTGGCCTCGGTGGTGGTACTGACGGTGCGCGTGCGGCGAACCAGGCGGTTCTGCTCGCGCCCCTTGTCGTACTGGTGGGCCATCAGGCGGGCGATGCCGTGGGCGGTCTGCGAGCTGCGCTTCAGCTCGTCCATGACGTTGTCCACCTGCACCTTGCCCAGTTTGCGGGCGTCGGGCTTGGGCAGGAATAGCAGGTCGGGCTTGCGCTTGTCCCAGAAGTTGTCGTACTCGTTGAACAACAGGGCCATGCCGCGCAGGAACCCCAGCTTGTTGATGAACTTGCTGGTCTCGAAGCTTTCGTCCGGGAAGCACTGCTGCACGTAGGCGAAGAACCGCTTGGTGTTCACCACCAGCTGCTCGGTCCCGATTTCCTTGGCGATGACGCGCAGGCTTTCCACCAGCTCGTCCACGCTTTCTTTCCGGGCGATGCCGTGGAGCGCCGTGGCCACCTCGTACAGCATGCGCGCGGTGATGGGCTCGTTGCTCACCCGGCGCTGGTCCCACTGGATGCGGCCGCACAGGATGAAGTCCTCATCCTTGTCGGCCATCTCCCGCAGGGCCTCGATGGCCGGGTTGGTGGCGACGTTGCGCAGGTGCACCTGGCTGGACACGCGGGTCTGCTTGATGTTGACCTGCCGGAAGAGGCGCATTTCCTCGGCCGTGGTGAGGTCGAGGTAGATGATGACTTCCAGCGGCAGGCACTCGATGTCCTCGTCCACCAGGGAGCGGCCGGCGCTGATGCGCTGGTGGCCGTCCAGAATGGCCAGCGGGCCGGTCAGTTCGATCTCGCCCGCGGCCAGCATGCGGACGCCTGCGGCGACCGTGGAGCGGAGCACCAGGATGAGCTCGTCGGGCACGCCATCGCCGTCTTCGGCTCTGAGGTGCGCGCGCAGCTCCTGACGCTTCTTGCCGTCCATCTCGATGCGCTGGTAGTCGGGCTTGAACGCGTCATGGAAGAACTGGGGGCCGAGGGTGCCGCGCACGAACTGCACCTCGCGGCGCTGCAGCCGCCTGGTGCCCATGGAGGCCTGGGTGATGCGAACACGCCGAGGCGCGCCCGCGCTGAAGACCGGGGGCTGGAACGAGACTGTCATGAGCGAACCTTCTTTTCTGTCGCAAGGCCGTGTCTCCACCATGTTTTTGGAGGGTCCTTGTTAATGAGCAGACTTATCTTATCAATCAGAAAACTAATACGTCAAATATATTGTTTGGCAAGTTTTGACGCACGCTTCCCGGCCGCTACTGAGCAGGCTGTTTTATGGCGGTGATCTGCTGGTTTGGGAGAGCTTGCGGGTCGCGTTCTTTTTTTTGCATCTCGGTACTGACAGTCTGGTGGATGTGCAAGATGAGCTTGGTAAGATCTGGGCAGTAGACGGACGGATTGCTGAAGTACCGGGCTTCGCTGTACCGGTGCGCGTACATTCCGCCGCCGCACACTTCCACAAGCTGGCACGACCGGCAGGTGTCGGACAGCGCGGTTTGTGCCAGCCGCCGGCGGATGCGGGGGTGACGAGCGGCGGTGTGCAGCGGGTGTTCAAAGATATTCATGTCAAGGCTGGCTGGTTCGCCGGACGACTGTATGTCGGCAGCGGGCCGCCGGTAGTCGCCGGAGGGTCCGACGGTGACCGTTGCTTGCTGTTGCTTGCCAATGGCTTCCGTAAATGTTTTGTTGCCCAATAGCCCGCTGATAATATTGTCAAGCAAAAGTGGCGTAGTGGCTGGCATGTCGCGGTTTATCCAGTGGTCGAACATGGGGATGAACCAGTCGGCGTACGGCGTGGCGGGGTTGTGCGGCGTACGTCCCGGCGGCGGCGATTCCCAGGTGCCATGCGGCAGCACAAAGTCTACTGCTGGCGTCCAGATTTTTTGAAATGATTTGTAGGTGCGAACGGGATCGTCCTGCAACGAAAGCGGGTAGACCAGGCGGCGATATACTGGCGTATACCGCAGCTCTTGCAGCAGTTGGATGCCGGTTGCGTCTTGGCTAACGTTGGTTGGTCGGCTGACTGGCTGGGGGATGGCATCCACGGCAGCGTCTACCTGTATGTGGTTGCGCAGGAAGAATTCCATCATGGTTCGGCGAAGTGATGCGGCCGGCGTTTGCACCGACAGCTGCAGCTCAGCAGTGCGCGGCAGGCGATCGTACAACGCGGACACGGCGGTTCCGAAAAATTCCCTGCCCGCCTGCAGTGGATCATCGCCAGCAAATGTGATATCCATGCGCGATTGACTGTACTTGTCGGCGTGCTCGCCAACGCGCAGCGCCAGCTCCTCGGCAGTAGCCGGTTCCATGGCCCCGTAGTTTTCTTCGTACGGGTGAACAACGAGGCGAACGACGGGTGTTTCGACAGCAGGTGGCAAAGATCGCATGCGCCTAGTATAGAAGAAAGCGCCGACGGTGGAAGCATTGAAGTTTTGATCGTATCATGGTATAATATATGAATGTTGCTCACCTTGAGTGACTGCATCTGTTCATCGGAATCGGATCGGAGGGAGTTTGCCATGCGCAAACTGCTGCTGGACTGGGATGGTGCCGACACCGTGGAACTGACGTTCCTCGGGATCGACGCCCACCCGCTCGACGACGCCGTGTCGGCCTTGGCCGACATCTACGCGCCACTGGGGTTCACCCTGGCGTGGAGAAACGGTACGCGCCTGCGGCTGGTTGGCGACGTCCAGGCCGACGACGGGCTCACGACCCGCCGGGTCCGCCAGCTGTCCGCCGGCCTTTACGCCGCCGGGTACGTCGTCTGTGACGACATACCACTCGCGGCCGCCTAAACGGCCACTCCAGCCGGCGAGGCATGCATGCTGCTACGTACGCAGACGTTGCTGCCTCGCCGGCCAAACCATCTTCTTCTTTGACTTGCTGCCACCAGGCACCAACCAAACCAGAACCACCCGATGACCAGATGCCCGCTTCCATGAGTGCGTGCTCATGCTGATGAGTCTAAAAAGACGAAAAGCGCTTGGCCTTCCGATTTTATTTTGCCCTGCCCGCTACAGATACTTGCTAAAATGGCAACACTATATCAAAATAAAGACATGAGTATATTTGGAGAAGTACCACCCTTGGATGATGCTTGGGCGGCTGATGCCTCATACATCCAAACAACAGAAGCTGAAGTGATTGGTCCGGTGTTCGAGCTGCGTATGGGCCGTTTGAACGACTACGTCCGGCGCGAAGCAGCCGGCTGCCAGCTGCACGACTACATTGCGCGCGAGCTGGATGCCCGCGACGCGCCCCACGTACGTTCGGCGCCCATTATTGCCGAGGACCCCGCCATAGCCGCGAGCATTCTACAAGTAAGCGTCGATCACCGGCCGGTCCGGTACGCCGATCGTACGGGACAGTTCAACGGCTATTTGCAGCTGGGCGAAGACTGCGTGCAACTGCCGGATGGCACACGCCAAGTACGTTTGCTGCGACTGGGCGTATGCGCCCTGGACGGCGTTACGACGCACGCGTTTCAGCGCGGCGACCTTGCCTATGCCGATCAAATGTTGCGCGGCCAACTGGAAGAACGCGGCGACGGTGGCCTGCTGCGGCAGTTCCTGGGCAGCCCCCGCTCGGACAATACAACAGCGCGCCGCGAAGCCGAGCAGCGCGATTGGTTGACCTGGCTAGAACGAACGCGTCAGGCGGCTGGACTGCCGCCGGCTACGCGTCGGTTTGTGGGGTCAGCGTTGTATGGTCACCAGGGCTAAGCGGGCCGAGACTGACATCACCAAACTGGGTACGATGCAACGCGGTCACGGCGTAACCCAGCTGTTCGAATGTGCGGCGGATTTGCCGGTTGCGCCCCTCATGCATAATGATTTGCCAATGGCGTTGGTCTGCCGGCGGCATCGCCGTCAGCTGTAACCTACTGAGGCCGTCGTCCAGGGTTATGCCGTCGGCAATGCGTTGTTGGTCGGCCGCGGCCAGTGGCTTGTTAAGCACTACCATGTAGTGCTTTTCTTTTTGGAAACGCGGATGCGTCAGCTGGTTGGCCAGCTGGCCGTCACTGGTTAGCAAAAGCAAGCCGGACGAGTCTTTGTCCAGCCGCCCAATTGGTTTCAGGTGGTGCAGGCTTGGCGGTAGTAGCTCGTACACTGTGGGGCTGCCCTGCCCGTTCCGGCTAACCACATAGCCAACCGGTTTGTTGAGCGCAATGGTTTGTGGCGGCGGTGCGGCCTGTACGGGCTGGCCGTCCAGCGTAATGTGATTGTGCTCGGTAACGTCTTGCCCTGCCTGGGCGGGGCGGCCGTCTACCTGAATGCGGCCAGCGGCCAAGGCCGCATCGGCAGCGCGGCGGCTGCACCCGGTGGCTTGTGCAATAAAGCGATTGATGCGCATGAGCTGTCGCCTACAGTGAGATGCTGTTGGGGTCCACCGGCGTGCCTGTGGTGTTGGTGGGCGAAATAACGTGGCCGGGCGGATGCGGCGGCGTGACGCGGTTGTCTTCGGCTGGATGGCTGCCGGGCGTAACAACGGGTGGCTCAACGCCGGTTTGCGCTTGGTTTTCCAGCGAGGTCAATGCTTCTTCTTTGGCCAGGAGTTCGCTCAGGTTTGGGCCGGGTACGACGGGTGCGGAAATGGGATTGATGATTTTTTTGTGGGCGATGGTGACGTTGTCGTCATCGTCCTCGGTTTCATCTGGTTGCTGCAGTGGTGCGGGCTGCGGGGTGGCGGGCTGGATGGCTGGGGTTGGCGCGGGTGTTGGCGGAACCTCGGGGGCTGAAGGCACGTCTGGCGCGGGTGCGGCGGACGGCTGGGGCGTGGGCTCGGCCGGAGGTTCTGGGGGTGTGGCAGGCTTGGCGTCGGCGTTGGTTTCGGCAGGCGTGGGCGCTGCCGCAGGAGTGCTGGGCGGGAACAAGCCCTGGACAGCGTCGGCTACCATTTTGTCACGCTGGCTGGTGTCGGGTGCTGGAGCTGGCGGCTTGGGCGCGGCCGGAACTGGCGGTGCTGGTGCCGGTGGCGTGGCAGGCGGCGCGGGCGGGACTGCTGGAGCTGAAGGTGGCGCAGGCGCGACTATTGGTTGCTCTGGCTTTGGTGCCGGTTCTGGCGCGGGTGCGATTGCCGACGGCGCGGGCGGTGTTGGTACGCTAGGCGCGGCGGCCGGCGGGTTGGTGCCTTTTGTGAAACTGTCTATTTGCGCCTGGACGGTTGCCTCTTCGTCGGATGCGGTTTTGGTGAGCGCGGCATCTACGGGCGCCGGCGTTGGTACGGCCGGGGCTGGTGGCACGGCTGGCGCAGCTGCAGCTGGCGGAACTGCCGGGGCTGGCGCGGGGGTGGCGGCCGGTGGCGTTGGTGCAGGTGCGGCAGGCGGCGCGCTGGGCGTCGGGGTTGGAATAACAGGCGCAGCAGGTGCGGCTGAGGCTGGTGGCGTGGACGTTGGTGGCGTAGCAACGGCTGGCGTTGTTGGTGCGGGCGCCGGGACTGCCGGAGCTGAAGGTGGCGCGGGAGCGGGTACAGACGGTACGGCCGCGGGCGCCGTTGCGGGTGCGGGTACAGTCGGTGCAGGCGTTGGCGCAGCAGGCGGTGTCGGGGCGCTGGGTGTAACTGCGGGCGCCGCAGCTACAGGAATAACCGCTGCCGGCGCGGCCGCCGGTGGCGTCACTGCAGGCGCAGGCGTTACGGGCATGGCCACTGCTGCCGGCGCGGCCGGAGCCGGTGTGCTTGTTGGCGCAGCAGGTGCCGCCGGTGCGGGTGGCGTCAGTAATTCCTGCGCGCTCTTTACGATGTCCTCTAGTGTAACCTGCGATTTCACCAGGTAACGGTCCGCGCCCAGCTGGTCGGCACGGGTCTTGTCCTCTGCCTGGCCCAGGGCGGTAAGCATGATAATTTTGACGTCCTTCAGCCCGTCGGTGTTGCGCAATATGTCGAGCATTTCAAAGCCGCTGATGCGTGGCATCATGACATCGGAAATGATAAGGTCGGGATGTTCTTTTTTGGCGACAACCAGTGCTTCTTCACCGTCTTTGGCGCTGACGATCTCGTATCCTTCCGCTTGCAGGCGTGCCTCGTATATCTCGCGTAAGTTATTGTCGTCTTCAACCAACAAAATTTTTGCCATCGCCGTTGTTGTCCCCTGTCGTAGTTTGTAACGCTTATGTCTCGCTTATTGTATCATGCTTTTGGAACAGGAGCACTAGCGGAGCCAACGCCGGGTACTTGCGCAGCCTCGGCCGCCTGCAGTTCGTTGGCGCGTTGTGTGTTCAGGCGCGGAAGGTTGATGAAAAAGGTGCTGCCCTCGTTCTGTTTGCTTTCTACCCAAATGCGGCCATTGTACAGCTCGACAATTTTGCGGCAAATGAACAGCCCCAGCCCGGTCCCGCCAATGGTGCGCGTTGCCGAGTTGTCCACCCGGTAAAATTTTTGGAACAAGTGCGGAATGTCGTCGGCCGGAATGCCCGGGCCGGTGTCGCGCACGTACAGCTGCACAACGTCGTTGTCGCCGGTAAGGCCTATGGAGATTTTGCCTTGCTCGGTGTATTTGACGGCGTTGTCGAACAAGTTGGTAATAACTTCGCGCATGCGGTCTGGGTCAACCTGCACGTAGTACAGTGGTTTTATCATGTGCTGGGCTGCGGCGTCTTTGGCTGTGGCGTCAATGGCGTCCTGGGCAGCGCCCACAATGAACTCGGCGAACAGGCCTTTCTTTTCTGCGGCGAATTTCAGGTCGTCGCTGAGCTGCTGCATGAACGCGCCCATTTCTACGACTACCGGGTGGTTGCTAAGGCGGCCGTCTTCGGCCTTGGAGCTTGTCAGCAAGTCCTGGAACAGTTTGCCCAGATGCTGCGTGGACGAGTGGGCTTTTTCCAGATAGCCGCGAGCGCGGGCATCTACCGTGCTGACTTTTTCGTTCAGCGCCAGCGCCAGGTAGCCTTCAATGGCGGCCACGGGCGTGCGCATTTCGTGGGCGGCTGTGCTGATAAAATCGGCGCGCTGTTTTTCCACGGCATGTGTTTCGCTGATATCGCGCATCACGGCCACGGCGCCGGCCAGCGTGTTGCCGTGCGGGTTGACCACTGGCGATATGGCCAGCGAAATGATGTGCTTTTGGCCGTCGCGTCCCAGCAGCTGCAGCGTTTGGTTCAGCTGCTGTTTTTTGGTGAGCACTTGGGTGAAGGGGCTGTCCTCGGCCGGCAGGTCTTTGCCGTCTTCACGTGCCAGCTTCACCACCAGCTGTATTTCCACGCCGCTGGCTTCATTGATCGGCCACTGCGTCATGGCCGAGGCCGCGGGGTTTATGAGCGTAATGCGCCCCTCAGTGTTAATTACAATAATGCCGTCTGCAATGGACTGGATGAGCGTCTCGGACTGCCGCTGGTTGCTGCGGAGCATGCCGGAAAGCTGGCTGACACGCGCGGTTTCGTCATCGTTGTACCGGTCGTGCCAAAACAAGTAGCCCACGGCCGCGCAGGCCGCGTCAACCACAAAGAAACTCCATGCCGCAATGCTCAGCTGCCCCACCTGAAAGTTCTGCCCCAACAGCAAATACAACGCCACCAAAAACGGCGAGCCCGCCGCCACCGATGCACCCTGCGCCCCGCTAAAGATTGCCGTTACCAGCCAGCCGGCCATGTACGGCACGCTGTGCCAGCCCAGCCCCGTCTGCGTAATGCCATACAACATTAGCAAGCAGAACGGCAACGCGGCGGCAAACGCCGCCAGGCTTTCGTTGCGTTTGCGCAGCACCCAGTAGCCGCTCACGCTGAACAAAATATGAATGACGGCCATAACCACTGCCGTACCAGTCAAGCCAAAGTTTGTACTATACGTTGTCACGCCTGGCACGCTGCGCCCCAGCACATACCCCACCAGCACCACCAAACTCACCGACAGCATTATCCCCCAATACAGCCGGTACCAACCTTTTGCAACCTGGCGGAGCAAACTTTCCATAGTTACGCTTCAGTATAACTGCTTGTGGTTATTCTGGCCACCGCGACCGCTTGCCGGCTGTTGCCCGACATGCTTTTTTACTCATTCGCGAACACCGGAGCTGGCGGGGTGTTTGACACATGGACATTTTTATTTTAGATTGTGTCTTGTGTCTTCCGTTCTTCCGAAAACTCAGGAGGTGCCATGTCCGATTCTACTTCTACCGAGTTCGGCCTGTTGAAGTTGTTCGACTTCGACGGCAACGAGATCAAGGCGTCACGCGAAGATCTGCTTTCCATCGAAGGCATGAGCCACGACAAAGCGCTTCACCGGCGTGTTGTTGGCAACCGTTCCGGCCGGTACTGGCTGGTCTCGGATCGTCCCGGCTTCCAGGCCATGCTGCTGGAGGTGAGCATCTTCCACTGCCATCCGCGTGATGGCGATGAGTGGTCGATCAGCTACTGTCTGAGCGGCATCGCCAACTACCCGCATTTCAACCTGGAGACGGCCATCGCCATGTTCCAGGAAGTGGGCTGGAACGCAGACTCGGACGACGGCAAGCCGTTGCCCCAGAACGTGGCCGACCTGGCTCGCAAGCACGTCGCCTACCGCCTGGGCAAGGAGCATGGCGACAATCCGCTGGATGTGCATGGCATCCGCGTCAAGGACGCTGTCGACATCCGCGCGCAGTTCAACCAGTTCGCCGAAGGATCCGTTGACCCTTCAGAGCTCATCAAGATGGTCGCCGGCCGAGGCCGCGTGGCCATCTTCGAACTCCTGCTGGCTGTGGCCACGTTCTGCGGTCAGCACAAACTGGACGACCAGCTGGACGAAATACTGCTGCTGCTCGTCCCCGACGACCAGCACGAACGCCTCGAGATGCTGGTTACCATGCTGAACCAGCAATCCGGATCGGAGGACGCAAACGCCGACGAGGCCTAGCCCGCCGGCACCACATGCGAGGGCATGTCAGCAAGAACGTGGGTTCTCCACGACATTTTGCTGACATGCCCCGCCCCGCCGTCTATGAATTTGGGTTCATACTGACGAGCTCTAAAGAGCGAAACGGCCGGCGCGAGGATTGAAAAGTGGGCACCTCTTGTGGTACGCTAGACCGGATCGCAGGTGCAGCCGCCTTTCCCAAAAAGGTCCGCCCACACCACCAACGTGGCCCCTTCGTCTAGCGGTCCAGGACTCCGGGTTCTCAGTCCGGCAATCGCGGGTTCGAATCCCGCAGGGGTCACCAAGCTCGTAGATTCAGCTCCTTTGCGGGAGCTGTTTTATTATCTTACCCTGCGTGAAGGTTACTGGTTGGTACCTAAACTTCCACGTGTGGGGCGATGGCGCGGACTGCTGCCCTGCCGATGGATTCTTGGACGGCTATGATGGCGCTGGTTGTTCCGTCTTCGAATGTTCGGGGGCTGCCATTGGTGGCGCTAACGAAGTGTCCGAGATTGTTGGCCAGGGCAACCGTGCCGGCAACGTCCCAGTTTTTGGCGGTGCGCATGACTGCTCCAACAATGGGGTCATCCCCCAGTTCTCCCGGCCGCAAGCGTTCAAAAAGGCCGGGGTCCATGGTGCACAGGGCGGCTGCCACGGCAGATCTTAGTTTGAGCACGCGGTAGCCTGCCTCCTGCAAAGAGCCGCCAAAAAGGCGCTCGGTTGAGCCGGAGGCCACCAGCATGACGCCGCCGGTTTCTGGAGCAGCGAGTTCGCTGGCTGGCGGAAGGCTGTGGCGGCTGCCGTCTGGCTCGATACGCGTAGCTGGGGTGCCCGGGCCCACGTTCCAGCGGACAATGCTGTCTGTCGAAATGAACGGCGCGGCAATTGCGGCCCACTCGGGCGCGTGGCTTCCCGGGCGTAGCGCGCCAGCGGATACCATCGAGCCGCATATTGGGCGCGGCGGCCGGCCGGCTTCGGGCAGCTGCGACCATTCAATCAGCTGCTGGATGTACGCTATGAATAATTTTGTGCCGTCAATGGGGTCGACATGAAGGTCAAGCGCAGCGTCCTTGCCCGCCGCCCACTCATTCGTCCCTTCCTCGCCCTTAATGCGTACGGCGGTGTCGGCGTAGAAATTGCCAATGCGCCGTTCTGTCTCACGGTCGTAGCGCGTTACGGGCGACGTTTCGCCGTGGGGGTCGGTTTTTATTTGGACAAGTACGGACGGATCGGCGCTTGCGGCCAGGTCGTCAATTTCTGTTCGCAAGACATCGGCGGCGCTTGCCACAACGGCATCGCCGTATGCCAGCGACTCGGGCTCGAATGGCGGTCGGACTAATTGTTCAGCCATGGGCGTCTCCCTTTACGTACGCCTAGTGTAGCATGGCGAAATGTTGCGCGGCTGCTTTTTGCAACATGTTGTTGACGGCCGGTTGCTTTTAATGATATTTGTATATTCTGTTTCGTTGAGCGTTGGTGTGCTCCGAGGCACTTTGACAGGCAGGCAGAAATACAAGGTGAGGTTTGTGAACCGGTGCGCGCACGTCCCGATTTGTTGACCTCATCTTGTATCTTTGACAGAGAGATACGCCAAGCGTGGCTTGGGGGCGGTGCTGCTCGGTGAGGAGAATGGACGTGGCATGGAGTTCAAGATTGGCGTGGTTGGCTACAGCACTCAGAAGTTCGACACGGCCAAGGCGCAGCGTGTGCTGAACGACTTGTTCGACCAGGCCAGCAGCGGCCACCGGGATGTCGCTGTCGTGTCGGGCATGACCGACCTGGGCATCTCGGGCGTCGCCTACCGCATCGCGCAGGAGCGCGGATGGCGGACGGTCGGCGTGGCATGCTCCAAGGCATCCGACTACGCATGCTTCCCCGTGGACGAAGGGAGGATCATCGGCACCAACTGGGGCGACGAAAGCCAGGAGTTCCTGCGGATGTGCGACGTCATCGTTCGTGTCGGCGGCGGCAAGCAATCGCTGGCCGAGGTGGCGCAGTTCAAGGAGCGGGGCGGCCTGGTGTACGAGTCCGAGCTGGACGTACTGCCCGACTGACCTCCCATTCCCGGGCGCGGCACGCTACCACAGGTGCCGCGCTCGCATCCCCTTTTTTTGTGTCCAGAAACTGCCTGCTTGTTTTGCTTACATAAGTGTGTGCTTATGCTGATGAGTCTAAAAAGACGAAAAGCAAACGCCAAATGCTAGGATAATTTGTGCTGCCTGCTGCCCGGCGCTAGCTGACGGTGCGCATGTTCACGGCGCGCCACCGGAATGGCCAGTTGGTTGAGGCGTGCACAATGCCGGCAGCCGAGGTTGTTTTGTAGTTCAGCACAAAGCGTACGTTTCCGCCGTCCAGGTCGCCGGAGGTAACCGTGAAGCCGCTGCCGCCAATGCCCGATGTCCGGTACGAGCTGGGAAAAATGTATAGCGCTGGGTCGCCTTCAACCGCGGGCGTGCCCGTGCCGCTGGAAAGGTACCGGACCACGGTAGAGCCGACGATCACACCAAAGTCTAGAAACGCCGCGTTGCTTGACGGCGCCCACATGAACGACGTTGCCAGCTCTACCCACTCGCCCACTGCTGCCGGGATGTCCAGCTCGAAGCCGGCAAGGACTTGCCAGGCATTGCTAGTATTCGTCAGGCTGACATCGCCCGAGGTAATGTAGGCCGAGCGGACAATAGGCGTGGATGCGGCCGTGGACGCCACGGTAACGTCAACGCGGTTGTTGGCAACGTTGTCTGCGGTGGTGATGCTGATGTTGGTGCCAGGGATGAAATTGACTTGCTTGCGCGTGCCTTGCAGCGTGCCGTTTTTGGCAACCTCGATGCGCTGAGTTGTGGTGTCGCTGGTTACGCTTAGTGTGCGGTTGGTGGTCAGGTCGCCGCCGCCGGCCAGGCCCGTGCCCGTGGCAATAAGCGTGGAGGCGTCCGCCTTGCCCGCAAGCGAGCCGGTGCTTTTCAGCGTGCCATCACCATTGTGTTCTACTTGCAAGAAGACGTTGAGGATGTCACCCCATACACCGTTGTCTTGTCCTGGAATTGGCAGTCGGGCCATAGATGCTCATGCTTAGATTTCCGTTGTAGTATAGCAAAAATGCGCGGAATGGGAACCAACACAGCGCGCTACTATACTATATATATGACAATGTTTGAGCGTTTCGTGGCTACGTACGCCGCAGACATTTGCGGTGACGAACATTTGCCCGAGCTGGATCGCAGGCCGCCGGGCCGGGCTGAAGCTTTGCGTGCTGCTGGGTGCGTGCTGCGGGCCATTCGGGATATTGAACGGCAGCGCGGCTGGGACTGGGCGGCGTTTATGAGCCCGCGGTATGCGCTGAGCATGTGGGCCGGGCATGGCGCATTGGGCATTATTGCGCCAAACCCGTGGGCCCAAAGGTACGACCCGGCAATCCTTCGTGCCAAAGTTGCCTTGGAGACCCGGCCGCATGGACCGTGCATGGAGTACCGGGTGGTTGATATGGGCGGCGACTTTGCCTACGCGCAGGCACGCATTGGCAAAGGCGCGGACGGCCACGCGCCGCCGGGTAGAATCATTGACGGCGAGGAAGCGCTGGCGGTTTCTGCCCTGATTGCGCGTGTATGGTCACAAGGGGTATAGCACGTGTGCGATAAAAATCTTCACAGCCGCCCCACCCTCCCCGAGTTCATACTGACAAAAGTGTTTCAAAAAGCACCGTAACCAAAGGAGGTATACGTATGGGGCACCCGGCAATTTCAACCGAGGAGATTTCATACCGCAAGCGGGTCTCGCTGCTTGGCACAAACATGGCGTACGTTGATGTGGGTGAAGGCGACCCGATTGTTTTCCTGCACGGCAACCCCACGCCGTCGTACCTTTGGCGCAACATCATCCCCTACCTGCTGCCATTTGGCCGATGCCTGGCGCCAGACTATGTAGGCATGGGCAACTCGGGCGCGGCGCCGGATGGGTCGTACCGGTTTGTAGACCACCAGCGGTATTTGGACGCGTGGTTTGAGGCAATGGGCATTGAAAAGAATGTGATTTTGGTGGTGCACGACTGGGGGTCGGCACTGGGCTTTGCGTGGGCACAGCGACACCCAGAGCGCGTTAAGGCGTTGGTATACATGGAGGCAATTGTCCGTCCGTTTCGCTCATGGGACGAATGGCCGGACACCACACGGGCGTTTTTCATGCGGCAGCGCACGCCCGAGGGCGAGGACCTTATTTTGCAAAAGAACCTTTTTATAGAATACCTGCTGCCACTCCGCAACATTCCCAAAGAAGCCATGGAAGTGTACCGACGCCCGTTCCGCAACCCCGGCCCCGCCCGACAGCCTATGCTGACGTGGACGCGCGAGCTGCCCATTGCCGGCGAACCGGAAGATGTCACGCGCATCGTGGAGTCGTACGCGCAGTGGTTGTCGCATAGCGATATCCCAAAGTTGTTTGTTGACGCCGACCCTGCCGGCTTTCTCATTGGCGCCCAGCGCGAGTTCTGCCGGGCGTGGCCCAACCAGCAGACGGTTACCGTAAAGGGCGCACATTTTTTGCAGGAAGACTCACCCGATGAGGTGGGCGAAGCCATTGCCCGTTTTGTTTCCAAGGTGCTTGCCGGCCAGGTTTCCTAAAAACGTGCGCCGCTGGCACATCCGCGGTAGCCGCCCTGCCCTGCCGGCGCGGCACGTTTGCCGGCTACGTAGTGGCGTCGCGCTTCAGGAAGAGCACCCAGGCCACTACCCAGCCGACGGCCAGGTAGATGGCGAAGACTAGTGCGGCGCGTTGGTAGCTGATGTTGCCATGCAGCGGCTTGGAAAGCGTGGCGTTCAGCGCGGAGAATGGCAGGTAAACGGCGTTGTCCTTTAGCATAAGGCCCAGCACTTGCTCTGCTATAGGGACGGCAAAGAGCGATACAATGGCGCCAATTTGGTTGCGAATGAGTACGGCCAGCAGCAGCGCAGCTGTCACGTATGCCCAGCCGTTGAACAACGCGCGCCAAATAAGGCTGTGGTAGTCCACGTTTTGCGCCACCAGCACATGCCCGTGCAAGTGCACACCCACGTACGACATGGCTGGCGAGAGCGCGCCCACCATGGCCGTGAGCAGCAATGCAAAGCCGGAGATGACCAGCAGCTTGGACAGCAGCACTTTGCTGCGGCTGTTGCTGGCAGTGAGTGTGTACATGATGGTGTTGTAGCGGTACTCGTGTGTCATGAGCAATATAGCCACAATGGCGCCGAACACCATGGGCAGCGAGGTCAGTGCACCCACCACGTCACTCGTAAACAAGCCAGTGTTTTTAAGGTCGGCGCCAGCCAGCCGCCAGCCTTCAATGTATCCCGCATAGAACACCACGAACGCCAAGGCCACTGCCGTCAGCACGTAGGTAGACCGCACGGTCAGTAGTTTGCGAACTTCTGCTTTCAGTGTTGGGATCATGCTGCGCCCCCTTTCTTGCTGCTGGTATGCGATTGATATTCCTCGGTGCCGGCGGTCAGTTCCAGGAAGGCTTCTTCCAGCGAGCCGCGGTGGTTGGCCAGCTCCAGCGCTACCAAGCCGCCGCTAAACAGCAGCTTGCCAATGTCGTCAGTGGTGCTGCCAGTAACGCGGTAGCCTCCCTCGGTTTTTTCGTATGACAGCGCGGCTTGTTTCAGCAGCGATTCCAGTTTCGTGCTGCTGCTGGCGCGGACAAACACACTGGAATGGGTGGAGCCGGCAATGAGTTTTTTGATGGACGTGTTGGCAATCAGCCGCCCCTTGCCAATCACCACCACGTTGTCCACCATTTGGGACAGCTCACCCAGCAAGTGGCTGGAAATAAACACGGCGTTGCCGGCGTCGGCGTAGTCTTTAATGAACTGCCGCAGCCAGGCAATGCCTTCCGGGTCCAGGCCGTTGGCCGGCTCGTCCAAAATAAGGTACTTGGGCTGGCCCAATATGGCTGCGGCAATGCCCAAACGTTGGCTCATGCCCAGGCTGAACTTGCCCGGACGCTTCTTGGCAACTTCCAGTAAGCCGACTGTGTCCAGGGCTTCGGCTACGCGCTTGTTGGCAATGCCGCCGGCCGTGGCCAGAATGCGCAAATGCCGCTGGGCCAGGCGTGTGGGGTGAAAGGCTTTGGCCTCCAGCAAAATGCCCACTACCTGCGACGGCCGCGTGTATTCGTGCAAGTGCTTGCCGTCAAACGTGGTGCTGCCGCTGCCGTTGTCCAGCCCCAGCATTAGGCGCATGGTGGTAGACTTGCCTGCACCGTTTGGGCCAAGAAAGCCGGTTACTTTTCCTGTCTCTACTTTGAACGAGATATCGTCCACCGCAACTTTTTTGCGGTATTTTTTGCGAAGGTGTTCAGCTTGTATCATGATTCCAGCATAGCACAGCCGGCTAGCCTTCTTGGGGCGGCTGCTCGGCCTCAGCCGCGGCAGGCTGGAAGGCTGCGGGCAGGTCGTACTTGCCTGCCTTGATGGCATTCGCAAAGGCAGCGAAGCCTGGCATGGGAAATGTCAGGACCGGGCCCTGCCGGTCTTTGGTGTCGCGCACAGCCATAATTTCCTCTGTTTTTTCGTAGTAGTCGTCAAATTCCCCATCTTTGACGCCTTTGATGTAGGCGTCCCATTCGCGCGCGTCATATTTTAGTACGGCTGGCTTTTCCTCAACCCCTATTACTCGGTCTTTTTCGTCAACAGTGCCGGAAACCGGCCCGGCTAGCAAAATGAGCAGCTGGTGGTCGCGCGTTTCCACAAAGCCGATCATGGGCGACAGTATATCCAGACTGTCCGGGTCGAACCACTCTATGGCCTGCCGGTCGAACTCTTGGCTGAATTTTGGGTCTTGTCGGGGAGTTGTTTCCATGTTGTTCCTCTCTTTTGTAGAACAAAGTATACCACGAGGGCAAGACTACGATAGTGATACGTGCCGGAGCTGCACAGGCTGGCCAAATAGCTGCGCGGCCACCTGGCGGGTGCTGGGCGTGATATCGGTCATGAGAAACTGGCGGGTGCCGGTGCGCGTCAGCTGTTGGTCGAAGCTGGAGTGCCGGCGCAAGTAGTCGGCTAGGCGCGGCGGTACGCAGTCGTCCTGGGAGACAATGCGGATGGCCGGGCCCAGCTTGGCCTGCAGCTGTTGCTTGAACAGCGGGTAGTGCGTGCAGCCCAGCACCAGCGTGTCAATGTGCGCGGCCAGCAGCGGTGCTAGGTAATCGTCCAGTATGGGGCTGGCGTATTGCAGCGCGTTGTTCTCAACCAGCGGGACAAGCAGTGGCGCGGCCTGCTGGGTGATGGTGGCTTGGGGCGCAAGCTTGTGCAGCTCGCGCACGTACGCACCGGACGCTACCGTGCCCTGCGTTGCCAGTATGCCCACCCGGCCGGTTTTGGTTTGGACGGCGGTTTCCTCGGCTGCCGGTACCAGTACGCCTAAAACGCGGCGGCCGGGGTACGCCGGCAGAATGTCATGCTGGATGCGCATCAGCGCTTCGGCCGATGCCGTGTTGCATGCCAAAATCACCAGCCCGCAGTCTTGCGCAAACAAGTACTCTACCCCACTCCGCGTAAACTGGTAAATAATGTCCTGCGAGCGGTTGCCGTACGGCACCCGCGCCGTGTCGCCCAGGTACACGTAGTCGTACTGCGGCAGCGCGCCAATGACGCTTTTGGTAATAATAAGCCCGCCCAAGCCCGAGTCGAACAGCCCAATTTTCACAGCGCGCCTTCTGCCAAATACGCCACCACGTGCTCGCTGAATGTTTGGTGCGCGGACAGCCAGGCTGCCAGTTTGTGTGTGACGCCGCCCAAGACTTCCAGGCGGACTTCCTGAGATTTGTGCTTCAGCGCGCCGGTCATGGTGGCAATGACTTCCCACGGAATGACCGTGTCGTGGCTGCCGACAATGACAATGGCCCGGCCGGCAAAACTTTTGGCGTCGCGCAGGCCCAGTGACGTTTGCCAGCTGCTTGGCGCGCGAATAATGTTGGTGAAGGCCGGGCCAAAGAACACGTCCTCGGCCTTGGCTGCATACGTTGCCGGACAGAACAGCCCAATGCTGCGCACCCGCTCGCCCATCACCGGCAGCAGCCGCAGCACCACATGCCCGGACATGCTAAAGCCGCACAAGATTAGCGGCGTGGTTGGCTGGGTCCAGTGCTGGATGGCCGCGCGGGCGTGGGCCAGGCGCAAGGCCAGGCTGTTGTCGCTTACCTTGCCGCCAGTTTTGCCGTGCCCCACAAAGTCCAGCGATATCACCGAAATGCCGCTGTCGGCAAACACCTTTGCCAGCCCCGCGTGCCGCAGGCTGTCCGCCTGCCCGGCCCCGTGCATAATAACCGCGGTAAGCCCGTCGGCTCGCTGCCGCCATGACTGCAGAAACGACGTGTGAAACTGCGCACCGTCGGCCTCCAAAAACGTCTCTTGCAAATCGTGCGGAGGGAAACCTGCCATGCCCACATCATACCAGAACACGGACGGTAAGGGTCTTGCATTATTCTATGTTTGATGATATAGTACTACTCAAGCTGACCAAACCTGGTTACGCTTGCACCGATTGAGGAGGAACACAATGGGCCTGCCCCAGACCGCCGCTCCCGCCACCGATGACATCGTCATCGAGTCGGAGAACCACTTCAAGGTTCCCGTCGAGGTGGACAGCAAGGAGCTGTTCGACCTGATGGTCGGCATCACGATCACGCGGCAGAACGGCACGCCGACGATCCAGAACCACCTCGGGTTGTCCTGTCGCGGCTGCGGTGAGCGCGTGGCCTTGACGGCCGCTTTCGTCCGTCTGACGGACCTCAGCGCCTTCGAGGTCGCCGGCGGTCTCCACCTGGAGACCTGCACCGCGCAGCACTAACCCACCGCAAGGACCCTCCCGCTGCATCCGCCGCGGCTCCTTGTTGACTTCCCGAAATGAGGGATACGGGAAGTCATTCCTCCAAAGATACTCGCCACGTGCGGGACCATCTTCCAAACAATCCGGTGCCGAGAGAATGCACATACCTACCAAAAGCCTCCGCTTTTTCGTATCTATGTCCCCATTCTCTCCGCCTTCCACGTATGTGTGTGCGTGCTGATGAGTCCAAAAGGACGAAAAGGCAAAAAAGAAAAAGGCCCTAAGGAAGAAGTGAGAAAAGAAGTGTCGCCGGCAGAGCCGCGCGAGCGCTTCTTGACCCTACTTTTCCTTAGGGTCTTTCTCGTTTCCTTCCTTGGGCCTAGCCCGAGTTGTTGTCGACCAGCGGTCCTAGCCCTGCAGCGTGTGCATGGCGCTGTGGGCGCCGGGCTGGTTGGCCATGAGCAGGATGAACAGCCACAGCGCGATGGCCAGGGCCACGTAGCTGGCGAAGGCCACCTGGATGCTGGTGCGGCTCATGCGCGGCTTGGGCGTGCCGATGCTTCGCCGTTCGCGCCGCCGCTCCAGGATGAAGTCGATGATGCCGAACGGGATCAGCACCACGAAGATGATCAGCTCCGCCTTGACGGCCAGGGCCACACCCACAACGAGCATGACGATCATGAACCCCAGGCCGAGGCGCGAGCTGATGGAGATGGTGACCGACTTCATCACCCGTCCGCCGTCCAGCGGTGAGACCGGCAGCAGGTTGAACAGGTTGATGCCGGCCATCCAGGCGGCGGCCGCGGCCAGGTAGGGCCAGTCGGTGGCGGCGTACAGCAGTCCGCTCAGGACCGCCAGCGCGGCGCCGGTGAGCGGGCCGGCCATGGCGATGACTGCCTCGCTGCGGCGGTCCGCGAACTCCTCGTCGGCCACGGCTGCGGCGCCGAGGAACGGGATGAGGTAGATGCCGCGGGTCTTCATGCCGTAGCGCTTCATCATCAGCAGGTGGCCGTACTCGTGCACCACCAGCATGCCGATGATGATGAGCGCGAACTGCCAGGTGAATATCAGCGAGTACGCGCCGACGCTGGCCGCTGCCAGGGTGAGCTTGCCCACCTTCAGCAGCTTGAACAGCTTGGGCAGTACGCCGATGAGCTTGGCCCCCACTTTTGTGGCCAGCGCGAACACGCCGCCGCGGGCCTTGGACTTGGACACGTTGCCTCCCCAATCTCTTTGGGTCGAATGTTTTCAAGGGCTCGGTTTTGAACCGTGGCTAAACCATATTATATTTTTGCGTGTATGTAAAGTGTCTGGGTAGCTTGCCCAGCGTCGGGGGTAGCGTTTGCCTAATGTGTATAATTATAGTATAATACTTGTGCTTTGCCGACAAGCACTTACCCGCTTTGATCGTAGAAGTACATCGACAAGCAAGCAACCTGCCCCGCCGTCTAAGGACCAAAGGAGCAAAACGTGGAAACCTCCCTGCTGCCCACCATCATCATCGACGAGTGCCTCCTGCTGGGGTTCTTGTGCCTGCTGCAGGCGTGGCGCAAGCGGAAGATGATCGCCCCGGCGGTCACAACCATGCTGCTGGTGCTGGGCACCTTCGTGATGTTCATGCTGCTGCCTGCAGCCGTGGCTGTGAACTTTTGGCCGCCGCTGGCGCTGTTCGCCCTGATCTTCACCTGCCTGGGACACGCCCGGTACCACCGGCGCTGGGACAACCCACTTACCCGGTGGAGCCTGATCCTGCTCGGCATTCTGATGCTGTCGCTGGTGGCGCTGATGTAGCAATGCACGACAAGCAGGCAGCGTGGCATGTGCCGCGTAGGTTGGTTTTTAACCGTTGCTTGCTTGTCGTGTTTTGCTTTGAATAACTTATAGTTTTATTGTATAATACACATCGAGTTTCGACGACTCGTCCCGACAACCCGGGTTTGACAAGAAGGAAGGAACCGACGACATGCCCTACTCCATGGTCGATCGAGCGCTGGACTGGGTGGCCGACCGAATCGGTCCCGGTCCCGCCGTTCAGGAGCGCCTGGAAGGCGACCTCCGCCACCTGAGCATCTACCGCGAACTGCTGCGCCGCGGCGCGCTGATCAAGGACACGGATCGCCTCGACTGGCTGTTCCCGGACATGTCCCGTCCGCTGCTGCAGGAGCTGCAGGGCCGCGGTATCACCACGTTCGGGGAACTGCAGGAGGCGCTGAACGGCGTGCTGCTCAACGACCTGCCGCGGGCCGACCTGCGCAACCTGGCCGAGTGGCTCAACGACTACGGCCAGCCGTTGCCGACGCCGCTCAGGCTGGCGATCCACCCATCGCTATAGTCCCGAAGGGGGCGAGCGGACACGCTGGCAGCTGCCGGCACATCCGCTCGCCCCTCTTCACCACAAACTACTTCCTTCTTGTCCCTTCGCTCCACGTCATTTGGTATGCGTGCTGATGAGCTCTGAAAGAGCGAAAGCGATTGAATGTATTGGCAATAAAAAACACGCGGCTTTCTGGCGCGCGTGGTCTACTATTATATGTATTTCTTGGGGTTGTACGGAAGGCTGCGCTGGTGATGATACTTGGTTGTCGCGGATGCGACGTATCATCACCAGGCAGCTCTTCCGGCGTAGACTTTTCGGGCGTCCCTTAAGGGGCCCTGTCTACGGCTTGGTTGGTTCTAGTGGATTACAGCCCCTCGAGCGATTCCCGGCCGAAGACGGAGACATCGTGCTGGAGGGTGTGCCGGAGCGTGGGGAGCATGGGCGCGGGCAGGATCTCCTGGATGCATCCTACGTAGCCGCGGAACTTCATGCGGTCGTCGAAGCTGAGCGTCTCCTCCCCGCTGAGGTAGATGCTGATGTTCGGCACGCCGGCGTTGGCGCTGAAGGTGGTGATCATGGCGGCGGGGTTGATGACGGCCTTGATGGGGCCGAACTTGCACGCCAGCTCCATGTGGCCGTTGGGCACGACACGGGTGGTGATGTTCGTGGGCGGCAGGTTGGTCTCCTTCGCCAGGGCGAGGACGACCTGCATGGCGCGCGTGATCTGCGGCGCCAGTGAGGTCAGGGCCTGCCTGGCGGCGGACAGTTCCGCTTGGTCTTCCCGGTGATCTTGGGCGCGGCGCTCGTCGTAGGCCTGCAGCGTGGTGAGCTCCACCTCCTGCTTCTCGACCCGGGTGCGGGCCTTGTCGCGCTCGGCGGTCAGCTGCTGGATGATCTCCTGCAGTCCGCCGAAGCCGGCCAGCAGCACGTCGCGGGCGGCGCGCAGGTCCATGTCGCTGGACTGCGGTCCCACTTCGTCCATCACATGGCCGTTGAGGAGATTGATCAGGTACGTGACATCCGTCGCGCCCTGCTGGACCTGCTTGACGAGCTGCTCCACCTGGTCGACGGACAGCGCGGGGGTCTTGGCGGCCTGGGCCGGGAAGTCGGTGCCGGTGGTGGCGTTGCAGCTGCATTCGGTCATGGCGTGCTCCTTCTTGGGTTGGTACTTCACGGGCATGCTCGCGCCACTTCTGCATGGGCAGAAATGATCCACTAACCTTTTAATGTTCGCGGTCCTTCGGATGAAGGGCGAGCTATGCAATTATACCATAAAACCTAGTGTATTACAATGTAACCTTGCCGTACATATCAAATAAAAAAGCAGCATGCCCCTGCCAAAAAAGATACGCATTTTGGGCGGACTGGGGCGCCATCCCAAAAGCCCTGTGGGTTATTTCATAGCCCGCGCGTTCAGACCTGATACGCTGGGGACCGGAACTAATGAAAGGGGGAAACAATGGCGACAGGACAAGGACGGGGTTGGCACGGCGACTCTGCCGGCCATGCCCGCGCAGGACGCAAAGGCGGACGCGCCAGCGGCGGCAACTTCAAACACGACCGTCAAAAAGCCAGCCAGGCGGCCAAGAAAAGCGGCGGCAACTTTGCCAACGATCGCGAGCGCGCCGTACTGGCTGGCCGCAAAGGTGGTTCTGGCCGCAGCTAGTCTGTGACACGCCGGCTTTGTGTTTTTTATCACGCAGCAGGCGTAACATAGCTAACGGACAGTTGTACGCCCGGGGTACATACTGGTATGTGTAAGCAGGAGGGAGAGACATATGCCAACTCGCTTTACATATCACCACGAGACGGACGCCGAGGTACTGCGCCGCCGCGAATTCTTACACCGCATGCAGCGGAAGTGGGAGTTTAAGCACTCGCAGCAAGAGCACCGTGTATATCGCCCGGTTGTCCGCTAGGGCGCTCGGACTTAGGGCGAAACGTGGCAGCGCTCATCCGGCTGTGCTGGATTAGCGCTGGCGGCCGGCCAATGCTGGCCAATACTAGCCACCCACTGGGCAACCGCGGGCTGCCGTTTTAGAATCCGGGCAACCAGCAGCGTGAACTTTTGCCGCAGTGCGGGCAGCCGGGGGTCAAGCATGCGGGAGTGCTGTTCGGGCGTGAACAATGTGGCGCCCACTTCCGCCTTGTCTTCAATAAGGTTGGTGTTGCCGTACTGGGTGTTTTGTTTGATAGTTTGGCCCACTGTGGCTATGTCCTGCTCCAACACGCAGGCTTTTTTGCTCCGGCCAAGGTCTAGGGCGCGCCGCAGGTCGAACTCTTTGGCGTCCAGCAGAAGTTGCTGGGATTCCAGTGTAGATGGGTTGGCCTGGCCGTACGGTACGCCGGCATTTATGGCGCTGTACTGTGGGTCTTTTTGAATGGCATAGGAGTTGCCGCATTCGCTGATGTCGGCAAGGTGCATGGTTTCGTGCCGAATGGTGTCGGGGGTGAGCGGACTGGGGGTGTCGGCGTTGTATACAATGGTGTCGTGCTGGTCATTTACGCGGGCGAACGCATCAACCGTGACGTCTCCGCGCAGCGGCAGCCGGGCCTTTTCATCCGGGATAGATGCCAGGTAAATATGCCGTAGGCCGGCCATGGCCACGTACTCTTTGGGCATGGTTGTGACGCCGTCCATTATGCTGATGACGTTGGCTTTGGCGGCCGGCTCTTCCAGCTGGGAGGCGGTGGCCTGCTGTGCGCCCTCGTGCCCTTTCAGGCTGTCGGGTATGGTGGTTTGCAGCTGAATGCCGTATTTGCCTAGGAATTGTTGGGCGGTGTGCAGGTAGGTGTTGAATGGCAGCGGACGCAAGAGGTGGCGGTCGCCCCGGTGGACCAGCTTGTTGACGTACGGTGCGTCGTCGAACACGGTAACGCCGTAGCGCTTGGCCATGTCCTGGCGCACAAGCGTGTGCGCGCGGTCCAGACGCTGGCTGGCCGTGCCGCCGTAGGTGTTCAGTTGCTGCGAGGTGCGACGGGGGATGTCCGGGTTGAGCGGCGCGTTTAGCAGCTGCTCGGCGCGGTGGATGTCACTGGCCGACGTGGTTTGGCAGGTGGTAAAGGCCTCGGCTACTTGCTCGCCAATCTGCTCACCCACGTATATCGCGCCAGCCGCAATGCTGCCGACGATAAGTATGTTGCTTACCTTTCGCCCTGTTCGCCCTGCTTCCATGCGGCGTTTGGGTGTCCGATCTGGTTGGGGCACGAAGAGGTCAATGTCTGGGGTGACATTGGCTGTGGTGTCTTCGGTGTGGTCGGTGAACTCCTCGTACATAAGAAGCTACTCTATCATATTTATGATATTTTTGCAATTTGCAGGCCAAGCGGTCATTTTGCTATGCCTTGTGGTATGGATGGTTGGCGGCAATGGTGCTGGCGCGGTACAGCGATTCGGCCAGTATGACCATGGCAAGGTCGTGCGGAAATGTTAGGGGCGAGAAGCTCCACTGCAGCTGGCTGTGCGCAATTACCGGTGTCGGCAAGCCGTGCGGGCCGCCAACAACAAAACACAGTTCTTGCCCGGCCGTCGCGCGGTCTTCCAGCCAGCGGGCCAGCCCCGGGCTGTCAAAACGCTGTCCGTCTATGGTCAGCGCCACCACGTACGCTTTGCCGGCGTGCTGCAAAATGGCCGTGGCGTCACCGGCGTATTTGTCGGCCAGGTGGGTTACGCGAACGGTGTGGTAGCGCTGCAGGCGCGCCAGGTATTCGTGCCAGCCGGCCTTGGCATACGGCGGTTTGGGCTGGCCAATGGTAATGACGTGCAGCTTCATGTAACGTGCACCTCGGGCAGCTCGGCCCAGCTGCTGACGTAGCGTGGCGAGCGGATGTGGTGCTTGGGCTGCCAAGTTTTGCTGAGGTCTTCGGCGGCGTAGTAAATGCGCCCTTTGCCCAGCCGTTTGTTAATGGCGTCTACGGCCTGCATGCGTGCCAGCGCTCGGTCGTGGGCGATGGGGCGCACGGTGCCCAAAAGATCGGTTTGCAGGGAGTGCGCGGGCACAAAGTCGTACAAAAATACTCCCAGCCGGTGGTAGGCCTGCGCCGGGCTGAACACACTGTCCAGCTGGGCGACAAGCTGGCTGATGATGTGGCCGGTATCGTTGGTGGGCATGGACAGTCGGCACTCGCGCGTCCAGCGGCGGTAGCCGGGCTTGTGTCGGTTGGTGCCGGTGAACAGGCCAATGCGCCGGGCCAGCAGGCCATGTCGCCGTAGCCGGAATGCGGCCTGGGCGCCCAGGCTGGCAATGGCAGCCTCTAGTACGTGCGCTTGGTTGGTGTCCTCGCCGAAGGTACGCGAGCGCATAATGCTTTTGGCAACGGTTTTTTCCGGCGTTAACGAATGGCAGTTGATGCCTTGCAGCTCGGCCACCAGCTGGCGGCCGCGTACGCCCATAAGCTGCTGGGCGCGTTGAGGGCGCAGAGCGGCCAGCGCGGCGGCGGTGCCAACGCCCTCGGCGCGCAGCTTTGGCGTCAGCCGCCAGCCCACGCCCCACACGTCGCCGACCGGCACGGTGGCCAAGGTCTGCTGTATGTCTTGGGGCGAATCGTTCATAAAGCTGCGCACGCCCTGGCGCGATGCATCTTTTTTGCCAAACTCTGCCGCTAGCTTGGCCAACGTTTTGCTGGGCGCAATGCCAATGGCTACCGGCACGCCAACCTCCCGCCAAATACGCGTGCGCACTTCCCGCCCCCAGGCTTCGTAGTCGCGCAGCGGCAGGCTGGACAAGTCCAGGAACGATTCGTCCACCGAGTACACTTCAATGCGCGGCGTGACAGCCGTCAGCACCTGGATGATGCGTTTGCTAATGTCACCGTATAGTTCAAAGTTGGCCGAGAACTGCACCACGTTGTGCTGCCGGAACAAGTATCGCAGCTTGAACGCGGCGCCGCCCATGGGGATGCCCAGGGCTTTGGCCTCGTTGCTGCGCGCCACCACGCAGCCGTCGTTGCTGGACAGGACCACTACGGGCTTGCCCTCTAGGTCTGGACGGAAGACGCGCTCGCAGCTGACGAAAAAGTTGTTGCAGTCTATCAGCGCAAAGACGGCCGGCTGTTTTGGCGTGGTGGCGTCGGTCATTGGTCGCCCTTTCGGAACTGGTGAATGGTGCTGGTAACAACGCCCCACGCTTCCGCGCCGGCCGGCATGTGTTGCGGATGCGATATGGCAAACTCGGACGTAACGCCGTGCCACCACACCACGAGGTCGGTGGGGCGAGGGCTGAGCGCGCGGTCTACCACCGCAATGTCGCCGTCCGATATGCCGACGTTCTGCCAGGCATCGCCACGAATACGAAAAATGTACGTGCTGGCAGTACGCTGCACCAATAGCTGGTGCAGGTCCAGCCCGGTCAGGCTTTTGTCGGCCGCGGGGTTGGGAAAACCGGCGTGTATGCTCACGCCGGGCGTGTCTTGCTCGTCCTCGTGCATGGTTGTATTATAGCGCTTTTTGTTTTGGCGTCCGCGTGGCGCCGTGCGCATGCGGACACTCTGCCTCGGGCGATGCTTATTTGATGGTGGACAGGATGTCTACCAGTTCGCGTGGGGTAATCTCGGCTTTGACAATGTAGCCGTCGGCCTGGTGCTCGATGCTTTCGCGGATGTCGTCGCGCTGTTCTAGGTTGGTGGTGATGATAATTTTGGCGCGCAGGTGCGGCGTTTCCTGCGGGTCGCGCAGGCGGCGCAGGGCCTCAATGCCGGTGATGGTGGGAATCATCAGGTCTAGCAGGATGATATCAAACTGGTCGGTCTTGGCCAGGTCCAGGCCGCGCTGGCCGTCTACTTCTACGGTTACTTGGTAGCCGGCACGGGTAAGCGCGCGGACGTACAGTTCGCTGATGAAATGCTCGTCTTCTATGCACAAAACGTGCTTGCCGTTGGGCTTGGGCTGAGAAGACGGTGAAGCTGCGTCGTGGGGTTCCATATGGTGTTATCTCCGATACAATGAGTGGTTTTTGATCCAGCCGTGCGGGCTGCGGACGATGCCATTATCGCCGCTTTTCTTGTCGGCTGCAAGGCTGGCGTACGGCTGAAGGGTGAAGCCAAAGGTGCTGCCCTCGCCTTCCCGGCTGCGTACCCAAATGTGGCCGTGGTGCGCACCGATAATTGATTTGCACAGGTACAGCCCCAGGCCGGTGCCGCCAATTTGTGCCCGGTTGCGGTGGTGCCGGTAAAATTTATCGAACAAGTTGGGCATGGCGCTGAGCGGAATGCCCACGCCAAAGTCTTCCACGGTTGTCTCCACCATGTTGTCCTGCGTGCGGTAGGCGTGGATGACAATTTTGTGGCTGTCGCCGCTGTATTTTATGGCGTTGTCAACCAGGTTGCTGATGACCTCGTAAATGCTGACGCGGTCAACGGCCACGCTGGGCAGGTCGGGCGCCAGCTGCAGTTCCAGCTTGATGTCGCGAACCTCGGCTCGCAGCGACAGGTCGGCCACCGCGGCGCGCAATATCTCGCCCCAGTTTTCTTCGTGCAAGTGCAGCTCTAGCTGGTCGTCTTCTACGCGCGCCACGTTCAGGATGTTGTTCACAAAGGCCGAAAGCTGCTGGGCGCTGGCGCTCATTTTGCGCATGAAGCCGCGGAGCTCTGGGTCGGCGGCGTCGGACAGTTCTTCGTCAAATACTTCAATGTAGCCGCGCAGCAAGGTAAGCGGGGTGCGCAGCTCGTGGACGGCTAGGGCGACAAAGCTCATGGCTTGCTCGTCTTGGCCGTATTGCAGAGTGTGGTCGAACAGTACCAGGACGGTTTCGAAACCCTCGGGGTTGTTTTTGTTGTAGTAGGCGGCAAGGTCGAAGAAGCGCGGGGTGCGGTGCTCGTCGCGCAGCCGGATGCGCACGCGCTCCCACGTTTGGGAGGCGGTAACCTGGAAAGCCTCGGCGTGTTTAAGCCAGCGCGTGAAGGTCTTGTCGCCACTGAAGGACATGTCCAGCACGGTGTACACGCTTTGGCCCCTAAAGTCGGTGCTGGGCTGGCCCAGGTAGGCGCCCAGCGCCGGGTTTGTAAACACGATGTTTTCGTTTTTGTCCAGCACCAGCATGGGTAGTGGCAGGCTGGCGGCAATGAAATCGGCGCTGAGGTCGGTGCCGCGTTTGGCAGACAGCTGCTCGACATTCTCGGCTACGCTGGCCAGCTGGTAAACGTGCGAGATCAGGCTGGCAACCAGCTCACGCCCCAGCTGTGCTTTTTTAAGGTCGGGTGCGGGCGTGTTGGCCGTGTCCGGTGCAATGTGCAAAATGGCTTGCCACACCAGCTTGAGCGGTTGGGTTAGGTACTGCGTGCTCAGCCACGGCAGCACGGTCAGTGCCAGCAGCGACATGACGGCCATAATGGCCAGCATGTCATAGCCGTCCAGGTGCAGCAGCTGGTCGCCCACCCACCAGTCGGCCAGCACCAGCAAGTTGTTTATCAGCAACACTTCCACCAGGCGGTTGCGGACTTGGTCGGTGAATTTTTCAAAATGGTTCATGGGTTGGCGGCCGCCTGTTTCGTCTCCAGTGTTTTAGTTCCTATGGTTTGAAGCTGACGTTTTTTGCATCGCCCATGGCAGTGAACCATGTCTGGCCGGCGTTGAGGGCAAGCGCCTTGCCGTTGGCGTCGGTAAAGCTGAACTGGGCTTCGGCGCTGGCTTTGTGCCAGGTGGCCGTGGTTTCGATGCCGTCCTGGAAGATGAACGCCTGGCCGGTGCCGATGGTGTTGTAGCTGGTGTGGAGGTCGTCGCTTTCGATACCTTGATGCATAACCAGCGCAATGACCACTTTGGGCTCGATGATGGCTTGGTTGCCTGCGCTGTCAACAACCAGGTGTTGCTTGCCGCCTTCGCTGCGGATGTAGGCGTTCTTGGCCGCGTCGTAGTCGAAGTGCGAGTTGTATAGCGTGCTGGAAATGGCGAGGTCGATGGCCCGGGCTGTGGGTGCAGCGCTGGGCTGCTCGGCCTTGCGGGCCAGGCTGGTGTAGTTGCTTTTGCCAAAGCCTTTTTTCGATTCCAGGGTGTTGAGGTTGTACATGCTGGTATAGACGTTGTGCGGCGCGTAGCGCGAGCTGATGCGGTGGTAGTAGCTGCCGTTGGCGAACTGGTCTAGGTCTTTGACGCCCCACGCCTTTATGTCGGCCAGCGCCTCCGGGCTGCCGCCCACGTGGGCTACGGGCGCGTCAAACCCTTTCAGCCATTGCAGGTAGTATGGGCGCACCGAGCGCACCGGGCCAATATAGTCTGGCGATGTGTCCTGGAACAATGTCAGGAAACGTGTAATGCCGCCCTCGGCCACAGCTTCAAACACCACGCCGGCACTGTTCAGGCCGGACTGCGGGCGGGCGTCCGGGCTGTTTTCGATCATCACGGCGGTAACTGAGCGCTCGTTGACAGCAGGCAGTACGGGCAGGCCGGTAAGGTTGGATGCAACCGCGTCAGACTTGGGCGGCGTGACGGTGGTGGTTTTTTGGGCTGCTGGTTTGGGGGTGACTGGCTTTTTGTGGTGCGTCAGCTTCCAAATGCCAAAGCCGCCACCGGCCAGCAAAAGCGCCCCCACAATGCCAATAATAATCCACTGTTTTTTGCTCAGGCGTTTGTACCAGCGCTGCTTTGGGGCTTTGCCTGCGCTGCTGCCCGCCGCTGTGTTGGGAGCACCCAGCTCGCCGTTTGTGTTTGTTTCTTTGGCAGCTACTTCGTCGGGTGTTTGGAATGATTGGGGGGACGAAGGTGAGGACTGCCGTGCGCCCTTTTTGGGCGTTACGATAAAATCATCCATGTCCTTCATTGTCCCCTACCTTGCTTATGCTTGCAAGCTTTGTGGCGGAGTTAGGAAGAAAGAATGAGCTCTCTGGCCCCATGGGTGTTTTCTGGGGTGTGTGAAATCGGTTTAAAAGACCGATTTCAGCCCAACGCTTCCAAAAACATCCGGGGGATGTTTTTGGAAAAAGTGACCCCAAAAAACACCCATGGGGACAGAGAGCGGCCTCCCCTTTCATTTCGTTACCGCAGCGTTTGCAATGTCGCGTCCATGCGCCGCAGCGAAACGTCGCGGCCCAGCACGGCCAGCGTGTCGGCTAGCCCGGGGCTGGCCGGCGCCTGGGTGGTGGCAATGCGGATCAGGCTGAATAGCACGGCCGGCTTTTGTCCGGTTTGTTCCAGCAGATGGTTCAGGCGTTCGGTGATGTCGCCGGGGGTAAACGGGCCGTCGGCCAGCGCGTCGCGCGCGGTTTGCAGCAGCTGGCGCAGCTCGCTGCCTGGTAATTTTTTCAGCTGCTTGTGCTGGGCGATCAGCTGGGGGTCTTGCGGCAAATCGGTGAAAAAGAAATTGGTCAGGGCTGGCAGCTCGGCAAAAAACTTCAGGCGCTCCTGCACCAGGGCTAGCACGCTGGTTTTGTAGGCTTCGTCGTAGCTGGCAGCTTCGGGCGGCCAGAAGCTGGCAATTTTTTCGGCCAGCTCGTCCAAAGCCAGTGCCCGGATGTGCGCGCCGCTCATCCATAGCAGGCGTTGCTCGTCAAACTTGGCGCCCCCGGTTTGCACGTGGCTTAGGCTAAACTTTTGAATTATTTCCGGCACGCTGAAAATTTCCTGCTCGGTGCCATCGTTCCAGCCCAGCGTGGCCATGAAGTTGATAAGCGTTTCCGGCAAGAAGCCCTCGCGCGCGTAGTCCAAAATGTCCTTGGCGCCGTCGCGTTTGCTCAGTTTTTTCTTGCCATCCGGGCCCATTACGTACGGCACCGTGGCCAGTTTGGGCGGCGTGAAGCCCAAGGCTTCGTACAGGTTGAGATATTTGGGTACGCTGGCAATGAACTCTTGCGAGCGGATAACGTGCGTAATTTGCATGATGTGGTCGTCAATGATGTGCGCAAAGTTGTACGTGGGGTAGCCGTCGCTTTTTATAAGAATGAAGTCGTCCACGGCTTCTTCGCCGGCGGATAGCTCGCCCATGACTTCGTCGTGCCAGCGGTAGGCCTTGGGCGTGGAGTGCAGGCGCAGCGGCTGGGTGCCGTCCCAGGCTGGCGGGTTTTCCGGACGGTGGTTGCGGAACAGGAAGGGGCGCTTGGCGGCTTTGGCTTCGTCGCGGAAGGCTTGGAGCTGTTCGGGCGAGTGCGGGTCGGCATAGGCGTGGCCGGCGTCCACCAGCTTTTGGCCCCATTCTTTGTATGTGGCCAGGCGGCTGCTTTGCAAGTACGGGGCGAATGGCCCGCCAATGTCCGGCCCCTCGTCCCACTGCAAGCCCAGCCAGCGCAGGCTGTCCATAATGTGTTGGCCCGAGCCTTCTACCTCGCGCACTTTGTCAGTGTCTTCCAGCCGCAGCAAAAATTGTCCGCCTTGTTGCCGGGCAATCAGCCACGCAAACAATGCAGTGCGCACGCCGCCAACGTGCATGTAGCCTGTGGGGCTGGGGGCAAAGCGAGTTCGTACGGTCATCCCCGTTATTATAGAGAAAAAAGTGCGGTTTGCCAAAAAGGCTACTGCATGGTCAGATACCCGGCAAGCCAGGCATACAGCATGATTAGCCCGGTCAGAACCAGGCTGGGTAGAAATATCCACACAAAAAGATGTTTGCACACCGCCAGCAGCTGGCCGCCAAATGTTGCCTTGCCTGCTTTTCGCCCCATCTGCGTAATGCCCATGAACGTGAATGAAAGGAGCACAATGACCACCGGGATACCCCAGGCCATCAGCAGAACGTTCCCCATGCGGGTTTCTGCCCGCGGCCGAAAGATGAACAGGGGCACAGCCGTAACGCCGGAAATTTTCCCGGCTGTTTTTCCCACCCACGTCACTGCACGCTCGGCGGGCGTGGCTGGTTTGAAGTCTTGAAACATAGCCGACAAAGCAGCAAAGTTATGCATAGATGAAAAAAGTATAGCACGCTGCCGGAAAATTTTTGGCTACTACATGCTGCTGGCAATGGAGGCGATGTCGTCTGGGTTGAGCGTGGCGTTGCCGGTGATGTCGTAGCGCACGCCGCCATTTACCCAGGAGGCGCGGTTGTTGTCATATATATAGATGGTGCGGCCACGGCTTTGAACGGTTTGGTGCGAGCCGGCTAGGGCGACGGTGTTGTCAAGCAGCGTTTGGCTGTCCCAGTCGGACGCCTGCTGGCTGATGGTGTAGCTGCTGGCGCCAGAGCGGAAGCTGAACTGTACGTGCCCGCCCTTGCTTTTGATGGGGCCGCTGAGTGCGTAGCCGGTTGGCGCGTAGCCGGGCAGCTGGGCGCTGAAGCCGGCGCGGATGCTGGCAACACGGACTTCGATATTAGCCATGTTCAGGTACGTGACGAAACCGGCAATGAGCAAAACTGCGGCCGCGCCGGCGCCAATGTTAGCCAGCCGGTGGTGCCGGCGATGCGCGCGCTTGGGCGCTGTTTGCTCGTGGCTGGTGGCGTGGGCAATGGCAGCTTCGAAAATATCCTGGGATGCGGGCGGCGTGGCTGGAGTGGGCGCGGCTGCCGGCATGGCCAGAGCGTCGGCCACGGGCATGGCAGTGGCTGCACTGATACTGGCGTGCGCTGGTGCGGCAACTGCGGCTGGCATGGTGCGCCGGGCTGGGGCAATGTCAAACCGTTTGATGTACTGGCTTTGGGGTGTACGCTGTGCGCGGCTCAGGCGCTGCGGGCTTACCTGGCTGGCCGAGAGCTTGGGCGCCAGAGTGGCAATGGGTGCTGCAGCAAGCTCGGCTGGGGCCTGGGGCTTGAGCGCGGGCTTGCGGACAATGCTAGGCTTGTGCACCGCGGTGCGCATGAGGGTTTTGGGGCGCTCGGGCTGATGCGGGGAAAGCTGGTGGGCTTGGCGGTGTGCTGCGGGCTTTTTCGTGTGGGCGGCATGGTTGTTGTGGTGAGCGGGCTTGGCAGCGTGATGGTGAGCGGGCTTTGGGGTGTGCGGTGCAATGATGTCACTGCCCAAGCCTGCGTGCGTCGGGCGTACAATGCCGTCTATAGCGCGCCCGCCGTGGCGCACGGCCTTGGCTCGTTCGGCGGCTACTTCGCCTGCGTTGGATTGCGTATCGCCAAGCAAAGCGCCGGTAATGGCATCGTACTGCTTACCGTTCAGTTCGATAATATTTTTGCTCACAGATGTTGTTACCCTTCACCCTAGCGCGCACCGCGCGTAGTTGTACATATCTTAACGCGCTTACGGCTAGACTGCAAGCGTCTGCCGCGAATAATTTTTGCATACAAAAAAGGCGTGCGTTGCCCCGGCCCCTGCTTTATAATAAGACCAATCATATGGATTTTCTCGACCCGAAAAAAGAACGTAGACACAAAATCCGGCTTCTTGTCGGCTACGTGCTAATTGGCATTGCGGTGCTGCTGACTACGGTCATTTTGCTGTACCAAGCGTATGGATTTGGCGTGGACAAGCACGGGCAGGTTATTCAGAGTGGGCTGGTGTTTGTGTCGTCGGCGCCGGGCTCGGCCAATGTGTATGTGAACGGCCAGCTGCGCGCCCAAACCAATACGCGGCTGAACTTGCCGGCCGGCCAGTATCGTTTTGAGGTATCCCGCAGCGGGTACCAAACATGGAAACGTGCCGTGACCGTGGAGGGCGGCAGCGTGGAGCATTTCGATTACCCGTTCCTGTTCCCCACCAAGCTGGCAACAAGCACCATCAAAAAGTACGCCGCCCAGCCGCCCCAGGTTTTGCAAAGCCCGGACCGCCGCTGGCTGCTTTTGCAGGCCGCGGACAACGTTGCCAAGTTTGACATGTATGACTTGACGGCCAAAAAACCGGCCGAGTCGCTGAAGACCATCACCCTGCCCGACGGCCTACTGGCCGACAGCACCGGCGCCCAAACGCTGGACTACGTGGAATGGTCCACCGACAACCGCCACGTGCTGCTGCGCCACACATACCAAAAAGCCGGGCAACCCGCCACCGAGTACATCATGCTGGACCGCCAGGACGCCACGCAGTCCGTGAATGTCAGCACCGCCTTGGGCGCCACGCCCACGCAACTGACACTGCGCGACAAAAAGTACGACCAGTACTTCCTGTTTGATCAAACCAGCGGCGCGGTCACCACGGCCTCGTTGAAAACGCCGGCAGCCCAGCCGTTTGCAGACCATGTGCTGGCGTTTAAATCGTATGGCAGCGACGTTATGCTGTACGCCACCAGCACCGGTGCCCCCGCTGGCAAAGTGACGGTGAAGCTGCGCCAGGGCGACAAAACATACACCATCCGCCAGGTTGCAGCCAGCGCCACGTATGTGTTGAACCTGACGCAGTATGGCGGCTCGTGGTACGTTGTTGCCGGTTCGTCCGCGGAAAACAAAGTGTATGTATACAAAAACCCGGCCGGCGTGCTGGACGGCGGCGATGCGCACACCGTGCTTGTTCCGGCCAGCATTCTAAAGGTTGACAACCCCAGCTACGCGGCATTTTCGGACAACGCCCGGTTTATCATGGCCGAAAACGCCAGCCACTTCGCCGTTTATGACGCCGAGAACGACAAAGGCTATGCCTATACCGTCAAGCAACCACTGGACGCACCGCAAGCACACGCCAGCTGGATGGACGGCCACCGGCTGACGTTTGTAAGCGGCGGCAAAATGGTGGTATTCGACTTTGACAGCGCCAACCTGCAGACGCTCACCGCTGCCAACCCGGGCATCGGCATGTTCTTCGACCAACGGTACCGTTACGTGTACGCCCTTACCAGCCAGCCAGCCGACGCAACCAACCCCGCCCAAACAGTCCTAAGCGCCACCGCCCTAAAGACCCCGCAAGATCTGTGAGCCGGACAACCATGGAAATAATGCCGGCCCAAGCCGAAGACGCTGCAGCAATTGGAGCAATGCGCGCCGAAGGCTGGCATGAGCAGTACGGTAGTCTGCCCGGCATTGACGCCGAGTGGATAGAAGGCCAAGTTGCCCGCATATCCAGCGCGGCCAGTGCCGCAACGCGGGCCGCTGCCATAGCAGAAGCGTCCCGCCCGGGCGCCCGCAACCTTTGGTGTGTGGCCAGACTGGCCATGGACTGCACCATTGTTGGCTTTGTTGACGCCCGCAAGCTGGATGACGGCAGCCAGGAAGTACACAGCATGCATGTAGTTGGCGGTTTTCGCGGCCATGGCATTGGCCAGGCCCTGATGGACACGGCGCACGAATGGTTCAACCCGGCGCAGCCAGTTTTCCTTGACGTCGCCCAGGGCAACCACCGCGCGCAAGCATTCTACAAACGGCCAGCTAACGGCTACGCCCCCACTGGCTACACATACAACTACGAGCAGCTGAGCATGATGCGCATGCAGCGCGCGGCCAAAGCCTAGTTGTCAAACGGCCTTTGCTAGGCCCCAGTCATCCCCTGCCACCTGCCCGCTAGAACAAGTTCCCCACCCAATGGGTAAAGCGCCCCCACAGCGTCGGGCCGTTGTTGGCTAGCTGCGTCGGCGTAGTGGCGGCAGTGTTGGCGGTGGCTACGGCGTTGCCGCTGGGGTCTGGGCTAACTTGCTCGCCCCAAACCACCAGACGGTTCAGCGACGTGCCGGGTGGGTCGCAGGTGATCAGCGTGGCTGTGGCGGTTTTGCTCGGCACATTGCCCAGCACCGAGACATCGCTGGGCGGCACAATCTTCTTGTCGTACACGCGGTACGAGTACACTTGCTTGTTGTATGTCAGGTAAAAAATGTCGCCGGGCACTAGCTCGTGCAGCAGCACAAAAGCAAACTTGTATTTGCCCTTGTTGAAGATGTTGTTGCTGGAGTGCCCAAAGAACGCGGCGTTGCCCTGCTGCCCGGGCACGGCGGTGGTTGGGTAGTGCAGCACGCCGCTTTCCAGCGATTTTTCCACGGCGTCGTTGTCTATGGATGTTTCGCTGTAGTCTACGGGAATTTCTACATTGGTTTTGGGAATAATAACTTCCGGCGTGTCTGACGGCGCCACTCCGTCGGTGCTCAGAATAATGGGCGTGGCTCCGGCGTGCCGGCTGGGCTGGATGAATGGCGCAATGACCAGCTCGTTAAAAAATCCAAACAGAAAAATAAACAGCACCAGCGCGCCCATGCCCACGCCAAAGGCAATGGACTGCAGGTGGTGTTTGGCCTGCAGCTGGGCGTGCTCGCGGGCACGAACCTTGCCCAGCAGCTGTTTTTTAAGATCTGCCAGCGAGCGGCGATCGGCCGGCGATGGCGGCTGCGGCGCGTGGCTGGCTGGCGGCGTTTCGGCTTCGGCCGGTGCAATGGGCGGATGGGCGCTGACAAACGCTTCTTCAATGGGCGAACGTTGCGCAGCCACTAACTCCAGCGGGTTTGCGGCCGGAGCGGGCGCGGCCCCTTCCGGCTCTTGTGGTGTTCCCGGCTGGGTTGGCGCGGTGCGCTCGGCGTGGGTTTGTACGTACTGCGTGTAGGCCGAGGGCTGGCGCGCATTGGTAGCGTAAAACTCTTGCCACACCTCGTGCTTTTCGTCGTCCGGCAGCGCCAGGTAGTAGGCGTGCCACTCGGTTTGAATTTGGGCCAGCGATTTGCCCGAGGTGCTGAGCTCGTACATGTACTGTTGGTGTTTGCTGCGAACTGGCGCGGGAGTGTGGCTGGCAGCGGTTGCCTCGGTGGCGGCGCTGGGCTCGTCGGCGTACAGCTGGTTTAGCTTGCGGCGGATGAGCTCGGCCGCGGGGTTGGGCGCGCTGCCGCTTGGCTGGTCGTCGTCTGCGGCCGCGGGCCGGCTGGCCGCGCCAGCCATTGGCTGGATGGTTCGCCCTTGCCGCCGATGCAATACATAGCCAGGGTCTTTGGCTGGCTCGTCCGGGTTGTCGTGTGTGGGGTGTGGATTCATATATATGTATGCGTGCAGCACGTGATTGGGCCGAAGGCTCGCTTTCTTCTCCCTAGTATAGTACAATACTCCAGGTCAAGCCTACCTGTTGCTGTGGCAATATGGTAGCACCCTTTCGGGCGGGTGGCGGAATTGGTAGACGCGCTGGACTCAAAATCCTGTGGGAGCAATCCCGTGAGGGTTCGATTCCCTCCTCGCCCACCAAAGAAAACCCCTCTGCACGCCAGAGGGTTTTTCTTTTGTCGGGGCGAAATGGGGATAGGATTTTTGGGGCTATGCGGCTGTGGGGTCGAAGGTGCCGCGGCGGTTTTCGTCGGTGGTGACGTTCCAGAGGAGCCAGTTGGTGAGGGTGTCCAGGCCTGCTTGCAGGGCTGGGTTGGGGTTGGGGCTGTTGCCCTCTTGCAGGAGCTGGTCAATGATGGGCAGCCGGTTTTCGTCGTAGCTAAAGCCGCGTTTGCTGTGGGCGTGCAGATCGCAGTGGGCCGAGACCAATATGATGTCGTTGGTGTAGCGGGAGCGGTCGTGTTCTAGGGCTAGCGCGGCTTCTTCGGGGTGGTCGGGCTCGTCGCAAAAGCCCAGGCAGCGGCTTTTTACCTGCAGCTTGTGAGGTATGGCGTGATCGCCGGTGGCTTCTACTAGTAGGATGTCGTAGTTGGCTTCGGGCTCTTGGTTGCTGCTGTTGTGGTGCAGCAGGGCTGGCGCAGCCATAGCTTGCGGGTGGTTGCCCAGGCGGGTGATGAGCGCGCGAATAGCCAGCTCGTTCATGTCGCCTTTGAAGTGGCTGATTTCTTCAAACGCGGTGGCGCGCACCATGGCCTGGCGGTTGCTGTGCATGGCCTGGACGGTTTGGTCGTGGAGCGTTTGCTGTGATTGCCGGCCGGCGCTGGCATTGCGGCGGAAGTTTATCATGTCGGCAATCATGAGGTGCGAGCCGGCCACGTACTTGGCGCGGTCCCAGCGGGCCTCGCGCTTCCAGGCAACGTCGCCCAGCTCTTTGCGTGCGGCTTCCAGCGGCTTGCGTGCGGCCTTGTAATCGCCTTGCGACAAACGCAGGCAGCTGCGGCCCAGCAGCCGGTCGGCATAGCGAATGCGCTCAAACGGGCCGGCCTGAACCGGCCGTTGCAGCTTTTCGTGCGACAGCCGTGCGTCGGTGGCGCCGACAATTTGGACATAGCCTTCAACAACGGAGCGGGCCTGCTGCTCCGGGTATGTTGGGTAACGCATATTGTAGTATTATGACATTTCGGAAATGCTTTTGCAACTGTGGTAGGCGGCGGTGGTCAGCGAGTCGAAGGGTTTGCTGGGATGCTGCAGCCACCAAACTGCCGCGGTTGCCGCGGCGCGAACACGCCAAACCGGCTGCGGGCTGTCCAGGCGGGTGGTGCTAACCTGCCCGCCTACAGCCACAAACAGCGTGTCCAGGTGCTGCGTGATGATGTACGGCGCGAACCGCTGCGTAAACGCGTGCAGCCAATCTACCAGCCGCAGCAGGTCCATGCTAAATTGGACCGGTTGCTCGAACCCGGCGGCCATGCCCAGCCGCCGCAGCTGGCTCAGGCTTGGCACCAGCAGCGTATCCGGCCGGTGCAGTACGCTGCCCGGCGTGCTTACCGCGTAGTCTATGGCGTCTTTGGTGAGCGTGACAGCGGCAGACTGTTTGGCCAGAAATCGTTCCAGCAAAATGGCGGTTTCGGCATTGCGGCCTAGGTCGCCCGCTACCAGTGTGGCGTCCGCCCATGCGCTGCAGTCCAGTAGCTCGGCAAGCGCCGACGCGCCAAAGCTGCCGCTGGGTGTGCTGGGGGCAAACTCGCCTGTTTCCAGCAGCTGGCCAACGGTACGCCGCAGCGCATCCGGCAGCAACACGCGGGTGGTGCCAATGCCAGCCTTGACGGCCTGGGTGTATGCCTCGGCCGGTGCGGCAAAGGCGTGCAGGCTGCCGCCCACCACCAGCAGCTTGCCGGCCAGGTGCCGGCTTTCCGGCCGGCTCCAGTCCAGGCTTGGGAAAAGCGGCGTGGTGTTTGATTGCTTATGCCAGTACGAGCTGTTCATATAAAACGTAGTATGCAAGCGAAACCCGCGCAGCGCAAGGCGCAGTGTTTCCGGTGTATGAAACAGGGCGCAGGTTGCAGTAGTGTATGCGGTGGCATACGTACGGCAACATGCGCCCTTGGTGGTCGTTTCCGACCAGGGTTGTCTTGTCTTTTGGTTTGGCGGCTCCTTGGTTGGCGGGTGGACATGCGCGGTGGCTCAGACCTTCCTGAGAAGGGCGATGAGCACGATCAGCAGGACGACGCCCACCGCTATTCCGGCGCCATGAGGCAGGAGGACCAGCAGCAGGATGCTGCTGATGAACACGACCCAGATCGTCGGGATGGCGTAGTTGGATTCGAGGAACGCGTTCACCATCTTTCCCGTGCGCCTGCGCAGGCTGGTACGTGGTTCCGCGCCACCGCCGGCGTGCATCATGCGGGTGGGAGCTGCGACGGGCGTGACCGTGAACGCGGACGCCGAGGTTGGCGGCTGCGGTTCGGTCAGTTGCGGCCCCCAGTGGGCAATGCGGAAGTACGTCTTCTTCTTGCCCTCCTGGACGATGCCCATGTACAAGGCCTCACCCAGCTGCCGGCTGTCCCAGACGACGATGTCGTCAAAGTACTGGCCATGCAGCGCGGTGGCCAAGGCCACAACGGCGTCGTCCGGCGGGACCACCTCGTGCTCTTTCAGGGGCAGCTCGGTGAACCCACTCCACTCGGCGTGCTTGAGCGGCATGCCATAGACGGTCATCAGACCACCCATGCGGGCGTCGAATTCCGCCTGGAGCGCAGCGCTCTCCAGTCCGAGCGCGCGATACGTTGCGGCGCGCGCTTCGATGTCACCGGCCAATTGCTGCAGCACGGTGTCTACGGCGTGAACCGTGCGGACGGGGGCGTCCACCAGGATTTTTTCGGGAGCTTCCATGTTCGGGTCTCCAGTGAGATGGAACGGACAGGACGCATACATTATACCATGTTTTTATATTTTCGTAAAGGGGTGGTGGCTTGGTGACGCGCGGGCTTTCGGTGCTTGTTTTTCGGGGTGATCATGGTATGATTTTGGTGCATCTTGACGCAAGCTATGTGTCAGCGATGTTGTTTGACAAGAGACAGCACGGCAACCCTCGCACCAAGGAAGGCAAACGACCATGTCCCTCTTCACCGCAACCGAGTTGCAAGGCAGGAACTACAACCTGGCCGACCCGCGGCGCGTCCGTTTCTTCGGCGTCACCGGGGAGCGCACCAACACTCGCGGCGTGTGGCGGATCGAAAGACGCCCGGGCGAGTTTGAGAAGATCCAGCGCAGCGACCCCAGCATGCTGGTGGCGGCCTACATGGCCCTGCGAGCAACCATCGAGGCTCGCGCCGGCGCCCGCATCAACATGCTGGTCATGAGCCCGCACCACGCCACGCTCTTCTGGCTGGAAGGGCTGCTGTCGCCGGCGTGGTTCGAGGAAGTCATCGGCTGCGACGAGTACGTGGACATCCGCAACGTGGTGCTGGGCAGCCGCGAGATCACCTTCCGCGTTCGCCGGAAGTACCCTGAAAACGCGCGGATCGTGGCCGCAGACATCAACGGCAGGACACTGCCGCGGGTGTTGGCCTGACCCTCCAGAAGGCCGAGGCGCAGCGCGTTCACCTACAGTTTGTGGGGTCTGCGCTGCGCCTGCGGCTTTTGTTTTTCGGCTGTCTCTTGTCTTTATTTTTTTGATGTATGTTGCTGGGCTGCGCGGGCGCCGTGGTGGGCGGCCAGCCAAGCAGCTTTTTTCTCTTTATCTGTTTTGCCTTTGAACGCTTGGGCGGGATATTTTTGGGCAATGCGCGCCAGCTTGGACGTAATGGCTTCGGCAATGTCAATGTCCATCGCCTGGGCAAATTCAAAACAGTAAATAAAAACGTCTGCCAGCTCGGCCGCCAGTTCGTCCTTGGTGCCGATGGGTTCGTCGCGCCACTGGTAGTGCTCCAGCAGCTCGGCTGCTTCCAGTGCAATGCTGGTGGCAATGCCGCGCGGCGGCAGGCCGTCCCAGTCGCGGTCGCACAAATGCTTCCACACCATTTGGTTAATGGTTTCGAACGTGGTGTCTGATTGCTTTATGGGTGGCTCGCTGCTCATAGGTCCTCCAATACGTTGTTTACTAGTTCAATATGATGTTCGGCCAGGCTGTCATCGGCGGCAATGACAATGCGTGCGCGAAACTGTTTGTCGTTCAGCATGTGCGGCAGCCACAAAAAGTCGTCGGCCCACATGCTGTCGTACGGAATGTCGGCAATGTCAAACCACTGCGGGCGCATTTCGTCAGTCTCGCGCGGTGTGCCCGCCCAGGTGGTGGTGTCAAAAATAAAACCGTCATGCTCGAAGTTGGGCTGGTCGGCCAGCAAAAACTGCATGCGGCCCATCAGACGCAGGTTGCTGGGCGTTACGCCAATCTCTTCCCGGCACTCGCGGATGGCGGCGTCGCGAATAGTTTCGCCCGGCTCTACTTTGCCGCCCACGCCATTCCATTTGCCCACGCCAAAGCCGCGCTTTTTCATGGCCAGCAGCAGCTGGTTGTTTTGGCGCAGGAAAAGCAGTGTTACTTGTTTTTTCATGTTACAAATTTACGTCTAGCTGAATGCTGATGGGACAGTGGTCGGACCCGGTAATGTCTTTGTGGATGCGGGCCTGCTTTACTTTATTTTTCAGGCTGGCCGACACTAGCAGGTAGTCAATGCGCCACCCCACGTTCCGCTCGCGCGCGTTGCCCCAGTGCGACCACCACGTGTAAAAGCCGTTGCCTTTGTGAAACAGCCGGAAGGTATCCACAAAGCCAGCGTCCAGAAAGTTTTGGAAGCCTTCGCGCTCCTCGGCGGTGTAGCCTTTTTTGCCTTCGTTGGGTTTAGGCCGGGCCAGGTCGTCGGGCGTGTGTGCGACGTTTAGGTCGCCGCAAAAAATAACCGGCTTGGTTTTCTCCAGCTGTTTGCAATAGGCCAGAAACGCCGGGTCCCAGTGCTTGTGGCGAAGCGGGATGCGGCTGAGGTCGTCCTTGGCGTTGGGCGTGTACACGGTGACAATGTAAAACGGCGCGAACTCGGCGGTGATAACGCGGCCTTCGCTGGCCGAGTCGCGCGTTTCTTCATCCACAAATGTGTACTTTTTGGCAAAGTCTTCCGGAAAGCCGTTGCGTACGCTGAGCGGTTTGTGCTTGCTGAAGATGGCCGTGCCAGAGTAACCCTTTTTGTCAGCCGAGTTCCAGAACTCTTCGTAGCCAGATAGGTCAACTTCGGCCTGGCCCTGCACGGCCTTGGTTTCCTGCAGGCACAAAATGTCCGGGCTGTCATTTTTGATGAACGACTGCAGTGTGCCTTTGCGCACCACGGCGCGGATGCCGTTTACGTTCCATGAATAAATAGTGAGCATGTGGGGTTTGTCATTTCCTTTCTTGCCGGCGAAGGCGTTGTTCGTGGTCATCGGCGCGGCGTTGCGCAGACTGCAATGCGGACTGCAGCGTGCGAATGTCATTTTGTAAACTGGTTACGGTGTGCTGCAGCGTTTCGACAATGGGGGCGGCCTGCTGTACGCGGCTAAGCGCGGCAATGGCGCGGTGCACTTCGTCCTGGGTTTGGCGATGGGCAGATTCCAGGGTGTGCAGGACGTCGGCCAGCTCGTGGCGAACACGTTCCAGCTCGTCGGTGTGCGACTTTACCTGGTTGTGCGAGTCGGCCAAACTGTGCAGGTGCGCGCTAAGCGCGTGGTGCCGGTTTATAAGGTCTTGCAGCGCGCTGGTTAGCTGACGTTGGGTGTCGGCCAGCTTGTGCAGCTCGTCGCGCGAGGCAAACACTTGGTGCAGCGCCCCAACCAAATCGTCGTCATTCACCTCCATCATATTTGTATTTTACCGCAAAAAGGGGCGCATTTGGTATTATCTGGCATTGCTGCCGGCTGGCCGCATAGTTGCCGGAAAAATCATTGGCATTGCGCGGGAAGGTCTGCTACCCTATTGGCAATGTACAAACGCGTGCTACTAAAATTTTCGGGTGAGCAGCTGTCGGGCAAACACGAAGTTGGCGTTGATACAGCAGTGGCGCACTACATTGCGCGCGAATGTAAAAAGGTGGTGGACGCTGGCTGTCAGCTGGTGCTGGTAGTGGGCGGCGGCAACGTGGTGCGCGGTGCCGAGCTGGCCGGCGGCGGCATCCGGCGCGTAACCGCTGACCAAATGGGCATGTTGTCTGGCCTGATGAACGCCATGGCGCTGACTGATGTGTTTGAGCACGAGGACATCCCCACCCGCTGCATGAGCAACATTTACGCCGAGCAAGTAACCGAATCGTACTCGTACCGGCGCGCCGAAAAGCACTTCGAGTTTGGCCGCGTGGTGATTGTAGCCGGCGGCATGGGGCGCCCGTACTTTACGCATGACACTGCTGCTGTCAGCCTGGGCCTAGAGCTGGACTGTGACGTAGTCCTGAAGGCCACCAAAGTTGACGGCGTATACAACAAAGACCCGGCCAAGTTCAAAGACGCCCAGCGTCTCCCCACCATGACCTACCAGCGCGCTGTAGAAGACACCGACATCCGCGTTATGGACAAAGCCGCCCTGGGCCTGGCCATGGAGCAGGACATGAATGTCATTGTGCTAGACGCTATGAAGCCCGACAACTTGCTGCACGTGGTGCAGGGCAAAGACGTCGGCACGCGCATTACATCATAAGACAATAGACTGGCCGGGCTGCAGCAACTGGTAGCGAATGCCGGCTTTTTCGCACACCGGCTGCATCCAGTCGTCTACCGACGCTTGGCCGATGTCGGATAGCAGCGCATTGTGCGTAGGGAAACATTGGGCCGGATGCACGGCCTCTACGAAGTCAATTGCCTCGCCTATTTTAAGCCACGGCGCGCTGACCGGCAGGGCCAAAGCCTGCACGGATTCGCCGGCGGGAACGGTAAACGAGTCGCCCGGGTAATACAAGGCGTCGTTCACCAGCACGCCCACGTTTTGCCACTGCGGAAAACGGTCGTGAATGCTGGCGTGCTCATCGCCAAAGAAGCGCATGGCGAATGGGCCGGCCTGGGCATCGGCGCCGCCTTGCACAATGGTGACGGGCGGGTTGCCCAGCTGTTGGGCAACCTCGGCAGTGGTCCACACGTGTACGTCTGGGTTGTCGGCCAGGATGCGGGCAATGTGTGCCGGGTCGAAGTGGTCGGCGTGCACGTGGGTGATGACAATGCCAACCACGTTGTGAACGTTGCCGAAGTGCGGCGTGTAGCCGCCCGGGTCAATCACCAGTTTTTGGCCGTCCTGTTCCAGGACCAGGCAGGCGTGTGCGTATTTAGTTACCTTCATTCGTGCCCCCTTCTTATATATATGGTAGCACGGCGCCGCTTGTGCATGGGCTTTCTAGGCTGCGCGCAGGCGGCCCCATGCTTCCACAATGTGCTCCAGCAGCGGAAGCGGCTGGACAAGCAAGGCGTCGTGGCCGCCGCGGTGGCTCACCACGTCTACGCCGGCGGGCATGCCGTGCGGGTAGTCAAAAAATTCGTCGTCTGCTGCCAGCGCTGCAATGCGCGGATACTCTGGCGTTTCGGCCAGCCGGGCCGCCGTAGAAAAGCGGCTGATGTGCCGCAGGTGGCGCAGGTTGGCGTACGGCTGCGTGCTTATTTGCAGTGCGTTGTCGGCAACCACGGCCATATGTCGCCCCCGCTTTGGCCCAGTTATGGCGTGCCCCAGGTGATGCGCGTCCTTGACCAGCGAGCGCAGCACCAGCCCGCCCATGCTGCGCGGCTCCGGCCCATTGCATGCCACCAGCGCCTCCGGGCTCATGTGCGGCGTGACAGCCAAAATGCCGGCGGAGTGCGTCAGCGTCAGCTGGCGTTTTGTTGCCCGTTCAACTGCGTGCGGCCGGTCCATGGCTGTGGTGAATGTGAAAATATCAGCCCCGTCGGCCAAGCCCAGTTGCACGGCGGTTTCGGCCACCGGCTCCAGCATGTGTTTTCCGGTCATAAAACCGCCTATTAAAACCATCCGCGCCATAGTACAGCTAGCATAGCATAGGTTGACCAATACTAGCATTTATGGTACAATATGGTTTCACGTTCCCCTATTTTTGGGGGCGACGTGTAGCCCATTGACAAGCAGACGCCAGATGAGAAGCCGGACCACGGGACCGCCGCCCGCGTTCCGGCTCCTCATCTGGACAAGAGAAATCCATCCCGGCATTCGTGCCAACGATCACCGCAAGGGGTACAACCATGACCACCAACGCCAACGCCGTCGCCGACGCCGTGCCGACCATCAAGACCCGGTACTACCGTTGCAACAGCGCCATCGTCGGCATCCAGGCCCCGGCCAACTCGTCCAAGTTCCGCAAGGCGACCGCCTTCCTGGCAGCCAGCCTGTGGGTCGACGGCGTGGAAGACGTCCGACTGGGCCTTCACGGCTTCGAGGTCGACTTCGACAGCGCGGTCACCAACGAGCAGAAGCTGGACGCGCACGTCGAAGGAGTGTTCGGCAACTTCCGCAACTCCCACAAGAAGGAGGACGCGAAGCCGCACAGCCTCCTGTTCCCCTTTTCCCGGGGGTCGCGGAACTACATCATCCAGCCCTACGACTCCGTCCAGCAGATGGCCCAGGCCACCGGCACCACCGACGTGCGGGACAAGCTCGGCGACCAGCTCGGCGGCGACGACAGGCCCGGTATCCCCTCGCCGATCGTGATCGTCACCGACGGTGAGATGCAGGACTGATCCCTCGGGATCCGCACCCGGTCAGCCCCGCTGACCGAAGAGACGAACATGCCAGGCGGCAGCGAAGAGATTGGCTGCCGCCCTGGCCGCCGCCCCGGTTTTTCTCTTCCCTGTCTGCTTGTCATGTTCGCTCTACAAATGTGCATTTGTACTGACGAGTCCAAAAGGACGAAAGCGAACCAACCCCCCCAGCAACCATGCTGCGGATGGTTGAATATAAATACAAATCATGGTATAATAAATACGTTCTGAAAGTCAGAATGTGTCCCGTGTTCCAAGAGGAGCAACCATGACCAAGCAGCACCCGGCCGCCCCCACGCGCCTGGAATTCCGGTCCGCCGATGACGGCTACGTTCCGTTGGGCGACCTGAAGGCCGGCAGCATCATCACGATGCGGTTGGACGGCTACAACGGCCAGGTCGTCATGATCGTCACCGACGCGGACGCCGACCTCCCGATGGTAGAGATCATGATGCTCTCACCCCGGGAGTTCCAGCGGATCGGCCGCCACATGTTGGCAACGACGCCGCGCGTGGATGACCTGTTCTCGGCCGGCCGGCTGAGTAACTGCCCCATCCAGCGGATCGACGTTCTCATCGACTCGCCGATGTCAGCGTTCTGGGCATCCGGAGCGAGCATCGACGCGGGCTTCACCGCCTTCATGGCCGGGGCCACCTGACAACAGAATAGGGTGTACCAAACCCAAAAATACCGGCGGGCAGAGGCTAGAGGATAGCAACGAAAGCATGTCGTCACATCCAGTGGCGTAAAACTTTCTTTCATTGCAAAACCTCCCTCTGCCCGCCGCCCGCTCTACAAATGTGCATTTGTACTGACGAGTCCAAAAGGACGAAAGCGGCAGCCGCATGCGCGCGCAAAAGTACGAACCAAAAAACCGCTTGTTTGGCCTTTAGCAAAGCCAGCAAGCGGTTTTTTGATTGGCGGAGAGGACAGGATTCGAACCTGCGAGAGCCTTGCGACCCAACACGCTTTCCAGGCGTGCGCCTTAAACCAGCTCGGCCACCTCTCCGTATGTCGTCTTATATTATACACAACTAGCCGGCCGGTCTAGCACTCGATGCAACATAACCTTTTTGCTTTAACCACAACTCGAGTTAAAAATTACTACGAAAACACCTTGCCGCAGCGCTAAATGCGAAGGTACACTAAACATGGAATGGCAATTATTGAACTACAGAACGTAAGTAAATTGTACGGCTTTGGCGACGCCACAAATGTGGCGCTTGACGAGGTGAGCTTGACCATCGGCGAGGGCGAGTTTGTAGGCGTGATGGGGCCGAGCGGTTGCGGCAAGTCGACGCTGATGAACATCATTGGCCTGCTGGACCGCCCAACGCACGGCCAGTACGAGCTGCACCGCCGGTCGGTTGCCAAGCTGCGCCCCGGTGCCCGGGCAAAGATCCGGCGCGACACAGTGGGCTTTGTGTTTCAGTCGTTCAACCTGCTGCCGCGGCTGACTGTGCTGGAAAATGTTGCCCTGCCCCTGGCCTACAAAGGCATGAGCCTCAGCCGCCGCCTGCGTCAGGCTAGCAATATGCTGGAGCGTGTGGGCTTGCAGGAGCGCGAATATTATTACCCGCGGCAGCTCAGCGGCGGCCAGGCGCAGTGCGCCGCCATTGCACGGGCGCTGGTGAACAGCCCTAAAATCATCATTGCCGATGAACCCACCGGCAACCTGGACAGCGCCAGCAGCCGCCTTGTTATGGAGCTGCTAAGCGAAATACACAAAACCGGCAACACCATTTTGTTTGTTACCCACAACCCAGAGCTCACCCGCTACGCCACCCGCGTGGTGTACATGCACGACGGCAGCGTTGTGCACGACGAGCCCACAGCCCTGGGCGAAATTGCCGCCACCGCACGCAAGGTTATGTACAGCATCCCCACCAAAACCGAGGAAGACGACCTGGCCGGCGTTTCGGTGCTGATGAAAACCGTGCCAGACGTTACGCAGTCCAAAACCAAAGCTAAGTCTGGCCGGGCCGCCAAAGCGTCCAAGAAAAAGCCGGCCAAATCCAAAAAGAAGGAACGCGCATGAGCACCAACCGTGGCAACCTGAAAATGGCCATGGTGAGCATGCGGGCGGCGCGGTGGCGCAGCTTGCTGACAATGCTTGGGGTGATCATAGGCATTGTGGCAGTGGTGACCGTGGTGGGAATTGGCGAGGGAGTAAAGCAGCAGGTGGTGCGGCAAGTGGGTCACTTTGGCAAAGACCTCATTACCGTGCGCCCCGGGCGGACCGCAAACCGTGGCGCCGCGTCCAGCATTAAAAACACCGATATTTTGTTTGGCCTGAACGGCACCAGCGCGTTAAGCGAGCGCGACGTGCAAACCGTGGCGCACGCCCCGCACGTGACGTTGGCCGCGCCGCTGGGCGTGGTGCCTGGTACGGTGCAGGTGGACAACGGACCCAAGCAGGACAACACCCTGGTGCTGGCTACCAACTCGAACCTGCCCGGCGCGTTGAACCAGGCGCTGCTGTACGGCAGCTTTTTCGGTCCCGAGACAGAAGAAGACAACGTAGCGGTGATTGGCCGCCAGGCGGCGCAGCGATTGTTTCAGGAAAGTGTGCCGCTGGGCAGGCAGTTTAGCTTTCGCGGACAGAACTTTATAGTGCGCGGGATTTTTGCCGACTTTGACACCACGCCGCTTTCCCCCACTGCCGATTTCAACGACGCCATTTTCATTCCCTACCAGGCCGCCGACCGCGTCACCGGCAACACCACCCAAATGTACACCATTCTGGCCAAGCCGGACGCGCCCGGCCAAACTGGCGCCGCCATTGCTGCCATCAACCATTCGCTGGGCAATGCCCATGGCGGCCAGCACGATTTCAGTGTGCTAAACCCAGAGCAAACCCTGGCCGCTGGCAGCAATGTGCTCAGCCTGCTGACCACGCTCATTACCGGCGTGGCAGCCATTTCGCTGCTGGTGGGCGGCGTGGGCATCATGAATGTAATGCTGGTGTCGGTAACCGAGCGCATGCATGAGATTGGCGTGCGCAAAGCCATTGGCGCAACCAACCGGCAAATTCTTAGCCAGTTTGTGCTGGAGGCGACGGTGCTGAGCGTGGCTGGCGGTGTGATTGGCATAGGCTTGTCGCTGCTGATCGACCTGCTGCTGCATGCGTATACCAGCCTAAAGCCGGTGATTTCCTGGCAGGCAATTGTTGTTGCGACGGTGGTGTCGCTGGTGGTGGGCGTGGTGTTTGGCGCGGCGCCGGCTATCAAAGCAGCGCGCAAAGATCCCATTGAGGCATTGCGGCACGAATAGTGTCGCCGTTTTGGGCTATTATAAGCACGTATGGAAATTCTCAAAGGCCCGGAACTGCCTCCCGGATTCGGCATGTTACTGCACGATTACCCCTACGTTAGAAAGCCGTCTTTTCAGCCAAAGCCGCTGGAGCCAATCATACGCGAAGGCGAAGTGGTGCAAGAAAGCGTGGATCTACTGCGTAGAGAGGCGGGTGATCATCGTTTTGTTGATGGATATTTCGAACGCCGCCTGGCTACCGAAGCCTGGTTGTACGGCGAAGGCACGGCGATGGGTTTGCCGCTACGCGACAAGCATCCGGTGTACTTTAGATTTGCCGAGTGTTTTTCAAGGCGGCCATTCGGAAACCGCGAAACTATTGGCATACCGCTGAGTGCACTGCCAACTGACCAAATGACATTTACGCTGTACGACAGCATGCACAATTATGCCAAGCTCATTGGCGAGCCGTACGAAAATACGCCAGAGGATGTGCAGCCGACAGTTTGGACGTGGGCGGTTATTTCCTACATGTATCAAACGTCGCAGCTGCCGGAGTACTTTTTTGAGCGTCGCCAAGGTGCGCCGTACGTGGAATGCCAGTTTTGGGACGTAAACCATAAGGTGCTTTCATGGCATCGTTCCCCCAACCTTGCGCCCAACTATGGCCTTGACTAACCAACGACCATTGCCGCCAGTGTACCCACGCCCGCAGCCGTCATGATGGCAAAAACTATCCAACCCATTGCAGCTGTCAGCGGCTTGTTCACCCAATGCCCCATAACTTTTTTGTTACTGCTAAGAAGCACAATCAGCAGTAAGACAAGCGGCGCCACCAGTGCGTTGGCAATGGCCGCGTAAATAAGCGCCTTTATGGGGTCCACGCCAATGAAGTTCATGCCCAAGCCTACCAGCATGGATATAATAATGACGCCGTAAAACGCGTTGGCTTTGTCCAGCTTGCGGTACAACCCTTCCCGCCAGCGGAAACTTTCCGACAAAGCGTACGAGCTGGATGCCGCCAGCACTGGGATAGCCAAAAGCCCGGTGCCAATAATGCCAATAGCAAACAAAAAGTACGTGGCATTGCCAGCAAACGGCCGCAGTGCCTCGGCGGCCTGGGCGGCGGTTTGGATGTGCGTGATGCCGTGCGGGAACAAAATGCCGCCGCATGCCGCAATGATGAAAAACATCACCACGTTGCTGAGGAACATACCGCTCCAAACGTCAATGCGCATGCCGCGGATGTCGGAGGCTTGGGTGTGCTGGCGGTCGCGGACGGTGGTTTTGCCTTGCAGAATTTGTTCTTCAACCTCCTGGCTGGTCTGCCAAAAGAACAAGTACGGCGAAATGGTGGTGCCCAATATAGCGCTCAACAGCAGCACCTCGTCCTTGGAAATATGCAGGCTGGGCACCAGCCCGTGGCTTAGCACCGTGCTCCAATGCAAATGCGCCAGTATGGACGACAGGATGTACGACAGCAAGATCATTGCCAGCCATTTCAGGTATTTGGCGTACCGCGCGTACGGCGTAAAAATTTGCAACCCCAGGCTGAATATGGTGAACGCTGCCACCAACAGCGTGAAGTTCAAATGCGGATAGAACAGCTGGACGGCCTTGGCCATGGCGCCCAGGTCGGCTCCAATGTTCACGGCGTTGGCTGCGAACAGCAGCACCGTGCACGCATACAAAATGCGCTTGGAAAAGTGAATGCGAATGTTGCCCGCCAGCCCGCGCCCGGTCACAATGCCAATGCGCGCACACATTTCCTGCACCGCTGCCATAAGCGGAAACGTCCAGAGCGACAGCCACAGCATGTGGAAACCAAACTGCGCGCCGGTTTGCGAGTACGTCAGGATGCCAGAGGGGTCGTCGTCGGATGCGCCCGTGGTTAGGCCGGGGCCCAGTATGTGCCAGTAGCTTCTGGTCTTTTGCAAGACCGGGTTGTTGGGCAAGGCGGTGGCCATCTTCTGGGCAACCGCCTGGGTTGCCAGCACGCCTAGCTCCAGTGATCGAGCCGGCGCCTCGGCCGTCCTGGTTACAAAATCTTTTTGTTTCATGGTTATATTGCTAACTAGTAGGATTGTAGCATAGCTGCGCCACGAGGCACTGTGGCCTAGAAGACAGTCAGGGCAATAACGCCGGCAATCATGACGGCTGCTGCTTGTTTTTCTTTTTTGGTTAGGTGCTCGTGGAAGAGGTAGGTGGCGGGTCGACGAGAAAGGCGGCGTGGCTGCTCTATTTCTCGGCGTGATGACCGCCTTTAACCGCCACAAGAACGATCACGTTAATGGGGGGGGATTGACGAATGCCGAGCTGCGTGTTACATTACAAATGAAATAATTTCAGGAGGAAGATTTAATGGATTTATTCGAACGTCTACAGGACTTCGCTCAACGTGCCGCCCACAACTATAAATACACGCAAGGCGCAGCAAGTGCTTTGATGGTCGCAGTTAAGCTTTTTACTTCAGTAATGACCACTGAGGAATTAGCCGCTTCCCATTTCCCGCTTGACAAGCTAGATGAGTTGGCAGATAGGATCTTTATCAAGCACGGTAACAAGTATAGCCTGGATAGCCTGCGCGTCTACAAGTCCCGTGTTAATCGTATTGCCAATGATTACAAAAATTATGGCGCAGACGCGAAGAGCATGTCGAGCTGGAACCCCAGCGTGAAGCCACGCAGGGACGCGGGCAAGGCAAAGAGTGTGGCTAAAAGCACGCTTTCGCAGAACCCGCCCCAAAAACGCGTCGGGCCCAACGAAGACACCAAAAAACCCGCCGACGACGGCGGTGCGCCAACCGTCAAAGTCGCCGACGTCAACCTCCCTCTGACTGGTAATAGAACCGTTGTCGTGTATTATCCCACCGACCTGAGCGAAGATGAAGCTAGTAAGATTGGCACAGTCCTTAAAAGTATCGCGGCGTTGAATAATTAACGGGGGAGGATATGGCCAGGAAAAAAGCAAAGCGCCGCGGGAACGGCGCTCACGCAAACCTTAGTAGCGGATTGCAACACCAGTTTAGCAAATATCTGAAGAATCCAGTAGCTGTAGCGCTTTTTGTCGTAGTACTTGTCTTGATAGTGTTCATGTTTCTGAGCCGAGCGCCGAATGTCCGTAATGTCAATTCCTGCGTTAGTGGATGTACCTTCTACAACAACTAGCCTACTGTTGCCGAACGGGTGTACCTATATGCGTATGTAATGACCATAGTAGTACCAAAAATGCTTCAGGGCCAGCCCGGCAATAACCAAAAACCACAACAGCAACAAGTCCAGGTGGTGCCGTCGGGCAAAGCCTGCCACGCTGGCCGCCCGGCCCTGCAGCCGGATGTGCTTGGCCTGAATGTTGTACAGCGTCACATACCAAAACGTGGTGATCACCACCACCCACACCACCATGCAGTACGGGCACAGCGCATGAATGTTGTACACCGTGTGGTAAAACAGCCAGTGCACAAAAACAACGCCCAGGAATGTCCCGGCCTGCAGCCCCAGCCAGTACCAACGCTTGAGCTTGGCTCCGCCCAGCAGCACCACGCCGGTGGTAATCAGCACGGCAAACGCAGCCAGCCCAATGAACGGGTTGGGAAAGCCAAAGGTATGTGCCTCGGCAGATTTCATGACCGAGCCGCAGCTAATAATCGGGTTGAGGTTGCACGACGGCTGGTAGTGCGGGTTTTTCAGCAGCTGAATTTCGTCCAGCGTCAGCGCAAACGAGCACACCAGGCCAATGACGCCGCCCACCACAAGTATCCAGGGTAGGACGCGCTCAAGTTTCCATCGTTTCATTCCATATAGTATAGCGTATGTTGCTGTAGGCGGGCCTGGGAGCGTTAGTCTTCAGCGCAGCTGCCCGTGGCAATGCCTTGCGTTTGCGTGCTGGCAGCGGCTAGTTCCTGGGAGATGGCCTGCGTGGTGAGCGCGTAGCCCACTTGGTCGTAGACAGTTGACTGGGCGAAGACCACGCCAGCCACCGAGCCATCCTGCAGCACCAGCGGTCCGCCCGAGTTGCCCGGCACCACCGTGGCTTTGACAGAGTAGATGTTGCGGCGGGTGACGCCTTGGTTGTAAATGTTGCGCCCCACAGCCGTGAATGCGTCCAGCACTGCTGCCGGGCTGGCCGTGAAGTCGCCACCGCCCGGATAACCCAAGACGGCAGCACTGGTGCCCTGCCCGACCGTGGTGGCTGCAATGCGCAGTGGTGCCCCGGCCAGGTTGCTGGTGCGCAGCACGGCGAAGTCAAGGTTTGGGTCGAACCACACAACGCTGGCGTGGTGCTCGCCATTGGCGTCCAAAATCATGGGCTGTGCCACGCCGGCCACCACGTGCGCGTTGGTGGCCACCAGCCCGTCACCGGCCACAAAGCCGGAGCCTTCCACAATCCCGCCGCACCCCCTGCCCTCAATTTTCACCACCGACGCGCGGTCCTGCTGCACCGCCGCGTCCAGCTGGCCAATGGACGGCAGCGGCGTATTGGTAGGTATTTTGGGCTCCAAGCCGGTAAACACTTGGGGGAAGCCATTTGGTTCAATCAGCCGGCCAATTTTGGTAACCACGCCTGGCGCTGCCGGCAAGTGCTTGTCCAGCGTTGCTACAATGGCCGACCCGCGCACCTGCTTTTGCAAAGCTCCAGCCGGCATATTGGCCAGCAGCGATGCGCCCAGCCACACGCCCGCCAGCAGCGTGACGCCGCCCACCACCGAGCCCAGCACACGGTCAAAAACATCTAGCCGCGTGTGCTGCAGCTTTTCTTTGGCCAGCGCGCCCACGTATTCACCAATGGCCGAGAAAAACATAGCGCACCCAAACGTCAGCGCCAGCGAGAGCAGCCCGCGCGACGTTGCCTCGTGCGCCACATGCGTTAGCACCTTGCCGCCCAAAGCCGCGCCCAAAAACAGCCCGCCAAAAAATCCCACCGCCGACAACACCTGCCGCACCACGCCCAGCTCCACGCCGCGCGCCAACGATCCCAGCAGCAACACAACAATCGCCAGGTCTAACCAATTCATGCTTCAACTATACCGCACCCACCTGCATTTTGCCCCCATTCCCCCAC